>Ga0208492_1000039_pt1 | contig 143427 bp, 126 predicted proteins | sample Subbioar_CSW14AB_FD_184820 | JGI IMG/M metagenome (GOLD analysis project Ga0208492, IMG submission 184820) | Serpentinite rock and fluid subsurface biosphere microbial communities from McLaughlin Reserve, California, USA - CR12Mar_CSW14AB (SPAdes) | ecosystem: Environmental > Terrestrial >...
ATCCTTAATGAAGTTTTCTGTGGACTGTTTGACTTTCTTTTCCATGTTATTCTTTTTAAAAGATGAATAATGGAAACGCTCTCTTAAAATTAAACCTATTTAGTCCACTTTATGCTGACGATTTACAAATAGTAACAGGATAAATAAAGTCAGACTGCTAACGAAACGAATCCAAAATACATAACTGTATGGTCCTGCTATTCGATATAGCAAAAATGCGTAACCTTCTTGTTTAACGTAATTTAAAAGTGGATAAATTGTATAAAGGCTGTAGCAAATGAAGAAGAGGAACGTAAAAATTGACAGTATGTTTGATGAAATAATTACTTCTTTCAGAAAAGTTCGTTTCTTTTTTAGAAACAGATAAGCAATTAATAAAAAAAGCACAATAAAAAAATAGCCCTCAACTAAAACATCATATATGAAATTGAATAAGTTCATATTTACAACTTCTCCAGCATCTCCACCACCTTCTCCCGCTTCAAAATCAAATAACCAAAGCGGTCGTTGCTGATGCCTTCTTTCAATTGATAACTGAACTGTAATTGTTCGTTGGTAGCTGTTGTTTCAAAATAGCGGAACGAAATATTCGGGTATTGTTTCAGCTCTTCACCAATTTCATACAAATGGGTAGAAAGAATAAACAGCGAACTTTTAATTTTCACCAATCCTTTAATCACCGCTGTACTGCAATGCATTGCATCCTGTATATTGGTGCCTTTAAACAGTTCATCAATCAGCACCAGCCATTTGCGGCCATCAGTAATTTTCAGTACCGTATTTTTTATGCGTTGTACTTCGTTGAAGAAATAGCTTTCACCTTTTACAATATTATCCTGCACCTGAATATTACTCAGCAACCCATCGAACATACTTAATTCAAACGACGTAGCCGGTACACCCATGCCCAGGTGTGCCAGGTAAACAGCACAGCCCATCGATTTAATAAACGTGCTCTTGCCGGCCATGTTGGCACCGGTGAGAAATAAAAAGTTGGCCTGTGGATTCAATGTTATATCGTAGGCAACAGGTGTTTTCAACAGCAGGTGATACAGCCCTGTTGCTTTAATCATGGGTTCGCTGCTGTCGTGCATTGCAGGAAAATGCAGGTTGAAGTGCTTTACCGCTTTTGCCATGCTGTAGAATGCATCGAGCTGATGATACAGATTGATCAGTTGCTCCGCTTCCTGTTTGTAATGGTATTGCAGAAAATGCCCGAACTGCAACATTTTTTGAGGCAGCCACTTGGGATTACCTGCAGCAATCATTTCATGAATCATTTGATGGTTCATCCATTTGCGGATGTCGGTTAACAGCTTTTGTAAAATGGGTGAACCATGATCATCCCACAGTAATTGCTGCAGCTGATCCATGCCTTTTAAAAAATCAACAAAGTGACCCACCGTATAACGTACCAACCTGTAATCGGCTGCATTTACCAGTCGGTACATCAATGTCGGCAAAGGCGAGTAGCTGTTGGGAATATCATCGAACGGGTAACCATAAAATTTTTCAATCATTAAAATGGTGCCATTGGTAATCGATACAGGCCACTGTTCTAACAGCGAGCCGATATGTTGCAATGCCTGTTGTGTTTGCAGAATTTTCGATAACTGTTTATGCGGATGCGTTAACAGGTATTCGAGATGTTCTCTGCCACCAACTGTATTGCAGAAGTTGATGCGTTGCAGCAACGAGTACTCTTCCTCAGGATTAAAGATCGAAAGATCGTAGTATGTGACTTTGTCTATTTCCAATGCTTGCAGATGCGTTTATGGTTTAGTTCCGGTCGAATAATAAGCGTTGTCCTCTATGAGATTCATTGATCACTCCATTTTCATAAACTAAATGTCCGCTTACGAAGGTATGCGAAATAGCTGCCGGGAATGTAAAGCCCTCCAGCGGACTCCAGCCGCACTTGTAAAGTATGTTTTCTTTTGTAACAGTGAACGGTTTGTTTAAATCAACCAACACAAGGTCGGCATAGTAACCTTCACGCACATAACCACGCTCTTTTATCTGGAAACAATCGGCTACTGCATGGCTCATTTTTTCTGCAATCTTTTCCAGCGAAATTCTTCCTTCTTGGGCATAATGGAGCATCAGTAATAACGGATGTTGCACCAATGGTAAACCCGCATGTGTTTGTTCGTAACTACCTTGTTTTTCTGCCCATGTATGCGGTGCATGATCAGTTGCAATGACATCAATCCGGTTATCGAGTAATGCTTTCCACAACGCTTCTTTATTTTCTTTTGCTTTAATGGCGGGGTTGCATTTAATCTGGTAACCGAGTGTTGCATAATCATCGGCTGTAAAATGTAAATGATGTACGCACACTTCGCTGGTAATACGCTTTTCTTTCAGCGGCATCATATTGCCGAATAAATCCAGTTCTTTGGCTGTTGTAATATGGAGGATGTGTAAACGTGTGTTGTATTGCCTTGCAATTTGTATAGCCATCAGGCTCGATTCGTAACAGCCGTTTTCATCACGAACCAGTGGATGATCTGCCGGTGATAATTCGCCTTTTGCAGCTTTTAAACGTTCGTAGTTTTCTTTAATAATGCTTTCGCTTTCGCAATGGGTGGCTATCAGCATTTCACTTTCACGAAATACTTTATCCAGTGTATTGTAATTATCCACCAGCATATTACCTGTACTGGCACCCATGAATATTTTAATGCCGCAGATTTTATCTTTATGCAGATTGGCCTTTAATGTATCATCGGCACTGGCATTACTCGTACCCATAAAAAACGAATAGTTGGCCAGCGATGTGTTGGCGGCAATCGTGTATTTATCTTCCAGCAATTCGAGGTTTAATGCGTTGGGCACTGTATTGGGCATTTCCATAAACGATGTAACACCACCTGCCACTGCAGCTTTTGCTTCGGTATAAATATTGGCTTTATGCGTTAAACCGGGTTCACGAAAATGCACCTGGTCGTCAATTACACCGGGAAACAAATGTTTGCCTTCGGCATTTATTTCTGTTACAGCAGCATCGGTGCTGATATTGGGAGCAATCTTTTCAATACGTCCGTTCTTAATCAATACATCTGATGAAGTAATGGTTCCTTCATTTACCAGCAAACAATTTTTGAGGAGATAGTTTTGCATAACTTATTTTTACGAATAAAATATAACCGCATGCAATTTAGCAAATGCAGTCTATGGTTCGCTCTTCTTACGCTTCCCTTTTTTGCCGCTGCTCAAAGTACCTATCTGCTGCAGCAATCAAAACACCAGCATTTCATCGACCGTTTAGAGTTGAAAACAGGCACCGTCAGTAACCTCAACTTCACCACTACCAAACCGTACGATCGGAAATATGCCGTACAATGGCTGGGGGCCAAGGCCGATTCCATGATGGCACTGAAGCCTTTGTTTTTTAACCAGGATACTGCTTTGCGGTTGAGTAAGGTAGATGAATACAATCTCCGCAGCCTGTACCTCAACAACCAGGAATGGGTAAAAGGCGACCGCAGTGTATTTAACAGTAAGAAACCTTTACTGAAGAACTTTTATAAAACACCTGCCAGCTTTATTGAAAAATATGGCGATGATTTTTTTGTTGCGGTTAATCCCATCATCAGCTACCGTCAATCGGCCGAACTGAATAATACCAGCCAGAATCTGTTTATTAACCAGCGAGGTTTAACGGTACGTGGCGGTATTGATAACCGTGTTGGCTTTAATGCAATGGTGATGGATGTACAGGAAAGAGGGCCGTTGTTTGTACAGCAATGGATTGATAGTGTGGATGCGGTACCCGGTGCCAACTTCTATAAAAAATTTAAGCAAACCGGTGTCGATTATTTTGATGCACGTGGTTCGTTTACGTTTAACGCAGCCAAGTATATCAACTTTCAAATTGGGTACGACCGTAATTTTATCGGTAATGGTTACCGTAGTTTAATGTTGAGTGAGTTTGCAGGTAACCAGCTGTTTGTAAAACTCAATACCCGCATCTGGAAATTTAATTACCAGAACCTGTTTATGGAGTTGCATACAAAAGGAAAGAATAACAACAACAACGACCTGGTGCCGAAGAAGTATGCAGCCATGCACCACTTAAGTATGAATGTATTGCCCTGGTTAAATGTGGGTGTGTTTGAAGGCGTGGTATTTGGACGGAAGGATAAGTTTGAATTCGGGTATATGAACCCGCTCATCTTTTACCGCACCATTGAAGGAAACTTAGGCAGTAGCGACAATGCATTGGTAGGCGCTGATTTTAAAGCAAACCTGGCCAAGCGTGTGCAATTGTACGGACAGGTAATTATTGATGAATTCAATTTTAAAGAACTCCGGAAAGATCGCAGTTGGTGGGGTAACAAAACAGGTACACAATTAGGGTTGAAGTATATTGATGTTGCCAATGTAAACAACCTGGATCTGCAGGTAGAATGGAACAGTGTGCGTCCGTTCACCTACTCGCATTTTGATTCGGTATCGAGCTACACCCATTACAATCAACCATTGGCGCATCCGCTAGGAGCCAACTTTAGTGAGGTGATTGCTATTCTGCGTTACCAGCCAACCGGCAAGCTGAACTTAACCGGCAAACTTATTTACTGGAAACAAGGGTTGGATAGTGCCAGTGGACGCAACTCCGGCAGCGATATTTTCCGGTTGAACAACGATGGCCGTACAAGCAATTATGGTTACAGTTTGGCCAATGGTGTGAAGAGTACCGGCATCAATGCGCTGTTCCTTGCCAGTTACGAACTGTATGAAAATATTTTTATTGATGCCAACCTGCTGTTCCGCCGCTTCACCAAAGGCACAGCTGCTGCACAAAACACAACCATGCTCGGCTTAGGTGTGCGGATGAATTTGTGGTACAGGGAGTATGATTATTAGAAGAAGCGGTAAGCATTGAGCTGTTAGCTGCAAGCTGTTGTCAGGACGTCGCTAAGACGTCAGACATCTTATCGTAGCGTAATTATATTTTTTTGCAGAAGCCGATGTCTGTTCTCCTGCACGGTGACTGCACATCGCTTATTTTTTGGAGATGCGCATAACAAATTTGTCATTCACAAAAACAAGCTGATAATGCATTTTTAAAATATCATTATTTCCCTGAATGTTCTTAACTGAGTAAATTTTGGATGAATCAATGACTTTAGGATATTCCCAGTTAATTTCAATAAATGAAGGTTGTGATTCCTGAACAGTACTGATGTGGGTGTTTTTTGGAATTGAATCGATCCAATGTATTGCTTCATTATGATAATTCTTACAGGAAAGAACTGTAAGAATCAGAACTGCCACAAAGCCGAGATGACATGTAATTTTCATTATCCTTCCAAATGAATACTAAACACCAGCATTCTTGCCTGCATTCTGTCAATTACATTCGAGTAGATTAAGTTTTTATCCCGGCTGTGTACGCTGTTAAAGCTGTTGCTGAATTTTATTTCGGGACTGAAGATGAATGTAGGAAAATAAAAATGGAAACCAAGGCCCAACTCATAACCCAGAGCCGATTTGTTGAGCTTCACTAAGTCTTCTGCACGGCGGGCCTGGCTGTTACTGGCCAAATCGTATTCGTACTTGCCGCCACCCAGCATATACACACGAAAATTATCAATACGGTCGCTGCTGAATTTTAACTGCAAGGGCAGGCTGATGTAAATGCTTTCCACATTTTTTTGTTGCCAGTTCGGATCGCCGGTTAACGGTTGATTGATATAATAATTGATGCCTCTTGTTGCAAAAATCAACTGCGGATTTGTTCTTGCTTCTAAATGATCAACCAAACGAAGTGTACCCAGCAAACCCAAACCAAACCCACCTTTGCTGATGGAACTTACGTTGGCCACACTATCATCCTGCAAAAATTTCGGATGATGATCCATGTGAAAATAGGAGCTGTTACCACTCAGCGTAATACCAAAGTAATACGGTTTCATCTCATGGTTCGGCAAATTAATTTCCCTTTGTGCAAAGGAACTGATGCAAATAAACAGAAACAGGGTAACGATTATTTGTCGCCGCAATATATACTGCATATGCCGAGCGTAAGAGGTTTGCATGAAGTGTTTGTAAATCCGGTTTTATTCAAAACAGCAACAAATTTTTTTCCTTCGGGAAAAGCCTGTATGCTGTTGTTAAGATATTGATAGGCTTTTTTGTTTTTACTTAAAACGCCGGCAACCTGTGGAGCCACCAAACGCATGTACAGGTTATACGCCTGTTGTACACCAGGTAATTTGGGTTTCGAAAATTCCAGTACCACCAATCGTCCACCGGGCTTTAAAACCCTGTAAATTTCGCTGATTCCCTTTTCCAGATTTTCGAAATTACGCACCCCAAATGCCACAGTTACAGCATCAAACGTGTTATCGGGAAAGTTTATTGTTTCGCTGTCGCCGCTTTTCAGTTCAATCACTGTATCTAAACCCTTGGCTTTCACTTTTACCCGGCCACCATCGAGCATCCCTTCGCTGATGTCGATACCGATAATTTTTTCCGGTTGCAGTTGTTTGGCCGCCATAATGGCTACATCACCGGTACCGGTGGCCACATCCAGCATCAGCTTTGGATGGAGGGGAGCCAGTTTGGCCAATGCTTTGCGGCGCCAGCTGATATCAATACCTGCCGAAAGAAAACGGTTGAGGAAATCGTAACGGGGCGCAATGTCATCAAACATTTCAGCCACCTGTTTTTTCTTGCTCTCGGCCGAGGCTGCATCGGGTACTATCTTGTCGTGTGAATATTGTTCTGCCATGGGCCGCAAAGGTAAGGCAAAGCTGTAAGGAGTAAGGTAGAAGGTGGAAGGAAAAGCCGCTGCTTATACCCTAAACCTTCAACCATAACCTTTAACCATTTACAACTATCTTGCAGCCGTGAACATTCATTCCGCAACATACGTCATCAGCAGTCCAACGGTAGAGCAGTGCCCCAAGCCCGATAAGGCTGAATATGCCTTCATCGGCCGCAGTAATGTGGGCAAATCATCGCTCATTAACATGATCTGCAATAACCAGAAGCTGGCCAAAACCAGTGCGTCGCCGGGCAAAACACAAATGATCAATCATTTTGTGATCGAAAGCCTGGATGAGAAAAGCAACAAGAAAACAGCCTGGTACCTGGTCGATCTGCCGGGTTACGGGTATGCGAAAGTGGCACAGGGTAAGCGGAAGCAATGGATCAAGATGATCGAGAACTACATCCGCAAACGGGAAAATCTGCTGAATTTATTTGTATTAATTGACAGCCGCCACAAGCCACAGGAAATCGATCTCGACTTCATCAATCAACTGGGCGAGTGGGAAATTCCGTTTACGATTGTGTTTACCAAAGCCGATAAGAGCACCCAAAAAGAAGTGGCGGCCATGGTAAAAACATTTTTAACCGCATTGGGTAAAACCTGGCAGTTTCTGCCGCAGAGTTTTGTAAGCTCGGCAGTAAAGTACAGAGGAAGAAAAGAAATACTCAGCTTTATTGAGCAATGCAACAAGGATTATTACAATCCAAAGCCGGAAGAGTGAGCAATTTTAAATGAAAAATGAGGAATGAGAATGTACAGCACTTTCTCATTCCTCATTTTATATTTTTCATTTTTAATTTACTCTGATACGACCAGTCTGAAACCGTTACCGTGGATATTAACGATTTCCACTTTCGGGTCTTCTTTCAGGTATTTGCGCAGCTTGGCAATATAAACATCCATACTGCGGCCGTTGAAATAAGTATCGCTGCCCCAAATACGTTTCAATGCTGTTTCTCTTGGTAACAGATCGTTCTTGTATTCGCAAAGCATACGTAACAGTTCACTTTCTTTAGGCGAAAGCGTATGCGTTTTACCTTCAACCGTCAGCTCACGCAGCTTGGGGTTGAAATGGTAAATTCCCAAGTCGAATTCTTTATTTTCGGTTTCCTGTTTCGTTTCTTCGTTACGTTTTAAAATGGCTTTGATTTTCATCAGCAACACTTCACTGTCGAAGGGTTTGGTAATGTAATCATCGGCACCCAGTTTATAACCGGTTAAAATATCATCCTTCATGGTTTTTGCACTCAGGAAAAACAAAGGAACATCCGGGTCAATATCTCGAATTTCTTCAGCCAGTGTAAAACCATCCACATGCGGCATCATTACATCCAGCAGGCAGATATCGAATTTCTCCCGTTGAAACGCAGCTAAACCAAGGCGGCCATCACGCTCCAGTACCACATCAAAATCGTTCAGTTCTAAATAATTCTTCAGCACATTTCCAAAGCTGCTATCATCTTCCACCAATAATACTTTTGATTTTACTTCTTCCATCGTATAAAATTTATTGTCAAATAAAGTTAAAGCTTTTGGTACTTGTAGCGTTTGCTGCTCAATATTTTGTTAAAGAGTGCTGCAACGGGCTGTTTTAGAGCTACTTTGCTTTGCATTGAAGCCAACTGTTCATCCATTTTATGCCCGGGGTGCATGATGCAGTCAAAACCATCCTTACTTATTTTTGCGGCTCAAACAAAACAATCATGCGTATTACTTCAGATAACAGGTTTAAGAAATTGATTGTAATCGGCGACCGTATTTTAATTAAGCCCGAAAAGTTAGACGAGCGTACAGCAAGCGGTTTGTATTTGCCGCCCGGTGTGCAGGAGAAAGAAAAAGTACAGCAGGGATACGTGATTAAAACAGGCCCTGGCTATGCTATACCCATGCCGGTAGATGATGAACCGTGGAAGAGTGAAGAGGAGCAGGTAAAGTATGTACCGCTGCAGGCAAGGGAAGGAGACCTGGCAATCTTTTTATTAAGTGGCGCTACCGAAGTAATGTACGAGGGCGAACGGTATTTTATTGTACCGCAAAGTGCGATTCTGATGCTGGAGCGTGAAGAAGAATTATAAAAAAAGCATCCTGTAAAAACAGGATGCTTGCTTATTGTAAGAGAACCCGTTTTAATTTTTACGATCCATATACCAGGTGCCGCTGCCCGATACATTGGCGCCGGAACCCCAGGTACCTTCTGTTAACTTTCCATTGTTATGGAAAGTAGCCTGTATACTGAATGTAGAACCTCCGTTTTGATACGTATAGGTTGCTTTAAATACATTGCCGGTCATTGTCCATGTGCCCACTGCTTTTGTGGAGCCCGAAATAGTACTGCCATCTGCAACAGTTAATACGCCGCCCGGTTCTACCAGCATGGAGTAACCGCTGGAAGGTGCTGCCGAACCGCTGCCATACTTTCCAACCCAATACCCTTCAATGGTATAAACAGGATCTTTTTCTTTTTTGCACGATGCAAATACGAACAGAAGCGATAAAACGGTAAATGCTGTAACTAGCTTTTTCATTTGGTTTAGTTTAAGGTTTAATGATAACTGATGAATGAGGCACAAAACTATCTTGCTAAACAAAGGCGAACAATACCACTTTGAGGGAGTTACCGCAAAGTAGTAGCATAAAAAAATCGCTGCATAAACATGCAGCGATTACAATAAAGTATGAGAAAAAAATTGCTTGATGGAGTAAAACTAATTCGCTGACGGACCATTGTCAATACAACAAACAGGTAATTTTATAGAACCAACGAAAAAAAGCATCTTTACAACAATCAATTAATTGCAGCACTATGGCCAACGCAGAACAATTTACCACAGCAGTACAACAAGGTTATACATTCAAGGGCGAATGGTTTCGTTTAGGAACAGCCATGCTCGATCAACAGGTGTTGAAAGGAACCGATGTACTGTTACCCTTGAAAACAATGAACCGTCATGGTTTAATTGCAGGTGCAACAGGTACCGGTAAAACAAAAACATTGCAGGTGATTGCCGAAGGGTTGAGCGATGCCAGTGTACCGGTTGTGCTGATGGATATCAAAGGCGACCTGAGTGGTATTGCTGCAGCAGGTGCAAGCAATGCAAAAATTGAAGAGCGAATGCAGCTGATGGGTGGCGAATACAAACCCGCTGCATTTCCGGTTGAGTTAATGACGCTGAGTGATGATAAAAAAGGAGTTCGCCTGCGGGCCACCGTTAGTGAGTTTGGTCCAATACTCTTATCGAAAATTTTAGGGTTGAATGATACGCAGCAGGGCATTGTTGCAATGATTTTTAAGTTCTGCGACGATAATAAAATGCCCTTGCTCGATCTGAAAGATTTCATTAAAGTAATTCAATACATCAGCGATGAAGGAAAGGCTACCATTGAAAAAGATTACGGCAAAATTTCAACTTCATCTACCGGAACCATTTTGCGCAAAGTAGTAGAGCTGCAGCAACAAGGTGCCGATGCATTTTTTGGCGAACCCAGTTTTGAAGTAGATGACCTGATGCGTATTGGCGATGATGGCCGTGGCATGATCAGCATTTTGCGTGTAATGGAACTGCAGGACAGGCCCAAACTCTTCTCTACATTTATGTTGAGTTTATTAGCCGAGCTGTATGCAACATTGCCCGAAGAAGGCGATATGGATAAACCCAAGCTGGTGTTGTTTATTGATGAAGCGCATCTGGTTTTCCAGGAAGCCAATGAAGCCTTGTTGCAGCAAATTGAAACGGTGATCAAACTCATCCGTTCGAAAGGCGTAGGTATTTTCTTCTGTACACAAAATCCGCAGGATGTACCGGCCAGTGTGTTATCGCAATTGGGTTTAAAAGTGCAACATGCGTTACGTGCATTTACAGCTGCCGACAGGAAAGTAATTAAACAGGCCGCAGAAAATTATCCGGAAACGGAATACTACGATGTGGATGAACTGCTCACGCAATTAGGTATTGGTGAAGCCTTTGTTACACTGCTGAATGAAAAAGGTATTCCCACGCCGCTGGTGCATACGATGTTGATGCCGCCCCGCAGTCGTATGGATGTGTTGAATGAAGATGAAGTAGATACACTCACTGCTAAAAGTAAGCTGGTGAAAAAGTATGCCGAAACGATCGACAGCGAAAGTGCGCATGAAATCATCACTGCTAAACTGGAAGAAGCAGCGGCCAAAACCAAAGCAGCTGAAGAAGCCGAAGAGCAGGCGAAGGAGGAAGCAAAAGAAGAAAAGAAACGGCCTGCTAAAAAAGAAGAAAGCTTTTTTGATAACCCAACGGTAAAACAGGTTGGTCGTACCGCTGCTACTATTATAACACGCAGCTTATTGGGTGCATTAGGTTTGGGTGGAAGAAGTTCGAAGAAGAAGACAGGGTGGTTTTGATGTTTGATTGAATAAATTATCAACCGCAATGAATAAAAATCATTGCGGTTTTTTTGTGCTTTGCGGTACACTATTTTTTCTTCAATAACCCATCTTCACTCAACACAAGTTTCTCTTCTGCTACCAAATGATCAATCACCTTCCACACCCGTTCTTTTTGTTTGCTGCCTAAGCGGCTGATAAATTCTTTTACGACAATTCCTTTTTCAGTAGCTGCATGTAAAATCTGTTGCTGCAGTTGTGTAAACTCAGCAGGAGAGAGTTCGTTTCCTTTTTTCCATAAGCACACATCGCATACGCCGCAATCGCTGCTTTGTTCATCGCCAAAATACAAGCCAATGGTTTTGCTGCGGCATTGGTTGTTATCGCTTGTGTAACGGATCATTTGCTGCACTCTTGCTTCAAACTGTTGTTTGCGGTTGGCAATGGTTGCTGGGTTAATAAACAATTGTTCAACAGGCACACGGCTTTGTAAAAACTGCAGTTGCGGCTTTTCTTTTTGCGGACTGTATTGTATGATGCCATACTGATGCAACTGGATGAGCGACTGCTTAATAAAATCGAGATCGGCTTTTATAAATGGAACCAATTGCTTTTCGGAAATAATACATTCCATATCGAAGATGCCACCGTATGTACGCAGCAATCCTTTAATCACCGGTTCGAGTTGCGGATGCTGTGCTTCAAATTCTTCCAGTGTTCGTTTGCTGCTGGTAAATACCACTCTCGACGGAAGAAAAATCTGTTCGGCATAACTGAGCCAGCCTTCCTGTTCCAATGTTTTCAATGCATAGATAGCAGTATGACTATTGAGCTGAAATGTTTTAATGAAATCCTTCAGATCGAATTCCATCCATTGACCTTCGCCGCTGCCGCTGGGTAATTGCAGGTAGTTGACTAAGCAACGATAAATCTGTTTCACATCTTCAACCGAAGGAAAACGAATGGCCGATAAACCATTCAATTCTGTAATGTCTTTTGCATCGTACAACAGAACAGCATAGGCTTTTTGTCCGTCACGTCCGGCACGGCCGGCTTCCTGGTAATAATTTTCCAAACAGTCGGGCATGTCGTGATGGATCACCACACGTACATCGGGTTTATCAATGCCCATGCCGAATGCATTGGTACAAACCATTACTCTTGTTTCGTTGCGCAACCATGCTTCCTGCCGTTTGCTGCGTTCATCGTTCGATAAACCTGCATGGTAATAATCGGCAGTGATCTGTTGCAGCTGTAACAGCTGTGCTACTTCCTGCGTACGTTTCCGGCTCTTGCAATAAACAATAGCACAGCCCTGCACATTCTGCAATACCTGTACAACTTTATTGATGCGGCTCTCCACTTCAAACACACTGAACGAAACATTAGGTCGCAGGAAAGAGCCTTTGTAAATATGATGCTTGCGGAATTGTAATTGTTTGCAGATATCATCCTGCACCAATGGCGTCGCCGATGCTGTAACAGCCAACACAGGAACACCGGGAAGTTCTTTCCGAAAAGCAGCAATCTTTAGATACGAAGGACGAAAATCATAACCCCATTGCGAAATACAATGCGCTTCATCTACAGCAATCAACTGAATGTTCATGCCGGGCAGGTATTCTAAAAACAAATTCGTTTCCAAACGTTCGGGTGATACGTACAGAAATTTCAGTTTGTCGTTCACCGCCATTTGTAATATATCTTTTACTTGCGGAAACGGCATGCCTGTATAAATAGCAGCAGCACGAATGTCTTTCCGGTGCAATGCTTCTACCTGGTCTTTCATTAATGCAATCAACGGCGATACCACAATACACAAACCCTCTTTTGCTAAAGCGGGCACCTGGTAACAAATACTTTTACCACCACCGGTTGGCAGCAGCGCCAAGGTATCTCGACCTTCCAATACAGAAGTGATGATTTCTTCCTGCATCGGACGGAAAGAAGAGTAGCCCCAGTATTGGTGAAGTATGTCGTGAACTTTTTGCATGTACATGTTTAGCCGTGAGGCGTGAATCGTCAGTCGTCAGTCAGGCTCCGATCATCTTCGACAGCATTTGAAAGCAGCGGATGATGTGTGAGCCAAGTTCCTGTAATTGTTCTTTTGTTGTGTAATTTAATTCAACTGCAATATCAAATGCTGTATCTACTTCAACAAGTGAACCTCTTGCAATTTCGTAAAATCTTTTTCTTTCAGCCAGTGATTTTCTGGATGCGCCTTCGGCAATATTCAGATGAACAGACAATGCTGCCCTTCTGATCTGTTGAATTATTGCAAACTTTTCATCAGAAGGAAAGTTATTTGTTTCCTTATAGCAAAGCAGTGTAAAAGTGCGTGATACTTTAAACAGATCGAGGTTGGTGTGCGATAGGTTGAGAAACATATTTTTAATACAAACTAAACATTTTCGAAAGAAATGAAAGTCCTGTAAAATATAGCAGGTAACCTGAAAAATTCAGGGTCTCACTCACGACTACCGATTCACGACTCACGTTACTTACACGACTCTTTTCACAAATAACCTTACACTGTTGATGGCCAGCACCACATCACTCATACCCATCACCAATGCACCAAAGGTGGGCGTTAATAAACCAAACGCAGCAACAGGTATGGCAATGATGTTGTAGAAAAACGCCCAGAATAAATTCTGTTTGATGGTGAGGAATGTATGTTTACCCAAGCCTAACGATAATGGCAGATTTTTTAATCCGTGATTCATCAACACCACATCGGCCGTTTGCATTGCCACCTGCGATGCTTCGCTCAACGAAATACCAATGGTTGCTTTAGCCAATGCCGGCGCATCGTTAATGCCATCGCCAACCATTGCTGTTGGGGTGGTTTTATTTAAACGTTCAACCACTTCCAGTTTTTGTTCGGGTGTTTGTTCGGCAATTACTTCATCAATGCCCAGCTCTTTTGCAATGGCTTCACTCTTAGCTTTACGATCGCCACTCAGCAAAATGGTTTTAATGTTTTTGCTTTTCAGGTATTGTACAATTGTTTTTGCTTCGGGTCGTAATTCATCCTTTACATCTACCCAGCCAACTAATTCTCCATTGCGCAATACATACACATTATGACTTTCGTCTGTTGTTTGCGCTGCTGCAGCTTTGTACGAACCGGCGATCCATTCCACGCCTTCTTTGGTAACGGCTTTCATACCCAAACCTTTGATCTCTTCAATAGAAGCCCAGCGTTCATCTTTATTCGTCTTCCAGGCATTATTGATGCATGCAGCAATCGGGTGATTGGAATATTTTTCAAGCGAATAAACAATGCGCTGGAATTCGTCATTGTCAATGTTGAATGGTGAATGGTGAATGGAAGATCCTGCTGTTGAAATATTACTTTCTTTCGATAGAGTATTATTTTGAACCTGACTATTGACCATTGACCATTCACCATGCACAGTTGTTTCTTCTCCATTCACAATCTTCCAATCGGCCAATGTAAATCTTCCTGTTGTAAGCGTTCCTGTTTTATCGAACACAACCTGTGTAATGTTCTTAAAAAGCTCCAGGCTTTTTGCATTACGGAACAGTACGCCATTTTTTGCAGCACGTCCCAAACCTACGGCGATAGCTGCAGGTGTAGCCAAGCCCATGGCACAAGGGCAAGCAATTACCAATACCGCAATGCTGCGCATAAGAGCAGGTGTAAATTCTTTTAAGATGATCCAGTTGGCAGCTAATGTTACAACGGCAATACCTAATACAATCGGTATAAATACAGCGCTGATTTTATCAGCCAGTTGTTGCACCGGTGGTTTTTCGCCCTGCGCCTGTTTTACTAAGTTGACGATGTTGGCGAGTACAGAATCTTTTGCAGTTGCTGTTACCTGTGCTTTAACAGTGCCATCCACCAATATACTTCCACCAATCAGTTGATCTTTCTGTTTTTTTGTTAAGGGTAAACTTTCACCTGTAATGATCGCTTCGTTTACAGTTGCTTCACCCCAGAGTATTTTACAATCGGCTGGTATCTGCTCACCGCTTTTAATAAGGATGAGATCTCCCACATGCAACACCGTATTCTCAACAGGAAATATTTGCTCCTGATGCTGATCATCAAAAGCAATCATGTTGGCCATTACCTTCTGGCTTTTTGCCAAACTGTTTAATGCACGTTGTGTTTGTTCAACCGATGCATCTTCTAAATAATTACCAAGGAACACCAAGGTAATTATGGTAGCAGCTGTTTCATAAAACATGTATTCTTCTGCCTGCCCGGTTAATGTGCCGTATAAACTGTATACGAATGCAGCAGTAGCACCAACAGCTACCAATACATTCATATTGGGTAAACCGTTACGGATGCTTTTCCATGCACTGCGGCCAAAATAACTCATGCCAATTACATATACCGGTAAACACAAACCCAGTTGTACCCACGGATTCATGAGCCAGTGAATGTGTACCCATTTCTCAATCATGTGCAGCATCAGCACCAGGGTGAATGGTGCGCACAGCAATACATAACGGAGAAAGCGGTTCATCTTTTTCTTCTCTTCCGGTTTGGCCACCACGCCGTTGCGTTCGGCTACGGTATAGCCTAACGACTCCAGTCCTTTTTCGAGTTTATCGGTATCGGTGGCAGCCGTAAAATCAAACAATACTTCTCCGCTGGCGGGGTTTGCCTTAATATTTTTTAAGCCTTCTTTTTCGAGGTATTTGCTGATGGTGAGGGCACAATTTGCACAAGTCATTCCATCAACTTTCCAGTTCATTGTTTCCATACTGCAAAGTTACGGCAGTATCAAAAGCGCTTCAATCAATATCTTTGCAACCATCATTCAATTCTGCCGTGCAGTACACCATTACAAAAGAGAATATACACAGCGTTGCAAACGAATTACTGCAACAGTTGAAGCCTTACAAAGTATGGGCTTTTTATGCGGCGATGGGCAGTGGCAAAACAACCTTTATTCATGCGTTGTGCGATGTAATGGGAGTAAAAGATGCAGTGGGCAGTCCTACGTTTTCCATCATTAATGAGTATAAAGCCGCAGATGGATCAATTGTGTATCATCTCGATCTATACCGCATCAAAGATGAAGAAGAAGCGATACAGGCAGGGGTGGAAGATGTATTGTATAGTGGCGATCTCTGCCTGGTGGAATGGCCCGAAAAAACACCTGATCTTTTTCCTGCAGAGACCATTCAGCTCTCGATCGATGTTGTTGACAGCACAACCCGCAGAATAACGGTGAAAGTTCCGTCCTGATTTTGTAATTTGTACCTCTTTCCAACAAGAAACCAGCTTCAAACCGTATGGCTTTATCGAAACCGATTGTGAGCGCATCCTTCAGCTACGAAACATTAGAGGAAAAATTAGATATTAAATCGAAAGGCGCACAGCTGTTTATTGGCTTACCTCGTGAACATATGTTCCAGGAAAACCGTGTAGCACTTACACCTGAAGCGGTAAGCGTACTGGTGAGCAACGGTCATCGGGTGATGATTGAATACCTTGCCGGTGAAGGGGCCCATTTCAGCGATAAAGATTACAGTGAAGCAGGTGCAAAAATTGCATACGATCGCAAAGAAGTGTATCAATGCGATATCCTCATTAAATCGGCTCCTGTTTGCGAAGCAGAACTGGAATTACTCAAGCCCGGACAAACCATTATTTCGCCTATACATATTGCTGTGATGAAGCCCGAAATACTGGCGGGCATGATGGAGAAGAAGATTACAGCCCTGTCGTTTGAAAATCTGAAAGATGATTCGGGACATAATCCCATTGTTCGGAGTATGAGTGAAATTGCCGGTAGTGCGGTGATGTTGATTGCCGGACAATACCTGAGCAGTTTCAATAACGGCAAAGGGGTATTGCTTGGTGGTATCAGTGGTATCCCTCCAACAAAAGTCATCATCATTGGTGCAGGTATCGTAGGCGAATATGCAGCCCGTACAGCGTTGGCCATGGGCGGCAGTGTAAAAGTGTTCGATAACAATATCTATAAACTCAAGCGCATGCAAACGGCCATCGGTCATCGCATGTGGACCTCCGTTATTGAGCCGAAAATCTTAGCCAAGCAATTAAAAACATGCGATGTGGCTGTTGGTGCGTTGTCATCGATTGGTGGTGCAAGAAGTCCCATTGTTGCAACTGAAGAAATGGTAGCGAACATGCGGCCCGGCAGTGTAATTGTGGATGTGAGTATTGATCGTGGAGGTTGCTTTGAAACAAGTGAAGTAACCAGTCATGAAAATCCCATCTTTATCAAACACGGTGTTATTCATTACTGCGTGCCCAATATACCGAGTGGGTTTGCACGTACAGCATCGCAGGCCATCAGTAATGTATTGATGCCTTTGTTACTTGAAATTGCCGATGAAGGTGGTTTGGAAAAATTACTCTGGCATAAGCTGAATATCCGCAACGGTATTTACCTGTTTAAAGGAGCGCTCACCAATTTTTATTTAAGTCAGCGTTTCGATTTAAAATACACCGATCTCAATTTGTTGATTGCAAGCAGGGGGTAAGAAATTGAAGACTCCTACGGAGTCGGGCATTTTTAGAATTATTTTTTTTCTATTAACCGGCAACTCCTTCAGAGTGGGTGAGCTAACAGCAAGGTTGAGTTGTGGTGAATTTGTTTTACGTATCAAAAGCTGTATTGTTATTTGTAACCAGCAATTGTTTTGTACTTAGTTGCATATACTAAAGCGACTTTGCAACTTTATTATTGCTTTTTGTTCTGTAGGAACATGCTGTTTCTAGCAGAAATTTGGAACGTAATTCGGCTCCGTAGGAGCCTCCCGGTTTGAAAAACATGCATATGCCAAATACCTATTCCCAAATCTATCTGCAGTTTGTGTTTGCGGTAAAACACCGGCAAAGCCTCATACCCAAAGAACACAAAGAAGAATTACACAAATACATTACCGGCATCGTACAAAACAGAAAAGCAAAGATGATTGCTGTGCATTGTATGCCCGATCATACCCATTTGTTTGTAGGCTTTAAACCCGTCATGTCTATTTCGGATTTTGTAAAGGAAGTGAAGGTTGCCAGCAATGAGTTTATAAATGAAAAACCGTGGGTGAAACAAAAATTTAACTGGCAGGAGGGGTATGGAGTATTTTCCTACGGTCATTCACAAATCGATGCTGTTGCAAAATATGTGCTTAACCAAGAAGCGCATCATCAAACGAAGACGTTTCGGGAAGAATACCTGGAGTTTCTTGAAAAATTTGTCATTCCTTACGACGAGAAATATTTGTTTGAGTTTTTATGAGAAACAGAAGGCTCCTACGGAGCCAGACATACTATGATTAATATTCTAAAGGCAGGGAACTCCTTTGGAGTTAATAAAGAACAGTTGAAGAGAGTTACAATGTTATTTGTACTCTTCTCTTTCCGGCATAAAAATATCAATCACCTTGCAGTTGCTGATAGCTTTGCCGCCATGTTTAATGTGCCCGGGAATGGTTACAACTGCTCCTGCAGTTAAGCGTTCTGTTTTTCCATCAACTGTTAATTCAAACTCACCTTCCACCACATGCATAATCTGTTCGTGCATGTGTGAATGTTCAGGAATAGGAGCGCCGGCATCAATATTCCAGAAGGCAACGGTTGATGTGCCTGTATGCACAAACTTGCCGTGATAGCCGGGAAATAATTCTTTTGCGGGAATGTTGTTGAGATGATGAAAGTACATACGCTTATTATTTATAATCCATAATGCTGATTTTGTGTTGGCAGAACTTGTATTCCACTTCATCGTTACTGCTAACAATCACCAAACGATCAGCACAGTAATCATTCATTAATCGATGGTACAACGAAATACCATCTGCATCTAAGTTGGTGCAAGGCTCATCCAGCAATACCACATCTACATCGCTTAAAATAGCCTGTGCCAGTTTTACCCGTTGCTTCATACCGCTGCTGAAGTTTCGCAGCTGCTTGTTGCTTGCTTTTTCCAAACCGAGAATGGCAATAATTTCTTTGGCGGTTAAGCCCGGTAAATATGGTTTAAACGACGCATGAAAGTGCAGGAATTCAACCAGTGTCATTTCTTCGGGCAGTTCCAGGTAAGGAGCTGCCATGGCAATGTGTTTGTGATGCTGTTCTGACGGCAATGTTGTGTTTGCCTGTTGATAGGTAATGTTACCTTCCGAATGTTGCACTGCACCTGAAATAATCTGCAGCAGGGTCGATTTACCCGAACCGTTGTTACCGGTTACGGCATAAGCATTCCCTTCATTGAATTCGTATGTTACATGGCGAAAAATCCACTCCCTGTTGTAGCGCTTACCGGCATCAGAAAGCAATATCTTCATCACTGCTGTTTTGTGAATGACGTTTGATAATGCCGATCTCCGATTTCTTGATGAAGCCGAGAATTTCGTCTCTTGTTTCGGTAGAAGGCAGCATACTTTCAATCAGCTCAACTGCTTTTGAAACAATGTGCTTTTCCACAAAAAGAATATGATAGATTTTGAAGATCTCTTCAATGGTTTCTTTGCTGTAACCACGGCGACTTAAACCAACATTGTTAATGCCCACATAGCTCAATGGTTCACGTGCTGCTTTTACATACGGAGGTACATCTTTACGGATGGCACTCATGCCGGCGATGTAGGTGTGCTTACCAATATGTGTAAACTGGTGAGCGGCACTCATACCACCAATGATCGCAAAATCATCAACCGTAACATGCCCCGCCAATTGTACCGAGTTAGCCAGAATAACATTGTTGCCAACAATACAATCGTGCGCCACATGGGCATACGCCATAATTAAACAGTTGCTGCCAACTTTGGTTGTGTTTTTATCGGTCGTGCCACGGTGGATGGTTACACATTCACGGATAGTGGTGTTATCGCCAATTTCTGCAAGGGTGTATTCGCCACGGTATTTCAGATCCTGCGGAACAGCACCAATAACAGCGCCGGGAAAAATATTACAGTTTTTTCCGATTCTTGAGGCAGAAAAAATAGTGACGTTGCTCATTACATGTGTACCGTCGCCGATAACAACGTCATCGTGGATAACAGTAAACGGATCGATGGTTACATTTTTACCGATCTGAGCATTAGGGTGTATATGAGCAAGGTTACTAATCATTCTTGGTTCTTTTTACAATTTGAGCAGTGAGATCACCTTCACATACCACTTTACTGCCCACAAAAATAGTCCCCCTCATTTCAACAATACCTCTTCTGATGGGGTTTTTCAATTCCATTTTTAAAATTAAGGTATCGCCGGGTACTACCTTTTGCTTGAATTTGCAATTATCAACTTTCAGGAAATAAGTATCGTACTTATCGTCTGTATCTTTTGGTATTGCCAGCAAGCCACCACATTGTGCCAATGCTTCAACCTGTAATACACCGGGCATTACATAGTTGCCGGGAAAATGTCCCTGGAAGAAGGGCTCATTGTAAGTTACATTTTTTACGCCTACAATATAGGTGTCTGTCAACTCAATAATCTTATCAACTAACAGGAACGGATAACGGTGCGGCAGAATTTTTTCAATGGCTGTTACATCGTGTACCGGTGGCTTATCAGGATAATAAGCCGGTACCTGTGCTTTAAAACGGTTCTTTTTAATATGTTCTTTGATCTTGCGTGCAAACTCTACGTTGCTGGCATGACCGGGACGGTTGGCAATGATGTGTGCTTTGAACGGCATACCCACCAGCGACAGATCGCCCACCAGGTCGAGCAGTTTATGACGTGCAGGTTCGTTGGGGAAACGTAACTGCAGGTTGTTGAGATATCCTTCACTTGTTACAGCAAACTTCTCCTTACCAAACGCAGTGGATAAAGTTTCCAGCTGCTCATCGCTTACAGGCTTATCCACTACCACAATGGCATTGTTTAAATCGCCGCCTTTGATGAGGTTATTTTTTAAGAGAAACTCTAATTCGTGGAAGAACGAAAACGTACGGCAGGATGCGATTTCGTTATTGAACTCACCAATATTGCTCATTTGTGCATGTTGTGTACCCAGCACAGGCGAGTTGAAATCGATGAGGGTATTGATGCGGAACGTATCAGCCGGCATGGCTACCATTTCCACTTTTTTATTCTCATCTAAGAAATAAATATTGTGTTCAATGGTATACCAGGTTTTGATGGCTTCCTGTTTCTGGCGACCGGCTTTTTCCAAAGCTTCCACAAAAGGGCGGGAGCTGCCATCGAGAATAGGAATTTCAGGACCGTCGATCTTGATCAAAACATTATCTACCTCACAACCGGCAAAAGCAGCCAGCAAATGCTCTACGGTACTTACTGAAGCCCCGTTGTTGGCAAGGGTGGTGCTGCGGTTGGTTTCGGTTACAAAATCAACATCTGCTTTTACAGAAGGTTGATTGGGTAAGTCAATTCGTTGAAAAACAATACCGGTGTTTGGCTCTGCGGGTTCAAGGGTCATTGTTACCGATGCGCCTGTATGTATACCTACGCCGCTGATGGTTATTGGTTGGGCAAGTGTATGTTGGTTGGCATTTTCGTTGCCGTTGCTCTGATTCATGGGCACGAAAGTAATAAAAAAGAGGTGAAACGACCGTAAGGAGAACGCTTACTGAATACTTTCTCTTTCGGCAATGAGTTGCTTAATTAACTGCTCCAATTCGGCAATGCGTTTTTCCATATCGGGAAGGTTACGGAAAATGGCCTGGCTGCGTAAGGTGCTGGTATAATCAAAAGCGGGTGAACCGGTTACAACGCTGTTCGGCTGCTTCATCGATTTGCTTACACCGCTTTGTGCATTAATACGGCTGCCATCAGCAATGGTAATATGGCCAACGATGCCTGCCTGTCCGCCAATCATTACCCGGCTGCCGATTTTGGTACTGCCGCTAACCCCGGTTTGGGCTGCAATAACGGTGTAAGTACCAATTTCTACATTGTGGGCAATCTGGATGAGGTTATCGAGCTTGGCTCCTTTATGAATAATGGTTGAACCCATTGTAGCACGGTCGATAGTACAATTAGAGCCGATCTCCACTTCATCTTCTACCACTACATTACCAATTTGCGGAACTTTTTTATAGGTACCATCGGCTTGGGGAGCAAAACCAAAACCATCGCCACCAAGTACGGTGCCTGCATGGATAATGACTTTATTGCCGATTACGCAGTTGTGATAAATTTTTACACCCGGATTGATGACACTATTATCGCCAATGCTAACGCCATTGCCGATGTAGCAATGGGGATGAATCTTAACATTCTTTCCTAGCTTTACGTTTTCGCCAATGTAGCTGAAAGCGCCAATGAAAACGTTTTCGCCTACGGTTGCAGTTTTGGCTACAAACGATGGTTCCTGAATACCCACCATCTTTTGCTCCATAATTTGCTCGTACGCCTGTAAAAGAGTAGCGAAAGCGGTATAAGCATCGGGTACACGGATAAGTGTGGCTGATAAGGGCTGCCTTAGCTCCAGCGATTCATTGATAATGATAACCGATGCACCGGTGGTATATAAATAATCTTCGTATTTGGGGTTGGCTAAAAAAGCGAGCTGACCTGCAACGGCTTCTTCAATTTTACTGAAGGAATTTACTGTTGCATTGGGATTACCCTCTACTGAACCTTTAATGATGAGCGCAATTTGCGAGGCCGAAAACTCCATGTATCCTGTCTTATTATTTTAAAGTTACTTTCAAAAACGTTCCAAAACAATCTTTATGATGCCGATTCTGTACTTTTTACTTCAACGCCGGACGGCAAAGATAAAACTTACGTACGGGGCTCAGCACAGTTTCGTGGATCAATCCATATTCTACCTCCGAAATATCTTTCACTGTTCCGTCTTTAAACAGGATTTTAATGTGCTCATAACCGGTGTTATACATTCTGTTCTCGGCAATGCCGTTAAACACAAAATAGGGCACTTCTTCGTCTGTTAACGACAACTGTTCCTTTGCTTTACGCTGCACGGCCTCAATTTCTTTTTCAGAAAAGGGCTCCATCTGCAGCTTGGTCTTCAGCATATCTCTGTTTAACAATTGACGACTGAGCGTGCTTAATACTTTATCGGGATGGTGCATCCATTTTTTAATCGATGCCAAAACATCATAATCGTCCAGCTCGCAAAACTTCGCCAGGTTGTTCCGGATAAATGCCGATGATTGGGTAGTACGCAAAAATTCGTCCAAAAGCGGGGTCGAGGAAAAAAGCCCTTCTTCCCGCTTGGCCAGTAAACGGGCCCGTTCCAGAATTTTTACCAGCATGTTTTCTGCACTCAGCACTGTTTTGTGCAGGTAAGCCTGCCAATACATGAGGCGGCGGGCCACCAAAAATTTTTCAATGCTGTACACTGCCTTTTCTTCCACCATCAGCTCATTATCATGCACCACCATCATTTTAATAATCCGGTCGTAGCCAATTACACCTTCACTTACGCCGCTGTAAAAACTGTCACGGGTGAGGTAATCCATCCGGTCCACATCCAATTGGCTACTGATGAGCTGGTGTAAAAACAATTTGGGATGAGTGCCTTTAAAAATAGCAATCGCTGTTTCCAACGCACCATTAAATTCGTTGTTGAGATGTTCAAATATGAGCAGCGAAATTTCTTCGTGATGCACATCTTCAATTAACACATGCTCCAAGGCGTGGCTGAAGGGGCCATGACCAACATCATGCAATAAAATAGCCAGTTTCGCCCCCTGTTCTTCTTCAGCAGTTATATCAACACCTTTGCTTTTCAATTCGGTTAATGCAAGTGTCATTAAATGATAGGCGCCCATGCTGTGATGCAGACGTGTATGTACAGCACCGGGGTAAACCATGTGTGCCATCGCCATTTGATGAATGCGTCGTAAACGCTGGTAAAACGGATGCGACAGCACTTTATAGATCAACTCATCATCGAACGTAATAAACCCATACACCGGATCATTCACTATTTTTCTAAACTTCATGTGCTTTTGTGTAGTTACTTTTTATCCGCCATTACTGAACATCGCTTTTGTTGAGCGTTGCCCGTTGGTTTTATGGCTCATTTTATTGGTTAACTGTTAAATATCAAACAGGCAAGTGTGCAAAGGTAATAGCTTATGGGTTGAAACTTGTACCTTAGGTTCTTAACTTTAGAATAAACCAATAAGCATGGCTTTAGCAATAATATTATGGGTTGATGATGAGATTGAAAGTCTGCAATCGCAGAAGCTGTTTCTCGAAGCAAAAGGGTACGAAGTACATACGTTGACCAATGGGTTTGATGCCATTGATTATGTAAAAGAAAATCCAGTGGATGTGGTGCTGATGGATGAAACCATGCCGGGTATTACAGGTTTGGAAACTTTGACCAAGATCAAAGAAGTCAATCAGTCGATACCTGTTGTACTGATTACAAAAAATGAAACTGAGAACCTGATGGATGATGCCATTGGTTCGCAGATAAGTGATTACCTGATCAAGCCCGTAAACCCCAACCAGGTGTTGCTGAGTTTAAAAAAGATCATCGACAACAAACGCTTGGTGAGCGAAAAAACAACATCGGCTTACCAGCAGCAGTTCCGTAATTTATTTATGGCACTCAACAGTAATCCTAATTACAATGAGTGGATGGATATCTACAAAAAACTAGTGTATTGGGAACTGGAAATGAGCAAGGCGGATAGTCCTGAAATGAGTGAAGTACTGCAGCAGCAGAAGAGCGAAGCCAATAACGAGTTCTTTAAATACATTTCACGTCATTACTCCGATTGGGTAAAACCAAAAGCAGCGGAATCGCCTATTATGAGCCATACGCTGTTTCAGTTTAAAGTATTGCCGCATGCCGAAAAGGGAACGCCGTTGTTTTTTATCTTGATCGATAACCTGCGTTTCGATCAATGGAAAGCAATACAGCCGGTATTTGCCGATAACTTCCGCATTGCAGAAGAAGATTCGTTTTATGCTATTTTGCCCACAGCTACACAATACAGCCGCAATGCTATTTTCAGTGGTATGATGCCTATTGAAATTGAAAAGAAGTTCCCCAAGCAATGGAAGAACGATCATGAAGAAGGTGGAAAAAATCTGCACGAAGAAGAGTTCTTTCGTGCACAGTTGCAACGGCTGGGCAAAGGCGATTTAAAAGTTTCGTTTACAAAAGTGTTGAATCATCAGGCAGGTCAGGATCTGGTAAACAACATTCATAATCTGCTGAAGAATGATATTAATGTGATCGTGTACAATTTTGTGGATATGCTCAGTCATGCACGCACCGAAATGGAAGTGCTGAAAGAATTAGCCAACGATGAGCGGAGTTACCGCAGTATTACAGCCAGCTGGTTCGAACATTCGCCGCTGAATCAGGCGTTGAAAAAGATAGCCGATAAAAAGATCAATATTGTAATGGCAACCGATCATGGCAGCATACGTGTGCAAAAGCCGGCCAAAGTAATCGGCGATAAAGAAACCACCACCAATATCCGGTACAAACATGGCCGTAACCTCAACTTCGAGCCAAAAGATGTACTATCGTTCCGAGATCCTGCAGAAGTTGGATTGCCTTCGCCCAATGTTAATTCCTCTTTCATTTTTGCGAGGGAAGATGTGTATCTCTGCTATCCGAATAACTACAATTATTACGCAAACTATTACCGTAATACATTCCAGCACGGCGGCGTTAGTCTGGAGGAGATGATTATACCTGTTGTGCGGTTAACGAGTAAGTAAAGCAAATGCGGAGGTATTTCTTAATATACTCCATTTGGCTCAGTGCTATCTGTATCATTACCACAGTAGTGGTAAATGTGTGGATTGCTCAAACTTATTTTGAAGCAACAGGAAAGAGGCAGGCATTTTTTGATTTGCATGCGGCTGTTGAGTATGTATGGAGATATTATGTAGCCATACCTTCTATACTTGCACTTGTGCTTGCTTTTTCCTCAAAAGGGCATTCGTTTCGCCAAAGGTTAATTGTAGCTTTAGTAGGGGCCGTATTGTTTATTTTAGTTTTTGCAAAACTCTGGAGGCTATTTGTCTGGATAGCAGAATAAGCCATGCACAACTGTGGAAAAGTCCTGAGTGGCGAAACAGGTTATGAGCAGCAGTAACGGTAAATTTGCAATATCCGGTTCTCCATAAAAGTACCGGCCGTGAGTATGAAACTGAATCAAACAACTTTAGATAAGTTAGAAGCTATTTTAGAAGAAAGTGGTTATATCGTTCGTTACGAACGGGGCACATTCCAAAGTGGTTATTGTATACTGGAGCAAAAGAAAGTAGTGGTGCTCAATAAATTTCTTATGCTTGAAAGCCGGGTTAATACCTTGCTCGAATTAATTCCCCTCATTAATGTAAGTTTCGATGCACTTACTGCAGGCTCGCAAAAATTATACGAAGAAGTAATGGCCCTGGCTGCGGCAAAAGCCACTAATGAAAATGAATAATTAAAAATGGGAAATTTAAAATGAAAAAGAAAACATCAGAACGACCAATACTTTTTCATTTCTTCTTTTCAATCTTTCATTTTTAATTTTATCTGGTGAGCTATCCCTCCATCAAAATTACTTTTCTCGGTACCGGCACCAGCAGTGGTGTGCCAATGATCGGTTGCGATTGTGCGGTCTGCACTTCTTCCAACAAAAAAGATAACCGGCTACGCAGCAGTATTATGGTGGAAACTGCTAACACAACAATTGTGGTTGATACAACCCCCGATTTCCGTTACCAGATGCTGCGTTTAGGTGTAAAGAAAGTAGACGCCATCATCTTTACTCATCCGCATAAAGATCATATGGCGGGCCTCGATGATATCCGGGCCTTCAATTACATCAACCGTAAACCCATGGAAGTGTATTGTAACTATCTTACCGAAGAAGCATTGCGGCGGGATTTTTATTATGCGTTTTCCGATACAAAATATCCCGGCGTACCTGAGATCAACCTCAATACCATTACCGATCAACCTTTTTTTGTAAATGAATTGTTGATACAGCCCGTTTTGGTTTGGCATATGAAAATGCCGGTGCTTGGTTTTCGCTTTGGACCGTTTACTTACATTACCGATGCTAATTTTATTGAACCTGCAGAAAAAGAAAAGATCAAAGGCAGCGAAGTAATGGTCGTAAATGCATTACGGAAAGAAAAACATATTTCACATTATAATCTTGAAGAGGCAGTAGCATTAGTGCAGGAGCTGCAGGTACCCGAAGCCTACTTTACACACATCAGCCATCAATTGGGTTTACATAACAGTATTGAAAATGAGTTACCCGCCGGTATTCACCTCAGCTACGATGGTTTAAGTATTCAGCTGTAAACGCACACCCATACCCGTTTTGCAGTATTTCATTTCAACAGGTCAACTGCTAATTTTAAGTATGCACTTCACTAAACCGAAATGGGTTAAAGAATATTTCAGTTTTACCACGAAAGAACGCAATGCAACCTTGTTACTGGGCCTTGCTGCATTGTTGTTTTCATTGTTACCCTCCTTCTTTCCTTTTTTAGTAAAAGACGAATCAGAACTTACTGCAGATACAGCCATTCAACAACAGTTGACTCAATTGGCCGTTAAAACAGAAGATGGACAAACGGAGAGCGATTCGTATAATGATGCTGCTTTGTATCAGCCAAAAGAATCGCAGTTTGAAAAATATCGCCGTGAAAAATTCAACGGCACTTTATTTTATTTCGATCCCAATAAAGCTACTGCCGATGAGTGGAAAAAGCTGGGTGTGCGGGAGAAAACCATCGGTACAATTCTGAAGTACAGAAGTAAAGGTGGTAAGTTTTATAAGCCGGAAGATCTGAAACGTATTTATGGTTTAAGGCCAGATGAAGTAGAACGGTTGCTGCCGTATGTTGCCATTGAACCCAAAGCGAAGATTGAATTGAAAACTACAGAAGCCGGTTTTACAAAAGAGCGAAAGGAGTATACAAATGCTGTGGTAGATATAAACAGCTCCGATACGAGTGCATGGAAACAATTGAAGGGGATCGGTTCGGGCTATGCAAAACGCATTGTCAACTTCCGTACTAAGTTGGGCGGTTTTGTATCGGTTGAGCAGGTAGCAGAAACGTATGGCTTACCCGATTCTGTTTTTCAGCAAATAAAACTGCAGCTGAAAAACAATTCGACAACTGTACGGAAGATCAATATCAATAACTGCACAATTGAAGAACTGAAAGCACATCCTTACATCGGTTTTAGTGTGGCCAATGCCATTGTGCAATACCGCAAAGAGCATGGCAATTTCACATCCGTTGCCGAGTTGCAGAAAATTGGGGCCATTGATGATAACCTGTACCGGAAGATCAGCCCATACCTTTCAACAGGGGAGTAAAAATATTTTTTCTTCCTGCTAACATTTGTTAGCAGAACTCCTATATTTGCATTGCCGTTTCGATTGATTGCTATTATTTAAAACAGTTGAGTCATGGTGCTGGTTTGAGGGTCAGTTCATGGCTCAACTTATTTAGGGCCGTCCCTGATTAAAACTTTTAACAATGGATTTTACACAAAACGAAATAACAGCTCAGGTAGCGCAGGTGGCCAGGGATTTTGCACAAAAGCATATTTTGCCACATGTAATGGAGTGGGATGAAAGTCAGCATTTTCCCAAAGATGTTTTACAGGAAATGGGGAAGCTTGGCATGATGGGCATCTTTGTACCGGAAGAATATGGTGGCAGCGGTTTTGGTTATCACGAATATGTGGCGGCTATTGTAGAAACAGCCAAAATATGCGGCTCTGTTGGTTTAAGTCTGGCGGCGCATAACTCACTTTGTACAGGTCATATTCTTTACTGTGCAAGTGATGAACAGAAGAAAAAATATTTACCTAAACTGGCAAGTGCTGAGTGGATTGGTGCGTGGGGTTTAACCGAACCCAATACCGGCAGCGATGCGGGTAATATGAAAACTACTGCTGTTAAAGACGGTGAAGACTGGATATTGAACGGCACCAAATGCTGGATTACGCATGGCATTAGTGCAGAACTGGCAGTAGTGATTGCCCGTACCGGCGAACCAAGAGTAAGTGGTAATTCAACTGCATTTTTGGTTGAACGAGGAACGCCTGGTTTTAAAGCCGGAAAGAAAGAAAACAAGCTGGGCATGCGTGCAAGCGAAACAGCCGAAATGATTTTTGATAACTGTCGTATACCCGATGCCAACCGAATTGGTGCAGTGGGAGATGGGTTCCGGCAGGCGCTGAAAATACTGGACGGCGGACGGATTTCCATTGCAGCATTATCGCTGGGTATTGCAAAGGGTGCATACGAAGCAGCATTAAAATATTCACAGGAGCGTTACCAGTTCGATCAACCGATTGCCAACTTCCAGGGCATTTCGTTTAAACTGGCCGATATGGCTACAGAAATTGCTGCAGCTGAATTGTTGATTGCAAAAGCAGCCGATTTAAAAAACCGTGGTGAAAAAGTGACCGAGGCCGGAGCTATGGCAAAGTATTATGCCAGTGAAATAGCTGTGAAAATAAGTAACGATGCGGTACAGATTTTTGGCGGCTATGGTTATACCAAAGATTTTCCGGTAGAAAAATATTATCGTGACAGTAAGCTTTGTACCATTGGTGAAGGCACCAGTGAAATACAGAAGATTGTTATTGCACGTGAACAATTAAAATAGGCGATCGATAGCATGAGAAAGCCGGGCCGTTCCTTCAGGAACGGCTTTTTATTTAATCGAGAAAATCATCGTCGTCTTTTGGCCCGTACTTGTCAAACAGTTTATCAATCGCTCCGCCGAAAATGGGAAACTTTTCTTTTGCAAATGTTTTGATGACATCAATGGCTGCATAGGCTTGCTGTTCGGTTAAACCTTTCTCCATTAATCGGTTGATGAGATCCTGCATGTGTAAAACGTTTAAAGTGGAAAGTTAAAAGTTTAAAGCCTTGTATCAGTAAAATAAAAAACCTGTTGAAAAAATCAACAGGTTAAAATATAGTCAACGTATGTACTTCTTACTTCGTAACTCGTACGTCAGTTTATGCCACTTTCAGCAAACCGAGTTTGCTCTTGTCAAACTTGTGCATTGCATAATCGAGTGTAAGATGGAATTGTTTTTCCTCACTGCCCGGCAAATCAAACATGGCATCGGTTAAAATGCTTTCGCAAATGCTGCGTAAACCTCTTGCACCGAGTTTGTATTCCATTGCTTTGCTTACCATAAAGTCGTACACATCATTATCAATAATGAGTTCGATGCCTTCCAGTTCAAACAACTTATGGTATTGCTTAATAAGGGCGTTCTTTGGTGTTACCAGAATTTCACGGAGTGTTTCCACATCCAATGGATTGAGGTAAGTAACAATTGGTAAACGGCCGAGTAATTCGGGAATCAAACCAAATGTTTTCAGATCCTGCGCATTAACATACTGCAGCAGGTTCTTCTTCATGTGTTCCTGTTCTTCTTTGTTTACATTAAAGCCGATGGCATTGGTGTTGACACGGCGTGCAATCACTTTATCAATACCATCAAATGCACCACCGCAAATGAAGAGAATATTCTGTGTGTTGATCTTAATGAGTTTTTGCTCCGGATGTTTACGGCCGCCTTGTGGTGGAACCAATACTTCTGTTCCTTCCAGCAGCTTCAACATACCTTGCTGTACACCTTCGCCGCTTACATCACGTGTAATGGAAGGGTTATCGCCTTTACGGGCAATTTTATCAATCTCATCAATGTATACAATGCCTTTTTCAGCAGCAGCCACATCGTAGTTACAAACCTGTAACAAACGGGTAAGAATACTTTCCACATCTTCACCTACATAACCGGCTTCTGTAAATACGGTAGCATCAACAATGGCAAACGGAACATTGAGTAAGCGTGCAATTGTTTTAGCCAGCAGGGTTTTACCGGTACCGGTTTCGCCTACCATGACGATATTGCTTTTCTCAATTTCTATTTCGCTTTCTGCTTTTTGCTTTAAACGTTTGTAGTGATTGTACACCGCTACAGCCAGTACTTTCTTTGCTTCATCCTGGCCAATGATATACTCATCTAAAAAGCGTTTTATTTCAATCGGCTTTTTAACGTTGAGTTTAAAATTAGAGGTGGATGTTTCATTGCGGAGTAATAATTCCTGCGCAATAATTTCCTGTGCATGTTCAACGCAATTCTCACAGATATGACCTTCCTGTCCTGCAATAAGGATCTTCACTTCGTCTCTGCTTCTGCCACAAAATGAACAATGCAACATGTTGTTTTTCGCCATTTGGAATGGGTTTTCAGGTTGTTTTGATTATACAAAACCAACTCAAAGATAACAATGCTTTTTAATTAAGGTAGTAGAATGATAAAAAAGGGATGGAACACTACAAAGCTCCATCCCTTTTGATAGCTTAAAGGTTCTGTTACAGCTTGTCGAGAATACCATCTACAATGCCATACTTTACAGCTTCCTGGGCATCCATCCAATAGTCACGGTCAAAATCTTTCAACACCTGTTCTACTGTTTTACCACAGTTCTCTGCAAGAATTTTGGCACCCATTTCTTTGGTTTTGGCAATTTGTGTAGCAATAATTTCCAGATCGGCACTGGTTCCTTGTGCACCGCCAATGCTTGGCTGGTGAATCATTACTTCGCCGCTGGGGAAAATAAAACGCTTGCCTTTTGTACCACCGCTTAACAGAATAGAACCCATTGATGCAGCCATACCCATACAGATTGTACTTACTGGTGAGCTTATAAGTTGCATGGTATCGTAAATAACCATACCACTGGTTACAACACCACCGGGGCTGTTGATGTAGAGTTTAATTTCTTCGCCGGGTTTAACTGCATCTAAATACAGCAATTTGTTTACGATTTCTTTGGCTGAATTATCGTGAACAACACCCCAGAAAAAGATCTTGCGTTGCTCTAAGAATTTTTTGTTGTAAGGTCCGAAAGCGGCAGCTGAAAACTGTTCTAACGGGTTGTCTTTTGGTTCATCGTCTTCGTCTTCGAAACGAACGGGGAATTTTAAATTATGCTGATACATTGTTTACTGAATATTTTAAGGTTTAGCTTTCTTTTGTTTTGCGTGGATTCATTACCAATACTTCATCCACCAGGCCATATTCTTTTGCTTCGGCAGCAGTCATCCAGAAATCACGGTCGCTGTCTTCTTTTACTTTGTCGAAGGTTTGACCGCTGTGGTAAGAAATGATCTGGTACAATTCATCTTTCAGCTTCTTTACTTCATTCACCATAATCTGAATATCGGTAGCCTGGCCGCCTGCACCGCCGTATGGCTGGTGTAACATAATACGAGAATGTTTCAGCGCTGTACGTTTGCCTTTTGTGCCGGCACACATTAGCACCGCACCCATACTTGCAGCAATACCAATGGTAATGGTGCTTACATCGGGGGTGATGTACTGCATGGTATCGTAAATGCCAAGCCCTGCATAAATGCTGCCACCGGGACTGTTGATGTACATCTGAATATCACGTGTACGATCGGTACTTTCCAGGAACAACAGCTGGGCTGTTACAATGTTGGCTACATAATCATTAATCGGTTCGCCCATAAAAATAATACGGTCCATCATCAGGCGGGAGAACACATCCATGCTTGCAACATTTAACGGACGTTCTTCGATGATGTAAGGCGTAAGATTAGTAGGGGTGAAAGCGTTCTGATAATTATGCAATGTGGCGCCGGAGATACCACGGTGTTTCACGGCGTATTTTTCAAATTCTTTATTGAAATCCATAGTCATTTATTTTCCGGTTTGAAGTTAAGGGAAACGTTTGGAATAAATTGTTTTCAAATACCATGCGAGGCATAAAAGCAGGACATTAAGGCAGAGGAAACGGTTTAAGGTTTATGGTTTAAGGTTTATGGTTGCTTGCAGTTCGGTTATTATGGCTGGGTTGATTGCAGATTGGCGATTTTAGATTTCAGACGTTGGAGGCTTGCTTAAACAAAAACCCCGCTGTAAATTATACAGCGGGGTTTATAATAAATCTGCAATCTAAAATCGCAAATCAAAAAATCCTAGTGGTGGTGGTGCTGGTGTTCTTCGTTCATCTTAATAAACTCTTCAGAGCTTACTTCTTTCTCATCTTTTTTCACCTGGCCTTCTGCCCACACAAATACTTTTTCTGTCACCAAACGACGGTATGTTTGATCAACCTGTTGTTCATCTTTCAATAAACCATCCACGTATTGATCTAACCATTCCAGGTTACCATCGCCCAGGCTCATGCTGCCAAAGTAGCTTAACACCTGCTGGCGCATGCTGTCTTTCAGTTCTTCCTGTGTAACGTCAAGTTTGTTTTCGGTAATGATTTTATCGGTAATCAACGTCCAGCGTAACTGATTGTTGAAAGTTGGATATTCTGCTTCTACTTCTTCAGCTGTTTTTGGCTTTTCGCCGGAAGTAGCTAACCACTTTTTCAGGAAGCTTTCGGGCAATTCCATTTTAACACCATCTAACAGTACATGGTAAAGGTGGTGCTGGATTTGGTTGCTGCTTTGGCGATCCCAGTAAGCCTGGATATCGGCTTCAATGGCAGCACGAAAATCAGCTTCTGTTGCAATGTCTTTGCCGGGTAATGCTTCTTTAAAGAACTCTTCGTTCAGCTCACGTTTTTCAATGAGGCCAACTTTTGTAATGGTCAGTTTAAAGAATTTACCTTCAGCTTCTGCTGCATCTTTCAAACCTAAATCACTTACAACCCAGCTGCGTTCTTTTTCTTCAAATGCATCAGCCAAAGTAATAACGATTGTATCGTCTTTCTTTTTGCCTTGCAATTGCGTACGGTAAGCTGGTGTGAAATATTTTACGAGGAGAGAGTTGTCTTTTTTAATGCCGCCTTCAACAACAGTACCTTGTGCATCGCTTTCTTCAAACGTAAGGTTCAGTACATTGTCGTCGCTGTTAACCGCTTCCGGCTCAGTCATTTTACCAAAACGGTTTTGCAAACGCTCAATTTCGTCGTTTACCATTTCGGCAGTAGCCTTTACCTTATAATAAGGGGCAGTTACGCTGCCGAGGTTAATTTCAAAAGCAGGCTTTAAACCAATTTCAAAATCAAAGCTGTAATCAGCCGGTTGATCCATATTGGGTTTAAACTCTGTGTTGGCAAGAGGAAGAGGCTGTGCAAAAATGTCCAGCTTTTCGTTTACGAGGTAATCGTTCAATCCTTTTTCGATGTTACGGATTACTTCTTCGGTAAAAATGCCGGGACCGTACATTTTCTTTACCATACCTGCAGGCACCATACCCTTACGGAAACCGGGGATATTTGCTTGCTTGCTGTAAGTTTTTAATGTTTTTTCAAACGCAGGAAAGTATTCTTCCTTTGTGATTTTTACAGTGAGTTTGTCGTTTAACAACCCAATGTTTTCTCTTGTTACTGTTGCCATATTAAATTCTGCTTTTAGCTTTCAGCTACCGGCTGTAAGCTGTTAAAAAGCCTCCCCGGTGAAGGGGAGGTTGAAGCGGTTGTCCGGATGGAGGGACTCGAACCCCCACACCTCACGGCATCAGATCCTAAGTCTGACGTGTCTACCAATTTCACCACATCCGGAGTCAAAAATCCAATGTGAAAAATCCAAACTCCAATACTGCTGTGCGCTTGGGTATTGGTTTTTGTGTTTTGGACTTTTTTTAAATGAGTTGCAAAGGTAGGGGGTTTCAGTTATTCATGCGCTTTGTGAAAGCGCTTTTTCCTAAATTCGCATTTACTGGAAACAATCGTGAACATACCGGCCTATACCCTTACTCCCGAGCAGGAAAAAAAGGAAATCCTTCGCCATTACCGTAGTTTATTACGTTCGCTGAAGACGAAACTGAAAAAAGGCGATAAGGAACTAGTACGTACTGCCTTTGAAATGGCAGCCGATGCTCACAAAACCATGCGCCGTAAAAGCGGGGAACCCTATATTTTGCATCCGCTGGCGGTAGCACAAATTTGCGTGGAAGAAATTGGGCTGGGTGTACGTTCTACAATTTGTGCTTTATTGCACGATACGGTAGAAGACACCGATATTACGCTGGAAGATGTAGCCCGTGAGTTTGGAAACGAAATTGCCCGCATTATTGACGGACTTACTAAAATTTCAACGGTAGTAGATGCCAATTCTACTCAACAGGCCGAAAATTTTAAAAAGATACTGCTAACACTAACCGATGATCCCCGTGTGATTTTGATTAAGCTGGCCGACCGTCTGCACAACATGCGTACGCTCGACAGTATGAAACGGGAAAAGCAGCTGAAGATCTCCAGCGAAACGGTATATGTATATGCACCTTTGGCTCACCGCCTCGGTTTGTATAACATCAAAACCGAAATGGAAGATCTTTCCATGAAGTACCTGGAGCCGGATACCTACAAAGAAATTGCCCGCAAACTCAGTGAAACAAAGCGTGAACGGAGTCGCTACATCAATGAATTTATAAAGCCCATTAAAGAGAAGTTAGACAGAGCCGGCTTTACGCAGTACGATGTGTATGGACGTCCGAAATCGATCCACTCCATTTCCAATAAAATAAAGAAGAAAGGTGTAAGCTTTGAAGAGGTGTACGATCTGTTTGCCATCCGGATTATTATCGATTCCCCGGCTGATAAGGAAAAGGAAGATTGCTGGAAGGCCTATTCGATTGTTACGGATATGTACACGCCCAGCCCCGAGCGTTTGCGTGATTGGTTAAGTAACCCTAAGAGCAATGGTTATGAAGCGCTGCATACAACGGTAATGGGGCCGCAGGGTAAATGGGTAGAAGTACAGATACGCACCAAACGGATGAATGAAATTGCAGAGAAAGGTTTGGCGGCGCATTGGAAATACAAAGAAGGTACAGGTGACGAGGATCGTTTTGATAAATGGTTCCATAATATCCGGGAAGCACTCAATACCCAAGACAGCAGCTCCATCGATTTCCTGCAGGATTTCAAGAGCTCGTTCCTGGCCGAAGAAATTTATGTGTACACACCAAAAGGCGATGTAAAGATGTTGCCCGTTGGTGCAACCGCACTCGATTTTGCGTTTAGCGTACACAGCGATGTTGGCAGCCGATGTATTGGTGCAAAAGTCAACCATAAGCTAGTGCCCATTGCACATAAACTACGCAGTGGCGACCAGATTGAAATTATTACCAGCAGTAAACAAAAGCCCAGCGAAGACTGGCTCAACTTTGTTGTTACAGCCAAGGCACGAAATAAAATTAAAGATGCCCTGCGTGAGGAAAAACGAAAAGTGGCCGACGAGGGTAAGTATGTACTGCAACGTAAACTGGAACAGATGGGAGCCAGTTACGATGTACAGAATGTAGAGACGCTCACGCTGTTTTTTAAATTGCCCTCGCACCTTGAGTTGTTTTATAAAATTGCCACCAAGGCACTCGATTTAAAAGAGTTGAAAGAGCTGCACCTGAATGGCGATAAGTTTGAGTTGCCTAAACCGGTAAAGCCGGTGATGGAGCCCAAACCCGATTACGACCCCAACAAACATTCACATAAAGATTCGGAGCTTATTATTTTCGGTGAAAGCAGCGACAGGATTGTGTACACGCTGGCCAATTGTTGTAAGCCCATCCCCGGCGATGATGTGTTTGGCTTTGTTTCAACCGGTAAAGGCTTAATTATCCACCGCACCAGTTGCCCCAATGCATCGAGGTTGTTGGCCAATTTTGGCCACCGTGTGGTTAAAACCAAGTGGGCGAAGAACAAGGAAATTTCATTCCTCACCGGTATTAAAATTATTGGGATGGATGATGTGGGTGTGGTGAGCAAAATTACCAACCTCATCAGCGGCGAAATGCGCCTCAACATCAGCGCCATCACTATTGAAGCAAAAGAAGGTGTGTTTGAAGGCAATATCAAAATCTTTGTACACGATAAAGACGAACTCGACGACCTCGTTTCGAGACTTTACAAACTAACGGGCATTCAGAAAGTAGAGCGTTACGATACCGAACAATAATTTTCTTTTCCCCACTCGTATTTTTTTGCGGCTTGCCCTCTGTATTCACTTATTTTTGCGGCTTCAAATAATCCACTCAAATTATTTTATGGTTGATGTAATTCTCGGCCTCCAGTGGGGCGACGAAGGAAAAGGAAAGATCGTTGATTTTTTTGCACCTAAATATGATGTAATTGCACGTTTCCAGGGCGGCCCTAACGCAGGTCATACATTGTATGTAAACGGCACAAAGGTTGTTCTGCACCAGATTCCCAGCGGTATTTTTCACAAAGGCATTGTAAACCTTATTGGTAATGGAGTTGTATTAGATCCCGTTACCTTAAAGAAGGAATGTGAAAAGGTTGCAGCAATGGGTGTGGATGTACGTGAAAACCTTTTTATTGCAGAGCGTACAAATATTATTGTTCCTACACACCGTGCATTGGATAAAGCAGCTGAGTTGGCAAAAGGTGATGAAAAGATCGGATCAACCTTGAAAGGCATTGGCCCGGCATATATGGATAAAACAGGCCGCAATGCTTTGCGTGTTGGCGACTTACTTGATCCGGAGTTTAACAAGTTGTATGAAAAACTGAAAGCAAAGCATTTGCAGTTGCTCGGTAATTACAACTTTACTGAAGACATCACTGAGTGGGAAAAGGAATTTTTTGAAGCGGTAGAGTTTGTAAAAACACTCAACATTGTAAACGGCGAATATTTCATTAACGAAAAAATTGATGAGGGTAAAAAAGTATTGGCCGAAGGTGCACAAGGCAGCATGCTTGATGTTGATTTCGGAACCTTTCCGTTTGTAACTTCATCCAACACTATTTCGGCAGGCGTTAGCACCGGTTTGGGTGTGGCACCAAATAAGATCAGAGAGATCATTGGTATTACCAAAGCATATTGTACACGTGTGGGCAGTGGTCCGTTTCCAACGGAATTATTTGATGCTACCGGCGATGAATTACGGAAGATCGGCAGTGAGTTTGGTGCAACAACAGGGCGCCCACGACGTTGTGGCTGGATTGACCTTGTGGCATTGAAATTTGCCTGCATGATTAATGGTGTTACACAAATAGTCATGACAAAAGCTGATGTACTCGATAGTTTTACCGAACTTGAAGTATGTACAGCATATAGTGTAAACGGAAAAGAAACTAAACAGATTCCGTTTGAGATAAGCAAAGTAAAAATTGATCCTGTTTACAAAGCGTTCAGCGGTTGGAGCAAACCAATTACCGATTGTAAAACATGGGCCGATTTTCCTGAGCAGATGAATGAATATCTGGCATTCATTAACAACTATCTCGGGGTGGAAGTGAAGTATGTATCGAATGGTCCCGGCCGTGACCAGATCATTACTGGCTAAACGGTATTATAAGAATTAAAAAAATCTAGAAAAAAGTTTGGCTAATTCAAAAACCCGTTGAAATTTTACAGCACAATCCAATAATAAAATGGCAAAGTCAATAAAGAAATCTGCGGACAAATCATCTCCAAAAGCGGAGAGCACTGGCAAGGCTGACAGCAAGCCTAAAAAGAATCATGAAGAAGATGAAGATGAAGACGATTTTGAATTAGAAGATGATGAGCCCGTTGCAAAGAAAGGCGGCAAAGCTGTTGCATCAAAGTCGAAAGGTAAAGATGACGATGATGATGACGAGGATATAGACGAAGATGATGATGACTGGAATAAGTCGGAAGAGGATGATGATTACGATCCCGATTTTGAAGAGTTCGATTTACCAAAGTCGAAAGGAAAAGCTGCAGGTGGCAAAAAGAAAGCAGGTGAAGACGAAGATGATTTTAAACTTGATGAAGATTTCAAAGAGTTTGATATGATGGGCGGCGGCGATGATTTTGATGATGACGATGATGATTTTTAAATCTGCAAGTGAAGCATAACTTCCGCACTTATTTAATAACAGATTTTTCTGTACTAAAACAGCAAATGTTGAGCTGGTGTTACAACCGGTTCAACATTTGTTCTTTTTTGGATAATCACCATTACCGTTTACCCGGTAACAGCTACGAATGCCTGGTTGGTTGTGGCGAAATTTCAGTACTGCAGCTCAACGCAGGTACCGCACTTACTCAGTTACAAAACTGGTTACATCAAAACAAAGGAGAATGGCGCTTTGGCCATTTGAGTTACGATCTCAAAGCGGAGATTGAAGGCCTTGCTTCCTTACATGCAAATAAAACCGGCTTTACCGATCTGTGTTTTTTTGTACCGCAGTATGTACTGCAGTTATCCGAAACGGAATTAAAGATTGGTTCGGTTCTTAACGATCACGATTCAATTTTTGCAGCAATAAAAGCGCAGGAATTACCGGGTACAGAAAAGAAGCAGGCGTTGCATATACAGGAGCGCATCAGCAGAACGGAATATATGGATGCGATTGAAAACATCCGCAAACATATTTTGCGGGGCGATTGTTACGAGCTTAATTACTGCATGGAGTTTTTTGCAGAAGATGTGCAACTCGATCCGTTGTATTGCTATCAATCGCTCACAACGATTTCTCCCAATCCATTCTCCGCTTTTTATAAAGTAAACAATAGCTATTTGCTTTGTGCAAGCCCGGAGCGGTTTTTACGTAAGGAAGAAAATAAACTCATATCACAGCCCATTAAAGGAACCATTAAGCGTAATACTACAGATGCAGCTGATGATGAACTCTTGAAGCAGCAATTGTATAAAAGCGAAAAAGACCGTAGTGAAAATGTAATGGTGGTAGACTTGGTGCGGAATGATCTGAGTCGTGTATGCAAAGAAGGCTCGGTGCAGGTAGATGAGCTGTTCGGTATTTATTCGTTTCCGCAGCTGTATCAAATGATCTCTACCATCAGTGGCGAAGTGAACGAAACATTATCGTTTACAGATGTGCTCTGTGCCACATTTCCTATGGGCAGTATGACGGGCGCTCCCAAGCGAAAAGTAATGCAGCTCATTGAACAGTATGAGCAATCACGAAGAGGATTGTTCTCCGGTGCAGTTGGTTATATATCGCCTACCGATGATTTTGATTTTAATGTCGTCATCAGGAGTATTTTTTACAATGCAGCCACCAATTATCTCTCGTACATGGTAGGCAGCGGTATTACCTATTACAGCAATGCAGAACAGGAATATGAGGAGTGTTTGCTGAAAGCAGATGCGATACGGAAGGTGTTAGGATGATGAAGATTATTCTTACCGATTTTTTGATTCTGTATCAATAATTAATTCCTTAAAAAATACACGCCGATAATGATACTGAATATGCCTAAGATAATATTTGTAAATCGGTGATAGTTTTTCCCTAACAAATCTTTTAAGCCATTATGACTTATTGAAGTCCAGAATGTAATTTTCCAGTTTAAAATACCTGCAATGATGCTAAGGGCTCCAAAAGATAAAAAGAATATTGAGGTGAATGAAGGGTGCATAGATTAGGTATTTATTCAGAAAATATTTACGATTTATTTCATCTTCGATTTCAAACTTGTCGAAAAAAGTTACCCTTTCATCTTCGGAACAGGTTTCTTCTTCACCTCGGGTAATTCAGAAACTTTCGGGTAAATATCTTTCATCCCATCTTCACCATAAAAGCGCATCAGCAGTTGAATGCTTTCGCTAAGTATAGCATAACGATTACTGTTGAAGAGTTGCATTTTCTCTTTTGGTAAACGCAGGCTAAATGTATTGTTGCCTGCCAGTACCGCATCAAAATTAGGGTTCAGCTGGTTGAAGTATAACAGATCCACCATCAGGTTCTTTGCCATGACCACCGAACTAAACTTGCCGGCAATTACCTGTACCTCAATATTCGGATCTGTTTTCTCCGGCGCAAATTCGGCAGGTTGTTGTTGTTTCCCATCGTTTACAACAGTTGTAACGCCACCTTTTCCCTCCATAATGTAATGCGTGGCAATAAATTTCTTTACATGGTTACGGCTTTCCTCGGGCAAAAAGTATTGCAGTTTCCAAAAATCACGACTGCCACTTTTTTTAATAGCGCTGTAAACACGCCCGGGTCCGCCATTGTAAGCTGCAATTACCAATAACCAATCGTCAAGATCGTTGTAGAGTGATGTAAGATATTTTGCGGCAGCATGGGTGCTGCGGAAATAATCGGTGCGTTCATCGATCCAGCCATTTACATTCAACCCATATTCTTTGGCTGTGTAAGGCATAAACTGCCAGGGGCCACGTGCACCAACCCAGCTGGTGGCATTGGTGTTCAATCCGCTTTCTATAACTGCCAGATATTTCAATTCGTGTGGCAGACCATATTGGGTAAGCACATTATCAATTAATGTAAAATAAGGAATTCCCCAGCTCTTCATTTTTTGCAGGTTCTTACCGTGCCGGTCAAGATAGTCTTGTATAAAACCCCATGCCTGCGGATGAATTTGTGCATCGTACGCAGTAGTGGCATTAAACTCTTTGTTTACAAACAGTGATTTGAAACCATATTTCTCCACATTGCCTTGCTGGGTTTCAATGCTGGTATCAGCAACAGATCCCTTAGGCGTTGTTGCTTGTGCAAACGAACACACCGAAAGAAAAATAAAACAGACTGTAAAGATTAATTTCTGCATTGCGAACAACTTACTCTGCTTTATACGTTTGCATAAACGTATTTGCAAGGCGGAGCAAAGATACTTCATCGAAGTGCTTGGTCATCATTTGTAAACCAAATGGCAAACCATTGCTATGCTGAAAGAGGGGAATTGATAAACCTGGAATACCCACCAGGTTGGCAAACACGGTATAAATATCGGCAAGGTACATTTCAACCGGGTTATTGTTCTTCTCACCAATTTTAAAAGCGGTAGAAGGAGATACAGGCATCAGTAATACATCTACTTCACTGAAAACCAGCTTGGTTTGTTCGTACAATTTGCGACGCACCTGCTGTGCCTTGGTATAATAAGCATCGTAATAACCGGCACTCAAAACAAACGTACCCAGCATAATACGGCGCTGTACTTCTTTACCAAAACCTTCGGAGCGGTTGGCCGAGTAAAATTCTGTTAATTCTTCTTTTACTGGTGTTGACTGGTAGCCATAACGCACCCCATCAAAACGTGAAAGATTACTGCTGGCTTCAGCAGTAGTAAGTACATAATAAGTAGGAACGATATAGTCGATGAGATCGAACTCCAGTTCTTTTACCTGGTATCCATCCTGCTTCAGCTGTTCAATAAATGCAAGATGCGATGAACGGATTTCTTCATCCAGTCCTTCGTGCTGCAGTGTTTGTTTGAAATAACCGATTACGGGTTTGGCAGATGCGGAACCTAATTCTTCAGCATAGGAGGGGACAGGCAGGGTTGAAACAGTTGCATCGTAGTCATCGTCTCCGGCAATAACCGAAAGTACCAAAGCGGCATCTTCTACATTGTTTGCAAGAATACCAATCTGGTCGAAGCTTGAACCATAGGCAATCAATCCATGACGGCTTACACGGCCATAGGTGGGCTTTACACCAACAATACCGCAGAAGTCGGCCGGCTGCCGAACAGAACCTCCGGTATCGCTACCGAGGCTAACCATGCAAAGATGGGCCTGTACTGCTACTGCCGATCCACCCGATGAGCCACCCGGTACACGGCTTTCATCAATTTTATTACGAACAGGACCAAACGCCGAGTTTTCATTGCTGCTGCCCATTGCAAATTCATCGCAGTTATTAATACCGATGATGATTGCATCTTCGGCCAATAATTTTTGAACGGCGGTAGAATTATAGATAGAATGAAAACCTTTCAGGATGTTTGAAGAGGCGGAGAGCGGATGTTGCTCCCAGGCAATAACATCTTTTACCGTTACAACAACACCATGGAGTTTTCCTGTTGAAGCGCCTGCTTTTCTTTTTGCATCAAGCAATTCGGCCTGTTGCTTTGCTTCTTGTGGAAACACAGCAACAAGTGCGTTGAGGCTTTGCTGCGCTTCTATCTGTTGCAGATAAAAAGATACAGCATCTTTACAGGAGGTTGATCCTGCAAAGAGTTGCTCCTGGTATGCTTTTATGGATGCGAACGGATACAAAAAGAGAAACGCTTCAAAAAAGTTGAAGTGTAAAAATAGAGTGTAAAAGAGTATTGATTACTGTTTGTTCTGAGGAGTTTCAGTTGAGCTTTCCTCAATTTCCTTACGTACAGTATTCTTGGCATCGTTAAACTCACGGATACCTTTACCCAGGCCTTTCATCAGTTCAGGAATTTTACGACCTCCGAAAAGAAGTAAGATAATAATGGCAATGATGATGATTTCCTGCGTACCGAGAACACCAAGAAGTATGGGCTGAAAATTCATGATTTAAATTTTAAGGAACACAAAGTTACAGTTATTTATAACGCAGCCTTTGAAACAATTGTATAAAAAAACCTTCCGTTTGGAAGGTTTCAATGTTTTTATTGTGCAACTGCAATTAACGAATGTAATTTTTACCGCATTTGCCTGCTTTACCGTTTGCTGCCTGGTAAGGAGTAATACCCCTGTTACAAGACATTAAGAAGAAAGCAACAACTGCAAGAGCTACAAGTACCTTTTTCATGACCGGAACAACTGATTTAGTTAATAAATAGAGTTACGATTCTTTCAAAAGGTATGGGATTAGGGAGGAGCATTTCCTCCTCGGGATCGTAAATATAACGCAAAACCCGGTTATTTAATATAAAAGGGGGAAAGATTTCTTTCCCCCTTTTATAAATATGTACGAATAATCGATTGATTATCTCATGCGCTTTTCCTTAATACGAGCACTCTTACCGCTTCTTTCACGGAGATAGAACAATTTAGCACGGCTAACTTTACCTACCTTATTCAGTTCAATTGACTCTACGTTTGGTGAGTTTACAGGGAATGTACGCTCAACACCAATACCGTCAGATATCTTACGTACTGTAAATGATGCAGTTGCACCTTGGCCCTGACGCTTAATCACATCGCCACGGAAGCCCTGGATACGTTCTTTACCACCTTCCACGATCTTATAGTTCACAGTAACATTATCACCTGCTTTAAATTTAGGATGTTGTTTCCCAGCAGTTAATTGCTCATGTACAAATGCAACAGCGGCGTTCATAACTCTTAATTTTTAGGACGGCAAAGGTAGGGGGTTTTTACAGTAATTGGTAATTTGTTTGCAGGAATTTGGAAAAAAAGTTCAAAGAATCTTTCCTTTTCCTCTTACCCAATTACGAACATCCTTATCTCGCCACGTTTACAGCTCTTTTTTCTCTGATTACGGTTACTTTGATCTGGCCGGGGTAAACCATTTCGGTCTGAATCTTCTGCGCCATTTCAAAGCTTAATTTATCTGATTCTGCATCGGTTACCTTTTCTGCCTCTACAATTACACGCAGTTCACGACCAGCCTGAATAGCATACGCTTTTTCAACACCGGGATAGCCCATTGCCAGGCTTTCCAGGTCTTTAATTCGCTGCAGGTATTGCTGCATAATTTCACGGCGTGCACCGGGTCTTGCACCACTAATGGCATCGCAAGCCTGAACAATAGGTGAAATAACATACTGCATTTCCATTTCATCGTGGTGGGCTCCAATGGCATTGACAACTGCCGGGTTTTCACCGTACTTCTCAGCGAGTTTGGCGCCAAGTAATGCGTGGCTCAGTTCAGTTTCTTCATCAGGCACTTTACCAATATCGTGTAAAAGACCGGCACGTTTAGCCAGCTTTGGATTTAAACCAAGTTCAGAAGCCATGATGGCACAAAGGTTCGCTGTTTCACGACTGTGCATTAACAGGTTTTGACCATACGAAGAACGGAAACGCATACGGCCTACCATTCGGATCAGCTCTTTGTGCATGCCATGAATACCGAGCTCAATAACAGTACGCTCGCCGATTTCCATTACCTGCTCTTCCAGTTGCTTACGGGTTTTTTCTACCACTTCCTCAATACGGGCAGGGTGAATACGACCATCGGCCACCAAACGCTGTAAGCTCAAACGGGCTACTTCACGGCGAAGCGGATCGAATGAAGAGAGAAGAATTGCTTCCGGTGTATCATCAACAATCAGGTCTACACCCGTTGCTGCTTCAATCGCACGGATGTTACGGCCTTCACGACCAATTATCTGGCCTTTAATTTCATCACTTTCAAGGTTGAAAACAGTTACTGTATTTTCAATGGTTTGTTCAGCAGCGGTACGCTGAATGGTCTGGATCACAATTTTACGTGCTTCCTTACCGGCTTTGAGTTTGGCATCTTCAATAATTTCCTGTTGAAGGACCAATGCACGGGTTTGTGCTTCCTGTTTCAGGCTTTCCACCAATTGATTTTTGGCTTCTTCAGCACTTAAACCGGCAATCTTTTCAAGTCGGCGGATATGCTCCTCCTGGTGTTTCTCCAGTTCGGTGCGCTTCAGATTCACCACTTCTATCTGGCGGTTGAGGTTTTCTTTAATGGCCTCATTTTCCTTGATCTGTTTATCAAGATTACTTTCTTTCTGATTGATGGATTGCTCTTTCTGGCGTGCACGGTTTTCGCTTTCGCTGATTTTTCGGTTACGCTCATTTACTTCACGATCATAATCAGCCTTTAGTTGTACAAACTTTTCTTTTGCCTCAAGCTCTTTTTCTTTGCGGATGGTTTCGGCTCGAAGTCCGGCTTCTTTAATAATTGATTGAGCCTGTGCTTCAGCTTCTTCGAGCTGCTTTTTTGTGTTTTTGGCAAAGATGACCTTACCTGCTACTATACCAACTATGAGTGATAGTGTTCCAATTATAGCGTATAAAATTACTGGTTCCATTTTTGTTGACGGGTTTGTTTTCTTTCTGCAAATCGTTCCTTTCTATGGCTTTACATGTGTACATAGCGGGACAATAGTGGCGAAAATACAGAAAAAAAGGCAAGGACCCGACGCCGGGTTTTGCAGCAAGGGGGCGGACTTTACATATTTAAGCATCCTGTAACAGGATCGGCTCTACATTTGCGCCAAAGAAAACACAACATGAAACGTTTATTATTAGTGTCAGGTTTTTTTAGCGTGAGTCTGGGTGCATTTGCTCAGGAATTAATGCCTTGGAAACTGAAGCTGAACCAAGGCGAAAAAATAAAGTCGGTTACGGTGAGCAAAACCACCATTATGCAGCAGGTGATGGATCAAACAATGGAGATAAAAATGGATATTCAGGTAGCAGATTCAATACATGTAACAGGATTGCAGCCGGGCGGCTATAAAATAAATAAAAAAACTACCCGGTTAAAGCTGGATATGGATATGATGAACCAGCATAAGGTAATAGACTCGGAGAATGCAGAAGATATGAAGGCAGAAGGCGGAGAAAAAATAAAAGAGAAAATCGATGCAGTGGTTGAAGCAACCATTTCAGAAAAAGCAGCTATACAGGTTACCGGCGGAAGTATAAAAGCAGATGAAGGAGGCTTTGCAAATATGTTGATGACAAATAATGATTCATCTGCAATTGCCGAGTATTTTCTGCCCTCACCCAACAAGGTCATTAAAAAGGGAGAGCAGTGGAGCAGTAATATCAGCACATCAAGTTTTTCGGTAGAAACTGTTTACACATTTGAGGGGCTGGAAGGTTCTGTTGCCATCATCAGCTTTACATTAAAAACAAAAATGACCGGCACCAGCACTTCTGACAACATGGAAGTGAAAATGAAGATAAGTACAGAAGGTAAAGGAACAATCCGGTTACAAACAACTAACGGAATTGTAATAGAGAAAAGCCTGGAGACGAATATGACAGGATCATCGGAGGTGATGGGTATGGAAATACCAATTACAGGAACTGTAAGTTCTTCTTTTAAAGTGGTAAAAGATTAAGGCGTCTGCAGCAGTTGATCAATCTGTTGTTCTAACTTTTTTAATGCCTCTTCTGTAAATGCAATATCTGCAGCAGCGGGAGAGGCATTGTTATTTGCAGCACTTACTTCGGTTGCATACCAGATTAATACCATGGCCACATAATCCTGCATGTCTTTACCGGCAAAGTTGGTTTTATACTCAACTATTTTTTCGTTGATAGTTTTTACAGTTTTTCGAACATGCTCTTCATGTTCGCTGCTCACTTTTATCCGGTAACTACGATCGCCTATTACAATATTTATGGGAATTAATGATTCCATCATACCAAATTATAACTAAGTTTTTATATATTCGACACTCGTAAAAAAAGCCTCCTTATCAGTTCGTTGCCTGCTTAGCGAAGAACTCCTTGTTTCTACTTACCTCAAACCAAGTTTACCAGTATGTTTGCAAAAGTGAAACCACAAGTGTTCATTGATACACTTACGTTGGAACTTTCGTCGCCGGAACGGAAAGCCATCAAGGCTGTGTTGAGAGATGAGAAAGGATCTGTATGTCGGCATCTTGAATCGGAGGCATCTCCGCATCGTTCGCTCACATGGAGTGGGCTGAATGATTTGCCGTATGGTGTTTACACCATAGAGTTAAAACACGGTGAAGATGAAATGAAAATGCGCATTGTAAAGCGGGTATAATTATTCTGTAAGCAGTGCAATACAACGATCAATTTCTCTTATAAATCCATTCAGCTTTTTTTCCAGTTCCTTTTTTTCTTTCTCATCTAACTGTTGCTGCGATGCTTTTAAAATCGCATTCTGCATTTCCAGTATTTCCATTTCCTGCTTACGGTCGCCATGCTTTTCTTTTAACTGCAGCAGCTCTTCTTTGAGCCGTTTATTCTCTTTTTCAATATGCTGGTATTTTTTTACCAGCAATTGCATTTTCTGCTGCAGAGATTGTATGTGTTGATCGATAGCTGCCACCGTTAAACTTTAATAGAATTTATTTTCTGATCTCAGCCGAAAGTTGTTTTTCCAATGCCTGAATAAGTGTACTCATCATCTTTTCTGTTTCCTTATCCACCAAGGTCTTTTCATCGTCCTGGAACACAAAATTGAGTGCCATCGATTTTTTGTTGGCACCGATTTTTTCACTTTCAAACACATCAAATAAAGACACTTCTTTTAACCGGCTCACCTTTGCAGTTTGAATTGTTTTTTCAACCTCAGCATAGCTGATGTTCTTTTCAATAACAATGGCCAGGTCACGCTCTACGGCAGGGAAACGGGGAATTTCTTTATACTCCAATTTGGCTTTTGCTGCCAGTTGCGTTAAAATATTCCAGTTAATATCGGCAAAGTATACAGGTTGTTTAATGTCGAACTGTTTTAATTGCACCGCATCCACAATACCTACTTTGGCAATAACCTGTTTTTTGGTTTTATAATTGATGATTGCACTGAAACCTTTTTCGGCTTCTGCAATTTCAGTTTCGGCGGTAAGCCCAGCCTGTTGTAAAATGCCATTAACCACAGCCTTGAGGAAATATACATCGGTTGCCGATGCTTTCTGTTTCCAAGATGCTTCAGTACTGCCGGTTGTATAAATAGATAGATGATCTGTTTCGAAATACTTCCCTGTTTCGGTTGTTTTGTATGTTTTTCCAAACTCAAACAAACGTAAACTGTTGTTCTTCCGGTTAAGGTTAAACGAAAGACACTGCAATCCTGTTTCCAGCATCGACGGACGCATCACATTCAGCTCGGCACTCAGGTTGTTGAGCATTTTAACAGTTGTTGCCAATACGTCTTCGCTGTACCATGCGCTGTTGGCAATGGAGTTGGTGAAGATTTCATTAAAGCCCTGACCGGCGAGTACATTGCTGATCTTTTCTTTGTATGCAAAGCTTGTTTGATCTGCTTCGGTAGAGGGTGAAATAGTAATGCTTGTGGGTATTTCCACATTGTCTAAACCATCAATACGCATTACTTCTTCTGCAAGATCGGCCGGCAACTCCATATCGGGTTTGCTGAACGGAGCAGCTACCCATATTTCATCAATTGATTCCTTCACCAATTCAAATCCCAGCGATTCGAAAATTTTCTTTACCGTATCGGGGTGGTAATTTTTTCCGCTGATTTTTTTCAGGTAATGAAACTTCAGTGCAATCTGTGTTTTTTGCTTCGGCTTTGGATAAACATCCACTACATCGCTGGCAATTTCGCCACCACCCAATTCTTTGATCAAAAGTGCCGCACGCTTCAGCACGTTGACTGTATTGCTGATGTCAACACCTTTTTCAAAACGTGTTGCTGCATCGGTTCGCAGGTTATGGCGGAACGATGTTTTACGTGTTGTAACAGGATTGAACCAGGCACTTTCTAAAAAGATATTCGTGGTTGTTTCTTTTACGCCGCTTTTCATACCACCAAATACACCGGCAATACACATCGCTTCGTCTTTATTACAGATCATCAGGTCTTCTGCATTCAGCTTGCGTTCTTTTTCATCGAGTGTAACAAAGCCTGTTCCTTCGGGCAGGTTCTTCACAATTACTTCGCCACCTGTAATTGCATCGGCATCAAATGCGTGCAATGGCTGGCCTGTTTCGTGCAGAATATAATTGGTGATATCTACAATGTTATTAATAGGCCTTACGCCGATTGCTTTCAGCCGTTGTTTCAGCCAATCGGGACTTTCTTTTACGGTAACATTGGTAATGCTTACGCCGGCATAACGCTGGCAGGCATCATCATTTTCAATTTTAACTGTAATAGGTAATGCCTTGCTGTCGGTTTTAAAACCATTCGTAAAAGGCGATTTAAGCGTATAGTTTTTCTTATCGTGAAAGTTGAGATAAGCAATAACGTCACGGGCCACACCCATATGGCTCATTGCATCCATGTGGTTGGGTGTTAAACCAATTTCAATAATCCAGTCGGTGTATGGTTTAAAATAGTCTGCCGCAGCAGTACCTACCGTTGCATTTTCCGGAAGGATCATGATGCCCGCATGGCTGCTTCCCAATCCGATTTCATCTTCAGCACAGATCATACCATGGCTTTCAACACCACGAATCTTCGCTTTTTTCATGGTTAACGGTTCACCTGCAGTTGGGTAAATGGTCGTACCAATAGTGGCTACCACTACTTTTTGCCCAACGGCTACGTTGGGTGCGCCGCACACGATCTGTAAAGGTTCGGCTTCACCAACATTCACGGTTGTGAGCGATAATTTATCGGCATCGGGATGTTTTTCGCAAGTAAGCACCTGGCCAATGACCAATCCTTTTAAACCACCTTTTACTTCTTCGTACGCTTCCATGCTTTCAACTTCCAGACCAATGGAGGTGAGAATGCGGCTTAAACGTTCCGGCTCAACTGAAACTGGTAAATATTCGTGCAACCATTTATAACTGATCGTCATGCTAAGAAATCTTTTATTCGGAAAGCTGCAAAGATAATTGATTGAGTGCTTGAGCCCTAGAGTAGTTTTAGACAATGCCGGCAGGGGACGAAACACAATTTTTAACCTCCTCGAAAGGCAAAAATGCATATTGTAATATGCTGCAGAAGTCCAAAAAATAACTTCAAAATCTTTCTGCACAGTGCTGTGTGGAAATGCTTTGGGCAGAGGCGAAAAAATAAATTAAATTGAGGATAAGCAGGGCAATTTATGTGGATGACTTAAAAAAATACGTGGATAACCCAGAATTTAATGTGAATTGTAGTTGAAGAAATTATACTGTGGATTTGTTTTTGCTGGTATTGGTTTGTCATTTACATTCGTCGCCCTTGTTCCGGTAACAATTGCTTAACATCAAAATATGTACAGGCAATTGTGGCAGAACAAACCCAAACATAACATTGTAGCATTCTTGGTGAACTATGGCTATTCCAAACTTAAATACCGACCGCACGAAAAAGAAACGCAATCCGGTAGACCTTGCCGGTAACTACAGTAAGGTGCAACCCCAGGCAAGAGAGCTTGAAGAAGCTGTGCTGGGTGCAATTATGCTGGAGAAAAGCGCTTTTGATATTGTAAGTGAAATTTTAAAACCCGAGTGTTTTTATGTGTCTGCTCACCAGAGCATTTTTAAAGCCATGCAGGAGCTGCAGAGCAAATCAACACCCATTGATATTTTAACCGTTGTTGAACAGTTAAAAGTAAATGGTGAGCTGGAAATGGTCGGTGGTGCTTACTATGTGGCCAAGCTTACCAACTCAGTGGTATCTACTGCCAATGTAGATGCACATGCCCGTATCGTTCTCGAAAAATTTATTCAGCGGAAATTAATTACCATCAGCAACGAAACCATTGCGGAAGCGTATGAAGATTCTGCAGATATTTTTGATTTGTTAGATGATGCTGAAAGTAAGTTATTCGAAATCACGAATAATTACATGCGTAAGAACTTCGAATCGATGGAAGATATTTTGGTGAAAACCATCCAGCGGATTGAAGACATGCGTAACAAACAGGAAGACATCACCGGTGTGCCGAGTGGTTTTCCGAGTATGGATAAAGTAATTTATGGCTGGCAACCATCCGACCTGGTTATTTTGGCGGCACGACCTGCTGTGGGTAAAACAGCGTTTGCATTAAACCTGGTGCGGTATGCTGCTTTAAACAAAACAAAGCCAACACCCGTTGCATTCTTTTCACTTGAAATGAGTGCTGCACAGTTGGTGCAGCGTATTCTTTCGGCCGAAAGTGAAATTATGCTGGAGAAAATCTCCCGTGGTAAACTGGAAGATCATGAAGTACAGCAACTCTACAAAAAAGGAATTGAAGTACTGGCAAAAGCTCCCATTTTTATTGATGACAGTGCTGCTTTAAATATTTTTGAATTAAGAGCAAAAGCACGCCGCTTGGTAAACAAGCATGGAGTAGGCTTAATCATCATCGATTACCTGCAGCTGATGAGTGGTGGCGGTAACAAAAATACCAATCGTGAACAGGAGATCAGTACTATTTCCCGTGGTTTGAAACAGCTGGCAAAAGAATTGAATATTCCCATTATTGCCCTGTCGCAGTTAAGTCGTGAGGTAGAGAAACGAAAAGATGGTAACAAGATGCCGCAGTTGAGTGATCTCCGTGAATCGGGTGCCATTGAACAGGATGCCGACATGGTAATGTTCCTGTACCGTCCCGAGTATTACGATATTACTTCGAACGAGTTTGGCGAAAGCAACCGTGGTGAAACACATGTACGTATTGCCAAGCACAGAAATGGTTCGTTGGAAACAATTAAGCTGAGAGGTTTATTACATATTCAGAAATTTATTGAAGACGATTTTGGTGATTTCGGTGGAGGTTTGCCGGGCGGTGGACATCAATCGCCATTGCCGGGTGGTCCGGGTATGTTGCCGGGCGGTGGTAACTGGAAGCCAATTGCTGAAGATGATGGTCCGAAAGTATTTGTACAGAAAGGCAGTAAAATGAATGATATGAATTTTGATGAGGAAACGCCATTCTAAATTTCAGATTGCCGATTTACGATTTTAGATTTGTGTCCTGCGGATTTTTGGCAGGACTTTTTTTATGGCACTACCTTTTTTTTATATCGAGTCTTTTGATGCTTCGCAACAACTTCTTACGTTAAACGAAGAAACATCGAAGCATGTGGTGCAGGTGTTACGCATGCAGGTAGGCGAGCAACTGAATCTCACAGATGGGAAAGGTAACCTGCTTACGGCCAGCATTACCGAAGCTCATAAAAAACATTGCGTAGTGCGAATACAAGCTGCAAGCTTTACGCCGCAGACTGATGGCCGTGTAACCATTGCAGTTTCGTTAGTAAAAAATGCAAGCCGTTTCGAATGGTTTTTAGAAAAGGCAACAGAGATTGGTATTACTGAAATTATACCACTGTTATGTGAGCGAACAGAGCGCCAGCATTTCCGGTACGACAGGATGAACGGAATCTTGATCAGTGCAATGCTGCAGAGCCAGCAAACCTGGTTACCGATGTTACACGAGCCATTGAAATTTGAACATTTGAAAATGCACAAATTTGAAAATGCACTAAAGCTCATTGCGCATTGTGAAGAAACAGAAAAGAAATCGTTGAAAAAGATGCTGAGTGAAATTGAAGGGGCAGATTCTATAATACTCATTGGACCCGAGGGCGATTTTACATCTGCTGAAATTGATACTGCCATTACAGAGGGTTATAAACCTGTTATGCTGGGCGAAACAAGATTACGTACAGAAACGGCTGCGGTTGTAGCGGCAACATTATTAAAAATCCGGTAACATTAGGGGCGACGAATGTATAAACCGTGGTTCGCACGGTTGAGAGAGAATAAACCGTAAACAGCTAATCAGTTTACAATTTTGTTGGCACAACTGCTGCTGGCAAAAGCTTCCGGTTTGGCTTTAAAGGCAAAGCCCATACCTAAAATATAGCCCATTGCTTCACGTAAAGCTTCGTTGCTTTTGAAATGAGGATTGGTATTGATGTCCGCATGAACTTCCATATCCACATCATACATTGTAAATAAATCGCAGAGTTCGTAAGCAATTTCAATACTCTTTGCAACCTCTACGAGCATCCGTTCTTTAATGGAATACTTCTGTTTTGTTTTATCGTTGTGGATGAACATGAAACCTCCATGTCCTTCACGCAAAAAAACAATAACTGTTGCAAATTCTGTTTCGCTTCCTTTTACCTGGCTGTCTGTTCCTATACAAACTTTTAAACGAAAACCTTTTTCGGTTTCTCTTACGATGGCGGCACGCACCTCTTCCTTAATCGGAATGCGGATATGCTCGCCATTAAATTTTCTCCATTTCATAAATCGGGGGTTTCCCTAATTTACGAAACTCTTTCCGGCTGCTGCAAGCTTGTTGAGTTATATGTTTATTAACAGTTGGGGATAACCGAAGCGGTTTAAACAGGCAGGCATATTTGCTGAAACCTAATACTGGCCTGTACTTAAGAGCACAAGCGTGCATGCTTCTACTGCTTCTATATGATTGCTGCGGGCCAATTCTTCCAGCTCCGGATTTTCTGTACCGGGGTTAAAAATGATGCGTTTGGGTTTTAACGAAAGGATATAATCGTAATACTCTTTTTGATGTGATGGATTAATATAAAGCGTAACCGTATCGATTGCATCGAAGGGTTGTTTCTCTGTCTCAATCTCTACATCAGCAACCGTGCCTTTGTGTTTGCCGATACCTTTTACCGGATGACCATTACTGCGTAACCGGTGAACAGCTAAATAACTGTAACGACTGCTGTTATCTGATGCACCAAGAACAAGTGTTTTTTTGCTCATACTGTAAGTTACGAAAACGTGCTGTTAGCTTTTAAATAACTTGTATTGTGATTGCGGGGTTTGTTCAATAATATTATCCAATGCTTCTCTGAGTGTGGGGTAGGTAAACTGAAAGCCTGATTCAAGTAAACGGGTTGGTATTACCCATCTGCTTTTTAAGACTAATTCAGTTTCTGTACCAATAACTGCAGCTCCGAGTTGGAGCATCCATTTAAAGGCTGGTAAACCGATTTTTGTATGTGTAACCTCCCGTAGTGTTTTCATGAAAAGTTTGTTGTTAACCGTTCCCGGTGACGAACAATTAAAAGTACCTGCCAGTGCAGGATGTTCGTATAACCATTCTATTATTCGGCATGTATCGTTAATATGAATCCAGCTATACATTTGATTTCCGTTGCCCTGTTTACCACCTAATCCAAACTTCAACAGATTGTAATAAGGAATCATCACACCACCAGCGCCCAGTGTAATGGCTATACGTAAAGCGATTTTTCTGGTATACTCAGTTTTTGATTGATAAAATGCTTCCTCCCATTTTTTGCAAACCTGCACAGAAAAATCATCTTTTATCTCACCGTTATATTCATCCTGAGGTCTGTCCGTTGCATGTCTGTAAATGGTAGCAGAGGATGAATTAATCCACAACTTTGGTGGGTGTTTTAATTGTTGAATAGCTTCGCCAAGAACCTTCGTGCTTGATATGCGGCTATCCAATATTTCCTGTTTATTTTTTTCTGTATACCTGCAATTAACCGATTTGCCCGCAAGGTTGATGAGCAGATCTGCATTTTCTAATTCGTTACACCAACTGCCGGTTGTTTTACCATCCCACACGGTGAATTTAGTATTGATGAGATCCTTTGCCGTTAAGTTGCTGTAAGTATTTCTGTTGTTGGAGCTATCTGGAATTTTTCTTGTAAGTATAACAATCTGATTTTTTTACCAAAGTACTTTATCAGCTCTTCGCCAATAAACCCGGAGCCTCCGGCTATAATTATTTTGCTGTTTGTCATAACAGATTGTTTAGCAGTAAAGCGTTATTTCAAATGCACCAGCTCTTTTAACTGTAATGCATTTATCTCCAGCTTGCAGATAACGGTGTACGCAACAGCAAGAGCAGGGGCTGCATACAAAAGAATAAATAAACCAAAACCAAAAGGAACGAGCATGATTAAAATTGCAATGAGCCAGTGATAATATATGCGCATGCTGCTGCGGCTTGTAAACCATTTGTTGAAGGCATGTATGAGCATACCAACAAGTTGTAATGCACCCACTGTAAAATAGGCAGGTAACAAAAAACCGTTATCTTTTGTAACGAGCCAGGTAATAAAAAAGCCGGTAATTAAAGCAACGCTGCTGTAGAATTCGATTTGTTTGAACAGCTTCATGTTTCAAGTATTTTATAATTTCAGAAAATAGTGAAATATATGATTTATAAAAAAAGCCGAAACAAATCGGCTTATGTACATGATCCACATGTTATTTAAATAATTTCAATGCAGTACTCAGGAACCAGCTCTCGTCACTCTTCACCAATACATCAAGCATATCATCTGCATGTGCACCAAATTTTTTAATACCGTTAATGGTATCGAGAAACGTTTTTACTTCTTTATCACGTTTATCGCCATCAACTTTACTTAACTGGTCCATCAGTTTCATCATTGGATCGAGCTCACGTTTCTTTCGTTCTTTAATAATTTGTGTAGCAACTTTCCAGATATCTTTTTCAGCGGTGAAATATTCTTTGCGTTCTCCCGGTATCAACACACGATCAACCAAACCCCAATCGATTAAATCACGAATATTCATATTTACATTACCACGGCTGATGTTGAGTTGTGCCATGATGTCGTCTTGTGTAAGCGGGTCGGCACTAATCATCAGCAATGCATGTACCTGGGCCATGGTGCGGTTAATACCCCAATGCGTTCCCATTGCACCCCATGTGCTGATAAACTGCTGCCTTGCTTCTGAAATCTTCATGGGCCTAAGTTAGCACATAGTTTAGAATTTTCAAAAATTACTGAAAAATAATTTTCTAATATGAACGACCGTGAGTCAGCCGTATCAAGGGTTTGGCCACAAAGGGCAGCGTTTTGACCAGTTGCACAAACATATTTGTAACAACTGATTTTCCAAACAGCCGTTGAATTAATCGGCCCGTGCGTACACGTTTTGCAAACTGTTGTTGCCAGTTGCTGCTGTAAGCTGCTTCCATTTCTGCTCTTGTAATTTGCTGCTGCAGAAAAAGATTTATTTGTTGAAAGGCGAGCTTGCTGGCATGTAAAGCCATGCTCATTCCATTGCCGCACAGTGGTGTAATCATACCGGCAGCATCTCCAATCATTAACAGGTGATCTTCTACCTGTTGCTTCGGCTCAAAACTTATTTGCGAAATGGTAACAGGCGCTTCATATAAAAATTCGGCTTGTGTAAAAATCTGTTGCAGGTGTGGGTTGGTATACAGAATTTCCTTTTCCATTTGTTGAATATTGTTATTGCTTTTTTGCAGGTTACCTGCAGTCGTTAAATAGCATAAACAAGAACGATCCTCTTCAATTTTTGAAATACCGCAGTAACCGTTTTCGAAATTGTGTAAGGCAATGGTATCAACAGGATGCGGATAACGGATATGGTATTTTACACCGATGTAATTATTGAGTTTGTTGGGCTTTTGTACAATAAACGAACGCTTCCATTTTACATCAAGATTACTGCGTTTTCCAAAACAGGCTGCTGCAGTTGTTGCAGTAAATGTTCCTGCTGTAGTTTGAAGAGTGAACAGATCATTATTGAACTGTACATCTGTTACTTTCGTTTCCTGCAAAACAGTTACGCCAGTTTTTGTTGCAAGTTCAAATAATAACAGATCGAGTTTATAACGGCTGATACCAAAGCCACCTAATGGCAATGCATGTTGAAAGATGTTTCCATTGGGCGATGTAACAACGAGTTGCCGAATAATGGGTACTTGCAATTCGTTTAACGGTATGCCTAACGATAGGAGAAAGTCCCAGCTTTCAAGACTTATATATTCACCACAAACTTTATGATAGGGGTATGTTTCTTTTTCAAATAACACAACAGCATAACCCTGCTTTGCTGCCTGAATAGCTAACGCTAATCCGGCAAGTCCGCCACCTGTAATTGCAATATCGTAATGTTTGTTATGCATGTGTAACAAGTAACAGCCAGCGAAATGCCCACTTCCATTTCAATTGATACTGGGTAATGGATGATTGCTGTAATACATTTTCCAATTCATTTTTTTTGAAGCCACGTGCAACACTTAAGGGTGCATCGTTTTTTACAAGGTATGATTTTGAAAAGATAGCTGTGAGTAAGTTGATGGAATAGTAAGCAAGCGGATGCCTGTGCAGATCGTTTACAAAAAAGCCAAGTGTGGAATTATTTTTCATCCAGCTGAATTGCTGTTGCAATTCGTCTTCCGTAAAGTGATGGCAGAATAAGGAGGAAAAAACAATCTGCGGTTTTTGTACCAATGCTGCTCTTGCATAATCGGAACAAATAAATTCAATTCCTTCATTTTCAGCTCTCGACTTTGCATAGGCAATACAATGCGGATTGACATCGATGCCGGTTAATTTCACGCTGATGCTTTTTCTTTTGCAATATTGACGAATTGCCCGCAGATTATCGCCACCACCACAGCCAATTTCACAAATAAGTAATGTGGTTGAACTGCTTACTCCCTTCAGCAAATGTTTTACTCCTTGAATCGTAATCTGATGCCCACCTAGCCATGTATTAATCACATCCAGTTCTTTCATGTTCTGTTTGATATCTTCAAACGGAATCGCATCGCCATCCAGTAATTCTTGTTGATATGATCGTTTAGAAAGATCAGGCATGTGTTGAAGCTACAAAAGTTTCCATTGTTAAGCCGGGACCAAATGCAGCACCAAAAATAGATTCGCCTGTAGTGCTGTTTTGCATTAATTCTTTCAATACAAATAAAATAGTAGGAGAAGACATATTGCCGTAGTTGCGCAATACATCATAACTGGCTTGCAGTTTTCCTTCCGGTAGCTGCAGCGATTTGTGAATGGTATCTACAATGCGCCGTCCACCGGGATGAATGCACCAGTTGCTGATATTGCTTTGTTGTAAACCGGCATGTTGCAGGGCACGTTCTACCAAGGGAGCAAAATCTTCTTTAATCAAATCAGGAATGTATCCGCTCAGTGTCATTAAAAAGCCGGTAGAGGAAAGTTCCCAGGCCATATCCCGTTTTCCTTTCGGTACAACTTCGCTGTAAAAACTTTCCAGGTGTAATCCTTTTATGGCTGCTCCGTCGTGCATTACTAATGCTGCTGCACTTCCATCGCCAAACAAAAGGGTAGAAGCTATACTGTCTGCACTTACATCTTTTTGAAAATGCAGCGTACACAACTCTGTACAAACAATCATCACTTTTGCCTGCTTGTCTGTTTTGCAAATCATATCCGCCAGCTTCATGGCATGAATAGCGGCATAACAACCCATGAAGTTGATTGAAGTACGAAAGATGTTTTTCGGAAGGTCCATCAGTTCCATCACCATCAGATCAAGACCCGGCGCACTCATGCCCGTACAACTCACCGTAATGAGATGCGTAATCTGATCACTGTTTATTTTTCCTTCGATACAATTACGAATTGAATCAACAGACAAAGCAGCCGCATGCCGGTTGTACCAGGTCATGCGTTGTTCCAATGCCGGAAATGGCTCAAGGTTTTCGCTATGCGGATAAAATTTCCATTCGGGTAAGTGATGACTGTAATCGGGAACAACGGAGTAACGTGTATCAATACCACTTTGGCTGTACAGAAATTTCAACTTTCTGTTTTCCACAGCATCTAAAGCATACACTTGCTGCATAAACTGCAGAATATCTTTTTGTGCATGTTTAAAAGCAGGAACAGCTGTACCAATCGAAACGAGTTTACTCAAATTGATTCATGATTAAGATTGTGATGAATGCAGCATTTGTACATACACTTGCCAAAACATTCATTTGCATCGTATGTTTAAAATCTGCAAAACTTTCTGATCGCCACACTTTCACCGCCCACCATAAGAAATAAACGAGAATCGGAAGAAAAAAGATGAGCAAAATGAAAAATTCCTTGAACATCAATGATGAAAAGAAAGTATATCCCACAAACAGCATAGCAATGGAATAAACAGTTGCACAGAATACAAATGTTTTGCGGTAGCCCAACAGGGAGCTGATGGTTGTAACTCCGTCTTCCTTATCCTGCTTGTGCTGATAAATTTGGGTGAGCGGATAAAAGCCACCAATCAGCAGGCTTGCAGCAATCATTCCAGCAATTGGCATGCCCGTTTTTAAATGTATCGAACTGCCATGATACACCATCCAGAAAACCAAACCACCCTGTAACGTAATCACCGTAAGGTAACCAATGATGGGGTATTGTTTCAGTCGTACAGCACGGTAACTGTATAATCTTGATCCAATGATGTAAATAAGAACGCCGGTTGCAAACCACAAGCTGATGAGTACTGATAATGCAACAGCCATCAGATCCATTACAACTGTAACATAAAACAATTGTTTCGTTGGTTGCATGGGATGCGCAACACCGCCGATGGGTGAGGTGTCTCTGTCCATATAACTGTTATATCCATTGCTGGAGGGGTATACCAACACATGGAGTATAACAAAAATGAGTATGGCATTACTTAAGTTGATGTTGACCAGTTGTGTTAATGCAAACCAGTAAACGGGCATCAGGAAAATAGAAAAGTGAAAGCGTAACAGCTGGATAGTACTTTTATTCATGTTGTGTGACTGTACTTAAAGTTAGGTATTGTGCCCGAGGAGCATTTTTTATCGAACAGCTTAATTATTACAACAGCTTATTGCGAAAACAGTTCGAGTTTCAGTTGTTTTACACGTAACGGTCTGCGGCCGATGTTCCAGACATATACTTTTACCAAGTCGCCTTCCTGTAAACCACCTGCAGGCGATGCATAAAAATGAACAGGCCCCCATTGATCCACATCGTAATGGCGCAGCTGAACACGTGTATGCAGTAAACAGGAACTATCGGCCAAGCCAATTTTGTTGTTGATTTTTACCGATTCCCACAACATTACTTTATCGCCTCTTGTAATGGTAACAACGAGCAAATGGTTTTTGTATAAATCGTATACCATCTCCGGCGAATTAAATAATCCGCTGATGCGCATCCATTTTGTTTGCGATTCATTTGCTGTTGCACGATGTTCAATTGCTGCCGGAAGAAATTCATCTTCGCTGTTCAACTGCAGGAAGTCTGTTTGTAACCCGGTATCGGCTAAAGGCAGTTCATGTGTAGACAGAAGTGCAGTTGATGGTCTTTCTTTTGGTTGCTTTTCGCCGCAATCAAATACAACCAGATCGTTATAACTGAGTTTGGGTTTAAACAGTGTTTGCAGGTTGAATGTTAAATTGGAATCCTCACTCCATAGTTCGTCGTTTGACTGTTGAACACTTTGCCGGATATTGATAAAACAGCAAAACAGAACAGTAAATAGCAGTAATGCTTTTATGCTTGTTGATTTTGAAGCAACAGCCTGTAATAATGCTGCAAAAGGAATGGCCAGTAAAGGATATAAATGAATCATGGGCCTTGAACCAAAGCCATTGATGTAATTGTACGACCACCACGAATAAATAACATATATGTAAACAGGCAGCAGAATAAGAATTATGAGAAATGCTTTTTGAAAACGCTTGTAAAAAAATAATCCCGCCAGTGCAAAAAGCATAATCGGTGAATATGCCAGCCAACCATTTTTGAAACCAACTAATCCTTCAATAATTCGGGGGTGTAAAAAGTTGAATGATTGTCCGGCATAACTATCGTACAAATAACTTCCGGTAAAGTAATGCCAGTAAACTACTTGTGGAAGCAGCGGTAAAAGGAAACAAACAGCAGCAATGGAAATGCCTTTTGTATTGTTGCGAATGAGTTGAATTTTTTCTGTCAATGTTACACGGTTGTGTACAGCGTACAGCAACGGAATAAGTAAGCACAGAATATCGGATGGTCGGATGATTGTTATAAAACCAGCTGCTAAACCGGCTGCTGCAAATAAACCGGGGCCGGGTTGCTTGTGTAAACGAATAGTTGTAAACAGCAACATTGCATACAGAAAGAATAAGGGCATATGCGCCATACCACTCTGATAAAACGAAAACCAGAACAGGTTGGTGCCGATAAGCAGGAAACAACTTACAGCAATGGCTGTATTATGTTCAACAAACACTCTTACTAACCGAAACAGAAAATAAAGACCCAGTAATAAATAAACAATGGATGAAAAGCGGATGGCATTGGTGTAAGGCAAGGAAAACCCGTTCGCATTTTTATTGGTAAGTTTTGCATACAGGTGTGCAATTGTAAAAAACGGCAGTTCAAAAAAAGCAGTGCCGTAGGTATACTGGTTTACAAAATTTCCTGTTGCTGTTTTTGGTTGCTGGGCAATCATATCCGCAACGTAATTATGCACAACTGCATCTATACCATTGTCTCTGGGCAACGTTTCGGGATGGCCGCTGTTATGATAGATAAATGTGGTGGGCAGATAGAGATAATAGCCCAATGCATCGCCATAAAATACGGTGCTGTGTTTACCCCGCATAAAATAGAACAGGCAACAGGCGGTTATTGTAATTACCAGCAGCAAATTTATAAAGGCCTTACCCATGTATTGCAATATAGAAAGAACCTTGCAAAAGAGTTAGTGCAGCAATGCTTTGCTGTTTCAGATTTCGTTTGATGCTGTTAAAATAACGGGCTTGCTATCTGTTACCAGAATGGTGTGTTCGTGTTGTACTACATAGCCGCCTTTGTTGCCAACAAAAGTCCAGCCATCGCTTAACTCCACGGCTAAGGTTGAATGTGTGGCAATAAATGTTTCAATAGCTACAACCGAATTTTTACGAAACCGTTTTGTGTTGAAGCGATCGTAATAGTTGGGTATTTCTTCGGGCTCTTCGTGCAAACTTCTGCCAACACCATGGCCTGTCAGGTTCTGTATTACTTTACAGTTTGCTTTCTTGGCCTGTGTTTCAATGAGCTTACCAATTTCAGCAATGCGCACACCACCTTTAATTTCGTTCAGTGCATTGTATAAGATGCGTTTCGATAAATCAACAAGTGGTTGATGTTGGTGAAGATCTTCACCTATTACAAAAGAGCCGCCGTTATCAGACCAGTAACCATTTAACTCGGCCGATACATCAATGTTCACCAGATCGCCTTCCTGCAAAATAATATCAGCAGAAGGAATGCCGTGTGCAAACGATTTGTTTACGCTGATGCAGGTATAACCCGGAAAATTGTAAGTAAGGTAAGGCGCAGATTTAGCCCCCATCTTTGCCAACAACGAACCTCCATATTCATCCAGCTCTTTTGTACTGATACCGGGCTTTGCATACTCCCGCATGGCTTTTAATGTTACAGCAACTGCATGGCTGATTGCCTTCATGCCCTCCAGTTCTTCGTTGTTGGTGATGCTCATTTTTATAAGTGCTTATGGCTGCTAAGTTAGGTAATGAATACACAAAAAAAATCCCGTTGCATGGCAACGGGATTGTATAAACTTAACAGGCGAACCTTATACCAACATGGTAACAGGGTTCTCGATGTATTTTTTAAGTGTTTGTAAGAACGATGCACCAATTGCACCATCCACACTGCGGTGGTCGCAACTGAGTGTTACTTTCATTACGTTGGTTGTACCCAAGCTGCCATCTTTTTTCTTGATTACAATTTCTTTAATACGGCCAACAGCAAGAATACAACTGTCTGGCGGATTAATGATGGCGGTGAAATCTTCAATATCCATCATACCCAGGTTCGAAATAGTAAACGTGTTGCCACTGAATTCCTGTGGTTGCAGTTTACCTGTTCTTGCTTTATCGTACAAACCATTTGCTTCTGCCGCAATCTGGCTTAAACTTTTCTGATCTGCAAACTTGAATACAGGAACAATCAATCCCTGATCAACTGCAACTGCACTACCAATATGGATGTGCTGGTAAGTGCGGATGAAATCGCCCATCCACGAAGAGTTTACTGCAGGATGTTGACGCAAGGCCATTGCACAGGCTTTGATCATCATATCCTGGAAGCTGATCTTAACAGGACTCACTGCATTCATTTGTGCACGTGCAGCCATTGCATTATCCATGTTCAGTTCCATCTTCAGGTAGAAGTGTGGAGCAGTAAACATGCTTTCGCCCAAACGACGTGCAATGGTTTTACGCATGTTGCTGTTCGGCGTATCAACATAACCTTCGCCTGCACCTGGTGTAAATGCCATAACAGGAGCAGAAGGCGTTGCCGCTTTCGAAGCAGCAGGAGCAGTAGCCGTAGCTGCTGCAGGTTTGAAATTATCGATATCTGCTTTAATGATACGGCCACCATCGCCACTGCCTTGTATAGCGTGGAGATCGATACCTTTTTCAGCAGCAATTTTCTTTGCTAAAGGTGATGCTTTAACACGACCATTTTCAGTGCTTGATGTCGTTGTTGTTGCAACAGTAGGAGCACTGGCAGCAGTAGGAGTTGCAGCAGCCGGTGCACTTGCAGGAGCTGCGGCTGCACCCGGATTTTTAAAGGCAGCTACCAACGCCGTAATATCCGTACCGGCTTTACCGATTACGGCAATTACTTCGTTTACTTTAGCAGCATTGCCGGCTTCAACACCGGTATATAAAATAGTACCGTCAGCATAAGGAACTACTTCCATGGTTGCTTTGTCGGTTTCAACATCTGCTAAACTTTCATCGGCTTTTACGCTGTCGCCCACTTTTTTATTCCAGGCAACAATCTTTCCTTCCGTCATGGTATCGCTCAACAAAGGCATACGGATGACTGTAACACCCAGTTGGCTTGCCAATGCATCCGCATCAACACTCGCAGCGGCAGGAGCCGATGGAGCTGGAGCAGCAGTTTCAGTTGCAGCAGCGGGAGCCGGAGCAGCAGAACCACCATCTAAAAGGCTTTTATAATCTTCGCCTTCTTTACCAACAATAGCGATGATTTCATTGATTTGGGCTGCCTTTCCTTCGGGCACGCCAATGTATAATAATGTGCCATCTGCATAGCCCACTACTTCCATAGTAGCTTTATCAGTTTCTACATCTGCCAGCACATCGTCGCTTTTTACTTTATCGCCTACCTGTTTGTTCCATTTTACAATCTTTCCTTCGGTCATTGTATCACTTAACAGGGGCATACGAATCACTTCAGCCATAAAATCAATTTTTTTGTCGTAATGAGGGCGTGAAATTAAGGCAATTTGGCCAAATATCTTCCTGCGCTTTCATGCCAATGGCTGTTAGCTTTTTGAGGGGGAGCGTTGGTTGGTTTATGAAAGTGTTTAACCAAGGCTTTTTCAGGCCGGAAATCAGTTTCGGGATTGCCGTTGGATGCTCATAAAAATAAAGAATGGGGGCATACTGCCTGATGAGCAGCCGTATGTTTCGCATGAAACCGAGGTCGATTTAAACCGCTTAAGCCAATGGCAGAAAACGTTAATCGAGCTGCATGCCTAAACGATCTCTCAGTTCTTTCACCAAAGGATACTTTTCAGCCATTAACTGAAACTGTTCCCGTACGGTAAGCGGACGTTCAACCGGTGTGTCATCTTCCGGGTCTTCGATGAGCTCCACATGAATATTGATGTTCGGGTTTTTAAAAAAGTGTTGTACGTGCAGCAGCAACGCTGTTTTTTCCTGCTTAAAAAAGCCTTGCTGAATGGTACCATGCACCACCACTTCAAAATCAGCAGGCGATTTCATGCGGCATTCCATCATTTCAAAAATGGAAACCACCGAATGTTTGGCAGCTGTTTTCAGCTTCAGAATATATTCCTGCCAGGCGATTTTTAATCCGTCCGGATCGATATCCCGTTGCTGATTGGCAACACTGTTTGTTTCGGCTGCAATTTTTTCACGCAGTTTTGATAATCCACCCTTTAAACCCGGCGAACTTGGTTTTGGAACTGAAACGGATGGGGTTTGGACATTGGTTTTTGGCTCTTGTTCCTTGTACCTTGATGCTTCTATCTTCTGCTGCGGTTCTTCCACCACCAGCTTGGCTCCACTAGTTTCCTGCACCTTGTTTCTTGTGCCTTGGGCCTGTTCTTTTACTTCAACCGGCTTTAATGCACGAAACTGAACCGCTTTGGTTTTGTCAACTATTTTTTTTTTATCGCCCAGGTCGATGGCTTGCTGCAGGTAGGTAAGTTTGATGATGGCCAGCTCCACATGCAGTCGTTTGTTGCGGGCCTGTTTGTAACCGATCTCGGCTTCGTTCAACACATTTAATGCGCTGATGATGTAGGAAGCAGATGTTTTCTTTGCCGCTGCTGTGTATTTGTCTTTAAAACTTTCCACTACTTCCAGCAAATTGGCTACACGTTCATCTTTACACACTAATAAATTACGGAAGAACTCAGCCATGGCGTTGAGTACCATGTCGCCTTCAAAACCTTTGCGGTTAATATCATCAAACAACAACATACCGGTTGCAAGGTCTTGTTGCTGCATGGCATCGAGTAATTTGAAGAAATAATCAGCATCTAAAATATTCAGATGCTCTAATGTATTTTGATAGGTTAATTCACCATTGGTAAAACTCACGATCTTATCCATGATGCTGAGTGCATCACGCATACAGCCTTCGCTCTTTTGGGCAATTACCTGCAGGGCGGGCTTTTCTGCTTTCAGTTCTTCCTTGTCAACAATTTCCTGTAAGTGTTCAACTGTATCGTTAATGGAAATACGTTTGAAATCGAAGATCTGACAACGACTCAAAATGGTTGGAAGAATCTTGTGCTTTTCCGTTGTTGCCAGGATGAAAATGGCATAGGATGGCGGTTCTTCCAGTGTTTTCAAAAAAGCGTTGAAGGCACTGGAGCTGAGCATGTGTACCTCATCGATGATGTACACTTTGTATTGACCCATCTGCGGAGCGAAACGAACCTGTTCAATGAGTGAACGGATATCATCCACCGAGTTGTTACTGGCAGCATCGAGCTCGTGAATGTTGAGCGATGTGCCTTCGTTAAAGGTGCGGCAACTCACGCAGGTATCGCAAGCCTCACCATTCGGCTGAATGTTTTCGCAGTTGATGGTTTTGGCCAAAATACGGGCACAGGTTGTTTTACCCACACCACGTGGACCGCAAAACAAAAATGCATGCGCCAGCTGGTTGTGGCTGATGGCATTTTTTAATGTTGTAGTAATGTGACTTTGCCCAACAACTGTATCAAAAGTCTGGGGTCTGTACTTCCGTGCCGAAACAATGAATTTATCCATAACTGCGGCTGCAATTTAGTGAAAAAGCGAGTTAGACCTGTAAGGTTTACCTACCCCGCAATATTCACCCCAATCAGTTTACCTATTCCAAACGTAATAGCTGCTGCAGCTAAGCCAAACAGCACCTGCCGGAAACCAGAAGTCCAGATGCTTTTGCCGGTGAACAAGGTAATGGCTGCACCAATAAGAAATAAGCCCACTGCACTTAAACCAATGCTCCAGATAATAAAGGTGAAGCCTGTACCAAAAAAGAAAGGTGCAACAGGTATAACCGCACCAATGGCAAATAAGACAAACGATGCAATAGCGGCTGTCCATGCACTGCCTCTTAATTCTTCAGCATTAATGCCCAGCTCTTCTTTAATCAATACTTCATGTGCATGTGAAGGATTGCTGATTACTTCCTTCGCCATTTGTTCGGCCTGTTCTGCAGGAATACCTTTGGCCATATAAATCAACTGCAGTTCTTTCATCTCTGTCTCCGGATTGTTTTCGATCTCTTCCATTTCCAATGCCATCTGTCGCTCATACAATTCCTGCGAACTTTTTACCGAAATCCATTCGCCCAGCGCCATCGATAATGCACCGGCTAACAAACCGGCAAGCCCGGCAAGTAACACACCCGTTTCACCATTGGTAGCACCGGCCACACCCATTACCAAACTCATGTTCGATACCAGTCCGTCGTTGGCACCAAGCACAGCAGCACGAAGCGCATTACCGCCAACCGATTTATGCCTGCGGCCTTCTAATGATGTTAACTTTTCGCTGCTGATTTTTGAATCGGCACCAATTAAATTCTTGAGGATTTTTACATGATTATTTTCTGTACCGGATAATGGAATATTTTGCTGGATTTTATCGCTCGACTGTTTAAAGGCCAATACCTTTTCTGTTTGCATTAACGAATCAAGCACATATTCATAACCAAAAATTTTCCCAATACGATTGAGTGTTTTTGCACGCCAGGAAGGAGAAGGCAGTTCAAATGCTTCGCCTTTTTCTTTTGCTTTGGCAACCATACCATCGGCATGACTACGTTCAATAGCCGCCATTTGGCGATAAATGGAAGCAATGGTTTCGTTGTCTTCTGCGGCTGCTAACTGGCTGTATAAATAAGCGGCATCAATTTCGGTTTGTACACTGGCGGCTGCTTTGTTCATTTGCTGAAGAGTTTGCACTAATGTACTTCATCTGTTTCAGAAGAGCAGTGATGTTAAGCACGAACAGTACTGACAGTAATGGGTTTAAACAATGGGATGGCGGTAAAATGGTTTTGTACGATCGAAATTGTAACGATATGTAACCAACCGGCGACTGATATGTGTACCGAGGCTGGCCGCAATGTTCATCATCTTCGGATTAAAATCGCCGATCCACTGCATTTCATAATCTTCGTACTGCAGTTGTGCCTGTATCAGCTTCGATGCTTCTACAATCATAAAAGCATCTACACCTTTACGCTGCTGTTCGGGTACGATGCCGAAAATAATTCCGGTAAACTTTTTATTTTTCTTCGTTGCCTTAATCCACAAAAACTGCAGCTTGCCCCACCAGTCGAAACGGCCATTGAGGTATTTGAACCATTGATTGAGGTCGGGCAGGTTCAACCAAATGGCAACGGGTTCATTTTTATAATAGGTAAACCAGGCGATGCGTTCGTCAAGCACCGGCTTCATCGCTTCAAACATCGCAAGGGCCGTTTTCTCTTCCATTTGTTTTAAGCCTGCATGTGTAGCCCATGCTTTGTTGTAAACTGTACAAAAGTCTTTTGCAAATTTTTCCAGTTGATGAATCTTTACATGCACTGCTTTGTAATCGCCATTCTTTGCTATTGCAGCATGACGGGTATAAAATTTATGCTCAAGTTGATTTTTTACTTTAACGGAATAACAATATTGGTTGAAGAAAAGCTGAAAGCCGTATTGCTCAAACAACTGTTGGTAATAAGGCGGGTTGTAATTCATGCAGTACAAAGGTTGCCCGCTGCCTTCTACCTGTAAGCCCCACCAGCGGTCACGCTCACCAAAGTTGATGGGTCCATCCATGGCTTCCATCCCCTTGCTTTGCAACCATTGCTTTGCAGTATCAAATAAATTGTTGGCAGCCGTTTGATCGTTGATGCATTCAAAAAAGCCCACACCACCAACAGGCACATCATCGCCTTTCGATTTATAACGGCTATTCACAAACGCTGCAATACGGCCAATCAATTTACCGGTATCATCTTTCAGTACCCAACGGATCGCTTCGCCATATTGAAAGGTTTTATTCTTCTTTCTGTCAAACACCTGTTCAATATCCTTATCCAATGGACGGATCCAATCAGCATCATGTGTATATTGTTCAACAGCCACCTGTAAAAATTCTTTTGCTGACTGTTTATCATTAACTTCAACCAATTGCATGTGCCCTTCTTTAATACTCAAATGTAAGGGTTCATACAACAACGGATTGTTAGCGTATTGTAAGAAGTTTAATACAGATGTCATATGAAAAAATATATTCTTGCCTTAGACCAGGGAACAACCAGCAGCCGTGCGATTGTGTTTGCACACGATGGAAGTATTGTTTCCGTTGCACAAAAAGAATTCACACAAATTTTTCCGCAGCCCGGTTGGGTAGAGCATGATCCCGAAGAAATATGGAGCACACAATTAGGTGTAGCGGCTGAAGCTATTACCAAAGCTGGATTAACCACCGAGCAGATCCATGCCATCGGTATCACCAATCAACGGGAAACAACTGTGGTGTGGGATCGTAAAACGGGGAAGCCTGTTTACAACGCAATCGTTTGGCAAGACAGGCGCACGGCCGATTTCTGCGATGAGTTGAAACGAAAAAATCTGCACATCCTTATTCAGCAACGAACAGGCTTGGTGGTGGATGCCTACTTCAGTGCTTCGAAAATAAAATGGATTTTAGATCATGTAGAAGGTGCCAGAGCAAGAGCCGAAAAAGGAGAACTCTGTTTTGGTACCATAGATTCGTGGTTGTTATGGAATCTTACAAAAGGGCAGGTGCATGTAACCGATGTAAGTAATGCCAGCCGCACCATGCTCATGAATCTGCAAACATTGCAGTGGGATGGTGAACTGGAAAAAATATTCGATATACCCGGAAACATGTTGCCGCAAATACGCAGCAGCAGCGAAGTATACGGCACCACACAAAACATTCTAACAGCTACGAATATCCCTATTGCAGGTATTGCAGGCGATCAGCAGAGTGCATTGTTCGGACAAATGTGTACCAAACAAGGTATGGTAAAAAATACATACGGCACCGGATGTTTTATGCTGATGAATACAGGCGAGAAAGCGGTGATTTCAAGAAACAACTTACTGACAACCGTTGCATGGAAGATCAACGGTAAAACAGAATATGCACTGGAAGGAAGTGTGTTTATTGCCGGTGCAGTGGTACAATGGCTGCGTGATGGTTTGGGTATCATCCGTTCGTCGGGCGATGTAGAGAAGCTCGCTGCCAAAGTAACCGATAGTGAAGGCGTTTATCTGGTGCCTGCTTTTACAGGACTTGGTGCGCCTTACTGGAACCAGCATGCAAGAGGAACGATGGTGGGCATGACGAGAGGAACCACCGCTGCACATATTGCCAAAGCAGCCCTCGACAGTATTGCTTACCAAACGGTAGATGTACTGAAAGCGATGGAAGCCGATGCTGGCATTTCCATTGCGGAGTTAAGAGTAGATGGTGGCGCCACTGTAAATAATTTGCTCATGCAGTTTCAAAGCGATGTGTTGCATACCAATGTTGTTCGTCCGCAGATTACAGAAACCACAGCCTTGGGTGCTGCTTATCTAGCCGGGCTTGCAACGGGTTACTGGAGCAGTATTGATGAAATACAGCAACAATGGAAGGTCGAACGCAAATTTGAACCATCAATGGACGATGAAAGGCGAACAGCTTTGTACAATGGCTGGCTGAAGGCGGTTAAGGCAGCGCAAAGTTTCTAGTTTGTGGTTTATTGTTTATAGTTTTTAAACCTTAACCTGTTTCATTTAATTTGCACTTCAGAATTTTCGAACCGGAAACAAAAAACATCAAACAAGAAACAGCTTTTGAATCGTTCGCAACAAATACAACAATTAAAAACCACCAACCATTGGGATATCATCATTATTGGTGGTGGTGCTACCGGCCTTGGTGCGGCAGTGGATGCTGCTGCCCGTGGCTATAAAACACTTTTACTGGAGCAGTACGATTTCGGCAAGGGAACATCCAGCCGTTCAACCAAACTCATTCATGGCGGTGTGCGTTACATGCAGCAGGGAAATTTCCGTTTGGTGCGTGATGCTTTGCGTGAACGTGGTTTGTTGTTGAAGAATGCACCGCATATTGCGCATCCGTTAAAGTTAGTGTTACCAGCTTATCGTTGGTGGGAGAAACTGTATTATGGTTTGGGGTTGAAGGTGTACAATTTTTTATCGGCCAAGTTGAGTTTGGGGCCGAGTGAAATTCTTTCCATCAAAAAAACACAGCAATACATTCAGGGGCTTGACGGAAAAAAGCTGAGCGGTGGTGTGGCTTATTTCGATGGACAGTTTGATGATGCCCGTTTATGTATTTCGCTGGCATTAACTGCTTCCGATATTGGCGGAACAGTATTGAACTATTGCAAAGTAACCGGCTTAATACATGATCTCGGCAAAGTAAAAGGCGTACATATTAAAGACTGTTTAACCAACGAAGAATACGAGGCAAGAGGAACGGTAGTGGTAAACGCAACCGGTGTATTTGTAGATGAAGTATTGAAGATGGATGATGATGGACTGGAACGATCGGTATCACCATCGCAGGGAATTCATATTGTAGTGGATAAAAAATTCTTTCCCGGCGAACAGGCTTTGTTTATTCCACGTACCGATGATGGTCGTGTATTGTTTGCCGTTCCGTTTCACGATAAAGTAATTATTGGCACAACCGATACCAGCGTTGAAGCAGCAGAGATAGAACCAAAGGCATTGGAAGAAGAAGTGGAGTTTGTCATCAACCATTTTAAACGGTATGTACAAACCGGTTTGCAACGCAGCGATGTAAAAAGTGTTTTCGCCGGATTACGTCCGTTGGTGAAAATACCCGGACAGAAAAAAACAGCTGTGCTTCCCCGTGATCATACCATTTGGGTATCGAAGGGCGGCATGATCAATATCAGCGGTGGTAAATGGACAACTTATCGTAAGATGGCGCAGGAAGTAATTCTGAAAGCACACTACGAAGGTGGCTTAGCCTATACCCGTTGTCAAACGGAAACCATGAAGCTGCATGGCTGGATGAAGAAAGTTGATTTTACTGATCCGCTGCATTATTACGGCAGCGATGCAGCAGCTATCCGTTTCTTACAGCACCAGGGTTATTCGCAGTTGATTCATCCCGATCTTCCGTACACTGTTGCAGAAGTTTTCTGGGCGGTAGGTAACGAAATGGCAATGACCGTTGAAGATGTTTTGAGCAGAAGAACAAGAGCGTTGGTGCTTGATGCAAAAGCAGCCATTGCTGCAGCACCACTTGTTGCTGATATTATGATGAAAGAGCTGAACAAAGATGAACAGTGGAAAGAACAGCAGCTGCACGATTTTTATAAAGTGGCAGAAGGATATGTGTTGAGATAACTGTTTCTTGTTTATGGTTTTTTGTTTGAGGTTGTGAAAGTCAAAGATGATCACATAACAAAGCCATACTAAATGAATGAAGTTGAACGGGTGTTTTAACCCGAAACCATAAACTAAAAACCATAAACTGCTTTCCATATGTCTCCCTTTCTTGCAGAATTCATCGGTACCATGTTTATTATTTTATTGGGCAATGGTGTTGTTGCCAATGTATTGCTGGCAAAATCCAAAGGACAAAACGGTGGATGGATCGTTATTACATTCGGTTGGGCGATAGCTGTGTTTGTAGGTGTGTACAGCAGTGCAACAGTAAGTGGTGCGCATCTCAACCCGGCTATCAGTATTGCGTTGGCGGCCATCGGCAAGTTTGAATGGGCGTTGGTGCCTTCGTATATCCTGGCGCAATTACTTGGTGCTATGACCGGCTCTTTACTGATGTGGCTTGCTTACAAAAAACATTTTGATGAAGTGAATGATGCTGATGCAATGATGGCCATCTTTTGTACTGCACCCGCCATCAGAAATACCGTTGCCAATCTTGCAACAGAAATCATCGGCACATTTGTGTTGATGCTGGGCGTGTTGTTTATAGCTGCGCCGCAAAACAGTTTAGGAGCATTGGATGCATTGCCTGTTGCATTACTGGTGTTGGGTATTGGTTTGAGTTTAGGCGGACCAACCGGTTATGCTATTAACCCTGCACGTGATCTTGGTCCACGCATCATACATTTTATTTTGCCCATTAAAAACAAACGCAACAGCGACTGGAGTTACAGCTGGGTGCCGGTTGTTGGTCCCATCATTGGTGCATTGATAGCAGTTGGCGTTTGGTCATTACTGCAAGCGTGATCAGGCCACTTGTTTTTTTGAATAATATTTATTCCGCAACCAGAAAGCAACATTCACCAGCGCAATTAATGCAGGTACTTCTACCAACGGACCAATTACACCTGCAAAAGCCTGTCCGCTGTTAATGCCGAATACGGCAATGGCAACGGCAATCGCTAATTCAAAATTATTACCGGCTGCCGTAAAGGCAATCGATGCATTGGTGGAATAATCAGCGCCCATTTTTTTACCAATGAAGAAACTAACCAGAAACATAATGGCGAAGTAGATCACCAACGGTACAGCAATACGCAACACATCAAACGGAATCTGTACAATCAGTTCGCCTTTTAAACTGAACATCACTACAATTGTAAACAGCAAGGCAATTAAAGTGATCGGCGAAACAAAAGGAATGAATTTGGTTTGATACCATTCTTCACCTTTCAGTTTCAACAAAAAGTAACGGGTAAGAAAACCTGCAACGAAGGGAATGCCCAAATAAATGGCAACAGTCTGTGCAATTTCGCCAATGGTAATGTTTACTACTGAACCACTGAAACCAAACAGCGGCGGCAACACCGTAATGAATACGTATGCATAAATGCTGAACATGAGTACCTGGAAAATACTATTGAGTGCAACAAGTCCGGCTGCATATTCACGGCTACCTTCGGCTAACTCATTCCAAACAATCACCATGGCAATACAACGTGCAAGACCAATCAAAATCAGCCCGGTCATGTATTCGGGATAGTCGTGCAAAAAAACAATGGCCAGTATAAACATCAGTACAGGGCCAATGATCCAGTTAAGCAGCAACGATACACTCAGCACTTTTGTATTCTTAAATACTTCTTTCAGTTTGTCATATTTCACTTTGGTGAAAGGCGGATACATCATCAGGATCAAACCGATCGCCAGCGGAATATTGGTTGTGCCCGATGAAAACGAATGAATGAACGTAGAAGAGGAAGGAAAGAAATAGCCGATCGCTACGCCCAATGCCATCGCTAAAAAAATCCACAGGGTTAGATACCTGTCTAAGAAACTTAACTGCTTTCGTTCGTGTGCAGGTGCACAGTTGTTTACGCTCATAAGATGTTAGTTGTTTACCACTTTTGAAAATACATACAGGCATTCCATAGCGATTTGATTGCTGCGTTCGGTATATTTTTCGTTTTGCAGAATCGTATGGTCGAATGCTTTCGGATCGTTGTAAGTTGTTCCGATGCGTAAATCGCAACCGGGAATGAATGGGCAATTCTCATCTGCATCCGAACAGGTCATTACCGCTGCAAAATTTGTTACAGGATTCGCTTTGTGGTTATAAACTTTTGAAAAACAGGTACTGAACTTGTCATCAGCAAAAAATACATTGTACACAGGATTATGGCTTTCATCTGTTTTCTGAATTGTAAAACCTGCTGCTGTTAATGCGTTAATGGCATTCGGATTAAAAGCAGTTGCTTCGGTGCCTCCTGAAAATGTATGTACATTGTTTACGCCATAGTACGCTGCGGCTACTGCTGCCCATACCTGGCCTAAATGACTGCGGCGTGAGTTATGCGTACAAACATAAATGAGATTGATGGCTTCATTACATGCTTGTTTGGTTTTGATATAATCAGCAATTTTTTCCAGCAGTTGCTTACGTGCTGCAGGTATTTCTTTAAAGTTGTTTGCTAAAGCTGCACAACGTTCTTTTATCGGTTGAAACATGATGGAACTTTGTCTTGTTTGTTTTGCAATATTACAACGGATAGAAAGGCTGGTGAATTAATTTTATATTAGCAGGCAAAGAAAAACAGATTAAATTTTCTTGTGAACCCGAATTCATTATCACCCTAAAGCTCACTATGACATTCAACGAAGCATTCAATACATTTATTCTCCATCAGAAAGTAATTGGCTGGGGATTTCAGCAGCAGAAACGGGTGCAATTGCCGAATGGTTATTCTGCTTTTCCCTGCGGTTACTATACCGAATATGAAAACGGCTACAAACTGATTGCCAGTGGCGACCGGTTGGGCGAAACACCCATACAGGAAGCCATGATCTTAGACCCGAACGGTGTACCTGTTGGAAGAGATACGGAAGATTTGAGAGAAGTGGAGTATTGACAATACTCGAATGTGATTGCGCAATGCTTAGTTATTTAAAGTAGATGCTAACATTAATTCTTACATAAACTTTATGAAATTTTGCTATTGGAGATTGCTTTTCTTTTTGTCTTTGACTTTTTGCTACAGCCAAGAGACATTTTCACAAGACTCTGTTTATATAAGTTCTAGGTGCTTTGACGAATTAGCTTTACGATGCTTTAGTAAGAAAGTTGATTTGTCAAACATTGTGCGTATTAAGATAAAGAAACATTTGATTAAAAAGGATCTGGCTTATTTGAAGAAAGTGCAAGCGTACATTCAATCTTCAGATACAACATGGACATATCGCTTGTCAGAGTCTTCGGCAGTTGAGAGAAGGCAGAGAAAAAAATCCGATTCAATAATTGTGACGTCTAAGATATATTTGAATTATTTCAACGTTAATGTGTACACATTTTTTATCGCAGGTAATGCTATTGCAAAAATGGCTATTATCAATAATGCCAGAACGTTTTATTGCAAATTTGATGATATTAAAGCGCCGCATGATTATAGTTTAATTGACCCAGTTTTTTTTGAACGGTATTTAAAGCCAAGTTTAAGAATTACCTTTTCCTATGATTGTAGTGAGATTTACGTTGGTCGCTTTGGCGTTCCTTGGGGTTTGTATTAGTGGGCGAGAAGGTCGCCCTCTTATTTCAATTATTGCCAAGAGTCATTTTCATCTTCATTATATGTTGTGTGTCAGGCGACACAACGACGACAGCAGTTTATCCCTGTTCATCATTTGCACAACAGCTGAACATAGGTATGCCATACTTACAACGATAAGATAAATTTCAGCTGGCTGCACAAAGTATGGCATACCTAATGCTCTACTGCCCAACTTGCCGCCATGAAAACGGAACCATGAACCGAGCGTGGCAACAGTTGATGCAATTATAATATACAGCCCGCCAACAAACCTGTCTTTCCTCATATCAATTAGCTTTTTGGCTGATGATGGTCATGTATCACCCTCCCGGCCTCGGGTAAATTCGTTGCTTCAAATACAAGTCAATCATGGAAGCAACAATCACTGCAGTACAGCCAAAAAAAGCACAGTACGAAGTTATGGACGGCAACGAGGCCGCCGCTTACATTGCCTATAAGTGCAATGAAGTGTGCGCTATTTATCCCATCACTCCTTCGAGCACCATGGGCGAGTGGGCCGATGAGTGGAGTGCCAAAGGCATGAAAAATATTTTCGGCACGGTTCCCCGCATTATGGAAATGCAGAGCGAAGCAGGTGCTGCCGGTGCCATCCACGGTGCATTGCAGGGCGGCGCACTGGCCTCAACCTTTACGGCATCGCAGGGCTTGTTGTTAATGATCCCCAATATGTATAAAATTGCGGGTGAGTTAACGCCAACCGTGTTTCATATAGCGGCACGTAGTCTGGCAACACATGCACTTTCAATCTTCGGTGATCATAGTGATGTAATGGCGGTACGTTCAACAGGTTTTGCGATGTTGTTCGGCAACAATCCGCAGGAAGTAATGGATATGGCGCTGATTGCGCAGGCATCTACTTTACGTTCAAGAGTTCCTTTCTTAAATATTTTTGATGGCTTCCGTACGTCGCATGAGTTGAATGAAGTTGAAGTAATCCCTGATGAAATCATTGAACGCATGATGGATATGGAAGCCATTCATGCGCACCGCAACCGTGCATTGAATCCGAACAATCCTTCTATACGTGGTACTGCACAAAATCCTGATGTGTATTTCCAGAACAGGGAAGCAGCGAATACCTATCATGCAAATGTGCCGAACACGGTACAAACAGTGATGGATGAATTTGCAGTTTTAACCGGACGTAAATATAAATTGTACGAATACTATGGTCATGCACATCCCGATCGTGTAATTGTAATTATGGGTTCGGGTGCTGGTGCTGTAAAAGAAACCATCGATTATTTAAACACACATGGTGCACATGTTGGTATGATTGCTGTTAGGCTGTTCCGTCCGCTGGATGTGGAAGCGTTTATGGCAGCATTACCGAAGAGTGTGGTGAGCATTGCCGTACTCGACCGTTGTAAAGAACCAAATGGTATTGGCGAACCTTTATACATGAATGTGGTGAATGCGTTGAACGAAGCGCAGGAAAATCATCATGCACATGTAATTGGCGGACGTTATGGTTTATCAAGTAAAGAGTTTACACCGGCGATGGTAAAAGCGGTGTTCCGTGAATTGAAAAAAGAACATCCGAAAAATCACTTTACCATTGGTATTGATGATGATGTTACACATACAAGTTTGGAATACGATAAAACATTTCACCTGGAAGAGCAACACCAGTTCCGTGGTTTGTTCTTTGGTTTAGGTGCAGATGGTACAGTGAGTGCCAACAAAAACTCCATCAAGATCATTGGCGATAAAACCAACGATCATGTGCAGGGTTATTTTGTGTACGACTCTAAGAAGTCGGGTTCATTAACCGTATCACATCTGCGTTTTGGTAAGCAGCCGATTCAGTCAACTTACCTGGTACAGTCTGCAAACTTTGTGGCCTGTCATCACTTTAACTATTTAACCAAGTACGATATTTTAAAAGATGCAGAAGAAGGTGCTGTATTTCTTCTGAATGCACCGTATGAAAAAGAAGAACTGTGGAGCAAGTTGCCGAAGAAGATTCAGGAAGAGATTGTACATAAAAAATTAAAGTTCTATGCCATTAATGCGTACACCGTAGCAAAAGAAGCAGGCATGGGTAACCGCATCAATACAATCCTGCAAACCTGTTTCTTCGCTATCAGTAACGTGTTGCCTCGTGAAGAAGCCATTGCAAAAATTAAAGAAGCTATTTACGATACCTATTGGAAAAAAGGTGAAGCTGTTGTACAGAAGAATTATGAAGCAGTAGATCAAACCCTTGCTAATTTATACGAAGTAGATTATTCGCAATATACAATTGGCGATAAGCCGATTGATGCTGCCGTGCCTGATGAAGCGCCTGATTTTGTAAAACAGGTGTTGGGTAAAATTATCGCCGGTGAAGGTGATGAATTACCGGTGAGTGCATTTCCTGTAGATGGTATGTTCCCCAGTGGTACAACCAAGTGGGAAAAGCGGAACATTGCAGATGCAGTACCGGTATGGGATACATCGTTGTGTACACAGTGCGGTAAATGTTTTATGATTTGTCCGCATGCGGCGATCCGTCCAAAAGTGTATGACAAAGCATTGCTGGCTGATGCACCTGAAGGTTGGAAGCATGTTGACCCGATTGGTAAAGAGTGGAATAAAGAAACAGAAGCGTACACCTTGCAGGTATCAACAGAAGATTGTACCGGTTGTACATTGTGTGTGGAGTTCTGCCCGATTACCAGCAAAACAGATCCCGGTCATAAAGCCATCAACATGATGGATAAAACAAACATCCAGGAACAGGAAAAAGAAAACTGGGATTATTTCTTAACACTGCCCGAAGTTGATCGTACAAGAGTGAATAAGAATACCGTAAAAGGATCACAATTCTTCCAGCCATTGTTTGAGTTCAGTGGTGCATGTGCGGGTTGCGGTGAAACGCCTTACTTAAAACTCTTAACACAGTTGTTTGGTGAGCGTATGATCGTTGCCAATGCAACAGGATGTTCATCCATCTTCGGCGGTAACTTGCCAACTACTCCATGGACAAAAAATAAAGAAGGTGTGGGTCCGGCATGGGCAAACAGTTTGTTTGAAGACAATGCAGAGTTTGGTTTAGGTATCAGTATGGCCAGTACGAAGAAAAAAGAAATGGCCATGCAGTTGCTCGACGAATTACGACCCATGGTAGGCGAAGAGCTGGTTGATAAAATTTTGAACAACAACGATACTACAGAAGCAGCTGTTCATGAAAAACATGAGCTGGTAAAAGAACTGAAACGCAGATTGAGTGGCGAACGTTCCATGGCAGCGTTGAATCTTTTCCACCTGGCAGATTTCTTAGAAGAAAAATCAATCTGGATTATTGGTGGCGATGGTTGGGCTTACGATATTGGTTATGGTGGTTTGGATCATGTGTTAAGCACCGGCGAAAATGTAAACATCATGGTACTGGATACCGAAGTGTACAGTAATACCGGTGGACAAAAATCAAAATCAACACCATTGGGTTCAAGTGCCAAGTTTAGCGTAAATGGTAAAACAACCGGTAAGAAAGACCTGGCAATGCAGGCCATTGCACATGGTACAGCGTATGTTGCACAGATTGCAATGGGTGGAAATGATATGCATACGATCCGCACCATACTTGAAGCAGAAGCATATCCCGGTCCATCGTTGATTATTGCCTACAGCCATTGTATTGCACATGGTATTGATATGGCACATGGTGCAGAAGAACAAGACTTTGCTGTGAAGAGTGGATACTGGCCATTGTTCCATTACAACCCGATGAAGCCAAGAGGACAGCGTTTTGTGGTTGATTCAAAAGATCCATCATTAGATCTGAGCGAATTCATGTATCATGAAAACCGTTTCAACATCATCAAAGCAAAAGATCCGGAACTGGCAGCACGTTTTATGGATCAGGCACAGGAAGCAAAAGTGAGCAGATGGGAACGACTGGAAACACTGAAAGGATTGTAAATACCCAAAACCCATATGAATAAAGCAAAGGGAGTTTCGAAAGAAACTCCCTTTTTGTCTTGAGGTATGGCATACTTATAAAAGGCAACTCATAATGATGTATGCTGTGGTAAGTATGGCATACATAAAAGCAAAACGTTTACTTATTCAACCGGTTTCAGCTTCGCTGTGAAATGCCGCAGCATCGGTGCTTCTTCTGTTATCACTAATCCTTTTATGCTGTTGCGTTTTGCAAACACTTCAATAATTACTTCGGCTACGTAATCGATATGGCTTTGGGTATATACTCGTCTGGGTATTGCAAGGCGAACCAATTCCATTTGTGCAGGAATAAGATTGTTTGTTTCGTCATACTTGCCAAACATCAACGAACCGATCTCCACACTACGTATACCACCTTCGGTATACAAGACGCACACCAATGCCTGTCCTGGATATTGCTGCGGCGGAATATGCGGCAAAAAATCTCTTGCATCGAGGTACACTGCATGTCCGCCACCCGGCTGCATAACAGGCACACCTGCATCAATTAATTTATTGGTGAGATATTCAATGCTGCGTATGCGGTATTGCAGATAAGGTTCTTCCAGTACTTCATTTAAACCAATGGCAATGGCTTCCAGATCACGACCGGCAAGTCCGCCATAGGTTGGAAAACCTTCTGTAATAATGAGCAGGTTGCGGCATTGCATGGCCAGTGCTTCATCTTTCAATGCAAGAAAACCACCGATGTTGGCAAACGCATCTTTCTTGGCACTCATAGTGCAACCATCTGCATAAGAAAATAATTCGTTGGCTATTTCTTTGATCGATTTATCAGTATAACCTTCTTCACGCAGTTTAATAAAGTAACAGTTCTCTGCAAAGCGACAGGCATCAATAAAGAACGGGATATTGTGTGCTGCACAAATTGCTTTCGCTTCTTTAATATTCTGCATGCTCACGGGTTGCCCGCCACCGGAGTTGTTCGTCACTGTCATGATCACCATCGGAATATTTGCAGCACCAACTCTTTCAATGGTCTGTTGCAAAGCAGTTATATCCATGTTGCCTTTAAATGCAGCTGGAATCGATGGATGCTTGCCTTCTTCGCACAGCAAATCAATTCCTTCTGCTCCGGAGAATTCAATATTCGCTCTTGTTGTATCGAAGAGTGTATTACTGATGAAATATTTTCCTTTGCCACCGGTAATACTGAAGAGAATTTTTTCGGATGCCCGTCCTTGGTGTGTAGGAATAACAATGGGCATACCGGTTATGTCACGTACCGCTTTTTCAAACCGGTAAAAGCTGGGACTGCCTGCATACGATTCATCGCCCTGCATAATACCCGCCCATTGATGGCTACTCATGGCACTGGTGCCACTGTCGGTGAGCAGATCGATGAGTACATGCTCCGAGTTTATTAAGAAGGGATTGTAGTTGGCATGTTTGAGAAATTCGATGCGTTGTTCAGTTGTTGTGAAATAAATCGGCTCAACCGATTTTATACGGAATGGTTCTATAATCGTCTTGATCATAACAGATGTGTTTATACTGTTGCGTTGTACAACAGTGCTGTGAATAGTAAAATGAATGCACTGCAATAAGCAGCATCATTTGTTGAAATAAGTAAAAGGAGAGTGGTTAGGAGCGAACCGGATTGTATCGTTATGAAGGACGTCTGATAATATTTTTCCAGAGATTGGAAAGCATGTTGCAAAGATAGGAAGAAGCCCGAAGCTTCTGCCTGATTTGTGAACGCTTTAAAAAATGTGTTCTTATTTTCTTGATTGCAATTCAGTCTTGATTTTTCTCATGTTAGCGATATTCATCGTCAGGATGGGCAAGAAGAGCAAAGGGAAAACGGTGAACACTGAAAATCCTTTTTGCTGATAGCTTACCACTGCAGAAACAATCATAACACCAATTGATGCTGAAATAACAGCAATGGCAACACGCATCAGTTTCAGGTTTCTGTTGAGTTCTTCAGTGCTCATTTCAGAGATTTGTTTTTGTGCCATGATTGTCGGTTTTGGTTGTGGGGATTGATTCGATTGATTTGTAGCTGATGTGCGTATAAATATCAGTTGCGAATGTAAAAGATTACACGCCAAACTGCCGTAAATGATGATCAAGATGTTTCCACATACTCTTGCCCCATTGTTCAGCCGTCATTTTTCCAAAGAAGGGATGAATACGGTCTCCAATACCGGCTGCTCCTCTTTCATGAAAAGCTTTGGTAATCGAAAGCATCTCTGCTTTTTCTTTTTCAAAATCACGATCGTCTTTTACAATAAAATTAGGAGCAGTAGGTAAGCTTTGCCTGTAAGGCTTTTCATTATACAAAGCGGGGCGAAACAGCCAGGCAATATAACTGATGGGTTTACGCTTCAGCGGTTTGCTGGTAAGCGGCACTTTATAGGCTTCTTTGCAATGGGCCAGCATTTGTGCAGCGGTCATCTTGCCCCATTTGCGTTCGCTTTGAGCTGTTAAGTTTTGCAGGCGACTGTAGATTTCTTCAAACGCCTGTTGATCGAACAGATTCTTTACTTCCATTTGCTGATGATTTCGTCTTCTGCAAAATACGGAATACTATCGTCACTGCTTTGCTCTTCCTGTTTCCAGTAAGCAAGCGTAACTACATGTCCGTTTTTTGTTTTCAGCAAACGACCGAATATCGCATTGGTAGGGTTGAAGGTAACATCGGTAACACCAACTGTAAATGTTGATGGAGGAGGCGGTGCTTCAACCGGAGCCGGGGCTGCTTCGCCCTCAACCGGTTTGGGTGCAGGTGCAGCTTTTGGTGGTGGAGATGCCGTTACCACAACCGTATAACGATTCTGTTCAAGCAGGTTTTTTAAAAAGGCCACACGTTCGGCCGATGCATTCTTTTCTACGATTGCACACTTCACGCCTTCCAGCTCTTCAAACTCATGATTTTTATTAATAGCCATAAAATCGGTTTATAGTTTCTGGTTTCTTGTTACAGGTTACTTGCAACCGGAAACAGTTATTTCAACAACGAATAAATATATTCATACGCTCCACTGATGATACCGGTAACTACAATTCCTGCCACACACATAAACATCGCCAGTTTCGGACTCCAGTTTAATTCAACTTTTACAACCGGTGTTTCATTGGCATCCATAAACATGGCTTTTATGATTCGCAGATAATAGTACAACGAAATAACCATGTTGAGTGCTGCAATAATAATCAGCAGATAGTTTGCTTTACTTGCGCCTGCCAACAGTAAAAAGAATTTACCAAAGAATCCTGCAGTTGGCGGAATACCGGCCAATGAGAATAACGCAATTGCCATTACCCAGGTAAGTACAGGATTTGTTTTGTAAAAACCTTTGTAATCATCAATCGATTCTTTGCCGCTTGCTTCGCTTACCACATTAATAACGGCAAAGGCTGCTAGGTTTGAGAAGAGGTATACCAATACAAAATAGACAACCGAGCTGAAACCTTCTGAGTTGGCACCCGTCATACCAATTAAAATAAAACCAACTTGTGATATGGAAGAGAAAGCAAGAAAGCGTTTGATATTTTGTTGACGGATAGCAAACAGGTTACCAACAATCATTGATAGTACAGCCATCACCGCCAGGATATTGTACCATTGAAAAAGTAACTTACCAAACACGGTAAACAATACACTCGTCATTACAAACAGCATACTGCCCTTTGAAATAACAGAGAGGTAAGATGTAACGGCCACCGGTGCACCTTCGTATACGTCGGCTGTCCATAAGTGAAATGGTACAGATGATATTTTAAAGCCAAAGCCGGCAATAATGAGGATGAAGGCAAAAAGGAACAACGGGTTATCGGATGCTGCGGCAAATATTTGGGCGAAGCCAACCGAGCCAACAACCCCATACATCATCGATATACCAAACAATAACAAGCCCGATGCAAACGCAGAGCTCATAATGTATTTCATGGCTGCTTCCGATGAACGTTTTTTATCGAGATCGAAATTGGCCAACGCAGCAAGCGGAATACTGGCCAGCTCAAGACCTACGTAAAACATCAACAGGTTACTGCTGCTCAGCATAAAGAACATGCCCAGCAATGTAGACAGCATCAGTAAATAAAATTCAAGTGCATGCTTGTGTTTGAGTAACCAGTTATATGATTGCAATGAAATGATAAGTGTACCAAGGCTGAGAATATTTTTCTCAAGTCGCAGTAAGGCATTGGTCTGAAACATATCGCCAAAAAGTGTTCCATCTTCACGCATAAAGAAACCGGCAGCCAGGTTAACAAACAGCAATCCATTCACGATGGTAAGCACCTGTTTGGGATTCCACTCTTTTGTACTCAGTTTCATGAATAACAAAATGAAGATGATTGCTGTTATCAGCAATTCCTGTTGCATCAAAAGAAAAAAGTTGTCCATTGCTTCAGTTTACTTGATCATTCCAATCTTTTGCATCATTACTTCTGTTCCGGGATTAATTAAATCCGTTAACCAGAAAGGAGCGATACCCATAATTAATATACCTGCGAGTAAAACAACAGCCGCTGTTTTTTCGTACCAGCCGGCATCGCTTAAACTTAAATGTTCGTTGTTGGTAATTGGCCCCATAATGGTAGAGCCTACTGCACGTAAAATATAAACAGCAGTAACCACAATGGAGGCACATGCAACAATCGTTGCCGTATGATAAAATGCACCGGCCCGTTGCCAGCTACCCATAAACACCGTCATCTCTGCCACAAATCCACTTAAGCCGGGTAAACCAAGCGAACACAAACCTGCTATTACAAACACCGATGAAATGAAGGGCATTACTTTTAACAGTCCACCAAGTTGTTTCACCTGCCGTGTATGTGTACGCTCGTAAATCATACCAATGACAGCGAAGAAAAGAGCCGTCATTAAACCATGACTCACCATTTGCAATACCGCACCATTGATAGCCGTTTTCGTCATCATACCAATACCCAGCAATACAAAACCGCAATGGCTCACCGATGAATAAGCGTTGATGTATTTAAGATCGGTCTGCATCATAGTGGCAAAAGCACCATATAAAATTGCAATGCAGGCAAGAATGATAATGATGGTTGAATAATGATGTGCTGCATCGGGCATGAGCCATGTTGCAACACGTAAGCAACCATAACCACCGAGCTTCATGGAGATACCTGCCAGGAACATTGATGCGGCGGTGGGTGCACTGGAGTGACCATCAGGCACCCAAGTATGAAACGGAAACAATGCAGTGAAAATACCAAAGCCGATAAATGCAAAGGGAAAGAAGAGGCGTTGCATATCGGGTGAAATAGGATTTGCTGCCAGCGTTGTTAAATCGAATGTATGTGCGCCCTCAATATTACTGTTAAAGAATAAACCGGCTAATCCAACAAACACCAAAGCCGAACCGGCCATTAACATCAACGCCAGTTTTAATGCACTGTATTCTTTTTTACCGCTGCCCCAGATGCCGATGAGTAAGAATTTCGGAATTACTGCTACTTCCAGGAAGAAGAACATGAGGAAAATATCGAGCGATAAAAAGAAACCGTATGCACCTAAACTTAGAAACAACAACAAAAAGAAAAACTCTTTGTACATTTTTTCCTGCTTCCACGAAACCAATACACCTGCCAATACAACAAATGCCGTAAGCAAGATCATTGCAACCGAAATGCCATCTACACCAACATGATAGTTGATTTTTAATGCCGGGTACCATTGATGATCGTGTTCAAACAAGTAAGCAGCAGTATTCACTGCACGTTCCTGCAGAAACTGCACAAGCAGATAAAATGCAGCACCTAATTGTATAACAGCTGCTGCCAACGCAACACTGCGAACCTGTTTTTGTCCTTTCACTGCTAATAACAGCAGCGAAAACACAAGCGGCAATATAAGTAGTAATGAGAGGTTCATATTATGGTTTCCAGAAGTAAATAAAGATGATGAGAAATACAGCCAGTCCGCTAAAGAAATACAACAGGTAGTTTTGAATTTTACCCGATTGTACGCCTTTAATGCGTGTAGAAATAGTTGCTGTAGTTGCAGCAATGCCATTCATCAGGCCATCAAATATGTTGCGGTCAATCCACGCAGCCGGACGACCAATTAGATTAAAGACAATTTTCTTTGTAATAAACAAATACAGTTCGTCGATGTAGAATTTCTTGTAAGCGGCATTATACAAACCACCGAGTGCAGCAGCAACCTGTTGGGGTTTGTTGTTGGCTGTTTTATACAGCATCCATGCAAGTGCAATACCGCCAATGCCTAATGCAAGCGGCGCAATAGAAAAGCTTACATGAAAATGTGATTCCAATGCTGTGCCATCTGCCGAAACAAATTCGCCAAACGGAATAAAGCCCGCCGCAATGGTACAAACTGCTAACAGCACTAACGGAAGTTTCATGGAGAAAGTTCCTTCGCCATGGTGGTTGTGTACATCTGTTTCTTTGTTCCAGAAAATGGAGAAATATAAACGGAACATATAGAAAGCCGTGAGGCCCGATGTAAGCAAGGCGATTATATAAACAAACATGCTTTTGTTATAAGCTGCCAATAGAATTTCTTCTTTACTGAAGAAACCGGCAAAAGGCCAGATGCCTGCAATTGCTAAACAGGCAATTAAAAAAGTAAGATGTGTAACCGGCATATACTTACGTAAGCCGCCCATATCTTTCATTTCGTTGCTGTGTACTAAATGAATCACCGCACCAGCACCTAAGAACAGTAACGATTTGAAGAACGCATGTGTAAACAGGTGAAACATAGAGGCAGTATAACCAAGTCCATTCTCTCCACCATAACCACTTACGCCCAATGCAAACATCATGTAACCGATCTGGCTCATGGTAGAGTAGGCGAGTACACGCTTTATATCAGTTTGTGTACAGGCAATGATGGCTGCAAACAAAGCAGACGTAACTCCAATAATTGTTACAATAGTTAACGCATCGCTGTTGATGGAGAAAACAGGAAACAATCTTGCTACTAAAAACACACCTGCAACAACCATGGTAGCAGCATGGATCAATGCCGAAACAGGTGTAGGGCCTTCCATGGCATCGGGTAACCAGATATGCAACGGAAACATCGCACTCTTACCTGCACCACCCATAAACACCATGACCAATCCCCACGTTAATGCCGATACTCCAATAAACGATGCAGAAGTGATGGCTAAGAACTGTGAAGATTGCTGTGTGGTTAAGTTATGAATGATGGTATTGAAATCTAAACTTTCGCCATAAAATGCAAGAATCAAAATGCCGATGAGAAAACCAAGATCGGCAAAGCGTGTAACAATGAATGCTTTTTTGGATGCAGCCACTGCAGATGGTTTCTGAAAATAATAACCGATGAGTAAATACGAAGAAGCACCCACCAGTTCCCAGAACATGTAGATCTGGAAAAGATTGGATGAAACGACTAAACCCAGCATGGAGAAGGTAAACAAACCAAGAAACGCATAGTAGGTTGCAAAACGTTCTTCGCCTTTCATATAACCAAGGCTGAACAAATGCACCATCAGCGAAACAAAGGTTACCACCACCAACATCATTACTGAAATCGGATCGAGCATTATGCCCATATCGATGGATACATTTTCACTAAACGTAAGCCAGGTAAACTTTACTGCTGTAATGGTTTGATATGCATCGCCTGTTTTGCCATCAACAAAAAAATATTGGTAAGCTGTGTAAAGAGAAAGCACCGTTGAAACAAGTAACAAACCAGTACCAATTATACCGGCCGACTGGTTCATATACTTTCTGCCAAACAAACCCAGCAGTACAAATGCTGCCAGTGGCAAAAGCGGAATTAATGTGATGTATGATGAGTAGTTCATATGCCTCACCCTCGTTCCCTCTCCGGTAGAGAGGGAGGCCGGGCTTTAGTTTTTTATATCAACAATAGTATTTAAGCATTTTATCTTTTTGTATTTCTTCAACATCTTTTAGTTTTTCATATTTATCAAGTTCTTTGTCAAGCTGGCCTTGTGCCTTGATGGCTTCACCCTTTGGGGGAAGTCGGAAGGGGGCCGCTTAGTATTTCATGTCTGTTGCATCTTCCACATCAATTGATTTGTGGCTGCGGTAAAGATTAATAATGATGGCAATTGCTACGGCCGCTTCGGCTGCAGCGATGGTTACAATAAATATGGTAAAGAAAATGCCATCTAATTTTTCGGGGTAGAGATATTTATTAAAGGCCACGAAGTTGATGTTCACACTGTTCAGGATCAGTTCAATGGCCATTAACATTGTAATCATGTTACGTCGTGTAAACAAACCGTACATGCCAATGAAGAACAATGCAGTACTTACAAATAAGATATGTGAAACTGGAACGTCGCTCATTTTTCTTCGGGTTTTGTTTTAAGGGCAATTACAATACAACCAACCATGGCGGCTAATAATAATATACTCACAACTTCAAACGGAAGTGCGTATCCGTCTTGATCGGTATTAAGCATGGCATTACCAATGCGTGCCACATCACTATCGAAGGCCTGGCCAGTCGGCAGAAAACCATATTGATCGATGAGTAAATACGTAAAGGCAAATCCAAACAGTACAGCTAAGGCACCGGCTATTGTTCTTATCAACGGAGCTTTGGGCATTTCTTTACCCGATTGCTGTGTAAGGAAAATAGAGAAGATGATGAGTACAACAATCCCCCCTACGTATACAACAATTTGTACGGCAGCAATAAACTGAACATCCATCCAGAAATACAAACCGGCAATACCAATAAGCGAAAACAATAACCAGATGGCCGAACGGAAAATTTTACGGCTGGTTACCGATAAAAGACCCATGCTCAGAATAAAAGCTGAGATGAGGTAAAATATAATTTGTGATGCTGTCATTGCAGTTCGTTATAAAACCAATATTCAATTATTCAACTCCTGCACGGATCTTGGAGCCGGGCTGGTTGAGTTTCTTTGTCAGTTTACTTCTGTCGAACACACTGTGTTCAAATGTTTGTGCCATTTTAATTGCACCGGTCGGGCAAGCCTCTACACATAAATTACACATGGTGCACAGCTCAAGATGATACACAAACGTGTCGATGGCTTTTTTCTTCTTGCCAGTTTCTTCATCCACATCAAACTTGGTAATGATTTTGATCGTTGCATTCGGGCAAGCCAGTTCGCAAGCAGTACAACCGGTACATGCATGCTCATTGTTTTCATCATGTATCATAACCACTTCGCCTTTGAAGCGTTCGGGTAGTACCAGTGTATCCCTGTTGTCAGGATACTGCTGTGTAATAATTTCTTTGTGGTGGGTGAAATAGTAGCCGGTACGTTTCATACCTGTTGCCAGCGATTTTATTGCACCCCAGATGTCTTGTATGTATTGTTTTAAAAACATGGCCTCATCCTCCATCTCCTTCTCCTGTAGAGAAGGAGCGGTAATTTTGATTTTTATTTAAACATCAAATCTTCCACTTCAACATTTATTCTTTATTCAACAAATCAACACTTTCAAATAAGCAGGTCTTGTGCCTTGCTCTCCTCCCTTTCAGGGGAGGTTGGGAGGGGTTTTAAAAATGCCAACCCATAATTGCGATCAATGTTACCAGCAATAAATTAAACATGCTGATGGGTAATAAATATTTCCACTCCAGGTTCAGCAACTGATCGATCCGTAAACGGGGGAAAGTCCAGCGGAACCACATGATCACAAAAATTAAAAAGAACGTTTTTCCAAAAAACCATACACTTGATGGAATGTAATCCATCACATGGTTGAATGCTTCCCAGTTACCAATGTGAAACGGCATCCAACCGCCTAAGAATAAAGTAGCACCAACAGCACACACAATAAACACATTCACATATTCGGCGAGGAAGAAAAGTGCGAACTTCATTCCGGAGTATTCTGTATGGAACCCTGCTGTTAATTCACTTTCTGCTTCGGCCATATCAAATGGTGCACGGTTTGTTTCGGCAGTAACTGCAATAATGAAAACAATAAACGATATGATAACCGGAATATGTCCTTTAAAAATCCACCAGCCATCGGCCTGCGCATTAATGATGTCGCTTACACGTAAGCTTCCGGTTAATACAACAATGGCAAGTATTGCAAGTCCGGCCGATAATTCGTAACTCACTATTTGTGCACCGCTGCGCATAGCACCCAGCAACGAATATTTATTGTTGCTGGCCCAGCCTGCCATTAATATACTAATGACGGAGATAGATGAAACAGCAGAGATGTATAAGATGCCGATGTTTAAATCCCACAGTTGAAAATCTTTAGCAAAGGCAATGGGTGCTAGTAAAAGCATGGCAACAATCATGGCAACAAACGGTGCAACGTTGAACAACAATTTATCTGCACCACCGGGTGTCATTCCTTCTTTCACCAACAGTTTTAATGTATCAGCTAAGGATTGAAACATTCCTTTTGGTCCAACACGGTTTGGTCCTAAACGAATTTGTATCCATGCCGATACTTTCCGTTCCATAATCACCAATACCAATCCGAGTACGGCAAACAAACCAATTACTGCAACGCCTGCAATCACCATTTCCACAATCAATGCCCATGTAGGGCTCATGTTTGCGTTGAGCCATTGGTCAATACTTGCTGCTATGCTACTTAAGCTCCACATTCGATTTTCGATTTATGATTTCTGATTGCTGATTTACATCTGAAATCTGCAATCGCCATTCTGAAATTCTTTATCGGTCTATATCCGGTATCACTAAATCCAGTGTTCCCATTGCTGCAATCAAATCGCCGATTTTACCACCTGTCGCCATTTTATTTAAGGCCGACAGGTTTGAAAAACCCGGTGAACGGAATTTGATCCGGTAAGGCGTAGTGCCACCTTCGCTCACAATGTACACACCCAGTTCGCCACGTGCTGTTTCAGCTTTACTATAGAATTCGCCTTTGGGTAATTTTAATACGGCTTTTGTTTTAGCCTGGAAATCACCATCAGGAATATTATCAATCAGTTGTTCAATAATGCGGATCGATTGTTGCATTTCCCGAATGCGGATCATGTAACGGGCAAATGAATCGCAGCCGGTTTCAAGTACTTCATCAAACTCCAGCTTGTCATAAATTTCATACGGATACAGCTTGCGTACATCGCTACTTACACCACTGCCTCTTGCTACCGGTCCTGTACAACCGTACGATAAAATATCTTCGGGCGAGAGATAACCAACACCTTTCATCCTGTTCTGGAAAATGATGTTGCCGGTTACCATCTCATCATATTCATGAATCTTGCGTTTGTATAATTGAATAAACTCTTTTACTCTCCGTTGAAAGTTGGGGTGAAGATCATGCATCACACCACCGGGTACCATGTAGTTCATGGTTAAACGTGCGCCGCAGGTTTCTTCCATAATATCATTGATGGTTTCCCGTTCACGAAAGGCATGAAAGAATGGTGTAAAAGCGCCAAGATCCATGGCCATTGCTCCCCACCATAATTCATGCGAAGCAATACGGGTTAACTCATCCATCAATACACGAATCACTTGTGCACGTGGCGGCACTTCTAACTGCAAACCTTTCTCCACGCACATGGCACAGGCGTGGTTGTTGATGTGTGCAGAAAGATAATCCATGCGGCTTGTTACATAAATAAACTGGCGATAGGTGAGGCTCTCACACATTTTTTCGATGGAGCGATGAATATAACCGAGATGCGGTTCGATATTCTTGATGGTTTCGCCGTTTAACGTAATAACCAAATGCAACACACCATGTGTGGCAGGATGTTGTGGTCCTACGTTAATAATCAAATCGCCTTCCGTTGTTGTGCCTACTTCTTCAAACATAAATTATAGTCTGATCATGTTAATCGGATCTTCAAAATCTTTGAGCAGTGGTTTTTTTCCTTCCCATCCGTCGGGTAAAATCAGCAAACGCAGATCGGGATGGTTTAAAAACTTGACGCCAAACAGTTCAAATACTTCACGTTCTAGAAATTCTGCGCCACGCCAAATCCCCGACACTGTTTCTATTTCCGGATTGGTACGATCGAGTTTTGCTTTTACAACCAGTTCGTGCTTATGAATTGTTGAACGGAGATGATACACCATGGTAAGGTGTGTTTTCCAGTCAACACAAGTTGCACAAAACAAAAAGTTGAACTGCAGTTCAGGTCTGTTACGCAACTGCTCTGCAAAACCCAACCAGGCTGTGGATTCAACGTTTGCAGTAAGCCAGCCATTGGCATCAATTGCTTCGTCGAAAACAACAGATGGCTGCAGTTCGGTAATACCCGTCTTTAATTCTTCGTTCGTCATATAGCTTCTTTTCCTTCTCGTATTTGTTCTCTGGTTAATCCGCTTTTAATTTTTTGCTGCAACGTAATAAGCGAGTGCAGCAATGCCTCGGGCCGTGGCGGACAGCCGGCCACATACACATCAACCGGTATCACATGATCGGCTCCTTTTACAACGGAGTAGGTATTATAAAAGAACGGACCGCCGCTGATAGCGCATGCACCCATTGCAATTACATATTTCGGATCGGCCATTTGATCGTACAAACGTTTCAACACAGGCGCCATCTTATTTACAATCGTGCCTGCAATAATAATTACATCGGCCTGGCGTGGTGTGGCACGTGCCACTTCAAAACCAAAACGGGAGAAATCGTATTTCGCTCCTGCGGTACTCATCATTTCAATACCACAACAGCTTGTGGCAAATGTTAATGGCCATAACGAGTTGGAGCGGGCCCAGTTTATTACATCGTCCAGTTTACTAAGGACAATACCACCACCCGGTGTGTCGTGTATCTCTCCGGGAAAATCACTTACTGGTTGTTGTTGTGTTGTCATCCGGTACTGTTTGGTGTTTGTATTGTTTTATTTCCATTTTAACGCACCTTTTTTGTGTGCGTATAAAAAGCCCATAAATAAGATGAAAAAGAAAATAATGATTTCCACCAGCGCCAGCAGACCTACTTTTTTAGCAGCTACTGCCCAGGGATATAAAAAGATCAACTCCACATCGAAGATTAAAAAGATGAGAGCGAATAAATAATAACCAACATTAAATTGTATCCAGCTGGGACCTACGGTTGGAATACCGCATTCGTACGGCTCGGCTTTCTGTTTATTCTTGGTTGCTTTTGTTACTACTTTGGCAATAAGAATAGCACCGGCCGAAAAGGCAATGGCAGCAAGAATTAAAATAATGAGTGAAGCAACACCCATATGCGTTTGGTTTGTTTGAAGATTTAATATACATCATTTATTGAATCCTCAATTATGCAATGCATAAAAGTTATGCAGATTTAATAAAGTGATGTATGAATTGTGAGGTGAAGATCGATGCTGCATGATTTTCAATTATTGATCGTCATCATGTAAAAAACTGTTTCACCTCACTCTCCTCAATTATCCATACAGTTCCTGGTGAATGGCTTTTTTATCATAGCCCATTTCCATGATGCGTTTTTTTGTTTCGTCAATCATGGCTTTCCAGCCGCAAAGGAAAAAGTTCGCTTCCTGCTTATTGGCGCAAAGCTCTTCGTAAATAGGGTGTACATAACCGGTACGTCCTTCCCATTCTTCCCTTGAAAGTGTAGGTATATAATGGAAGCCGGGTAACTCTTCCTGCAGTTGTTTTAATTCTTCGTAATACAGCAAGTCGCTTTTTTTACGGGTACCAAACAACAGGTAAATATTTTTATGCGGAATGTTATGCAGTTTAATATAGTGCGACATACTACGGAATGGAGCAATACCTGTACCTGTACAAATGAAGAAAATATCTTTATCAATAACAGCAGGTAAGGAGAACACACCCATTGCTCCACGCACCGGTAATTCTGTACCAACAACCGCATTGGCAAACAACCAGGTAGTGCCGGCACCTTGCTCGTTTAAAACAATCAGCAGTTCAAACACATTGGTACCATCGGGCCACGATGCAATACTGTAGCTGCGTAAGCGTTTGCTTTGTTGTTCGTGAATCGGAAATTCAAGTTGTACAAACTGTCCGGGTTTAAAATCAAAAGCATCAATTTCGGAAAGCTGTATCCAGTAACGTCTTGTGTTGGGAGTTTCATCAACTATACGGATGATTGTGCCTGTTCGCCAGGGTTGTAGCGCCATTAGTTTCAGTTTTATGCCTCAATTTATTTTATCTGTACGGATAAACCAATCTTTTTTTGCGGAAACGAGTGCGGAAACGAGTGCGGAATGATGAGGATCATTGTTGCACTATGTTTACAGCTAATAAAAACTGATGAAGATTGGTTACAGTTGCACAGCAGGGTTGATTCAATTCAGTTATACACAATAAAAAAAGGGTTCCAATTTGGAAACCTTTTTTGTTGTAACCGGTTGCGGTTGTTTATTTCTTTTGAAAGAGATCGGTTAAAAAGGCCTGCATATCTTTCCAGCTGGCCGTATCTGCTGCGGCATTGTATTTAATCGGAATCTTGAATTTTTCACCCATAGCAGTTGCGTTGGGGTTGGTAAAGGCATGCACAGCATCTGCATATTCTTTAAACGTATAAGTAATGCCTGCCGAATCCATCTGTTGCTTAAAAGTTGTTACCTCGGCGGCAGGTACAAACGGATCGGCCGCACCATGGCATACCAGAACTTTCGCTTTCAACAATTCTTTATTTAACGGCGTACCAACAAGATTACCGTGGAAGCTAACTACTCCTTTTACATCTAACCCGAGACGTGCTGTATTTAATACCATTGCTCCGCCAAAGCAATAACCAATGGCGGCCACATTTGCGGTATCGGTTTGCGGATAGCTTTTAAGCTTTGCTAAGGCTGCATCCATACGGGCTTTGGCCATTTGCGGGTTTTGGTAAAATGGTCCCGCAGCAGCGCCTGCACTGTCGGGCGTTTCGGCGGTTTTGCCATTTCCATACATATCCATTGCCATGGCGGTGTAACCCAGTTTTGCCAGTTCACGGGCACGCATTTTAGCATAATCGTTCAAACCCCACCATTCCGGCACAATTAAAACGGCCGGCCGGGCACCTTCAATACGTTCATCATACACCACAAAACCGTTCATGCTAACGCTGTCGGCTGTGTAGGTAATATTCTCTTCTTTTAATACAGGTTCTTTCACTTCGGCTTTCTTTTCCGCCTCATTGTTACAGACAACTGCTGAGAATACAATAGTGGCGAAGGCCATTAATCGAATGACTGTTTTTTTCATTGTTGAATTTTTTGTGAGAGTATAAATAACCTGCAAACGGCCAAAAGGTTTACAGAATTGGCCATGTTTCTAAGTAGAAAGTAGTACAGTTAAAGGACAGTTACTACGGATTTCAGCTTTTTTTGCTGTGTTTTGCCGGGCAAACGGTCTAAAACGGGGCAGGAGTAGCCCCGTTTTCCCGCTTTTTTCCACCAAACAGAAAATTAGGTCGTTACAAATTGGCAATTCATTCGCCCACACTTACCTTTGCGGCCAGTTTTCAAAACCATTCTTTTAAATAACATTCAATATGGCCAATACTGGTAAGGTAAAACAGGTTATCGGTGCCGTTGTAGACGTTCAGTTCGACGGTCAACTCCCGGAAATTTACAGTGCACTTGAATTAAAGCGTCCGAACGGCGATGTGCTCGTTATGGAAGTTCAACAGCACCTTGGTGAAGACAGCGTTCGTACAATTGCAATGGACGGTACAGAAGGTCTGGTTCGTGGTATGGAAGTAACCGATACCGGCAAAAACATCCTGATGCCAACCGGTGAATTGATTAATGGCCGTTTATTTAATGTAACCGGTGATGCGATTGATGGTTTGCCCCAGGTGAGCAAGGCTACCGGTCGCCCGATTCACTCCAAGCCGCCGGCTTTCGAAAACCTCAGTACATCAAACGAGATCCTGTTTACAGGTATTAAAGTAATCGATTTGATCGAGCCCTATGCAAAGGGTGGTAAAATTGGTTTGTTTGGTGGTGCGGGTGTAGGTAAAACCGTATTGATCCAGGAATTGATCAACAATATCGCAAAAGGTTACGGTGGTTTGTCGGTATTTGCCGGTGTGGGTGAGCGTACTCGTGAGGGTAACGATCTGTTGCGTGAAATGATTGAAGCGGGCATTATGAAATATGGTGACGCTTTCAAACACAGCATGGAAGAAGGTGGATGGGATCTGAGCAAAGTGGATATGGAAGGGTTAAAGGAATCAAAAGCAACCTTCGTGTTCGGTCAGATGAACGAACCTCCAGGTGCACGTGCCCGTGTAGCACTTTCCGGTTTAACAATCGCTGAGTACTTCCGTGATGGAGATGGTACCGGCAAAGGAAAAGATATCCTGTTCTTCGTAGATAATATCTTCCGTTTCACACAAGCAGGTTCTGAAGTATCTGCGTTGTTAGGCCGTATGCCTTCAGCGGTAGGTTATCAGCCAACACTTGCAACTGAAATGGGTCTCATGCAGGAGCGTATCACTTCAACACGTAACGGTTCAATTACCTCTGTACAGGCGGTATATGTACCTGCGGATGACTTGACCGATCCGGCACCTGCAACAACTTTCGCTCACTTGGATGCGACGACCGTATTGGATCGTAAGATCGCTGACTTAGGTATCTACCCTGCAGTAAGTCCGTTGGAATCTACTTCACGTATCCTTACGCCAGCTATCGTTGGTGAAGCGCATTATAACACTGCCAACCGTGTGAAGCTGATTCTTCAGCGTTACAAGGAACTGCAGGATATCATCGCTATCCTTGGTATGGATGAATTGAGTGAAGAAGATAAAATGACTGTATTCCGTGCACGTAAAGTACAGCGTTTCCTTTCGCAGCCATTCCACGTAGCGGAAGCATTTACCGGTTTGAAAGGTGTATTCGTAAGCATCGAAGACACAATCCGTGGCTTTAACATGATCATGGATGGTGAAGTAGATGAGTATCCTGAAGCATCCTTCAACCTCGTTGGTACTATTGAAGATGCCATCGAAAAAGGTAAGAAGTTAATGGCAGCAGCAAAGGGTTAAACAGTTTATAGTTTATAGTTTATTGTTGGCTTAATCGTTTAACAGGAACTACAAACTAAAAACCACAAACTAAAAACAACAATGAATTTAGAAATATTAACTCCTCTCGGAAAAACATACAACGGCGAAGTAGTAGGCGTTCAGTTGCCCGGTATCGGCGGTAGTTTTGAAGTGCTGGATAATCACGCTCCGTTGGTGAGTGCATTGAAAGCAGGCCAGTTGAAAATACTGGTTGAAAAAAACCGTACCGAATCGTACAAAATTCAGGGTGGTTTTGTAGAAGTGCTCAACAACAAAGTAACGGTGCTGGTTGAAGGAAGTGAAGCTGTTTAATTGTTTCTGAGAGATAAGAAATAGAATGATCCCGTCGTTAATAGCGACGGGATTCTTTATATTACAACAAATATCTTCAGATGAAATACATCCTTTTCATTCTATTCATCAGTTCAGCTGCAATATGTAATGCTCAAACGCAACGGATAAAAGATCTGTTACCCGAAAGCAGCGATATCAATGCATCGCAATACACAAAAGAACAAGAAGCAAGGTTGCGAGAGTCTGCTACAATTACTTATGTTAGCGAAACAATATTGCTGTATCTGAATGGTAAGCCACATTTTTTTAAAGGGCCGTCTTCGTTGCTACAAATGGTTATTCCGCAAAAAATAAGCTGCATGGATATTATTACAGATGAAAAACAGATCGCAGGTTACACGAAAGACGGAAGTATCAAGAAGTTGATTATCGTTGAAACCAAAGAATAGTCTATTCGAGAAAAATGGAGATGAAGTACAGTGTAAAATACCCCAAGGAAAAGAAATTGCAACTCGATTAGATAAGCAGAACCGCAAAGACACGAAGGGAAAAAGATACACGAAGGACGATGTAGGGTTCTATACTTTCCTTTTTGATACTTAGTGTCTTTGTGTCTTCGTGGTTCAAAACCTCTTTTGCGGCAAAAAACTTCTTTCCTATCTTCACGCACTTCAAAATTCTTGATATGCGTAGAATCATCAGTGGTATTCAACAGGTAGGTATTGGCGTAACCAATGCCGACGAAGCTTTTGTATGGTATAACAAACATTTTGGTACCGATGTAGTGGTGTTTAAAGATGCTGCACGTGCCGAGCTGATGAAGCGTTATACCGGTGGCGAAGGGCATGAGCGTTATGCTATTCTTGCCATTAATATGCAAGGTGGTGGTGGTTTCGAAATATGGGAATACCGCAGCCGTAAATCGCAGCCGGCAGCTTTTGAAGTGCAGTTGGGCGACACCGGTATATTCGTGATCAAAATAAAATGTAAGAACGTAAAAGCGGCGTATGCGGAGTATCAGAAAGCCGGCTTGAATTTATTAAGTGCACCGAAAGAAAATCCCGGAGGTATCGAATCATTCTTCTTAAAAGATCCTTACGGAAACATCTTTGAAGTAATGGCCGATGATAACTGGTTTGGCGATACCGGCAGATACACCGGTGGGGTATGTGGAGTAACCATTGGTGTTAGTTCTATTGCTAAAGCTATTCCTTTTTATGAAAAGGTATTGGGTTACGACAAGCAATTGTTTTTAGACGAAGGTCATTACGATGAGTTCAGCAAAATGCCGGGTGGTCAGCATCATTTCAAACGTGTAATGCTGGGTCATACACGCAAACAGGAAGGTGCGTTTTCAAAACTGCTTGGTCCAACTTATATTGAATTAGTTGAAGTAACCGATCGTACACCCAAGAAAATATTTGAAAACCGTTACTGGGGTGATCAGGGATATATTCATCTCTGCTTCGACATTAACGGGTACGAAGAACACGAACGCATTTGTAACGAAAATGGTTTTCCGTTTACAGTTGATAGTGCCAACAGTTTTGATATGGGTGAAGCGGCAGGTCATTTCTCTTACAACGAAGATCCCGATGGAACATGGATCGAGTATGTAGAAACACATCGTGTACCTATCCTCAAAAAAATTGGCTGGTATTTAAATCTTAAAAACAGGAAACCCGAAAAGCCATTGCCCAACTGGATGGTAAAAAGTTTAAGTTTTTCGAGAGTGAAAGTATCCTGAGCGTCCTTCGGCTTCGCTCAGGATCGAAGGAAATTTTTGTGTCAATCGAGCGATCGTCGAGATTGACATTTGAGTAACGAAAGAAACTTTAATCAATTCAACTGCGGATCAATAGGGTAGTTAATGAGTTGCGTGTATTCGCCACCCATTGCTTTTAATGCTTCTTTCCAAATAAGATCAGTGTCTTTTTGAAACACAAGCCGGTTCGAGGCCTCTACGGTTAACCAGCTTTTTTCTTTTAACTCGTCATTAAGCTGGCCATTGCCCCAGCCGCTGTACCCGAGGTAAAAACGTATTTTATCAAGATCGAGTAAGCCTTGTTTTAACAGCGTAAGTACAATATCAAAATCGCCACCCCAGAAAATATCTTTTGTTATTTCCTGTCCGCCGGGAATTTCATCGGGCAGCTGATGTAAAAAATGAAGCGTATCCATTTGTACAGGTCCGCCATAATACACCGGAACGTTGTGGCCATCCAGATCGTTAATTAATTCATCCAAAGTTTGTTCAAACGTACGGTTAATAACCAGGCCAAACGATCCGGTCGCTTCGTTGTGTTCGCAAAGGAGCACAACGGTGCGCATAAAGTTCGGATCTTTTAAAAAGGGATCAGAAATTAACAATATGCCACTCGCCGGATCAATCATATCTTCAATATACTGCGGAATTTTTAATTTTCCTTTTTTGGGAATACAGGCATTGCAAAAGGCACGTTAAAAACAGGCAGAGTTTTTAAATCGGTTATTTCCTGTTATTTTCAAGGGTATTTTTGCTGCTGCTTTATTGAAAATTGAAATTAACACATGAAAAAGATATTTCCCGTCATCATTGCATTGATCACACTATCGTTGATGGGCATTATCTATATTCAGGTATCGTGGCTGAAGAACCTGGCGCAGCTGCGTGAAGAGCAGCTGAAAGAAAAATTGTCAACCGTTATTCAGCAGGTGGGCGATGAGTTGGTAGTACAACGCAGCGATGCATTTAATAATCTTGGCCGAATGCCCGGCATGAAATTTCCCGGCGATGGATATGATATCTACAAACAGTTTTCGGTTACCAACCGGTTTACGCTATACGAAATCAGGGAAAAATTACAGAAAGCATTCTTACGACAGAATTTAAAAGATACCCGTTTCGAATTTGCAGTAGCCAGTGATAATGTATTTGGGCATTACGAATTAAAGTCGCAACAGTTTATGGATCTGGCAGTAGATACTGTACATAACCTGAAGGTTTGGTATCCGCTTGTTGCCGCCAGTGGTACTTATCTCGAAAGCCTTGCACCCGATGAGGTATTTGTAATAGTGGTGCCCGATGTAAAGAACTATGTCATTCAATCGCTTGGTTGGATGATCACCGGTTCGTTGTTGTTTACGCTTATCATCATCACCGCCTTCTTCTTAACCATCCGTACGTTATTGCGCCAGAAAAAACTGGGCGATATGAAAAACGATTTCATCAACAATATGACGCATGAATTAAAAACGCCGCTTGCAACGATTTCATTGGCAGTAGATGCGTTAAAGAGTGAAAAAGTATTGAGCAATCCCGAAAAGCTCAGCTATTTCACCAACATGATCAAGGATGAAAACAAACGTATGAACAAGCATGTGGAATCGATTCTGCAGGCGGCTCAAATGGAGCGCCAGGAAGTGCAGCTGAACCTGCGTGATTTACATGTGCATGACATCATTAAAAATGTATTGAACAACCTGCAACTGCAGATTGAAGAGAAACAGGGTAAGGTGGATGTGCAGCTGAATGCAACAAACGATTTGATGCTGGCAGATGAAGTGCATTTGACCAATCTTATCAATAATCTGGTTGATAATGCACTGAAATATTCGAAAGACGATTCGTTTCAGTTACACATCAGTACAAAAAATGCAGGGAAGTATATTCGCATTACGGTAGAGGATCATGGTATTGGTATGAACAAAGAAACACTGGCAAGAGTGTTCGAAAAATTCTATCGTGCACACACCGGTAATGTACACAACGTAAAAGGTTTTGGTTTAGGCCTCAGCTATGTAAAAACCATGGTGGAAGCACATGGCGGCAAAGTAAAAGCCGATAGTGTGGTTGGTAAGGGCAGTACGTTTACAGTTGATTTGCCGTTGAAGAAATAATCATCGCTTCGCCACCGGTATCACCAATTTCAAACCACTCCATTGTTCAGTAACGGCACACACTTTTACATCTACTAAATTATTCGCTAAAGCAAATTGCCGTATCCCGTCTTCGGTAAAATCGGTTGCTATGCCCGAACTTTTTTTGTACCAGCTCACCCAAACACTAACGTTGCCGCTCAGGCGCTTTTCAACATGCGACACAATTTCAGCAATTCTTTTGCGAAGTGGCTTTCAAATACATCAGGCCCAAAACGGTATCTGACATCTGCGATGTCCTGATACCATAGCCACTCTAAAGTGCAGAGACCGGTGTCAGTACGTTGCCAAACGTCAGACACCTGATACTACTTCCTCTTTAATTCACATCTGACCCTGGCTTATCCACAGGCTATTCACGCTAATCCACATCTGTTTCCACTAAAATGCTTCCATTTTCCCCCGAAAGCCTTTGCCAGCAGGGCATAGCGGTTTGTGGAAAAAATAAAACTTTCCCGTTTTGGTTCGAAAGTGGGAAAAAGTGTTATTTTGTGTGTAATTGTGTAAGTTTAGAAGTAAATAAGTTTAAATGATTGGTTTTCTGGGAGAATATGAGGTTACGCTCGACGCAAAAGGTCGATTCCTGCTCCCGGCCGGCTTTAAAAAGCAAGTGCCGGAAGATTGGAACAACCAGTTTGTGATCAGCCGTGGCTTAGACTCATGTCTCACGCTGTACCACACCAAGCATTGGGAACCCATATTCGCCCACATCAGTCAGTTAAACGATTTTGATCCGAAGGTAAGGCAATTCCAACGCTTCTTTTTGAACGGGGCTACTACGGTGGAACTGGATTCTGCAGGTCGTTTGCTCATCCCCGCTCAGCTGAAAGAATATGCAGGGCTCGACAAAGACGTTGTGTTATTTGCCAAAGGGAATAAGATAGAAATATGGGATAGTAATAAGTACAAACAGTTCTTTGAAACCCTTTCGGCCAGCGATTTCAGTAACCTGGCGAATGAGGTGATGGTGAAACCTTAGGTGTTGCAAGAAGTATGGCGAAACAGAAACACATACCAACTGCTGATGATGGCGAGGCCAATCAGCAACAGGACGTTTATCATGTGCCTGTACTGTTGATGGAAACTGTTGATGCATTGAACATACAGCCCAACGGTGTGTATGTTGATTGCACATTTGGCGGCGGTGGGCACAGCCGGGAAATATTAAAACGTTTGGGCAAGGATGGTAAACTTGTTGCTTTCGACCAGGATCCCGATGCCAAACGCAATCTCCCTGGTGATGAGCGTATTGTTTTTGTACCGCACAACTTCAAGCATCTTACCCGCTTTTTAAAACTCAACGGTTTTTCAAAAGTGGATGGCATTATGGCCGACCTCGGCGTTTCCAGTCACCAGTTCGATGAAGGTGCAAGAGGCTTTTCTACAAGGTTCGATGGTCCGCTCGATATGCGGATGGATCCATCGCAGCCTGCAACCGCTTCTTCCGTTCTTCTCAACTATTCGCAACAGCAACTGCATAAATTGTTTGAACAGTATGGTGAGGTAACCAATGCCAAAACGCTTGCAGCAACAATTGTTCAGCAACGCAACACCAATCCGTTTCAAACCATTGAGCAGTTGAAACAGGCACTGCAACCGGTTGTAAAGGGTAATCCCAATAAATATTTCGCACAGGTATTTCAGGCATTGCGTATTGAAGTGAATGATGAATTAGGTGTATTGAAGGAGTTGTTAGAGCAGTTGCCTGCAGTACTGAAACCCAAAGGCCGGGCGGCCATCATTTCGTTTCATTCGCTGGAAGACAGATTGGTTAAAAACTTTTTTAAAAAAGGAAGTTTTGAAGAGGAAACCTATAACCCATTTGATCGGGAAATAAAAGAACAAGTCTTTAATGTCCTTTCGAAAAAACCAATTGAAGCTTCTGCTGAAGAGTTGAAGCGAAACCCAAGATCGAGAAGCGCACGCTTGCGTGTTGCCGAAAAAATTTAGACCCATTGTAAAACATTGCGCATAAACAACAACTGAAAACGGGAAAATTACAAACAACCAATGGCAGTAAAAGAGCCGAAGATCGATGTAAAAAAGTGGTTCAATTACCAGTGGATCGTTCGAAACGTTCCATACTTTCTCTTTCTCTCAGTGCTGGCGATCATCTACATCGCCAATGGGCATTATGCCGATAATACCATCCGGAACATTAACAAAACAACCAAAGAACTACGGGAGCAGGAGTACGAATACAAAACACTGAACGGACGATTAATGTATCAGAACCGTTTGAGTGAAGTAGCAAAAGCAACCGAAGCAATTGGTTTAAAAGAAAATATTCAGCAACCCATCAAATTAACCGACAGTACCAAACTGAAAGACAATTAATGGAAGTTAAAAAAGACATATTGTGGCGTGTGTATCTCGGCTTTCTCGGCCTGGGTGTATTTGGCTTCCTCATTTTAGGGAAAGCTTTTTACACACAGCGTTTCGAAGGTAGCTACTGGAAAAGCATGGGCGATAGTCTGCATACAAAAATCCTTGACCTCGCTGCAGAGCGTGGCACTATTTATAGTGAAGATGGAAGTATGCTCAGCACATCGTTGCCACAGTTTGATATTTATATTGATTTTGGTGCGGATGGTTTGCGTGCTAAAGACGGGAAGAATTTTTATGAGAACATCGATTCCTTAAGTATTTCACTGGCGGGATTATTCAACGATAAAACGGCAGCTGAATATAAAAAGGAACTGAAGCAGGCATACGCAGACAAAGAACGCTACTATCAGTTGCACAAAAAAGTTTCATTTGAAGAATACAAAGCGTTGCGTTCGTTTCCGTTGGTTCGGTTAGGACGTAACAAAAGTGGTTTTATAGCCGAAGTAAAAACCAAGCGTCTCAATCCGTTTGGTGAGTTAGGTTTCCGCACCATTGGATTGTATCGTGAAAATTCGAAGCTCGTAGGTTTAGAGCGGTCATTCGATAGTGTATTGCGTGGTACAACGGGTAAACGTTTGGTGCGCTATGTAGCAGGCGGTGTATTAATGCCGGTTGAAGGTTTTGAGGTAGAGCCGGAGAATGGCGATGATGTGTACACAACCATTGATGTAAATATCCAGGATATTACTGAGCGTGCATTGATGCGTACCATGACCACCAACGAAGCATTGGAAGGAACTTGTATTGTAATGGAAGTAGCTACAGGAAAAATTAAAGCCATTGCGAATTTGGGTCGCACACCTGAAGGTACTTATTTCGAAACAGATAACTACGCACTGCGTACATCAGAACCCGGTTCAACCATTAAATTGGTTACACTCCTTGCAGCTTTGGAAGATAAGCATGTAACCATCAATGATAATATTGCGATCCATGGCGGCCGTTGGAATTTAAACGGAAGAACTATTGTGGATGATCACCATGGTCCGGAAGTAACAACCATTAAAACGGCGTTTACACAAAGCTCGAATGTGGCGATGAGTAAACTCGCTTATCAATATTATACCGGTAAGCCGAAAGAGTATTACAAACATTTTACAGCACTCCACCTGACAGGTAAAACCGGTATTGAATTAAATGAAGAATTCAGTCCGCTCATCCGGAATCCCAATAAGGTGAAGCCAAAGCAATGGCATCCGCAAACATTGGCATCGTGGGGCTTTGGTTATGAGTTGATGGTGTCGCCTCTGCAAATGTTGATGGTGTACAATGCTGTTGCCAACAACGGTAAGATGATGAAGCCTTACCTGTTGAATGAAATAAAAAGTTACGGTACAGTTATTCGCAAAAACGAACCAATTGTTTTAAACGAAGCCATTGCAAGTGAAGCAACCATTAAGCAGTTGCAGGAATGTTTGGCTGCTGTTTGTACAGAAGGTACTGCACGCAAACAGTTTGAAACAGCACCGTACAAAGCAGCAGGTAAAACAGGTACAGCAAAAGTGAATGACGGCAAGTTTAAATACCGTGATGGTGTATATCAATCTGCATTTGCAGGTTATTTTCCTGTTGATGCACCGAAGTATTCCATTATTGTAGTGGTGAAAAACAAACCACATGCTGCAAACTATTATGGTGGTTCTGTTGCAGCTCCTGTGTTCAGAGAAATTGCTGATCATTTATATAAGTATAGCATCGATAAACAGCAGCCCTTGCAGATAGCAGTACAGGATTCAATGATGTACAGCTTTGCAGGTATGAAAAAAGAAGTAAACACAATTGCTACGCAGTTTGGTTTTACGTATGCCGATCAGTTAGCTGGTAACTGGCGTCGTTCGTATTTGAAAAATAAAACAGTGCAATCGCAAACAGTACAAACATCGAATGCAGTAATGCCCGATGTAAAAGGGATGGGTTTGAAAGATGCTCTGTATGTTTTAGAAACAGCCGGTATGAAAGTACAGGTAACAGGTAAGGGAAGAATTGTAAACACGTCTGTAGCTGCAGGTTCGCCGGTAGCAAAAGGACAGGAAATAATGTTGTATCTCAATTAATGGCGGAGTTAAAAGACATATTGTACAAAGTGCATTTGCGCAGCGTTCACGGTTCAACAACTGTTGAAGTGAAAGATCTGCAGATCGACTCCCGCCAGGTGAAAGCAGGCACTTGTTTTATTGCCGTAAAAGGTGTGTCGGTTGATGGACATGCGTACATCGCAAAAGCAGTAGAGCAAGGTGCAGCAGCAATTGTCTGCGAACAGTTGCCGGAGCAGTTAAGTGATGCTGTTACCTATGTACAGGTAGCCAACAGTGCAGAGGCGGCCGGTTATATGGCCAACGAGTTCTTCGGAAATGTTACAACACAAATGAAAGTAGTGGGTGTTACCGGTACCAACGGTAAAACAACCATTGCAACATTATTATATAAACTGTTCAGCGGTTTAGGATATCGCTGCGGATTAATTTCTACCGTGCAGTATCATGTGGGCGATAAGGTTTATCCATCAACACATACTACACCTGATGTCATTAACCTCAACAGTTTATTAAAGGAAATGTATGATGCAGGTTGCACCTATGTGTTTATGGAGTGCAGCAGTCATGCCATTCACCAGCATCGTATTACCGGTATTCATTTTACCGGTGCGTTATTCAGCAACATCACGCATGATCACCTCGACTATCACAAAACATTTGATGAGTATATCAAAGTAAAAAAGAGCTTTTTTGATGGATTAGGGAAAGATGCATTTGCAATCAGCAACAAAGATGATAAGCGGGGTGAAGTGATGTTGCAGAATACAAAAGCAAAGAAGCTGTATTACGGGTTGAAGAATCTTGCTGATTTCAAAGGAAAGATTCTGGAGAACAGTCTCACAGGTTTGCAGATGATGGTGAATAATGATGAAGTGCATTTTCGTTTGATCGGTGAGTTTAATGCGTATAATCTGTTAGCTGTGTATGGTGCTGCAGTATCGATGGGCGAAGACAAACACAAAGTGCTGCAGGTGTTGAGCAGTATTACCGGTGCAGAAGGAAGATTTGATTATATCATTTCACGCAATCACCTTATCCTCGGCATTATTGATTATGCACACACGCCTGATGCGTTGGAAAATGTGTTAGGGACGATTAAGAAATTAAGAAGAGGACACGAACAGATCATCACAGTTGTTGGTTGCGGTGGCGATAGAGATAAAACCAAACGTCCGGTGATGGGTGAAGTGGCTTGTGAGTTAAGTGATAAAGTGATTTTCACCAGTGATAATCCACGGAGTGAAGATCCGTTGGAAATCCTGGCCGATATGGAATATGGATTGAGCAGTGCAGCAAGAAGAAAATTTATTTCCATTGCCGATCGCAAGGAAGCCATTAAAACAGCTGTATCACTAGCAAAGAATGAAGACATAATTCTGATTGCCGGTAAAGGACACGAAAAGTACCAGGAGATCAAAGGCATAAAGTATGCATTTGATGATAAGCAGGTACTGGAGCAAATGTTTGAATTATTAGAGAGATAGTAATAAGCTATTAGCCACAAGCCATAAGCTGCTAGCAGCTAAAGGCTAGTAGCTGGCAGCTTTCTTAAAACTGAACACATGTTAAAAAACTTATTTGATTGGTTGAACAGCATCGGAATAAAAATCCCGGGCGACAATCTGTTCCAGTTTATCACCAGCAGGGTGATGCTGGCGGTATTGTTATCGCTGATCATTTCAACTGTGTTTGGTAAAAAGCTCATCAACTACCTGCGTAAAAAGCAGGTAGGTGAAACCGTTCGTGATTTAGGATTGGCAGGCGAACAGCAAAAGAAAGGCACACCAACAATGGGTGGTCTCATCATCATCCTTGCAATTGTAGTTCCAACCTTGTTGCTGGCCGATGTAAGTAAAGTATATATTCTGCTGATGTTGTTTGCAACAGTATGGATGGGGTTGATTGGATTTATTGATGACTATCTGAAGATAAGAGCGAAGCGTATTGCACAGGAACAAGGCATTGCGTATAAGAAAGGTGATAAAGATGGATTGGCAGGCTGGTTTAAAGTATTAGGCCAGGTGGTGCTGGGTATTGCCGTGGCAACCACCTTAATGTTTAACGATTCGGTTAGTGCTTACCGTGAGTTTACAGGCACAACTGTTCCTGCAGGTGCTGATACAATTGTTGTAAAGCTTAACGGAAGAGAACGGATCATGGTAAAAGCAAACGATCCGGTTACAACTATCCCGTTTGTAAAAAGCCATGAGTTTAATTATGCAAAGCTGTTACCAAAGGCAATGCGTGGTATAACCTGGCTGATCTATGTACTGGCAGTGATCTTTATTGTTACAGCGGTATCAAATGCCTCCAACTTAACCGATGGTATTGATGGGTTGGCAACAGGTGTATCGGCTATCATCGGTATCGGACTGGGCATATTTGCGTATGCAAGTGGAGACTCAAGACTTGCAGAATATTTGAATATTCTTTATGTGCCAGGCATTGGAGAGTTATCCATTTTTATTGCAGCGATGATTGGAGCCTGTATCGGATTCCTCTGGTACAACTCTTATCCTGCGCAGGTATTCATGGGCGATACAGGAAGTTTAATGCTGGGAGGTGTAATTGCGTCGTTAGCGTTTTTAGTGCGCAAGGAATTGTTGATTCCCATTTTATGTGCGGTGTTTTTTGTAGAAACGCTGAGTGTAACACTGCAGGTTAGTTATTTCAAGTATACGAAAAAGAAATATGGTGAAGGCAGAAGGATTTTCTTAATGAGTCCGCTCCATCATCATTATCAGAAAAAAGGATTTCATGAGAGTAAGATCGTAACCCGCTTCTGGATTGTAACAATCCTGTGCGTTGCGTTTGCGATTGTAACACTCAAGATCCGATAAAGAGGTTATTGAAAAACCACCCCTGGTTTTCAATCCTTACCCATCCAATCCTGTGTAAGACCAATAGTGTCCAATGTCTGTGAACCACCAAGAGGATCGAGTACTAACCCATACTTGTGAAGAACCTTCTTTTTATTTCTGAATGAAATAAAGAAAGGCGAAAAACCAAAACGAACGAAAAGGTAAAAGGCGAAAGCTGTAAGGTTGAAGGAGGAACGTCCTGGCCTTATACCCTCAACCTCAAACCTTACAACTTAAACTATGGCACACAAATGTTACATACTTGGAGGCGGCGAAAGTGGAGCAGGCGCAGCTATTCTTGCAAAGAAGCAAGGGTATGATGTATTTGTAAGCGATGCCGGACCCATTAAAAACATTTACAAGGAAGAGCTGAAGGAATACGGAATTGAGTTTGAGGAAAGCATGCACAGTGAAGAAAAAATATTAAGTGCAGATGAAATTGTGAAGAGCCCGGGTATTCCTGAGAAGAGTGAAATGATGAAGAAGATCCGCAAGCAGGGAATTCCTGTTATCAGCGAAGTAGAGTTGGCTTATCGTTTTAAAGGTGATAGTAAAATTGTTGCAATTACAGGTAGCAACGGAAAAACAACTACCACCTCTCTGGCTTATCATATTTGTAAACATGCGGGTTTGGATTGTGCGTTGGTTGGTAATATCGGCATCAGTATTGCCAAGCAGGTAGCGGTTGATCCGAAGGAAGTATATGTTGCAGAGATCAGCAGTTTTCAGCTCGATGATATTCAAACATTCAGAGCAGATATTGCTGTACTCACCAATATCACCGAAGATCATTTAGACCGTTACGATTACAAGTTTGAAAATTATATCAACGCAAAATTCAAGATCACCAATAACCAAACGAAAGACGATTATTTCATCTATTGTGCCGATGATCCGGTTACAGTAAAGTATTTAAAAAAACTTACTCTCCATTCAAACCCATTACCATTCACCATGAAACAGGAACCACAAAAAGGCGCTTTTATTAAAGACGGAACAATGACGATTGCAGTAAACGACGATAAGCTCACGATGAGTGTCGATGATTTTAAGATCAAGGGTAAACACAACCAGTATAACACCATGGCAGCAGGTATTGCAGCGGCTACATTAGGTATCCGCAAGGAGAAAATCAGGGAAGCCGTTACTACGTTCGAGAGTCTTGAACACCGGATGGAGATGGTGGCAATGGTAAAAGGCGTTGAGTACATCAACGACAGCAAGGCAACCAACATCAATTCTACCTGGTATGCTTTGGAGAGCATGAGCCGCCCGACTATTTTGATTTTAGGTGGTGTGGATAAGGGTAATGATTACGAAGTATTGAAAGAACTGGTAAAGGAAAAAGTAAAAGCCATTGTTTGCCTGGGTTTGGACAACAGAAAAATTCATGAAGCATTTGGCGATACAGTTGCATTGATGGTAAATACAACCAGCGCAGAAGATGCAGTAAAAGCAGCGTATCACTTTGCAGAAAAAGGTGATGCCGTACTGCTGAGTCCTGCTTGTGCAAGTTTCGATCTGTTTAAAAATTACGAAGACAGAGGAAACCAGTTTAAGCAGGCGGTAAGAAATCTGTAAGTACAAGTACGAAGTTAGAAGTTCGAGGTACGAAATAAGCACTACGAAACCAAAGCGTGCTTAGCAACAAGCAATAAGAAACAGAAAACACGAAACAAGCTTTTGAGTCAAATCGCAAACATATCATCTAAATTTTCACCGGCAGGGCTGCGGGATAAAACCCGTGGCGATAAAGTAATCTGGGCAATCGTGGTTGTATTGTCGCTGGTAAGTTTATTGGTGGTGTACAGTGCTACCAACTCATTGGCGTATAAATTATACAAAGGCAATACATTGGTGTATTTGTTTAAACAGATTGCCTTTATCACACTTGGCATCATCATTGTTTATTTTGCCCATCGTGTAAACTATACTATTTATTCACGGGTAGCCAAGATGTTGTTCTACATCTCCATTGTGCTGCTCATTTATACCTTATTCTTTGGTGCAAAAATTAACGATGGCAGCCGATGGATCAAGCTGCCCATCATTAATCTCACCGTGCAAACATCCGACATTGCCAAGCTGGCTTTGTTTATGTATCTGTCTCGGTTACTGTCAAAGAAGCAAGATGTAATTAAAGATTTCAAAAAGGGATTCCTGCCGTTGATGATGCCGATTGTGATCATCTGCGGATTGATTGCTCCTGCCAACTTATCTACTGCATTACTCACCGGTGCAACAAGTATGTTATTACTGTTTATTGGTCGTGTAAGCTTTAAACACATTGCATTGGTTGGTGCAGCTGTTACAGTGCCTGTAATTATTCTTATTTCAATTGCCGGTGCTTACTACGATAAAGCAGAAGGTAAAACAAAAGAATTGCCGGCTGTTCTTTCTGCGGGTCGTATTCCCACATGGATCAAGCGTGTGCAGGATTTTATGTACGCCGCCAAAAGCGAAGCACCGTACCAGGTACAGCAGGCAAAAATTGCAGTGGCAAAAGGTGGCATGTTTGGTTTGGGTCCGGGTAACAGTGAACAACGCAACTTTTTACCACATCCTTATTCCGATTATATCTATGCCATCATTATTGAAGAGTATGGCTTGATCGGCGCTTCGTTCATTGTGTTTATCTACATGGTGTTTTTGTTCAGGAGTATACGGTTGTTCAGAAAATGTCCGTATGCATTTGGTGCATTCCTGGCGTTGGCCTTAAGCTTTACGTTGGTTATTCAGGCAATGACGAATATGGCGGTGAATGTGGGATTGTTTCCTGTAACGGGTGTAACACTTCCGTTGGTGAGTATGGGTGGCAGCAGCTTTTTGTTTACCTGTTTGGCGATCGGCATCATCCTGAGTGTTGCAAGAAATGTGGAAGACGCAGAAGGTTCGTTGGAACCGGCAAAGGAGGAGCTGGCATGAGTGTAAAAGTGATTTTGGCAGGTGGTGGTACAGGCGGCCATATTTTTCCCGCCATTGCAATTGCCAATGCCATTAAAAAACAACAACCCGATGCCGAGATATTGTTTGTAGGTGCGAAGGGTAAAATGGAAATGGAAAAGGTACCGCAGGCCGGTTACAAAATAGAGGGACTGGATATTGCAGGTTTTAACAGAAGTTCTTTGATAAAAAACATCGGTTTACCGTTTAAGTTGGTAAAGAGTTTTTTTCAGGTGCGTACCATCATTAACAGTTTTAAACCCGATGCGGTAATAGGCGTGGGTGGTTATTCCAGTTTTCCGGTGTTGCGTTTTGCACAAAGCAAGGGTATTGCAACGTTCATTCACGAAAGCAATTCGTTTGCGGGCAAGAGTAATATCCTGTTAGGAAAGAAGGCAACGAAAGTATTTGTGGCAAGTGATAAGATGGAAAAGTTTTTTCCTGCCGATAAATTGATGATCACCGGTAATCCTGTTCGTGCTGCTATTGCACATGCAACAGTAAGCAGGGAAGAAGGGGTGAAGTTTTTTGGTTTGAATACTGATAAGAAAACAGTGTTGGTGGTTGGTGGCAGTCTTGGCGCCAAAAGTATTAACGAAGCCATTGATGCAGGCATTGATCAGTTTCAACAAAACGATCTGCAGTTGATTTGGCAAACAGGTAAACCGTATGCAGCACAAGGCAAAGCCAGCGCAAAAGGAAAAACCAATGTGTGGGTGAATGATTTTATTAAGGAAATGGAACATGCTTACGCTGCAGCCGATGTAGTGATTTCAAGAGCAGGTGCAATGGCGATTGCTGAGATCTGTTTGGTTGCAAAGCCGGCTGTGTTTGTGCCGTTTCCGTTTGCAGCAGAAGATCATCAGACAGTGAATGCACAACATTTGGTTGAGAAACATGCCGGACTGATGGTGAAGGATAGTGAAGCAAAAGAAAAGTTGGTGAGCAGCATCATTGCTTTGGCAAAAGATGAAGCAAAACAAAACGAATTGAAACAACAGATTGCAAAACTGGGTGTGGCAGATGCTGACACCGTAATTGCAACAGAAGTATTGAAGTTGATGCCCCCAACCCCTAAAGGGGAGTAAGGCAGGTTACAAGTTGGTTGTAACGAAAAAGATAGAATGTTTTTAAAGAATGACAGAGCGTATAATAAAATTAGAAGATGTATTAAATCCCCCTTCAGGGGATAGGGGCAGCGTGTATTTTTTAGGAATCGGTGGCATTGGTATGAGTGCACTGGCGAGGTTCTTTAATGAAAAAGGAGTGCGTGTAAGTGGGTACGATAAAACAGTAACGCCGCTTACAGCACAACTGGAAGCTGAAGGAATTGCGATTCATTACAGCGAAGAAGTAGACTTGATTCCAAAGGATGTGCAGTTAGTAGTGTATACACCTGCAATTCCAAAGGAGCATAAAGAGTATCAGTATTATCTGCAGAACGTGTACAGTGTGGTAAAGCGAAGTGATGTATTGCAGATTATTACACAAAGTTCTTTGAACATCTGCGTAGCTGGTACGCATGGTAAAACAACCATCAGTACCATGACGGGGCATTTATTGCGCCATAGTGGTTTTGGTTGCAATGCTTTTCTTGGTGGAATTGCGGTTAACTATAATCGCAACTTCTGGGCAAGTGATAACAATGTGTGTGTGGTGGAAGCCGATGAATATGATCGTTCATTTCACAAGCTGAGTCCCGATGTAGCAGTGATCACCGCAATGGACCCCGATCACTTAGACATCTACGTTACTGCCGAAGCAATGGAAGAGGCATTCATTGAGTTTACGAGAAAGATTAAACCAGGTGGATGGCTCATCAGCAAACATGGATTGGCACGATACAGCGATTTGGTTGCAGATAATCATATCACCTATCATCTCAATAATACAAATGCAACTGTGCACGCAATGAATCTTAAAGTGCAGAACGGCAGCTATGTGTTTGATGTAGTGATGAATGATTGGTTGTTGAAAGATGTATTGCTGAATGTAGGTGGTTTGCACAATGTAGAAAATGCATTGGCTGCGATTGCAGTTGCACATGTGCTGAAAATCGATGATGAAAAGATCAAAGAAGCAGTTGCAGCATTCAAAGGTGTAAAAAGAAGATTTGAATATGTGATTGCACCCGGTGAAGGAGAAGTAGTGTTTGTAGATGATTATGCACATCATCCTGAAGAATTGCGAGCGTTGATTACCGGTGCAAGAAGTTTGTTTGCAGAGAAGAAACTGGTGTTGGTCTTTCAGCCGCACCTGTTTACAAGAACAAGAGATTTAGCTGATGGGTTTGCAGCAAGTCTGGATATGGCAGATGAGGTAATCCTGTTGCCGATTTACCCGGCACGTGAATTACCGATTGAAGGTGTAACAAGTGAACTCATCTTAAACAAGATGAAGCTGGATAAGAAGCAGGTGTTGACAAAAGAAGAGTTGCTGAACAGTGTTAAGGAGAAAGTTGACAGCAATACTGTATTTGTAACTGCAGGAGCAGGCGATATTGATGCGCTGCTGCAGGAGTTAAAAAAGAAGATCGAAGCATAATTATACAATGAGCAGTAAAAAGTTTTCGTGGAAAAAGTTGATGCTGGCCATGCTGTGGACAACAGTTGGTGCATGCACCATTGTGTTGCTGGTTGCTGCTGCCCGCAATCAAAACGGGAAAGTATGTAAAGATGTGTTGGTGAATATTAAAGGGGTGGATGGAGTAGAGTATGTAAGTAAAAAGCAGATTCTGAACACCATTTCAGGTGGCCGTCCGGATTTGATGAAGGGTCAGCTGGTAAAAACATTCGATCTGCAACAGCTGGAAGAATTACTGGAACGCAATCTCTGGATACGTAATGCAGAATTGTTCTTTGATAATAATGATCAACTGCATATAGATATTACCGAACGTGAACCGGTAGCAAGGGTATTCCGCACCAATGGGCAGTCGTTTTATATTGATGATATGGGTGAGCAGTTACCTGTTACCAACGACCAGGTGGCAAGGGTACCGGTGTTTACATCGTTCCCTACAGAAACAACTGCTGCACGCAAAAAAGATAGTGTGCTGCAACAGCAGGTAAAAGAAATGGGACGCTACATTTTGCGTAACGATTTCTGGATGGCGCAGGTAGAACAGGTGAACATTTCGAATTACGAATTTGAATTGGTTCCCAAACTCGGCAATCATACCATCCAGTTTGGTGCTGCCGATAAAGTAGAGCAGAAGTTTAACCGCTTATTGTTGTTCTACAAACAGATTATGAATAAAACAGGCTGGAATTATTACAGTTCGCTGGATGTTCGTTTCGATAAACAACTGGTGGCAGTACGAAGAGACAGTGCAAGTCTGTTTGCAAGTTTTGTTGTAGAACAAAATAATTACCAGGTGAACACGACTGTTGATACCAGCTATGGTGCAGCAGCAACCAATATACAACCAGACAGTTCGCTTACCTCTGGGATCTATAAGAGTGAACCAACACCTACAGAGCCCGTTTTAAAGTCCGCTACTGTGAAACCACAAAACGAAAATCGCAATGCTTTGAAAAACCAACTCCCTACCCCTTCAACAGGGACGAAGACACAGGGAGACAAAGCGCAGGTGCAAAAGACCAATGCACAAAGTCCAAAACCTAAACCAAAGACAGACGAAGACAACGTACTGAATGAAGCGAAAAGCCAACCTGTGAAAAAACAACCGAAAGCAGTGATGAAGAAAAGAGATGAGTAAGCCTCCCCAAACCCCTCCGGTAGAGGGGCTTTGCAAGGCACGAGGCCAGCTTTTCGAAGTGTTTGACAAATGGATAAAAGCTGAATTAAAAACAAAAGATGAAATGCTTAATTACAACTGATTGAAAATAAAATAATGCCCGGCCCCCTCTCTACCGGAGAGGGAACGAGGGAGAGGCTTACACACAACTAAAAAACAACATACAACTATGACAACGGAATCTTCCACAAACGGAACAGCAACGAACGCACAGGCTGTCAATAACAATCCCATCATTGTGGGTTTGGATATTGGTACAACCAAGATTGCAGCCATTGCCGGACGTAAGAATGAATTCGGCAAACTTGAAATTCTCGGCTTTGGTCGTGCAAACTCCAGCGGTGTGCAACACGGCATGGTGTTAAACATCGATCAAACCATTAAAGCCATTGAGCAGGCTTTACAAAACTGCTATGCAAGCAACCCAAATCTTGAAATCAACGAAGTATACGTTGGTATTGCAGGCCATCACATCAAATCATTGCAAACACGTGGCGATATTGTTCGTCAGCAAAACGAAGAAGAAATTTCGCAGCGTGAAATTGATCAGCTCATCGGCGATCAGTATAAAACCTATATTCCTGCAGGCGATCAGATCATTGATGTAATACCACAGGAGTTTACGGTGGATAACTTTCAGAATATTCCTAACCCGATTGGCTATAGTGGCGTGAAAGTTGGAGCAAACTTTCACATCATTACCGGCGATAAAAATGCAATCCGCAATATTAACCGTAGTGTGGAGAAGAGCAGTTTGAAAGTAAAAGATCTCGTATTGCAGCCACTTGCTTCTGCAGCTGCTGTAATGTGCGAACACGATCTGGAAGCAGGTGTTGCCATTGTGGATATTGGTGGTGGTACAACGGATCTTGCAGTGTTCTATGAAGGTATTTTAAAACATACTGCAGTCATTCCTTTCGGTGGTGAAAACATTACCAACGATATTAAAATGGGATTGGGTGTATTACGTACACAGGCCGAGCAAATGAAAGTGCAGTTTGGCAGTGCGTTGGCCGATGAAGCAAAATCAAATGCATTCATCACCATCCCGGGTATTCGTGGTATGCAGCCGAAAGAGATCAGTGTTAAAAACCTGGCGCACATCATCCAGGCACGTATGAGCGAGATCATGGATTTTGTTACCTATCATTTAAAGCAGGTTGGTTTAGATAACCGCATGCTCAACGGTGGTATTGTATTAACAGGTGGTGGTTCGCAACTGAAACATTTAATTCAGTTAACAGAATACGTAACGGGTTTAAATGCACGTATCGGTTTTCCGAACGAGCATCTTGCTCCGGGGCATATTGATGAACTGGCGAAACCAATGTATTCTACCTGTATCGGTTTAATTCTGAAAGGATACAATGTATTCGAAAATACAGAGAACAAACTGAAGGGTATTGAAATTAAAGAAGAGCCTGTTACCGAAGTGGTAAAAGAATACGACGAACAAACCGAAACACATGTGGTACGTGTGAAAAAGCGTAAGAGCTTAAAAGGATTTATGGACAGCATTAAAGACGGATTGATCGATTTGTTTAACGAAGAAGAAGATCGCAAGCTATGAGTGACGAGTAAGTAGTGATGAGTATTTATTCACTATTAACCATTCACCATTCACAACAAAAACTTACTAACCCAGCAAACCCGGAAAGTTATGATACATTTTGATCTGCCAAAGGAAAAGTCATCCATCATTAAAGTAATTGGTGTTGGTGGCGGTGGAAGCAATGCAGTAAATCACATGCATGCTCAGATTATCGAAGGAGTAAATTTTATTATTTGTAATACAGATGCGCAGGCCATTGCTACGAGCATGGTACCGAATAAAGTGCAGTTAGGTCCGCATTTAACACAGGGTCTTGGTGCCGGTGCCAATCCCGAAATTGGCCGCCAGGCAACTGAAGAAAGTTTAGAAGAATTAAAAGCCATGCTGGAGGTAAATACCAAGATGGCATTTATTACTGCCGGTATGGGCGGTGGTACAGGTACAGGTGGTGCACCCATCATTGCAAAAATCTGTAAGGATCTGGGCATACTTACCGTAGGTATTGTTACCACACCTTTCAGTTACGAAGGAAAGAAACGTATTCAACAGGCAGAAGATGGTATTAACCGTTTAAAAGAATATGTTGATACATTACTGGTCATAAGCAACGATAAACTGCGTCACCAGTTTGGTAATTTGAAAATGAAAGAAGCATTTTCAAAAGCCGATAACGTGTTGGCAACAGCAGCAAAATGTATAACCGATGTAATTAACAGTACCGGCCAGATTAACGTGGATTTTGCCGATGTGTGTACCGTCATGAAAAACGGTGGTGTAGCCATCCTTGGTAACGCCAGTGCAAATGGCGAAAACCGTGCACAACGTGCAATTGAAGAAGCGCTCAACTCTCCATTGCTGAACGATAATGATATCCGTGGTGCGAAGTGGATTCTCATCAACATCAACAGTTCTGAAAATGAACATGAGTTTACAATGGACGAAGTGGAAATTATCCAGAACCATTTGTTATCGCAAGCAGGTGAAAATACCGATGTGATTCTTGGTTTAGGTTATGACAATTCACTCGGCGATAAAATCGGTATTACCTTAATTGCAACAGGTTTTGAAGCAAAAAATCCGTTCGATAAAAAGCCTGCGGTTGTTGAAGAAGTAAAACCGAAAGTTGAGAAGATTGTTATGTCGTTGGCAGAACCGGAGAAAAAAGCATATACCCAGCCAGCTCTTTTTGCGGAAGAGCCGAAGCCAGCTCCTGCACCTGCTCCGGCTCCTGTTAAAAATGTGTTACCTGCAGCCCAGGAAGTCGTAAATCTGCAACCTGTTTTATCAACCGAAATGCCTGCGGCAAGAGTAGAAGAAAAACCGGCACCGGTTGTTGAAACAGAAAAAATAGAATTTGTATTGGAGCCCGTTGCACCGGTACAAGTAATGCAGCCCGAAAGAAAGAACGGGGAGCCTGCAGCTGAAGTTGTTAATCAACAGCCTGTCATGCAACAGCCCAAGCAGGATGTAAAACCCGCAACAGGAGGTTTTTTAAAGAAGCCTGCTGTTATTTATGCTGAGTCAACAGACGAAGAATCCATTCCGGAAATAAAGGCCGAAGAAAAACCGGTTGAAGCTCCGCTCCAGTTGCACATTGTTAAGGACGAAGAAGAATCGTTCGACATGCAGTTGGTGGAGAAAAAAGAACAACCAACGGCGGAGAAAGAGCCTCGGGCCGATCAAAATGTTCATCTTGCTTTTTCGGAAGAGCCTCCGGTAACGGATGAGGCAGAAGAGCAACGGAAAAAAGCAGCCGATCGTTTACAGAAGTTGAGAAACCTCTCGTTTAACATTCATGGCAGCGATCCGAATAATGAGTTTGACACTGTGCCGGCCTACCTCCGCCGTAATTTAGAATTGTATAATACCATTTCGCCGGCAGAAAATTTCTACAGCAATTATACTGTACAGAGCGATGAAAATAATCAGGCACAGATCAATACCATCAATACATTTTTAGATGGAAAGAAACCGGATTAATACAGCCGTGCCTGCTTACAGGTACAGCTCTCAATTTTGTTTTTTAGTTGTAAGGTGAATTTTAGATTCTTTGCGTTTTATTAGTTGTGTAAAAGCCCCTCCAAAAGGAGGGGCTTTGTTTTTTCATAAACCTTAAACAGAGAAAATACTAAACATGCATGCGGGAAAAAATAACACCTGCAATCAGTGCCTGGAAAAAGCCATACAACAACCACGAACCTACTGTTAACATTGTAACATCAATTGCACTATACAGGATAATTAATGAAGGGAGTGTTGCAATGGCTGCATAGATAAGCGCCATTTCAATTCCCTGCATCAACGCATTTCCTTTTAATAAAGACTTAAACCTGTTCCAGAACCAGGCTAAACCGAATGCCAGCACAACAGGGTGTACATAGTACAGCATATTGCGTGATTCATCGTTTACAAAAGCCGGGTTATAATACTCTTCTGCCACTTTGGGTAACAGGATGGGCATTACTAATAAGCATACATACGCAAAAGCCAGTAATACAACACTGGCTACAAGACCGGATCTGATGATTTTGTTCATATGTGATGATTTAACAACGAAAATAGACTTCTGCCCCGCCTGTGTTGCTAACGAAGGTAATTATGCGGGCTGATCGTTATCAGGTTTTACAGGCTCCAGGTGGTAAAGGTTTAACCGAAAGCGATTGGCAGAGTATAGAAGGGGATGGCCAAACTATATACATACGAACTATTGCAGTACGCAGATTCTGCCGGGTTTATTTTTTTTAGTACAGCAATAAAAAAGGAATGAGCTGTTTTCTTTTTTAAGTTTTTATCAGCTTGTTATCAATTGATTTTGAATGATGATTACATGTTTTTGATTAACATGTATGCCCGGAAAACCGATTGGCATACTTTCTGCAAATACACAATTGTTGTTCGTTAAAATTTTATCAACACATTTAAACCTCGCATTACATCATTCGTCAATTAATCCGTAAAGCGTAAAGCGCTTTCATTTTTTAATCATCTAAAAACAACTCTGTATGAAGAACAGTATGAAAAAAGTAATGATTGCATTCGGTGCAGTTATCGTTGCAAATGCAGTAATGGCTCAGGTTAATGTAAACCTTAACAGTACAACAAGCGCTGTTACAAAAGCAACCGTAAGTACAACAAAAGTGGCTGATGCTGTAAGTAAAACAACACAGGCAACAACACGTGTAGTTAATGCAACAGGAAAGGTTGTACAAACAACTGCCAACGTTGCAACGAAAACAACAGCGAATGTAACTGCAAAAACAAATGCTGCTGCCAATGCAACAGCCAAGAGTAATAATGCAGCTGTTAAAAACGAAACAGCAGTTGATGCTAAAGTAAAAGCAGAAAGCAATACAACAGCACAGGCAAATGGTATGGCAACAGAAGCAAAAGAAGAAGTGGTTACTGAAGCAAAAGGTATACGTACAACAGCAAAAGAATTGCGTAACGAAGTAAAACCGGGATTAAACATCAGCAGCAATGCCAATGCAAATGCCCAGGGCGAAGTAAGTGCTGACAATGGTGCTTTAAACGGTGGTATTAACAGCAGTGCAAACGCTGATGCTGATGTGAAAGTGAAAACAGATGCTGCAAAGCAAAAAGCAGATGCGGCCAAACAAAAAGCAGCTGAAGCAAAGCAGAAAGCAAAATCATCGGTTGAGAAAGTAAAGAAAACAAAAGCAGAAGCTACTGTAGATGCTTCAGCAAGCAGCACCACTACGGCTACAACCGGTAATCATTAATCAACTTGATTAAAATATAAGTTAGTTGTCGTAGCCGGACAAAGGAGTCCTGCACCGCAGGACTCCTTTGTTTTATTACCAAAACGTAAAGCCATGAAAAAAGCAATTCAGTTACTCGTTGGTATACTCTTATCCATATTTTCTGATGTACATGCACAAGATAGTACTGACGGGCGAAAGCCGGTGTTTACTGCAAACATTGCGCATCAGAGTTATGTTCATTTTCTGGGACGTTCCGATAGCCTCAGCAGTAATGCAACATTACCCATTGTAAGCTATCAGTTAAAGAATGGTTTGTATGCACAAGGTGCTGCCATTTTTGTAGCAAATCGTGCAACAACTTTTCAATACACAGGTGCCAGCGTGGAAATGGGTTATCGTTTTCCTGAGAGTAAAACGTTTTCGGGTAATGTGTTTGTATCACGTTTTTTATATAAAGACCAATCGGTGTTGGTGCAGTCTGTATTAAAATATCAAACAGGGATCAATACCAGTTTGCAAAATAAAATTGTCAATGTAAATCTTGGAGCCGATTTAAAGTTCAGTAACAGAACTGATGTTGGTGCAACTGCCGGTCTCGATCATTTGTTCATCATCCGGCTTAAGGAAGGCGAGCCCAAGGCTTTTGCCATTAATCCTACCGTTACCGCATATGGCGGCACGCAGCGGTTTACAGAAACGTATCAGAAAAGACAAAATACAGGCATAGGTGGTTTACCAATAGGCGGTACTCCGCAAACAACAACCGAAACAAGAAATGTAAATACGTTTTCAATTCTTGCATACGAATACACAATGCCATTGGTGTTGGTGTGGGGTAAATTCAATGCTGCAGTCAGTCCATCGTACGTTCTGCCACAAAATATTATATCGGCAAATGGAGAGTATGGCCGTAACCGGTTTTATGTAACAGCAAGTGTAGGTATTCGTTTATAAATAAATCTTATTCCTTTCTATATATCAAAGCCCGGGCATCTTTGTACGGGCTTTTTTCGTTTAAACGGATAAGCTTATTTTTAAGAACCATTTACAACCGAAACAAGCTGCTGTATGAAATCAAAAAGTATTCTGTTGTTATTTATGCTGTTGCTAACAGGGCTCGCTCCGCTCTTTGCACAAACCGATTCACTTAATAACGATAAAGTCTTTCGCCCACGGCTTCACTTTTCTCCTGCTGCGCATTGGATCAACGATCCGAACGGAATGGTTTATGTAAATGGTGTGTATCATTTATATTTTCAATATCATCCATACAGTTCGGTATGGGGCCCTATGCATTGGGGCCATGCAACCAGCAAAGATTTAATCAGCTGGAAAGAAGAGCCGGTTGCTTTGTATCCCGATAGCCTTGGTTATATTTTTTCAGGCAGTGCTGTGCTGGATGTAAACAATACTTCCGGCTTTGGAAAAAATGGTAAAGCGCCGTTGGTTGCCATCTTTACACATCATAACAGTAAAACAGAAAAAGAGCGTATCGATTTTCAAACACAGAGTATTGCATTCAGCAACGATAATGGTTTTACCTGGACAAAGTACAGTGGCAACCCTGTTATACAAAACCCGGGTATTGCAGATTTTCGTGATCCGAAAGTAATATGGCATGCTGCTACAAAAAAATGGGTTATGACGTTGGCAACAAAAGATTGCGTTACATTCTATTCATCGCCCGATTTAAAAAACTGGACAAAGGAATCAACCTTCGGAAAAACAGCAGGTGCACATGGAGGTGTATGGGAGTGTCCTGATTTAATTGAAATGGAGTTGAACGGTCAGCAAAAATGGGTGCTGCTGGTGAGCATTAACCCCGGTGCACCAAATGGAGGATCGGCCACACAATATTTTGTTGGCGAATTTGATGGGCATCAGTTTATATCAAACCAAACAGATACCCGTTGGATCGACTACGGTCCGGATAATTATGCGGGAGTTACATGGTCGAACACAGGTAAACAAAAATTATTTATGGGTTGGATGAGTAACTGGAACTATGCACAACAGTTGCCCACAACATTGTGGCGCAATGCAATGACAATTGCACGGGAGCTGCGTTTAGTTGAATCGGGTGGTGAGTTATATGTTGCATCCAAACCGGTAGCAGCTTTAAGTAACTATGAAGTAAAACAGAATGTACTGCAAAATATCACCGTTAATAAACAAACAGCTGTCATAAATAAAACGGGCATTCTGCATTTCCCTGCAAGGTTCAATATAAAATCAACAGCTGGTGAAAGCTTTGCTGTACGATTTTATAATACGGTAACCGGTGAAGAGTTGAAGATCGGTTACGATCAACCGTCTGATCATTATTTTATTGATCGTTCCCGTTCAGGTATTATAAATTTTTATCCGGGATTTGCGGCCAAGCATACCGTGCCACGCATCAGCTCAAATAAACAAATTGAGCTCAATCTTTTATTGGATGCATGTTCAGTTGAACTGTTTGCCGATGCCGGTTTATCGGTTATGACTTCATTGTTTTATCCAACAGAAAAGTATACCCACGCAGAGTTGTTATCGCCGGGAAAAACAAACATAGAAGAGTTTAGTTATTTCACTTATAAGCAGAAGTAAAACGAAAGGTTTGAGTAAGTACTAAAGGTGAATAACATAAAACCAAACATGCAGTTCAAACGAACTGCATGTTTGTGCCCATGATTATTTTGCGTATGAATGTATTTAAGCAATATCCTGAAGTGCCGGATAAGATCCACCTGTTAATCTTTTCAACGGACGATTATTAAGCCGTTGAAAAGATTATTGTTTTAAGCTTAAAAAAACTAATCAATCGTTTTTAAAATTCAGGCTTGAAAAATAGTATTTATAGATTATTTCCAAAAACTGCTTTATAAACTTTAAACGCAGACACTATTTTCTTTTCGATTTACGCATTTTACTTACATATTCAGATGGAAGCATATTGAACTTTGCTTTGAACGATTTTGCAAAATAATTAGGAGTAGAGAATCCAACGGTATAGCAGATCTCTGCTATTGTCATGTCACTTTTTTCCAGTAGTTGAGCAGCCTTACTGAGCTTAACAGAACGGATAAACTCAACAGGAGTAGTACCTGTTAGTTCAAGTAATTTGTTGTAAAGTGTGCTTCTGCTCATCCCCGCATGTTTACTGAGGTTTTCTACGGACAATTGAGTATCAGTCAGGTTGTCTTCAATATACTTTGTAAGTGAAACCAGTAGTTTGTCGGATGCAGATTCAATTTCAATTTTCGGAGAAAGGATATCTACACGCTTACTGTACGTGTTCTTTAATACATCATTTAACAATAGCAGGTTTTTGATTTTTGCTTGTAGTACCTCAAAGTTAAAAGGCTTAGTAATGTAGTCGCTTGCACCGGTTTTTAAACCTGTAATCTGATTTTGTTCTTCCGTTAGTGCAGTTAAAAGAATTACGGGTATATGGCTGGTTCTTTTATCGGCTTTAATTTTTTTGCAGAGCTGTATACCATCCATATGTGGCATGCTGATGTCGCTTACGATCAAATTGGGATGCATAGCCAGTGCTTTTTGCCAGCCTTCCGATCCGTTTGTTGCTTCAACAACTTTATAATTCAACCGGAGATTTTCTTTCAGATAAAAACGGAAATCATCATTGTCTTCTACCAATAAAATGGTAGGCATACTTGTTGCATCCTGTGTATTTATTTTGTCAATCGTATCTTCATCAATCGTACTCATCGCAACCTCTTCCGTAAACGTAAAAGCATCTTCAGGTTTTTCGGTTGTTGCAGAAGCAGCAGGTAGTTCTGTATAAGGAATCTGAATGATGAATGTGCTGCCCTTTTCGGGTTCACTTTCTACGCTGATCGTTCCTCCATGCATTCTTACGAATTCTTTGGTAATTGAAAGCCCGATGCCCGAACCCTGGTTAAGAATCGAAGCAGCGGTACTGTTTTGGAAAAAGCGTTCGAAAATTACCTCTAGTTTATCGTGCGGTATTCCAATGCCCGAGTCTTGTACCTTCATTGAAATAAGCGAGCTGTTACCGGGTTCCGCACTTTCCTGCTTTTCAATTTCAAACCGGATGGTTCCTCCCTCAAATGTAAATTTGAACGCATTGGATAAAAGATTAAACAGGATGCGTTCTGTTTTATCATGATCGAACACAGTATGAAATTGTTCTACATTACTCGTAAAACTGAAGTTGATTTTCTTTCTTTCCGATAAGTCAAGGAAGGAGTCGTACACATCTTTTAAAAACGAAATCAGTTCACCTTCTTTCGGTTGCAGTTTTAATTCCTGTTCTTCCATTTTCCGGAAGTCGAGCAGTTGGTTTACCAGGTTTAATAAACGCTTGCCATTTCGTTTGATCATGTTCAACTGCACACGAAAGGTATTGTTCTTTTCCTGGTCAATAAGACTGTCTACCGGTCCCAGTATCAATGAAATGGGCGTTCTGAACTCATGACTGAGGTTTGTAAGAAACTTCAACTTCAATTGATCCAGTTCATGAATGCGTTCAGCTTCTTTGCGCTCCTGTTCTGCACGAAAGCTTTCCTGCTCAAGGATAAACTTGCTTCTGATTTTTTCAATGCTTCTGTGGCGGAAATAAATGAGTGCACCAACAATCAGTAATGTATAAAAGAAGTAAGCATAAATTGTTCGCCAGAAAGGCGGACGAACATATATTTTTATCGATGTTCCTTTCGTATTCCATACGCCGTTATTATTACTTGCCCTTACACGAAAAACATAATTGCCCGGAGAGATATTGGTGTACGATACAGTTGAAGCATTGCCAATGTTGATCCAGTCTTTATCAAATCCTTCCAGCTTATATTCATATTGATTTTGTTCGGGTGCTGTATAGTTTAGGCCTACAAACGATAAAGCAAAGTTTTGTTTGTAATCAAGCGTTATTTCACTGGCAGTGGTAATATTTTCTTTTATGGGTCCGTTTTCTGAAGGAACTACCGATCTGTTGGAAATTTTAAGGTCAGTAATAATTACGGGAGGAATTGTTTTATTTTTTTTAAGGTTAGCAGGATTGAAATAATTGAAACCTTCGTGTCCTCCAAAATATAAGTCGCCGTTTTGAAGTCTCAGACCCGAACCGAGAATGAAGGTGTTGTGCTGTATACCATTGTGGTAATTATAGTTGTTGATGATTTTTGCTTTTGCATCAAAACTGCTTAATCCTTTGTTTGTACTGATCCATAGTAAGCCATTTTTATCTTCAATAATTTTATAGATATTATTATTGGTTAGTCCATCTTTTTCTGAGAAGGAAACAAACTCACCGGTTTGTTGATTAAAAAATGCCAGGCCGCCACCAAATGTTCCTGCCCAGATGTTTCCATTTCTGTCTTCCAGTAGTGTAAGCACTTTATCGTTCGGCAACTTGCTGTTTTGCGTTGTATAGATTTTAAATTTTTTCGAAGCCGGATTAAAAACAGCAATGCCCCCGCCATGTGTGGCAATCCACATATCAGCATTTTTAGCTTCTACAATATCACGTATGTATGCGTTAACCGGTAAGGTTATATCTGCAGGTAAAGTGGGGTGGGGTGTTAATCTGTATAATGGTTCATTGTTATTCCCTAAAACAAAAATTCCGCTTCCATTTGTGCCAATCCATTTGTTGCCTTTACTGTCCTCTTTAACCGTGAAAATTTGGTTAGATGCAATCTCTGTTATTTTTGTTCCCGGTAATACCTGTTCATATTTTCCGGAAGAGGGATCATAAATAAAATATCCATCATCAAAAGTTCCGATAAATAATTGACCGTTTCTTGTCATCGTCAATGTAACGATTGCAAGCCGGTTACTTTCGGGGCGCTTTGATTTAATATTGATTTGCCGGAATAATTTTGTTTTCGGATCAAACAAACTGAGGCCTCCATTATCTGTGCCCACAAATACACGACCCTCTTTAGCTTCTGCAAAAGCTGTAACAATCGGAGCATCCAATCCTTGTTTATCGAACGGATTACTCTGTATTAAATTAAACAGGTTCAGGTTTTTATCATACTTACAAATGCCGCCAAGGAAAGTGCCAAGCCAGCAAATGCCTTCTTTGGCAAGGTATACACTGTGAATACTGTTACTTGAAAGTCCATTTGTATTGCGGGGATCGAAATTGTAACCGGTGGTGGTTTTTGTTTTTGTATCCAGTATGTTCAATCCTTTCGAAGTGCCGATCCATAATTTATTAAAGTCGTCAACTGCTAGTGAATAAATGTAATTGCTGTTGAGCGTTTGTGGATCTCCTTCAATATGTCTAAACCTGTTAAATCCTTTTCCGTTAGCTGTCAAGAGATTTAAACCACTGTTTGTACCAACCCAGAGATTACCTTCTTTATCTTCTGTAATCGTAAGCACATGGTTACTGCTTAAACTTGCCGGATCAGATGCGTTATGCCGAAATGGTGTAAGCGAGTTTGTTTCTTTATGATATAAGAACAAGCCATCAGGTGTTCCAATCCACATCCGCTTTTTGCTGTCTTCGAACAATGCGTTGCAGGTTTTTTTAAACCTTGGGCCATTTCCGGGCTTAAAATCGGAAATGCGATGCGTTATTTTATCCATGATGTTGATGCCATCAAAATGGCCGATCCATAATCTTCCCTGGGCATCGCTGCAGATACTCATCACAACATTATTTCGGATAGCACCTTCTGCAGGTTTGTGCGGGAAATTTACAAACGCATCTTTTTTTCGATTGTACAAACTCAGCGATCCTCCGCTGGTGCCAACCCATAAATGACCATCTTTATCTTCATGCAGTGATAAAATTTCGTTGGCCTGTAAACTGGCAGAATCAGCTGGTTTATTCCTGTAAACCTTAAAGTTGGCGCCATCAAACCTGTCCAGCCCATCGTCTGTGGCAAACCACATAAAGCCGAACCTGTCTTTAAGTATCGCATTGATATTGTTCGAAGACAGTCCTTCCTTGGTAGTTAGCGTTGTAAAATTGATATCCTCCTGTGCAGCGGCTATAGAAACGCAGGCGAAAAGGCAAAAGCAAACGTGTACTAAAGAGCTGAGTTTTGGCATGGGGCTTAGCAAAAGTTAGTTAATGATGTAAGAAATGTTATTGTACAACCACATTTCTAAGTGTTGAACATGCAATCCGGCAGAATGAACTTTCCTGTAAAGCCTTTTCACGCTTCAGTACCGGCTCCTTTTTACTACCTAAATTGTGCAGTAAAGTCAAATCCGCCGGCTTCTTTTTTCAGAAATGAAATAAACACTTCATCCGCTCAGAGGGCATGGCCTCCATTTATTTTTTATGCACCTAAAAAATGTTTCAGTACTGCTAATGTAAAACTTGTTTGCCAAAAAAGTTCAGTAAGTAAAAAACAGACAAAATTATAATTTACTGAAAATCAATCATTCTAATCGGTTGCATAAAACGAAAATAAACATTTGTATCATAAGTTTCAACAAATGAGCCAGCCATGGCGATATGCAAAAATTAGTTTTGATAGGTAGTGATTTTTTAGTGTTTGGTGGGTAATAAGATCGCTTATACCCATGAAGCTTAAAAAAACAATACAGCGAAATACCGGCGGGTGAAGCGTGAAAAAAGGGAGTTGCCGAAAAGTAGCTTCCGGATAAAAAACCGAGCCTGCCGTATTGATACGATTGTTTAGTAAAACAGACCAACCTTAATTAACTGCTTTGGATTTGACATAGGATTTCTATGTGGCGCCACTGCATGTAATGAGGTTTAACCCTTCTGATTGCCATATGGAAGTATTAAAAGATTTACAACTGCAGATTGCGATGCATGACGACATCCGGGCGTACAGGCAACTATATATGCTTTTATCGGATGGTCTTCAACATTTTTCCTTTTCTATTACTAAGTCCCGTGAAGGTGCAGAAGAAGTAGTTTCCGATGCATTTATTAAAATCTGGCAAATGCGCAGCCAGTTGCATTGCATAGATAACCTGAAAGGCTACCTGTACACCACAACCCGAAATCTGTCGCTCAACTATACCGCAAGAAGATTGAAGGATCCCATCAGGGTTTTAAATGAAATACCCGTTGAAACACTTATTGAGTGCAACAATCCCGAAGAGTTGTTAATAGCCAAAGAAACATTTAAAAAATTTGAGCAGGTTGTAAATGAACTTCCGGTTCAATGTAAAACAGTGTTTCAGATGGTTAAAGATGAAGGACTGAAATACAAGGAGGTTGCTGCAGAAATGAATATTTCTGTTTTTACTGTACGCAATCAAATTTCCATCGCTACAAAAAAAATAGGGAAAGCACTTTTTCAAGGTGTATCGGGGCCACCTGTATTGGCGATTTCCAATTAATGAAGTTTGAAAAAGTAAAGAGCGGATATAGGTATTAAATTTTTAGAGCGCTTTGGTACATCGTGAAGTCTTGACTGTCTTTAATAAACGGGTAATTCTAAATAAAAGTTTTTGATGCCTGCATAAACGCTGCTGATCGCTTTACGAAGAATTGCTGTAACGATTAAAATGATTGCTTTAAGATATGGATACCTCTTGAATATAACTTCTCAGAATTCATTCTCGCATGTTTTAAAAAGACATACACAAAATCAAGACTTTGTACACATTAAAAAATCAAGTATGAAATGCGTGGCTAAAAACCGACTGCTAAGGCTAACGATTGCTCTCTGCTGTATTTTATTAACTGGCTTCCAGGCGTCGGCACAAGGAAACTCCAGAACAGTTTCCGGTACTGTAAAAGACTCTTCGGGTGTGCCGCTTAGTGGAGCTACCATAAAAGTGAAGGGTACGGCTATTTCAACTGTATCCGACACTTTAGGTCAATTCAAAATAACAATTCCAACAAAAGAGAAAATACTTGTGATCAGTTATGTTGGAATGGATGAAATGGAGGTGGCAATATCTAACCAAACGATTATTGAAGTGAGGCTTGGTATTGCACGTACATTATTAGAAGATGTGGTGATTGTTGGTTACGGCCGGCAAAAGAAAGAAAGTGTGGTGGGGGCTATTACACAAACTACCGGCAAAGTTCTGCAGCGTGCAGGTGGTGTATCAAATATTGGTGCAGCCCTTACCGGTAATGTGCCCGGCGTCATCACCATACAAGGTACCGGTATGCCCGGCGCAGAAGATCCGCTGATTTTTATACGTGGACAGGGAACCTGGAACAGTGCAGGGCCACTTATTCTGGTAGATGGAATTGAACGTTCGATTAATGGTGTAGATATTGGATCTGTTGAAAGTGTTTCTATTTTAAAGGATGCATCTGCAACAGCTGTTTTTGGTGTGAAAGGTGCAAATGGTGTTGTACTTATTACAACCAAACGTGGTGTTGAAGGAAAGGCAAACATTAATATTACCGTTAACTCTACCCTGAAAGTTCCTTCTCGTTTGCCGGAGAAGTATGATGCTTACGATGCGTTAACCATACGCAACATGGCCATTGAACGTGAGCTGGGCATCAGTCCTGCATCATGGCAGGATTACACGCCGCAGGCAATCATTGAAAAATATCGCAATCCTGCAAATGCACAGGAAGCGCAGCAATATCCAAATATTGATTGGCAAGCCGAATCGTTAAAGAAACTGGCGATGGCACAAAATGCCAATATCAATATTTCAGGTGGTTCCAGTTTTGTTAAGTATTTCACTTCGGTAGACTTATTACATGAAGGGGATATTATGAAAATACCTGATAATGGGAAAGGTTATAAGCCTGGCTTTTTTTACGACCGATTAAACATTCGTGCAAATCTCGATTTTAAGTTAACCCGCACAACAACGCTATCTACAAACTTATCGGCTCTTTACGGTAAGCGTCAGGATACATGGAGTGGTTTTGAATATTCATGGTACCAGGGTATTTATGGTCTTGCACCTGATCTTTTTTATCCAGTTTACAGCGATGGTGCGTTTGGTTATTATCCGCTTGATCCGGTATCAACAAACAATCCTGCACACATTCTGTCGAACAATGGTGTAAGGAATACCAAGACTACACAAATGACTACAGACTTTATCCTTACACAGGATTTAAGTGCAATACTCAAAAACTTATCGTTTAAAGGTTCGTATTCGTTAGATAATACGTTTGTATCGCAAGGTGGCCAGTTTGATGATGGTAGTGCCATTGTTAAATGGATTGCTCCCGATGGCAGAGTACAATACCGTAATACTGCCGGGCCCAACCAGTTTGATTATATCTTGCCACAATGGAGTGTAAGACCTGATGCGTTCCAAAACGGACAAACAAGAAGAAGAAGAGTATACCAATTGCAATTGAATCATTCAATAAAAGTTGGTAAGCACAACATTACATCAATGGGTTTATTCATGCGTAATGAAAGTGCAGCCGGTAGTGCTTTCCCGGACTTCAGAGAAGATTGGGTATTTAGATCTACTTACAATTATGGTAACAGATATTTTGCTGAAGTAAATGGTGCGTATAATGGTTCGCAGCGTTTTGGTCCTAATTACCGCTTCGACTTTTTCCCATCTGCAGCTATTGGCTGGACATTAACCAATGAAAAATTCATGAAGCAACTTGATTGGTTATCCAGCTTAAAAATAAGGGCTTCCTATGGTCTTGTTGGTAACGATGCTATTGGTGGCAACTACCTCTATTTAACACAATGGTCTTACGGAGGTCAGGCACGCATGGGCCAAAACAATGCAAACAGTCCATATGTATGGTTTAGAGAAAATACTATTGGTAACCCGGATATTCATTGGGAAACTGTTGCAAAAGCAAACTTAGGTGTTGACTTTAACTTGTTTAGAGGACTCATTGAAGGTAGCTTCGAGGTATACAGAGATCACCGTACAGATGTATTAATCAGCGGTAATCAACGTGCAGTTCCTGCATATTTTGGTGGTACTCCTCCTACAGCAAACCTTGGTGAAACAATTGTACAGGGTTATGAAGCGGAGGTGAAGTTTAATAAAACGTTTAACAAACAGCGGGACATTCGTTTGTGGGGAAATTTTGCATTTACACATGCAAAGGATGAAATCCTTGATCGGGATGATCCAAAATTACTCGATGATTATTTGAAACAGGCCGGCTATCAAATCGGTCAGTACAGATCTCAATTACGTGCAGGCTATTACAATACCTGGGATGAAGTTTATGGTAGTAGTATTCTGGATCAAAATGATAACAATAAACTACCCGGTAATTTTAATTTGATTGATTTCAATGGCGATGGTGTTATTAACAGCTTTGATAACGTGCCGTATGCTTATCCTGAAAGACCACAAAACACATATACAGGAAGCATTGGATTCGATTACAAACGCTTCTCCATTTTTGTACAGTTTTATGCAGTTAATAATATAACAAGAAATTTAACGCAAACGAACTTCAGTGCAGCATTAAACTCTGTATTTAAGCAAGGCGATTACTGGACAAAAGATAATACAGATGCAGTTTCTCCGCTTCCACGCTGGAAATCCAGACTTTACAGTTACGGTGATTTCTTCAACTACGATGGTTCATATGTTCGTTTAAAAACAGCTGAGATGTCGTATACCATTAACCCAACCTGGTTGAAAAAAACAGGTATACAATCAATGCGTGTTTATGTAAATGGTAACAATCTCCTTTTCTGGAGTAAGATGCCGGACGATCGTGAAGCAAACGTGGGGTCGAGCAACTTTTCAGGACAAGGTGCATACCCAACTGTTCGTCGTATCAACTTTGGCTTTAACCTAAGCTTATAATTGAAAAAGTTATTAATTATGACAAAGCATTTTGTAAAAATAAATTTAGCAGCAGCTGCATTACTTATTGTAATAGGTTTTGCATCGTGTAAAAAGTATTTAGACAGGCCTCTGGAAGCAAACATTTCTGAAAAGGATGTATTTACAAACTTCCGGGCCTTCCAGGGTTTTACAGAAGAACTATATGCATGTTTGCCCGACATGTCTAAATCAACCTGGAATAACGAATGGAATACGGGTGATGATATATTATCCACAACCAATGCCAATTACAGATTGAATGCGGAGTTTGATAATGGTAATTACAGAGCATGGCAAACCGGTGGTGGTGGTTGGGATAACAGCTGGCTTGATGACAGAGCGGCAACAACTAACCCTAACGAGTGTCATGATAAAGGACTATGGCCATTATCATGGTATGGTATACGTAAGGCAAATTTGGGTTTAGCCAATCTTGATATGTTAACTTCTGCTACGCAGGAAGAGAAAGATGTTATTAAGGGACAGCTCCTGTTTTTCCGTGGATTCTTTCACTTTCAATTAATGAGTTTTTGGGGTGGCTTACCTTATATTGATACAGTTCTTTCAAGTTCTGTAAGACTTGAATTACCTCGTTTAACTTATAAAGAAACCGCTTTAAAAGCAGCGAAGGATTTTGAAGATGCTGCAGCTTTATTGCCAAACAATTGGGATAATTCAGCGGTTGGCCAAACTACGGTAGGTAATAATCAGCAACGAGTAACTAAATCAATTGCGCTTGCTTATAAAGGAAAAAATTTATTGTATGCAGCAAGTCCAATGATGAATAAAGCTTCAACTGGTACAAATGCATATGATGCAGAATTGTGTAAGCAGGCGGCTGATGCGTTTGCCCGTGTAATTAAGATGTCTGAGTCTGGAGAGTCGTACCACAAATTATTGACATGGGACAAATACAGCGAGAACTGGTATACTATTTCCAATAACTCCAGACATCCGGGTTTTCCTGAAGTAATTTTTGGCCCTCCCACATACGTAGGTTGGAAATCTCGTTGGTCGTTGGTAAACATGTTTATTCCGCCACCATTAGGTGGAGAAGCAGGTATTTCATCGCCTGCAGCCAACTATGTAAATTATTTTGGGATGGCGAACGGTTTGCCACTTGATGCCACTGGTTCTGGTTATGATATTGCCGATCCATGGACTAATCGTGACCCACGTTTTTACAAAGCAATTACCTATGATGGTGTACGCATGATACGTGGTACTGCCAATGCAGCCTATCGTTTTGCAAACCTGTTTAACGGAGGTAATCTTCGCTTAGATAATACAGCAAGCCGAAGCGGTTACTTAGTGCGCAAATTTGTAACAGATGGTTGTAACAATACAGATAACGAGTGGAATAATATTAACATCATCATTCCATATCTCCGTTTGGCAGATGTTTATTTAATGTATGCTGAATCGGTATTACATGGTTTTGGTACTCCGCAAAGCACAGCAACAGGTATGAGTCTTACTGCTGTAGCTGCTGTTAATAAAATCAGAGCAAGAGCGGGTGTTCCGGATGTTGATGCAAGATTCCTCGGTTCGAAAGACAGTTTTATGAGCGAACTGATGAGAGAAAGAGCAGTTGAATTAGCATTTGAAGGTTTAAGATGGCATGATTTGCGCAGATGGGGTGTTGCCGCTGAAAAGAAGTATGTTGAGAAAACAGTTATTGATTTTGACATAGGTCCGAATGGCAAACCACTTAACCTTAGAGAGCGTGTAGTTGTAACAAGAGTGTTTGAACCGAAGCACAACTGGTTGCCTTTACCTACAAATCAGGTAAACCTTTACCCTTCATTTGGTCAAAACCCTGGATGGTAATACCCAAGTAAACGAACAGTATTAAACCGGGGAAAACGGTTTAATACTGTTATCGCTAATTCAAGTTTAAATTTTTAAAATGAAGTATTTCAAAATAGGTTGGATACTCTGTGCATTCATCTCGCTTGTTTCAACAGGAATAAAAGCTCAGGGAGTTACAGAGATAAATATTTCATCTGTAGTATACGATGAAAAAGGAAGTCCGCTTGATGGAGCAATTGTATCAGGCAATCAGGGAAAAGTAATTGTTTACACAGATAAAGCAGGTAAATTTTCAATTAAAGTTCCTCTTAATTCTGATTTAGTAATCAGTGCAAAAGGGTTTAGGCCATCTGTTATAAAAGCAACAGCTACACTTGGTAACATTTCACTTAACAGCGAAGAAGCATTATACAGTGAAGTGTACCTTCCTTTTAATAAAATCAATAAAAAGGATGTAGCCGGTGCAATAAGCATTTTAAATCCGGAAAGTTATATCGATCAGGATTTTAATCTTACTGTTCAAGGGGGTATGAATGGCCGTGTTGCAGGTTTACTCTGGAGCAATAATATCTGGGGTTTAGAAAATGCAATTGTTGTTATTGATGGAATACGCAGAGAGTTTTCTGATATTACGTTTAACGAGGTACAACAGATTTCGGTTTTAAAAGGTGTAAATGCGGTTGCTCTTTATGGAAGCCAGGCAGCAAAAGGTATTATTTTCATTACAACGAAAAAGGGTGAAGTTGATGGCCGTAAAATTGGCATACGTGTAAATACAGGTGTAGCAACACCCAGCGAAATGCCTAAGTACCTCAACTCTGCAGATTATATGACCTTATTTAACGAAGCAAGACGTAATGATGGTCTTCCTAATTTGTACGATGCCACAACTATTCAGAACCATGCAAGTGGTATAAACATTTATCGTTATCCGAACGCTAACTTTTATTCAGCAAAGTATTTGAAAAAATTTCAGAATGCTACCGATGCAAATGCTGAATTCTCCGGTGGAAATAAAAATGCCCGGTTTTATTCAAACATCGGTTTCGCTAATAGTTCAACATTGTTGAATGTAGGTGAAGGCAGGAATGAAAACGATAACCGTTTAAATGTTCGGGGTAATGTGGACTTAAAATTAAATGAACATATTTCCAGCTCGGTATATGTATCAGCAATCTTCAGCGAAAGCCGCAGGGCACGTGGTAATTTTTGGGCTAATGCTGCAACATTATTACCAAACAGACTTGCCCCGCTTATTCCAATCAGTTTAATTCCTGAAAGTAGTAAAGCATTATTAGCCTCAAGCCGTAATATAATTGACGGTAAGTATTTTTTAGGCGGTGCGCAACAGTTTCAAACAAATCCGATAGCAGATTTATATGCTTCCGGGTATGATATGAATATCCGACGTGTACTGCAGGTGACAAACCAAATTGACGCCAGTCTTAATTCGGTAGTTAAAGGTTTGTCGTTCCATACACTGTTTAACCTGGATTACAGCAACTCTTATTTGCAATCAATTAATAACACATATGCGGTATTTGCTCCCACGTGGAGTTCTACTTCAAATTCTTTGACCGGATTGCAAAAATTTGGCGAAGATGCCCGTCCCGGTATACAAAATATCAATAACACAACACAAAGACAAAACATCGGTTTTTCTTCGTGGTTTAGTTATGATAAAGTTGTTGCAGGGGCTCATAACATTTCGGCTAAGCTTCTCGGCTTTACATCTTCTGTGTCTGTTAATGATGTATATCAACCTATTACCAATTCACATCTTGGCTTACAGCTTGGCTATAATTACAAACACAGGTATTGGGTAGATTTCAGCAGTGCATATGTGAATTCTACAAAATTACCAAAAGGTAACCGTGCCTCATTTTCTCCAACTATTAATTTAAGTTGGTTAGCGAGTGCAGAAAATTTTCTTGCGAATTCGAAAAGTGTAAACCATCTTAAACTTTCTGCATCTGCCGGTATATTAAATACCGATCTGGATATCAGTGGTTATTACCTCTACGAAGATATCTACAATCGTGGTGCATTCTTTACATGGAATGATGGTGTGCAAGCGCAAACGCAGGCAACTACTGCAGCAAACGGAGCAAACCCAAATCTTGGTTTTCCAACCAGAAGAGAAGTGAATGCCTCTATCGAAGCAGGTTTCTTTAAAAACCTTATAACAATGCAGTCTACATTCTTTATTACAGAGATGGGTGGATTGCTTACGCAACGTTTTTCACAATACCCTAATTACTTCAGCTCGTTTATTCCTTACACAAACTACAACGCAAATAAACGCTCAGGCTTCGACTTAATGTTGAACGTTAATAAGAAAATCGGCGATGTGCAATTTAGTTTGGGTGCAAACCTTGTTTACTCAAAATCAACAGTTACAAAACGTGATGAACTGTTTTTAGATGCTTATCAAAACAGAGCCGGTAAGCCACTCGATGCAATTTTTGGTTTACAAAATGCAGGCTTCTTTAAAGATCAGGCTGATATTAACAACAGTCCCCGTCAATTGTTCAGCGAAGTAAGACCAGGAGATATTAAATATGTTGATCAGAATGGCGACAATGTAATTGACACTCGTGATGAGGTTATGATTGGCCGATACATTGCTCCTTTTACTTACGGAATTAATTTTTCTGTTGCATACAAAAACTTTAATCTGTTTGTTTTAGGTACAGGTAACAACGGTGGTTATGGCTTAACAAATAATAACTACTATTGGGTAAGTGGTGATCTGAAATATTCTGAAGTTGTATTAAACCGATGGACAGAAGCAACCAAGAACACTGCTACATATCCACGTTTAAGCTCGCAGCAAAACAACAATAACTTCCGCAGTTCCGATTTCTGGGTATACAAAACAGACCGGTTTAATTTAAGCAGAGTACAGTTAACCTATAACATATCGAACAACGTATTTCGCAATACGGCCTTTAAAGGTATGTTAGTCTATATATCAGGATCAAATCTGTACACATTTGCTCAAAACAGAAAAATTCTGGAACTGGCGGTAGCAAGTTCACCCCAGCTCAGAAGTTATAATATGGGAATACGTGCACAATTTTAATGTAAGATTCAACACAGAAAATTGAATATCATGGCTAATAAAATTTTGATACTTTTTATAACTGTGCTTGCATTGAGTGGATGTAAGAAAGTACTTGAACCACTTGATGACAATCACAGAACGTTAAGCGATATCTATTCCGATCCCGGATATGCAGAAGGAATTTTAATGAATGCATATACCCGGCTGCCTACAAACGGGTATTCGTTTAACGATGTAGCAACAGACGATGCTGTTACAAACGACAAGTTTAATCCACTGCTTAATATGGCAACAGGCTCATGGTCTGCAGCGAATAATCCTGTTGATCAGTGGAATAATTCATACTCTGCAATTTTATACTTAAATCTTTTTTTGCGTGAAGTTGATAGCGTAAACTGGGCTCCATCAAGTAAAGATGTACGTAAACTCTTTACAGATCGCTTAAAGGGGGAAGTTTATGGCTTGCGTGCTTTATTTATGTTTAATTTATTGCAGGCGCATGCAGGGTATAGTGCAAGTGGCGAATTGCTGGGGGTACCTATTATAACTGAGGCGTTGAGTCCTGATTCTGATTTCAGAAAGCCACGTAATACATTTGATCAATGTGTTCAACAGATTTATACGGATTTAACAGAGTCAGAAAAATATCTGCCGCTTGATTATGTTAATGTAACACAGGTGCCGGCTAAGTACACAGGTATGGCTGTTGCAGATTATAACAGGGTATTTGGTACGTTTAACAGACAAAGAATGTCGGGCCGTATATTAAAGGCAATCAAAGCACGTACTGCATTACTTGTTGCAAGCCCCGCATATAACCCACAATCTACTACAGTAAAATGGGAAGCAGCCGCAAATGCTGCAAGTGAAATATTGAATCTTATCGGTGGTGTTAATTCTATCGATCCACAAGGTGCCTTGTTTTACACAGCTGCTAATGTTAATGCAATCGATATTAATACTGCACCAAATTCTCCAACAGAACAAAGAGAAATGTTGTGGAGAGGGAACATTGTAATTACAAACAATCTGGAAAGAGATAATTTCCCGCCAACACTTTTTGGAAACGGAAGAGTCAATCCAACGCAAAACCTGGTAGATGCTTTTCCAATGGCCAATGGATATCCGATTACCAATCCTGCAAGCGGGTACGTAGCAACGAACCCTTACGCAAATCGTGATCCACGCTTGCGCAATTATATTGTTGTTAATGGTGGTACTATTTCTAACAGAACCATATTTACAAAATCTGATGCTCCTACAAATGATGCTGTAAATCTGTTGCCGAATTCTACCAGAACCGGCTACTACATGCGTAAATTATTGAGAGAAGATGTAAATGCAAATCCTACAGCACTTTCAACGCAGAAACATTATCCTGTACATATCCGCTATACAGAAATGTTTTTGATTTGTGCAGAAGCTGCAAATGAAGCCTGGGGACCAGATGGAGCAACCGCTCACGGTTACACAGCACGCAGTATTATACAGGCCATTCGCAGAAGAGCAGGTATTACACAGCCGGATGCTTATTTGGCATCTATTACAACGAAAGAAGATATGCGTAATCTTATTCGTAACGAACGCAGACTTGAATTATGTTTTGAAGGTTTCCGTTTCTGGGATATGCGTCGTTGGAAATTGAATTTGACTGAACCTGCTAAGGGTGTAACAATTAACAGCAATGTATTTGCAGTACAGAATGTTGAGATCAGACAATATACTCCGGATATGTATCATGGTCCAATTCCTTTAACTGAGGCGCAAAAAGCAAATCTTGTTCAAAATAAAGGCTGGTAATATTTGAATTATAACTATTAATGCTAGAATTATGAAAAGAGTTTTTATTATCTCTGCAATTTTACTCACGGTTATTACTGCCTGTAATAAAAAGTGGGAGTTCCCCGACTATAAATATTCAACTGTATATTTTGCATATCAATCGCCTGTAAGAACACTTGTTTTTGGTGAGGATATAATTGATAATACACTGGATAATCAGAAAAAGTGTTTGATTATGGCCACCATGGGTGGTGTATATGAAAACAAAAAAGATGTTACGCTTACTGTAGCTGTTGATAATACACTTGCACAAAGACTGAGATTCGGTTCGGCAACGGGTAGTGATGTTATTGCTATGCCTTCAAACTATTATACACTTCCGCAGGATATGAAGATTGTCATTCCTTCCGGAAAAGTAATAGGTGGTATTGAAGTGCAACTTACAGATGCTTTTTTTGCTGATCCCCGTTCAATTAAAAATACATTTGTTATACCCATGCGAATTATGTCTGTTGTAAATGCAGACTCTGTGTTACGGGGTTCAACAACAAAATCAACTCCGGATCCTCGCCTTTCAACAGACTGGGCTGTATTGCCGAAAGATTATGTTTTATATGCGGTTAAATATATAAACCCGTTTCATGGAGTTTATTTGCGTAGAGGTGTTGCAGAGGTAAAAGGTAATAATGGTAACACTGCGCTCGATACAACTGTGGTTTACAGAAATCAGTATGTTGAAAAAGATGAAATCTGTAATCTTTTCACCAAATCAATGACAGAGGATAGTATCTCTTTAAGTTCAAAAAATAAGGGAAATGTGAATGCTCCTTTTCAATTGTTTTTGAATTTTGATAACGCAGGTAAATGTACAGTTGTTGGTCCTGCTTCTGCAACTTATACTGTAACAGGTAACGGCACTTTTGTAAAGAAAGGCGATATGTTTGGTAATCAAAAACGAGATGTATTGCATTTGAAATACCAGGTAAACTTTGGTGCTACTACACATAGCTTTACTGATACACTTGTATTAAGAGACAGAGGAGTAAAATTCGAAACGTTTAATCCGGTCGTTTATTAAGCACAATTAGTTACTGCAGTGGTTGTTTTATGAAAACGCAGCTGCGTTTTCATAAAACAACAATACGAGGCTGTGGCTGAACATTTTTTAAAAAGTACAACATGCAAAAAGGTTTTATAAAAGGTATTGTTATAGCAGTTGGTGGTTTTGTTTTTCTTAATTGCAGTGGAGTTGCCAAACTTAAAACTGCAAGTGAAGAACCATCATTGAAGGAGAGTTTTAAGGGCGATTTTTTTATTGGTACGGCAATGAATACCGCACAAATTGAAGAAAAAATTCCCGGTGCAGCAGTGTTGATTCCACAACAGTTTAATGCAGTAACGCCGGAGAACATTATGAAAGCGGAGATACTACACCCGGAATGGAACAAGTATAATTTTGAGCTGTCGGATAAACTGGTGGCGTATGCTAAAAAGCACAACATTGTAGTAAATGCACATACGCTGATCTGGCACAGTCAATTACCACAATTTGTACGTCGCATAAAAGATGCAGATTCGGTTCGTCTTTTTTTTACAGAGCATATTAATACTATTGCCGGCCGTTACGATGGCCAGGTGTACTCATGGGATGTAGTGAATGAAGCGTTGAATGAAGATGGTACTATGCGAAAATCGATTTTCCTGGATAAGCTGGGCGATGATTTTGTAGTGGAAGCATTTCGACTGGCACAAAAAGCTGCCCCCAACACAAAGCTTTATTACAACGATTATAATATTGAACAGCCGAAAAAGCGGGCGGGAGCTATTGCCCTCATCAAAAAAATACAGGCAGCAGGTGTACGAATTGACGGTGTAGGCATCCAGGGACATTGGCATATTAATCATTTGCCATTAAAAGATATTGAACAAAGTATTCTTGAATTTTCTGCATTGGGTATTGACGTAATGTTCACAGAGCTGGATTTGAGTGTATTGCCGAATCCCCGTGATATTGTTGGTGCCGATGTAAATCAACGTGCTGCTTATGAAGCAAAACTCAATCCATATACTGCCGGGTTGCCCGATTCTGTGCAAACACAACTTACCAATAGTTACGAAGAGGTGTTTCGCCTGTTCTTAAAACATAAGGATAAAATCAGCCGTGTTACACTGTGGGGTGTAGATGACGGACAGTCGTGGCTCAATGGTTTTCCTGTTCGGGGCAGAACCAATTATCCTTTGCTTTTCGATAAAGAATTTAAACCTAAACCTGCTTTTTATAAAGTCATCGCACTAAACAGTAAAAGCAAGTAGGGCATTTAACGTGTAAGCATACGAACGAACAAAAAGTTTATATCTCGCATAGCAATTGACAGTTAATCGTCCGCCGTTTCTACAGCGGACTTTGTTTTGGGGTTATCTGTCACACATATGGAGATTTGCGGGGAACATTTTAGAAAAAAAAGCCCGGCAATAAAAAATGAAAACAGCGAAGTATAAACGGTGTGATACCGGAAGACCGCTTTCCGGCGGTTTTTCTTTTTTCATGTAGTTCTGATGCCCTGGCTTTTAATAAGAAAACTCTGTGCTGAAGAATTTGCAGGAACCAAAGCCGTTTTCCGAAGTGTAACAAACATACTAGTAACGTGTAAACTCTTTCCGGTAGGCCGAGGCTGTTGTTTGCTTAAGCTCTTTAAATTTTTTACTGAAGTGCGCCCAGCTGTTGAAGCCGCTTTCGTAACATATTTCAAGAATGGGTTTGTCGGTATGTACAAGCAGTTGGCAGGCATGCCCGATTTTTAATTCCTGCAAAAAATCGAAGTAGGTCTTTTTGATATTCTTTTTGAAAAAGCGACAGAAAGTTGGAATGCTCATGTTTGCAATTTCTGCAACCTGGTTTAAGGTGATCGGCTGCAGATAATTTTTGAATGAATAGTTTAAAATTACTTCGATGGTTGGATTGATTTGCTCAGCTGCATTTGCAAAATTGTGTGTATGAACTGTGTACTGTGCAGAAGAACTGATTTCCTGCAGACAGTTGAGCAGGAGTTGCATACGGGGGAAGCCTTTGCTGTTATCAAAATTCCTGATCTGGTTACTGATTCTGTTTTTAAGCTGTTTGTGGAGCTGGATGCCGTTGTTTTTTTTCAGCAGGTTGTTAATTGATTTCAACTCGGGTAGAGTGAGAAATGTTTGCCCGAAAATTTCCTTGCGGAAGTGCACGACTATGGCACTCGCTATCATTTTCGGATGTTGTTTTCTGAAACAGTGGGGTAGATTGCCTGCTATAAAATATACGTCTGATTCCTTGTATTCCCCAATGTAGTCGCCCATCAGTAAAGTGCCGGAGCCTTTTGTAATTAAAATCAGCTCGTATTCTTCATGCTTATGCCAACTGGTTTCGAACGATGGTGTTTTGTATTCACGACAGCTGAACGAATGAAGATTATCCAGGTGAACTTTTTGAATAAGCGTTTTCACAAAACAAATTGAAAATGTTATTTTATCATGTTTTCTCTTAAAAGTAACAATAAAGTTGATAAGATAGCAGATTTAAAGAGAAAGATTGCAGTTGCCTTTTTTTTGTACATCAGCAAACTTTGATGCGGGAAATTACCGGTGTACAAAGTTTTTGCAAGCTGTTTAATGTTGTTGTGGCCCGGTTATTTCCAATAAGAATGTTTATAAAACAGCAGGCAAATAAAAACAACCATGAAAGTAGTAACAGGACAAACAGAATTTTTCAAAGGGATTCCTCAAATAAAATTTGAAGGAAGCGGCAGCGATAATCCGCTTGCATTCCGTTGGTATGATGAGAACAGGATTGTTGCCGGAAGAACCATGAAAGAATGGTTACGTTTTGCATGTGCGTATTGGCACAGTTTTGTTGGAAGCGGAGCCGATCCGTTTGGCGAGCCCACTCATATTTTTCCGTGGGATAAAAAAGCAGATGCTGTAGAGCGTGCAAAGGATAAAGCAGATGCTGCATTTGAATTTATGACCAAGCTTGGCTTGCCATACTATTGTTTTCACGATGTGGACGTGGTGGATTACACCAACGATGTAAACGAAAACGATAAACGCCTGCAGGCGGTAACAGCTTACCTCGCCGAAAAACAAACTGCAAGCGGTGTGAAATTACTTTGGGGCACAGCCAACCTGTTTTCGAACAAACGCTATATGAATGGTGCATCTACCAATCCTGATTTTCATGTGTTGGCTCACGGTGGTGCACAGGTGAAAGCAGCGTTGGATGCAACCATTGCACTTGGTGGCGAAAACTATGTGTTCTGGGGCGGACGTGAAGGTTACATGAGTTTGCTGAACACAAACATGAAACGTGAAAAAGAACATCTTGCACGTTTCCTGCACACAGCAAAAGACTATGCACGCAAGAATGGTTTCAAAGGAAAATTCTTTATTGAGCCAAAACCTTGCGAACCAAGCAAACATCAGTACGATTACGATTGCGAAACAGTAATTGGTTTCCTACGCCAGTACGATTTATTAAACGACTTCAGTTTGAATATTGAAGTGAACCACGCAACACTGGCCGGTCATACGTTCCAGCACGAACTGCAGGTGGCAGCCGATGCAGGTTTACTCGGCAGCATGGATGCCAACCGTGGCGATTACCAGAATGGTTGGGATACCGATCAGTTCCCCAACAACATTAACGAGTTGGTAGAAGCGATGCTGGTGATTGTAGAAGCAGGTGGTTTTGCAGGTGGCGGTATCAACTTCGATGCGAAGATCCGCAGAAACAGTACCGATATGGAAGATCTGTTCCATGCACACATCGGCGGTATGGATGCATTTGCACGCTCGTTGGTAATAGCAGATAACATTCTGCAGAAATCGGATTACAAAACCATCCGCAGCAACCGCTATGCATCGTTCGACAGTGGTAAAGGAAAAGAGTTTGAAGAAGGTAAACTGACATTGGAAGATTTAAGAGCGTACGCCGTTGAACAGGGCGAACCGGCTGTAACAAGTGGTAAACAGGAATACCTCGAAAA
>Ga0208492_1000040_pt1 | contig 143032 bp, 158 predicted proteins | sample Subbioar_CSW14AB_FD_184820 | JGI IMG/M metagenome (GOLD analysis project Ga0208492, IMG submission 184820) | Serpentinite rock and fluid subsurface biosphere microbial communities from McLaughlin Reserve, California, USA - CR12Mar_CSW14AB (SPAdes) | ecosystem: Environmental > Terrestrial >...
GCGCAAAGCGCGACGGGAAGAGAGTTGGGGAGAGGGTTGGGGTGAGGGTATTCTGGGCCGGTCATGGCCCATGATCAGACCAACGACTGGTTCGACTTCGCCCGCGACGCGCGCAGCGGCACCGAGGCGGTGCGCGCGCAATTCCATGCCCATGCCTATGATCCGCATTTCCACGACCAGGTGCTGGTTGGCGTCACCGAACAGGGCGTGCAGCAGTTCCGCTGCCGCCGCGCAGTCCATCGCAGCACGCCCGGCCGCCTGATCTTCATGGAGCCGGGCGAGACGCATGACGGTGAGGCCACCGCCGCCGACGGCTTCACCTATGCGATGCTGTATTTCGATCCGGCCTGGCTGCGGCACAGCGCCTCGCTTTATGCCAATCGCGAGACCGGTGAAACCGTGTTTTATTTTCCGCGCACGCTGGATGACGACGCGCCGCTGGCGCAGGCGGTGCGCCTGGCGCGGGGCCAGATTGCGTCCGCCCATAGTCAGTCTGGCAGTCGTATGGCCTGCGACGCCGCGCTCGATCATGTCGTCGCTTTGCTGGCGCAGCGCTTCGCCGGTGCGCCAGCAGAGAAGGCGATGACCGCGCCGCGTGTCGCAAAGCTGGCACGCGAGGCGATGGATGCAGGTTATGACAGCGATCTCGGGCTGGAAGACCTGGCGCTGGCGGCGGGCACCGATCGCTTCCGTCTGACGCGCGCCTTTTCGGCCGCCTATGGCCTCAGCCCGCATGCCTATCTGGTGCAGCGCCGGCTCAATCAGGCGCGTCGCCTGCTCAGCCGTGGCGAAAGCCCCGCATCCGTCGCGGCGGCGACCGGATTCGCCGACCAGAGTCATCTCGGGCGCTGGTTCCGCCGCGCCTTCGGCATGACGCCGGCGGCCTATCGCCGGCTCTGCACAAATCTTCCAGACCCGCAGACGGCCTGACGGCATTTTCGCTCCTGTCTTGCAGCAGGAGGAAATCAGTCCGTGTTCACCACCAAGATCGCCATCGTCGTGCGCGAGGATCTCGCAGCATGGCAGAAACTCAACGTCACGGCGTTTCTCGCCAGCGGCATCGCGGCGAGCGTGCCCGGCTGCATCGGCGAGGCATATGTCGATGCCGCCGGACGCATATACAGTGCCATGTGTGGTCAGCCGATCCTGGTCTTCGCCGGCAGTCTCGCTGAATTACAGAAAGCGCATGGCCGCGCCGTCGAGCAGGATCTCGTCATTGTCCCTTACGTCGAGGCGATGTTTGCCACCGGGCATGATGCCGCCAATCGTGCCGTGTTTGCCGAGGGCGATGTGAGCGCGCAGACCTGGGCCGGTCTCGCCGTGCAGGGCGACCGCAAGGCGGTCGATAAGGCGCTCAAGGGGCTCAAGCTGCATCCCTGAGAAAAAATCGTCCGGACCGCGAAAAGAGACTTGTAACTGCAAATCATTCGCATATACTCATCGACATCGCACCCCGGTGCGGTTTTTAGGTCGGCCTCGTCACTCTGCTGGTCGTGACGAGGTTCGTGGTCGGTCCGTCAGAATGGGGCATTGGCGGGCCGACCCCGACCGAATTTTCCCGAAAATCCAAGCCTTTTATGGTCCATAGCGATATGGGCCAACCGTGAGCTATGCGTTCTGTGCGGGTAAGTCCGGTTTTATTTGCATAACTAACTGTACAATAAATTTGACTTCTTCCTTTGTGTGTGGAATATAGGGATCATTCAGTCTTCGCCGGAAAGCGTGGACAGGATCGCGGGATTTGAAGGGCAGCTTGCACCGCGCACCAATGCTAAAGCGCCACGGCGCAGACCTACCGGTCTGTCGGTCGTGGGCCCGGATAGACTCGGAGACGACCCATGACCACCACGCGCAAATCCCTCCTCTGTTGTTGTCGCTGACCGCAGCCTTCTGCCGTCACCCGTTTTCTTTGCGACTGAAGCGCCGATTCACATCGGCCAACGGAGTTCATCCCATGAGTGAAGCCTATCTGATCGAGGCGGCCGGCGAGGCCGCCGGTGTGGTCGTCCGCGAACGCGGCGGCTATCGCTTCTTCGCCTCGGCGCCGCAATTCACCGCCATCGAGCAGCAGCTGTTCCGCCGCACCACGGATGCGGAACGTGCGGCACGTATTCTCGTGGCGAATGACAACCGGTTCTCGCAAGCCTGGAGGTAAGTGTCATGGCTCGTAACCAGATTCTGATCGACGCCCCTATGCAGGTGACGCATCATGAGCGTGGCCGGCGCATTCCTATTGCCGACCGCCTGCAGGCCGCCTTCGGCGCCTTTGTCGCGCCGGAGCGGCTGAGCGCCACGCAGCCGGCCAGCAACGACAACATTCATAGCTGGCCGAGTGAGTCCGCATCGCTGGCCGATCCGCTCGCACTTCCTCCGGACTGGCATGGCGGCAGCGATCTGTTGGCGCTGAGCTTCCTTCCCTTTGATCGATAAGAGTCCATGATCGAACTGCAAAATCTGACCAAGCGCTTCGATACGCCATCTGGCGGTGTCGAAGCCTTGCGCAATGTCAGCCTGACCATCAACCAAGGCGAAATCTTTGGCGTGATCGGCCGCTCCGGTGCCGGCAAGTCGACGCTGATCCGTGTCATCAACCTGCTGGAGCGCCCGACCGAGGGTAAAGTCATCGTCGCCGGCCGCGACCTCACGGCGCTGTCGGCCGCCGAACTGCGCGCAGCTAGACGCGACATCGGCATGATCTTCCAGCATTTCAACCTGCTGTCGGCGCGCACCGTGTTCGACAATGTCGCGCTGCCGCTGGAGTTGCGCGGCGAAAGCCGGGCCGCGATCCGCGCCAAGGTCGAGCCGCTGCTGGAACTGGTCGGCCTGTCGGATAAAGCCGACCGCTATCCGGCGCAGCTCTCGGGCGGCCAGAAGCAGCGTGTCGGCATTGCGCGCGCGCTCGCCACCGACCCGAAGGTGCTGCTCTGCGACGAGGCGACCTCGGCGCTCGATCCGGAAACCACCGAGCAGATTCTCAAGCTGATCAAGGATATCCGCGACCGGCTCAATCTCACCGTCGTGCTGATCACGCATGAAATGGCGGTGGTGAAGGAAATCGCCGACCGTGTTGCCGTGATGGAACAGGGCCAGATTATCGAGCAGGGTGAGACGTTTGATGTCTTCACCCGGCCGCAGCATGCCACCACGCGCAGCTTTGTCGCCGACCTGATCGGTTTCGACCTGCCGCCGGCCCTGCAGAAGCGTCTCTCTGCCCAGCCTGTCGGCAACAGTCATCTATGGCGCATCCTGTTCACCGGGCCGCATGCCGACGAGCCGGTGATTGCCGAGCTGTCGCGAAATCTCGGCCTCGACCTGAATATCCTGCATGGCCGCATCGACGAGATCCAGGGCCGCCCCTTCGGCGTCATGGTGGTGCAGGCCCGTGGCGACGAGGCGAAACTGATCGCTGCCAAATCCTATCTCGCCAGCAAACAGCTTACCGTTGAGGAACTCGAAGATGTCATCGCAATTGATCGCGCTGCTGTTTGAAGGCCTGCTCGAAACCCTGGTGATGGTCGGTGTCTCCGGCGGCATCGGCGCGCTGTTCGGCATTCCGCTCGGCGTCATCCTGATCCTGACCGACCGCGGCGGGATTCTGCAGAACCTCGCCATCAACCGCGTGCTGGGCCTGATCATCAACGCCGCGCGCTCCACGCCGTTCATCATCCTGATGGTGGCGATCATCCCCTTCACGCGCCTGGTCGCCGGCACCTCGATTGGTACGGCGGCTGCCATCGTGCCGCTGACCATTGCCGCGATCCCCTTCATCGCGCGCCTGGTGGAAACCGCTTTGCGCGAAGTGCCATCGGGCCTGATCGAGGCGGCCGATGCCATGGGCGCCACGCCGCTGCAGATCGTGGTGAAAGTGCTGCTGCCGGAAGCCCTGCCGGGCATCGTGGCCGGACTCACCATCACCTTCGTCAGCCTGATCGGCTATTCCGCCATGGCAGGCGCGGTCGGCGGCGGCGGCCTGGGCGATATCGGTATCCGCTACGGCTACCAGCGTTTCCTGCCCGAAGTGATGCTCGCCGTCGTGCTGGTGCTGATCGTCTTCGTCCAGGGCGTGCAGTCGGCGGGCGACCGCCTGGTGCGCAAGCTCTCTCATCGTTGATTTAAAACCAGACCTACCCAGAAAAGGAAAAGATCATGTCTGTCACGCGTCGTTCTCTTGCCGCTCTCGCGCTTGCTGCGCTCGTCTCCACACCCACTCTCGCGCAGGACAAGCCGATCAAGGTCGGCGTCACTGCCGGCCCGCATGCTGAAATCTTCGAAGTGGTGAAAAAGGTCGCCGAGAAGGATGGCCTGAAAATCCAGATCGTCGAATTCAGCGACTATATCCAGCCGAATGCCGCGCTGAATGCCGGCGACCTCGATGCCAATTCCTACCAGCACCTGCCCTATCTCGAAGCGCAGGTGAAGGATCGCGGCTACAAGATCACCCATATCGGCTACACCGTGAACTTCCCGATGGGCGTCTATTCCAAGAAGGTGAAGGATCTCGCCGCGCTGCCCAATGGCGCGCGCGTCGGCATCCCGAACGATCCGACCAATGGTGGCCGTGGCCTGCTGGTGCTGGAATCGGCCGGGCTGATCAAGCTGAAGAAGGATGTCGGCCTGAAGGCGACGCCGCTGGATGTCGTCGACAATCCGAAGAAGGTCCGCATCGTCGAACTCGACGCGGCCCAGCTGCCGCGTGCGCTGGACGAACTCGATGCCGCCGCGATCAACACCAACTACGCCATCCCGGCCGGGCTCTCTCCTACCAAGGACGCCATCGCCACCGAAGGCGCCAAGGCGCCTTACGTCAACATCATCGCCGTGCGCACGCAGGACAAGGATCGTCCGGACCTGCTCAAGCTGGTGAAGGCCTATCAGTCGGCCGAGGTGAAGGCGTTTGTGGAGCAGAAATTCCAGAAGGCCATCGTCACCAGCTGGTAAGCGCTTTTCGAGACTCCCGTCCGCGTCGTAAGTCCTCCCCAGGACAGCCTCCCTGGCACGGACGCTCCAGACCCGCCGAGACCGGGACCACCCGGCCGGCGGGTCTTTTTATGTCTGCTCTTGTGAAAAGAACAAATATAGTACATATTAGAGGAATATTATCACTCTCTTCAACTTGTACCAGCGGAGGGCGCTTCCTCATGTCATTGCTTTCAAATGATAATTTCCTCGGTGATCTGTTCAGCGGCGACCTGTTCAGCTTCGGCGGTTCGGTCGGCCGCAACGGCGACAACGACCGCGGTGACGTGATCAAGGCCCAGACCCTGCTGGCCGATGCCGGCTATCTCGACCTGCCGGCCCCGGGCATCCCGACCGGCTGGCCCGGCGACGGGCTGACCCGGGCGATCACCAATCTGCAGAAGGATAATGGCCTGGAGGCCGATGGCCTGCTGCTGCCGATGGTGCAGGGCCGCGTGGCCGAGAATGGCGTGGGCGAGACGCTGCATCTGCTGCAGCAACAGGGCGGCAGCCATCTGAAACACCGCCCGGCGATGACGCCACAGCAGGTCGACAGTTACTGGCAGACGCCGCGCAGCGCCGCGGCCGAGGTGCAGGTGGGAGAGGCGCAGCCGGTGTTTGAGACCCTGCCGCCGATGCCGCAGGCGAAACCGATGCCGCTGCCCGATCACAAGCGCGATTTCTTCCTCAAGCCGCAGAACGAGGGCGTCTGGTCCGACAGCCAATCGGCGATCCGGCAGCAGCTACCGGGCCAGCACGCTCTAGGCACGGCGATCGGCCGCATTTATGCCGAGGAAGGCGGTCGCATTCGCGATCCAAACGGCACGGCGGTTGGCGGCATCACCGAGCAGACCCTGCAGGACATGCAGGGCAAGGGCCTGCTGTCCGGCCTGCCCAAAGATGCGAAGCCGGGCGATCTGACGCCGGACCAGCAGGTGCAGGCCTATCGCGCCTATCTCAACCAGAACTTCCGCAATGTTCCCGGCGGCGCGAAAGCCCTGGAACAGCTTGACCCCGATCTCGCCCATGCCGTGGCCGATGCCATGTTCATGCATGGCAGTGTCGGTGGAGTGGAATTTGTGCAGAAGGCGATTGCGCAAACCGGCATCGATCCGGAAATCAAGGTCGATGGCGGCGTGGGGCCGCAGACCTTCGCCGCGCTCAGGAAGGCCAACGAAGATCCGAAACTGCGCGATATCCTGCAAAACCGGATCGCCGAACTGCGTCTTGACGCGAAAGAATGGAAGCAGGGCGAGATCGACCGGATCAGCCGGGCGCGACCAGGGGCATGGCGGCGCTAATATCTGGCGCGGAAGCGATAGGCATAGACCCACAGATCGCCCTGCTTGCGTAACATATGCACATGGGGCGGGTTATTCTCGACGTTGAGCGTGCAGTTCGGTTCGCGATCTGGAATTTCGAGGCAGGAACGCCGCAGCAGGCCGATCACCACATCGCCGGGCTGCGGCTTCATGTTGCCTTCGGTGGCGGGGTCGACCGGATCGAGCGGTGAGGGCTGGCGGGCATAGAGCACGCGGTACTCTTCCCACAGATTTGGCACCTTGGGGACGACGGCCAGCGGCTGCACGCCAGCCTGCACCATGTCGCAGAGTTCCGGCTTACGGTGCAGGAAGCAGGCCATATAGGTCTCAATGGCGCAGAGCGGCGTCATCGGCTTACCGATGCATTTGCTGGTGGTAGTGGCCGGGTCATGCGTCAGCTTGCGCCAGACGCCCGGCGGATCGGGTGGCGGCACGATGGAGTCGCTGGCCTGCGCCATCGCAGGACCGGCCAGGGCGATCAGCATAAGAAAGTATGTTGCCAGCAGGGCGAACCGCATAATGCGGTGACCCTAGCAGAAGGATGTACGTGTCGCAGCAGCTATGCGGCGCGCGCCTGTTTCACCAGCCGCACGAGTTCGATGCGCGCCGCTTCGGCGGTGGCAATCGTCTTGCCGAAATTCAGCCGCGCCAGTTCACCGCCCTGGTCGTCTTCGGTCCTGATCAGGTCGCAGCCTTCGGCATCGATGCCGCACAGGCTCCAGCCGTCGCCTGATTTACCCAGCAGCCTCGAAGCATAAAGCTGCACTGCATCGGCATGATCGCTGTTCATATGTTCGAGGATATCGGACTCGGCATCGATCAGCGCCTGCGTCTCGCCGGGATAGAGATAATCGTCGAGCCAGTGGATTTTGCCAAAGCCCGCCACGATATGCGCGCGTTCGATGGCGAGCTGATAGAAAGCAAAATCGCCGAAGCCGGCATACATTTCCGCCGAAGGATGCCGCGCCAGGAAACGCGCACGGTGGCGCGGCTCTTCGGTCTTCACCGCACGGCCGAGCAGGGTGACGCGCGGGCCGGTCAATGGTTCGGCAAAACCCGCCGTGCCGTCGCAGAGCAGCGACACGCGGTCGTTGCCGATCAGGTTCTTGGTATGCTCGGCCAGCCTCGAGATCAGCAGGATCGGCGCGGCGTCATGATCGAAGGCGACCAGCACCAGCGACGCATAGGGCTGGCTATTCTGGCCGCTCATGGTGGTGGCGAGGCTGGCGGTCCTGCAGGCGCGGGCGACGGCTCGGGCCTGCTGCGCCGGAGACTTGGTGTCGACCGGCAACTCGGCCATGGTCAGAACCGGTCCGCGCGCGAAACTTCGACATCGGAGATGTAGACCACCGCGACGGCGTCGGCGAAGCGGGTGTGGAACCCGTCCAGCACGGCACGCGCCACCGGCTCGGTGGCGACCGCCACGATCATGATATTGTCGAAGGCGCGGGTGATGTCGTCGCCGCTGCGCTCGCCATGCCGGCCGCCGCCGATCACGCGCGGAAACAGGCTCCAGCCCTTCACGCCCTGGCCGGCAAGCCAGTCCAGCACCGGCTTCTGCAGCGGCGCTTCGACGATGATTTCGATCTTTTTGCGCGGATGTGCCATGGCTCAGTTTCCGAACAGCCGCTGCGCCACGGTGAGGTAGAGCGGCAGGCCGATGGCGACATTGAACGGGAAAGTGATCGCCAGCGCCAGTGTCACCGACAGCGACGGATTGGCGGCGGGCAGCGCGAGGCGCATGGCGGCCGGCACGGCGATGTAGGAGGCCGAGGCCGACAGCACCGCCAGCAGCATGGCGCCGCCCACCGAAAGGCCCAGCGCGGCGGCGGCGGCGAAACCGAGGGCGGCCCCCAGCGGGGGCATCACCAGACCGAACAGGATCAGCGCCTTGGGGAAGTTTCGCGCCGCGCGGCCCTGCCGCACCGCCACCAGGCCCATATCGAGCAGGAAGATGCAGAGCGCGCCGTTGAACAGGTCGGCCACGAAGGGCTTGATCTTGGCCAGCCCGGCATCGCCGGTGACCCAGCCGATAATGAAGCCGCCGACCAGCAGCATCACCGAGCCGTTGACCAGCACCTCGCGGAACAGCGCGCCGCGTTCGCTGGCGCCGTGCTGCATGCCGGCTTGCGTCTGCCGGCCGGCGAGCAGAAGCCCGACCAGGATGGCGGGCGTCTCCATCACGGCGGTCATGGCGACGAGATAGCCTTCATAAGGAATGTCGCGGCTACGCAGGAATTCCGCTGCCGTCACGAAGGTCACGATGCTGATCGAGCCGTAATGTGCCGCGATGGCGGCGGCATTGGTGCGGTTCTGCTGCCACACGCCGCGCAGCAGGGCGAAGGCGATCAGCGGCAGTGCGAGGCTCAGCGCCAGCGCCGCGATGATCGCGCCGGCCAGGGCCCAGCCGCTGGCGGTGTGCATGGCGACGCCGCCCTTGAAGCCGATGGCGAACATCAGATAGATCGCCAACGCCTTGGCGGCGCCTTCGGGGATTTCCAGATCGGAGCGGACAAAAGCAGCGACTGCGCCCAGCACGAAGGCCAGGATCATCGGCGACAGCAGGTTGCCGGCAGCGAGATTGAGAAGGTCTGTCATGGCGGCGGCACAATGACAAAGCTGCCGCCGGGACGAAAGGGGTAAAAGGCTACCGCATGACAGCTATGCCCAGGCGGTCACCCCTGCCACCAGAAACCGTCATCCCCGCGAAAGCGGGGATCCCATTTCGTTGCCACACAAAAAATGGGACCCCGGGTCAAGCCCGGGGTGACGATCTTTCTTTCTGTTTCGTCATGCCCGCGCAGCCCTTACGGCAGCAGCAGCGTCGAGCCGGTGGTCTTGCGCGCTTCCAGGTCCTCATGGGCGCGGGCGGCGTCCTTCAGGGCGTAGGTCTGCGGCACTTCCACCTTCACCTTGCCCGAGGTCACCACCTCGAACAGCGCCTTGGCCGAATTGACCAGATCGGCGCGCTTCGCCGTATAGGTCACCAGCGTCGGGCGCGTGACATAGAGCGAGCCCTTGCCGGCGAGCGAGGAAATGTCGACCGGCGGCACGGGACCTGAGGCATTGCCGAAGCTGACCATCAGGCCGAAGGGCGACAGGCAGTCGAGCGAGCCGGCCCAGGTATCCTTGCCGACGCCGTCATACACCACCGGCACGCCGGCGCCCTTGGTCAGTTCCTTCACGCGCTCGGCGAAATTTTCCGTGCGGTAATTGATGATGTGGTCGTAGCCATGCGCTTTCGCCAGCTTCGCCTTGTCCTCGGTGCTGACCGTGCCGATCACGGTGGCGCCGAGCGCCTTGGCCCACTGGCCGAACAGCAGGCCGACGCCGCCGGCCGCGGCATGGAACAGCACGGTGTCGCCGGCTTTGATCTTGTAGGTGCGCTGCACGAGATATTCGGTCGTCATGCCCTTCAGCATGATGGCCGCCGCGGTCTGGTCGGAAATGCCACTGGGAAGCACCACCACGCGGTCGGCCTGCATCAGGCGCTCTTCCGAGTAAGACCCGAGCGGCGCCGAAGCATAGGCGACACGGTCGCCGACCTTGATATCGCTCACGCCCTCACCCACGGCGGTGACGGTGCCGGCACCTTCCATGCCGAGCGTGAGCGGCAGCGGCAGCTTGTAAAGCCCGGTGCGGTGATAGGTGTCGATATAGTTCAGGCCGGCGGCGGTGTTCTTCAGGCGGATCTGGCCGGGGCCGGGCGCGCCGACCTCGACCTCTTCCCATTTCATCTTCTCGGGGCCGCCAACTTCGTGAATGCGGATCGCGTGTACCATTGCGTTTGAACTTTCTCTCAGGAGAGGTGTGACTTGAAGAAATTCGCCGTGCGCGTATTGGCAGCAAAGGCGGCATCCTTGTCGTAATGCTCGCCGCCGACACGGGCGAAGGCATGGTCGTTGCCCTGGTATTCATGCAGCGTGACATTGCTGTTGCCGGCCACGGCGGCTTTCACCTTGGCCTGCTGGTCCTTGGGCACGAATTTGTCTTCGGTTGCCACATGCATCAGCAGCGGCTTTTTGATATTGGCCACTTCGCCAGTATGCTCGGCCAGGCCGACGCCATAGTAGGAGACCGCCGCATCCACGTCGCTGCGCGCCGCCATCAGGAAGGCGAGCTTGCCGCCCAGGCAATAGCCAACCGTGCCGACCTTGCCGCCGGTCATCTTGCGCAGGGCGTCGAGCGACGATTTCAGGTCGGTGATGCCGAGATCGAGATTGAAGCCACCGAACAGGGCGAAGGCCTTGTCCCAGTGTTCCTTCGACTTGTCGGTGATATCGACGCCGGGTTCCTGGCGCCAGAACAGGTCGGGGCAGAGCGCGACATAGCCTTGCGCGGCCAGATCGTCGCAGATGTCGCGCATCACCTGGTTGACGCCGAAGATTTCCTGGATCACCAGGATGCCGGGGCCCCCCTTGGCAATATTGGTGTCCCCGGCGACATAGGCGCTGAACGTCCCGCCATCCTGGGCCGTGATCGTGACCGTCTTTGCCATTGCGCGTTTCTCCCTGTCTGAAAGCGGGAGAAACTGTAAGCAGGCCAGCGGGGCCAGGGCAACCGACAGGACCGTGATCGTGTACCCGGTGACAAATCGGAAATTGGTTCACGCCACCGAAAAGCCCAGCCCCGGCGATAGCACGGTGCTGCCGTCCTGTTCCAGTTCCAGCAGCCCGAAGGCCGGGTCGGCCTTGAAGCTGGCGGCAAAGTCATGCAGCCGGCGCACCCGCGAGACGGGCACCCGCTCTGCTGCCAGCGCGGCTTCGAGGGCCTCGGCCTGCCAGTTGCGCAAGGCTGCGCTGACCTCGCGCTTGAAACGGGCCGGATCGGTGGACCGGGCGAAACGGGCCGGACCCTCCAGCGGCAGGCCGTCGGGGAAAATGCCGCGATCCTCGGCCAGCGCCGCCAGCCCGATGATGTTGAGCAGCGCCATCACATGGCGCGGCTTGTTGGCGCCGATGGCGATCCAGCCGTCGCTGCACTGGAACAGGTCGGCGGCCGGGCTGCCGGAATAGCCCTGGTTGCCCAGCCGCGGCGGCGAGGCGCCGTTGGTCAGCGTGTCGCAGGTAAAGGGATACATCAGCTGCATGGCGGCGCCGATCATTGAGACATCCAGCAGCATGCCTTTGCCGGTGCGCTCGCGCTCGCGCAGGCCGGCCAGCATGGCGAAGGCGGCGAGCAGTCCGGCGACCGCATCGACGGCCGGGAAGCCGACCTTGATCGGCGGATCTTCCTCGGTGCCGGCCAGCATCATCATGCCGGTCATCGCCTGGATCACATGGTCGTAGGCCGGTCGGTCGGCCCAGGCGCCCTGGCGGCCGAAGCCGGAGACCGAGCAATAGACGATGCCCGGGTTGAGCGCCTTGACCGATTCATAGTCCAGCCCGAAGCGGTCGAGCACGCCGGGCCGCAGGTTGTCGAGCAGGATATCGGCCGTCGCCGCCAGGTCGCGCGCCGTCTTCAGTTGCTCGGGATCGCGCAGGTCGAGCTGCAGCCGGCGTTTGCCGGCATTCAGCGCGGCATAGCCCTGCATGCCGCGCGGCGTATTGCGCATCACGTCACCGTCGGCGCCCTCGACCTTGATCACCTCGGCGCCGAGCCGGGCGAGATGGAAGGAGGCCAGCGGCCCGGCGATGACATGCGAGAAATCCAGCACCGTCACGCCAGTCAGCGGCTGGAATGCGCTCATCGCTGCGCTCCGATATTGGCGGCTTTGATCAGCTTGGCGTATTTCTCGGTCTCGGCGCGCACAAAGGCGGTGAACTCGGCCGGCGTTGCGCTGGTGCTGATCGGGCTGCCGATGCGGTCATAGGCGGCGATCACCTCGGGCATGCGGGCAACCGCCAATGCCGCCTCGTTCAGTCGCGCCACGATGGGCGCCGGCATATTGGCCGGGCCCCACAACCCGCTCCAGGATTCCAGCACCAGGTCGTCGCTGCCATAGAGTTCCTTCAGCGTCGGCACTTCGGGCAGCTGCGACATGCGCTTCGGCGCGGTGGTGGCCAGTGCGCGCACCTTGCCGGCATTGACCTGCGGCACGGCGGTGGAGGAGGTGGGGAAGGCGAATTCCACCGTCTTGCTCAGGATCGCCGGCACGATCTCGACCGAACCGCGATAGGGCACATGCACCACGTCGATGCCGGTGAAATTGGCAAAGCCCGCGCCGGCCAGATGCGCCGCACTGCCGATGCCACCGGAGCCGTAATTGAACTTGCCTGGCGCCGCCTTGGCTGCAGAAACCAGATCGGCGACACTGCGGAACGGGCCTTCGGCATCGACGATCAGCATGGTCGAGGCGGTACCGAGCAGGGTGATATGGGTGAAGCCGGTCAGCGGATCGAAGTCCGCCTTCGGCTCCATCAGCTTCTGCGCCACATGCGTCGAGGCGCCCAGCATGATGGTATAGCCGTCGGGCGCGGATTGCGTGGCGATCTGCGCCGCCAGCATGCCGCCGGCGCCAACGCGGTTGTCGACCACCACGCGCTGGCCCAGCACATCGCTCATCTTGTCGGCAAACACGCGGGTCAGCACATCCGGCCCGCCACCCGCCGCATAAGGCAGGATCAGCTTGATCGGCTTGGTCGGGTAGCTTTGCGCGCGCAGGACATTGGGCGCGAAGACGGCCGCCGTGCTGGCGGCGGCGAATTGCAGCATAGTACGGCGCGTGGGGCGGCGGCTCAGCGGACGCATGTTTCCTCCATGATTTTCGTCCAGCCTAGAAGCCGCTCGCTTGCCGGTAAATTATTGATATGGACTATATCCATAACCAGTGGATATATCGTCGGATGCTCCGCACCGCCACTTTGCGCTCAGATCGCCTGCGCCTGCGCCATCTCCGCCTGCTCGATGCCGTCGAGGCCGCCGGCTCGCTCAGCCGTGCGGCGCAGCAGCTGGGATTGAGCCAGCCGGCCGCCACGAAGATCCTTCGCGAGTTGGAAACCGTGGTCGGTGCCGCGCTCTACGAACGCCTGCCCCGTGGCGTGCGGCTGACCGAAGCCGGGCATGCCGTGGTCGAGCGGCTGCGCATCGGCCTCATGGCACTGGACCGCGCGCTCGATCAGGGCCTGGGTGACGGCAGGTCGGTGCCGCGCCGCAGGCTCTCGGTGGGCGCGTTGCCGCTGGCGACGGTCGACATGCTGCCACAGGCGGTGGCGCAACTGCGGCGTGAGGGCATCGATTTCGACATCGAGATCAGCGAAGGCACGGTGCCGGATATGCTGGCGGCGTTGCGCGGCCGGCGCATCGACTGTTTCATCGGCCGCGTCGATGCCGCCACGCTGCGCGATCCCGCCCTGCGCGATCTGGCCGCCACGCCGCTGATCACCGAAGGCCTGTCCTTTGCCGCATCGCGCCGGCATCCACTGGCGCGCCGGCGTTCCGTGCCGCTGGCCGAGCTTGTGGCGCAAGCCTGGGTGCTGGCGCCGCTGCCGAGCTTTACGCGCGTCGTAGTCGACCAGCATTTCCTCGATCACGGCCTGTCCCTGCCGCGGCCGGTGGTCGAATCGCTGTCGTTTCATACCAATCTGCAGATCGTCGGCCGCAGCGACCTGGTGACGGCGGCACCGTTTTCAGCGGTGGCGCATTACAGCCGGCTTGGTCTGGTGCAGTCGCTGCGCGTCGATCGCGAGCCGGTGGCGACGCCACTGCTGTTTCTGGCGCATCGCGAAACCATGGCGCTGTCGTCGCTGCAGCGCCTGGCGGCGGCGCTGCAGGCCGGCGTCAGAACAGGCTGACCTGCTCCGAGGGCACATAGGCGCCTTCATGGCGCAGCAGCCAGCGCTTGGTCTCCAGCCCGCCCTTGCCGGAATAGCCGCCGGCATCGCCGCCGGCCGCGAGTATGCGGTGGCAGGGAATGATCACCGGGATCGGATTGGCGCCGCAGGCGCTGCCCACGGCCCGGGAATCCACCGTGCCGGTGCCCACCGCGGTCGCGGCCTCGCCATAAGAGCGCGTGCGGCCGGCGGGGATCGCCCGCATGAAATCCCACACCGCGCGCTGGAAGTCCGTGCCGGCTGGATCGAGCGGCAGGTCGAAGCCGGTTTTGCCGTCGGTGAAATAGGCCGCCAGTTGCCTGGCCGCCTCGTCCAGCAGGGCCTGGGCCTCGGGCGGCGTGTCGATATCTGCGGGTTTGGCGCCGCGCCCGCCCCAGTCCAGCTTCACGATGGCCTGCGTGGTCGCGAAAACCGTCAGCGAACCCAGCGGGCTCGGCAGAGTCAGACTATAGGTGGCACGGGGTTTGGTCATAAAATTCTGATACTTGGCAGTAAGGCCCGGAAGGCTGGACTTCAATCTTCAGGCCACTATGGTTACGCCCAAATTCCACATATCCATAGCATGGCCGGACCGGCCGGAGATATCCGCTTATGTCACAGTCATTGTCCGATTTCGACAAGACGCCCGTCACCGTTCTGACCGGTTATCTGGGCGCCGGCAAGACCACCCTGCTGAACCGCATCCTGACCGAGAATCACGGCAAGAAATACGCCGTCATCATCAATGAATTCGGCGAAATCGGCATCGACAACGAGCTGGTCGTGGATGCCGATGAAGAAGTCTTCGAGATGAATAACGGCTGCATCTGCTGCACCGTGCGCGGCGACCTGATCCGCATCATCGAAGGCTTGTTCAAGCGTAAGGACCGTTTCGACGCCATCGTGGTGGAAACCACCGGCCTCGCCGATCCCGGCCCGGTGGCGCAGACCTTCTTCGTCGATGACGACGTGTCGCGCCGCGCGCGGCTCGATTCCATCGTCACCGTGGTAGATGCGCGGCATCTGCCCGCCCGCCTGAAAGACAGCCGCGAAGCCGAGGAGCAGATCGCCTTCGCCGATGTGATCGTGCTGAACAAGACCGACCTGGTCAGCAAGGACGAATTGGCCGAGGTGGAGCGTCGCATCCGCAGCGTGAACCGCTTCGCGCAGATCCATCATGCCACGAAGTGCGACGTGGACCTCGCCAAGGTGCTGGATCGCGGCGCCTTCGATCTCAACCGCATTCTCGACCTCGAACCGGATTTCCTCAAAAATAATCCGGCGCATGGCGAAGCCGGTCATGTGCATGACGAGCATTGCGGTCATGATCATGGGCATGACCATCATCACCATGACCATCAACACGGCCACAACCCGGCGCATGGCGAGCCGGGCCATGTGCATGACGAACATTGCGGCCACGATCACCATCATGATCATGGTGACGACAGCATCCACGACACCACCGTGAAGAGCGTGTCGCTGAAGCTGGATACGCCGGTCGATTCGCGCAAATTCGATGCCTGGATCGGCGAACTGCTCGCCACCAAGGGCCAGGATATCCTGCGCAGCAAGGGCATCCTGGATTTCAAGGGCAGCGACAAGCGCTTCGTCTTCCAGGCCGTGCATATGATCAAGGACGGCGATTTCCAGCGCGACTGGCGCAGCGACGAAGACCGCTTCTCACGTCTGGTCTTCATCGGCCGCGACCTCGACCGCGATGCCCTGCAGAAGGGCTTCGAGGGCTGCCGCGCCTGATGTCGAACGTGAAGAACGCGTCTCCCGGCACGCAGGTCGGTTTCCGGGCCTATCTCTGGCAGTTCCAGTCCGCCGTCGTGGCGGTGGCCTCGGCCGATGAGGCCGGCCATGCCGGCTTCGGCCTGGGCGATGGTTCGATCGCGCTCAGGCCTTTCGATCAGCCGGACGCCAACACCACGCGGCGACTGATCGTGCATCCTGATTCTGCATTGCTCTGTCTGGCGGCTTCCCCCGATGGCGAGGGCTTTGTCTCGGGCGGCGACGATGGCCGCCTGATGCTGACAACTGTCGATGGCGAAGGCAGCGAGTTGGCGACTGTGCCGCGCAAATGGATCGAGCAGATCGCAGTCTCTGAAGGTGGCATTGCCTACGGCGCCGGCAAGCGCGTCGGGCTGCTGACCGCGCAGGGCGCGCCGGTTGCGGTGTTCGAGGATCATCCCAGCACGGTCACGGGTCTTGCCTTCAATCCGAAGGGCAAGCGCCTGGTCGTGTCGCATTACGGCGGCGTGTCGCTGTGGTGGACCAAGTCCGAGCAGCAGACGGCGAAACGCCTGAACTGGAAAAGCTCGCATGTTGCGGTCACCTGGTCGCCCGACGGCAAGTTCGTCATGACGGCGACGCAGGAAAACGAGATGCATGGCTGGCGGCTGTCGGACAGCGCCGACATGCGCATGAGCGGCTACCCGTCCAAGCCTCGTTCCTTAAGCTGGTCGAAGGACGGCCGCTGGCTTGCCACCTCGGGTGCCGAAGTCGTTGTGGTATGGGATTGCAAGGGCAAAGGCCCGATGGGTACCGCGCCGATGGAGCTGAGCCGCGGTGCGCTGGTCACTGCGGTGGCCTGCCATCCGAAGCATGGTCTGATTGCGTCCGGTCATGCCGATGGCCAGATCAAGATGGGCCGCATCAACGACGAGTCGAGCATCGATCTGGAAAAGCTGGGACCGGCGCCGATCACCTCGCTCGCCTGGAGCCGCGATGGCCGCTACCTGATTGCCGGGGGCGAAGACGGCTCAGCCGGCATTCTGGATTTCGGGACGTAAGCCTGAGTCTCGTCGTCCCCGCGAAAGCGGGGACCCAGTTCTTTTCTTCCTGGGGACATGCTGGACTCCCGCTTTCGCGGGAGTGACGAAAAGGCTTACCGCGAAACCCGCGCAGCCCTGGCGATGCGCAGCAGGGCGTCGCCGCAGGCGCTGGCCGCCGGCATGCCGGTGCTCTTGGCCATCAGTTCGGCATCGGTGAGGATTTCCAGCGCGCGCATCAGTCGGTCGCTCGTCCACTGGCGCATCTGCTTCTCGAAGCCGGCGCTGCGCGTCCAGTGTACGCCCAGTCGTTTCGGGTCCATCACGTTGCCAGCCTCGCGGCTGGCGGCGGCCAGATGCAGTTTCTGGCCATGCTTTTGCGCCACGCGCAGGATGGCGACAGGCGATTCACCGGCACCCTCGCAGCGCGTCAGCGCGTCGGTCAGCTGGTTGAAGTCACCGCCAAAGGCCGCGAAAGCCGCATCGTCCAGGAATAGCGTGGAGCTGTCACCGATCACGGCTTCGCAGTCTTCCAGGCTGATCGGCGTTGGATCGTCGCCCTTGTAGAGCAGCAGTTTTGCGATCTCGCCGCGCGTGATCATGCGGTCGGCGCCCAGATTGTCGAGCAGATAGGCCATGGCGTCGGGCGAGATTTTCTTGCCGGCCTCCTTCACCATCTCCTCGGCGAGACCCTGCAGCGCGCGGTTGTCGTCGGCATAGCAGCCAAGGGCAACGCCGATCGCGGCGTCTTCGAAAGCGACACGCAGCGACGATCGCGGCGTCAATTCGCCGGCCTCGACCACGATCAGCGCATCGCCGGGCGCGTCCTTGAAGAATTCGGCAAACAGTTTGCCGTTGCGGTCGCCGGCACCGGAGATCATCACCACGCGGCGACCGCCGGTCAGCGCCAAGGCCGCGGCTTCATCGGCCAGGCGCGCCGGATCGTCCTGCAGCTGTGCGCCGGTCAGCGTGGCGACGCGGAATGGGTCGCTCAGGTCAGGGCAGGCGCTTTGTGCAACAGCTTTGGCGCGTTCGCGGATCAGGCCGGCATCGCTGCCGAACAGCAGCACCGCGCGGATCTCGGGTCGCGGCCGTTTGACGAAGCCCTCGACCTCGCGCGCGGCCAGCTTCATTGCAGCAGGCCGCGCTGCAGCTCGGGCGACTGCTGCGCGGGAACTTGCGGGGCCAGCTGCTGCTCGCGCATTTCTCGTTCTAAGCGCCGCCGTTCAAGTTCCGGTCTGCGATCGAAGTAGTTACCCAGCCGCAAGCGGATCTGCTCGGCGACATCGCGCAACGCACGCTCGCGGGCATTCTTTTCGCTGACCAGATTGGCATAGTCGGCCTGGGTCACGTTGTAGGAGGCCTGGCTGTTGGTGGAGAGTGAGGTGAGAATGGCGCCGGTCTGATAGTCGCGCAGATAGACAGATGCGGTGATCTGCAGGTTGTTGCGGGTGATTTCTTCGGTGCGGGTCACGAAGACCGAGCCGACCGTTTCGGTGAGCCGATAGTCGAGGCGGTAGAGCGGGCGGTCCGGCTGGCCGTGGGGTGTCAGGCTGTCCAGCAGGAAGTTGCGCAACTGCTGTGACGGACGATCTTCAGGTTGCGCGACAATGATCTGCGAGAATTCCTGCACCGCATTCGTGCCGCCCGCCTGCTTATACAGCGGCCGGAAGCCGCAACCCGCCACGATGCCGGCCAGCAGCAGGCTGACGGCCAGAATGCGGAAGGGTTTAGACCACGACATTGACGATCCGGTTTGGCACGACGATCACCTTGCGCACGGGCTTGCCATCGATGGCGCGCACGACATTGTCGTTGGCCAGCGCCAGTTTTTCCAGCTCGGGCTGCGTCATGTCGCGGGCGACTTCGATGGTGGCACGCAGCTTGCCCGAGACCTGCACGGCAATGGTGACGGTCTCGTCGCGCGCCAGGTCGGCATCGGCAACCGGCCAGGGCTGCTCCAGCAGCAGGCCGTCATGGCCCAAGGCCTGCCAGATTTCCTCTGCCAGATGCGGCACCATCGGACCGATCAGCTTGGCGAGCGACTCCAGCGCCTCGCGGCGGGCCCAGGCGGTAGCCGTGTCGTCGCCCTTGGCCGCTTCCAGCAGATTGGCGAATTCGTGGATGCGCGCCACGGCCTTGTTGAAATGGAACTGCTCCAGATCCTGGGTCAGTGCGGTGATGGTCTTGTGCAACTCGCGCCGCAATTCCTGCGCGGTCTCGGGCCACTCGGCCGGCTTCGGCGCCGACTTGGCCGCAATCGGGCCACGCGGCTCGGAGACCAGGCGCCACAGGCGCTGGGTGAAGCGCCAGGCACCTTCGACGCCGGACTCGCTCCATTCCAGGTCGCGTTCCGGCGGGCTGTCCGACAGCATGAACCAGCGTGCGGTATCGGCGCCGTAGGTATCGATAATCAGGCCGGGATCGATGACGTTCTTCTTCGACTTCGACATCTTCTCGGTGCGGCCAACCGTCACCGGTTCGCCGGTGGTGAAATGCACCGTGCGATTGCCGTCTTTCTTCACCTCGGTCGGCTGCAGCCAGGCGCCGGAGGCATCCTTGTAAGTCTCGTGACAGACCATGCCCTGCGTGAACAGGCCAGCGAAAGGCTCGCCGCTTTTCAGCGACAGATGGCCGGTGTCACGCAGCGCGCGGGTGAAGAAGCGCGAATAGAGCAGATGCAGAATCGCATGCTCGATGCCGCCGATATACTGATCGACCGGCATCCAGTAGTCGACTTCGTCTTTCACCATCGGCAGATCGGCGCGCGGACTGCAGAAACGGGCGAAGTACCACGAACTGTCGACGAAGGTGTCGCAGGTATCGGTCTCGCGCCGCGCCGCCTTGCCGCAACTCGGGCAGTTCACATGTTTCCAGGTCGGATGGTGATCCAGCGGATTGCCCGGCCTGTCGAAAGTGACGTCGTCGGGCAGCTGCACTGGCAGCTCCTGCTTCGGCACCGGCACGATGCCGCAGGCGCCGCAATGGATCACCGGGATCGGGCAGCCCCAGTAACGCTGGCGCGACACGCCCCAGTCGCGCAGGCGGAAGGTAACAGTGCCTTCGCCGGCCTTCAGCTCTTCCAGCTTTTTGATCGCCGCGCGTTTGGCAGCCGTGACATCCAGGCCGTTGAGGAAGTCGGAGTTGATTGCCACCGTGTTGTCGGTCTCGGTGAAGGCTTCGGTACCGATCTCGATGGCGCTCTGGCCTTTCGGAGCGACAACGGCCTTCACGCTCAGATCGTATTTGCGCGCGAAATCCAGATCGCGCTGGTCATGGCCTGGGCAGCCGAAGATCGCGCCGGTGCCGTATTCCATCAGCACGAAATTCGCCACATAGACCGGCAGGGTCCAGCTCGGATCGAACGGATGCACCGCGTCGATGCCGATGCGATAGCCTTTCTTCTCGGCCTTTTCGAGTTCGGCTTCTGCCGTACCGCTCTGGCGGCATTCCTCGATGAAAGCGGCGAGTTTCGGATCGTTTTTCGCAGCTTCGGCGGCCAGCGGATGATCGGCGGCAATCGCGACGAAACTGGCGCCATACAGCGTGTCGGGGCGCGTGGAGTAAACCTCCACCTTGTCGGAACGGCCCTTGAGCGCGAAGGAGAAGCGCGCGCCTTCGGATTTGCCGATCCAGTTCTGCTGCATCAGCTTGACGCGGTCAGGCCAGCGCTCCAGACCGGTCTGGAGCGCGTCGAGCAGATCGTCGGCGTAGTTCGTGATCTTGAGGAACCACTGCGACAGCTTGCGGCGTTCGACCACGGCGCCGGAGCGCCAGCCGCGGCCATCGATCACCTGCTCGTTGGCGAGCACGGTGTGATCCACCGGGTCCCAGTTGACGAAGCTTTCCTTGCGGTCGATCAGGCCGGCCTTGAGAAAATCGAGGAAGATTTCCTGCTGATACTTGTAATAGCCCGGATGGCAGGTCGCGAATTCGCGGCTCCAATCCAGAGAGAGGCCCATGCGCTGCAACTCGGCACGCATGTTGGCGATGTTGTCATAGGTCCAGGCGGCGGGATGGACCTTCTTCTCCTGCGCGGCATTCTCCGCCGGCAGGCCGAAGGCGTCCCAGCCCATCGGATGCAGCACGTTGAAACCGCGGGCGCGTTTGTAGCGGGCAACGACATCGCCGAGCGTGTAGTTGCGCACATGGCCCATATGGATGCGTCCCGACGGATAGGGAAACATCTCAAGGACGTAGTATTTCGGACGCTTGGGGTCGGCTTCGGCACGGAAGGCCTGGCGCTCGTTCCAGGCGGTCTGCCACTTGGTTTCGACCGCCTTGGCGTTATAGCGGGACATCAACGATTCCGGGGTTAGACGTATGCGGGTATGGGGCTGTGTGCTGCGTCAGCGACGCGCTTCAGCTTCCATGCGGAATTCACGGGCACGCTGCAGGATGGCGTTTTCCATGCTCACGGCCGTATTGGGTGCCGCCGCCTGGTCAGCCCAGTTGTCGCCCTGGCGCACCTGGCGGAAAACCGCGACACGAATACCGTCGGCGCGCAACGCGCGGTCGAGGATGTAAACATTGACCTTGAAGCGCTCGGCCGGCGTCTGCGGCGGCGTGTACCAGTCTGTGATGATCACGCCGCCGAACGGGTCAGCCGAGACCAGCGGCATGAAGGACACGGTGTCGAGCGTGGCGCGCCACAGGAAGCTGTTGACGCCGATGCCGCCGCCGCCGCCTTCGTCTTTCTTCTGTCCGCCGCCCAGCAGGTTCAGGCCGCCGGCGCCGAAAACCGACTGCCGCGGGGCATTGGGGGCCGGATTGTAGTTACCGGAGCTGTCCTTCTCCGGGTAGTAGGTCTGGGTCTCGCCATCGCTGCGCGACGCACAGCCGCCCAGCGCCAGCAGGGCTGCCAGGGCAGAAACCAGCATCGCTCGGCGATGCGAAAAATCCCGCCGGGATGAACGGGTTGGGCGCACAGACGCCATCGTGGCAATCCTCCAGAAACGCATACTGCAGCAGTGGGTGACGCAGTCTATAACAGGCCCGATTGACCGGCCAGTAGTACACCGTGGGATTGGCGGGATTGTCAGGCCGTAGGAAAGGGCTTAAGTCGGCCGGGCCCGTGGTTGCCCCGGGCACGGCGCGGAATCGGCAGGACATGACTTCGAACACACAGTCGGTGCAGGATTTTTTGCAGCTCGCCTGGCAGGCCCAGGCGGCGGGACAGTTCGACCAAGCGATCGAAATCTATCAGAAAACGCTCGACCTGCAGCAAACCGCCCCGGCCTGGCTGGGGCTTGGCCAGTGTCATCTCGAACGCAAGGATTCGCAGGCAGCCCTGGCCGCTTTTCGCCAGGCTTTGGCCCTGATGCCGCAATCGGGGGCGATTCGGCATATGGTCGATATGCTGGAGGGCGCGCGGGTCCCGGACCGGGCGCCCGACGACTATGTCGTCTGGGTTTTCGATGGCCATGCCGAGAATTTCGAGGCCCATCTGGCCGCCCTGAATTACCGCGGGCCGCAGATGGTCGCCGGGCTGATCGAGGGAAGCTGGGACCGGGATGGCAGCCGGGCCATCCTGGATCTGGGCTGCGGCACAGGGCTGAATGCACCGATATTCAGGCCTTATGCGCAGCGACTGGACGGGGTCGATCTGGCGCCGCGCATGCTGCAGCAAGCCGCCCGTCGCGGTCTCTACGATCATCTTTACAAGGCTGAGGCGCATACCTTCCTGCGCCGTCCGCCGTGTCGTTACGATGCCGTCATCGCCACCGATGTTTTTATCTATATCGGGCAGCTGGAGGAAATTTTTTCCTTTTCAGATCAATATCTTAATAAAGGCGGTGAGCTATTGTTCACAATCGAGCTCGCCACTGGGGAACAGCCGGTCGAATTACGGTCCAGCGGTCGCTTCCGGCAGACCGACGCTTATATCCGCGCCCTGGCCGGACGGACCGGATTCGAGGTCGTCGCCACTCATGATGAGGCGCTGCGAATCGAAAACGGCATACCGGAGGCCGGTCGCGCCTACCGACTCGTCCGCTTGTAGCGCGCGGTTTTAACCGCCCTTTCACACTTCTGGCCTGGGACAGCCGTGTCGGGCATATGTGGCTTCTGATTCTATGCATCTGTTTAATATAGATAATTTCGGCTTTCTCGTGATTTTGTGTGGCGCAATTGCAACACCGGTTCCAAAAGTCTCGGGAAAACGGCTGCTTTAATTGACACTTGCAGGGCGCAAATGGCTTGATCCTCAGCGATCAGCGGCCCGTCTGGCTGTTTGTTCGATGCTAGTGACTAGCACTGCAACCCTAATCCCGGTGGGAGAGGAAAGAGGAAAATGAAGAAGACTCTGCTTCTGCAAACGGCGCTCGTTGCCGCTGCCGGCCTGTTCGTGGCCGATATCGCTAACGCGCAGACCAAGGAAGTTCCGCTCGGCGTGACCGTCGGCGGCTATTACACCCAGCTCCTGCAGTATCAGGATCGTTCGCCCCAGGCCGGTCAGTCTGACCATGGCGTGAAGCAGGACGCGGAAATCTATTTCAACTTCCGCGGCGTTCTGGCGAACGGCACCGTGATCGGCGGCCGCGTTGAACTGGAAGCTGGCGCCTATGGCGATCAGATCGACGAAGCCTACATGTTCATCGAACATGCTGAGTTCGGCCGCGTTGAAGCCGGCTCGATGGACTCGACCACCACCAAGATGATCTACGGTGCGCCGTCCGCTCTGCCGAGCTACAGCACCACCGTGCAGTCGGAATACTCGGCGGTGTACAACGCCCCGCTGATGCGTTTCGCCAACAACATGGACGACACCAACCACATCAACCTGTTCTCGGCTTCGAACCGCTACTTCGGTTCCAAGGCGGGCAAGGGTCTGCAGATTGGCGCCGGCTACTCGCCGGATAACTGCCAGGACCTCACCACGGTCGCTGCGACCTCGGTCAATGCCACCACCGGCCTGCAGAATGGCTGCGGCGGCGGCTTCTTCACCCCGACCGGTCTTGAGCAGCAGTTCAACGCTGCCGCCAACTACATCGAGTCGTTCGGCGCCTTCGACGTCGCCCTCTACGCTGGCTACAACAGCGTGAAGGTGATCGGCGCCGGTGCGGCCACCACCCCGAGCAGCCGTGAGAGCGGCAAGCAGGGCGGCGCGCTGTTCACCTACAACATCGGCGACGGTTCGTCGGTGCAGGTCGGCGGTGCGATCACCGACGAAGATGTGACCGGTGCTCGCGAGCGCAAGGGCTGGACGGCCGGCGCGCGTTACCTGACCAATGGTGCGGCTCCGGGCTCGGTCGGTATCGGCTTTGAATACGCCGACCGTAACGAAAAGGGCGCCGCTCGCGCGGGTGACCTGGAATACTGGCATGTCGGCCTGACCTACCAGGTCGCCGCCGGCATCCTGGGCTTCGTGGGCGTCGGCGTTGCCGACACCACCGACACCATCACGGCCGGCAGCAATGCCGACCAGACCTTCGGTGTTGTCGGTCTGAGCCTGACGTTCTAATCCGCTCTGCGGACTGGAAGGAAAGGGCGGGGTTTACCCCGCCCTTTTTCTTTTTCCGGGCATGGAACTGCCGCAGCGGTCGACAGCCCGGCAGAAGGGGCGCAGAGTTCAGCGCCCCGCTCGTGTGACGGTCGACACAGGAATGGATGCCCGTTTTGCCACACCCAGCCGGAAACTGTCCGGCTCAGGCCGGAATGCCGGAGGTGGGGCAGAGTCTGCGTTGACTTCGGTCAGTGAGCGATCTTATGTCGTCGCGTGGTGAGCCGTGGACCATTGCTTTGGCGCTGACAGGTCAATTCAACCCCCAAGGGACCCACATGAAAAAGACGCTCCTGCTCCAGACTGCCCTGGTGGCGACAGCCGGCCTGTTCCTGGCCGATATAGCCTCAGCCCAGACCAAGGAAGTGCCGATCGCCGTGACTGTCGGCGGTTACTTCACCACGGTCTTCAAGGCTGCCGATCTTGAAAGCAACCGCACCCTGACCGGACGTCAGGATCACGGCTTCTCGACCGATGCGGAAATCTACTTCAACATCCGCGGCGTGCTGGCGGACGGCACCGTGATCGGTGGCCGTGTCGAACTCGAAGGCCAGACCGAAGGCGACCAGATCGACGAAGCCTATATGTTTGTCGAGCGCAGCGACATCGGCCGCGCCGAATTCGGCTCGACCGACCGCGCCGCGTCGAAGATGGTTTTCGCTGCGCCGACCGCCATTCCGGGCTATGGCACGGTTGACCCGACCGGTTCGATCGCGATCACCAATGCGCCGACCGGTGCGCGTACCAGCGGCAACCTGACCAAGTTTGCCGGCGCGCCGGATGACGCGAACGGTATCAACCTCTACACCTCGGCCAACCGCTATTTCGGCTCCAAGGCCGGCAAGGGCCTGCAGTTCGGCGTCTCCTACACGCCGGATGGCTGCCAGGACCTCACCACGGTCAGCAACACCTCGATCAACTCGACCACCGGTCTGCAGACCGGTTGCGGCGGCGGTTTCACCACCGATAACGACGCCGGCCAGGTCTCGGAGGCCTACACCTTCGCGGCGAACTACGTTGAATCGTTCGGCGCGCTCGATGTCGGCCTCTTCGGCGCCTACAACCGCTTCAACATCGAAGCGACCAGCGCCGGTACGGCTGCCAATGGCGCGGCGACTGTGTTCCAGAATAGTGGCCTGGAAGGCTGGGCGGTCGGTACCACGCTGACCTACAACATCGGCGACGGTTCGTCGGTGCAGGTCGGTGGCGGCTGGAAGAAGGAAGAGATGGGCGTCGGCGTGAACGACGAACGTAACGTCTACACCGCCGGCGTGCGCTATCTCACCAATGGTGTCAATCCGGGTTCGATCGGCGTCGGCGTCGACTATGCTAAGACCAAGGCCGACCAGGGCAACATCGCCGGTACCGCTGTCAGCGGTGAAGACGAATACACCTGGTATTCGCTCGGCGTGACCTACCAGGTCGCGCGCGGCATCATGGGCTTCGGCGGCGTCGGTCGGTATGAGTATGAAGACGCGATCGCGGCCGGCACTGTTGTCGGCGGCAGCACGCAGGCCGACAACAATTCGAAGGCGAATTTCGCCATCGTCGGCATGCGCCTCGACTTCTAAGTCAGACGCTCACTGCAACAGGAAAGGGCCGCAGCGATGCGGCCCTTTTTCTTTGCCGTCAGATGAACAGCGCCAGCCCGAGCAGGGCGGCCACCGCCCATAATGCCCAGAGTAGCGGGCGGCGGCGGCGCGCATTGGCCAGTGCCTGGCTTTCGGCCAGTGCGGCGATGCTGGCCGGGCTGAGTTGCAGGCCATCATTCCTGGCTGTCTCGGCCAGCGCCTCCAGGTCGCGCGCCACTTGCGGCAGCTTGCGGGCGAAATCCAGCATGCTGCCGGCGGTTTCGCGAATATAGGCTTCCGGCCCCATATGCTCGCGCGCCCAGTCTTCGATCACCGGCCGTGCTGCATTCCAGAAATTGATCTCGGGATCGAGGCTGCGTGCCACACCCTCCACCGTCACCATGGTCTTCTGCAGCAGCAGCAGATGCGTCTGCGTCTGCATGCCGAAGGTTTCGGTGATCTGGAACAGCTGCGCCAGCAGGCGTCCGACCGAAATCTCGGCGACCGGGCGATCCAGGATCGGTTCGCCAATCGAGCGGCAGGCCTGCGCGAAAGCCTCGACGCTGCGGTCGGCCGGCACATAGCCGGCCTCGAAATGCACTTCCGCGGCGCGACGCCAGTTCCCGGTCAGGAAGGCACCCAGCATCTCGGCCATGAAGCGACGCGTCTTGAGATCGAGCCGGCCCATGATGCCGAAATCGACCAGCTCCAGCCGCCCGTCCGGAGCAACGAAAAGATTGCCGTGATGCATGTCAGCGTGGAAATAGCCATCACGCAGCGCCTGTTTGAGAAACACGCGGATGACGCGGTCGGCCACCACCGTCACATCGATACCGGCGGCAATCAGGGCAGCGCGATCCTCAATGGGGGTGCCACTGATGCGCTGCACGGTCATGACGCGACGCCCGGTGCGCTGCCAGTCGATGGCCGGCACGATCACATCGGTATCGTCGAGGAAATTGTCGCGCAGCTCGGACGCTGCGGCTGCTTCCAGTCGCAGGTCGAGTTCGATCGACACCCATTCGGTCAGGGCCAGCACCACCTCGCGCGGGCGGAGCCGCGCCATGCCGGCGACATGGCGCTCCATCGTCTCGGCGATCCAGGCAAACAGTTTCAGGTCGCGCGCAAAGGCCGCTTCCACGCCGGGTCGCAGCACCTTCACCGCCACCGGCAGCCCAGTCGAGGTGGTGGCGAGATGTACCTGCGCCACGCTGGCGGCCGCCACGGGCACGATCTCGATATCGGCATAGAGCTGCTCGGGCGGCGCGCCGAGTTCGGCGGTCAGGATCGCATGCGCCTCTTCCCAGCCGAATGGCGGCAGCTTGTCGCGCAGACGGCCAAGATCTTCCGCCAGCGCCGGACCGACCAGATCGGGCCGCACCGACAATACCTGGCCGAGCTTGATGAAACTGGGGCCGAGATCGGCCAGCGCCGCCGCCAGCCGCTCGCCTTCGCGCAGGTCGGGCCGGCGCCGGCCGAACAGGGTCTGGAACAGGCGCAGGGCCTGCTTCGCTGTGGTGCCGCCGACGGGAGCCTGCTGCAGCAGGAACAGCGCATCATGCCGCGCGAAGCAGCGGCCGATGGCAAACAGGCGGAGCAGATGGCGCAGATCGGTCAGCACGGTGATGGGTGACTCAGATGCGACGGGCCGAATGCAAAGCAGCGATACCGCCGCTCAGGTCGCGTACCGCGACATTGCGGAAGCCGGCGGCGGCGATCATTTCTGCGAAGCGTTCCTGGTTCGGGAAGCGCCGGATGCTTTCCACCAGATAGCGGTAGGACTCGGCATCGTTGGCGACCACGCCGCCGATTTTCGGCAGCAGGTTGAAACTGTAGATGTCGTAAATCTTCGCCAGTGCCGGATTGCGCACGGTGGAGAATTCCAGGCAGAGGAAACGCCCGCCCGGCTTCAGCACGCGGAAGGCTTCGGCCAGTGCATTCTCGATATGGGTGACGTTGCGGATACCGAAGGCAATCGTATAGGCATCGACCGAGCGATCCGGCAGCGACAGCTTCTCGGCATCCATGCAGGCCCAGGTCAGGCGGCCGAGTCGCGCCTGGTCGATGGCGCGGTTGCGGCCCTGTTCCAGCATCGACGCGTTGATGTCGGCGACGATGACCTTTGACTGCGGCGCGCGGTCGAGAATGCGGAAGGCGATGTCGCCGGTGCCGCCCGCGACATCAAGGACGGTGATGGCGCCGTGCGGATTCAGCCAGTCGATCATCGCGGCCTTCCACAGCCGGTGGACGCCGCCCGACATCAGGTCGTTCATGATGTCGTAGCGGCTGGCAACTGAATCGAACACCCCGCGCACCAGGCGCGCTTTTTCGGTCTCGGCTACGGTGCGGAAGCCGAAATGGGTCTCGCTGCTGTCAGGATCTGTCTGGCTCATGATGGCCGGACCATAGCCGAAACAGCCCTTGAGCGGTATAGAGACAGACATGCCTGAATTGCCCGAAGTGGAAACCACCCGCCGGGGACTGGCCCTGAAACTGGAGGGCCGGCGCATCACGCGCATCGAGGCCCGCCGGCCGGATCTGCGCTTTCCGCTACCAAAGAATTTCGCCAAATCCATCCAGGGCCGCCGGGTCGAGGCACTGGACCGCCGCGCCAAATACATCCTGGTCCGGCTCGAAGGCGATCTGGTCTGGATCATTCATCTCGGTATGTCGGGCCGTATGGTGATCCGCGCTGGCTGGCCCAACGATATCGGGCCGCATGACCATGTGATTTTCGCCACCGAAGACGGCTCGGCCGTCACCTTCAACGATGCGCGCCGCTTCGGCATGATGGATCTGGTGCCGGGCGGGAAACTCGCCGAACACCGCCTGCTGGCCGGAATCGGACCTGAGCCGCTGGGGGACGATTTCACTCCTGCTGTGCTGGCCGCCGCGCTGGCCGGCAAGAAAACGCCGATGAAGGCCGCCCTGCTCGACCAGACCGTGGTGGCCGGACTGGGCAACATCTATGTCTGCGAGGCGCTGTTCCGCGCCGGCATCCATCCCGAAAAGCTGGCCGGCAGCGTGAAGCCCGCCAAGCTGGACCTGCTGGTCCCTGCCATCAAGGCGGTGCTGGGCGAGGCGGTGGAGGCCGGCGGTTCGTCTTTACGCGATTATGTGCAGTCGGATGGCGAGCTGGGCTATTTCCAGACCCGGTTCCGGGTCTACGACCGCGAGGGCGAGGCCTGCGTCACCTGCAAGGCCAAGGTGCAGCGGATCGTGCAGTCCGGGCGGTCGACTTTCTTCTGCAGAAAGTGCCAACGATAGACCAACATTCGTCACCCCGGGCTTGACCCGGGGTCCCATTTCGTCGAGCTGAAAAATGGGACCCCGGCTCGCGCTTCGCTTCGCCGGGGTGACGATTTTTAGGGCTATCGAAAGCCCTCTATTTGCCCCTCCAAGGCTTCCAAAAAGCGCCTCGACCTGCCAAATTCCCGGCCATGTTCCGCACCGGCTGGAGACTCGTCCCACGCCCGGCGCTAGCTGCACTTTTCGTCATTGGCGGTCTCGCCGCTGGCGGTCTGGCGCTGGCGGGGATTCGTGCAAGCGTTTCGCACGCCCATGCTGCCGCAGGTTTCCTCTCCATCGCCGAAGATGTCCCCCTGATGCCGGGCCTGGCGGAAAATGCCGATGCCGCCGCCGTGTTCGACAAGCCCTCGGGCCGCATTGCCAGCACCGAGGCCAAGGGCGCCGTCACTGCCAATGCCGTGCGGCAGTTCTATGCTGCCACCCTGCCGCAGCTGGGTTGGACACGACAGAGCAGCGAAGAGTTTCGCCGCGAAAAAGAGCAGCTGCGGCTCGGTTTCGCTGGCCGCGACGGCGCGCTCACGGTGCGTTTCGAACTTGCGCCGCATCAGCAATAACATTCAGAAAACCAGAGGAAACCGTCATGGCATATGAGAACATCCTGGTGGAGACGCGCGGCCAGGTCGGCCTGATCACGCTCAATCGTCCCAAGGCCCTCAATGCCCTGAATGCCGCGCTGATGCAGGAAATGACCGCGGCGCTGGATGCCTTCGAGGCTGACGACACTATCGGCTGCATGATCATCACCGGCTCGGAAAAGGCTTTCGCCGCCGGCGCCGATATCAAGGAAATGCAGCCCAAGACCTATATGGACGTCTACAAGGAAGACTTCATCACGCGGGACTGGGAGCGCGCCGCGCGCTGCCGCAAGCCGGTGATTGCGGCGGTGGCCGGCTATGCGCTGGGCGGCGGCTGCGAACTCGCCATGATGTGCGATTTCATCATCGCCGCCGATACCGCCAAATTCGGCCAGCCGGAGATCAACCTCGGCACCATTCCGGGCGCCGGTGGCACCCAGCGCCTGACGCGCTTCGTCGGCAAGTCCAAGGCGATGGAAATGTGCCTCACCGCCCGCATGATGGATGCCGAGGAAGCCGAACGGTCCGGTCTGGTCAGCCGCGTAGTGCCGGCCGCGGAGCTGCTGAACGAAGCCTTCAAGGCGGCGGAAAAAATCTGCAGCCTGTCGCGCCCGATCGTGATGATCGCGAAAGAGTCGGTCAACCGCGCCTATGAAACCACGCTGAGCGAGGGCGTGCGCTTCGAGCGCCGCGTCTTCCATTCCACCTTCGGTACCGAAGACCAGAAGGAAGGCATGAGCGCCTTTGCCGAGAAGCGCAAGGCCGAGTTCAAGCACCGCTAACGGACGAAACGAAAGCATCATCATGGCACCGCGCGGACGCACTCCTGCGAATGACGGCGAAGCTGGCCTGTCGCCCGCGGCCGGCTTATTGCCGGCCGGCCTGCGCGATGTGCTGCCGCCGCGCGCCGAATGGGAGGCGCAGGCGAGTGAACGCCTGATCGCCAGCTTCACGGCGCAGGGCTATGCGCGGGTCAAGCCGCCGCTGATCGAATTCGAGGAAACGCTGCTGGCCGGTTCGGGGCAAGATCTCGCCGACCAGATGTTCCGCGTCATGGATCCGGTGTCGCAGCGCATGATGGGCCTGCGCACCGATATCACTCTGCAGGTTGCCCGCATTGCCGCCAGCCGCATGAAAGACACGGCGCGCCCACTGCGTCTGGCCTATGCCGGCCAGGTGCTGCGTGTGCGTGGCACGCAGCTGCGGCCCGAGCGCCAGTTCGCCCAGGTCGGTGTCGAGCTGATCGGTTCGGAGGCACTGGCCGCCGATGTCGAGGTCGCCGTGCTGGCAGCCGAAGCGGTGGCATCGCTCGGTGTCACCGGCCTTTCGCTCGATATCACGCAGCCTTTGCTGGCGCCGGCGATCATCGCGGCGCATGGCCTGGAGCCGAAACAGGCGAAAGCCGCGCGCCGTGCGCTGGACCGCAAGGATGCCGCCGAACTGAAGGCCGCCGGCGGCGCCGCGGCGCCGACCTTGCTGAAACTGCTGGCGCTGGCCGGCCCGGCCAAGACCGCGCTCGATGGCCTGAAGAAGCTGAAGCTGCCCGAGGCCGCAGCAAAGATCGTGTCCGATCTGGATAAGCTGGTGACGGAAGTTTCGGCGGCGGCGCCGGATCTGCTGGTCACGCTCGATCCCGGCGAATTCCGCGGCTTCGAATATCACACCGGCATTGCCTTTACGCTGTTTGCCCGCAATGTGCGCGGCGAACTTGGGCGCGGCGGGCGCTACACCGCGCCGGCCGGCGAAACCGCCACCGGTTTCACGCTTTACCTCGACAGCGTCATGCGCGCTTTGCCGCCGCAGCCTGCACCGCAGCTGGTCTATCTGCCCTTCGGCACGCCGCGCAGCCAGGCCGTGAAGCTGCGCGAAGATGGCCATGCCACCTGGGCGGCGCTGGACCGGGAAAGCACGGATGTGAAAAAGGCGGCTAAGGCCGCAGGGTGCAGTCACTGGTGGGACGGCAAGTCCGTTCAGAAAACGTAACAAGGCCCTCACCCTCCCGCTTCGCGGGTCCCTCCCTCTCCCGCGCGCGGGAGAGGGTTGGGGTGAGGGTGTCGGAAACAGCACGGATAGTCGTAGGGGATTTGTAACATGAGCAATGTTGTGGTGGTCGGCGCCCAGTGGGGCGACGAGGGCAAGGGCAAGATCGTCGACTGGCTCAGCTTGCGCGCCGATGTCGTGGTGCGCTTCCAGGGCGGTCATAATGCCGGCCATACCCTGGTGATCGGCCAGAATGTCTACAAGCTGTCGCTGCTGCCGTCGGGCATCGTGCGCAAGAACAAGCTGGCGGTAATCGGCAACGGCGTGGTGGTCGATCCCTGGGCGCTGTTCGCCGAGATCGACAAGCTGCGCGGCCAGGGCGTGGAGATCGGCGAGCATAATCTGAAAGTCGCCGACAATGCCGTGCTGATCCTGCCGCTGCATCGCGAACTCGATGGTCTGCGCGAGGATGACACCGCGGGCGGCGTCAAGATCGGCACCACGCGGCGCGGCATCGGCCCGGCCTATGAAGACAAGATCGGCCGCCGCGCCATCCGGGTCTGCGATCTGGCCGACAAGGCCACGCTGGGCCGCAAGGTCGATGGCCTGCTCGGGCATCACAATGCGCTGCGTCGCGGCTTTGGGGCTGCCGAGGTTGACCGCGCCGAGTTGCTCAAGCAGCTGGCCGAGATCGCCGAGAAGATTCTGCCTTATGCCGCCCCGGTCTGGCGTGATCTGGATGAAGCGCGCCGCGCCGGCAAGCGCATCCTGTTCGAAGGCGCGCAAGGCTCGCTGCTCGATGTCGATCACGGCACGTATCCGTACGTGACCTCGTCCAACACCATGGCGGGCTCGGCTTCGGCCGGTTCGGGTCTCGGCCCGGGTTCGCTGGGGTATATCCTCGGCATCGTGAAAGCCTACACGACCCGCGTCGGCGAAGGTCCGTTCCCCACCGAACTGACCGACGAGATCGGACAGTGGCTCGGCGAGAAGGGCCATGAATTCGGCGTCGTCACCGGACGCAAGCGCCGCTGCGGCTGGTTCGATGCCGTGCTGGTGCGCCAGACCATGAAGCTGAACGGCATCCATGGCATCGCGCTGACCAAGCTGGATGTGCTGGATGGCCTGAAGGAGCTGAAGATCTGCGTCGGCTATGAAGTGAACGGCAAGCAGCTGGATTACTTCCCCTCAGCGATGGGCGACCAGGCCGCAGCGAAGCCGATCTACGAGACGCTGGAAGGCTGGAGCGAGACCACCCAGGGCGCCCGCTCCTGGGTCGACCTGCCGGCCACGGCGGTCAAGTATGTCCGCCGCATCGAGGAACTGATCGGCGTGCCCGTCGCGCTGCTCTCCACCTCGCCCGAGCGCGAGGACACCATCCTGATGAAGGATCCCTTCGAGGATTAAGTCTGGCGAGGATTGATTCTGGCGAGGATTGATTTTCTGCCGGAATTCCCGCGCGGGTAGCGCGTCAGGTTATCGACTCTTAATGCCGGTTACTGAGCCATAACCTGCCGGAAACGGCCGGTTTGGCCGACACTGTGTCCATCGAGATCACCGGACCCGGGAGGGGTTCATGCTCAGGACGCAGGAAGCAGCTTCGTTCAATTTCGGCCAGGACGGCATGACCGGTCTGTGCGAGGCGATCTGCCTCGACGCGATCGAAGTCACCTCGGTCACCCGCGTCAGCATCTGGTTCTTCGACGACAACGGCGACATGGTCTGCAAGCGCCTGCTGGATTCCCGCGACGGCCGTTTCCAGGACGGCGCCGTGATCCCGCGCTCCGCCACCGCCGCCTATCTCGAGGCCGCCCGCCAGGGCCTGGCCTCGATGCAGACCGAAAACGCCCCTGAACTTCCGTCCGACAGCAGCGAGGCCCGCGACAAGATCCAGGCCCGCATCGACCTGCTGCTGGTCGATGCCCAGAATGCCCCGGCCGCCATCTTCCGCTGCGAGCGCTGGGATTCCGATGCCGACTGGCGTCCGCGCGACATCACCGTGCTGCGCAACCTGGCCCAGACGCTCGCCACCGCCGTCCGTCGCAATAGCCTGCCGGCCATTCCGGCGCTGCCGTCGGTCGCGCTCTATGGCATGGGCTCGACGCCGCAGAATCTGACCTGGCTGCGCCACAAGGACGAGACCGCGATCTGGCTGCAGGCCCTGTCGGCCGAGGCCGCCTATGACGCGCTCGGCCTCGACACGCCGCTGACCGGCGCCGATCAGCTGCCAGAGGATTCCTTCGCCGATCCCTTTGCCGATTTCGACGACGACAATCTCTGATCCTGCACTCAGTTTCCCCAGACGAAAAAGGGCTGCGTCATAAGACGCAGCCCTTTTTGCATTTTTTGATATAGCGCGGCTTTAAGCGGGCAGCTGCGCCGGCGGCGGCATCTGGCCGCCATTCATGCCCTGTTCCAGAGCCGCATTGCGCACGGCTTTCTGCAGCTTCTCGAAGGCCCGCACCTCGATCTGGCGCACGCGTTCGCGGCTGATGCCGTAACGCGCCGACAGGTCTTCCAGCGTGGTCGGCTCTTCGGTCAGGCGGCGCTGCATCAGGATGTCGCGCTCGCGCTCGTTCAGCTCCTGCATGGCATTGGTCAGCAGCTGCTTGCGGCTGTCGAATTCGTCGCCTTCCACCAGCCGGGCTTCCTGGTTCGGCGTCTCGTCCACCAGCCAGTCCTGCCATTCGCCGCCGCCGTCTTCGTCGTTGCGCAGCGGCGCGTTCAGCGAGGCATCGCCACCGGCCAGGCGGCGATCCATGGTGATGACCTCTTCCTTGCTGACATCCAGCTGGGTGGCGATCTTCTCCACCTGGTCGGGCGTCAGCTGGCCGCCATCGATCGCCTTCATCTGGCCGCGCAGGCGGCGCAGGTTGAAGAACAGCTTCTTCTGGGCGGCGGTCGTGCCGATCTTCACCAGCGACCAAGACCGCAGGATGTATTCCTGGATCGAGGCGCGGATCCACCACATGGCATAGGTCGAGAGGCGGAAGCCCTTGTCGGGATCGAAGCGCTTCACCGCCTGCATCATGCCGACATTGCCTTCGGAAATCAGTTCGCCGACCGGCAGGCCATAGCCGCGATAGCCCATGGCGATCTTGGCGACCAGGCGCAGGTGGCTGGTGACCAGCTTATGCGCCGAATCGACATCGCCGTGGTCGCGCCACGACTTGGCGAGCATGTACTCCTCCTGCGGCTCCAGCATCGGGAAGCGGCGGATTTCGGCGAGGTAACGGGACAGGCCCCCCTCGACGGAGGACAGGGCAGGCAGGCTGGCAGTGGTCGACATTGAAGAAACTCCCCCGGCCGGGCTTCGGGTGTCCGGCGCTGACTGAGATTTGGGTGCAGTGTCGTGCATTTGCAACCGAGCAAAGCGGCCAAATACGGCGGAAGTGCGACCAGTTCGGCCCGAATCGGCCGCGTTCGGGTGCGGCTGTGACGGCCGGCACAGGTCCCCAGGGCCCTTGGCGGGACGCTCCGGGCGCGGAGAATTCTGGGCCGGACCAGCGGACTGCCGGTCCTGGCGGGGCGAGCGGATCGTCAATCGACAGTCAAATCGGCGCGGCGACCGTCAAAAACGGCCAGGCCGGGGGAATTCCCCCTATGCAGGCGATGTCTCCGGCAAATATGCATAAGCCAAGACGGTTTCGGGGGGTGCCATGCGTTTCAACGGCCGACAGGTTTTTGGCACCGCTGCGGTCGGTGTGTTCACCTGCCTCATCGTCAGCGCGGCGACGGCCCAGCCGAAATGGCAGGCTTTCCCGGCCGAACAGTCCCGCCTGGTGCTGGACGCGGCGCCGCTGTCGCAGCGGCCGACCCGGGCGAGCGAACTGACAGGCACCAGCGGCCGGATCCGCACCTTTCTGTACACCTGGGGCGATCCGGGCGGCCAGGCAGCCTACGCCGATGTCATCATCCACCAGACACCCGATGGCAGCCCTTACAGCGGCCCTCCCGATTATGTGGCGCTCATTCCCACCTCCTGGCCGTCGCTCAGGAATGGCGCGGGCGTTTTTGGCAAGGACGAAAGGACCGCGTCCGCGGCGCTGGGCGAGTTGCGATATCGCGCGCTGACCATCGGTTCACGCCACTGTCTCGCGTTTGGCGGTGCCTTCGGCGCTGTGCTGGACAACAGGGCGCAGATCGCGGGCTATAAGCCGACCGGCGGGAACTGGATTTATGGCATCTACTGCCCGGCCGCAGGGCAGCGCCTGACACCGGACGGCGCGGGTTACGTGGTCGAGGGACTTGGCTGGACCGATACAAAGATTGCGGCGGCCGGCCGGGCCAAACCCGCCGTCATCACCAAACCGGAGTAGATCATGCAGACCCTGCTGCGCGCCGGAACCGTGTTGGCATGGGCTGCTCTCGCTGGCAGCGCAGGCCCAGACCAAGGAAATCCTCGAATTCACCAGCCCGTCGCGCAACGGCCCGGTCACGATGAAGGCCGAACTGTTCCTGCCCGACGGGATCGCAGGGCGCATGCCGGCGATGGTGATCCATCACGGCAGCGGCGGCGTCACCAACACGCGCGAATATGCCTATGCCCGCGAATTCACCAAGATGGGGGTCGCCTCGATCATCCCGGACAGCTTCACCCCGCGCGGCGTGAAGGCCACGGTGGAAGACCAGACCTCTGTCTCGACCAACGACATGATCGCCGATGCCTTCGGCGCGCTGAAACTGGCCGCCGCCCATCCGCGTCTCGATCCGGCCCGCATCGGCATCACCGGCTTCTCCAAGGGCGGCAGCGTGGCCATGCGCAGCGGGCTGGAAGTGATGGTCAACCGCCATGCCAAGGATGGCCCGCGCTTCGCGCTGCATGTGCCCTTCTATGCTGGCTGCGACGCGATCTATCACAACATGCGCACCACCGGCGCGCCAATGCTGGTGCTGATCGGCGGCGCGGATACTTACGTGGGGCCCGAACGCTGTGTCTTCGCGGTCGAGCGCATGCGGGCGGCCGGCAGCGCAGTTGACATGATCCTGTATCCCAACGCGCAGCATGGCTGGGATGGCACGGGCAAGCCCTGGAGCTATCCGAACGGCGAGAACTACAGCAAATGCGTTTACGTGGAACAGCCCGACCGCAGCTGGGTGGAGCAGACTTCAGGCCTCACCACCATGGGCCGCGACGGCAGAACGATCCCCGATGCGGCGCGGCAGGCGCTGGCCGCCTGCAAGACCTTCGGCGTCAGCGGCGCGCCCGATGCGGAGGTGAAGGAGAAATCACTGGAAGCACTGAAAGGCGCGATGCGCGCGGCGTTTGGGGTGAAATAAGGACTTCGGAAGTTTCCAATACCTTCATTTCGGTATTGCTAAGCAGGGCCAACCGAGCAGCAGAAATGCAGGAGTAAGCACCTTCATTTAGACTCCTCGCCGGTTTCTTCCTCTATCCTAGAAAAAATCTCAGGTCTGGAAAGTGCCTCTTCACGTGCCTTTATCCGATCTAGGAGTACAGCTTGTGTTCGCTCAAGTTCGTTCTGCCTACGGGACTTCGTATTGGAAACGTAGCCGGCGGCAATGAACGAACCGAAGACAGCTCCTCCGATCGCCCCGTCCGTTTGCTTTATCCAATATCCAAGGGCGACAAATCCTAGGGCAATAAATGCCGCCTCTCCCCACGGTAGCGTTTGGCACTTTTGCTTGGCTTTAATATGTTCCTGCTCTGCCTCTAGCCATTGAAGCCTCCACCACTCTTCCCAGTCCTTTCGAAGCATTCTCTCGGCAATGATCAGCTTCTTTCTGGCCAGTGGGTCCTGGACGCTAAAATAGAGGCGCCGAATCCCGCGCCGCATATGATCATGCTCCTCACTGAAATATTCCGCTGGAGTTTCATTGAGGTCCGGCAGGAAACGGCCTTCTCTTATGCGCTCCGCTCGGTCATGGATGCCGACCTGACGCTCTAAAGAAAATAAACGTTCAGCTTTTTCTCTTTCAGAGTCAGTCATTCGCTCGGACCCCCATCATGCACATCCATATTTACTGATAATCTGGAAAGCAGTGATGCCTTGAATAAAACACCAATTACCGTCTGTTAGGTAGGCGCCTTTCGGGCAGGTGCTCGGCAGCAATTAATGTAATTATCGCCTCCCTCTACCCGCCCTCGACGTCCGCGTCTCCCGATAATCCCCGTCGCTGGCCTTCGCTTCATCGGCGCGGCTCAGCATGGCATCGAACACCTCGGCATCCGCTGCGGTCCTGCGGTCGAAGACCTGGAGGAAATTCGGCGTCACCTTTCCGGATGGCACGCGGCGAATGCTGGCCGGCGCGCGGCAGATCGTGCAGCGCAGCCGCTTCATGGTGCGCCAGAAGGCGGCCTGTCGGCCGAAGCGCATTGTGTAGCTGCGCGGCATCAGGCAGACCTCGCGGCCGCAGGTTTTGCATTGCGCGAAGAGCGGCGCGCCTTCCGCTTCCCAGTCACCGAGGGTGGGAAATCCGATCGTGGTGGGCAGGGGGCGGGGCTCAGAGCTGGGCATACATATGTAATACCCAACCTGCGATTATGTTCGCAATTTGTTCATTTTCCTAGACAGGAAATATATCCTATGGCAGGCTGGAGAGGCGGCCGGTTTTGCCGGACGCCCGCTGATGGACATTGTGCATAGGATGGTATGCCGCTCACGGGGCGGCGCCGCTGCGATGCAGGGGTGCAACAGCGCGGAATAAGGGTCGAATAAGCTCAAATAAGACAAAATAAGACTCAGATAAGCACCGGATAAGCACCGAATAAGCACCGGGCCAGCCGGCACAGGCACCAGACAAGACCAGAATAAGTGGTTGAAAAGACTTGAAGACCCGGCCTCAGCGCGGCGTGTTGCGCTGGCTGGAGAGCAGTTTCAGCAGCGTGGCGAAATCCTCGGGCAGCGGGCTTTCGAAGCGCAGCGCCTTGCCGGTCACCGGATGTTTGAATCCGAGCGTGGCGGCATGCAGCGCCTGGCGCTTGAAAGCGAGGAGCGCGGCGCGGGCGGCATCGCCGAGCTGGAAACGCTGCAGGTTGCGGGCGCGGCCATAGGTCTGGTCGCCGATCAGCGCATTGCCCTTGGCCGTCATATGCACGCGGATCTGGTGCGTGCGGCCTGTCTCCAATGTACAGCGCACCAGCGCGCAGACCGGCTGGCCCTTGCCGTCGAAAATGAGCTTCCTGGTCTCGTAATGCGTCGTGGCCTCCTTGCCGTTGCGCGTGACGATGGCCATGCGCTTGCGGTCCTTCGGGTCGCGCCCGATGGCGCCCTCGATGCTGCCCTGTAGCGGATTGGGATGGCCCCAGACCAGCGCGTCGTAGCTGCGCTCGATATCGTGTTCGGCAAACAGGGCGGCGAGCGCGTGATGCGCGCGGTCGTTTTTGGCGGCCACCACAAGGCCCGACGTGTCCTTGTCGATGCGATGCACGATGCCGGGCCGCTTCACGCCGCCGATGCCCGACAGCGTGTCGCCGCAATGATGCAGCAGGGCATTGACCAGCGTTTTGTCCGGGCTGCCGGGCGCGGGATGCACCACCAGCCCGGCCGGCTTGTCGACCACGATCAGATGCTCGTCCTCATAGACGATGCTGAGCGGAATATCCTGCGCCTCGGGATCGGCCGCGATGGCGGCGGGCTGGCCGACGGCGTAGATCTCGCCCGGTTTGATCTTGCGGGAGGGGTCGGATATCGTCACGCCATCGCATTGCACATGGCCATCAAGCACCAGCGCCTTGAGCCGCGAGCGCGACAGCGAGGCCTCATCCGCACCCGGCAGCAGCGCCATGGCGGCGGCCAGATAGCGGTCCAGCCGTTCGCCGGCCTGGTCGGGCGGTACAGGCGGCAGAACGACTGGCGGCAGGGTCTGGAAGGCCATGGTTTCGGACATCAGGAGACGGTCTCAAATGGGTGAGCGGGTATGAGCGAAGATGTGCAGGAGACCCGCAAGATACGGTGGTTGAAGGCCACCGTCATCGGTCTGGGCGTCATCTTCCTCGGCCTGGCCACCCTGCTGATCGTGCTGATCATGACCGGCGGGCCGAAACGCACCGCCTCCACGGCGCCGGCGCCGGGCTCATCTATTGGCGTGCGGAACGTCACCGTCGAAGACCTGGAATTCACCATCCCGCGCAACAGCCGCGTGGCCGAGGTCTTTGCCACCGGCAGCCGCATCATCCTGCGCGTGCGGCTCGCCGATGGCACCGAACGGCTGTATGCCATCGACGGCGAAACGCTCAAGCCGCTCGGCAGCCTGACGGTGAAGACCGAGCGATGACCGCTTTGCGCCTGTCAGATGCACAGGCGGCCGAACTGGCGGCGTTGGGCGAGGCGGCCTGGCCGCGTGAGGCCTGCGCCCTACTGATCGGTGATGCGGGCCTGCGCGTCAGCGAGATCGTGCCGGCGGCGAATGTTTCCACCGATCCGGAACGCGAATTCGAACTCGATCCTGCCATGCATATCGCCACCTTGCGCCGGCTGCGCGAAAGCGGCGGAACCAATTTGATCATTGGTCACTGGCATAGTCATCCGAATGGCCGCGACGAACCTTCGGCAAAAGATGCGGCGATGGTCAGCGATCCGGGACTCGTCTGGCTGATCACGGCGGTGCATGATGGCCGCGCCCTGCCGCTGCGCGCGTTTCGCGCCATTCAGCAGGGCGACGGTTTCGGTTTCACGCCTCTGATGATCGAGCAGGATTGAGCAGAATGGATTTTCGCAGCGACAACGTGGCCGGCGCGGCCCCCGAAATCATGGCCGCGCTGCTCGAAGCAAATAAAGGCGATGTGTCGTCTTATGGCGCCGATCCCTGGAGCCTGAAACTCGATGCGGCTTTTTCGGCGCTGTTCGAGCATGACTGCAAGGTCTTCCCGGTCGCCACCGGCACGGCGGCCAATGTGCTGTCGCTCAGCTGCATCGCGCCGGGCTATGGCGCGATCTACTGCCACCAGGATGCCCATATCGTCACCGACGAATGCAATGCGCCGGAATTCTTCACCGGCGGCGCCAAGCTCGTCACCCTGCCCGGCGAGAATGGCAAGATCGATGTTGCAGCCCTGGATGCGGCGCTGTCGCTTGGCTGGGCCGGCTCGCAGCATAGCGCGCAGCCGTCGGCGGTCAGCATCACCCAGGCGACCGAGGCCGGCACGGTCTATTCCATCGATGAAGTGGCCGCCATCGCCGAACGCTGCAAGGCGCATGGGCTCAAGCTGCATATGGATGGCGCGCGCTTTGCCAATGCGGTGGCGGGGCTGAACTGTTCGCCGGCCGATCTCACCTGGCGCGCCGGCGTCGACGTGCTCAGCTTCGGTGCCACCAAGAATGGCGCGATGGCGGCGGAGGCCGTGGTGTTCTTCAAGCCAGAGCTGGCCGAGAGTTTCCTGTATCGCCGCAAGCGCGGCGCGCATCTGTTTTCCAAGTCGCGCTTCCTCTCGGTGCAGTTAGTCGCCATGCTGGAAAACGGGTTGTGGCTGCGGCTGGCGCGCGATGCCAATGCACGCGCACGTGAGCTGGCCGATGGGCTGGGCAAGCTGCCGGGCGCGAAAGTCGTCTGGCCGGTGCAGGCCAACGAGGTGTTTGTGCAGCTGCCGACCGCTGCCGCAGAGGCGATGCGTCAGCGCGGCGCGCTGTTCCACACCTGGAGCGAGGCCGACAGCCTCTACCGCTTCGTCTGCGCCTTCGACAAGACCAGCGACGATACCGCGGCGCTCATTCAGGCTGCGACGGCTGCGCTGAAGTAAGTCACATCTTCCACGGCGCGTTGGGCGTGTAGCATTCGACCAGGTAATCGGCGAAGGCGCGGACTTTTGCCGCCAGATGCTTGCGCGCCGGATAGACCACATGGATCGGCCGCAGGATATCGGCGGTATGCTCGGTCAGCACCGGCACCAGGCGGCCGTCCGCGATGGCCTGCCGGATGCCGAAATCGGCCGCATAACACAGCCCGACGCCGGCCAGCAGCATGCGAAAGATCGCATCGCCGTTGCTGCTGCGGAAATTGCCGCGGATGGCCATGCGTTCGATGCTGCCATCGGCTTTGCGGAACGGCCATTCGTTCAGGCCCTCCGGCCCGTCGAACAGCAGGCAGTTATGTTGCGCCAGATCGGCGGGGGTCTGCGGCATGCCGTATTTTTCGAGATAGCTCGGCGCGGCGCAGATGATGCGGCGATGTTCGCCCAGCTTGCGCGCGATCAGAGTCTCATCGCGCAGCGCGCCGGTGCGGATGCCGACATCCTCACCCTCGGCCACCAGATCGACCACATGGTCGGCGAAGGTGATCTGCACCTCGATCTTCGGATAGCGCGCAAGAAAGGCGGGCAGCAGCGGCACCACCTGGGTCATGCCGAAACCATGCGCGACATTGACGCGAAGGCTGCCACGCGGTTCGGCCTCGGCGCCGCCGACGCTGGCCTCCACCGCATCGATATCGGCGAGGATCTCGCGCACCTGGTCGGCATAGACGCGGCCCTCGGCGGTCAGGCTGACGCGCCGGGTGGTCCGCTGCAGCAGCCGCGCGCCGAGCCGGTCCTCCAGCCGCGAGATCAGCTTGCTGACCGCCGAGGGCGACAGGCCCAGCGGCTTGGCGGCCTCGGTGAAGCCGCCATGATCCACCACCTGCAGGAAGGCCTGCATTTCGCCGTAGCGGTCCATTGGCGGCTCCTATCTATGAATTTCAGGCAACAAATACTGCCAAATCTCCATATTAATGAAAAGTGCGGCGCAGCATAGATTGGGGTCATAGCCACCCAGCAGAGGAAGGCCTCCCCCATGACCCAGTCCCTGATGTCCCAGATCGAAACCCGCTTCCAGACCGTCGGCCAGCCGGTCAGCTATATCTCGGCTGATGAGATGGCCTATCTGCGCGCCCGCGCCAGCAGCCTGCGGGCGGAGTCGAACAAGGCGCTGTTCGACGGCCTGGTCGCCCGCATCACCCATGCCTTCCGCCCGACGGAATGGCAGGCTTCGGGTCGGATCGTTACCGTCGAGTAAGAACGCACTGGAAAGTAACGTCTTGCGGCTCGGCTGCCGCTGACTTAGGTGATCGCTGCGCCGTCATTTCCGATGGCGCAGCAGGATCGCGCAATGTCTTCTTCCGCCACCCGTCTGCCCGCCGTTTTCATCAGCCATGGCTCGCCCATGCTGACGCTGGAGCCGGATCGTCCGGCGCACCGGTTCCTGCGTGGGGCGGCTTCCTTATGGCAGACGCCGAAGGCGATCCTCGCCGTTTCCGCACATTGGGAAACCGCGCAGCCTGTTGTGGGCGCCGTCGCGGAACCTGAGACCATCCACGATTTCTACGGCTTTCCGCCGGCGCTCTATCGCATGCAGTATACCGCGCCGGGCGCGCCGGACATCGCCGCGTGCGTGCGTGATCTGCTGGAAGCGGCCGGCTATGCCGCTGCGCTGGACCCGCAGCGTGGCCTCGATCACGGCGCCTGGTCGCCGCTGACGCTGATCTATCCCGAAGCGGAGATTCCGGTGCTGCAGCTGTCGATCCAGTCGCAGCGCGATCCGGCACACCATCTGGCGCTGGGCCGCGCGCTGGCGCCGTTGCGCGACGAAGGCGTGCTGATCATGGCGACCGGCTCGCTGACGCATAACCTGCGCCTGCTGGATCGCAGCGACAGCCAGCCGCCGGCTGACTGGGCGGCGGCCTTCGCCGAATGGATGGCGCAGAAGCTGGCGCAGCGCGACGATGCGGCCTTGCTGGAGTATCGCCGCCAGGCGCCCTTTGCCGTGCAGAACCATCCGACCGACGAACATCTGCTGCCGCTCTATGTGGCGCTGGGCGCCGCCACGCCGGGCCAGCCGGCCGAACGCATCCATGCCAGTTTCGCGCATGGCTCGCTGGCGATGGACAGTTACAGCTTCAACTGAAATTCAGCGCGCGATATCGAGCAGCAGCCGGACGACGACCACGTCCAGCACCACGATATACAGCAGCATCAGCAGCAGCATCAGATAGCGGTGGATGTCGCCGCTGAGCTTCGGCTTGCGGCGCAGGGCGCTGCGCGCGAAGTTGGAAAAGTCATTCGCCAGATAGGCCATCTTGGCGTGTTCGTTGCCCTGCCAGGATTGCAGCATGACGATCGCGCCCAGGCTGGCAAAGCCGACGAAGCTCAGGAAGCCCGCGACGAAACGCGCCACATCGGCTGCGAAAGGCACGGCGATGCCGATCGCCACCAGCGCCAGCGCGATCAGGGTGAAATACTCCACCATCCGCCATTGCTGCCGCTTGGCGAACAGCACGTTGCGCACGGCGGCATCGTAGAGCAGCCGGTATTCGGCATGGGTGGCGTCGTCGAGTTCGCTGGAGACAAGCCGCTCCGTCTCGGCCTCCGCCGGCGGGGCAGCCGGGGCTTTCGGAGCGAGCGGGCGTGGTGGCGGTGGAGTGGGACCGCCGCCAGGAGGTTTGCCGGGCTGAATCGCCATGGCCGCAGCTTACGCCTGTTCCTGCCCGGGACCTAGACCAGTCCTGGAGGGGGCGTGCGGGTGGGATGTCCGGTCCCGGCAGAAATTGCCGCCCGGCAAAGACGGCGGGCAAAACCGACTCGGACCCCTCTGAAATATTATCTCTGAATCATAGACTTATCCGGCCGACGCGACTTGGCCCGCCGCTTGCTTCTAAAGCCGCGACGAATGAGGATTCCATGAAAGTCGCTCAGGTAAACAGCTCTCTCGCTCCGACCCCCGGCCAGTCCCAGGCCGAGGAGCCGTCGAGCCATGCCGACGCTTTCGCCCGTGTGCTGCAGACCGCCGTGTACGGTCGGGGCAGCGAAGCGGTGGCGAAGACGACCGAGCGCGCCATGAGCGCTGCCGCGCCGCGCACCGAAACCCGCCCGGTCGAGCGCCGCGATCGCGCCGAACCGGTTGCGACCCGCCCGAATACCACGCCCGCGCCGCGCAAGGATGCGGCCCGCGAGACCGATACGCGCGACACCGCTGCCACCCAGAAGCCGAACGAGAGCAAGACGCCGGCCCGGACCGAGACGAAGCCCGCCAAGGACACTGCCGCTGAGAAGCCGGCCGCCGAGCCGTCGGAAAAGACCACGGAAGAGACCGCCACCGCCGCGCCGCAGCAGGACGCTGCCCAGCCGGTGGAGCAGACCGCCAAAGATCTGGGCGAGCAGAAGGCTGCCGGTGACTCCGCCGAAGAGATTCTGGAAGATGCCGGCAAGCCGGTGGTGGCCGATGCCCCCGATGCCGCGCTGATCCTTGCATTGCTGCAGACCCAGATGCCGGCTGACGCTGCTGCGGTCACTGTCGTCGCGCCGGTTGCCGAAGCTGTCGTTACCACTGTTGCGCCCGCCACGCCGGTCGTCGCGCCGGTCCTGTCGCCGGAAGAGGCCGCTGCCGCTGCGTTGGCTGCCGCCGCCGCCGCCGAAGCGCAGGCCAAGACCGCTGCTGCGCCCGTGCAGACCGATGCCGCGCCTGCCGATGCCGAGACCGCAGTCCCGGTGCTGCCGCAGCCGGCTTTGCCGGCCGGCGCCGTCGATCCGCAGATCAAGACCGCCACCGAGACCAGCGCTGCCGCCCTCCTGTCGCAGCAGCAGACCGTGTCGGCGGAAGACTTTGCAACCATCCAGCAGGCGCTCGTGGCCCAGAACCAGGGTCAGGCGCAGGTGCAGGAACAGGCCGGTAAGCCGGCCGTGACGGCCGAGGCGAAGCAGAAAGCCGAGCCCAAGGCCGACAAGATCATCACCGTCGATGTACAGACGGTGACCGCCACGCCGAAGGCGCTGGTGGACCAGGCCGCGCTGTTCGTCATGCAGGATGACGACCAGGCTGCTGCCGATATGGCGCAGTTGCAGCAGCAGACCCAGGCCGCGTTGCAGCAGCAGTCGCAGCCGACGGCGCAGGACCTCAAGTTCAATGCCGCGCTGCTGCAGGCCGCCGCCGACGATATCGCGCTGCAGGGCGGCAATACCGCCAGCAGCAACAATGGCCAGACCCTGCAGCAGAGTGCCGCGGTCGGCGCCACGACGACGACACAGGCCGCCCAGGCGACGCATCAGGCCGCGACGCAGACCGCGGCGCGTCATCTCAATGCCTATGTGCCGGTCGGCGAACAGGTCGGCGTGCAGATCAAGAAGGGCGTTGCCGAAGGCATCGACAAGATTTCGATCCGCCTCGATCCGGGCAATCTTGGCAAGGTCGAGATCAAGCTGGAAATCGGCCATGACGGCCGTCTGCAGGCGGTGATCGCCGCCGACAAGCCGGAAACCCTGCAGCTGCTGCAGCAGGATGTGAAGAATCTTGAACAGTCGCTGCGCGATGCCGGTCTGAAGACCGACCAGCAGTCGCTGAATTTCACGCTGCGCGACCAGGGCCAGGCCAATGAAGGCCGCAATGGCAATGGCGCCGGCAATGGCCGCTACCAGAATCGTGGCGGCGATGAGTATGCCGAAACCGGCGCCAACACCGATCCCGCGCAGCTCGCTGCCGCCAACGCACAACGGGCTGCCGCCGCACGCGGCGGGCTCGATCTTCGCATCTGATTTGTCGCAAGGAGAACCACCATGGTTACCGGCGTAAGCAACACTGCCACCACCTATACCGGCGCGCCGTCGGCGTCCGAATCCGCCGGCGTCTCGCTGGCGAAGAATTTCGACACCTTCCTGACGCTGCTCACGACGCAGTTGAAGAACCAGGATCCGACCTCGCCGATGGACTCGAAAGAGTTCACCAACCAGCTGGTGATGTTCAGCCAGGTCGAACAGTCGATCAATCAGAACAAGAACCTGGAAAAGCTGCTGGCGATGTTTGGCTCGCAGCAGAGCAGCAACAACCTGAACTACATCGGCAAGATCGTCGATGTCGACGATAACCAGGTCGAGCTGCAGAAGGGCGGCAGCGCTTTCTGGTCCTATGAACTGCCGGCCGGCGCCACCAGCGTCAAATACAACATCCTGGATTCCGCAGGCAAAGTGGTGCGCACCGTCACGTCGAATGCGCCGGCCGGTGGCTTCCCGAAGGGTCGTATCGAACTGGCCTGGGACGGCAAGGACGGCCAGAGCGTCGAACAGCCCTCGGGCAAGTACAAGCTCGAAGTCATCGCCAAGGATGGCGGTGGTAAGACCATCGACGGCACCAAGGTGTTTGCGCGTGGCTATGTCAGCTCGCTCGATACCGTCGATGGCCAGCAGTATCTCGTCATCGGTGGCAACAAATACCCGCCCGAGAAGGTCGTGTCGGTCTATCCGGCGCCGACCGCCCCGGACCCCAGCAACGATGACGAAGAGGAAGAGCAGCCGCCTGCGGCCTAAGGCCGCTCGGGCTTCCCTGATTTTACTTCGTCCGATTTTCGATTTTTGACGTGAGGCGATGACGACCATGCAGAACCTGATCGAGACCGTGCCCACCAGCCCGACGCGCCCGATGGCTGCGCCGACCAGCGTGGCGAGTGTGATTGGGCCGGAAGGTCAGCGCATCACGCGCGACACGCTGCCGCCGCCGAATACCAAACGCTGGGTGATCCGCCGCAAGGCCGAGGTTGTCGCCGCGGTCCGTGGCGGCCTGCTGACGCTGGAAGAAGCCTGCGAGCGCTACATGCTGACGGTCGAGGAATTCCAGTCCTGGCAGCGCGCCATCGAACAGCATGGATTGCCCGGTCTGCGCACCACCCGACTGCAGGAATACCGCCCCGGTACGTTAAAGGAGCCGGCGATTCGCAGTTTCTAGAGAAATCCCCTTAACACACTGAAATTGTTACCGTTTGTGAGGTTAACATTCCGGTAGGCAAATTTTGCCGGGATGTTAACCTCTCCTTCATTCCCGCTACCTAATTTGGCGTTCGTGGGCAGGTGCGGACCAGCCCGGAACGCGTGCCTGGTGCAGGGGTGATGCCGTGAACGGTATTATGAACATGATGCGGAACATCGGTCCCGCGCGGCTGGCGATGCTGGCGGCGACGGCGGCTGTTCTGATCGGTTTCTTCGTCTTCCTGGGCATGAAAGTCACGCAGCCCAAGATGTCGCTGCTCTACGGCAATCTGGATCTCGCCTCCTCTGCCGAAATCGTCACTCGTCTCGAAGCCCAGAAAATCCCCTACCAGATCGCCGCCAACGGCGCGCAGATCCTGGTGCCCGAGGACCGCGTGCTGCGCACCCGCATGCAGCTGGCCGAAGGCGGCCTGCCGTCGGGTGGCGGCGCCGGCTATGAAATCTTCGACAAGGCCAATGCCCTGTCGGCCACCAATTTCATGCAGAACATCAACCAGCTGCGCGCCATGGAAGGCGAGCTGGCCCGCACGATCCGTTCGATCGAGCAGGTCGCCTCGGCCCGCGTGCATCTGGTGCTGCCCAAGCGCGAAGTGTTCAGCCGCGAACAGCGCGAACCCTCGGCCTCCATCATCGTCAAGACGCGCGGTGGCCGGCTCGACCAGCCGCAGGTGCGCGCGATCCAGAATCTCGTCGCCTCCGCGGTGCCCGACCTGAAGCCGTCGCGGGTCTCGATCGTCGATGACCGTGGCAACCTGCTGGCCGGCACCACCGAAGAGCCGGACCAGGCGACCGCCACGGCCAACCGCATGTCCGACATGCGCCGCCAGATCGAAGACCGCCTGCGCAAGAATGTCGAGGCGCTGCTGGAACGCTCGGTCGGCGTCGGCAACGTGCGCGCGGAAATCTCGGTCGACATGGATTTCGACCGCGTCACCACCAATCAGGAACTGTTCAACCCTGACCAGCAGGTGGTGCGCTCGACCCAGACCATCACTGAAAACAACCAGAGCCAGGAAGGCCAGCAGAACGTCACTGTGGCCAACAACCTGCCCGAAGCGCAGGGCCAGGGCGGCAGCCAGGCGACCACCAGCGGCAACCGCACCGAGGAACTGGTCAATTACGAAATCTCCAAGACGATCCGCACCCAGGTGCGCGAAGCCGGCACGATGCGCCGCGTTTCGGCCGCCGTGCTGGTCAACAACATCGTGCAGGTCGATGGCTCCGGCCAGCGTTCGTATCTGGCGCGTTCGCCGGAAGAGATGCAGCAGATCAACGCGCTGGTGCGCAGTGCGATCGGCTTCGACCAGCAGCGCGGCGATACGGTGGAAATCGTGTCGATGCGCTTTGCCGAGCCGGGTGACATTCCGGAAGAAGTCGATCCCAACAGCCTGCCGGTCCTGCTCGGCCTGACCAAGGCTGAACTGTTCCGCATCGGCGAGATCGCCGGCTATGTGCTGCTTGGCCTGCTGGCGATGCTGCTGGTGGTGCGCCCGCTGATCCGTCGCGTGCTTGAAGCCTCGCAGGAGAGCGAAGACATTCCGCCGGGCATGCTGACGCCGGCATCGCCAGGCCTGCCGATGGTGGTAGGCGGTGCGCCGCTCGCCGAACTGCCGGCCGCGCCGGATGTCGGCATGGCACCGCCGACGCCAGGCATCGAATCGATGATCGACATCGCGCGGATCGAAGGTCAGGTGAAGGCGTCGTCGCTCAAGAAGATCGGCGAGATCGTCGACAAGCATCCGGAAGAGGCCGTGTCGATCATCCGCAACTGGCTCTATCAGGCCGCGTGACGGTTTAGGAGCGCGCTATGGCTGCTGAAAAGGACTTCCGACAGCTCAAGGGGCCAGACAAGGCCGCTATACTGATGTTAGCTCTTGGTGAAGAGCACTCATCGAAGATCTGGCCGCTGCTCGACGACGAAGAGATCAAGGAAATCTCTCAGAACATGGCCAACCTCGGCGCGGTGAATTCCGACGTCGTGGAAAAGCTGTTCCTCGAATTCGTCAACAACTTCTCGTCCACTGGTTCGCTGACCGGTACCTTCGACAGCACGGAACGCCTGCTGATGAAGGCGCTGCCGTCGGAGCGCGTCAACCAGATCATGGAAGAAATCCGCGGTCCGGCCGGCCGCACCATGTGGGACAAACTCGCCAACGTGAACGAAAACGTGCTGGCGAACTACCTGAAGAACGAATATCCGCAGACCGTCGCCGTCGTGCTGTCGAAGATCCGTCCGGAACATGCCGCGCGCGTGCTGGCGGCGCTGCCGGAAGAATTCTCGATGGAAGTCGTCATGCGCATGCTGCGCATGGAAGCGGTGCAGAAGGAAGTGCTCGACAAGGTGGAGCAGACGCTGCGCACCGAATTCATGTCGAACCTGGCGCGCACCAACCGTCGCGATGCCCACGAAATGATGGCGGAAATCTTCAACAGCCTGGATCGCAACACGGAAGCCCGCTTCCTGGCCGCGCTGGAAGAGCGCAGCCGCGACGCCGCCGAGCGCATCAAGGCCCTGATGTTTACCTTCGAGGATCTGATCAAGCTGGACCCGTCCGGCGTGCAGACCCTGCTGAAGAGCGTGGAAAAGGACAAGCTGGGCCTGGCGCTGAAGGGTGCTTCGGAAACCCTGCGCGACCTGTTCTTCTCCAACATGTCCGAACGCGCGTCCAAGCTGCTGCGCGAGGAAATGGAATCGATGGGTCCGGTGCGCCTGAAGGATGTCGACGAGGCGCAGATGCTGATGGTGAATTCAGCCAAGGAACTCGCGGCCAAGGGCGAAATCATGCTGGCCGACAACAAGGGCGAAGACGAACTTATCTATTAAGGGACGCGGCGTAACACACGATGGCAAGCAAGGCGAAATTCCTGTTCGACGTTCCCTTCGATGGCAGCCGCCCGAAGGTGGAGCGGAATTACGCGCCCAAAGCGCCGCCGCCGAAATTCTCTGCCGAGGAGATCGATGCCGCCAAGGCCGCCGCCTTCGCCGAAGGCGAAGCAGCCGGTCGCGAAGCCGCCTATGGCGATCATCAGCGCAACCTGGAACAGGCGCTGCACAGCATCGCGCAGCAGCTGGCGGGCATTGCCGCCGGCCAGGAGCATGCCCGTATCGCGGCCAGCGCCGAGGCGACCGAACTGGCCGTGGCGATCGCGCGCAAGCTGGCGGGCCGGCTGATCGAACGCCAGCCGCTCGACCAGGTCGAGGCGCTGGTGCTGCGCTGCATGGATGACATGCGCGACGAACCGCGCCTGGTGATCCGCGCCAACGAAGCCGTCGTGCAGCAGCTGGACGCCAAGATCGACCAGCTGGTGGCGCAATCGGGCTTCGGCGGCAAGGTGGCGCTGGTGCCAGACGAAACGATGGCGCCGACCGATTGCCGCATCAACTGGGCCGATGGTTCGGCCGAACGGCGCCAGACGGCGCTGGAACACGAAGTCGACCAGGCGGTCGAGCGATATCTGGCCGGGCTGCAGGCGCAGCTGGCGGAGCCCGGCGAATAGCCGCGGCAGGGAGTGAATGAGTATGGCGGATAGTGACGATCTCGAACTGAAGGATCTCGGCGGCGGCGCCGGGATGATGGCCGAGGACGATCCCGATGCGGCACGGACCGCGGCGGATCTGCAGGCCGTGTTCGATATTCCGGTGCATGTCTCGGCCGTGCTCGGCAAGGCCAATATGCAGGTCAGCCAGTTGCTGAAGCTCGGTCGCGGCGCGGTGGTCGAACTCGACCGCAAGGTCGGCGAGGCGATCGACATCTATGTGAATAACCGCCTAGTGGCACGCGGCGAAGTCGTCGTGGTGGAAGATCGCCTGGGCGTGACAATGACGGAAATTATCAAGGGCGGTCGTGGCGGCTGATGTCGCGCGATCAGACATCGACGTTTTTGATTAAAGCGGGAAGCTGGGGCGGATTATGCGACTGATCATCTTTGGGACGCTGAATGGGCAGATCGGTGCGGCCACCCGCATCGCGCTGCAGCGCGGCGCCAAGGTCATCCAGGTCGAGGATATCGAACAGGGCCTCAACACGCTGCGCAGCGGTCGCGGCGCTGATCTGGCGATGATCGATGTCAGTCTCGATGTGAAATACCTGGTCGAAAGCCTCAAATCCGAACGCATCAACCTGCCCGTCGTCGCCTGCGGCATCGGCAACGATGCGCGCGCCGCCGTGGCGGCGATCCGCGCCGGCGCCAAGGAATATCTGCCGCTGCCGCCGGAAGCCGATCTCATCGCGGCGGTGCTGGAAGCGGTGGCAGAAGAGAGCCACCAGATGCTGTTCCGCGACCCGGCCATGGGCCAGGTCGTCAAGCTGGCCGAGCAGATCGCCCCGAGTTCCGCTTCGGTGATGATCACCGGCGAAAGCGGCACCGGTAAGGAAGTGATGGCGCGCTTCATCCACATGAAGTCGCCGCGCTCTGACAAGCCCTTCGTGTCGGTCAACTGCGCCGCCATCCCGGATACGCTGCTGGAATCCGAGTTGTTCGGCCATGAAAAAGGCGCCTTCACCGGCGCCGTCGCGCGCCGCCTGGGCAAGTTCGAGGAAGCCAATGGTGGCACGCTGCTGCTCGATGAAATCAGCGAGATGGATGTGCGCCTGCAGGCCAAGCTGCTGCGCGCCATCCAGGAGCGCGAGATCGATCGCATCGGCGGCAGCAAGCCGGTCAAGGTCGATATCCGCGTGATCGCCACCTCGAACCGCAACCTGGCCGATGAAGTGGCGCGCGGGACGTTCCGCGAAGATCTTCTGTTCCGCCTCAATGTGGTGAATATCAAACTGCCGCCGCTGCGCGCGCGGCCGGCCGATATCGAGATGCTGTCGCAGTATTTCGTCAAGAAATATGCCGCCGCCAACGGCGTGCCCGAGCGCCCGCTGGCGCCGACCACGATCGAGGCACTGCGTCTGGCGCCCTGGCGTGGCAATGTGCGCGAGCTGGAAAACACCATGCATCGCGCCGTGCTGCTGGCGCTGGGCTCGCAGATCGAAGTGGCCGATATCCGCCTGCCCGATGGCTCTGCGCTGAGCGACAGCATCAGCCGTGGCGCGGCGCCGGCCGCCGCCGACCAGGCCTCGGGCGATGCCGCCGGCGCTTCGCCCAATCTGGTCGGGCGCACGGTGGCCGATGTCGAACGCGACCTGATCATCGACACGCTGAAGCATTGCCTGGGCAACCGCACGCATGCGGCGACCATCCTGGGGATTTCGATCCGCACCTTGCGCAACAAGCTGAAGCAGTATTCCGACGAAGGCCTGGCCGTTCCTGCGGCCAACGAGGGGTCGCGCGTCCCTGCCTGATGGCAGGCCGCGCGGGTTGAGGAGAAGAGGGTATGGCGGAGAACATGCCGGCTGACGCTCCGGCCGCCTCGGGAGGCGGTGCTGGCGGCATGTTCAGTCGGCTGCGCATCGGCCAGCATGGCGATATCATGCTCGCCATCGGCATCATGGGCATCCTGTCGGTGCTCATCCTGCCGATGCCGACCTGGCTGCTCGACGTGTTCCTGGCGCTGTCGATCACCGCGTCCGTGCTGGTGATGATGACCTGCCTGTTTGTCACCCGTCCGCTCGAATTCTCCAGCTTCCCGACCGTGCTGCTCATCACCACGATGCTGCGGCTGTCGCTCAATCTGGCATCGACCAGACTTATTCTGGGGCACGGCCATGAAGGCACCGATGCTGCCGGCCATGTGATCGAGGCCTTCGGCCAGTTTGTCATGGGCGGCAACCTGGTCATCGGCATCATCGTCTTCGCGATCCTGGTGATCGTGAACTTCGTCGTCATCACCAAGGGTTCGGGCCGTATCGCCGAAGTGTCGGCGCGCTTCACCCTCGACGCCATGCCCGGCAAGCAGATGGCGATCGATGCCGACCTGTCCTCGGGCCTGATCGACGAAGCCACCGCCCGCGTGCGCCGCAAGGAGCTGGAAGACGAGTCCGGCTTCTTCGGTTCAATGGACGGCGCCTCGAAATTCGTACGCGGCGACGCGGTTGCCGGCCTGCTGATCACCTTCATCAACCTGATCGGCGGCATCCTGATCGGCGTGATCCAGAACGGCATGCCGTTCAGCGCCGCGCTCAATACCTATTCGATCCTGTCGGTCGGTGACGGCCTGGTGGCGCAGATCCCGGCGCTGATCATCTCGGTCGCCGCCGGTATCATGGTGTCGAAGGGCGGTGTCACCGGCACCACCGACAAGGCGCTGTCGCGCCAGCTGTCGTCGGTCAAGGGCCTCGGCATGTCGGCCGTACTCTCGGCCGCTTTCGCCCTGATCCCGGGCATGCCTTTCATTCCTTTCATGATCCTGGCGCTGGTCACCGGCGGCCTGGCCTATCTGGCCTGGAAGCAGGAGCAGAAGGTAATCGCCGATGCCTTCATACCGCCGCTGCCCGATGCGCCGCCGCCCAGCCCGCTGGACGAGCCGGTCACCAATGCACTGGTGATGGACGATCTGCGGCTGGAACTGGGCTTCAGCCTGCTGCCGCTGATCAACGATGCACGCGGCTACCGCCTGACCGACCAGATCAAGGCGCTGCGTCGCCAGATCGCCATTGATATGGGCTTCATCATGCCCAGCGTGCGCATCCTGGACAACATGCAGTTGCCCGGCAACACCTACGTGATCCGCGTCAAGGAAGTGGAAGCGGCCCGCGGCGAGGTGCGCCCGAACCTGCTGCTGACCATGGATCCGCGCGGCGAACGCATTGCGCTGGCCGGCGAAGAGACCATCGAGCCAACCTTCGGCCTGCCCGCCATGTGGGTCGACGAGAGCATGCGCGACGAGGCGATGTTCCGCGGCTATACCGTGGTCGATCCCGGCACGGTGATCACCACGCATCTGACCGAAGTGGTCAAGGACAACATGTCCGATCTGCTCAGCTTCGCCGAGACGCAGAAGCTGATCGACGAGCTGAAGAAGAGCAACGAGAAGCTGGTCACCGAAGTGATTCCGCAGCGCACCAACGTCAACGGCGTGCAGCGCGTGCTGCAGAACCTGCTCAGCGAGCGCATCTCGATCCGCGATCTGCCCACCATCCTGGAAGCGATCGCCGAAGCCAGCGGCTACACCCAGAGCATCACCCAGATCACCGAACATGTGCGTTCGCGTCTGGCGCGCCAGATTTCCAATGCCAATGTCAGCCCGGACGGCTTCATCCCGCTGGTGACGCTGTCGCCGCAATGGGAGCAGAACTTCGCCGAGGCGCTGGTCGGCCAGGGCGAGGATCGCCAGCTCAGCATGCAGCCGTCGCGCCTGCAGGAATTCATCACCCAGGTCCGCCAGACCTTCGAGCGTCTGGCCGCCGAGGGCCATATGCCGGTGCTGCTGACCAGCCCAACGGCGCGGCCCTATGTGCGGTCGATCATCGAACGCTTCCGGCCGGCCACCGTTGTGATGTCGCAACAGGAAATCCATCCGAAGGCCAAGCTTCGGACGGTTGCGCAGATCTGAGGATGGGCTGACAGATGCGGCTCAAGACCTTCCAGGCTGAAACGATGACCGAGGCGATGGACCTCGTGCGCCAGGCTCTGGGCGACGAGGCGATCATCGTCTCCACCTATACGCACCGCAACGGCGGCGGCGTCGAGATCACCGCCGCCATCGAACAGGCCAGCGAAGACGATTTCGCCACACCGGAAGCACAGGCGCTGCGCTACGGCCAGGGCAATGGCCGGTTGTTCGTGCCCGATGAAGATTTTACCAGCCACGACGACCTGCAGCAGGCCGGCGACCTGATCCTCGGGGCGCTCAGCTGGCATGGCGTGCCGGCCCGCGTGGCCGAACGGCTGGCGCAGGCCGCGATGCGCGTCGGCCTCGACGATGCGGTTGGCGCGCTGGCCGAGGCGCTGGACGAAACCTATCGCTTTCCGGGGCTCAGCACCGACAACCGGCCGCTGATCCTGATCGGCCCGCCCGGCGCCGGCAAGACCGTGGTGGCGGCGAAACTGGCTGCGCGCTGCGTGATGGAACGCCGCGCCGTGCAGGTGATCTCCACCGATGTCAGCCGTGCGGCGGCCGGTGAGCAGCTCTCGGCGCTGTGCCGCGTGATGAGCGCGCCCTTCATCGAAGCCGCCGATGCCCGCGAATTGCAATATGCCGTGGGCCAGACACCCGATGCGGCCAAACTGATCATCGACACTGCCGGCGTGAATCTGCATGACGCGACCGAGCGCAAGGCGCTCAAGGCGCTGATCCAGGCCAGCGGCGCCGAGCCGGTCGCCGTGCTGGCCGCCGGCACCGATGCCGTCGAATGCGGCGAGATCGCCGCGCAGGCTGTCGCCCTGGGCGCGCGTCGTTATGTCGGCACGCGGCTCGATGCGGCGCGCCGGCTCGGCGCGCTGGTCGCCGCCGCCGATCTCGGCGGACTTGCGTTTGCCGATGTCAGCACCAGTTCCTTCATCGGCAAGGGCTTTGAACGCTGCGATCCGCTCAGCCTGGCGCATCGCCTGCTGGCCGATCCCGATGCGCGCAGCCCTGCTGTCGATCCTGCCGAAGACATGTCATACTTCTCCCCGAAACCCGCTGCCATGAAGGCCGCTGAATGACCGTGATGACCATGACGCCGACTCCGCCGTCCTCTCCTGCTCGCCCGGTCCGTCATCCCGCCGCCGCGGTGCGACAGCCCAATGTCATCGCCGTTGCCTCGGGCAAGGGCGGTGTCGGCAAGACCTGGCTTTCGGTCACGCTGGCGCACACCTTCGCGCGCCAGGGCCAGCGCGTGCTGCTGTTCGATGGCGATATCGGCCTCGCCAACGTGGACATCCAGCTCGGCCTGATGCCCGACCGCGATCTCGGCAGCGTGATTGCCGGCCGCTTCAGCTTGGCCGATGCGATCATGCCCTCGGAAGCCGGCTTCGACATTATTGCAGGTAAATCGGGTTCGGCCTCGCTCGCTACGCTGGATCAGCCTGCCATGAGCCACGTGCGCGACGAACTGATGCAGCTGGCGAAAAGCTATGACCGCGTCATCATCGATCTCGGCGCCGGTGTCGATTCGGTGGTGCGCACCTTCTCGGCGGTTGCCGGCATTACGCTGGTCGTCACCAACGACGAGCCGACTGCGCTGACCGATGCCTATGCCTATATCAAGCTGACCCGCATGGCTGACCGCAACGCCGATGTGCGCGTGGTGATCAACATCGCGCCGACGACGCGCGAAGGCGAACGCACTTACGCGAAGCTGAACAAGGCGGCGGAGAATTTCCTGAAATACTCGCCGCCGCTGGCCGGCGTGATCCGCCGCGACGACAAGGTGCGCGATGCGATCCGCAACCAGGTGCCGCTGCTGACCCGTCATCCGATGTGCGAAGCCGCCGAGGATGTCGAGGGCGTGATGAACAACCTGCTGCGCGCGCCCGTCGCGATGCAGCCCTGATCGTATCGTAGCGGGGCGGAGAGGCGCGTGAGCGATCTCGGCCCCCTTGTGCCCAAGCCGGTGGTCAGCACCGGCAGCACGCCTGTCACTTCCACACCTGCACCCACCACGTCCACGCCGGCTTCGGCGCCGGGCGGCGGCACGCCTCCGCCAACACAGCAACCGGCGGCCTCTCCCACCACCGTGCTGCAGGGCGATGCCGCCGAGATCGCCGCCAGCGCGCGTGAACTGGCGCGCGGCGGCCAGATTTCGGCGCAGGTGGTGGCGCGCGACGCCGCGGCTTTACTGGTGCGCACGGCGGCCGGCAATACGCTGGCGCTGACCAATCTGGCGCAGGCATTCGAGCAGGCCAATCTCGCCACGCTGAATGCGGCGATCAAGCTGCAGCTCAATCCGGCCAATCCGCAGCAGGCCACCGTGCTCAGCGTCAACAACACGGCACTGCCGTTGCCGATGCCGGCGCAGGCCATGCCACCGACGGCAGCCCAGCTCGCGCTCGCCACCTCGCCGCCGCAACAGGCGCCGGCCGGCGCGGCGCCGGTGTTGCCGCAGGCCGGCCAGACCCTGCAGGCCGTGCTGTTGACGCCGGCGTCGACAGCGGGTGCGACCGCCTTGCCGGCCGGCAGTCAGATGCAGGTGATTGTGCAGAGTGTGACGCTGCCCAATGCCACGCCGGCCCCAGCTGTCATGCCGGCTGCCACACCGGCCGCACAGCCGGGAACGCCCACATCCGGCGCGCCGCCGCAACTTCCAACCTCTGGTGCGCCGCAGGCTGCAATTCCGCAGGGTGCATCGCTCCCCGCTGCGGCAGCATCCGCGCCGCCGGCTCAGTCGACTGTGACGGCGCCGAGCTTGCCGACGCTTCCTCAGGGCGTCGCCACACCATCGGTACAGGCGCCGGTGCAGGCATCCGTGCCGCCTGCCGCAACACCGGCCGGTTTGCCGCAGGCCGCAACGGCGCTGCCCGTGCAGGCGCTCGCCGCGCAGGCTGCAGCGGCAACAAAGGCGGCCGTCACCGGCATCGTCACCGGCATTGTCACGGGCCAGACCCAGACCGGCCAGGTGACGGTCTCGACGCCGCAGGGCGTGCTGGCGCTCAACCTGCCGCAGCCTTTGCCGCCCGGCACGCAGATCGCTTTCGAACTCGGCACCATCACGCGACCGCCGGCGACAACACCGACGCAGCTGACGCCGGCGCCGCTCGGCGGCGTGCTGGCGCGGCTGCAGGATGGCTGGCCCAACCTGCAGGCCACGCTGGATGCCATTCGCACGGCCGATCCCGCACTGGCGCAGCGACTGCAGACCGAATTGCTGCCGCAGCCGAATGCGCGTCTGGCCTCCACCGCCCTGCAGTTCATCGCCGCGGCGGCCGTGGGCAATGCGCAGGCCTGGCTCGGTTCGGAGGCGGTGCGCAGGCTAGAGCAGAGCGGCAAGGGTGAGCTGCTCAAGAAACTGGACGACGATTTCCGCGATCTCGGCAAGCTCAACCAGCGCCAGGGCGACAATGACTGGCAGGCGCTGGTGATGCCGATGATGATCGGCGGCCGGGTCGAGCCGATCCAGATTTTCATGCGCCGGCGCAAGGATCCGAAGAAGCAGCAGAAGCAGACCCGTTTCATCATCGATTTCGATCTGGAACACACCGGCCCGATCCAGTTCGACGGCTTCGTCGGCACCAAGCAGCTCGACCTGATCCTGCGCAGCGAAACCGAATTCGGCCCCGCCTTCCGCGTCGATGTGATGGCGATCTTCGAGGAAGCGCTGGCGATCACCGGCATGGTCGGCTCGCTGCGCTTCCATGACCGGGAAAAGCCGCTGCCCTGGCCGAGCCCGGAACTCGACAGTCGCGGCCCCAGCACCGAAATCAAGGCGTGATCAGTTCGCAAGTTGCGGATAGCACGATGTGCAATCTGCGCGTCAGATCGCGTCTCGGGAGATGTGAATGACCGCGCGTGTCTGGCTGCTGCTGATGGCCCTGTCGATCCTGTGGGGCGGCTCGTTCTTTTTCATCGGCGTCGCCGTGCAGGCATTGCCGCCTTTCACCATCGTCGCCGCCCGTGTCGGGCTGGCCATGCTGGTGCTGCTGGTGGTGTTGCGCGCGATGCGGATCGAGCTGCCGCGCGGCGGCGCGCTCTGGCTGGCCTTTATTGGCCTCGGCCTGCTGAACAACGTGATTCCCTTCACGCTGTTTGTCTGGGCACAGGCGCAGATCCCGAGCGGGCTGGCCTCGATCCTGAATGCCACCACGCCGATCTCGACCGTGCTAGTGGCGCATGCCTTCACCACAGACGAGAAGCTGACACCGAACCGCATGCTCGGCGTGCTGCTGGGATTTGCCGGCGTCGCCGTCATGCTGGGGCCCGATTTACTGGCTGGCCTTGGGGATAACCTGCTGGCGCAGGGCGCCTGCCTGCTCGCCACGCTGTCCTATGCCTGCGCCGGCGTCTATGGCCGCCGTTTCCGGCAGCTCGGCATTGCGCCAATGGTGACGGCGGCCGGGCAGTTCATTGTCTCCACTGCGCTGATGCTGCCGCTGGCGCTGCTGGTCGAACAGCCCTGGCGACTGCCATTCCCTGGCTGGCCGGCGGTGGCGGCCGTGGTCGGCCTCGCCGTGGTGTCGACGGCGCTGGCCTATGTGATCTATTTCCGCATTATGAGCGCTGCCGGCAGCAACGTGAATCTGGTGACGCTGCTGGTGCCGGTCAGTGCGATCCTGCTCGGCGTGCTGGTGCTGGGAGAAACGCTGCTGCCGCGACATCTCGCGGGCTTCGGCGTGATCGCACTCGGCCTTGCTGCCATCGATGGGCGGCTGCTGGCACGGCTGCGTCAAAAGCAGGCCTGAGCGGTCACTCCGACGGCTTGGCGTCCTGTTCCTGACGGCGGCGGAAGCCCTGCAGGCCGGCTTCGTCCATTTCGTCCTGCTCGCGTTTTTCCTGCTTGGCGCGTTCGCGCTTTTCCCAGTTCTCAAGCACCAGTTCGTATTTCTTCTGCTCGCGGAAGGCGGCATTCACCTCTTCCTGCGCGGCGGCGATGCGGTCGATGATCTGGTCGCGCGCCACTTCTGTATTGGCATGGCGCTCGCGGTTCACGCGGCGATACGCCGTGAAGCCGAAACCGGCGGCGTAATTCTGCGTCGCCACCTTGCGCTCATGTTCCAGTTCGGCATCCAGCGCCGCCATCTGGCGTTCGATATTGGCGCGCATGATTTCCAGATCGACGACGATGCGGCGCCGCTCGTCGAGCCGCCATTTCCACAGTCGAATGAGTCCGCTGACGCCCTTCATGGCCTAAGCCGCGATCCTGTTTACGCGCCCTGCTGCAGGAAGATTTCGGCCAGCCGCTCGTAACCCGAGGCCAGATCGGCGCGTTCGGCCTTCTGCTGCTTGAGGAAGGTTTCCAGCATCGGCTGGTAGCGGATCGCTTCATCGACCTTGGGATCGGAGCCGCTGCGATAGGCGCCCAGCCGGATCAGTTCGGCCATGTCGTCATAGGTCGCCATCAACTGGCGCGCGCGCGTCACCAGCAGGTTCTCGTCCTCGGTGTTGCAGCCCGGCATGGTGCGCGAGATCGAGCGCAGGATGTTGATGGCTGGGTAACGCCCGCGTTCGGCAATGCCGCGCTCCATCACGATATGGCCATCGAGAATACCGCGCGTCGCATCGGCAATCGGCTCGTTATGATCGTCGCCGTCCACCAGCACGGTGAACAACCCGGTGATGCTGCCGTCTTCCGTGCCCGGACCCGCGCGTTCCAGGAGTCGCGGCAGTTCGGCAAAGGTGGTCGGCGGATAGCCCTTGGTGGTCGGCGGTTCGCCGCCCGACAGGCCGATCTCGCGCTGGGCCATGGCGAAACGCGTGACCGAGTCCATCAGGCAAAGCACCTGCTGGCCCTGGTCGCGGAAATACTCCGCCACCGCCAGGGTCATATAGGCGGCCTGGCGGCGCACCAGCGCGGGTTCGTCGGAGGTCGCCACCACGATCACGGTGCGGGCCAGGCCGGCCTTGCCCAGATCGTCCTCGATGAATTCCTGCACCTCGCGGCCGCGTTCGCCGATCAGGCCCACCACGTTCACATCGGCCTCGGTATAGCGCGCCATCATCGACAGCAGCACGGATTTGCCGACGCCCGAACCGGCGAAGATGCCCATACGCTGGCCGCGGCAGCAGGAGATGAAGGTGTTGATCGAGCGCACACCCAGATCGATCTTGGGGCCCACTCTTTTACGCGAGTTGGCCGGCGGCGGGTTGGCGCGCAACGGATAGGGGCGGGTGCCGTTGACCAGCGGCGGGCCGCCATCCAGCGGACGGCCCAGCCCGTCGATCACGCGACCGCGCCAGCTGGCATCGGGATAGATCACCGGCTGATCCTCGCCGACCACGGCGCGGCTGCCCAGGCCGATGCCTTCCAGCGAGCCATAGGGCATCAGCAGGGCGCGGTTCTGGCGGAAGCCGACCACTTCGCATTCCACCTGGCGGTGATCGCGGGTCTGCAGATGCACGCGCGAGCCGATGGAGAGGTGGCGCTCCACGCCGGCCACTTCGACCAGCAGGCCCTGGATCGAGGTGACGCGGCCGGTGAAGCTCACATCCTTGATCCGGTCCAGATCCATCAGCAGGCTATGCATGGCGCCTCAACAGGGTTAACGAAGAAAAGACCCTACAGGTCAAAGCCTTAACCGCCCGTAAAGCGCCAGAAAAACCGCCTGGGGCCGGGCTGCGCTGAAGCTTGTTTTAGCATGAAACCCGGGCCGGCCTCAGGGTGTAAATAATGCGTTAAGAAATGCGTTAACTTCATTTATTAACAATGGTAAACTGCGTCGAATCGGGCGGAAAAACGCCAACTCCGATCCGGCCGTCTCGCGGCGCAGGTCGGAGACCGACCATCAAGCCTGGGGGTGCACCATGCGTGTACTGCTGATCGAAGACGACGCTTCCATGGCCAAGAGCATCGAACTGATGCTCAGCGCCGAAGGCTTTAACGTCTATCGCACCGAATACGGCGAAGAGGGTTTGGACCTCGGCAAGCTGTATGACTACGACATCATCGTGCTCGACCTGAACCTGCCCGACATGCACGGCTACGATGTGCTGAAGAAGCTGCGCGCGGCCAAGGTGAACACGCCGATCCTGATTCTCTCGGGCATGGGCGAAGCGGACAAGAAGGTGAAGGGTCTGGGCTTCGGCGCCGACGACTACATCACCAAGCCGTTCAACAAGGACGAGCTGATTGCCCGCATCAATGCCATCGTGCGCCGCGCCAAGGGCCATTCGCAGTCGGTGATCCAGACCGGCAAGCTGACGGTGAACCTGGACGCCAAGTCGGTCGAGGTGGAAGGCGGTCGCCTGCATCTGACCGGCAAGGAATATGCGATGCTGGAACTGCTGTCCTTGCGCAAGGGCACGACGCTGACCAAGGAGATGTTCCTGAACCATCTCTATGGCGGCATGGACGAGCCGGAACTGAAGATCATCGACGTCTTCATCTGCAAGCTGCGCAAGAAGATCGCCTCGGCCACCGAGGGCGACAACTATATCGAAACCGTCTGGGGTCGCGGCTACGTGCTGCGCGACCAGGTCGAACCAGTGGCAGCCGGTGCCAAGCGGGCGGCTGGCGGGCACTGAACTTCGTGACATGACATGAAAAAGCCGGCCCTTTGAGGCCGGCTTTTTTGTTGCCCGGATGAAGGCGATTACGGCTTCACCCGGAAGGTCATCGAGGCATTGTAGAAGGTGCCTTCCACCTCGTTGCCGGCATCCTTGGCGAAGTGGCTGACTTCCACGCCGGCGAAGGCACGCTTCGGCACCGTCACCGTCACCTTGCCATCCTTGTCGGTTTTCACCTTGTCCGCCTTCACGTCATGACCGACGAAAATATCCGACACCAGGCTGGCCTCGGCCAGCGGCTGGCCTTTCAGCAGCACCAGCAGCGTCAGCTTGTCGCCAGCTTTCAGCGTGGCGGGATCGGCCTGCGGCACGATCTCCAGGTCAAAGCCGACCGGCTTGGCAAAAGCCGACATGGGCGCCAGATAGGTCTTCGGCATCTTGAAGGACGGGCCGGCGATGGTCGGATTGGCCACTGTGCCCTTCGGGCCGTTGCTCCATTTGTTGTCGCTGCCCTTGGCCCAGTATTTGTTATCGAACACCGCCGCCACCAGTGCAGCATTGGCCGCCGGCTTCACAGCGGCAGACTTTTCGAAACGCTCGACTTCGGCCGCAATGGCCCTGCCGTCCTTGTCGAAGGCATGGGCCTTGGTGATGCGGGTGGGATCGTAAGGATCTGACGGTTCGCCGGCATCGCCATTCTCGATCATCAGCTTGCCGTCCTTGTTCGGCTCGATCCAGACCGAATGGGCGGCAGCCGGACCGGCCAGCAACAGCAGGGCAAGTGCATAAGCAAACGTGTGTTTCATGATCGTCTTCCTTTGGTTGAGAGGCATCTGGTTTCAGAAAGTGACGCTGAGCGTGGCGGTCGCACTCAGCGGCTGCCCGGGCACGACGCGCAAAGCGCCGAAGCCGCGTTCGTAATATTCCTTGTCGAACAGGTTGTAGATGTTGAGCGACAGCTTCGCGCTGTCAGTCAGCTTGTAGAAGCCGAGCAGGTCGACCTTGTAATAGGATGGCATCAGGATGCCGTCGTTGGTGGCACTGACGGCGCGGTCGCTGACCGCATTGATGCCGCCGCCGAAGCCCAGTCTCTTCAGCATCCCGCTTTGGAATTCATACACGGTCCACAGGCCGAAGCTGTGCATTGGGATATTCTGCAGCCGCGCACCGATGGGCAGCGTGGTGTCTTCGGTCACTTCCGCATCGGTATAGGCATAGCCGCCGATCACGCGCCATTCCGGCGTGATCGCGCCGGAGATGTTGAGATCGAAGCCCTGGCTGCGCACCTCGCCGGCCTGGATCTGTTGCGTATTGTCGGCCGGATTGGTGGCCAGCACATTCTGCTTGGTGATGTGGAACAGCGCAGCCGTCACATTCACCCGTTTGTCGAACAGTTCCGCCTTCACGCCAGTCTCGTAGCCCAAGCCGATTTCCGGCTTGAAGGGTTTGCCATCGGCCGTCGTACTGAAGCCGGTGTGGGAATCCATCACCGGACGGAAAGAGCGTGCCGCGCTGCCGTAAAGCGCGACCTCGGGCGTGAGCTTGTAGGTCAGGCCGGCACGCGGGCTGAAGCCGCGGCGCGATTGCGGTGCCGAACGGTTGGTGGCGCGATCCTCGAATTCCTGCTCCAGCCAGTCGGCGCGCGCGCCGAGCAGCAGCTGCCAGCTTTCGCTCAGTTCGATCTGGTCCTGCAGATAGACGGCATAGGTATCCGAAACATCCCGCAGATCGGAGAAGATGCTGGGTGTCACATTACTCTGGCCGTAGACCGGATTGTAGATGTTGATGCTGCCGGCCGTGGACCGGTAGAAATGCTCGCTGGCATGGGCCCGTTCATACTCGAAGCCGGCCAGCAGCGTGTGTTTGACGCTGCCGGACTCCAGATGGCCCAGCGCCTCCAGCTGCGCCGTATGGCTGTTCCAGTTGAAATCGCGCAGCGCACGTCGCCGGGTCAGCACGCCGGTCGCGGCATTCAAGGTGTTGGCTTCGGTGGCGAAGCCATACATCGAACCGGTTTTCGACAGCAGACCGGCGCGCAGGGTCCAGTCGTCGCCAATATCGTGTTCCAGCCGGCCGGACATCGAATAGTTGTCGTTCTTGATGCGGCCGTCGTTGGGCTCGCCGAAGAATCGCGTGATCGGCACGGCGCCAAACTGGCCGTTCACCGTCACCACGCCACGGTCGAACACGCGCTCGTCTTCCAGCGCCTCGGCTTCCAGCACCAGCCGTGTGCGGTCGTTGGCCTGCCAGCTCACCACTGGCGCGAAGAAGCGGCGTTCGGAATCGACGTGATCGCGGAAACTGTCGCGGCTTTCGAGCGCCAGGTTGAAGCGGGCGAGCAGGCTCTTGTCCTCGTTCAGCACAACATTGCTGTCCAGCGTGCCGCGATAGAGATCGTAGCTGCCGGTCATGCCCTGCAGGGTGGTGCGGTTTTCGTCGAAGGGCTTCTTGGTCACGACATTGACGAAGCCGCCGGGATCGCCACGGCCATACATCGACGCTGCAGGCCCGAGCAGCACATCGACCTGTTCGGTATTGGCGGCATCGGCGGTGCCATCGTAGCGGCGATTGGCGGGGAAGCCGTTCTTGGCCGAATTCACCGTCTTCAGGCCGCGCAGATTCATCTCATAGAGATTGAGGCCGCCGAAATTATTGCCCTTGGCCACGCCGGCGACATAGTCGAGCGCGGTCTCCACCGTGGTCGCGCCGGTATCTTCCAGCACCTGTTTCGAGACCGGGATGGCGGTCTGCGGCACATCGATCAGCGGCGTATCGGTCTTGGTGGCGCTGCTGCTGCGCGTCACCTGGTAAGACTCGCCGCTCGCCTCCCTGGGCGCGGCGCCCTGCACGGACAGGGTCGGCAGCAGCGTCGGGCTGCCGTCCTGGGCCCCAGCTGAGCCGGCCAAAAGGGACAGCAAAGCGGGCAGGGCTTTCAGCCCCGGTTTCGCAGTAAACATAGGTTTTCCCCCAAAAATCCGGATCGTATTGATATGTTATAACGTTATATTATAACAATTCGCAAGATGCGGGGATTTTGGGCGGAGACGGAAAAAAGCGGAAAGACATCAGACGGCCTCGATGTGGCACGTCACTCGCGAACAAGCTGCCGCTGCCCATCCAGGGCAACACAACATTGAATCGAGACACCCCGCCCGATCTGCACGCGCGTGACCACGTTTGACGGCAGGTCTCCTGGCTCGCGGGTCGCTGTGTTCGTCGCCTTCCCAATGCATGGGGCATCAGTGGCTCGATGACGAAAACTCGCCGCTTACAGTTGCGGGGGCAGCGCCGGCATAGGATGAAAACGCATCATCCGCACCGGCTTCCCTGTTCGGCCCTTGCGGGCACCGTCAGGCTGCGATGCTAGGCAGATCGCGATGTCGCGTCAATCACGCGGCAAAGCGCAGGATCAGCGAGGTTTCGGCAGGTTCGGCCAGCAGGCGATGGCCGGCGATTGCAGCAAGGTCGCGGGCATAGCGCGCAATCGCGGCGACAGGCTCGTCCGGCACGGCGCCATCGCCCAAAGCCTGTTCTGCATCGTCGGGCCAGCGCAACGTCGTGCCTTCGGCGCGGATCAGCCAGCTGCTGCCATCCTTGCTCAGGCTGAGGCTGCCGCCGCGCGGCAATGCCTGTGCCGCCAGTGAAAGCCCGAGCAGCAATGCCTTGCCAAGCGGCTTGGGCAGCGGCTCGGTGACAGCCGGCAGCAGCAGGCTCAGCTTGCCGCCGGCGAAATACGCCTTGGCCACGCGGCTGAACTCGGTATAGGCCATCGGCTCATCCATGCTGCCCGAGGCGCCCAGCGCCAGGCGGAAGAAGCTCAGGCGCCGTGCCGCATCGCTGGCCGACTGCGCGATCAGGCCGATGGCTTCTTCGCGCATCGCCGCATCGGTTTCCTCGGCCAGCAACTCCACACCATTATTCACCGCGCCGATGCTGCCGGCCAGGTCATGGCACAGCCGCGAGCAGATCAGGGCGATGAGATCGGGGTTTTCGCTGGCCATGCAGGATGCTCTCTTCGGTAAATCGGCGCGCCTGCGGGTGGCAGTCGGGCCATGCCCTGTCTAGAATGTCTGCAGCAGACAGGCAACCGCAAGCCAAGGCAGATCAGGCAAGACGCATGCTGGCACCGTTCGTTCCGGGCGACTGGGTGGAAAACCCGCTCCAGCCCGATTGGGGTCCGGGGCAGGTGCAGTCTTCCATCGGCCCGCGCGTCACCGTCAATTTCCTCCATGCTGGCAAGCAGCTGATCAACACCGACCAGGTGGTGCTGCGTCCGGTCAAGCCACCCGAAGACTGAAGTATTATGACGCAGACTTATCCTGCACTTGCGCAAGCCCTGCTGCCGCTCGCTCATGAAGCCGGCGCGGCAATCATGGCGATCTATGCCACGGCTTTCACCTCGCGCGCCAAGGATGATCGCAGCCCGGTCACCGACGCGGACGATACCGCCGAAACCATCATCCTGGCCGGCCTGCGCAAACTGACGCCGGAGATTCCGGTGGTGGCCGAAGAACTGGCGGCGCGCGGCGAGGCGCCCAGCGTCGGCGACAAACCCTTCTGGCTGGTCGATCCGCTCGACGGCACGCGCGAATTCATCGAACGCAACGGCGAATTCACGGTGAACATCGCGCTGATCGAAAACGGCCGTCCGGTACTGGGCATCGTGCTGGCGCCGGCGCTGGACGTGGCCTGGCTTGGCGCGCCCGACGGTGCGCGCCGTTTCGACAGGCTGCATCCCGAAGGCCGTCCGATCCGTGCGCGCGCGGTGCCGAAAGTCGCGCCGCTGGTGCTGGTCAGCCGCAATCATCGCGAACCGTCGGTCGATGTCTGGCTCAAGCAGCAGATGGCACCGGAAACGAAAACCGTCGGCTCGTCGCTGAAATTCTGCCAGATCGCGGAAGGGTCCGCTGATTTCTATCCGCGTTTCGCTGCGATCTCGGAATGGGATACGGCGGCGGGGCAGGCGGTGCTGGAAGCCGCCGGCGGCAAGGTGCTGGTCTGGGATGGACCGGCCGACAAGCCGAATATCGGCGCCGCGCTGCATTACGGCAAGCCCGACTTCCGCAACCTGCCGTTCCTGGCGCGTGGCGCCTGACGGCTAGGTGATCGCCACATCCAGCAGGATGGCGGTGAAGTGGCAGGCAGCTGCCGCCAGCACGAAGACATGCCAGATCGCATTCTGGTAGGGCAGCCGCTCCCACAGATGGAACACCACGCCGAGCGAATAGAGGCCGCCGCCGGTGACCAGCAGGATCAGCGCTGCGAGTGACATGCTGCTGATCAGCGGCTGCAGCGCCGCCACGATCACCCAGCCGAGCAGCAGATAGGCCACCACCGAGAGTTTCTCGAAGCGCAGCGGGTAGCGCAGCTTCAGAAACACGCCGACCAGTGCCACGCTCCAGACAAAGCCGAGCAGCAACGCGCCCCACAACCCGCCGATCACGATCAGCGAGAATGGCGTGTAAGTGCCGGCGATCATCACGAAGATGGCGGCATGGTCGAAGCGGCGGAAGAGCGCCTTCAGTTGCGCCTGCGTCGTCATGTTGTAAAGCGCCGAGCAGGCCAGCATCGCGAGCAGCCCGAAGCCGTAGATGCCGAGGCTTAAGCCCCGCGGCAGATCAGGGTTGATCGCCACGAAGACGACCAGCGTGATACAGGCGGCGAAGCCAAAGCTTAACCCCAGCAGATGCACGATGGCATCGGCGAGCAGTTCGGCGCGGGTACACTGCCTTGGCGTATGGGGGCGGCGCGTGGAAAGAGTCATGCCGGCTCCGTCAGAGACGGCCTGATCCTAAACCAGATATTACGGCGAAATGAAGACGGCAGTTACCGCGGCGGCCAGTTACCGAAGCGGATCGTCGTCGCGCTCGTTGTCCGGCGCGGAGTCATAGCCGCGGATCGAGGCGAAGCGCAGCAGCTGGTCCGGTGTCAGGGCCTCGCGTGTGGCCAGATGGCTGCGCAGCCGCAGCGCGCGGATGCGGCCATCCAGGGCGGAAATCCGCGCCGTCAGGGCGTCGATGCGGGTGGCTTCGATATTATTCTCGGCAAAGGCGCGGGCGAGCCGGCGTTCCTCGGTGGCAAGGCGGCGGCCCAGCGCGGTGATCTCGGCCTCGGTGTCGTGCTGCAGCTGGCGCAGCTGGCCGCGCTGCCCCTCGCTGAGGCCGAGCGACTCCGCGATCTGCAGCGCGGTTTGTGGCGCCGGATAGAGATGGCGTTCGGCCTCGTCTGAATCGTGAGCATTCACCGCGACGAACACCGCAGCCGTCGGCGGGATGGTCGGAATATCGGACTCGGTTATGGGCGTCTGGCTTTCGACCGGCGACCGGCCGATGGTACCCAGAGCGAAACCAGCGGCCAGTGTCAGGCCGAACGCCAGCGTGGCGAGCAGACGTCGCGTCACGGCGTATCTCCTAAAACTTAAGCGAAGAACCGAGCGGCAATATGGCTCGGTATCGCGCGCAATCTAGAGAGATGCGTCGCTTTAGTCGGTGACGGTGATCACGTCTGCAGCAGGCGGATCGGAATAGAGGCGCATCACATCGGCGTGACGGCGCTCCAGCGTCGCGCGCTGGTTGATATAGCCCTTGTCGGTGATCTCGTTCGCATCGATGGAGGGCGGTTCGTTCAGCAGCAGAACGCGCTGTACTTTCAGCGACGAGCCGCCCTGCGTCTTGTTGTGCTTGCCGAGTTTTTCCGCGATCTGCCGGCGCAGATCCTCCGGCGCGAGGTCTTTCGCCGCCGCCGAAGGCCAGGCCAGCAGGCCGATGACGCTGCGATCCTGCCCGGTCACCACCGCATCCTGCAGCAGCGGAGAGCAGGCAGCGAGAGCAGCGACGCGGACTCCCCCTACGTGAACCCATGTGCCGGTGGTCAGCTTGAAATCCTCCGCCGTGCGGCCATCGAAGACCACGCCCTTGGCCGGATCGTTTTTATCTGCAAGCTTCGCGGCATCGCCGATGCAGTAGAAGCCGTCGTCGTCGAAGGCCTTTTTCGTCTGGTCCTCGCTGCCGATGTAACCCGGAGTCACGTTCGGACCTTTGACGCGGATTTCCAGCTTGCTGCCCGAGGGCACGAATTTCAGCTGCACTCCTGGCACCGGCACGCCGATCACGCCGGCGCGTTCGATCGGGTAATGCGCCGCGGTGGCCAGCGGCGAGGTCTCGGTCGAGCCCCAGCTCGAGGTCATGATCACGCGCTTGCCGAGAGTTCTGATCGACAGCGCCTCCAGCCGCGCCCAGAGATCGGGCGGCAGAGCGGCGCCGGCATAGAAGATCATCTGCAGCTGGCGGAAGAAGCGCTCGCTCAGGCTCGCATCCTTTTCCAGATGCGGGATCAGCATGGCGTAGCCGGCGGGCACGTTGAAATAGATGGTCGGCGAGACGTCGCCCAGATTGGCGACGGTTTTCTCCACCAGGCCGGGCGCCGGCTTGCCGTCATCGATATACAGCGTGCCGCCCTGGCGCAGCACCATGTTGAAATTGTGGTTGCCGCCGAAAGTGTGATTCCACGGCAGCCAGTCGAGCAGCACCGGCGGCGTCTGTCGCAGGAAGGGCCAGATCTGCGCAATCGCCTGCTGGTTGGAACACAGCATGCGATGGGTGTTGATCACGCCTTTCGGCAATCCGGTCGAACCGGAGGTGAAGAGATATTTCGCGACCCAGTCGGGCTGGATTGCGGCAAACCGCGCATCGACGGCAGTTGTCGGTGCGGTCGTGCGCAGGATCGAGAGATCGGTGATCGTCTCAATGTCCTTGGGCAGCGTCGTCAATACCTTCTCGAACGGCCCGCCACCTTGCGCGAAAATCAGCCTGGGTTTCACCAGCCCGATGATGTGATGCACCTTGGCGAAATCGCCGCTCATCAGCGAATAGGCGACGCTGACCGGCGTGACCGGCACGCCGGCGACAAAGCCTCCTAGCATCAGCAAAGCATGATCGATGCTGTTGCCCGACAGGATCACGATGGGCGTGGATTGATCCAGCCCGCGATCCAGCAGCGCCTGCGCGATGCTGCGCGCGGCATCCCAGGCATCGCCGTAGCTCACCTTGCGCCAGCCACCGGTGGGATTTTTCTCGGCCAGGAACACGGTCTGCGGCTGGCGTTCGGCCTGCGCCTGCAGCAGCTGGCCGAGGTGATCGGCATGGGTGCCGAGCGCCTCTTCGGACTCCAGAACGAAACCGCCGCCGGGCATGTCGCGGCGCCGGATGCGCGGCACGGCAAGGTCGAGCGGCAGGAACGGCGGCTTGGTGTCGCCCGGCTGGATCATGTTTCCTCCCACGGAAACCGGCTTTTTATCGCGCCACCATTTTGTAAGACAGCATTACAATGTGATGCAGACTACAGTCCGGCCGGGCGGCGGGCAAGGGGGAAGCTCAGGGCTGTTGTCATGCCCGGGCCTGTCCCGGGCATCCACGTCTTATTGCCCCAAAAGGAAGGCGTGGATGGCCGGGATGAACCCGGCCATGACGCACTTGGCTGGACTTACTTCGCGATATCGATCACGACACGGCCGCGGATCTGGCCCGCCAGAATCTTCGGTGCGAGTTCCAGCACCTCCGACAGCGGATGCACCTCGGTCATCTTGGCCAGCGCGCCCTTCGGCAGGTCCTGCGCCAGCTGCCACCAGGCGCGCTTGCGCTTATGCATCGGCGCCATCACGGAATCGACGCCGAGCAGGCTCACGTTGCGCAGGATGAAGGGGAACACGCTGGCCGGCAGATCGGTGCCGCCGGCAAGTCCGCAGGCGGCGACGAAGCCGCCATATTTTACCTGGCTCAGCACGGTGGCGAGAGTCTGGCCGCCGACGGAGTCGATGGCGGCGGCCCAGCGCTCCTTCGCCATCGGCGCGCCCTTCGAGGCCAGCTCCTCGCGCGCGACAAAGCCGGTGGCGCCGAGCGAGGCGAGATAGTCATGCGTCTCCGGCCGTCCGGTGGCGGCCACCACCTTGTAGCCCTTGCGCGCCAGGATCGCGATGGCGACCGAGCCGACGCCACCGGCCGCGCCGGTCACCAGCACTTCGCCATCGTCCTTGGACAGGCCGGCATCTTCCAGTGCCATCACACAGAGCATGGCGGTGTAGCCGGCGGTGCCGATCGCCATGGCCTCCTGCATCGAGAAGGCATCGGGCAGGCGCACCAGCCAGTCGCTTTTCACGGATGCGAAGCGGCTGTAGGCGCCCCATTGCGTTTCCGACAGGCCATAGCCGTTGACGATCACCTTCTCGCCCGGCTTGAAATCCGAATTGCCCGACATGACGACCGTGCCGGCGAGATCGATGCCGGCCACCATCGGCAGTTTGCGGGCGATGCGACCGCCCGTGAGGGCCAGGCCGTCCTTGTAGTTCAGCGTGGAATAGGCAACCTCGACCAGCACGTCATTCTGCGGCAGGTCCTTCTTGCTTAGCTCCTTGAAGCCGGCTTTCGGCTTGCCGTCGACCTCTTCGATGACCACGGCGCGGAAGGTATCGGACATTTCTAACTCTCTCTCATATCGTCATGCCGGGCTTTTGACCCGGCATCCCATTTAAATGGGACCCCGGCTCAAGGCCCGGGGTGACGGTTAAAGCAAATTACCGCAGCGGCTCGAGGATCGAGACGTAGTTGGCCACCGCGACGCCGCCCATGTTGAAGACGCCGCCGAGCTTGGCGTTCTTCACCTGGATGTCGCCGGCCGAGCCATTGAGCTGCATCGCCGCCATCACATGCATCGACACGCCGGTGGCGCCGATCGGATGGCCCTTCGACTTCAGACCGCCCGACGGATTGACCGGCAGCTTGCCGTCGGCCTGGACCCAGCCTTCCATGATCGCCCGCTTGCCTTCGCCCGGCGCGGTCAGGCCCATCGCCTCGTATTCGATCAGTTCGGCAATCGTGAAGCAGTCATGGCTCTCGGCAAAGGACAGATCCCAGATGCTGAGCCCCGCTTCACCCAGCGCATCGGCCCAGGCCTTGGCCGGACCCTCGAAGGCGATCACGTCGCGCTTGGCCATCGGCAGGAAATCCTGCACATGCTTCGAGGCGCGGAAGGCAATCGCCTTCTTCATGCCCAGCGCGGTCTGCACATCGGTCATCACCAGGGCTGCGGCGCCATCCGACACCATCGAGCAGTCGGTGCGGCGCATGCCGCCGGTCACGATGGGGTTCTTGTCGGATACGGTGCGGCAGAAATCGTAGCCGAAATCCTTCTGCATATGCGCCAGCGGATTTTTGCTGCCGTTCTTGTGATTCTTGGCGGCGATCATCGCGGTGGCATCCGACTGGTCGCCATAGCGCTGGAAATACTGTTTCTGGATCGAATCGAACACGCCGGCGAAGCCGCCATCGGTGAACACTTCCGCCTTCTTGTAGCTCGCCTTCAGCAGCACATTGCCGACCACATCATTGGGCGAGGAGGTCATCTTCTCGACGCCGACGCAGAGCACGAAACGCGCCTTGCGCGCCGCAATCGCATTCAGGCCCTGATAGATTGCCGCCGTGCCAGTGGAGCAGGCATTCTCCACGCGGGTCGCCGGCTTGAAACGCAGGCCCGGATCGGCCTGCAGCACGAGGGATGCGGTGAAGTCCTGGTCGATCAGGCCGCCGTTGAAATGACCCAGATAGATTGCATCGACATCTTTCGGCTCGATGCCGGCATCGCGGATCGCGCCGATGGCAGCTTCAACGATGAGGTCTTCGGCGTCGCGGCCATCCAGTTTGCCGAATTTGCTGTGGTGCCAGCCGACGATGCAGGCGGTCATGCGGTCTCTCCCGAAAGGCTTGTTGTCTGACGGGTTAAGAGAAGAGGCGCGGCAGGTGAAGTCAAGGCGAGGGCCACGACTTCGGGTGTCGGCGGGTGAGGTCTATTCGGTGCTGACTCAGGCCCAGTTGAGGCTGAGTCAGGTCTATTTGAGGCTCATTCAGGTCCATTCGGTGCTGAGTCAGGTCTAAACCAGTGCTAAGTCCTTGATTTGCCGTTCATGAGAACATAAAGCGAAAATTTCTTGCTTCAAGGGGTCCCGGTCTGTATATTCGCTATATGTTCTCATTTGGGGAGTCACTGAAAATGCCAGCCGCCCAGCGCCTGTTCGACCTGCCCAGCCGCGACGACCTCGACTGCCTGCCCGATCCGGCCGAAGCCTTCCTGGCCGGCGCATTGCGCGGCGACGGCCCGTTCGACCTGCAGGCCGGCGTCGGCGCCGGCCAGGCCAATCGCCATGCCGATGTCAGCAAGCTGCAGGCCCTGCTGCATCTGGAGGGCTATCTGGATGCGGCCGGCACCAACGGTCCGACCGGCCTGTGGGGCAGCCGCGAGGATTACGCCCTGCGCAAATTCCAGAAAGACAATGGGCTGCTCATCGATGGTTTCGTGCTGCCCGGCGGCGAGACCATCGAGGCGATCCGCGGCTTCTCGCAATGAAGCGCGATCCGCTGCGGCGCGCGACGCTCAGCGCCCTGCTCGGCGCCGTCCTGCCGCTGGGTTTTGCCGGCAGCCTCGCGCTGCAGGCGGAACATCACGCACCGCATGCCGACCGCGCGGCGTTTTACATCCTGCTGCCGGCATTGCTGTTCGGCATGATGGCCTTTGCGATCTGGATTCTGATGCGGCGATCTGCTGGCAGCACGCGGCGCTGAGTGCCAATCTGCGTCACGTTTACACAATTTTATTGCAACGCGTCTGACACTCTTGGCAGGCTTTGACTGTTGGTGCCGGCGTCCGTGTCGGTGTTCACCGGTGCGGATACCGGCTCCCGTCCATGACAGGAGGCGCGATGTCCGACCGTTCCCCAGAGCGCAGAAAGCTCGATCATGATGCCTGGCTGCAGAAGCTGCTGACGCATCGCCTGACCACCGCGGAAATCCTTTATCACATGCCGGATCATCCGCAGCTGCTGCAGACCTATGTCTGGCAGGATTACGATCTGGCGCCGAAATTCCCGGTGCTGCAGAAATTTCTCGATTTCTGGGAAGCCAAGCTGGATGGCAAGCTGCACAGCGTGCGCGTGGTCTCGGCGCAACTGGTCAGCCCGGTGGAAATCCGCGCGGCAGCTGAGAGTTACAGTTTGCATTAGGGGAAGGCCCTCATCCCGACCCTCTCCCGCAAGCGGGAGAGGGAGCGAGGCCGAACTTACCCTCGCCCACGAAGTGGGAGAGGGAGGGGCCCGCCGCGAAGCGGTGGGAGGGTGAGGGAAACGACCTACCCGTCGCGTTCGAGATCGGCCTTGAGATAGCTCAGGATCGGGTAGAGCCCGGCCATCAGTGCGATCAGGAAACCGTAGCGGCCTTCGCGGTAGCCCTTGCGGCCGACATAGCATTTGTAGAAGCGGCTGAAGATGCGGCGGATATTGTGGCCGTAAGAGCCGATATCTTCGCCGGCGGCGCGGCGCGCGCGCAGGTCGGCGGCATTCGACGTGGTATAGCGATCGAGCCGGTGGATCATGTCGGAGATATTCTTGTCGACATAATGGATCATGCGGCTCTTGAGGAAACGCTGCTCGCCCTTCAGCTCCAGCGCCGGATGCACGCGCTGCGCGCCCCAGCGCTTGGCACCTTTCGCCGTCAGGCGCGGCGCCATCATCACGCCGAAATAGCCGCCCCAGCCATAGCGCACCAGGCGGCTGCCGACATAGTTGTCGAACGGCACCAGGATATGGCCGAATTTTGCCGTCGCGATTACGTCGCGAATCTCGCGCGCCATTTCGCTCGGCACGCGCTCATCGGCATCGACTTCCAGAATCCAGTCGCCGCTGCAGGCATCGAGCCCGGTATTGCGGCGCTCGCCTTCCAGCGGCCAGGCGCCCTCGATCAGTTTGTCGGTGAAGCGCGCGGCGATCTCGCGCGTGGTGTCGGTGCAACGATCCAGCACCACCACGATCTCGTCGGCGAAGCGCAGGCGCTCCAGGCAGTCGGCGATCTGCGCGGCTTCGTTATGCGCGACAACGAGGGCAGACAGCTTCGGCGCGCTCATCTCAGTCTTCGTCCTGGGCATGTTCCCACAGCGCTTCCGCGGCGCGCTGCGCCTTGTCGACACTGAGCGTCAGCATGCGGCTCTCCTGGCTGCGGTGATCATAGCCCGGCTGGCCTATGATCTCCTCGAAGCTCAGATCGGTGCGCACCACCCCGTTCTTTTCGCCCCAGGGGCCATAGATGCTTTCGCGGCTCGGGCCGAACAGGCCGAGCGTCAGCGTGCCGGCGGCGGCCGAGAGATGCATCAGGCCGCTGTCGTTGCCGATATACAGGCTGCAGCGTTTCAGCGCCGCGCCGATGGTCTGCAGGTCGAGCTTGCCGGTGAAGTCGAGCACGCGCTCAGGCGGCATGGCATTGACGGTGGCGGCCGACAGGGCTTCCTCGCCCGGGCCGCCGAACACCACGATGCGGGCATGCGGCAGGATACCGTTGTCAGCCGTGAGCCGCAGCGCCAGTTCGGCAAAGCGTTCGCCCGGCCAGATCTTGCCGCCCCAGTTGGCGGTCGGACCCAGCGCCAGCACCGGCCGGCCATCCTCGGGCCAGAGTTTGGCGGCGGCTTTCTCGGCATCCCGGCCGATCCACAGCCGCGGCGCGGCGGTGTGTTTCAGCTTCAGGAAGTTCGACAGCACCAGCACCTTGTGCATACGCGAGCCCGAGCCGCTGAAACTGCGGCGGCGACGCGCCAGCAGGAACTGGCCGATGCCCGAGCCGCGCAGGTCGATGATCAGCCAGAAGCGGGTCAGTGCCAGCTTCTTCCACAATTCCCACCAATGCCCGGCCCAGGGCTTCTTTTCCATCACGATCAGGCGGTCGAGATTGGGCACGGCCTCGAACACGCCGGTCGCCGAGGGGCCGCAGGCGATGGTGAAGCGGGCCTTGGGAAACTGGGTATGCAGGGCGTCGAGCAGGCCGGTGGAGAGGATCGCGTCCCCGACCCGGTTGGCGGAAATGAACAGGATGCGCATGGGGCCAATCTTCAAGGTTTGGCTGGTTATAGGGGGGTGGTTCCGGCTTGCCAAGCTCTGCTCTTGCCAAGATTGGGCGGGTCCCATAGGTGAAAGGGATGTCTGACCTGACCTGTTCTCCCCCGATCTGCGCCGCCCTGCCCGATCGCGCCCTGCTGCGGATTTCCGGGGCAGATGCTGCCGGTTTCCTCAATCCGCTGATTTCCAGCGACGTGGCCAGCGAAGCGGGCCATGCCGCCTATGCCGCTTTGCTGACGCCGCAGGGCAAGTTCCTGCATGATTTCCTGATCTATACGGTTGCCGAGGGCGATCTGCTGGTCGATGTGGCGGCCGAGCGCCGCGCCGATCTCAAGCGCCGGCTGACGCTGTATCGTCTGCGCGCCAAGGTGGAACTGACCGAACTCGAGGGCTGGCAGGGCTATGCGCTGTTCGGTGGCGGCCAGACGCCGGAGATTCCGGAGGGCGGTGTGCTGTTCGCCGATCCGCGCCTGCCGGCTTTGGGCTGGCGGCTGTGGCTGCCAGAGGGCGTTGCGCCGCCGCTGACCATCACCGGTTCAGATGCCTACGAGGCGCATCGCATCGCGCTCGGCGTACCCGATGGCGTGCGCGACATCGAGGTCGACAAAGGCCTGCTGCTCGAAAACCATTTCGAGGCGCTGCATGGCGTCGATTTCAGGAAGGGCTGTTATATCGGCCAGGAACTGACCGCGCGCACCAAATATCGCGGCCTGCTGAAGAAGCAGCTGTATCGCGTGGAAGGCAGCGGCGATCTGCCGGCACCGGGCACGCCGATCACGGCGAATGGTGGGCAGGAGGTCGGCCAGCTGCGGTCAGTTTCCGGCAGCAGTGGCCTTGCTCTGCTCCGACTCGATGCAACTTCGCAAGAACTGGATGCGGCGGGTGTTGCGCTCACCGCAATCCGCCCTGACTATGCGGGCCCGGTTCCAGAGGCGAAGACCTAGATCAAATGGCTAAAAAAATTGTTGCCGCCACCGTGATTGACGATGGCCGCTGCCGCTGCACCTGGTGCGGCACCGATCCGCTTTATGTGAATTATCATGATACTGAATGGGGCGTACCTGAATGGGACAGCCGCGCCCTGTTCGAGAAACTGATCCTCGACGGTTTCCAGGCGGGTCTGAGCTGGATCACCATCCTGCGCAAACGCGACAACTTCCGCAAAGCCTTCGACGGTTTCGTGCCCGAGAAGATCGTGCGCTATACGCCGAAGAAGCTGGATGCGCTGATGCTGGACGAGGGCATCGTCCGCAACAAGGCGAAAATCCACGGCACCGTGGCGAATGCGCGCGGCTGGCTCGAAATCATGGAGACGGAGAAGGGCGGCTTCTCCGGCTATCTGTGGAAGTATCTCGATGGCAAGCCGCTGCAGAACAACTGGGATCACAAGAAGCATGTGCCGGCCGAGACGCCGCTCAGCCAGGCGATCTCGAAGGATCTGCGCAAGCGGGGCTTCACCTTTGTCGGCCCCACCATCGTCTATGCCTTCATGCAGGCGGTCGGCATGATCAACGATCACACCACCGACTGCTTCCGCCATCGCGACGTGCAGAAACTGAAAAAGCCGCGCGGCTGAGGCTCGCACGGCTTTTCCGTCATCGAAGCTGCTGGTTTACGCCGCCTTGCCATCCGCATTGAGTCCCATGGCGATGCGGCCGGCCAGCTTCTGCTGCGGCAGCATCGTGAAGGGGTGATAGCGCGCCCCCTGCAGGTCGCGGAACAAGCGCTCGATGCCGTTGTCGCGATAGAAGGCGCTGCCGCCCGCCGCATCCAGCGCCAGCGACCCGACCTGCAGCAGGCTTTCGGTCATCGCGCGCTTCAGCGTCATCATCGTTGCCGTGCTCTGCTCGCCCGGCGCACCGGCCTCGCCCAGCTGCAGCATGCGCTCATGCGTCGCCGTCACCATGGTCAGTGCGGTGTCGAGCGCGCCGATCTGCAGCTGGGTGTCGATCTCGTCGCGGCGCTTCGACACCAGGCGCAGGGTTTCATCGCGTAGTTTCTCGGCCACACCGCGATAGACGCTGTAGATCAGCGGGAAGGCCACCAGGCTGACCAGATGGAAGAAGGGATGCCACACGCCGGCAGGACGTCGCGCACTGATCGCGGCATCGGCCACGAACACATCCTGCAGCACCACGTCATGCGAACCGCTGGCGCGCATACCCAGCGTGCGCCAGGTCTGTTCGATGCTGACGCCTTCGGCCTTCATCGGCACCGCGGCATGCAGCACTTCGCCGTCGCACACGGCCATGGTCATCAGCAGGTTGCCGGCCTCGCAGCCGCTGACAAAGCGCTTGCGGCCGGAGAAGCGATAGCCGCCCTCCACCTTCACGGCGGTGCCTGAGCCGGCGAGCCAGTCATTGCCACCGGTGGAGAGCAGCATCAGGTTCTCAGCCGCGATGCGTTTCAGCACGGCCTCGACGGCGGCGGGATCGCCGCGCCAGCGCCGCACCAACAGCGCGATCGGATGCATGTGCATCGACAGCGCCAGCGCCGTGCCACTGCAACTGCCAGCGAAGCTGCGCAGCATGTCGGCCACCTCGCGATAGCCCACGCCCAGGCCGCCCAATTCGGCGGGGATCAGCGCAGGCAGGATGCCGGCCTGCTTGATCAGCGCGAAGTTGTCGGCCGCGAAGCGGTCGGAGGCATCATGCAGCGCCGCATGGGCGGCGAAGGCATCGCCCAGAGGTGCTATGCGTGTCGAAAAGTCGTTGTCGGATGTGGGTTTTTTGATCAGCGGCTGAATGGTCATCGGTATCTCCGGGCCAAAGGGGGTATCAAAGGCGGCGGATACTGCGTGCGATGGCATTTAGGGGATAGTGCTAAAATTGCACTTGGCACTGCGCGGCTTCTCGCATATCCATGCCGGCATGGATATGCGCTATGGGATCTTCTGCCCCGTTGCAAAGGCCGCCGAGGTTGTCGCGAGCCGTTGGACGCCGCTGATTCTGAGCGAATTGATGAAGGGGCGTGAACGCTTCATCGATATCCAGCAGGGCGTGCCGCTGATGTCGCGCAGCCTGCTGTCGCGCCGCCTCAAGGAAATGGAAATCAGCAACCTGATCCAGCGCGTGCCGCAGGGCCGCAGCCATGTCTACCGGCTGACCGAGGCCGGCAACGCGCTCCGTCCGCTGATCAACCAGCTCGCCGCCTGGGGCAGCACGTATCGACTGCCCTATCTCGACGAACAGGATCGCAACGTCAGCTACCTGATGTATTCGATGCGCGACTTCCTGCTGCAGGACCGCCTGTCGGAACTGCCAGCCAAATGCGTGGTGCATTTCGAATTCACCAATGTGCCGCGCCGCGACCACAAGCTGCGCAACTGGTGGCTCATCAAGCGCGATGGCGAAATCGATCTCTGCTACACCGATATGGGTTTCAACACCGATCTGCAGATCACCGCCGACCTCGATGTCTTCACGCGGATCATCGTCGGCACCGCCAGCCTGCAGAAGGCGCGCATTGCCGGCGACGTGGTGTTCTCGGAGAATCCGCGCCTGGTCAACAGGCTGATCAACGCACTCGATCTGGTCGAGCCGCCGCAGATGCGACTGATGCGCGTGCCGGAACAGCCGCCGCCGCCCAGCATCCTGCCGATGCCGCTGAACCTGCGGAAGTCGGTTAAAACGACGAGCCGGGCTGCTTAAGGAATTCGATTTCTTCCGGTGAACTCTCCCGGCCCAGTGCGGCGTTGCGATGCGGGAAACGGCCGAAGCGCGCGATGACCACGCGATGCTTGTCGGCCCAGCCAGCGAGATCGAGGCCGGGCAGTTCCTTGTCCAAAGCCGAGAACAGCAGATGCGCCAGCTCCTGGTCGGGCAGGTGTTCGCTATGTTCGAACGGCAGATAGAAGAACATCCGCATCACCGGCTGCACGGCGATATCGAAGCCGCGGTCCACCGCCTGGCGCGCGATGACGCGCGCCCGCGTGTCGCCGGCAAAGGCCTTGGCCTGGCCGCGGAACAGGTTGCGCGGAAACTGGTCGAGCAGGATCAGCAGCGCCAGCGCACCTTCGGCGGTTTCCGCCCAGTCGGCATAGCCTTCGGCCAGCGCAGATTCGACAGCAGGAGCAAAGCGGCTGCGGATCTGCTCGTCGAAGGCAGCGTTCTTCTCGAACCAGGCCTTGCGATGCGGCAGCGGTGTATCCGCCGCTGCACCAGGCTGGCGGTCGAACCAGAAGTCCAGCACGCTGTCATGCGTTACGGTGTCGTGCGTTACGGTGCCATATGTCGCGGTCACGATTCCAAATTCTCCCAATGCCAGTAGCCGATGACATGGCGCGGCTGGCCGCATTCATCAAGCAGGGGTGCCAGAACGCGTTGGAAGATGATGAATTCCCGATTCTGCTTCAGCGATGACCGCCGCGCGAAGCTGGGCTGGCCGCCCAGCAGGATGGCGCGGTATTCCTGCTCGAAGGCCAGAACCTGCTCGGGCGTATACAGGTCGTCGAAGCGGCGGCCGCTATAGTCGCGGCCGGTGGCGCGGCGATGGCCGGTCCCGAGCAGGCGGAAACGCAGGTTGAGCCGGGTGCCGGATTCAAGGTCACCGTTGGGCTGCGCTTCGACCAGGCCGATATGGGGCAGCAGGTGCGGTGGAATCCGCATAGGATCGACCGCAGTTTTGGGTGGCACGCCTCCGGCGGCCGAGGCCAGGGCACGCCAGTAGGCGATGAAATCCTCCAGCGCCGGCGGCAGCAACGCTGGCCAGGTTCGGTCGTCGATTATCCCGGGCGTATGTGACATCGCCCCTCCCTTGGCAACAGCCTAAGCCGGCAGCAGCAGAATGCCCAGATGTCTAAAAAGTCTGGGCCTGTTAATACCGGGGCGGCTTCTGCTAGCCTGTCAAAAAACAGGAGCGGAACGTCATGAACCAGATTGATCTCAAGGGCCGCAGCGCAGCGGTCACCGGCGGGGCACAGGGCATCGGCCGTGCCGTCACCGAACGCCTGCTGCGGTCGGGCGCATCGGTGGCAATCTGGGATCATGATGCGGGCTTAAGCCAGAAAACCGCTGCGGAACTGTCGGCGCATGGCAAGGTCATCGCCGTGCTGGCGGATGTCACGTCATGGGACAGTATCGAAGCGGCGGCGAAAGAGACCGCCGGCCAGCTCGGCGGCATCGACATCCTGGTCAACAATGCCGGCATTGCCGGGCCGAATGCGCCGGTCGATGCCTATCCGCTGGAGGCCTGGCAGCAGGTGATCGATATCGACCTGACCGGCGTGTTCCATTGCTGCCGTGCCGTGGTGCCGCTGATGAAAGCGAAGGGTTTCGGCCGCATCGTTAACGTGGCCTCGATCGCCGGCAAGGAAGGCAATCCGAATGCCAGTGCCTACAGCGCCGCCAAGGCCGGCGTGATCGCCCTGACCAAGTCGCTGGGCAAGGAACTGGCCGGCATGGATATCGCGGTCAACTGCATTACCCCGGCGGCGGCGAAAACCGCTATCTTCGACCAGATGACGCAGACCCATATCGACTATATGCTGTCGAAGATCCCCCGCGCACGTTTCGTGGCGGTGGACGAGATCGCGGCAATGGTGGCCTGGCTGGTCAGCCCGGAGAATTCCTTTACCACCGGCGCGGTCTTCGATCTGAGCGGTGGGCGCGCGACTTACTAGTGGGCAGTACGAGAGGCAGGATGGACAGCCGGGACGCGAAGTTTTCGATTGGTGATGTGGTCAAACACCGGCTGTTTCCGTTCCGTGGCGTGATCTTCGACGTCGACCCGGTCTTCAACAATACTGACGAATGGTATGAGTCGATTCCGGCCGATCTGCGCCCGCGCAAGGACCAGCCGTTCTATCACCTGCTGGCCGAGAATGCGCAGAGTTCGTATGTCGCCTATGTGTCGGAGCAGAATCTGCTGCCCGATGCCGAGGCCGGCCCGGTCAACCACCCCGATATCAAGAAATACTTCGGCGGTTTCCGCAGTGGCCGTTATGAATGGCGCGCAACTGTGCGCATGTAGGCTGTACGCATGTAGGCTTTGCGGATATAGGGCTGCCTAGAACAGCAGCTTGATCAGCGCAAACAGCGCCGGCAGATTCAAACCGATCAGCACCACACCGACCATCGCGGCAATAAGGCGGCCAGGCAGCCGGTTGACCAGGAAGGCGGCGAGCGGCGCGGCCACCACGGCGCCGACCATGATGGCGGCGGCCGTATTGCCGATGGTCGTCAGCGTGGCGGCGCCGAGCCAGAAGGAAAACACCGCCGCCTGAACAGCAGCGACGATGGGTTCTGCGGTATTGGCCGAACCGACGGCGAGCCGCGGTTCACGGCCCTGCAGCACCAGCGTGGAGGTGACGATCGGGCCCCAGCCGCCGCCGAAGGAGTCGAACAGCCCGCCCAGAAATCCGACCAGGCCGGGACGCTTGCCGGGCTCGGCGATGGTGGCAGGCTGGCGGCGCCAGCGTACCGCGCGCAGGATCATCACCAGGCCCATCAAGCCAAGATACAAGGCAGCCAGCGGGCGAATGATGTGCAGGGGCAGCAATGCGATCACGCTGGCGCCGATGATGCCACCGATGATGCCTGGCAGGATCAGCCGGCGGCATACCGCCCAGTCAACATTGCCGAACTTCCAGTGCGACAGACCTGACGCGATGCCGGTGGGAATCTTGGTCACATGCACGGCCGCGCTGGCCACCGCCGGCGGCATGCCGGTGGCCACCAGAACGCTGCTGGCGATCACGCCATAGCCCATGCCGATGGCGCCGTCGATCAACTGCGCGGCAAAGCCGAGGGCCGCATAGAGAAGCAGGTCCGAACTCACGCTGTTTGCCTCCGTGCGGAACGCATCCGTCTCCAGACATGGCATCCGAATGACAGGACCATGCCGTATTTGCCGAAATCGGCTTCGGGAGATTCCGGTGCCTTGGTCAGATATCCGGGTGCCAGGGCAACTCGCCGAATATACCTTCAATATACTCGGCCAGCGTGGTGACCGCGAGCGCCAGCGGTTTGGCGGTATCCAGCACCAGATCGGGACTCTGCGGCGCCTCGTAGGGTGCCGAGATGCCGGTAAAATTCCTGATCTCGCCGCTGCGCGCCTTGCGATACAGGCCCTTCGGATCGCGCGATTCACACAGCGCGATATCGGCCTTCACATAAATTTCGCGGAAATCCTCGCCGACGATGTCGCGCGCCATGTCGCGGTAGCGCTGCAGCGGCGAAATTGCCGAGACCAGCACCAGCGAGCCGTTCACCGCCATCAGCTTCGCCACTTCGGCCAGGCGGCGCAGGTTTTCCAGCCGGTCGGCATCGGTGAAGCCGAGATCGCGGTTCAGGCCATGGCGCAGGTTGTCGCCATCCAGCACGGCGACATGACGGCCGCGCGAGAACAGCAGGCGCTGTGTCGCCATCGCAATCGTCGACTTGCCGGCGCCGGACAGGCCGGTCATCCAGATCACGCCACCGCGATGGCCGTTCATGTCGATGCGTTCCTGCACCGTCACGGAGGAGTCGACTGCGGTGATATCGGTGCTGACGCGGGTGGCGGCGGATTCGATCACCAGGCCGGCGACAATCTGCGGGCCGCGGATCAGCACGCCGCGCCCGGTGCGCGGCAGGGTCTCGTAGAGGTCGATGGCCATCGGCGGGCGGACACGCAGCACCACGCGGGCCACGCCGTTACGCTCGATCTGCTGCGCGGTGTCAGCATCCAGCGTCTCGACATCGAGCGATTCGACAATCGACTCCACCTGCGCCTCGCGCTCGGCGGTGCCGACCTTCATGGTCAGGCGGTCGCCTTTACGCAACGGCTGCTTGTCGAGCCAGAACAGCCGCACGGTGAAACGGTTGGCATCGATAGGGCGATGCTCGGGCGAGGAGCCGAGCGCGCCACGTTCGACGAACACGTCTTCATCCAGCGTAAACGCCACGCTCTCGCCGGCTTTCACCTCGGTCGGCGCCGGCATCTGGCGGCCGGGACCGGTCCAGTGTTCCAGTGTCGCCACCGTGGCTTCGCGGCCCAGCGGGGCAAAGCGGATGCGGTCACCGACTTTCAGCCGGCCGCTTTCGATGCGGCCGACGACGATGCGTTTGTCGCCATAGCGATACAGATCCTGCACCGGCAGGCGCAGCGGCTGCTCGACCGGCAGTGCGCGCGGGCTGAAGGCATCCAGCGCGCCGATCAGCGTCGGGCCCTGATACCAGGCGGTGTTCGCGCTGCGGCTGGCGATATTGTCGCCCTCGCGCGCCGACAGCGGCACGATGGCCTGCGGTTCGATGCCGATGCCGACCAGGTAGTTGCGCACGGCATCGGCGACGGCCTTGAACTTCGCCGCATCATTGCCGATCAGGTCGATCTTGTTGACCGCGACCGCGACCTGGCGGATGCCGAGCAGATGCAGCAGATAGGCATGGCGGCGGGTCTGCTCGGCCAGGCCCTGGGCTGCATCCACCACCAGGATCGCGGCATCGGCCTGCGCCGCGCCGGTCACCATGTTTTTCAGAAATTCCTTATGCCCCGGCGCGTCGATGATCACATAGCGGCGCTGCTGCGTGGTGAACCAGATCTGCGTGGTGTCGACCGTGATACCCTGGTCGCGCTCGACCTGCAAAGCATCGAGCAGGAAGGACCATTCGAATTGCAGGCCGCGCTTCTCGGAGACGGCTTTCAGCTGCTCCAGCTTGCCGGTCGGCAGTGAATCCGTGTCATGCAGCAGGCGGCCGACCAGAGTGGATTTGCCATGATCGACATGGCCGACAATGACAATGGGAAAGGCGCGGCCCTGCTGCAGGCTGGCGCGCTGCGCGTCGAGGTTCTGAAGCGGAAGCGGAACGGCGGACATCGTCAGACTCACATATAGCCGGCGACACGCAGGCGCTCGAAAGCGTCTTCGCTGTCATGGTCCATGGCGCGGCCGGCGCGTTCGGGTTCGCGGGTCACGGCCAGTTCGGCGATGATCTCGTCGATGTTGCGCGCCGGGCTGCTGATCGGGAAGGTAATGCCGATCTCGCCCAGTGAGCGGAAGCGCTTGTTCTCCGCATTGGCGAAATACAGCGGCACTACCGGAATGCCTTCGCGCTTGATGTAGCGCCAGATATCCAGCTCGGTCCAGTGCAGCAGCGGATGCACGCGCATATGCACGCCGTCGGGCAGATCGGAAGCGAAATGATCCCACAGCTCGGGCGGCTGGTCGCGGAAGTCCCAGGCGCCGGCGTCATCGCGCGGGCTGAACACACGCTCCTTGGCCCGCGTCGCCTGTTCGTCGCGGCGGATGCCGGCGATCACACCCTTCCAGCCGTATCTGGCGATGGCTTCCTTCAGGCCGAGCGTCTTGCGTGCGGCGATGCGCGAATTATGCGGCAGGGTCGGATCGGTGGCTTCCAGCGGCGGGCAGGCATCCTTGATCAGCTCGATGCCCCATTCCGCCGCATAGCGGTCACGGAAGGCGTAGGTCTCGGGGAATTCCAGCCCGGTATCGAGATGGGCCAGCGGGAAGGGCACCTTGCCGAGAAAGGCTTTCTTCGCCAGCCAGATCATCACATTCGAATCCTTGCCCAGCGACCACAGCATCGCCATCGGCTTGATGCGGCTGTAGGCCTCGCGAAGGATGTAAATGCTCTGGGCTTCGAGGGAGTCTAGATCATCATGCATGGCTAAATACATTCTACGCCGGTACTTTTACGGCGAAAGTATTAATAAATTTCAGAGATTTCCGGCCGGAATCGGCAGATGGATGCCGCATTCGGTCTTTTCGCGGCCCTGCCAGCGGCCCGAACGGGCATCCTGGCCGACGGCCACCGGATGGGTGCAGGTGGCGCAGCCGATCGAGAGGTAACCTTCGGCCACCAGCGGGTGGCGCGGCAGGTCGTGGCGCACGAAATAGGCGTCGATCTCGTCCGCCGACCAGCCGGCCAGCGGATTGAATTTCAGCCGCGCGCCCTCGGCTTCCACCAGCGCGATGTCGCGCCGGGTGCCGGCCTGGTAACGCTTGCGCCCGTTGATCCAGGCGGCAAAGGGTTTGAGCGCACGCTGCAGCGGCTGCACCTTGCGCAGATTGCAGCAGGCCTCGGCATCCCTGAACCACAGCGTGCCGGCGTCGTCCTGCGAGGCCAGCTGCGTCTGATCGGGCGTCAGCACGCGCACATCGCTCAGACCCAGGCGCTCGATCAGCGCATCGCGGTATTTCAGGGTCTGGTCGAACAGTTTGCCGGTGTCGAGGAACAGCACCGGCGTCGCCTTGTCAGTCTGCGCCGCCAGATGCAGCAGCACGGCGGATTCGGCGCCGAAGGAAGACACCAGCGCGATCTGGCCGGGGAAGAGGTCGCGGATGGCGATGTTCAGCACATCTTCGGCCGAGCGGCCTTGCATCTGCGCATTCAGCGAGGCGGCGTAGTCGTCGAGATCGAGGCCGGCAAAGGCGAGTGCGCTCATTCGGCGGCCTCCTGTTTGCGGCGCCCATCCTTATTTTGAATGGCGAGGCGCTGCTTCAACGCGCTGACCCGGCCATCGCCCGTGGGCTGATAGACATGGCTGAAGGTGCTGATCGCCTTGGCAAAGGCTTCGGCGGCATCGTCGCGCGGAATCTCGAAGGCGTCGAAGCCGCTGCGCTGCATGGCCCAGAGCTGGTCCTGCAGCACATGGCCGGTCGCACGCAGCTCGCCGCGATAGCCGAAACGCTCGCGCAGCAGGCGGGCCTGGCTGTAGGCGCGGCCGTCGCTGAATTTGGGGAAGGTCAGGACAATAAGGTCGAAGCGCTCGGCTTCGGCGCCGAAATCCAGCACATCGAGTGTGTTCGGCAGCACAATGCCGAGCGGATCGTTGCGACCCGAGAGCTGCTCCTTTTCGGCCTGCCAGCGCGCGTAAGTCACCAGTACCGCGCCGCTCTCGGGCAGGGCGGCGTCATCGGCCACCGGCTGGAAAGCATCTTCACCAACAAGGCGACCATCTTTAAGCAACGGCATAGACGGCCTCCTTGAACGGGGCGAGGCCCACGCGACGGTATGTGTCGAGGAAACGCTCATCGCTGGAGTTGCGCAGGCGTAAGTATGTCTCGACCAGCGTGTCGATGGCGTCGACTGCATCCCGGGTGTTCAGCGCCGGACCGATCAGGTCACCGATGGCGGCCTGCTCGTCGGCCGCGCCACCCAGCGTGATCTGGTAGAATTCCTCACCGGCCTTGTCGACGCCAAGGATGCCGATATGGCCGACATGGTGATGTCCGCAGGCATTGATGCAGCCGGAAATCTTGATCTTCAACTCGCCGATGTCATGCGCGCGCTCCCAGTTCTTGAAGCGTAGCGCGATCTGCTGCGCGATCGGGATCGAACGGGCATTGGCCAGCGCGCAGTAATCCAGACCGGGGCAGGCGATGATATCGGAGGCCAGGCCGACATTCGGCGTGGCAAGGTCATAGGCTTTCAGCGCCTTGAACACCGCCGGCAGGTCGGACTGCTTCACATGCGCCAGAACCAGATTCTGCTCATGCGTCACGCGGATTTCGCCAAAGGAATAGCGGTCGGCGATATCGGCCACGGCATTCATCTGCTCGGCGCTGGCATCGCCCGGAGGCGCGCCTTCCTTCTTGAGTGAGATAGTGACGATGCTGTAGCCCGGCTGCTTGTGCTTAAACGTATTGCGTCGTGCCCACAGGCCGAACTCGAAATCGGTGCGGAAGGCATTGGCATACTCGGCCGAAATGCCCGACAGCTTTTCGAAGGCCGGCGGGGCGAACTGCGCCGCGATCTGGTCGATGGCGTCCTGCGGCAGCTTCAGCGCACCGTCTTTCGAGGCGGCGAATTCGGCCTCCACCTTCTCGCGCATCGCCTCGATGCCGATCTCATGTACCAGGATCTTGATGCGCGCCTTGTAGAGATTGTCGCGCCGGCCGAACTGGTTGTAGACGCGCAGGATCGCTTCCAGATAGCTCAGCAGGTCCTGCTTGGGCAGGAAGTCGCGGATCGTCTTGCCGATGAAGGGTGTACGGCCCAGGCCACCGCCCACGATCACTTCGAAGCCGATTTCTCCGGCAGCGTTCTTGTGCATGCGCAGGCCGATATCATGCACGCGGACGGCGGCGCGGTCGTTCGGCGAGCCGGTGACGGCGATCTTGAACTTGCGCGGCAGGAAACTGAATTCCGGATGGAAGGTCGACCACTGGCGGATGATCTCGCACCAGACGCGCGGGTCCTCGATCTCGTCATGCGCGGCGCCGGCGAACTGGTCGGTCGTGGTGTTGCGGATGCAGTTGCCGCTGGTCTGGATGGCATGCATCTGGATCTTGGCCAGATCAGCCAGCGCATCGGCGGTCTCTTCCAGCTTGATCCAGTTGTATTGCAGGTTCTGCCGCGTGGTGAAATGGCCCCAGCCGCGGTCGTATGTGCAGCCGATCTGCGCCAGGCCGCGCAGCTGGCGCGACGACAGCGTGCCGTAGGGAATCGCGATCCGCAGCATATAGGCATGCAGCTGCAGATACAGGCCGTTCTGCAGGCGTAAGGGTTTGAATTCGTCTTCGCTGATCTCGCCGCTCAGGCGGCGGGCGACCTGGTCGCGGAACTGCGCGACGCGCTCGTCCACCAGGGTCTGATCGATGTCGTCATACTCGTACATGGGGCATCCTTCACTCAGGCTGCTGGCCTGGCTTTTTCGGTGCTGGGCCCTTCGGCGCGCAGGACTTCGCGATACTGGATGGGTTTGGGCGGCGTCACGCTGGCATCCACTGGAATCAAGTATGGCGCGATGACGATGTTCTTTTTCGCCTGCGTTTCGGCTTCGGCCAGCAGGGCGGCGCCGGCTTCGACATTGGCGACCACGGCGGCGTCGGCAATGCGGCGCGACCAACTGGCGGCCTTGGTCAGGTAGACCACATCGCCGCTCAGCAGGTGATTGGCGGTCACCACCTGGGGCTGGCTGTTGAGTTTGGGGGCTTTGGCCATGAGGTGTCCTTACGCGCTGCGCCGCTGCTGGGCGGTGACAGAAGACTGGGCATAGGCGGCAACCTTGCCGATGATCAGCAAGACCGGACCGCTGCCATGTTGTGCGGCGAGCACCGGCAGGGCGGTGAGTGCGCCGGTGCTGACGGTCTGATCGGCGCGGGTGCCATTCTCGATCAGCGCGACGGGCAGCGCGGCGGTTGCACCGGCGGCAATCAGGCGGTCACGGATCACCGTGGCCTGCGACAGGCCCATATAGACGACGACGGTTTCGCCGCTCACGGCACGGTCCGCCCACTCGAAATTCTCTTCGCCATCCTTCAGCTGGCCACTGACCAGGCTGACGCCATGGCTCAACTCGCGATGGGTGAGTGGAATGCCGGCGCTGGCGGCGCAGCCCAGAGCGGCCGTGATGCCGGGAATGACGGACACGGCGATGCCGCGCTGCTTCAGATAATCCATCTCCTCGCCGCCGCGGCCGAAGATGAAGGGATCGCCGGCTTTCAGGCGCACCACTTTCTTGCCGAGCGCGGCATGCGCGGCGAGCTGTGCGTTGATCTCGTCCTGGCCGATGCTGTGCTGGCCCTTGCGCTTGCCGACCGACACCCGTTCGGCATCGCGACGCACGCGATCCAGAATCTCGGGCGCGACCAGCGCGTCATACAGCACGATATCGGCATCCATCAGGGCGCGCTGGGCTGCAATCGTCAGCAGATCGGGATCGCCGGGGCCGGCGCCAACCAGGGTGACCTGGCCCGGCAATTCCTCCTGCTGGCTGTTGAGTTCGCTCATCAGGGCTGCGCGCGCACCGGCGCGGTCGCCGGCCAGCGCTTTGGCCGCTACCGGGCCATCGAAAATGCGCTGCCAGAAGCGCTTGCGCAGGGCGGGCTCATGGATCACGCGCGAGACAGTGCCGCGGAATTCACCGGCCAGCGCGGCGACATCGCCCAGACGCGCCGGCAGCAGCGCCTCGATCTGCGCGCGGATGCGGCCGAGCAGCAGCGGCGCGGTGCCGTTGGAGGAAATGCCGATGGTGATGTCGCCGCGTTCCACGATGGCCGGCACGGTGAAGTCGGAGAGATCGGCGCGATCCACCACATTCACCAGCAGGCCGCGCTGCTGTGCCGCCTGCGCCACGGCTTCGTCGCGCGCATCGCCATAGGCGGCAATGACGAGGCGCACGCCATCGAGCGCGTCGTCGGAAAATTCGGCGCGATGCTCGGCGGCGCCTTCAGCGACACGTGAAAGGATTTCGGGGTTCAGCTCAGGCGCGACCACGCGGATGCGCGCACCGGCCTTGCGCAACAGACGGATTTTGCGGGCGGCGTTTTCACCACCGCCGGCCACGAGGACCAGACGGTCCCGCAGGTTCAGAAATCCCGGAAAGCTATGCATGGCAGGCCCACCTCTCTGATTGCCCGCTGCGTGTGTGGAACATTTTATTTAACGCAATGAACTGAGAGTCAATCAATAAATACTTATAAAAATGATAAAATAAAAATATTAGCAAAAACAATATGTAAATTAGATATCACGCCGTCCGCTTTATTACCTCCTTGGTAATTGTTAACCCACTGATCTGACTAAATATTCACTCCAGTTCCACCCTGAACAGGAGCCTGATCATGATCTCCACCGCCCGTTCCGCCACCATTCTCCGTCTTGATGCCGCGCTCTGCGCCGCCTGCGGTCTGCCCGGCCTGATCGCCCCGGCCTGGCTGGCCGGCTTCCTGCTGCCCGGACAGGAGGCTGTGCTGGGCATCGCCACCGCCACGATACTCTGGGAGCTTGGCATCCTGCTGGTCGCCTATGCCGCCCTGCTGCTGCTGGCCTCGGCAAAGCCAAGTCTCGACCGCCCGGTCCTCATGATTACGGCGATTGCCGATGCCGGCTGGGTGATCGGGACTTTCGCCCTGGTCGCGGCCTTCCCCGCCAGCTTCAGCGCCTGGGGCATGGTGGCGCTCGCCATTGTTGCTTTCGACACTGCGCTGATCGGGTTGTGGAAGCTGCGCCTGCTGCGCAGCCATGGCGCGGCTCTCGCGGTTTGACCCATGTGGGGCGGCTGGACAGGCCGCCCTACCTCTCTCCAAATTACCGGAAGAAAAACGGAGATGCAGATGAGCGAAGCGGGCCTTTCACAGGCAACGTCCGCCGCCGGTTTCGGCACGCTGATGCGGCAATGGCGCCGCCGCCGCGGCTTGAGCCAGCTCGACCTCGCCGAGAACGGCGGCGTGTCGCAGCGCCATGTCAGCTTCCTGGAATCCGGCCGCGCGCGGCCCAGCCGCCAGATGGTGCTGCATCTGGCCGAACTGCTGGACATGCCATTGCGCGAGCGCAACCGCCTGCTGCATGCCGCCGGTTTCGCGGCGGCCTATCGCGAAAGCAAGCTGGATGCGCCGCAGCTGGCCGAGGCACGCCATGCGCTCGATCTGCTGCTGAAACAGCATGAGCCGTTTCCCGCTGTGGTGGTCGATGCCGGCTGGACCGTGCAGCTGGCCAACCAGGCGGCGCAGCGCATGATCGCCTTCCTGCTCGGCCCCACGTTTGATCCCTCCAAACCGGTCAACTTCATGAAGCTGCCGCTGCATCCGCAGGGCGCGCGGCCCTTCATCAAAAACTGGCGCGATGTGGCCGGCAATTTGCTGCACCGGCTGCAGCGCGAGGCGATGGACAGTCCCGCCGCGGCGGCTGTGCTCAGCGAAGTGCGCGGCTATCCGGATGTCGATGCGCTGTGGCGCAGCGTCGACTGGGATGCCGAGCCCAGGCCTTTGCTGTCTTTCTCGGTGGAGAAGGATGGCCTGGCGCTCGATCTGGTCACCATGATCGCCACCTTCGGCACGCCGCAGGATGTCACCCTGCAGGACCTGCGGATCGAGAGCTTCCTGCCTGCCAATGAGGCCAGCGAAGCGCTCCTGCGGGGCTTGGCGTCACATTAAAATAACCGTCTGACTCTCGTAAAATCCGCCCTTTTGCGACACAATCGCCGGCAACGGATTTGATGAGGACCCGATGGCTGCGCTCACCCTGCAAAACTGGAATCTGACGATCGGCGACGGCGAGGCGCTGTTCTGCATCCTGGGCCTGAACGTGATCGAAGATCTCGATCTCGCCATGCATACCGCTACCGAACTCAAGCAGATTGCCGACGACCTGAAGCTGCCCTTCGTGTTCAAGGCCAGCTTCGATAAGGCCAACCGCTCGTCGATCAACAGCTTCCGCGGCCCCGGCATGGCGGAGGGCCTGAAAATCCTCGCCACCGTGAAAGACAAACTAAAAGTTCCGATCGCCACCGATCTGCATGAGCCCTTCCAGGCTGAAGCCGTCGCTGAGGTCGCCGACCTGGTGCAGATTCCGGCCTTCCTGGTGCGCCAGACCGACCTGATCGTGGCCACGGCACGCGCCACGCAGAAGAACAAGGGGCTGCTGCATGTGAAGAAGGCGCAGTTCCTCGCGCCCAGCGACTGCAAAAGCATCCTGCACAAGATCGAGCAGGCGGCGGCGCCCAACATGACCATCCTGTGCGAGCGCGGCTCGGCCTTTGGCTACAACAACCTGATCGTCGACATGCTGGCGATCCAGGAGATGCAGAAATTCAACGTGCCGGTCACCATCGATGCCACCCATGCCGTGCAGTTGCCCGGCGCCAAGGCGGTCGAGGGCGGTGGCGTGGCGGCTGGCGGCCGGCGCGAGGGCGTGCCGATCATCGCTGCTGCGGCGGTGGCGTCAGGTGCCGATGGCGTGTTCCTCGAATTCCATCCCGAACCGGACAAGGCGAAATGCGACGGGCCGAGCTGCCTGCCGCTGTCGGCGGCGCGCACGCTGCTGACACGGCTCAAGGCGATCCACGCCGCGGCGCGGAACTAGCACGAACGCACAAAAAAAGCCGCCTGCGCAGCAACGCAGGCGGCTTCTTCTTTAAGTCGGCCTGGCTTTTAAGAGCCGGTCGGACGATCAGCAGTAATCGACGTCGAGATGCGGCGTGCCTCGGCCAGATGCTGCGCCACCATCTGGGCGGTGTCGTTCGAGGCGGCGCGCAGCGTGGCATTGTCACCGCTGCGGGCATAGGCATTGTGCAGGCGCAGTTCGCGTTCCTGCGCCTCCTGCAGCAGCGTGATGTAGCGCTCGTCAAAAGCGTTGGTGGAGGCATTCTGCAGCTCCGCCAGTTTCTGCTGCATCTGCACGGTCAGCACAGGCGTCGTCGGCGTGATGCCGGCCTGCCGCGCTGCCGTGGTCAGCCTGCTGGTAGAGGTCGCATGCTGCGCTGCCATCTGCTGCGCATAGACCTTGACCTCGCTGCTTTGCGCGCGCTGCACGGCGATCTTGCTCGCCTCGGACTGGAACAGGTCGGCATTGTTGGCATAGAGCACGAAATTCTGCGCTGTCAGCGCCTGCTGCTGCACAGCCGCGCTCTGCTGTCTGTCGGCTTTCATGCCACCGGCCAGTGCGGGCGGTACGATGGCGCTGGCCGCGAAAAGCGCAGTGGCGCCCAGCAGGGCGTAGGATTGGAAACGGGTCATGGCTTTTCCTCCGGGTTGGCTGCGGGAAGAGCCTTGAAAACCCGAAAGCAGTCAGGATGTTCCGCCTGAAAAACGGACGTATTGCTAAGCTTGTTTGGGCTGATCGGGTCCGATCCGCCAGAGCGGACGCGCGATCATCACCAGATCACCGGTGGCATCGCGCAATTCGACGCGACCGTCCAGTGACTGCGTGGTCGACCAGTCGAGTTCCGGCAGGCAGCACGCGGCCGTGATGGTGCCGCGCGCCTTTTTCACGAATTCGGTCTGGAAACCGGTGATGATCCAGCGCGCGCCCTTCGGCGGCTGGCGGCTCATCAGCGCAAGGTTGCCGGTCAGTTCGGCAAGATTGGTCAGTGCGACGGCATGCAGCGAACGCAGGTGATTGCGCACGCGACGACGGTCGGCCATCTGCGCCCGTGCCTGGCCGGGCGCCAATTCCACCACCTGCGGCGCGATGCTGCCGGCATAGGGCACGGTGATGCCGATCAGCAGGTTGAACAGCCGGCGGCCGAACGGCAGGCGACAGAAGCCGCGCCACTGTTTCAGCACGGTGGCTTCCGCGGTCACGGCCGCGGCGGGAACCGTCAGGGCGGCGATGGTCATTTCAGTTTCCTTTTGACGGGCGGGACGGCAATGGCCTCCCAGATCAGGTCTGACAGTTTGCGGGCGGCGATGCCGGCCTCGAGTTTGCTGCTGCCGGCGCGATGCATACGCAGCCAGGTCTGCACCGGGCCGAGCACCAGGCTGAGCAGAAGCTCGGGCGGCAGCGGTTTCAGCAGACCGGCCTCGATGGCGGGTTTGATCCGCCGCAGCAGCGGACGGATGAAATCGGCGGTGTCGCCGTGCAACTGGCCATCCGCCTCGGCCAGCGTGCGGTGGTGGCGATGTTCCGACAGAAACCGCTCGGCGGTCGGGTTCTGCATGGCCCAGCCGATATGCGTTGTCACGAAGGCATCCAGCAGTTCGCGAATGCCGCTCTGGCGCACCAGTGCCGCGGTGATCGCCGTGCGGTATTGCTCCAGCAGGTCTTCATACAGCGCAATCACCAGGCCTTCGCGGCTGCCGAAATGGTGATACAGGCTGCCGACCGAAATGCCGGCGGCGTCGCGCAGCTGCTCGATGGTGGTGGCCTCCACGCCCTGGGCATCGAACAGTGCCAGGGCGGCCACCAGCGCACGCTGGCGTGTGCTGCGGTCGGTGGCCCGGGAAGCGATCTGGTCGGCGATCCGCGTCGCGATCTGGCCGGTCGTGGCCCGGGCGGTTTTGCTCATGGCCTGCTTATAACCGGCTCTAGAATATAATTCTAGAATAAAATTCTAATACCGAATTGCCGCTGCGGCAGGATGGCAGCACGACTGCAGGCGCCGGGCTGGCCCTTGCCAGCGGCGGAGGGGGCTTTAGAGTCGCCCGTCTGCGGTTTCCGCTCTAGGGAGTTCAAGAAAATGGCGAAAGAGTTGCATCATTTCATCGGCGGCAAGAAGGTCGCCGGCACGTCGGGTCGTTTCCTCGACGTCTACAATCCGACGACCGGCGAAGTCGCCGCCAAGGCGCCGCTGGCCACCAAGGCCGAGGTCGAAGCCGCCATCGCCGACAGCCAGCGCGCCTTTATCGAATGGGGCGCCACCTCGCCGCTGGTGCGCGCTCGCGTGATGTTCAAGTTCAAGGAACTGTGCGAGCGCCACGCTGACGAGATCGCGCTGCTGATTTCCAATGAGCATGGTAAGGTCGTCTCGGATGCCAAGGGCTCGCTGCAGCGCGGCCTGGAAGTGGTGGAATTCGCCTGCGGCATTCCGCATCTGCTGAAGGGCGAGTATTCCGACAGCGTGGCGCGCGGCATCGACGTCTATTCGATGCGCCAGCCGCTCGGCGTCGTCGCCGGCATCACGCCGTTCAATTTCCCGGCCATGGTGCCGATGTGGATGTTTGCCGTCGCCATTGCCGCCGGCAACACCTTCATTCTCAAGCCGAGCGAAAAGGACCCGTCCTGCCCGCTGCGTCTGGCCGAACTGATGCTGGAAGCCGGCGCGCCTCCGGGCGTGCTGAACTGCGTGATCGGCGACAAGGAATCGGTCGACACGCTGCTCACCGATCCGCGCATCCAGGCGGTCAGCTTCGTCGGCTCGACGCCGATTGCCCAGTATGTCTATGCCACGGCGGCGGCGCATGGAAAGCGCGTGCAGGCCATGGGCGGCGCCAAGAACCACATGATCGTGATGCCCGATGCCGATATGGACCAGGCCGTGGACGCCCTGATCGGCGCCGGCTACGGCTCGGCCGGCGAACGCTGCATGGCGGTGTCGGTCGCGGTGCCGGTCGGCAAGGGCACGGCGGATCGCCTGGTCGAGGCGCTGGCGCCGCGCGTGCGCGCGCTGAAAGTGGGCCCGAGCACCGACAAGGATTCCGAGATGGGTCCGCTGGTGACCAAGGAGCATCTCGCCAAGGTGAAGGGCTATGTCGATACCGGTGTGTCGGAAGGCGCCAAGCTGGTGGTCGACGGTCGTGGTCTCAAGCTGCAGGGCTACGAGGGCGGCTATTTCATGGGCGGCTGCCTGTTCGACAACGTGACGCCGGACATGCGCATCTACAAGGAAGAGATTTTCGGCCCGGTGCTCAGCGTCGTGCGCGCAGAGACCTTCGAGGAAGCCGCCCGCCTGCCGACCGAGCATGAATTCGGCAACGGCGTGGCGATCTTCACCCGCGATGGCGATGCCGCCCGCGACTTCGCCGCGAAAGTCCAGGTCGGCATGGTCGGCATCAACGTGCCGATCCCGGTGCCGCTCGCCTTCCACACTTTCGGTGGCTGGAAGAAGTCGGCCTTTGGCGACACCAACCAGCATGGCCCGGAAGGCGTGAAATTCTACACCAAGATCAAGACGGTGACCGCGCGCTGGCCGACCGGTATCCGCTCGGGCGCCGAGTTCAACATCCCGACCATGAAGTAAGTCGAGGTTTAGCGAAATCGAACGGGCGGCAGATGACTCTGCCGCCCGTTCTGTTTTAAACAGATTGCATGTCGTCCATCCTCGAAACCTATCGCGCCCGACTGGCGGCCGGCGAACTGGCGGAAGATCCCGCCCAGGCGCTGGCGGCCGAGAAGCTGGAGCTGTTGAGCCGGCATCTGGCGCATTACAAGCCGGGCAGCGGCGACAGCTGGCTGCAGAAGCTGGTCGGCCGCAAGAAGGAAGAGGCGCCGCAGGGCCTGTATATCTACGGCGATGTCGGCCGCGGCAAATCCATGCTGATGGACCTGTTCTTCGCCGGCGCGCCGGTGGAGAAAAAGCGTCGCGTGCATTTCCATGCCTTCATGCAGGACGTGCATGCCGAGATTTTTCGCTATCGCCAGCTGAGCGAAAATGATCCCGAGAAGAAAGCCGGCGGCGACGACCCGATCAGGCCGACCGCCAAGAAGATCGCCAAATCGGCCTGGCTGCTCTGCTTTGACGAGATGCAGGTCAGCGATGTGGCCGATGCGATGATCCTGGGGCGGCTGTTCGAGAAGCTGTTCCAGCGCGGCGTGGTGGTGGTCGCCACGTCAAATCGCCATCCTGACGATCTGTACAAGAGCGGCCTGAACCGTCAGCTCTTCCTGCCCTTCATCGCGCTGTTCAAGGAAAAGCTGGATGTGCTGCATCTGGCCGCTAGCCGCGACTACCGCATGCAGCGGCTCAGCAAATCGCCGGTCTGGTTCAGCCCGATCAGCGCCAGATCGACGCTGGCGCTGGATCATGCCTGGAACCTGCTGACCGATGACGCCGAGGGTGAACCGGCCGAGATCGAGCTGCTGGGCCGCAAGCTGATGGTGCCGCTGCAGTCGCGCGGCGTGGCGCGCTTCCGCTTTGATGAGCTTTGCGAACAGCCGCTCGGCCCGGCCGATTTCCTCGCCATCGCGAAGAACTTCCACACCGTGATGATCGACAATATCCCGACGCTCAGCCCGGCCAAGCGCAACGAGGCCAAGCGTTTCGTGACGCTGGTCGATGCGCTGTATGAGGCGAAGGCCAATCTGCTGGCGACCGCCGATGCACCGCCGGAAACGCTCTATCCCGAAGGCGAGGGCGCGTTTGAATTCCAGCGCTGCGTGTCGCGGCTGAACGAGATGCAGAGCGAGGAATACCGCGCGCTGCCGCATATTTCAGCTTGATCGTCGTCCTCGGACTTGATCCGAGGACCTTAGGGCGAGTTGCGAGAGATCCTCGGGTCAAGCCCGAGGATGACTGCCTTTGGCAGTCAATTGGGCAGTAGCAGGTCGCGGGCGCGGTCGAGGCGGGCGTTGGTGAAACTCGCGCCGGTCAGCACGGCATTGGCGAAGCGGCCATCGGTCAGGTCGGCACCGGTCAGGTCGGCACCGCTTAAGTTCGCATCGCGCAGGTCGGCCGCCACCAGGCTGGCGCCGCTCAGGTTGGCGTTGATCAGGATCGCGCGCTTCAGCTTGGCGGCGCCGAGATTGGTACGGGCGGCGCGGGCATGCGGCGCGTCGTCCTTGATCGCGGCCAGATTGGCATCGGTCAGGTTGGCGCCGTCCAGCGTGGCGCGCGCCAGGCTGGCGCCGCGCAGATTGCTTTTCACCAGCACGGCTTCGCGCAGATCGGCGAAGTTCAGCCGGGCCAGCGCCAGGTTCGCATGAGTCAGTTCAGCCTTGGCAAAGCGCGCGCGTTCCAGCAGCGCACCCATCAGGTTCACGCCACGCAGGTCGCGGCCGGAGAAATCGAAATCGCTCAGATCGGCACGCAGGCCCTGGCGGCCTTCGGAATGCACCCAGAGTTCGTGCTGCTTCAGCACTTCGGCCAGATTGGCATCGCCATGGCGCGAGGCGGCCGCAAAGATCGCAGCGGCCAGTTCCGGCAGGCTGCGGCTGGCCGGATCGACGATGGCGCCGCGCAGGTCGGCGCCGGTGAAATTGGCGCCGCCAAGCTGGGCACCCGACAGGCTGGCACCCGCCAGATTGGCACCGGAGAAATCGGACTGCTGCAGATCGGCACCTTCAAGACGGGCCGAGGTCATCTGTGCCTTGCGCAGATCGGCGCCGCGCAGGTTGCTGTCATCCAGATTCGCATCGGCGAAATCGGCATGCAGCGCGAAGGCCTTGGGCAACTGCGCACCCGACAGGTCAGCGCGCTGGGCAGAGGCACCCGAGAGGTCGATGGCGCGTTTGGTCGGGCCGCTCTCGGCGATGCGACCTTCGGAATCATAGACCGGCGCCAGTGCTTCGGCGCCGTTCGATTCGGCCATGTTGGCATCGTTCAGGCCGGTGGCGCGCAGGCAGGCGCCGCGCAGGTCGGCCCAGCGCAGATCGGCGCCGTCCAGCGTGGCATTGCGGAAATCCGAGCCGCCGCATTTCGACATCGACAGTCGCGCGCCATCAAGGCGGGCGCGATGCAGGCGCGCACCGGTGAGGTCGGCCAGGGTCAGATTGGCGCCGGTCAGGTCGGCATCGGAAAGATCGGTATAGGCCAGCAGGGCCGGCTGTGCGCCGGGCTTACCTGCAAGATGGGCCTCATGCTCGCGCAAGACATCGCGCAGCTTGTCGGCGCCAACCTTGGTCAGATGTGGGGGAGCCCCGCGGGTAAAATCGCCCATAACGCTTAGCGGCCTTGCCTAAAACACACAGAAGATTCGGCCGCAAGTTTAAGCGGACCGGTTAACCCGATCCAGCCGTTTGCCCCCTGTTTGGTCTTAAGTCTAGCAGATCAGCCGCGTCGTTCTACCATCAGCTTTTTGATTTCACCGATAGCCTGCGCGGGGTTGAGCCCCTTCGGGCAAGTCTGCGCGCAATTCATGATGGTGTGGCAGCGATACAGCCTGAACGGGTCTTCGAGATTATCCAGTCGCTCTCCGGTCATCTCATCGCGACTGTCGGCGATCCAACGATAAGCCTGAAGGAGGATGGCCGGGCCGAGATAGCGGTCCGAATTCCACCAGTAGCTCGGGCAGGAGGTCGAGCAGCAGGCGCAGAGAATGCACTCATACAATCCGTCGAGCTTCTTGCGGTCTTCGGCCGACTGTAGGCGCTCGCGGGTCGGCGCCGGGCTCTGGGTCTTCATCCAGGGCTGGATCGACGCATACTGGGCGTAGAAGTTGCTCAGGTCCGGCACCAGATCCTTGATCACCGGCATATGCGGCAGCGGATAGATTTTCACATCGCCGTCGATGTCTTCGCAGGCCTTGGTGCAGGCCAGCGTGTTGCCGCCGTCGATGTTCATCGCGCAGGAGCCGCAGACACCTTCGCGGCAGGAGCGGCGGAAAGTGAGCGACGGATCGATGTCGTTCTTGATCTTGATCAGCGCGTCCAGAACCATCGGGCCGCAGTCGTTCATGTCGACTTCGTAAGTGTCGACCTGCGGGGTTTTGCCGTCATCCTGGTTCCAGCGATAGACGCGGAACTTGCGGATGTTGCGCTCTTCGCCGGCCTTGGCCGGCGGCAGCGCCCAGGTCTTACCCTCGGTGATCTTGGAATTCTTCGGCAGCGTGAACTCGGCCATGGGGCTTCTTCCTCAGTAAACGCGCTTCTTGGGCTCGATATACGAGACCTCGTTGGTCAGCGTGTAGGTATGCACCGGGCGATAGTCGATGGTGACGCCGCCCTTGTCGCTGATCCAGGCCAGCGTGTGCTTCATCCATTCCTTGTCGTCGCGATCGGCAAAGTCCTCGCGGGCATGGGCGCCGCGGCTTTCCTTGCGGTTCTCGGCCGAATGCATGGTGACGACGGCCTGGCCGACCAGGTTGTCGAGTTCCAGCGTCTCGACCAGATCGGAATTCCACACCAGCGAGCGATCCGCCACGTCGATGTCGGGCATCATCTTGAAGACGTCGTCGATCAGGCCGACGCCTTCCTTCAGCACGTCGCCGGTGCGGTAGACCGCGCAGTTATTCTGCATCGTGCGCTGCATCTTGTCGCGGATGCGCGCGGTCGGGCTGCCGCCCTTGGCATTGCGGAAGCGATCCAGGCGGGCCAGCGCATTGTCGCCGGCATTCTTGATATCGCGATGCTTGGAATTCTTGTCGACCACCTGGGCGGCCCGGATGGCGGCGGCGCGGCCGAACACCACCAGATCGATCAGCGAGTTCGAGCCGAGGCGGTTGGCGCCATGCACCGACACGCAGGCGGCTTCGCCCACTGCCATCAGGCCGGGCACCACGCTGTCGGGATTGCCATCCTTCAGGGTCAGCACTTCGCCATGATAATTGGTCGGGATGCCGCCCATGTTGTAGTGGACGGTCGGCAGCACCGGGATCGGCTGCTTGGTCACATCGACGCCGGCAAAGATCTTGGCGCTTTCCGAAATGCCCGGCAGGCGCTCGTGCAGGATCTTCGGATCGAGATGATCCAGATGCAGATAGATATGGTCGCCGTTCTTGCCGACGCCGCGGCCTTCGCGGATTTCCATGGTCATGGCGCGGCTGACCACGTCGCGCGAGGCGAGGTCCTTGGCCGAGGGGGCGTAACGTTCCATGAAGCGTTCGCCGGTCGAGTTGACGACATAGCCGCCTTCGCCGCGTGCGCCTTCGGTGATCAGGCAGCCCGAACCGTAGATGCCGGTCGGGTGGAACTGCACGAATTCCATATCCTGCATCGGCAGGCCGGCGCGCAGCACCATGCCGCCGCCGTCGCCCGTGCAGGTATGCGCCGAGGTGCAGCTGAAATAGGCGCGGCCGTAACCGCCGGTCGCCAGCACCACCATCTTGGCGCGGAAGCGGTGGATCGTGCCATCGGCCAGGTTCCAGGCCATCACGCCGCAGCAGGCGCCCTCATCGTCCATGATCAGGTCGAGCGCGAAATACTCGATGAAGAACTCGGTGTCGTATTTCAGCGACTGCTGATACAGCGTGTGCAGCATCGCATGGCCGGTGCGGTCGGCGGCGGCGCAGGTGCGCTGCGCCGGCTCGGCGCCGTAATTCTTGGTCATGCCGCCGAAGGCGCGCTGATAGATCTTGCCTTCCGGGGTGCGGCTGAACGGCACGCCGAAATGCTCCAGCTCCACGACGGCCGGCACGGCCTCGCGGCACATATATTCGATCGCGTCCTGGTCGCCGAGCCAGTCGGAGCCCTTGACGGTGTCGTACATATGCCAGCGCCAGTTATCCTCGCCCATATTGCCGAGCGCGGCCGAGATGCCGCCCTGCGCCGCCACGGTGTGGCTGCGGGTCGGGAACACCTTCGAGATACAGGCGGTCTTCAGGCCGGCGGCGGCCAGACCCATGGTGGCGCGCAGGCCGGCGCCGCCGGCGCCGACAACAACGACATCATAATAGTGATCGTGAACCTGATAGCTGGCGGGCATGGTCTTAGGCTCCGAAAAACATCTTGAGCACCGACAGGGCGGCGATGCCGCCGACGACGAAGGTGGCGAAGGTGATGGCGAGCAGCGAAACGATCTTCACGCTCTCGGTATGCACGTAGTCCTCGATCACCACCTGCAGGCCCAGCTTCATGTGCCAGAAGATGGCGAGGATGCTGAGCAGGGCGAGCAGGGCGAAGAGCGGATGCTTGAAGGCAGCGGCGACAGCGGCATGGTCGCCGGTCGCCAGCTTCAGCACGCAGACCACGAGGATCAGCAGCAGCGGGATCATGGCGACGGCAGTCACGCGCTGCAGCCACCAATGCTGCACGCCTTCCTTGGCGGCGCCGAGGCCACGCACATTCTTGAGGTTGCTGCGCATATGCTTGTTGGAATTGCTCATGATGCGCGCTCCTTACTTCCAGCTATAGGCCAGGATCCAGGCCAGCACGGTCAGCACCACCGAACCGATGATGACCGCCCAGCCTGACTTGTTGGCGACCGGAAGGCTGTAGCCATGGCCGGCATCCCAGAACAGGTGCCGGATGCCGTTCAGCAGGTGATAAAACAGCGCCCAGCTGAAGCCGAGCAGGACGAGGCGGCCGAGGATCGACCCGAGGATCGCCTGCACCATCGCATAATATTCCGGACCGGCAGCGGCGGCGACCAGCCACCAGGCCAGCAGCAGCGTGCCGGCAGCCAGACCGCAGCCAGTGGCGCGATGCAGGATCGAGGTCGCCATGGTGACGGGCCAGCGGTAGATCTGCAGATGGGGAGAGAGCGGTCGTTCGACGTTCGCCATGTTTTCGCGCCTTCGCCCCGGCTGGATCCGGGGCCTTGGGGTGGGGCGGTCCGCCGCCGGCGCAAATGGGGAAAATGGCCGAGACAGCGTCCGAAAAGCAGGCCGGATACTAGTCCGGGTCCCTGCTTAGTCAATCATTGGGCGCTTTGTTTTTAGTCGCGTAAACCCCACCCCGGCAAGGGAAATTGCCTTAGTGGGCGGAGGCAGGGCAGGCTGAAGCTGCGAGTCCTTCGCAACGCCACCGCCGGTCGTCGCTGAAGATGCCGAAAACAGATCGGCGGGCCCCTTTCGGGGGCCCGCCGGGCAGGTCGCCAGGATATGACCGCTTAACGGATGTCGTAGGCGCGTTCGCCATGGGTGGTGATGTCGAGGCCGTCGGACTCGTCCTCTTCGCTCACCCGCAGGTTTCCGCTCGCCTTCAGCACCGCGAAAATCCCCCATGAAACGAGTCCCGACCAGGCGGCCGTGACCGCCAGGCCGATCAACTGCGCCTTGAACTGCGTCAGCGCCGTGACGCCTTCGGCAAAGCCGGTGCCGCCGAAGCCAGTCTGGCCGACAATGGCGACCAGCAGGATGCCGAGCGCGCCGCCCACGCCGTGGACGGCGAAGACGTCGAGTGAGTCATCCAGCTTGTATTTCTGCTTCAGCAGCGCCGTGACGGTGAAGCAGATCGCGCCGCCGCAGAAGCCGATCAGCACCGCCCCGGCCGGACCGGCGACGCCAGCCGCTGGCGTGATGGTGGCAAGGCCGGCGATCAGTCCGGTGACGATGCCAACCAGCGACGGGCGGCCATAGCGCAGCCATTCGATCGCCATCCAGGTCAGCGCGCCGGTGGCGGCGGAGATGTGCGTGACGGTCATGGCCATGCCGGCCGAGCCGTTGGCGGCCAGCGCCGAACCGGCGTTGAAGCCATACCAGCCGACCCACAGCATGCCGGCGCCCGTGGCGGTCATGCCCGGGCTGTGCGGCAGCAGCGGTTCATGCGGGAAATCGCGGCGCTTGCCGACCATGACGGCGGCAACAATCGCGGCCATGCCGGCGGTGACATGCACCACCAGGCCGCCGGCGAAATCGATCACGCCGAGATCGAACAGCCAGCCGCCGCCCCAGATCCAGTGGCAGACCGGCACATAGACCAGGAACAGCCAGAGCGCGGTGAAGATCACCACGGCGCCGAAGCGGATGCGTTCGGGCCAGGCGCCGACGATCAGGGCCGGCGTGATGATGGCGAAGGTCATCTGGAACATGAAGAACAGCGCTTCGGGCAGGCCATCCTTCAGCGTGTCGGCGCTGACACCCGCCAGAAACGCGCGGTCGAAACTGCCGATCCAGGCGTTGTTGGCGCCGCCATCGGTGAAGGCCAGGCTGTAGCCGGCGATCAGCCAGAGCAGCGAGACCAGGGCGGCGATCACCACGCAATGCATTACCACGCTGAGCGCATTCCGGGCGCGCACCAGGCCGGCATAGAAGAGGGCGAGGCCCGGCATGGTCATGAACAGCACCAGCGCGGTGGCGGTCAGGATCCAGGCGGTGTTGGCGGCATCGAGCGGCTTCTCATCTGCGGCCAGCGCAGGAAAGGCTGCGAGCGACAACAGGAGAGCGGGCGCCGTCAGGCGGCGCAGCATTGAGACGATCATTGGGAATCCCACCCTGTTTATTGTTTTGGCGAAACGGTCTGTGCCTAGCCTGCCGGCGGGCGAAACGCTGGCAAAATGGGCAGGCTGCCCAAGCACGAGGCATGCCAAAGCACCGGCATGGGAAATGCTGGGAAAACCGCAGGCGTGGGGTCAGCGCAAGCTGATTGCCGCCAAATTCGGCAGATTTATGCCGAAAGCCTGTGCTTTTGCCTAAAATTCAGGCTTATCGCCGACGCTTTTCGCGTTTGGGCATCAGGACCCAGTAATCGAGGTCCAGCACCACGCTGTCAGGATAGCTGCCGGCGGCGTCCTTGTCGGGGAAGTCCGCTGCAGGCTGATCCTTCACCGCCAGCGTGCGGATGCGCAGCGCACCGACATCGCTGCGGCCGTCGATCTCGGCTTTGTCCAGCACCTGCGACCAGGCATAGATCGTGTTGCCGGCCACGGTGGGATTCACATGCCGGCCGCCGTTGATGGCTGCGACGAAGGCGGCATTGCCCAGGCCGTTGAAGCTGAGCGCGCGCGCCAGGCTGATGACATGGCCGCCATAGATCAGGCGGCGCCCGAGTTTGTCCTGGCCCTGGCGATGCTGGTTGAAATGCACTTTGGCTGTGTTCTGATACAGCCGCGTCGCCAGCATATGCTCGGCCTCTTCGATGGTCATGCCATCGACATGGTCGATCTTCTCGCCGGGCTCGTAATCTTCCCAGCCATGCCGGCTGCCGGCCAGCGCCCAGTCGTAATGCGCAAAGTTAAGCCCGGTGGGCAGGCGCAGCTGGTCCGGCGCGACATGGTCGCTCAGACGCGGCACGCGCTCCTCGGCGATCACGGCGGACTCATCGCGTTTGCGCACCATCACCCAGCGCACATAGTCCAGCACCAGTTCGTCGCCGTCCTTGTAGCCCTGGCTGCGCACATAGACGACACCGGTCTTCTTGTTGGAATTTTCCTTCAGGCCGATCACGCGCGACACCGTGTGCAGCGTGTCGCCGGCAAAGACCGGGCTGAGCCAGCGGCATTCGGCATAGCCGAGATTGGCCACGGCATTCAGCGAAATCTCCGGCACCGTCTTGCCGAACACCACATGGAACGCCAGCAGGTCATCCACGGGTGCGGCGCGCAGGCCGAGCCGGCGCGCAAAACTGTCGGCCGACTGGATCGGAAAACGCGGGCCATACAAGGCAGTATACAGCGCGACATCGCCGGCAGTGACAGTACGCGGCGTGGCATGGCGGATTTCCTGGTCGAGTTTGAAATCCTCGAAGAAATTGCCCGGATTGGTCTTGTCGCTCATTGGCCCGCTTTCCCTGTTTCCTTCTCTCGTCATTCCCGCGAAAGCGGGAATCCCATTTGCTTTTTTAATGGGATGCCGGGTCAAGCCCGGCATGACGGTAATTTATGCCTGCAGTTTCTCAATCGCCTCGGCCAGCGCGGCCAGCTTCTTCGCCTGCTCGACATGCAGGTTCTCGATCAGCTTGCCGTCCACCAGCACGACTCCTTTGCCTTCCTTGGCCGCCGCCTCAAACGCGGCGATGATCTTCTGCGCCCAGGCCACCTGCGCCGCGCTCGGCGCATAGACGCGGTTGGTGATCTCCAGCGTCTTGGGGTGGATCAGCGTCTTGCCGTCGAAGCCGAGTTCCAGCCCCTGCTGGCAGGCGGCTTCAAAGCCCGCATCGTCGTCGAGATCGAGATAAACACCGTCCAGGATGGCCAGATCGTAAGCGCGCGCCGCCAGCATACAGATGCCAAGCGACGTCAAAACGGGAAGACGCAGCGGCGTGTGCTGTGCGTTCAGGTCCTTCACCAGATCGGAGGTGCCCATCACCAGCGCGGCCAGTCGCGGCGAGGCCGAGGCGATCTGTTCGGCATGCAGGATGCCTTTCGGCGTTTCCATCATGCACCAGATCGCGGTCTTCTCTTCGCCATGCTGCTGCAGCAGGGTTTCGGCCTCCTGCACCTGTGCGGCAGATTCCACCTTGGGCAGCAGGATCGCATCGGGTGCGGCCTTGGCGGCGGCGATGATGTCGTCCTTGCCCCAGGGGGTGTCGAGCCCGTTGGTGCGGATGATCAACTCCCGCGCGCCATACCCGCCGTCTACGACGGCCTTGCAGACCTGCTCGCGCGCCAGCGCCTTGGCATCCGGGGCGACCGCGTCTTCCAGGTCGAGGATCAGGGCATCCGCCGCCAGGCTCTTGGCCTTTTCCAGCGCCCGGGCATTCGAGCCGGGCATGTAAAGCACGCTGCGACGGGGGCGGGCGGTGGCGGCCATGCGGGAAGCCTCTTCTATGCCGGATTGTTGCGGTGCAATAAGGTTGGGTTGCGCCACTATAATCGGCGACTTAGGCGTGGCAAGGTTCTGCAAGCTTCTCCCTTCGTCGCCCTGCAGGAATGTCCAGCCATGCGCGTCCTCAGCATCCAGAGTCAGGTGATCTACGGCCATGTCGGCAACAATGCCGGCGTGTTTCCGCTCCAGCGCAACGGCATCGACGTCTGGGCGGTGCCGACCGGGGTGCTGGCCTTCAATCCGTCTTACGGTCCGCCGGCGCACCGGCCGACCGCGCCAGAAGAGATGGATGCCTGGATCGCTGCCCTGCAGACCCGGCCGGAATGGACGCAGATCGATGCCGTGCTGCTCGGCTGGCTCGGCAGTCCCAGCACCGCCGAGGCGGCCGGCCGCGCTGCGCTCGCTGTGAAGAAAGCCAATCCGAACGCAATCTTTCTCTGCGATCCGGTGATGGGCGATACCGATAGCGGGCTCTATGTCGATCCGACGCTGCCGGCCTATATCCGCGACACGCTGTTTCCCACCGCCGATATCGCCACGCCGAACGGCTTCGAGCTGGAATACCTCACCGGCGGCAGGATCGAGACGCTGCCGCAGGCGCTGGCCGCCTGCGATGCGCTGCGGGCGAAAGGCCCGTCTACCGTGGTCGCCACCACGCTGAAACGCACCGATGGCGGCCGCGACAAAGGCGGCCAGCCATTGCTGGAAGCTTTGCTGGTCAACAGGGAAGGCGCTTGGCTCTGCGCCGTGCCGGATCTCGGCGAGGGCCTGCCCAAGGGCGCCGGCGACCTGTTCGCGTCGCTGTTCCTCACCCGCCTGCTGAAAGGTCGTACGGCGAAGAAGGCGCTGCTGTTTGCCATGTCGGCGACCTACACGGCGTTGCGCGATGCGCGCGAAAGCCATGCGCCGGAAATGCGGCTGGAAGTGATCCAGGACCTGCTGCGCGCGCCGCAGTTCCTGCCCGATATCGAGCGGGTGCGCTAAGACAATCTGCTTCTCAGGATGCTGCCGATGCCGTCGTAGAAGACGGTGAAGCCGAGCAGCATGTCGACGCTGCGACCATCGGCGGCCAGCGGCATCATCAGGCGTTCCAGTTCGGCAGTGTCCATATTCATACGGAAGCGCGGCGGTCCGCGGCGATGGCTGATCTGCGCATTGGTGGCAGCATCGACGAAGCTGCGCGACCGGCCGCTGACGGTTTCAAACCCTTCTTCCATTTCATGCAGCCAGGCGCCGGTCATCGGTTCGCCGAAACCAAGATCGACATGGCTGCCGACCAGGCGAAAACGGAAGCGCGGGATGCTCACCTCGCCCGCCGGCGCATGCACTTCCAGCAGCCAGGCATAGGGCAGCAGCGTCGGCATGCCGAGCGGGTCGATATGCTGGCGACCCGGCAGCAGGCCAGGACCGGGTGCGGCGGCACGCCAGTAGGCCAGGCCCTGCCGGATCACGGCATGGGCGTCGTCGGGCAGGGTGAAATCGTTGCTCATGCAAGGGAATGAAAACGTGGCGCAGAAGTGGCGCAAGCATACGGAACTGCCGCGGGTGTGCAAAGACCAGCCGGTGCGCCAGCACCCGACTTAAGATGAATAGGTCGCAGTCACTTGCGGGTAAGCACCCGTCACGGCACCAGGCGACGGGCGAGGATATGATCCAGCGATAAACGCCCCGGCCCGCGCGCGGCGACCACCAGAAGCGCCACCGCCCAGATGCCATGTGTCGGCCAGGCGTCGGGATAGACGAAAATCTGGATCACGGCCGTCATGCCCAGCAGGGCGAGCGCGGCAAAGCGGCTGGCCAGGCCGAAGACCAGCAGCAGCGGGAACAGATGCTCAGCGAACGTCGCAAGATGCGCGGCCCAGACCGGATCGAGCAGCGGCAGGCGATATTCCTCGCGGAACAGCGCGATGGCGCTGTCGGACACGCGCCAGCCGTCCAGCTTGGTCTGGCCCGACTGCCAGAAGATGGCCGCCGCAAAGACGCGGGCGGCCAGTGCAATCGCATCCTGCGGAATGGCGTCGAGTACGGCAATCGCACGCTGCAGCACGGCGGGAAGGTTCAAATTCATGGATGGTCCTGCCTCAGTCGGTAACGGCAATAACGGTGCCGCGCGTGAACATCGCGGCCAGCGCGGCGCCAAGGTCGAAATCGCCGGCCTCGGTCAGTGCGGCAGTGGCGGCCTGTTCCAGTGCGGCGCCAGCCTGCAGATGGCGCAGGAACTCGGCTTCGCCCGGCGCCAGCAGGATGGCGGCGACCTCGTGCTGCGGGCGCAGCAGCAGGATATCCTGCGCGGCCCAGTCTTCGATTTCGCGCAGCGGCGCGCGGCCGGTATTCATCGCCCAGATTTCGGCGACAGGATAGGCGCTGCGCAGGATCTGCGCGGAGGGATGCAGCGCCACGCGCAGCGCGCCGATGCGATGGGTGGTGAGATCGTTCAGGCGGCCGGGCGGCAGCGGCGCGGCATCGGCGGCATGGAAGGCCCGCGTGTAGCCCAGTTCCAGCCGGGCCACATCGGCTAGATAAGGAAGTTCAGAAACCGGTTCGAAGCCTGCGAGAAACTCCGGCAGCGTAGCGCCGTAATCCAGCAGCACCGGCGATGCCGGCGGCGAGACGCGCACATAGATCGCTGCCATGGCGGCGAAGAAGTCCGCGCCGACGATGGCTTCGGTGGCGGGAAATCCGCTCGCCAGCGCGCGGATCAGGCCGCTGACGACATTGTTGCGATAGACGGCAAACCGCTCAGTCGTGTCTGCGGCCAGCAGTCCGGCAGGCGGCTGGCGTTCGGCATCGAGCAGGGCTGTCGCGAATTCCGCCTGCATCTCAGGCCGCCTTCATGTTGCGGGCCGCGCGATCCAGCAGCTGCTGCGCCGCCTGCGCCTCAGTCAGCAGCACGTTCCAGTCCGGCACGTCATTGTCCCATTCCACCAGGGTCGGCAGTGGGCCGGTGCGCGCGAGCAGGCTTTCATAAAGCTGCCAGGTTTCCGCCGCGATCCGGTTGCCATGGTCGTCGATCAGCAGGGCGGCGCCGTGACGGTCCTCTGTCGTGTGATGGCCGGCGAGATGAATTTCACCGACCTGCTGCAGCGGGAAACGCGCGAGATAGGCATGCGGGTCTTCACCGCGATTGCGACAGGCAACCAGCACATTGGTGACATCCAGCAGCAGGCTGCAGCCAGTGCGTGCGGCGATCTCGGCCAGGAATTCGGTTTCCGGAATCGTGCTGGCGGCAAATTGCAGATAGGTGGCGGGATTTTCCAGCAGGATGCGGCGGCCAAGCGCGGTTTGCGTCTGCTCGACATGCGTGATCACGCGGCGCAGCGTGTCTTCTGTATAAGGCAGCGGCAGCAGGTCATTCAGGAACGCGCCATCATGGCTCGACCAGGCGAGATGTTCGGAAAAACTGTGCGGCTGGTAGCGGTCGCAGAGCCGGCGCAGGCGCTGCAGATGGTCGCGATCCAATGCGGCCGCGCCGCCGATGGAAAGCCCGACCCCATGCAGCGACAGCGCATGGTCGGTACGCAGTTTGCCCAGCTGCGCATGCGGCAGGCCGCCATCGCCCATGTAATTCTCTGCATGCACCTCCAAGAAGCCGGGCGCCACATCGCCGCTTTGCAGGGCGGCGAAATGCAGCGGCTTGAAAGCGGTACCGGCCCGGGGAGGCAGACTGGCGTGCGGGAGCATGGCGTTCATGAATCGGCAACAAAAAAAGGATGGGCGGATGTTCGCGTGTCAGCGTCGAGGGCATCCGCCCATGGGTCGCGGCTTAGCCCTTGATCGGCTCGAGCGAACCCATGCCCTTCGGGGTCTTCATGGTGACGCAGGTGCCCTTGGGCACCAGCTTCCAGGCATTGCCCTGGTAATCGACTTTCGAGGTGCCGGCGCAGGTGGTGCCGGGGCCGGCGGCGCAGTCGTTCTTGCCGGCCATCGAAACGCCGTAGCATTTCTCCTTGCTGGCATCCTGGGCCATGGCCGGGCTGCCGATCATGACGAGGGCGGTGGCGAGCGAGCCGGCGAGAACGGCGGCGGTCAGATGCGTCTTGGCGGACATTGGGAGTCTCCTGTCGGGCCGCGGATGGGATCGATGGGCGGGCGGTCGCGGCTTTGTCCCGCCCATGACTACCCATTCGCGACCTGGAGGCGGCGTGTTACGCTGCTCACGCTTTCGTGTGCCAAAAAGACTCATCTGAAATTTTTTCCGTATCCGGTGTAACGAAAGCGGACGGGGTGACGAATGCAGGCTGTGAGCGATCGTGAAGCCGAGTGGGCTGCGTTGATGCGGGCCGCCCTGGGCGGCGACCGCGCAGCCTATCGGGATCTGCTCGTCGCCCTGACGCCGGTCCTGCGCGCGGCTGCGCGGCAGGGCTGTCTGCGCTTTGGGCTCGGGGTCGCCGAAGCGGAGGATGTGGTGCAGGAAACCCTGCTGGCGCTTCATCTCAAACGGCAGACCTGGGACGACACCCAGCCGCTCGGCCCATGGATTCGCGCCATTGCGCGCAACAAGCTGGTCGATGCCATGCGGCGTCGCGGCCGGCGTGGGGCGGAAGTGGATATCGACGCGTTCAGCGAGGTGCTGGCCGCGCCGGTGCCGGAAGACAGCGGCATCCGCCGCGATGTGGCGAAACATCTGCAGGCCCTGGCGCCGGGCCAGCGCAACGTGGTGCAGGCGATTGCCGTGGATGGTGTCTCGATCCGTGAAGCGGCGCAGCGCCTGACCATGACGGAAGGCGCGGTGCGGGTGGCCCTGCATCGCGGACTGGCAACTTTGGCAGTGCGGCTCAGGAGCAGCGCGACATGAAGACCGACGACCTGATCCATGCCATCGCCGAAGATGCGGTTCCCACCGGGCTGAAGCCGCAGCGCCTGCTGGCGCTGGCGCTGGCTGGCGCAGTGGTGGCGGCGGCCATTCTGTTCTGGCTGCTGCTGGGGCCGCGCGGCAATGCGCTGGTGTCGCTGGCCGAACCGCGCTTTGTGCTGAAATTCCTCGTCACGCTCGGGCTGGCGACCGCCGCCATCGGGCTGGTGCTGCGGCTGATCCGGCCGGGAGTCGCGCCGGGCCTGTGGCGCAGTGCCTTGCTGCTGGCGCCGGGGCTATTGCTGATCGGCATTGCCGGCGAATTGCTGACATTGCCGGCGGAGCGATGGATGACGGTGCTGGTCGGCGTGAATGCCCGTGTCTGCCTGACCTATATTCCGCTGATGGGCCTGGCGCCGCTCGGCCTGATCCTGCTGGCCCTGCGCAGCGGCGCACCGACGCGGCCCGCGCTGACCGGCGCGGTGGCCGGGCTGATCGCCGGCGGCATCTCGGCGGCCTTCTATGCCGCGCATTGCCCGGATGACAGCCCGTTATTCGTCGCCACCTGGTATGTGCTGGCGATTGCCATGCTGGTCGCATTGGGCGCGCTGCTCGGCCGTCGCCTGCTGCGCTGGTAGCGGCACAAAAGAAAAGGGCCGCAGCTTGCGCTGCGGCCCTTGGGCAGAGGAGGAGAAGGTCTCTGCTGGTATGGTGTAAGCTTACGCGGCCTGTTTCTTGAGGTGGCGGGCCGCCAGCGCTTCGGCGATCTGCACGGCATTCAGCGCCGCGCCCTTGCGCAGGTTGTCCGAGACAATCCACATCGCCAGGCCGTTCTCGACGGTGAAATCCTCGCGGATGCGCGACACGAAGGTATTGTAGTCGCCGGCGCATTCCAGCGGGGTGATGTAACCGGCGTCTTCGCGGCGATCCAGCACCTGCACGCCCGGTGCAGTGCTGAGAATCTCGCGGGCTTCGTCGGCCGAGATCGGATTCTCGAATTCGAGATGCACGGCTTCGGAATGGCCGATGAACACCGGCACGCGCACGCAGGTGGCGGTCAGCTTGATCTTGGGGTCGAGAATCTTCCGGGTCTCGGCCGTCATCTTCCATTCCTCCTTGGTGTAACCGTCGTCCATGAAGACGTCGATATGAGGAATGACGTTGAAAGCAATCTGCTTGGTGAACTTCTCGCGCACGACGGGATCGTTGACCAGGATCTGCTTGGTCTGGCGTTCCAGCTCGGTGACGCCTTCATTGCCGGCGCCTGAGACGGACTGATAGGTCGCCACCACGGCGCGGGTGATCTTGGCGCGGTCATGCAAAGGCTTCAGCGCCACCACCAGCTGGGCGGTCGAGCAGTTCGGATTGGCGATGATGCCCTTCTTGGTATAGCCGGCCAGCGCGTCCGGATTCACTTCCGGCACGATCAGCGGCACGTCGGGATCCATGCGCCACTGGCTGGAATTGTCGATCACGATGGCGCCCTGGGCCGCGACCTTGGGCGCCCATTCCTTCGAGGTGGCGCCGCCGGCCGAGAACAGCGCGATATCGGTGCCGCGGAAGTCGAAGTCTTCCAGCGCCTTCACCTTGATATGCTTGTCGCCGAACATGACATCGCGGCCGACCGAGCGGCGCGAGGCAAGGGCAACCAGTTCCGACACCGGAAACTTGCGTTCGTGGAGGATATTGAGCATTTCGCGGCCCACCACACCGGTGGCGCCGACAACGGCGACCTTATAGGTCATATCTGGCCTTCTTTCGCTGCGTCCGGCAGGTCGACACCCGGCGGACTTGAGGAACACGAGACGAATGTTGGTGCCCGGCAGGCCGCGCCCGGCAGGCGAGGCGGAAATTAGGCCCCGGAAACCCCGCAGGCAAGCGGGAAATTGTCACGCTTGTACCCCTGCGCAGCCGGGGTGGATAATATAAGCTTAATCAATTACTTAAGTGTTATTCCATCAGCTCGTAATGGAACACCTTGGCGATGATCTGCCAGCGGCGGATTCCAAGATCTAGCTATTCAGCAGGCTGAGATGGCAGGTCGTGGTCCTAGGCGCCAATTGTCGCCTAATGAGGCGCCCAGCGCACCTTATAGTGGCGCGTACACTCTGTGCTTAAGGGTTTCGAAAAACAGAACCGCGAGCCAATTGAAAATATGCTTGTTCACGCATTCGAACAGTGCGTCAGACGAGTAGCTTATTTTGACATTGCCTAAGAGAAGACGAATTAGTTTGAGTTCTTCGGAGCATGTATCTTTAAGAACGTATATCGACTGTTGCGGGAGAGTTGAATGCGCAGCAGCCAACGCGCCAGGGACGATGATGCGATCAGCGAGCTGGTATTGTTGAAAAGACATGAGTGTTACTCAATGACGTCCACAAGCTGCTCCGTAAGATCAGTGACATCCAGATCCTGTCCCCGCCGATAATTCTTGATGGCGTATGCTACGGCTAGGCGCCTTGCTCGCCCAAGCTTTAACTTGGCGACATCAAAGGACTTGAAGGCTTCTTCGAACGTATCAACAAAGTCTAAAAACTCCGAAACTCCTATCTTCTTGAACTGATTGAATGAGCTTCGGATGCTAGAGGTGAAGCCAATTAAGTTGTTGGCTGTTTTAAACCATTTATCCAGCGACTTGTTCGCGCAGAGTCTGCCTATGAGTTCCATAACTTGGGTGAACTGCAACCCATCCTCCGTCGGATCATGCTCGAGGATTTTGTTCGCCAGCAAGTCGTCGAGCTTTTCCTGAATAAGCTTTTGGGAGTCGACTGTAGTGGAGTTGCTGAGGAAAGCTATATAAGCAAGGACAAAGTCTGACTTAGAAAATACGCCCTGGTCCTTACGGATGTTGTCTTTCTCTTTGGCGAGAAATACAGAGTCAACGTCGCCCTCAAATAAATTCGAGGTCAAGATCTCAATCTGATGACGAGTGGTCATCGGGCGTTGCCCATTATTGAGTGTGATCATTCGATAAAGCAAATTGTCCGTCGAATTACAAATAAGGACATTCAAGAACAGAGCTTGATCATTGGGGAAGTCTTCATCGCTTTCATTTGCGTCTTTGTGCGCGCGCTCAAGCGTGGACAGCCTTTGAATTCCATCTAATACAAATGCACTCTCAATGTTGGAGAGAACGTACTTTTGAAGTGCCGCGATGCCGTTGAGGTGGTCATGTTCTTCCACCACGAATGCCAATGTAATCGCGGGCATAACGCATCGCTTTAAGATGTCTCTCTTTAGGCGATCATAAAATCTGGGATTTTGTACTCGGCGTTGGATTGGAAGTCGATTAACCAAGGGGACAAGTTTCGCGAGCGCGAAGCTGTAGTTGGATCGACCTGTTGCGACAATTGCATCAACAACATGGTCTTTATCGACTGAAAATATTTCCAGTGACTTCCTTTTTGTCGTTGCCATTGGGGCCCCAAATTGAATGCCCTCGACTGTCGAGGGGCAAAGTTCTGGAATTTATGCACGGATCATGCGCTATAGCAAAAAACATCGCAATCGCGATGTCGCATCCCTGATTTTTTTGTAGCAATTGTACGGCAACGGCCTTTGTGTGGCTTAGATCGGGTTGTCAGCCATCAGCTCGTAATGGAACACCTTGGCGATGATCTGCCAGCGGCCGTCGAGTTTGATGAAGGTCAGCAGGTCCGTGAAGAACTTGGGCCCGATGGCGCATTCGACCCGGGCCAGCGCGGTCACCGGGCCGGCGAATTCGATCGAGATGATCCGGTCGCGCCGGGTCTCGTTACGGCTGGCTGGCGGCTCGCGCTTATCCACGATGGGGAAATACTCGTCCATGCCGAGTTTGAGCAGCTTGCCCTCGGTGGCATTGGCGTAGGTCGCCTGCGGATGAAAGACGGTGGCGAGCTTTTTGGTGTCGCAGTGATACAGCCCGTCGAAATAGTCGCGCAGCACATTCACGAGGGCGGCGGTGTCGGCGGCATTGCGGTCGACGGTACTGATAGGTGTCTGCTGGTTCATGGGTGTCCTCCCGGTTTCGCAAAGTAAGTAGGCAGCCGCTTGCAAAAGCAAAGCGGAATCTGTATTGTACCGATAGGTACAACACAAGGATCCCGCCATGGCCCGCCCGCCGCTGCCGCCGTTTAACGCCGAGACCGCCGCCCAGAAGGCGCGCATGGCCGAGGATGCCTGGAACAGCCGCGATCCGGCCCGGGTGGCGCAGGCCTATACCGCGCAGAGCCAGTGGCGCAATCGCGCCGAGTTCTTTGCCGGCCGCGATTTGATTGAGCAGTTCCTGGCGCGCAAATGGCAGCGCGAGCTGGATTATCGCCTGATCAAGGAGGTCTGGGCGTTTACGGATAATCGCATCGCCGTGCGCTTCGCCTATGAATGGCATGACGATAGCGGCCAGTGGTATCGCAGCCATGGCAACGAGCAGTGGCAGTTCGATGCCGAGGGCCTGATGGAGCGGCGCGAGGCGAGCATCAATGATGTTCGGATCGCGGAAAGCGACCGCAAGTTCCATTGGCCGCTCGGCAGACGGCCGGACGATCACCCGGGGCTGAGCGAGTTGGGATTGTAGACGCCAGCCGTCGTCCTCGGGCTTGACCCGAGGACCTCTCCCGGATTTGCATGAGATGCTCGCGTCAAGCGCGAGCATGACGAGGAAGCCAGAGTGCCCGCAGCCCTGATCACGCGCGACGACGCCATCGCCCGCATCGCAGAAGTGTTCCGCGAGCAGGGTTTCGAAGGTGCATCGCTCAGCGCGATCACCGCAGCCTCCGGGCTGGGCAAGGGCAGCCTGTACAACCACTTCCCCGGCGGCAAGGACGAGATGGCCGCGGCCGTGCTGGCGCATGTCGATGCCTGGTTCGAGCGCGAGGTTTACGCGCCACTGCGTGAAGCCGACAATCCCGACGAGGCTGTCGCTGCCATGTTCGCTGCAGTGGATAAGTATTTCCGCAGCGGCCGGCGCATCTGCCTGGTCGGCGCCTTTGCGCTGGATGCCACACGCGACCGCTTTGCAGCATCCGTGCAGGACTACTTCGCGCGCTGGATCGCGGCGCTGGCCGCCTGCCTGAAGCGTGGCGGGGTGAAACACGCAAAAGCGCAGGCCGAAACCATCGTCGCCGGTATCCAGGGCGCGCTGGTGCTGAGCCGGGCGCTGGATGACACGGCAGCCTTCGGGCGCCAGTTGCAGCAGTTGCAGCATCAGGCCGAATCCGCCCTTGCCTGACGTAGGGGCAAAGCCCTTATTGTGACCTCCAAGATCATAAACGGAGGAAACACGATGAGCGGCGACCTGATCCTGCACCACTATGGCACCTCGCCGTTTTCCGAGAAGGTGCGCGTCGCCTTCGGCATCAAGGGCCTGCCCTGGCAATCGGTGAAAATCCCGCCGATGATGCCCAAGCCCGATCTCACCCTGCTGACCGGCGCCTATCGCAAGACGCCGGTGATGCAGGTCGGCGCCGATATCTACTGCGACACCCAGATCATCCTGCGCGAGATCGAGCGCCGCCATCCCACACCGACGCTCTATCCCGGTCCGGCCAAGGGCCTGGCCGAGGGCGTCGCCTTCTGGGCCGATCACCAGCTGTTCAGCGCCTCTGTCGCTGTCGCCTTCGGCCTGATGGGCGAGCAGATGCCCGATGCCTTCCTGGAAGACCGCGCCAAATTCTCCGGCCGCAGCATCGACCGCACCAAGATGAAGATGCAGGCCGCCATGATGAGCGGGCCGCTGCGCGCCCATCTCGGCTGGATCGAGGAGGCGCTGCATGATGGCCGCAAATTCCTGTTCGGCGATGCGCCCTCGCTGGCCGATCTTGCGGTCTATCACTGTGTCTGGTTCGTGCGCGACCGCGCCAAGGCCACGGATCTGGCCGATTACACCGCGCTGAATGTCTGGGCCGACCGTATGAAGGGCTTTGGCCATGGCAGCGCGAGTGAGCTGGACGCCAAGGCCGCCGTCGAAATCGCCAAAGCCGCCACGCCGGCGCCGGTGCCGGCCGGCGTCGCCGCCAATGCGATGGGCCTCACTGCCGGCGCGATGGTCAGCGTGACGCCCGACGATACCGGCCGCGATGCCACGGTGGGCGAACTGGTCGGACTGACCGCGCAGAGCGTGACGATCGCGCGTGACACGCCCGAGACTGGCCGCCTGCATGTGCATTTCCCGCGCGCCGGCTTCATCCTGGTGCCGCATAAAGGTTGAGCGATGACCAAACAGATCGAGTTCTTCTACGACATCTCCTCGCCCTGGACCTATCTCGCCTTCGTCAATGTGCAGGCGCTGGCCAAGGAAGAAGGCGTGGAGATCGTCTGGCGGCCGTTCCTGGTCGGCGGCGTGTTCAACGCGGTCAACCCCACCATGTACCGCATGCGTGAAAATCCGGTGCCGGCGCGCGACGATTATATGAAGCGCGACATGCAGGCCTGGGCGCGGCTCGCCGGTCTGAAGATCACCTTCCCGCCCAAGGTTTTTCCGGTCAATCCGGTGAAGGCTTTGCGCGGCCTGCTCTGGGCCAAGGAGCAGGGCAGGGAAGTCGAACTGGCGACGGCCTTCTTCGAACTCTACTGGAGCGAAGACAAAGACATCTCGCAGGACGATGTGGTGGCCGAAGCCGCCATGCGCGCCGGCCTCGATCCGGCCCGGCTGGCGCAGGCGATCACCGAACCGGGCGTGAAGGAACAGCTCAAGGCCAATACAGATGAAGTGATCGCGCGCGGCGGCTTCGGTTCGCCCACCATGTTTGTTGGCGATGAGATGTTCTTCGGCAACGACCGCCTGCCGCTGGTCAGGGAAGCTCTCAGGCAAATCTTATAATGTCATGCCCGGCCTTGTGCCGGGCATCCACGCCTTTTCTTGAAACAACCGAAGACGTGGATGGCCGGGTCAAGCCCGGCCATGACAAATTCTAGGGACGCCGCAGCAGACCCGCACCCGACTGCGTCAGGGCCTGCAGGCCGAAGCCCAGGAAGATCACGCCGCTGATCCGCGTCACCCAGAGTTCGTGGCGGCGATAGAGCCGGCGCACCGGCGCGGCGCCGATCACCCAGACCAGAATCGCATCACCGATGACGAAGCCGGCACAGGCGGCCAGCAGCAGCGGCGGCAGGCTGGCCCAGCTCAACTCGCCGGCATGGGCCGCCAGCAAGGCCGTAAACATGGCGATCGCCACGGCATAGCTTTTCGGGTTTGTCATACCGAAAGCGAGGCCACGGCGCAGCGGCTGCGTCACTTCGGTATTCAGCGCGCCGTCGTCACGACGCTGCACCGTCACCGCGCGCCAGCCGAGCAGCAGGAGATAACTGCCGCAGATTACACCGAGGATGTCGAAGACCAGCGTGCCGAGGCTGGCCGAGCCGATGATCGCCACCAGCGCCAGTGCGCCCCAGACGATGTCGCCGGCAAAATGTCCGGCAAGGAATTTCACGCCCGCGATACGCCCCTGTCCGGCGCCGATGCCCAGCAGCGCCAGGAAAGCCGGGCCCGGCGTCAGCGTATAGGCCGCACCGGCAATGGCGGCGGCGAGAAGCAGCGACAGGCTCATGGCGGCTCTTTCCTCCTGGCGAGACGGTGTCTAGCCTAGAGCAGTGGCCGGGAGGAGCAAGATGCGGCGTCTGATGATTGCAGTGGCGGCGGTGGCGGGGCTGATGGCGCAACATGCGACGGCAACGGAAGAGACGGTGAAATTTGCGTCGCTGCACGACAATGTCGAACTGGTCGGCTACCTGTTCCTGCCGAAGGACACGGCATTCCCCGCGCCGGGAATCGTGCTGATGCATGGCCGTGCCGGCGCCTATTCCTCGGCGGCGAAAGGCGTCTATACGGCGAAGACTTTGTCGCAACGCCATCGCCAGTGGGCGGAATGGTGGGCCGGGCAGGGTTACGCCGCGCTGATCGTCGATGGCTTCGGGCCGCGTGGCTATCCGGCCGGTTTCGGCCGCCATACTTACAAGGACCGCCCGGCCGAACTGGATGAAACCGAAGTCCGTCCGCAGGATGCCTATGCCGGATTGCTGTACCTGCGCAGCCGTCGCGAGATTGCCGGCGACCGCATCGGCCTGATGGGCTGGTCGAATGGCGGCAGTACGGTACTGGCAGCGATGGCCGACAACGCGCCCGGTCTGGACAGGATCGGCGGCGCAGCGCAGGGCTTTCGCGGCGGGCTGGCGCTCTATCCCGGCTGCGCCCTCAAGGACAAATATAAAAGCGGTCTGGTGCCCTACGCGCCGACGCGGATTTACGCGGCCGAGCTGGATGACGAAGTGTCGCCGAAAATCTGCACCACGCTGACCGAGCGCAGCCGTGCCAAAGGCGCGGATCTGACGCTGCAGATCTATCCCGGCGCCGTGCATGGTTTCGACGATCCCGCGCCGGCGCGCCAGGCCGATCCGGCCAACAGCGCTGCCACGCAGGATGTGACAGCAAAGGCGCTGGCCTTCTTCGCCGAACGGTTGAAATAGCGCCACCATGTTGGCCGTGATCGCCGTCCCCGACTTTGCCGAGGAAGACGCCGCCTGGATCGCCGTGATCCGGCGTGCGCATGACCCGCAATACGAGTCTGTGCCAGCGCATGTCACGCTGGTGTTTCCGTTCGAGTCTGCCGATCCCGACTGGTTCGCCGGCCATGTGGCGTCCGTTGCCGCCGTCACCGCGCCGCTGCAGGCGGCCTTCGACCGGCTGGCGCGGATCGAGAACCCGCATCAGCCGAAATACCGTTTTCTGAATGTGCTGCTGGCTGATGCGGCGAGTACGGAAACGCTCAACGCGCTGTACAAGGCGCTTGGCGGCAAGGGCGAGTATGAGCCGCATGTCACGCTGACGCGCTTCGGCGCCGTGTTCAGCGCGAAAGCACTGGAGCGGCAGATGGGAAGCTTAGGTCGGCCGGTGCAGGGGCGTATCGCGGCGCTGGAGATTCTGGACATCAGCCATGGCGCGATCCGTCGCGGTGCGGCGCTGCCGCTGATGGGCTGACGCTATTTCGTGCGGACCAGTACGGCCAGCATCTCATGCAGGTTCAGTTCGAAATGGGCCACGAAGCCGGGAAATTTGATGTAGTCGACCGCCTGCGCCAGCGTGCTGAACCAGGCGGCGGCATCCCAGGCATGGAAATGGATGGAATAGCGCCGCGCCATAACCTCCTGTGCCTTCTGCTCGGCTTCGGCGCCCTGCAGGCCATTGGTCAGCTGGGCCCATTCCAGGTAATGCGCGGCGCGCGACTATTCGGGGCCTTCCTCGTAATCCTTCACCAGATGTGAAAACGGCGTGACCGGCCGGTTGCGGTCGAAGGTGAAGTCGCGGTTCGGCACGGCATAGAACAGCCGCCCGCCCTTGCGCAGTTTTCTGCTGTGGGTCTCCAGCGTGCCGAGCAGGTTTTCGCAATGCTCGAGGAAGTGGTTGGCGACGATGAAATCTAGGCTGTCGTCCGGGATCGTTTTCAGCGTTTCGCCGTCGTCGATGATATCCGTTTCCACCAGCTTGCGGTTCGCCATCTCCTTATACTCGTTGTAAAGATCGGCTTTCGACATGCGGTCGACGTATTTCACCTGCGCCCCGGGCGGCAGGTCGAGCGGCGTGCCGAGCGCACCGATCTCGATGCCGCTGCCGCCGATGTAACGCCGCGCCACGAAGGCGCGCAGGATGCGTTTGTCGGCGACAGGTTTCTGCTGTGGCTGAGACAGGGTTTGCATCTGCACGCGCATGCCGGGCTGGGTCATGGTTTCTCCAGCGGATGGGCCTGGAAGGCCGGGAGGGCCTCGGCCCGTTCCGTTAGAGCATAGAGCGCGGGATATAAACCATCCGTTACCAGCTCGGGCACCATCACGCGCAGGAAGGTGACGGTGACAGCCGCCGTGATATCGGCCAGACCGATCTGGTCATTCAGTAGCCATGCGTCTGGCCGGCTGGCAGCGCGCCTGTCCAGCGCGGCAAGGCCGCCGGCCGCCTGGCGCAGCAGATGCTGGCGCCAGGGTTCGTGAATCTTCTCGGCCGGGCGGCGGCGCTGTTCGTAGACGGCATTGACCGCCTTATCCAGCACGCCGCTGCCGATGGCCATCAATTGAATGCAGTCGCGCCGCGACTTGCCATGCGGCGGGATCAGGCTTTTCGCCGGACCGACCAGTTCCATCAGGTAATCCAGAATGGCGGCGGATTCGATCAGGCGCTCGCCGTCTTCCAGTTCCAGCACCGGCACGCGGCCGACCGGATTGAGTTCCAGCCCGCGGTCGGGATCGGCGGTGACCGAGAGGTATTCGCGGCTATGCGGGATATCCAGCAGGGTCATCGCCACGGCGACGCGCCGGGAGTAGGGCGACAGGTTGCGACCGATCAATTTCAGCATGTGTTGTTCCTCCGCTGGCGCCCAACAGTCGCCAATGCGGCGCTGTCATGCAAGCAAAAGAAAAAGGCCGGAGATTCGCTCCGGCCTTTACCTCTCTACTCGTCATCCTCGGGCCCAAGGAATGTTTCTTGGCCGAGGATCTCTCGCAGTTCTGCATGAGATGCCCGGGTCAAGCCCGGGCATGACGATGTGTAAGAATTTACGCCGCCAGCTTGTCGAGTTCCTTGAGCAGGGCGTCGCCCATGCCGGTGGTGCCGACCTTGGCCGAGCCGCCGCCGAGATCGGCGGTGCGCACGCCGCTCTTCAGCACGTTTTCGGCCGCCTGATCGATCAGATCGGCATCGGCGCCGAGATCGTAGGCATAGCGCAACGCCATCGAGAAGCTCTGGATGGTGGCGAGCGGATTTGCAATCCCCTTGCCGGAAATGTCCGGCGCCGAGCCATGCACCGGTTCGAACAGCGCCATGCGGCGGCCGGTGGCGGGGTCTGCCGCACCCAGAGAGGCGGACGGCAGCATACCAAGCGAACCGGTCAGCATGGCGGCGGCGTCCGACAGAATGTCACCGAACAGGTTGTCGGTCACCATCACGTCGAACTGCTTGGGTGCGCGCACCAGCTGCATGGCGCCGTTATCGGCGTACATGTGTTCCAACTGCACGTCCTTGTATTTCTCCTGGTGAAGTTTGGTGACTTCCTCGCGCCACAGCACGCCGGATTCCATCACATTGGCCTTTTCCAGCGAAGTCACTTTGTTGCCGCGCTTCTGCGCCAGCTCGAAGGCGACGGCGGCGACACGGCGGATTTCGCTGGTGGTGTAGACCTGCGTGTTGATGCCGCGGCGCTCGCCATTGGGCAGCGTCTCGATGCCGCGCGGCTCGCCGAAATACACGCCGCCGGTCAGTTCGCGCACGATCATGATATCCAGGCCGCGCACGACCTCGGGCTTCAGGCTGCTGGCTTCCACCAGCGCGTCGAAGCATTTGGCCGGGCGCAGGTTGGCGAACAGCTGCATTTCCTTGCGCAGGCGCAGCAGGCCGCGTTCCGGCTTCTGGGCGAAGGGGAGGTTGTCCCATTTCGGACCGCCGACGGCACCGAGCAGCACCACGCCGCAATCCAGCGCATCCTGCATGGTGTTGTCATGCAGCGGCGTGCCGTGCTTGTCGAAAGCCGAACCGCCGACCAGGTCTTCTTTCACATCGAAGGAAACATGGCGGCGCTTGTCCATCCAGTCGATGACGCGGCGCACTTCGCCCATCACTTCGGGGCCAATGCCATCGCCCGGCAGCATCAGCATGGTACGGTTGGAAGCCATTCTTTCAGTCCTTCTCATTCGTCATGCCGGCCTTGAGCCGGCATCCCATTTTTTAATGGGACCCCGGGTCAAAAGCCCGGGGTGACGGTTGGTGATGTGTCGTTACCGCCCCGCCTGGGCATAGAGCCAGGGCTGGGCGCCGTGCTGCTTGCTTTCGAAACCGTCGATTTTCGACTTCTTCTCCAGCGTCAGCCCGATGGCATCCAGGCCGTTCAGCAGGCAGTGCTTCTTATGCGCATCCAGGTCGAACTTGATCACCTCGCCATCGGGGCGGGTGATTTCCTGCTTGGCGAGATCGACGGTGAAGCGGGCATTCTGGCCGCGCTTGGCGTCGTCCATCAGCTTGTCGACCTCGGCCTGCGGCAGCTTGATCGGCAGGATGCCGTTCTGGAAGCAGTTGTTGTAGAAGATGTCGGCGAAGCTGGTCGAGATCACGCAGCGGATACCCTGATCCAGCAAAGCCCAGGGCGCATGTTCGCGCGACGAACCGCAGCCGAAATTGTCGCCGGCCACCAGGATCTGCGCGTTCTTGTATTGCGGCTGGTTCATGAAGAAATCCGGCACCGGCTTGCCGTCCGGCGTCTCGCGCAGTTCAAAGAACAGGCCCTTCGCAAGCCCGGTGCGCTCCACGGTTTTCAGGAACTGCTTGGGGATGATCATGTCGGTATCGACATTGATCATCGGCAGCGGGGCCGCAATGGCAGTGAGCGTGGTGAACTTGTCCATAGTCTTTCTCCTGCCCCTTAAATCTTGCGCACGTCGGTCAGCGTGCCGGCAATCGCGGCAGCGGCAGCCATGGCCGGGCTCATCAGATGGGTGCGGCCGCGGGCGCCCTGGCGGCCTTCGAAGTTGCGGTTCGACGTGCTGGCGCAACGCTCTTCCGGCTTGAGCTTGTCGGCATTCATCGCCAGGCACATCGAGCAGCCGGGCTCGCGCCATTCAAAGCCGGCTTCGACGAAGATCTTGTCGAGGCCTTCTTCCTCAGCCTGATTCTTCACCAGACCCGAACCGGGCACCACCATGGCCTGCACACCGGCGGCCACCTTGCGGCCCTTGGCGATCACGGCGGCGGCGCGCAGGTCTTCGATGCGGCCATTGGTGCAGGAGCCGATGAAGACGCGCTGCACCGGCACGGTGTCGAGCTTCTCGCCCGCCTTGAGCCCCATGTATTTGAGCGCACGCTCCAGCGAAATGCGCTTCTGCTCGTCCTTCACATCGGCCGGGTTCGGCACGATGCCGGTGATCGGCGCCACATCCTGCGGGCTGGTGCCCCAGGTGATATGCGGCGCGATGTCTTCGGCCTTCAGCTCCACGACGGTGTCGTAATGCGCGCCGTCATCGCTCGGCAGCGTCTTCCACCAGGCCAGCGCCTGCTCAAACGCCGCGCCCTTCGGCGCATGCGGCTTGCCCTTCACATATTCGAAGGTCTTCTCGTCGGGAGCTATAAGCCCGGCGCGGGCGCCGGCTTCGATCGACATGTTGCAGACCGTCATGCGGCCTTCCATCGACAGGGCGCGGATGGCGCTGCCGGTATATTCCATCACATAGCCGGTGCCGCCGGCGGTGCCGATCTTGCCGATGATGGCGAGGATGATGTCCTTGGCGGTCACACCGGGGCCGAGCTGGCCGTCGATGTTGATCTTCATATTCTTGGCCTTGCGCTGCGGCAGGGTCTGGGTGGCGAGTACATGCTCGACCTCCGAGGTGCCGATGCCGAAGGCCAGGCTGCCGAAGGCGCCATGCGTCGAGGTATGGCTGTCGCCGCACACAATGGTCATGCCCGGCTGGGTATAGCCCTGCTCAGGCCCGACGATATGCACGATGCCCTGGTTGACGTCGTTCATCGGGTAGTAGTTGACGCCGAATTCCTTGGCGTTGCGGTCCAGCGTCTCGACCTGGATACGGGCCTCGTCGTCCTCGAACACGAACTGGGCGCGGTCCGGCGTGGTCGGCACGTTATGGTCGGGCACGGCGACCGTGCGGTCCGGGCGGCGCACCTTGCGGCCGGCGGCCTTCAGCCCGGCAAAAGCCTGCGGCGAGGTCACTTCATGGACCAGATGCAGGTCGATATAGAGCAGGCCGTTGCCGTCGGCATCGATATCGACGAGGTGGCTGTCCCAGATCTTGTCGTACAGGGTGCGGGGCGCGGTCATGGCTGCTGGTCCGTTCGGTGAGTACTATTATTGCGAGTTAAGCGGCGCTTGGGCCTATTTTTGGGCGGTGAATTCAAGCCCAGCGGGGCCGCCCCGTCCAGTGGGGATCGCTGGATTTAAATTCCTCTCCGGCTTAAAAGATTTTCCCATGGCCCATCTGCCCAGCCGCCGCCTGCTGCCCCTGAACGCCCTGAAAGCCTTCGAGGCCGCCGGCCGCCACCTCAATTTCACCGCCGCCGCCGAGGAACTCTCGGTGACCCTGTCGGCGATCAGCCACCAGATCCGCCAGCTCGAAGAGCTGCTGGGGGTGCCGCTGTTCCACCGCACCCGCAAGGGGCTGGTTCTGTCGACCGAAGGCCAGCTGATCCTGCCCGACGTGCAGGAGGGCTTCGACCACCTGGCCAGCGCACTCTCCAAGCTGGAAGCCCGGCGCGGCGAAGGCACGCTGACGCTCAGCATGCTTTCCACCTTCGCGATGCGCTGGTTTATCCCGCGTCTGCCAAGGTTCCAGGAGGCCTATCCGGATATCGAGGTGCGGATCACCACTTCGCTGAAGCCGGCCGACCTGGAGCGCGAAGGCATCGACTGCGCGATCCGCTATGGCGACGGCGACTGGCCCGGGCTGAATGCGACACGGCTGTTCGCCGAAGCGCTCGTCCCGGTGGCGCATCCGAAATTCAAGGACACGATCAAGAAGCCGACCGATCTCAAGGGCCAGAAGCTGCTGCACAGCCAGAACCGCCGCGAGGACTGGCGCGTCTGGCTGAAAGCCGCCGGGCAGACCGATATCGATCCGGTGGTCGGCCAGATGTTCGAGACGCGGTCCTACGCGATCCAGGCGGCGGTGCAGGGTATGGGCATTGCCGTCATGGACCCGGCCATGGTGGCTGAAGAAGTGACCGCCGGCCGGCTGGTGCATCTGTTCGAGGTGTCGCTGCCGCTGACCAACGCCTACTGGTTCGTCTGCCTCGACCATATGGCCGACGCGCCGCGTATCAAGGCGATGCGCGAATGGCTGGTCGAAGAAGTGAAAGTGCCGGCCTAAGCCAGTCCATCCTTTGCGATTTTGGCCGCCAGTTGCCTGACCATGCTGCGCACGATCAGCTTGTGGAACGGCATGATCAGCGCCAGATAGGCGCGACCGATCCAGTTATGCGTGGCCACCGCCGTCGTCAGCGTGATGCGGCTGCCGCCGGTGCCGACCGGCTCGACCTTCATCAGCGCGCGGAAATCCAGATGCCGGTCATCCAGTCCCGACACAACTTCATCGGCTGACTCGCGCAGCACCGGAAAACCCTTGCGGATCTTCGGCGCCTTGTAGCCCAAACGCCCCATGATGGCATTGCGCGCATCCATCAGCGTACCCGCCCAGGCCGGCGGTGTGCTGAAGAAATCTGCCGACAGCACGCGCGCATCCAGATCGCGACGCGGCACGACCACGCTGAAGGCATCGGCGAAATCGCAGCCGGGCAGGCTGGCGATAAAGGCAGGGTCGACCGGTGCCGTGATCACGGTGTTCATGGCTGCAGTATGTGCCCGCATCGGCAGGCCGTCGCGGGGCAGGGTGTCGCAGCCCGCTTTACGCTGCGGAGTCCATCAGTTTCGCCGCCACCCGCGTCAGCAGGCTGCGCACCACCAGCTTGTGGAAGGGCATGGCGATGGCTAGATAGACCCGCCCGAGCCGGTTATGCGTGCGCGCGATGGTGCTGACTGTGATCATGCCCAGATCGGGCCCGTCGGGGCCGAGCCGGATCGTGTCGGTGCGGAACTGGGTGCGGAAATCGAGATGGTCGTCGTTGACGCCGACGATCACGTCGGTCGGGCTTTCCTGCAGCACCGGCAGGCCATCCATGATCTCGTCGGTTTTCAGGCCGAAGGGGCGCATGGCGAGGTTGCGGATTTTCATCAGCCAGCCGGCCCAGTCGGGCAGGCTGCTGAAGGCGAGTGCCGCCACGGCGCGCGCATCGAGGTCGCCGCGGGGCACCACCACGGTGAAGGCATCCGAGAACTCTGTCCCCGGCAGGCTTGCGATAAAAGCCGGGTCAGGCGCGGCATCGGTAACGGTCGGGCTGCGCATCGGCGCAGCATGAAGGTTTCATGCCGCGCCGGCCATAGTCCATTCGGCGGAGGGATTACGCTGCAACGCCCAGCTTGCCGGCGATGTAGCGCCGCTCCTGGGTCAGGCCGCCGAAACCATAGGCCGTGGCGGAGACGTCATGCACATAGACGTAGCTTTCATGATGCAGGTCGCCGAGCAGTTCGCCCATGGTGGCAAACACGGCGGCAATGAAGGCGGCTTTCTCGTCCTTGGTGTTGGTGCCATCGACGATCTTGATATCGAGGAAGAAGCTGGCCTTGTTCTGCTCGGCCAGCGACACGCCGCCGGCGAACCAGGTGTCGGCTGCCACCGTCTCCACCGTCACAGCGGTGACCTCGGGATTCTTGCGCAGGTGTTGCGCCGAAAGCCGGCTGGCGGCGGCGGCAATCTGTGGCACAAGGCTGCTCTTGGCATTGGGCGTGGAATACTTCACCTGGATGATCGGCATGGGACGGCTCCGTTTTTGAGGGACGTTGAATGCGGCCGGTGAAGCCGAAGATAGGCCGGACTTGATCATTACAGAATGCTATCTATTATTATATTAGTCATAACAGATACATATCATGCGGCCTGCCCTCGATATCGATGCCTTACGCGCCCTGGTGCTGGTGGCGGAGTATCGCAGCTTCACCCGCGCCGCCGAGGCGCTGGAGGCGACGCAGGCGGCGATCAGTCTACGCCTGAAGCGGCTGGAAACCCGGCTCGGACGGCGCCTGCTGGAACGCACGCCGCGTCTGGTGCAGTTGACGCCCGATGGCGCAGCCCTGCTGACGGAAGCGCGCCATGTGCTGGCGGCGCATGATGCGGCCCTGGCGGCGCTGGAGGCCAAGCCGCAGCGGCCTTTGCTGCTCGGCATCAGCGACCAGGCGGTGGGCGCACAGCTGCCGGGCCTGCTGGCGCAGCTGCGTGGCCGGCTGCCGGGGTTAAGGCTGGAAGTGCGCATCGGGCTGTCGCGCGATCTGTCGGAGGCTTTCGAGGCCGGAAAGATCGATGCGGCGATCCTGCATCATGTCGGCAGGACTGTGCCGCGCGGCGCCGAGCTGCTGCTGCGCGACCGGCTCGGCTGGTTTGCCGCGCCCGGTTTCGAATGGCGCGTTGGCGAACCGCTGCCGCTGCTGGCGCTGGCAGCGCCCTGCACGGTGCGGGCAAGCGCGATCAAGGCATTAGACGCTGCGAAAATCCGCTGGTCGGAGAGTTTCACCGGCGGCGGCGTCGGTGCGCTCACTGCGGCAGTTGCGGCTGGCCTCGGCGTCGCCGTGCTGGGCCGACGTGCGCGGCTGCCTGGCATGATGGAGTGGACGAAAAAGCAGCGCCTGCCGGAACTGCCCGAGACCGCGATCCTGCTGCAGTCACGCGTCAGCGATCCGGTTCTGTCGCGGGCGCTGCGCGAGATCGCTTCGGCGATTCGGGCGGATCAATAAAAAAGCCGCCGGTTTTTACACCGGCGGCTTCTTTGTCAGCGCTAAAAATCAGCGGCGATTGTCGACGCTGAGCGGGCCGGCGCCGAAAGCGGCGATGAACAGCAGGCCGCCGACGATGGCGAAGTTCTTGGTGAACATCAGCTGCTGCATCATCTTCTGCGCTTCCGGCATGGCCCAGAAGTTATGGAAGAGCACGCTGGCGGCCACGGTGAAGGCGGCCAGGATCAGGGCCGCATAGCGTGCCTTGAAGCCGACCAGCAGCGCCAGGCCGACCACGACCTCGACGACGATGGTGCCGGCGGCGGCCACCTGCGGCAGCGGCAGGCCCTTGGAGGCGATATAGCCGACGGTGCCGCTAAAGCCGGTGATCTTGTTGATGCCGGCCGGAATGAACAGCAGGGCGATCAGGATGCGGCCGAGCAGCGGGCCGAATTTCTCTACGAGAGCCATGGGAGTGCGTCCTTCAGTTTATGAGTTTGTGGTGTTGTCGTTGTGTTGGGTGGGACGGCGCGAGTCTATCGCACCGTCCCGTCGAGGTGATTCACGTTTGTGTCAGGCGGCCTTATCCATGGCTGCCATTGCCTCGGCCTCGCGGGCCATGGCGCGCTGCACGGCCGGGCGCGTCTGCATGCGCTCGAAATGCTTGGCGTAGTTCGGATAGGCCGAGACATCCAGACCGAGCTTGGTCGCCCAGTTGAAGAAGACGAAGATATAGCCGTCGGCCACCGACCAGTCGCCGAACAGCCAGTCATTGCCGTTGCTGAGCGCCTTTTCGATGATGGCGAAGTTGGCGGCATTGGCCTTGGTCGCCAGCGCCTTCACGTTGTCGGCGCTGTCAGGCAGATCCGTGAAATTCTGCGGGCCGAAGAAGCGGCTCAGCACCGGATGCACGCCCGAGGCGCACCAGGCGACAAAGGCCAGCGCTTCGGCTTCCTTCAGCGCATCGCCGGCCGGCAGCAGTTTGGCATTCGGATAGGTGCGATTCAGCCAGGTCAGGATGGCGGTATTTTCGGTCAGCACCTTGCCGTCGATCACCAGCATCGGCACCTTGCCCTTCGGATTCAGCGCCAGATATTCCGGCGTGCGGGTCTGGCCCTTGCGGGTATAGGTCGGCTTCGGATTGAAGGCGGCGCCGGTTTCCTCCAGCGCGATATGGGTGGCCAGCGAGCAGGCGCCGGGCGAGAAATAGAAGTCGAGATTGGCCATGCGGGGAATTCCTCCGGTTACTGTCCGGCCATTGCGGGCGCCGGACCATAGGCTTAAGCCATATGTGGTATCAATTTGCAAGTAGGCACCCAAACCCTCTATACTTACCAAATGGCTAGCGACAAAGACGACCTCGACTTCCGCCACGCGCTGACCGCCGACGGCCAACCGCTCTGCGCCCGCATGATCTGCGCGACGCTGGACCTGATCGCCAACAAATGGGCGGTGCCGATCATCCTGACCCTGGCGCGCGCCCGCGCCGCCTCGGCGGAGGGAATGCTGCGCTTTTCCGAATTGTCGCGCACCATTCCGCTGATCACGCAGAAGGAACTGACCAAACAGCTGCGCGCGCTGGAAACCGCCGGCCTGGTCGGCCGCCGCGTGCATGCCGCCGTGCCGCCGAAGGTGGAATACTGGCTCACCGACCTCGGGCTCTCGCTGCGCCCGGTGCTGGACGAACTCGGCAAATGGGCGGCGAAGAACGGCCCCAGTCTGCGCGCCTCGCAGGAAGAAGCGGCCGAATAGCGCGTCGTTCTTACTCAAGAAACGCCGATTGCTGATCGCGTCGAGCCGGTCACAGCGTCGGACAAATCCGTGGCAAGTCACGGCCGCGCGGAACAAAGGTCCCTCGCGCACTGTTCCGCTGCCATGTCCCACGCCCCCGGAGGAACCATGGCACAGCGTACCAAGACCAAATCCCGCACCAGCAGCCGCAAGAAAGCCACCACGCGCTCCACCGCGCGCCGTAAAACGACACGCAGCGCATCGGCCAAGCGCGCCAGCCCGCGCAAGTCGACCGCCGCGCGCCGCCGCGCCGTGCCGCCCGCCATCGCCAAAGCGGCGCGCGAGATGAGCAAGATGATGGAAGGCCAGCCGGCGCCGTCGGATGCCATCGCCCTGCTGGAAAAGGACCACCGTGAGGTGGAAGCGATGTTCGAGACGTTCGAAAAGCTCGAGAGCAAGGCCGAGAAAGCCAAGCTGGCGGCGAAAATCTGCCTGTCGCTCACCGTGCATACGACGATCGAGGAGGAAATCCTCTACCCGCCGGCGCATAAGAAAATCGAGCATGACCTGGTCGACGAGGCGATCGTCGAGCATAACGGCGCCAAGCAGCTGATTGCCGAAATCGAGGCGATGAAGCCGAGCGAGCATCTCTACGATGCCAAGGTGAAAGTGCTCAGCGAATACGTGAAGCATCACGTCAAGGAAGAGCAGAACGAGATGTTTCCGCAGCTGCGCAGCAGCGGCATCGACCTGCGTAAGCTCGGCGCGCAGCTGATGGAACGCAAGGCTGAACTGCTGGCCGCAATGGGCGGCAAGGCCTGATCCCGAAAAACGAAAAGCCGCCCGCATCCCTCATCAAAGGGGATGCAGGCGGCTTCAGGTCAGATCATCGTCGCGCGGCGTGAATGCCGGCGCGGACAATTACGCCTTGGCGGTCTTGCCCGATGCGTCGCGCTTCTCGGTGATGCGCGCCGACTTACCGGTACGGCCACGCAGGTAGTACAGCTTGGCGCGACGCACGTCGCCGCGGCGGACCACGACGATCGACTCGATGCGCGGGCTGTACAGCGGGAAGACACGCTCCACGCCTTCGCCATACGAAATCTTGCGCACGGTGAAGGACGAATTCACGTCGCGGTTCGAGCGGGCGATGCACACGCCTTCATAGGCCTGCACGCGCTCGCGGCCGCCTTCGACCACCTTCACGTTGACGATCAGCGTGTCGCCCGGGCCGAAATCCGGCACGGCGCGCGCCGACTTCAGGGCATCCGACTGCTCTTTCTCGATCTGCTGCATCAGGTTCATGGCATTCAGCCTTTCTTCTTCCAAAGTTCAAACACGTTTCAATTCTTCCCCGCAGGCTTGCGCTTGCGGTAACTCTCCCACAGGTCCGGCCGGCGCTCGGCGGTGATCTTCTCCGCCATCTCGCGCCGCCAGGCTGCGATCTTCTCGTGGTGGCCGGACAGCAGCACATCGGGCACTGCCAGGCCTTCCCACTCCTGCGGCCGGGTATACTGGGGATATTCCAGCAAACCGTCCGCGAAACTCTCCTCGGTGCCAGACGCTTCGGCACCCATCACCCCGGGCAGCAACCGCACGACTGCATCCAGCAGCGCATATGCGGCGATCTCGCCACCCGACAGGACGAAGTCGCCGAGGCTGACCTCGACAACGGGGCGCGCCTGCAGCAGGCGCTCGTCCACCCCCTCGAAGCGGCCGCAGAGCAACGTGGCTCCGCCTGCCGCCTTCACCTCATGTACCAGCGCCTGATCCAGGCGCCGGCCACGCGGCGAGAAATAGATCAGCGGCTGCCCGCCGACGTCACCCTTTGCATCAGCCCCATCCTGGGCCAATGTCGCATCCAGCGCATTGGCCAAAACATCGGGCCGCATCACCATGCCCGGCCCGCCACCGAAGGGCGTGTCGTCGACGGTGCGGTGTTTGTCGCGCGCGAAGTCGCGAATATCCACCACCGTCAGCGACCAGCGCCCTTCACTCAAAGCGCGCCCGGCCAGACTCTGTCCCAGCGGACCGGGGAACATCGCGGGATACAGCGTCAGTATCCGCGCATTCCACGGCAACGCAGCCGGGACCGTACTCAACTCACCCTCCGGCCTGTTCGGCCGTCCGCTCGGCGCTGAGCTGTTCCGCCCGCGCCGCGCGATCCTCCTCGGTTTCCGGTCCGCCGAGCCAGAAGGCCGGTTCCACCGTCACCGTGCCGGCGGCGAGGTCCACAATCGGGACCGCGTCGTCGGTAAAAGGCACCATCGCCGAACGGCCGCTCTCGGTTTTCACCTCGAGCATGTCGCCGGCGCCGTAGTTATGGACCGCGCTGACGCTGCCCAGAACCCGGCCCGACATCATCGCCGTCAGGCCCACCAGGTCCGCGAAGTAGAACTCGCCTTCGCCGGCCTGGGGCAGGGCGGAGCGCTGAATGTAAAGCTCCGTCCCCTTCAGCGCCTCGGCCGCATTGCGGTCCTCGACGCCCTTGATACGCGCAATCACCACATCGCCTTTCGACAGGCGCAGCACCTTCAGGTGAAACGTCTTCGTCGCACCGGCATCCTGCAGCGGGCCATAATCCCCGACCGCTTCGGGCTCGCCGGTGAAGGTTTTCACCTTCACCTCGCCCTGGATGCCCTGTGCGCCGATCACGACGCCCAGCAGAAGAGTGCCGCTCATGCCTTAGGAAGCGGCGGCTTCTTCGGCGGGCTTGGCGGCAGCGGCCTTGGCGGCTTCTTCAGCAGCCTTGATCCGCTCCTGGGCCTTCGCCTTCGGCTTGCCCTTTTCCGGGTTGGTGCCGTGGCTCCACTTCACCAGGCCGGCCTTGTCGAAGAAGCGGGCGACGCGGTCGGACGGCTGGGCGCCCTGGCTCAGCCAGTACTTGCAGCGCTCGACGTCGAGCTGCACGCGCTCGCGGTCCTTCGGCAGCATCGGATCATAGGAACCGATCTTCTCGATGAAGCGGCCATCGCGCGGGCTGCGCGAGTCGGCCACGACGATACGGTAGTAAGGACGCTTCTTGGCGCCACCGCGGGTCATGCGGATCTTGACTGACATGGTCTTCCTTTCTTCGAACTGTTGAAACTTTGAATACCTAAATACGCGAACTGATCAGTGCAGCCCAGGCTCAATGCAATTTTGGCATGCCGGACATCCCCGGCAGCATTGCGCCCATGCTGCGCATGAAACCTTTCTGCCCCAGCTTCGACATGCGCTTCATCATGTCGGCCATCTGCAGATGCTGCTTCAGCAGCTTGTTGACATCCTGCACCGAAGTGCCGGAACCCGACGCGATGCGCTTCTTGCGCGAGGCGTGGATCACCTTGGGATTCCTGCGCTCTTCCAGCGTCATCGAGCCGATGATGGCTTCCTGGCGCTTCAGCACGTTTTCATCGACATTGGCGTCGGCCATCTGCTGCTTCACCTTGCCCACGCCGGGCAGCAGGTTCATCACGCCAGACATGCCGCCCATCTTGCGCAGCTGCTTCAGCTGGCTGGCCATGTCGTTCAGGTCGAACTGGCCCTTCTGCACGCGGGCCGCCAGGCGCTCGGCTTCTTCCTTCTCGATCGTCTCGGCGGCTTTTTCCACCAGCGAAACGATGTCACCCATGCCGAGGATGCGCTGCGCAATGCGCTGCGGATGGAACGGCTCGAGGGCATCGACCTTTTCGCCGACGCCGATCAGCTTGATCGGCTTGCCGGTGACGGCGCGCATGCTGAGCGCCGCACCGCCGCGGCCATCGCCATCGACGCGGGTCAGCACGATACCGGTGACGCCGACGCGCTCGTTGAAGCTCTTCGCGACGTTGACGGCATCCTGGCCGGTCAGCGAGTCGGCGACCAGCAGCGTCTCATGCGGCTGCACGGCATCGCGCACCGCCGTCACTTCCTGCATCAGCATGTCGTCGATATGCAGGCGGCCGGCGGTGTCGAGCATCAGAACGTCATAGCCACCGAGCTTGGCAGCCTGCAGCGCGCGCTTGGCGATATCGACCGGCATCTGGCCGGCGACGATCGGCAGCACCGGAATATTGTTCTGCTCGCCGAGAATTTTCAGCTGTTCCTGCGCGGCGGGGCGATAGACGTCGAGCGACGCCATCAGCACCTTCTTGCGCTCCTTGTTCATCAGGCGCAGCGCGATCTTGGCGGTGCTGGTGGTCTTGCCCGAACCCTGCAGGCCGACCATCAGCACGGGCACCGGCGGCACGGCCGCCAGGCTGATGCCGGACTCGTCTTCGGCGCCGGCTTCGCCGCCGAGCATTTCCACGAGATGATCGTGGACGATCTTGATGACCTGCTGGCCCGGCGTGACCGAGCGCAGCACGTCCTGGCCGACGGCCTTGGACTTCACACCATCGATGAAGGTCTTCACGACCGGAAGCGCGACATCGGCTTCCAGCAGGGCGACGCGAACCTCGCGCAGCGCCTCGGAGACATCGGACTCCGACAGCGCGCCGCGCTTGCGCAGCCGCTCGAAGACATCTCCCAGTTTGCCGCTCAGAGATTCGAACATGCCGACCCTGAAAATCCCCTCAGCATTGCTCTCGCAACGCGGTGAAACAAAAAACCGTAAGGCCACAAGCGAAACGACGCCCGTGCGCGACACTCGCGGACGGACGGCGGTCCTCGGACCGGATTGCTTCCAAAGCTTCAGAAAGCGGGCGGAATAAAGCCCTTTGGGGGCCGGAAGTCAAGGCGGCGGGCCCAGCGGGCCTGCCGCCGCAGCCCCCGGACTTGATCCGGGGGCCTCGGGCCGCGCGAACACCGACTCTCGAGCCAAGCCCGGGATGACGAATTATATATACATATCATATAATTAGTTGAATTTCCTATCAACCGTCACCCTCGGGCTTTGCCCCGAGGGTCCATCCCAACCGTCCGCGTATCGGAACGCGCAGATGGATCCCCGGGACAAGCCCGGGGATGACATAATTTTGCATACATATCAATAGCTTAAATCATAAATCGCCGCAAAGTCTCGACCAGCTTGCGCGGATCGAGCGGCTTGATCAGCACCTCGTTCATCCCGGTCGCCAGGCATTCGCGGCGCACCTCGGGCCCGTCGGCCGCCGTAATCCCGATGATCGGCACCTTCATGCCGCGGGCGCCGCCGGAAATCCGGATTTCCTGGGTTGCCTTGATGCCGTTCAGGCCGGGCATGCGCACATCCATCAGGATGGCGGCGATCTCGGGCAGTTCGAAGAACAGGTTGATGGCATCGCGGCCGTCGCTGGCAAAGACCGGCTCGTAGCCCAGCGCGGTCAGCAGCTTTTCAAACACCGCGCGTCCGCTCACGGCATCGTCGGCGACTAAAATCTTGCGGGTGGCGGATGTCGTCACGGCGTTTCGCGGTCGGCCTTGCTGCGAGAGCTTACTGGTTGGCGAAGGTCGGAACTTCGACGCGGATGAAACCGACCGGCTTGAGCCAGTCCTGGCCGTTCAGCTTCGCGCTGGTGATCCAGCTGGTGGCGGTGGCCATGCGCGAACTGCCTTCCATCTGCACTGGCAGCCAGACATCGAAGCCCGGCGGCTGCGCCAGCCAGATATGGGTCGGCTGCTCGTCCTTCTCGCTCCATTCCGCCATGTATTTGCGGCTGTAGCCTGCCACCGGTTCCAGTTTCACCACGCATTTGAAGGCCACGCCGCTGAACGACGTGCGGTTATGGGCTTTCAGCGTTTCCGGGCCGAGTGGCGCGAAATGCATGTTGTAGCGGCGCCGGCCGTCATAGATCGCATCGCTGCCCTCGCAGGGCGGAGTTGCGCCGCCGCGCAGCACGCGCGACACCAGCGCCATGGTCGGGTCCAGCGTGTCGCGCTTCAGCAGGTCCGGCACTTCCTCGCGATCGTCCTCGTCGTTGGGCGGGAAGACCTCGGCCACCGGCAGCCCATCGGCGCCCCAGCTCATCCGCGTCACCCGCTTCGACCAGGTGCCGTCACTGTCGGTGATGTAGCGCACCGGCTGCAGCCGACCGTCCTGCCCGATGCGTGCGGCCGACTGGCCGGTCATCACCATGCGCATCGCCCAGTCGACCATGCCGGCGGTACGCATCGCCAGCTCGACCTGTACATCCGCGGTGTCGCGCCGCAGGGTCAGCTGCATGTCCATCCCCTTGGCGCCCAGCGCATAGAGGCTGAAGCCGATCTCGGCGCGGCTTATCTGAGATGGATTCACCGGGGAGGGGGGCGCGGCGGTCCCCGGCTGGGCCTGCGCCCGCATGGCGGGCAGCAGCAGCAGCGGTCCGGCAAGGGCGGCGACCAGCAAGCGCATGACTAAAGTCTAAGCCTGTCACACGGCTTTTCCGAGGCCAAAATCATGCCGGGGCCAGCAGGGATTTGGCAGTAAACGGAGGGCCTGACGACTTCGTTATCCTGCCCGGCCGATATTCCGGGGCAGATCAGGCGTCCGTGCTGGGCAATTCGCGGGCGGTGGCCAGGCGCAGGCCGCGCAGCAGGTCCTCGCCGGCCCGGCCCATATCGGGGCGGGTCTCGGCACGGCGCAGCGCATAGAGGGCATCGATCAGCAGGCCGATCAGGTCGAGATGCTTGGACTCGCTCGGGATGGCGCGGCGCAATGCCTGGTGCAGCAGAGCGATGCCGGCCGACATCAGCGGCCAGCGGTTCAGTGTCGCGGCTTCAGCCAGCGCATCGCAATCCTGCTGCGCGTCGCTCAGGAACAGCAAAGCAGAGACGGTGTCTTCGCGCGCCTTGCCGAAACGGCCGCGCATCAGGTCGATCCGCGCTGCCACCGCAGCGGGGTCGTAGATGGCCGGGGCCGGTGTTGCGGGATCGGCTTCGGGCTGCGGGGCCGTCGCCCCGGTGGCCGTGGAGCGCGCCATGCGCGACAGGTCGGCGCGCGCCTGCTCCAGCCGGGCCTGGGCGCGCAGATGCGCCGGCTGCGGCAGCAGCGCGGGAATCGGCAGATCGTCGGGGTGATTCGCCATGGCTGCTAATGGAAATACGAATCTCGGGGACTCGCTGTCAATGTGGTTTGAGGTCAAACCGTTGACAATTTCGCTGCAGACCGAGTCCTTGCCCGGCGGGCGGGATTCGCGATGGTCTGCCGGGCAACGCCCCCGGGACTCTCCTGGCGACTCTCCTGGCGACTGGCTCCCTGTGGCAGACCTGCGACGGCTTCGTTAAGGTCGCGGCATGTCCGCGCGACGCAACACCGATCCCGACCAGCTTGCCGACCAGCTGCTCAGCAGTGACCGTCGCGCCCTGGCCCGCGCCATCACGCTGGTGGAATCGCGCCACGCGGCCGACCGCACGGCCGCCGATGCGCTTTTGCAGAAGATTCTCCCCAGCACCGGCAAGGCGATCCGTGTCGGTATCTCCGGCACGCCCGGCGTCGGCAAATCCAGTTTCATCGAGCGCTTCGGCCTGTATCTCACCGGGCAGAAGAAAAAAGTCGCGGTACTCGCGGTCGATCCGTCCTCCACGTTGTCGGGTGGCTCGATCCTCGGCGACAAGACGCGCATGGAACAGCTGGTGCGCGACCCCAATGCCTTCATCCGGCCGTCGCCCTCGGGCGGCTCGCTCGGCGGCGTGGCGCGGCGCACGCGCGAGGCGATGCTGCTGACCGAGGCCGCCGGTTTCGATGTCGTGCTGGTGGAAACCGTCGGCGTCGGCCAGTCGGAAACCACGGTGGCCGAGATGGTCGACATCTTCCTGCTGCTGCTGGCGCCGGGCGGTGGCGACGATCTCCAGGGCATCAAACGCGGCATCATGGAACTGGCCGACCTGGTGGTGATCAACAAGGCCGATGGCGACCTGCTGCCCAAGGCGCGGCTGGCGGCGGCCGATTATCGCATGGCGCTGCACCTGATGCGGCCGCGCCATGCCGAGTGGCAGCCGCAGGTGCAGATGGCCTCGGCGCTGCTGAATGAAGGCATCGACGCGGTCTGGACCACGATTGAGGATTTCCGCGCCAAGCTGGAACAGACCGGCGCCTTCCAGGCGCAGCGGCGGCATCAGGCGGAAGGCTGGCTGTGGCGCGAATTGCAGGATGGCCTGCTCGACTGGCTGAAGCAGGATGCATCTGTCGCCAGTGAACTGCCGAAGCTTCAGAAGGCCGTCAGCGCCGGCAAGGCGACGCCGCATGCGGCGGCGAAGAAGATTCTCTCTCTGTTGGGGAAGTGACATGGGCTGGCCCACGCAATCCGGACGGTTCGAGCTGGGCGATCTCACGACGCAATCGGGCGAGACCATCAAAGCCGCCTTCCTCAGCTGGAAAAGCCACGGCACGCTGAATGCGGCGCGCGACAATGTCGTGCTCTATCCGACCAGCTATTCGGCGCAGCATCCCGATCTGGAATGGCTGATCGGGCCCGACGGCGTGCTCGATCCCGCGCGGTGGTTCATCGTCATCCCCGACATGTTCGGCAACGGGCTGTCCTCCAGCCCGTCCAACACGCCGGACTATCCCGTCCTCGTCACCGCACATGACAATGTCGCGGCGCAGCGGCGCTTGCTGACAGAGCAGTTCGGCATCGAAAAGCTGCATGCCGTTTATGGCTGGTCGATGGGCGCGCAGCAGGCCTATCACTGGGCGGCTGATTTCCCAGACGCCGTGTCGCGCATCGTCGTCAATTGCGGCAGCGCGCGCACTGCCGTGCATAACAAGATCTTTCTCGCCAGCCTGATGGCGACGCTGGAGGCCGCACCCGAGCATATCGGCAACGGGCGCTTCTCGGCGCCGCCGAAAGCCGCGATCCGCGCCTTCGGACGGATTTACGCGAGTTGGGCACTCTCTCAGGATTTCTATCGCGCCAACCTGCATACCACCGCGCTGAAGGCGCCTGATCTCGAAACCTATTACCGCACCGACTGGGAAGAGCGCTATGCGCGCCGCAACGCGGCCGACCTCTACGCGCAGCTGCGCACCTGGGACGCTGGCGATATCAGCAGCAAGCTCTATGGCGGCGATCTCACCGCGGCGCTCAGGGCGATCAAAGCGAAAGTGCTGCTGATGCCCGGCGAGACGGATCTCTATTTCCGCGTCGCCGACAACGCGGCCGAACTGCCGCATCTGGCGCAGGCGGAACTGCTGCCGATCCCCAGCATCTGGGGTCACCGCGCCGGCAATCCGGTGATGAACCCGGAGGATGCCGAGTTCATCAAGGTGAATGTGCGGCGCTGGTTGGAGAATTGATTTTATCGAATGGTTTTTATGCCCGTATTCGTGATTTCGATAATAATGCGTTTGTCAGAGTTTCGTTGCGCCAAATCCCATTCGTGCTGAATTAATGACAGCGAAATTTTCATTCGTTGGGCTGCTTTAGGCTCGTCGCATTTTAAGCCGATGCGACTAAGTTTCTGAAAGCGTCGCCGCCCAACCCCAGCTCGCGGAGCTAGTTTTTTGAAATCCGAGTCTAAGCTGACGAGAATTGCGCCATTCATTTCCGAAACAGCAGCGACTAGAGGGTCGGGGGAATCGGGTGCGATTACCTTGCGAAGGTAAATCACTTCGTGGCCAGCTTCTTCAAGGGCGCGGCCAACGGAGGCGGGAACGCAATTGTCGATGAAGAATTTTATATAAGCCCCCCAGTTAGGCGGCTTCGCTCTTATTTTCTTCGTGAGCGATTGCCACTTTAATATCTTCCGGCGTCAGGTCCGGATATTCCTCAATAATCTGATCAACGCTGTAACCGGCGTTCTTGAAGCGAAGAATTGCCGCAGTTGGAATTCTGGTTCCAGAGATAACCCAAGCGTTATGGCTCACATATTTCGATCGCTCGATGTGGCCAACTTTCCGTTCTTCGCGGCGTTGCATTTTGGCAACGTCTTTTTGTGTGTCCTCAATAATTGTTTTGAGGGCAATGCCAAGGACGTATTGACCACTAACAACTTCTCTCTGACCGCCATTCTCAGGGTCGTCGAATACAACCTTTTTATTCAGGACATACAGAGTGGTCTTCGTCCATTTATCATCTGCAAGATGATTGAGCTTCTCAGCAACTTTTCTCAGGTGCTGAAGAGGGACGCCGTGTTGTAGGCGAAGGATGCCTATAGTTCGCAGAGATACGATATCTTTGAACGAGTAAATACGGCTGTATGCGTCCTTGCGATCTTCGGAGGCATGAGTGGGCACAAAAAAACCCGTCCTGTCCCAATAGCGAAGTTGCTTCTTGGTCAGTCCTGTAAGGCGTTCAACATGTTCTTCGCTGAACGCAGATATGACAGTGTTTGATGGCACGTTCCCAACCGTCCTCAAGTCCGATTCTAGTCCCAATCAATAGCTACTAAAAGTGCCTTTTTATGGGCGAATCTCCCTGACAATGAATTAAGGCGAGGCGAGGGGAAATCGAGAGCCAGCATAACTCATTGTTCGGAATCATGAAATTCCGTGATGTATGCAGCGATGACTTAAGCTTTCATCACCGGCGCCGTATTCACCACCACCGGATCGATCAGCTCTTCGCCTTCTTTCAGCTTGCGCGGCAACACATCGGGGTTGAGCGTCAGGCGCTCACCCAGCCACAGCGCATGCACCAGATGGTCGTCGTAAGGGCTGTCGGTGTTGGGATGCACCAGCACGGATAAGCCCTGCCGGTTGATCATCAGCCAGGGCACCAGCTGCGGAAACACCGCCACATCGAAAGCGATCTGGTACATCGGCCGGTGATGCGGGCCGACGAGCTTGTCGTGCCAGCGGCCGAGTTGCACCGGGAAACGCTCGGCGACGCGGTCGCGGATCCAGGCGGCCATCGCGCGCTGCTCCGGTCCATCGAAATAGATATGGGCGTGATAGCTGGCGATCTCGGCCAGCGGGCGCGGTGCCGCGAAATCGCCCTGCGCAGGATGCATGCTGTTCGGTCCGTCCCGTGTCGGTTCGTTCCGCTATTTAAAGCGATGTGGCCCGGTTTTCCAGGTCGCGCACGCTGACCGTCTCGTCCATCCGACGGACCTGTGCGTCGCCGCTGGTGCGGGGTTCATAGAACGCGGCGGCCATCAGCATGTTGACGGCGAGGCCGTCGTCGGACAGCGGCATCAGCAGCCGGCGGTAAATCGTCCAGTGGCGCTCGCGCCAATGCAGTTCCGAAACCAGAAAATGGATCGCCGGCTGCAGGGCCACGGTGTCGAAATTCTGCTTGGCACGCTGGTAGAACGCATCGCTGGCGGCTTCGTCCAGATAGCGGCCGGTGACATCACCGACATGCTCGACGATATGCGTGCCAACCAGGCGGAAGCGGTAACGTCCGGCGGGCATCACATCGACGAGGAAGATATGCGGTAGCAGCGCGACTATATCCTGCGGCTGGATATTGCGCCGCGCCGGCATGAGGCAATCGCCACGCTGCTTCAGCCAGTAGCGATACACGGCTTGCAGGGGCGCATGATCGAGGCTGCCAAGGGCCACGGGGTAACCTCCCGAGCCAGATATAACCTAACCGCGTATCACCGTCAGGTGTATTCGCCTTGATATCTAGTTGATCCGCTTACAGATTTTCGTGGAATTACTCGCCGGCCAGCCAGCGCTTGGCGATCTGATGCGCCAGGCTCAGCGGTGGCGGCATCCAGGGCTCGTTGTTCGGATTGTCGGCGGGCGGCGGGTCAGTCGGCGCCAGCCGCTGCTGGCCGCGTTCCAGCATGGTCATCGCCTGCTCGCGGGTGAACCACCTGGCGTCTTCCAGCTCGTCCTGGTCCACCGTGATCCTGTCGTCCAGCGCTTCGGCGATGCAGCCGATCATCAGCGAGGAGGGGAAGGGCCAGGGCTGCGACACCAGATAGCGCACCGCGCCGGTGATCACGCCGGATTCTTCCATGATCTCGCGGCGCACCGCTTCCTCGATGCTCTCACCCGGCTCCATGAAACCGGCCAGCGCGGAATACATCCCGGGCGGCATGCGGCCCTGGCGGCCGAGCAGCACTTTTTCCGCGCCGGTCTTCTCGTCGTAATGCACCGCCAGCATGATCACCACCGGATCGGTGCGCGGGAAATGCGCGGCTTTGCAGGTTTCGCTGATGCAGCGCCGGGTGTAGCCGGCTTCGGCCATCTCGGTCTGACTGCCGCACTGGGCGCAAAACCGGTGGCGCTGGTGCCAGTCGATCATGCTGCGCGCCTGCGCCAGGATCGCGGCCTCTTCCGGGATCAGCAAAGCGGCGATCGAACGCACGTCGATGAACTTGTCGGTCTCGCCATGCATGCCGGCGACACTCTCGTCACCTCCAGCGGGGTCGCCATCCAGCGTGAAATGCGGAATGTCGTTTTCATCCAGCCCCAGGAAGATGCAGGGCAAAGCCGCATGGGCATTGGCCCAGGCGAGATCGAGCCAGCGGATCGCGGCCGGTTTACTCGTGATCGTGATCAGCGCCTTCAATTCGCGCAGCAGCAGGAAACGCGCATCCTGGCGCGCACGCTGGGCCGCCAGCCATTCGGGCTTGCGGCGCGGATTGCCGGCACGGTCGAGATGCGATCCGGTGAAGCCGATGGGCCTGACCGGGCGCGGTTCGCTGCGGCGGTCTGTCGGCGGCGTGGAGGTATCGGGGCTAACCATAGCGAAACGAGATC
>Ga0208492_1000042_pt1 | contig 140654 bp, 113 predicted proteins | sample Subbioar_CSW14AB_FD_184820 | JGI IMG/M metagenome (GOLD analysis project Ga0208492, IMG submission 184820) | Serpentinite rock and fluid subsurface biosphere microbial communities from McLaughlin Reserve, California, USA - CR12Mar_CSW14AB (SPAdes) | ecosystem: Environmental > Terrestrial >...
AGTATTGCACAGGTAGCTGCCAAACACCTGCCAGTTCCTATTGAATATATTGGTACAAACGATACGTTTGGTGAAAGCGGTAAACCCCTGGAATTATTGAAGAAATACGGGCTGGATGTGTCTGATATAGTTGCTGCCGCTGAAAAAGTGATCAGCCGTAAATAAATGCCATTAAACTTTAGTTCAAAAAACCCGTCAATGAGATGGGTTTTTTAATTTTATGGGAGATCGGGAATCGAAATACATAAAATCATCAAATCTGAACCTATAAACTGCTATTCGCATGACGCAAACCGAAGACAAAGAGCTGTTGCTCCAGTTCCGAGACGCTGCTACCAAAGAGCGTGCTTTTACCCGTATTATTAAAAAGTACCAGGAAAAGCTGTATTGGCATGTCCGCCGGATGGTGGTAGATCATGACGACGCCAATGATGTACTCCAGAACATGTTCATCAAAGTTTGGAATGCGCTGGAGAACTTCAGGGAAGACAGCCAGTTGTATACCTGGCTTTATCGCATCGCTACCAATGAAAGCCTGACCTTCCTGGAGCAGCAAAAGAAAAGAGCGGCTATTTCCATTGATGGGAGTGTAGAAAGCGGTCTTTCGAATACCATCAAGGCTGATAAGCACTTTGATGCCAACCGGTTGGAATGGAAACTTCAGTTGGCTATACAGGAATTGCCTGAAAAACAGAGAGTTGTATTTAATCTTCGGTATTATGATGAGATGCCTTACGAGGAAATGAGCCGGGTGTTGGAAACCAGTGAGGGGGCACTTAAAGCCAGTTACCACCATGCAGTAAAAAAAATTGAAGATTTTATCCTCAATCGTTAAACCCAGAGTGAAATTGAACATCTATTAAAGTTGAACATGAATCGTAGTACTGACATATTGAATGAATTACAAACCATTAGCCCGGCCGTTGCTAACCTTGGTACTCAAATGCCTTATACGGTACCGGCCGGTTATTTTGATACACTCGGTGATGTGATCCTGGCACGTGTTATTGCCGGAGCAGGGGAGGATAGTGCTGTTACCAGTGTTGCCGGTAAATCAACACCTTTTGGTGTTCCGGAAGGTTATTTCGAAAACCTGAGCACATCCATTTTATCAAAAATCAAAGCCCAACAAGAGCCAGGCGTTGCTGATGAGTTGAAGGAGTTATCACCTGTGCTGGCTTCTATCAGCAAAGAAAATGTGTATACAGTTCCTGAAGGCTATTTTGGGGTGATGGAAGAAGAAGTAGCTGAAAAAACCATTCATTCAGCAAAGGCAAAAGTTGTTTCAATAACAGCGGTAAAACGCAGATGGTTTTCTTATGCTGCTGCCGCTGCAGTATTGGTGATGGTTGCTTTTGGTGTTAACAAGATCATTCATCCATCAACCAAACTGGACGGTTATGTAAAGGAAGGGTTGAAGTATACAACTGAAGAACAAATTGCAGAAGGTTTGCAAACAATCAATGAGACTGATCTTGTTGCTTATTTACAAATGACAGCAGAATCAAAAGATGTGGAAACCATTGCTGCAATTGTTGATGAAACAACATTGCACCAGGAAGAAGAAACAGTAGTGGAAGATCCATTGCTCGAATCCTATATGAATCAATTAAACGAAACACAAACAACAACTACTAATTAAAGCAGTAAAGGAGGATATACAACTATGAAACAGATTTTTACACTTATAGTTTTCTCATTCATATTCCTTGCAGCAAATGCACAGGAGCAGCAGCCTGATCCTAAAACGGAAGAAAAAATTCAGGCAATGGAGGTTGGCTATATCAGTCAAAAACTGAATTTAACCACAGAAGAAGCGCAAAAATTCTGGCCTATTTATAATGACTATAAAAAGGACATTAACCAGGCACTCAGGACTTTCAGAAATACCCCTGATGCTGATGTTTTGGACAGAGATCAAAAGATCATTGACATCCGCAAAAAATACCGTGATCGTTTCATTGGCATCATTGGCCAGCCAAGAGTCAATACATTTTTTAGAGCCGAAGGTGATTTTCGAAAAGCTTTAATGAACCGGCTGAAAAGCAGCCCCCAACGGCCAATGTTGCAACGCCGAAACAGAAATTAGTTGCATTTGAATAAAAAGTTTCTTTAATTTGCGAATAGGTGTTTTTCATAGGTTAGCAACGGCCGACTCTTTTCAGGGTTGGCCTACTTTTTTATAGAACTTTCTTCCACAAAAATCAATTTTGTAAGGGCTATAAATAAAAAACCGGCAAGAAACACTTACCGGTTTGCGGAGACTAAGAGATTCGAACTCTTGATACGGTTTCCCGTATACACACTTTCCAGGCGTGCCTCTTCAACCACTCGAGCAAGTCTCCGTAGAAAGGCTGCAAAAATACAGTTATCAATTGTTGGAGCCGAATAATTTTTGAGCATTAAGGGTGGTAGCTTCGGCAATTTCTTCCGCCGTACAGTTTTTGGCTTCAGCAATTGTATCAATGATATATTTCAGATAAGCAGGCTCGTTTCTTTTGCCTCTGAACGGAACAGGCGTTAAATATGGTGCATCTGTTTCCAGTACAAGAGAAGAGAGTGGGATACTTTGTAGCACATCAGCCAAACCTGATTTTTTGTAAGTAACCACCCCTCCAATACCCATTAAAAAATTCAAGTCCATGATTTGCCGGGCTTCTTCCGGAGTACCACCAAAGCAATGAAATATCCCCCGAAGTTTGCCTTTTTGGTTTTGCCTGACTATATCGATGCAATCTTGTAATGAATCACGGCTATGGATTACAATGGGGATATCCAATGCTAAAGCCCATTCAATTTGTAGCTGGAAAGCCAGTTTTTGTTGCTCAATAAATGTTTTGTCCCAATAATAATCAAGGCCTATCTCTCCCACTGCAGCAAAAGGTCTTTGATCCAGCCACTCTTTTATAATATTCAATTCCTGCCGGTAATTGTCATTTACAGAGCATGGATGCAGGCCCATCATAGCAATGCATATACCAGGGAATTGCTGCTCCAATGCCAACATATTGTTGATAGAACTACTGTCAATATTGGGCAGATACAACTTTTGAACCCCTGCCTGCCGGCTTCTCTGAATGATTTGGCTGATATCTTCAGTAAAATCTTCAAGGTATAGATGTGTATGTGTATCAATGATGTACATGTTTTGCAAATGTAGGCTGAGGGAGGTATACTTAGTAAAAACACTGAAAATGGGGGTGTCATTGATAAAACGTAAGATTTTTTTGGCAAAGGTTTAAACTCTTAGTTCGTACTACAGTCTCTTATTAGTTCGTTTCTCAATTTAAAACCTAAAAAACGTATATCATGAAAACATGGAACATGCCCACAAAAATTTCTCTTACTCTACTCTTATTGGGAGGTTTGCTTTTCACCTCGTGTAAAAAGGAAAGCAGCTCATCAGCTAAAGAAGAAGCCGAAGTTATGGAAAGTACTGCCAGCGATTCGGAAGCTGATATGACTTATGACGAAGTCTTCAATACTACTATGGGAATTGGTGCTGAAGCCAACGGAGAGGAGTTAGGCATCACCGCAGGAACCGGTGTTTTTGCCCGTATTGAAAATGGCCAGATCACCGGCAGGGTTGACAGCACGCAACGCTGTTTTACAGTAACGGTAACTCCTATGGACAGGGGCGTTTTCCCTAAAACGGTGGTTATCAATTTTGGCAATGGCTGTCTTGGTCGTGATGGTAAGTTGCGCAAAGGAAAGATCATCACAGTATATACCGGCCCTATGCGTGTACCGGGTAGTAAAGCCACCACCACATTTGATGGATTTAAAGTTGACAGTGTAGCTGTTGAGGGAACTCACCAGGTTGAAAACAACAGCACATCCAGCAACCTGAGTTTTACTACAAGAGTTATCAATGGAAAACTCACCTGGGATAGTGGCCGTTGGGTAAAATGGACTACAACCCGTACAGTTACCCAGGTTGAAGGAAATGGCACGCCGTTCTATCCGCTTGATGATATTTTTACGATCACAGGTGCAGGTCGTGGTGAAAATAGCAGGGGCGCAAGTTGGGCACATGAGATCATTGAACCATTGGTGAAAAAGTTCACATGTCGCTGGATTTCAAAAGGTGTGATGCGTGTTCGACGGAATGATACCAATGCTCTTATCAACTACGGAAACGGCGATTGTGATAATAAAGCAACGGTAACCATCAATGGCAGAACGGTTGAGATCACACTTCCCCGCTAAAAAGAGTTTGGAAATAACATAAAAGAAATTGTACCTTAGTCCCAGTTTTCATAGGGTACGGATTAAAAACGGGCTTGGGTGTCTACCCAAGCCCTCCTTATTTTCAGAAGTTTATGAAATGGATTTGAATTGAAATCCTTGTTCTGCAAAATGTTCTAAACTTTTGGGTAACGCTTCCTTTAATCTTGGAAATGCTTTTTCACTGTCATGAAAAACCACGATACTTCCTTCTTTTCCATTCCTTCTTACATTTTCAAAACATTGATTACCTGTTTTTGATACATCAAAATCAGCGCTCAAAACATTCCACATAATGATGCGAAAAGGAGGAGCAGCCTGTTGTAATACTTTAGCACAAAAACGGTTCACCTTACCATAAGGCGGTCGAAATAAGTCAGAGCCGATCCAATGAGTGGCTTCCTTTACATCATTCAACCAAATTGTTTCGTCAGTTCTCCATCCATTCAAGTGATTTTGTGTATGGTTGCCGGTTCGGTGTCCTTCCAGTAAAATTCGTTTATAGATCTCCGTATACTGCTGCACATTTTTACCGATGCAGAAGAAAGTGGCTTTGGCATTGAATTTTTTCAGCTCGTCCAAAACAAACGTAGTTGCTTCCGGATGCGGTCCATCATCAAAAGTGAAGTAGATCACTTTTTCGGTTGTTGGTAATTCCCAGGTTAACCCTTTAGGGAAACCAAGTTTTAACCACCATGGTGTAGTAATAATGTAACGCATATCAATATTAAAATCAAAGAGATTGATTTTATATGAAGATAGAATAACCGAACTAAAAAAAGAGCTTAAGGTCCGGCTCTTTATCTTTGCCGCATGAGTGTAAGAGTAAGATTTGCCCCAAGCCCTACAGGTGGTTTGCATTTGGGCGGAGTACGTACTGTGCTTTACAATTATTTATTTGCCAGGCATCATGGTGGAGAATTTGTGCTTCGTATTGAAGATACAGATCAAACCCGTTTTGTACCGGGCGCTGAACAATACATTTATGACTGTTTGAAATGGTGTGGTCTTGAACCGGATGAAAGCCCTTTGCATGGTGGACCTTATGCACCTTATAAGCAAAGTGAACGCAAAGAATTGTACCGCAAGTATGCTGAAATACTTGTTACCCATGGGTATGCATATTATGCATTTGATACAAAGGAGGAACTGGAGCAAATGCGTGAAGCATATAAAACAGCTGAAAATCCTTCACCTCAATATGATCATACGCTTCGTTCAAAGATGCGCAACAGCCTGACGTTATCGGATGATGAGGTGATCTATCTGCTGGAGCAAAACACTCCTCACGTGATTCGTATTAAAATTCCTGAAAATGAAACAGTGAGTTTTACGGATATGATCCGTGGTGACATTCATTTTGACACCAATGTTGTAGACGATAAAGTATTGCTGAAAGCGGATGGTATGCCTACCTACCACCTGGCGGTAGTAGTTGATGATTATTTGATGAAGATCACGCATGCTTTCCGTGGAGAAGAATGGCTACCCAGTGCTCCTGTGCATTTGCTGTTGTGGAAGTATTTAGGATGGGAACAGCATATGCCGCAATGGGCACATCTTCCTTTGATCTTAGGACCAAGCGGAAAGCTGAGCAAACGGGATGGTGCTAAATATGGATTCCCGGTTTTTGCCATGAACTGGACCGATCCTAAAACCAATGAACTTACCGAAGGCTTTAAAGAAAAAGGGTTTCTGCCTGAAGCATTCATTAACCTGCTGGCATTATTGGGCTGGAATGCAGGAACTGAACAGGAAGTTTTCTCAAAAGAAGAATTAGTAGCACAATTTTCTATGGAGCGTGTGCATAGTGGTGGTGCAAAGTTTGATTATGAAAAAGCAAAATGGTTCAATCATGAATGGATCAAAAGGAAAGAGGCGCAAAGTATAAAAGAAGAAGTGAGGAATATATTGACGACAAACGGGATCACAGTCGATGACGACAAATACCTGGAAACAGTAATTGAACTGGTTCGTGAGCGCTGTACTTTGCTGACTGACTTTGTACAACAAGCCGGGTTCTTTTTCAAATCACCTGGAACAATTGATGTTGATGCAGTTAAACCCAAATGGAATGAGGAAAAGAAAATTTTCTTCGAAACATTTGTAGAACAACTTAAAACTGTTCAACAATGGAATATAACTACGATTGAAGAGGTTTTTAAAACACTGGCATCGGAAAAAAATATTAAGCCAGGTGAATTACAATTGCCATTACGTGTGATGCTTGTAGGAGGGAAGTTTGGGCCGGCAGTTGTGCAGATAGCTGAACTGATTGGTAAAGAAGAAACAGTCAAACGAATTCAATATGCATTAACTCTTCTTTAATGATGGAAATAAAAAAGCGGCTCAAGAGCCGCTTTTTTATTTATTGTTTTTGAATGATCTTATTAACAGTTCCGGAAGCGGAAACAATTCTTAATACGTACGATCCTTTTGCTAAATGCTGCGGTACTTCAAACGCAACAGTATTACCTCCTTTAAACACCTGTATTTTCTTATTGAGTATGGGATGACCTAATGCATCAGCTAATTGCAATTGAACCTCTTCATTTCTTACAGCGTTTAACTGGAAACTAATGCGCTCACGGAATGGATTTACAAGGTTGGTGATTTCCATTTGCTGGTGCTGCATTAATGTAACAGTGAGTGTGTTGCTGTAGGTATTATTGCCTGTTGCATTATCAAGTTTTAAACGATAATAAACTTTACCGCTTACAGAAACAGGATCATTGAACAGGTATGAAACTTCATTGTTGTCTGTTCCTTTTGCAGATACATATCCAATGCTGTGGAAGTTAATTCCGTTATCGCTGCGTTCAACCGTATAGCCTTTTAACTGATCTTCCCGTGAATGCCATGTTAAGCGGGTTTTATCACCATTCAATTGGGCATTGAATTTCAATACTTCAGTTGGCAATGCATTACAGCCCGATGTGGCAAGGTTAATTACAATTACATCATCGGTATTAAATACAGCGCATGAATTGGAAATACCGGCCGCTGTTGTAGCAACACGTACACGGTAACGGTATCCGTTAGTGGTATTATTGGCAATAATGGAAGGATAGCTCACGGTATCTCTGTATTCGCCTGAAATATTGGAATAGGTAAATGTCTGTACCGATGGAGATTCGGGTGCTGCACTCCATGTATTACCACCATCAGTACTGCGTTCCCATTGGTAATACTGATACATGTTGTAATACGAAGCCACACGAACCTGCATATTCACCTGGTTGTTTTCACAAAAGGTAGTGCTGGCACTGGGTGTCATTTCCAGTGTAGGTGAACAGGTTTTGAATGAAATATCATCAATGGCCCAGTCATTACCACCTCCACCAGGAGCGTTGTTGCGGAAGGTGAGTGTAAAATTGTTAGTAACAGAATCTGTTTGATAAACAAAGGCACGGAACAACCATCTGTTGGCTGAATCTGCAGTAGTTGACATACGATTGACCCCTGTAGCCTGATGCTGTATATCACCTGTAGTATAATAATCCAGATTATTTATTTTAATTGAAACGTTCGGCCGTACACCGGCTGTATCATTAGTAGCAGTTGGGATATAACTGGCTCCGCTCCATTGACCACGACCCATTGAATCCTGTCCGCATTTATAACAAACATTCTTAAACCATGCTGATACTTCGTAAAAAGTATTGGGACATGCATTGGCTACATTGAACTGAAAGGCTGTATCCATTTTGTAGGCGGAGTTAAATACCATCATATAACCGCAAGGGTTGGTAGAACTTACAGGTAAAGATGTATTACAAGGAGGATTGCCCTGATTTACATCTGCAGCTCCTGTATGATCTCCACTTATATCCCAAACAGTGAAAACCCTGTTTCCTGCTGCTGCAGGTATGGCAAGGTTTTTATTCGTAACGGTGCCTGCCGCTGCTGTATTACTGGTAATACCATAATAGTTATCGTTTGGAGTGTTGTTGGAAAAATTTAAAAACTGATAAGTAGTATTGGGCGATGCAGTTCTGTTATGATTTGGCATTGATCCCGTGGTTTGTGATCCGAAAGTACCATTGGACTCATCTCCAATTACATTCGAGGCTGATGTTGCATTGGGGCAGATAGAAGGGGAAGCATATACAATCAAACTATCCGCTGGAAAGTTCATTGTTTCAAAAACTCCTGTCGTTCTGTTTCGGTAACGGAAACTGCCTCCTCCAAAATTTATTTTTGTACCATAAGTACGGTTCACCCTTACCCTATAAGTGGCCATAACGAGATAGTTATGAGCAGCTGTTTTAGGATACGTAGGTGTAGGAGATCCTGTAGATACTGTTACAGAGCCGCCTCTTGAAGCATTGGCTCCATTTCCAATATTCATTCGAATGACTGTATCAGTTCCGGCACCACTGCCAACAGCAAAACCTGCGTCATCACCCGCCGCCTCCGTAAAAGCAGAACCATAAATTTTGCCTTCATTCGTACGTAACGCAAGCGTTCCTGTTTCCAGTCTGAATCCCGCCCCTGCTCTTAACGTATCATAAAAACTTATACTGTCAATAGGTGTTGTTCCGGATGTGCCCGATAAGGAAAAGGTAGCTCTTATTTCCAGTACGTCATTACTGTCAATACTTCCACCACCGTTTTGTTTCGTAACATTCAGATATCCTTTGGCAGTTTCCAATAAAAACGTACTGGTTTGATCCTGTACACATAAATTAAATGTCCAGGCACTTGTGGCCGGGCCTGCCTGGTTAGAAAAAATCCTGATATAATATGTTTGACCTACAGTTAGGCCTGCACCGCTGTTTAAAGATGTTGTGGTGATTGTATTATCAGAACCTGAATTGTTATATAAATTACATACAAGACTTGTATACGAATTTGTACAAAGGGAACTGGCGGATAATAACTGAAAAGCGGCCCTGTTACCGCCACCGCCAACAGGGATACCAGTATTTCTGAAAATAATATTTGGATAAGCACTTTGAGCTACAAAACTGTACCAAACATCCGGAGCAGTTTGATTAGCACCGCAGGTATTGGTTATTTGCCCTGTTGTAGAACCAGTGGCATTAAACAAGGTGCCTGAAATGCGATTACAGGTGGTACTACTTGTTATAACTTCTGGTGAGGAACATGCATCATTTGCCGGTGCAGATGTTGTTGAATTAGTTATACAAATATTAAACGAGGCCGTACTTCCTGTACCTGAAGGATCAGTTGTTGCATTTGAAACACGCACAAAATAAGAAACACCAATTACAAACACTGCGGATGAATAAACACCTGATGTTGCACAACCAAACTGAACAAGACTTCCACAAGCACCCGTATAAACATGAATCCTTGGGTTTGCAATATTAGCGCCTAAGCTACTTGCAGTAATATTATGTGTTGTTGAGGTTGCAGTAAAACGATACCACACATCGTACATAGTGCCTGTGCAGGTAGCAGTAGGGGTTGATGCGTTTGCAGTTGCAAGGTCAAGAGACCCCGCCGTATTTGTACAGGCAGCTCCCGGTGTTAAAGTAATAGCACCGGCACATTCATCATTCGAAGGTCCGTTTTGAACGCAAATATTAAAGTTCCAGTCACTGGACGGAAGTACAGTAGGGTTTGTTGTGATATATATGCGTACATAATAAGTTGTTCCTGTAGTAAGTGTGTTTATTACAAGTCTTGAACTGGCTGTACCACAGGCCACATTCGTTAAACTTCCACAAGTGCCACTTAAAACTTGAATGTATGTTGATGATGCTGAAAGACTTCCGCCTAAACTGCTAAGCGTAATGGCATGTGTTGTTGCAGTGGCAGTAAAGCTATACCATACATCATAAAACGTACCTGAGCCGCAGGATGTAGCCGTAGCTGTTGAAGTAGCATAGAATAAATTTCCTGTTGTGTTACTGCATGTCGTGGACGAACTTAAAGTTATTGCCCCGGAGCAATTATCATTAGCTGGTGGTGATTGCGGATGTGTTATACAAATATCAGCCCTGTAATTACCGGTTGCACCAAATGCCCCGTATTGTGATATACGAACATAATAAGTAGCTCCAACTGTTAAACCTGTTTGGGTTAACGAAGTATGTGGCGATGACGAGCAGGCTACTGATGTTAATGAGCCACATGTACCACTGTAAAGTTGTATGCGTGGATTTGTGATTCTGGTACCAAGATTACTGAGTGTAATCGTATGAGTAGTGGATACTGCTGTAAACGTGTACCAAAAATCATTATAGGTTCCTGCTGCATCACAGCCTAAAGGAATGCCTGTACTGGCAGTTGCCGAATTTAAATTGATATTTGTATTGTTACAGCTTGTATTGGAAGTAAGAGTTACAGCAGTTGCACATTCATTCTGTGAAAATGCTTTATTACTCAAAACTAAGAAACATAGTTTTAAAGAGACGAGTACGGCCAACCTTAATGAATAGCTCCGGTTCATAGGACTTCGACTTTGGATAGATATTGGTTTATCAGAACTACAAAATAACCATTAGTTTTTTTCACTATCAACAGTACTAGTTCTCAATTTTATCGTAAATACCGCAAACCCGAAAATGATAAAACTCCTAAGGAAGGTTAGCTTGTTTGTTCTGAAATTAAAATTTCTTAGCTCTGAGTCTGTTGGTAATGAATTACTTACTGGTGGTTTGAATTACAACGAATAAACTTTTGATCTATAATGATACAGCAGCATTAAAAACATAGAATAGATAGTTTCTTCAAAGTTTACGAACAGGGATTTGAGTCTTTCGGCAATTCTTAAAGAGTATATTAACGGTTTTGAATCTGCCTGCTAATAATGGAGTTCTCAGATTTTATTACGAGTATATAAGTGGCTTTGTTTAATAATCCTGTTACCGGCAGCGTTAATTCTGTGCTACCTGCATTTACTTTTGTGTTTAATTCTTTTACTACCCTGCCATAGATATCGATAAGCTGAATGTACACTTTCCTTGTATCAGACGAAACGATATCAAATTGAATTTTGTTTTGAAATGGATTCTGAAGTGACCGGACATCAAATACAACACTTGATCTGGTTAATTGAATAGATCTGCTGTAAGTATAGTTTGAGGTTATGGTTGATATCGTTTTGATCCTGTAATATGATTTGGTGCCTGACAGCGAGGGGTCTGTAAAGTTATACACTTCAATATTTTTGGGATTGGTTCTTGCATCTACATGACCAATCGTTATATAATTGATTCCGTCATAGCTTCGCTCCACAGCATATTGATTCTGCGGCGATTCATTCTCTACTACCCATGTTAGTTTTGCACGGTCATTTACCAGTTCACCATTGAAGCTGATGAATTTTACCGGAAGTACCGTACAATTTGATATGATATTTAATGTTACAATCTCAGTTGCCTGGTAAACATTACAATCATTGTTGGTAAGATTATCTAAGGTGGTTGCAACCCGTAACCTGTATTGATGACCATTTTGCGCAACGTTGGCAATAAACTGCGGATAGTAAACAGTATCTCCAAACGAACCGCCACCCGAAACATATTGAAAGCTATCAACATCTGGTTTTAAGGGAGCGGGGCTCCATGTGGCACCATTATCGGTACTTCTTTCCCACTGGTAATACTTATAATTATCAAAGAAAGTGTTTACAATTGAGGATACCTCTACTACAGAATTAGCACACACCTGGTTACTGGCCGTGGGGTAGAATTGAAGATTGGGCAAACAGGTGGCAAATGAAATATCGTCCATTACCCAGTCATTACCACCGCCACCGGGTGCATTATTTTTAATGGAAATAGTTAACGATGTTTGGCCTGCCTCTGTCCGGAATACAAAACCTTTCTTCACCCATTGACCGTAGTTACCTATGTAATCCAGATCTCCGGAAGTATAATAATCAATACCATTGATCATGAAGGTGAGATTGGGTTTTACACCTGATGAATCGCCGGGTGCTGTGGGTATATAATTGGCGTTAACAGTAACACCTGAAGCACCTCTTCCCAAACTATCACTGCCACATCTCTTACATACATTTCTGAACCAGGCAGAAAACTCATAATAGGTATTTTCACACAATCCTGTAATGGTTTGATTGTTGGCTATACTTAGCTGGTAAGCAGCATTCACGGCGAGCATATAACCACCGTTTACTCCATTGGCAGGCGGCGGATTACCGGCAAGCGGATCAGTTGCACCTGTATGATCACCAATGATTTCCCACACACCAAATACACGATCAGTAACAGGAGATTGTGGTCTCACAACATACATATTTGTACTTTGGCTTGGACTTAGGTTTTTCACTACGCTATAGCTGCCATCATTCGGTGCCCCCGTAGTAATGGACAAATATGTATAACCGGGAACAGTACCAGGATTGGGAGCGTTATGTGCGGTGCCGGAACCAAAATCTCCGTTACCTGCAGAAATAGAATTAGATCCTGTGGCATTACTGCAAAGCCCATAGTTTGGATACACAATAAATGAAAGTGAGTTAGGTGCCAGCACAGTATTATTAGAGCCACCGGCGTAAATCATATTTCTGTAGCGTAAAGCTCCGGATCCGTAATTAATAATAGTACTGTACGGAGTCGAAGGGTCAACGGTTACACGGTAAGTAACAATTACAAGCATACCGTTGCCTCTTGGAGCGTGTGTGTTTGAACGAACATATCCACCGCTTGTACTGTCAATATCTGTATTAGTAACAACTCCTCTTGATTGATTGGTAGTATCCCTGCCAAGATTAAAACGAATTGTCTTGTTTACACTATTGTACATGGCAGCATCATCACCAGCATTATCAGTATACGATGCATAGATCTTTGATTCATTCGTTAGTAATTTTAATGATCCCGGTACATAGTTAACGTTTGCCGGTAAAGTATCATTAAAGCGTAACCGAAATACATTATTGGTGCCCGCATTGGATACGTTAACAGAAACTCTTATCTCAAGTTCGTCACCTGGTACAACAGTGCCTCCAGTAGGCCTGGTAATATTAATAAAGCTTTTACCGGTTGCCACATTAGCAGGAGTTTCAGCTGCAGGTGTCGTAATACAGGTTGTAAGATTTCCCTGGCCCGATCCGTTGGCGGAGCTATAGACTCTGTAGTAATAAGTAGCACCAACAGTTAACTCATAAATGGTAAATGATTCTGTGGCAGTTCCGCTGGAATTGGAACATACCATACTGGAACCTCCGCATGCAGAAAAAAGTTCAATCACCGGATTTGCAAGTGCAGGTGAGCCGGAACCGGTAGCAGATATGGTATGATAATTATTTGTAGCTACAAAACTAAACCACACATCATCATCGGCTGTACCATTACAACCCGCTAGTGATTGAGTGGCGCCCGATGTAGTTGCAGTAGTGGTGGTTGTACAGCTTGTTCCTGAATTAACAGTTACTGTTTTTGGGTTTGAGCAATTATCGTTTGGTAACTCATACCAGCTCATGATTGTTTTTAGGGCTGTGGTTGTTGCACTTTGAGTTTGGGCAACATCATTTGTTGCCCCGGGATTAGCCATAATTTTATAAGCAGAACTATGGCTTTGAGATGATCCTTCTGTATTCCTTATTTGTGCTGACAAACCTGTTTTATCCCAGCCAGCTCCACTTAAAGTGCCCCACGTGTTTGCAGCGGCACTACTCCAAAAAGCCATTGTTACAGTATTTGGTAGGGTGGTTGTTACACCTGTAATGGTATTTGGATTCGTACCTGATGCAGTCCTGTTTGTTTGAGCTACATGAACTCCCCACAAACTATTACTGTTAGTTGGCCTGAATACATACATGACTGCACTTAATGCTATGCCTGATGAACCTGTTCCGGTAATAACAGGGTTGGTACTCCAGGTACCATTAAACCTGCACCAAGCTATAAAATAACTCTGATTAGAACCAGTGGTTGTAGTACCAGTATTCCACGTTTGTCCACCAGTTGTGGAAACAGAAAAAGACGTGGAGGTGTTACGTGCATGACCATAAATGATCACCAAATCACCTGTTGTCATTAAAGCAGGAGGGATAATAGTTGCAGTAGTACCGGCCTGATTAGTGTTATCTAAAATAGGTGAGCTTGATGTTCCAAAAAAAGTTTGGCAGTTAGAAGTAATGCATATAAATAAAACCAGTGTTTTTGTAAACAGAATTTTGTAAAGCCATTGATCATACCTGTTACGTACCGGTTTCATAGCGTGGTAAGAATGTTTGGTTGATGAAACCTGAAACCGGAAATGAAAGATTGGATGTCAACTAAGATGCAATAAAAAGCACAAGTTGATTTGCATTGCATTTCAAAGGGATCAGATTTCATACAAATATACATAGATGACTGTCACTATAAAATTGAAAAAACCCTTAAGCCCAACATGTGGAATATACTTATAAAAAGGTGCAAAGTACTGTTGTAGATTAATAGAAGTAGCTCTATTTTTACGATTCCAAAATCCAAATAAAACCAATGTCCAAGATTATTCTTACTCTCTGTTTATTGAGTATCGTACTAAAAGGCTATTCCCAGCCAGCAAATGATGCATGTGCTAATGCTATTTCAGTAACTCCTGTAACTGCATGTGGTACTCCTGCAACAAGAAACTTACAAAATGCAACAATCGCCGCACCTACTAATACAGCTGGAAATACTTATGATGCATGGTTTAAGTTCACTACCCCGGCAAATATTCGAAATGTGACATTGTCTATTCCAAGCAGTGGTGGTGGTTTAAGTAGTGCCAACTTCTTTCTTGAAGCTTTCGGCTCTGGGTCTTGCCCGTTTACAACAGGCAATTCATTGGGAACTGTTGCAGAAGGAACAAATTTATCATTGACTAACCTGGCACCAAGTACAGAGTATTTTTTTAGAGTTTTTTCAACGACAAATCCTAACACAGGAGGTGCCAACAGTTGGGACTATACGGTGTGTGTATTATATACAAATCCACCTGCAAATGATAATTGCAGTGGTGCAGTTAACTTAACAGTTGGAACAAGTTTAACGAATCAAACTGTTCAAAATGCAACTGCCAGTTCAGAAACAGTTGGTTGTGCATCAGGTACCCCAGATGATGATGTATGGTATAGGTTTACCGCAACTCAATCTTATGCAGCTATATCAGTAGCATCTTCTACAACATTAAACTCAGGCCGTGCCATGATTCAGGTTTATTCAGGTACTTGTGGAAGTTTAACAAGCTTGGCCTGTGGTATGGATGCTGTAAGTATTTCCAGTGGATTGAATGCAGGTACCCAATATTATGTGCGAGTGTATTCTTCATCAGCATATTCTACAACACCAGCTTTGGGTAATACAGGCGGTAACAGTAACACATTTAGTATTTTAGTTTACTCACCCGGTACTGCAACCATATGGGCCGGTAAAACCAACGAAATTTATAGACAAACTATATTATCCCCGGCTAATGTACTTGCAGATCCCTGGGAAATTACTTATGGCCCGGATAATTATTTGTGGGTAACTGAAGCAAAAGGTTATAAGTTAAATCGCATTAATCCCACAACAGGTGCAAAGCAAGTAGTGTTAGATGTATCAAGAAATAGTACATTTTTACCAGCACCAGATCAAACATTCAATGCACAATTCGATATTGCTGTAAACAATCCTCAGGGTGGTTTTGCGGGTATGGCATTACATCCAAACTTTACAGGCGCAGCAGGAGGTGAAAACTATGTGTATGTAGGATACGTACATACATGGAATTCAGGTATTAATTATACGAGCAGGGTTGTTCGATTTCTTTATAATCATTCTACTAATAGACTTGAGTCGCCTGTATCTATATGTGATACCATACCAGGAAGTGGAGATCACAATTCACAAAGAATGATAATAGCGCCAATGACTCAAGGCGGATCGGATTATTACTTGTTTTATGCAGTTGGTGATATGGGAGCAGGGCAGCAATATCCAACTGCTGCAAACATAACTCGTCCTATGAAATCGCAGGTTGTAAATTCCTATGAAGGGAAAATTTTAAGATTTGCTTTATCCGATACGTGTTCAGGAAGTGGTGCAGATAAATGGATCCCTGAATCTAATCCTTACAACAACGTATCGCCTGTAGTAGGTAAAAGTGCAGTATGGAGTACTGGTCAGAGGAATAATCAGGGCTTCGCTTATCACCCTGCTTTAAATATTCTGTATGGTTCATCTCATGGGCCGTTTAGTGATGATGAAATTAATATTATCGAGGGATTTAAAAATTACGGGCATCCTTTAGTTATTGGTTATGCTGCTGATGGTAATTATAATGGTACTACCACTCCCGGATTAAGTACAAGCACATCTGCAGGTGTAGCCTTTGGATGGACTGGTGGTTCTTATACTGTTGATGGACAGGCAGCAGCTGCAGGAACTTGTCCTCCGGTTGGCAATGAAATTACAAATATGAATGCCATTAATGCAAATGCACTTACTTATGGTGCGTATAAGGATCCGATTTATTCTGCTTATCCGGGAACTGGTTCAGGAACTGTTTCTTCCATTTGGAGTAATGCAAATACGCCCTCTAATGCTACATGGCATTCAGAAGGATGGTCTGGATTAGGTCTTTATACAAATACAGTCATACCAGGTTGGAGAAATACATTACTTGCAGCGGGTTTAAAATGGGGAAGAACAATAAGATTGAAACTAAATGATGCAGGTACTGCAATTGTTAAAACAATTCCAACTTTAGCATCACCTCAAGGTGATACCGTAACATTCTTTCAGAGCGATAACCGTTACAGAGACATAGCATTTTCTCCTAATGGGAGAGATATCTTTCTTTCAATGGACCGAAGTGCGGCTGCTTCAGCAGCGACAGTAGGCAGCCCGCCTTCAGCAGTTGCAAGTTGCCGTGGCTGTGTTATTCGTTACGAATTTTTAGGATATAACCCAACCGGTTCGGCACCTTTCCCAAGTACTATTCCGGATTATATACCAGTTGATTCAAGTACCACTCCGGGATGCGTTACCGCCACTGCTGTAACTATTGATGCTGCAAACGGTAATAATAATTTATGGGTACCAATAACGGGTCCTAATGGGAATATTATAGCTGAAATTGATGCTAATGGAAATAACCTGGGTGCGGTTACAACTTCCTTTTATACACGAACCGGAAACCCAGTACGTAATACTGCCAGCAATAAAAAATATCTCAACAGGAATGTAACAATCAATGTTGAAAATCAACCGTCCTCTCCGGTGGCAGTTCGTTTGTACATTACCGGGAAAGAACTGGCTGATATGATTGCCACTTCTGGAAGCGGTGTTACCGGTATCAATGATGTAGGTGTCTTTAAAAACAATGATCCTTGTGGAACAGCGATAGTTGGCAGTGCCACCGGTCAAACTGTTGCAGGACGTTATACGCAATCAACTTTTGGTCATGCTATCCAATTTAATATAAATTCTTTTTCAAGCTTTTATTTCTTTAATAATTCCACAACACTTCCTTTTGACCTGATTACATTTACGGGTCGTGCATACAATGACGATGCATTGTTGAAGTGGGTGGTAAGTAATGAGCAAAATGTACTTTCCTATACAGTAGAACGTAGTGCTGATGGTGTTAATTTTACAGAGGCAGGTACAGTAAACGCTACCGGAAATATAAATCAACAGACCTATCATTTTACAGATTATAATGCTGCTCAGTTGGGAAACATTGTTTATTACCGCATACGTTCTAATGAAATCACCGGAACAGGTCGTTATACAAATACCATCAGTGTAAACTTTGTAGTAACAACCGTTGTGTCTGTTAATCTGCAGCCAAATCCTGTTATTAGCAAGACCAATTTATTAATTGATGCGGTAGCAGATGAAATGGTACAATTAAAAATTGTGGATAATGCCGGACGTATTATTAAATTAATGAATGTTATACTTGTGAAGGGTAAGAATACAATCCTTCTGGATGTGAATACCTTAAATACAGGATTGTATTACATTCATATAAATGGTAAATCAATCAACGAGCAAACCAAACTTATCAAACAATAAAGTACATTAAAGCACATTTCATGTCATACAAAGACATGGAATGTGCTTTATTATCTTAAATCCATAATATGCAAAAAGCCATTGTACCCGCCGCATTACTCACTGTTGCATTTCAAAAAGAAAATGCTCCAGTTAAAAAGCAATATGAATTAAAAGCTGTAAAAGGCAAGGCAACGGCATCACATCTTTATTCTTTGTTTTTTGGGACAAAGCAACGGACAACTCATGAGCCAATTCTTGCTGATAACAGAGAGGGTGAACCCGGCTACTACAGCAGTTATGAATAAATAAAGAAAGAGAAGCACGCTTCTCTTTCTTTATTATTAGCTGTCATGTGTATTATAGTTTGCCTACCATATTAGCAGGAATCACCCATTCATCAAACTGCTCCGGTGTAACATAGCCCAGCTTCACCGCCATTTCTTTTAAGGTTGTTCCTTCTTTATGCGCTTTTTGTGCAATCTCTGCTGCCTTGTAATAACCAATTTTTGTGTTGAGTGATGTTACCAGCATCAAACTGTTATCAACATGTTTTTTAATATTGGCTTCAATCGGCTCAATACCAACAGCACATTTATCAGTAAAGCTTATACAACCATCACCGATCAACCTGGCGCTGTGTAAAAAATTATAGATCATTACAGGCTTAAATACATTCAATTCAAAATGACCGGTGGCACCACCAATGTTGATGGCTACATCATTTCCCATTACCTGTGCAGCGATCATCGTTAATGCTTCACACTGTGTGGGGTTTACCTTACCCGGCATAATGGATGAACCGGGTTCATTATCAGGAATAAAAATTTCACCGATACCACTGCGTGGGCCACTTGAAAGCATACGGATATCGTTGGCGATCTTCATCAGGCTTACTGCTACTGTTTTCAAAGCACCATGTGCTTCAACAATTGCATCGTGAGCAGCCAATGCTTCAAATTTATTTTCTGCGGTAACAAAAGGAAGACCTGTTAGTGCCGCAATATGTTTAGCTACGTTTTCAGAATATCCTTCAGGTGTGTTGATGCCGGTACCAACTGCAGTGCCGCCCAATGCCAGTTCGCTTAAATGAGCAAGTGTATTTTTGATTGCTTTTAAGCCGTGATTGAGTTGTGATACATAACCGCTGAATTCCTGGCCAAGCGTTAGAGGAGTTGCATCCATAAAATGTGTACGACCGATCTTCACCACATTCATAAATGCTTTACTCTTGGCCTCCAGCGTATCTCGCAACTTTTCAATGCCGGGGATAGTTATTTCAATCAAAATTTTATAAGCCGCAATGTGCATGGCGGTGGGAAAGGTATCATTGGATGATTGTGATTTGTTCACATCGTCATTGGGATGAAGGAATTTTTCCTTGTCTTCCAATTTTCCACCGTTCAATACATGACCACGATAAGCTACCACTTCATTCACATTCATATTGCTTTGTGTACCACTGCCTGTTTGCCAAACAACCAATGGAAAATAATCATCCAGTTTTCCTTCCAGGATCTCATCACACACTTTACCGATCAAATCACTTTTTTCTTTGGATAACACACCTGCTTCATGGTTTGTAATGGCGGCCGCTTTTTTCAAATAGGCAAATGCACGGATAATTTCTTTGGGCATTCGGTTAATGTCCTGAGCAATTTTAAAATTATCAATGCTGCGTTGGGTTTGAGCGCCATAAAAGGCATCCGCAGGTACTCTAACCTCACCCATGGTATCTTTTTCTATTCTGTAACTCATAAATTCTCAGCTTTAAGCTCATAGCTGTGAGCTACGAGCAGGTTTACTATTATTTAATTTTTGAAATAAAACTCATTAACATTTTTTGTTCTTCATCCAAATCCTTTAACAACTCTGTACAAAGATCATTGTTGCCAAAGTTAACAGATTGAGCTATTAGAAGTTGTGTTTCCAATTCAAAGGAAGAACCCAACGCAATTTCTAAAAATCGTCCATATTCTTTTTCACTGCTCCTGCTGCTGCCCTCTGCAATATTGGAAGGAATGGAAACTCCTGCCCTTGTAATTTGGGATACGATGGTATATTTTTCTTCTTTGGGAAAGCCGGAAATGTATTTGTAACATCCTACTGCTATTTTGAACCCTTTTTGCCAAACTTTTAATTCTTTAAAGTTTTTCATAATGAGCTGTTTAATTTTAATAAATTAATTTCCGAATATCAAATGCTATGACTCGTGGCTCAAAGCTAATAACTCATAGCTTATTTAAACTGTGGTTTTCGTTTCTCCAGGAAGGCGCTCACACCTTCTTTCATTTCATCTGTACCAAAACATTCACCAAACAATTTGATCTCTTCCTCAAATCCATCTTTGGATTTATCAAAGCAGGCATTCACTGCTGCTATTATTTTACCTACCGCACGGGGGCCTTTCGTCTTGATAATTTCAAGTATATTTTCTGTTTGCGCCAATAAACTTTCAGTGGCAGTTACATGATTCACCAATCCCAATTGTTTTGCTTCATTGGCATCGATCATATGGGCCGTCATCATCAGTTCCATTGCCTTTCCTTTCCCTACCAATTGTGTTAAACGTTGTGTACCGCCATAACCGGGAATCAATCCCAGGTTTACTTCCGGCTGACCAAATTTTGCATTTTCACTTGCCAGGCGAAAATGACAAGCCATAGCCAACTCACAGCCACCGCCCAACGCAAAACCGTTGACTGCAGCAACAACAGGTTTAGGGCAATTTTCAATTTTATTAAAAACAATTTCCTGGTTGGTACAGGCCAATGCAATACCCCCGTTTAGATCTAAGCTTGAAAACTCTGTAATATCTGCACCGGCAACAAATGCTTTGGGTCCTGCACCTGTAATAATCGCACATCTGATCTCATTGTTTTGATAGACCTCATCAACGGCGGCACTCAATTCCTCGATCACTTTTTTATTCAATGCATTCATCTTGTCAGGCCGGTTGATGGTGATGGTAAAGGTCCCTTCTTTCAATGACGTGAGCAGTGTTTCGTATGGCATAGAAATTTTTAGATAAAGATAAGGCGGGAACATGTCCCGCCTTATCTTTTGCATTTGCCTTTTGAAAATAACTTATCCTTTCAATGAAAAATCATAACTGAGTGTGAGGAAGAATACATTGGCCTCCATACCAGCAAAAGGTTTAGCAGTCCCTTCTGTATAATCCTGGTTAAAAAAGTTGTTGATGAAATACTGAGCTTTTAACCCCAATTTTCTGTTGGTTTGAAAACCGGCAAACACAGAAGGCATAAATATGGGTGTTTGTTTCCCGAACCAATCATTATTCTTTTCTATTTTTTTTCCATCAACAAATTTCTTTTGCTTGTAATTGATGGCAAAATCAGCCTGCCCGCCTAAATAAAAGAAGTTGTGCTTTTTTAAATTGCCAAACTTGAAGCCCACAGGAACACCTAAAGCCACCACACGACGCTTCCAGCGAATATTGGCAGTATCATCATAAATAATACCAATATTCTTGCCGTTGATGCCTGTAAAGAAGCCCACATTTTTGCCAAGGTCATAGTTGAAATTGGTTCCTGTGTTTAAGAAAGCTGTAAAACGAGGCACATTGTTGAGCATTTTTCCATTACGGCTTACATTGGAAAAAGATACCAATCCTGCGTCACCACCACGGGTGGTGTACCATTTTTTTTTCTTTTCTTCCACTTCATCCTGTGCTGAAGCAATGCCAAACATGAAAATTGCTGCTAGAGTAAAAATTATTTTTTGCATATTCATCTGGTTTGATAGTAATACGGTTGCCTGTTTTTAAAGTTACAGGAAACAGCAAGGAAATTTTGATGGCAAATATCATTAACATTTCATTACAAGTACTGCCAACTATTATCTTTGATGTGCATGACCTTACTTACGGTTATAACATATCTGGGAACATTTGTATTTGCACTCACGGGGGCGTTCAAAGCACGTACGGTGAAGATGGATATTTTCGGAGGACTTGTATTGGCATTTGCAACCGCCTATGGCGGTGGTACATTAAGGGATTTGCTTATTGGTATTCGGCCTGTGAACTGGGTGAATGATAATATTGCCTTGATACTTGTATTTGCGGCTACTGCTTTTACATTTTTGCTACAGGAAAACCTCAACCGGTTTAAACGAACTATTTTTTATACGGATGCTATTGGGTTGGGATTATTTACGGCGGCAGGTATTGAGGTTAGTTTAACCCATGGTCTTAATGAGATTTATGCTTTGGTAATGGGTGTAATGAGTGCCACCTTTGGCGGATTGATCGCTGATATTTTGTGCAATGCTGTACCTAATTTATTAAAACGTGGTGAGCTGTATGCAACAGCTTGTGCTATTGGCGGAGCTATTTATTTATTGCTGAAGCAAATTCCATTGGAGTACAATATCAATTTATTTATTTGTGTGATCGTTGTGGTGGGCATTCGTATCTATTCCAAACGCAAACGATTAACATTGCCGGAGATTTAAAAACTTCTGTTCTCTTTTACCCAAGCTTTAATGTAATCCGCAATTTCGTGTGTATTGGTGCCGGGCATGAATAATTTTCCAACACCCATTTTAGTTAATGCATCAGCATCTTCATCTGGAATGATACCACCACCCGTGAGTAATACATCATTCATTCCTTTTTGTTTCATAAGTTCCATTACTTTGGGAAACACCGTCATATGTGCACCGCTGAGAATGCTGATGCCGATGGCATCCACATCTTCCTGCAAAGCCGCATTTACCACCATTTCAGGTGTTTGACGAAGACCGGTATAGATCACTTCCATACCGGCATCACGCAGGGCAGTAGCAATGACTTTGGCACCACGGTCGTGGCCATCCAATCCAACTTTGGCAACAAGAACTCTAACAGGTCTGTTCATACAGCAATCTTATGTTGCGAAAATAGGGATTTCGCTTAACGATTGTAAACATCTGAAGCTGGAAGAACTATCTACCATTTCTTTCGGCTAAATTCCTGTTTCATTTGTTTCAAACCATCCGCTGCCAGTTTAGAAGCTACAGAATCAGCATTCTCAAAGAAAATTACTTTATCTCCCAATTGACGGGAATGCTTATAGGTTACAGAATCGATCAATGTTACTTTTTCAAAATGCTGAAATACTTCATCATCTTTATCAGGCATTCGCCGGCCAACAAAGATCAGATGCTTAAACCCAAATTCGTTAGGTATCCAATGCAGAAATGAACCATTGTCACTGATGACTTTTGCTTTGAACTGTTCATCCTTTCCATAGTATTTCAATGCACCTGCTAATCCATAATGACGACAATACACGACCGTACTATCTTTTTCTTTTTGTGGTAATGACTGGTACATTTTTTCTGCCTTCTCTGTAATTTCTTTCCAGCCAAGATAATCAGCAAAATCCTGCGGCAGTGAATGATCCTTCTGATCTTCCCATCTTAATGCACCTGTTTTATCAATACCTTTTTCTTTATAAAATGCTGCCAATTTATCCGGCTCCCATAATGGCATAGCAACAGGCAGAACCACCCATGCAAGAAAAAGAATAATAGCAGCTGCTGTCCAGCCGATCCATCTGAACCTGGTCATTGTCCATTGCTCCAATCCAACAGCGCCTGCAGCAAATAACATGGGATATGCTCCCATAGAGTAATAATTCTTGCCGCTTGATACCAACAGCAATACAATAACAGTAATATAGACCCATGCCAGCATACGGTACTGTTTTCCTTTTGCAGTGAACAGCCAAATTAAACCCATGATCCATATGAAGAAGGCAGTGAAATACATCAATAATTGACCCATTAGGAAATCAACAGGATTCAAAAAACGTAATTGTGTTTCACGCAACTCTTCCATGTGATGGAGTAAGGGCCAGTTGTGATTGTATTGCCACAACAGATTCGGTAATGCAATAAGGAACGCAACGAAACCTGCACCGTATAAGTGTTTATTGAATAATAATTTTCTGTTTGTTGTAAGTACAAGTGAAGCAATAAAACCAAGAATAAAGAATAAAGCAGAATTTTTGCTTAACCATGCACAACCAAATGCAAAACCGATCCAGTAAAGCCAGCGGATGTTTTTTGAATTGTTATACTTAACAATAAAGAGAGCGCTTAATGACCACCAGAATACTTCTAAAAAATTTGCCTGGAATAAAAAGTGTAACCGCAGGTAAGCGGTAAACATGATACACAAACCTGCAATGAATATGGCAAATAGTTTTCCGCCCATTTCCTCTACCATTTTGCAAGTAATGATGAGTGTAAAAGCGCCAAATAAACATGGCCAGAATTTCACCCAAAAGAAACTGTTACCTAATAAATGTGTGAGCCATGCCAGACAAGAGATCATAGGTGGAACTTCCATATATCCCCATGCAAGATGTTGCCCCTGCTCAAGATATAAAAACTCATCTCTGTGCAATTCATACACCGGATGTTGCAGAAAGAACGGAAGTAAAAACTTGATGAGGGCGAGTAGTAGAATGAAATAAATTGGGGAAGAAAGTAGCTTCATGCTGTTAAGATAATTTCTAATTGGTAAATTAGCTGATGCAATACAGAAAATTTGGTAATACTGATTTATTGGTGAGTGAAATTGGTTTTGGTGCCTGGGCTATTGGTGGTGGCGCCATGATCGGTAATACAGCTATTGGATGGGGAGATGCAGATGATGCTGTTTCAATAAAAGCCATTCATGAGGCAGCCGGGGCAGGAATCAATTTTTTTGATACGGCGGATATTTATGGACTTGGTCACTCAGAAGATTTGATTGGGAAGGAACTGGGTGCTAATAAAAATATCATCATCGCAACCAAGGTGGGCAATGTGGCAAGGGATGAACAATTTACTGTTGATTATTCCAGAGACTACATCATTAAGGCATGCGAAGCATCTCTGAAAAGATTGCGGAGAGATGCGATTGATTATTATCAACTCCATACGGCAAGACTTGCTCATTTGCAAAATGGGGAATGTGTGGAAGCGATGCAACAATTACAAAAGGAAGGCAAGATCCGTTACTGGGGTTTATCGCTCAACACCTTTGAGCCCATGGCAGAAGCAGCGTATTTACTGAACGAAAATTTGGGAAATGGTTTCCAGGTAGTACTCAACATTATCAATCAAAAGGCGTTGCCTTTATTAACAAAGGCAAAAGAAAAAGGATACGGTATTATTGCCCGTATGCCCCTGCAGTTTGGATTACTCACGGGTAAGTTTGATACCATTGTCCATTTTTCTGATAACGATCATCGCAAGAATCGTTTAACCAGTGAAGTAATTGATGCATCACTTGCAGCTACTGCTCCTGTATGGCAACTTTGCGAAAAATACAACTGTACCAAAACACAACTGGCGTTGAGTTATGTGCTGAGTTATGATGAAGTGAGCACTATAATACCCGGTATACGTACACCGGAGCAGGTACATCTCAACTCAGAGGGATTATTTCAACTGGATAAAGAAGATCAATTATTCATTGAACAATTAGGTACAACTGAATTCCTTGGTTTAATGGATCTCATCAGGAAGCGGGGTTGATTTACCGCATCAACTTTGGCTGCAATTCTTTGAACTTGCTGCCTGCATAATAGGTTTTATTCCCTACAGTATAAGCGATCAGCAATTCATAATATTGAAAACGGGAAGGTTGTTTACGACCTGTACTCATGGGTTTTAACTGTACCAATCTTACTACTTTATTTGAAGTGGCAGCTACCAATTTTGTTGTTTCTTTTTTGGATGGAAGCCTGAGTGTTTCTTCTATCATTACCGGAGTAACAACGGAAGCAGTATCAAATGAATACTGCTGTCCGTTGATCCATACTGAAGTAATGGTTATGAATGTATTCGGTTGCTGTTCCAGGTATATATGATACAGCGTTCTCTGAGATCTTTGTTTTTTATAAGCATCATTCTTTCCTTCAACCACACGTTGCTTAAAGGCATGAATAGCTTTTAATGGATAGCGTTGAGCTGCCACTGCAACACCCAGCATCCCCAAAAACACAAGAATGGTAAAACGTAGACGCATGATTCATCATTTATTATTCCTGACGATAAAACCTGCGTTGTTTACACGTGCTTACTGTGCTTTAACAAACTTTTGTGTATGCCTGAACTTCTTATTATCACTCCAAATATCAAGTATGTACACACCGGGTGATAAATTGCTTACATCCACAGAACCTGTGCTGTAAGGCATATCCCGTCTGTACACAACCTGTCCATTGGTACTAAGCACCTGTACATTTATTTTGTTGATGCCTGTTTGTGTACCTCTCTGGAAATAAATACTGTTACGTGTTACCGTTTCTGTTACAGCGCTGATGAATGTTTTATCGTTCGTAATAATATTGGGTACTGGTGTGGCTACATTACCAATATTGGCCACAAACATACCATTGCCATGTGTACCCACTAACAATGTATTATCAGCCGTACGTAACACAAGATCACTGATGATGGCTCCTTGTAATACGGAAGGGCCTTCTAATGTCCAAACAGTTGAAGCACCGTTGATATTGGTTGTGCTGAAAAGACCAATAGAAGTACCAACATAATATTCAGTACCGCTGCTGGTTGCAACTATGGCACAACTGCGGTAGGAAGGTGTTGGAATATTGCCTTCTACTACCTGCCATGTAGGTGAAGCCGAGGTAGCATTGTTAGTCCAAAATGCACTGCTCACATTGTAGTTAGATACAACTGCCAGCACAATATCCGGGTTGGTTGGATGTACTGCTATTTCACGAACCAAACCAGAAAGTCCCGGCGGAGTAATATCTGTTGGGAAGGTTGAAGGCGAAACATCTCTTGGGTTGTTAAGTCTGTAAATTTTCCCGTCATCAGTTCCTATAAACAGGTAACTGTTTGAAGTATTATAGGCACCTCTTGATGTTGCAAGGGCAAAAATACTGCCGGTAACAGCAGAGCCAATTCCGGTCATGGCCGTCCAGCCCGAAGTAGGGGTGACGGTTGTGGCTGAAGTTGTACGCCACACATTATTTATGCTTACATAGTAAAGAATATTTGGATTCTCATTGTCTAAGTGAAAGTAAGTTACGAACTCTCCGGGGTCAGCACCATCGGGTGTGATCAATGCAATGGACGGTGATGCTCCAATTAAAAGCCTGGCAAGAATTCCTTCCTGTGCACTGCCATATAAAAATTGACTGGTTGTGCTGGGGCCTAAAGCTGTCATACCACCATCACCGCCAATAAACCCTACATAATGATCGTTGGGATCAGGGAGAGCAGCTCCTAATAACCCTTTTGTATCTAAATAAGTTGTTGAATTATCCTGTGCGCCACCTGCAAATACTCTTGAGCCGGCAGTTGGGTCAATAGCTACATGATAATACTGGAAGGTTTGATAACTGTCATTAAATAAATTCCATTGAACAGTTGCATCGGAAATATTATTACAAAGAGCCAAGCCACCATCGCTGGCAATTACAACCCTGTTTACATTGGAGGGGTCAAAAGCAAACGAATGAAAATCCACATGGCTTGCAAAATCATTATCTATATAGGTTGATGATTCATCCCCACCAATGAATGTTCCCTGAGAAGCAAACGCATTGGTCGATTTGAATAAGTTAACCCCACCCGCAAGAACCAGATCAGGATTGACAGGATGCACTGCCAATAACATATTATAGCCTCCCTGTAATTCCATTCTTTCGGTAACATTGCCATTTCTTAATGCAGTTAAAAAAGACTGCCTGTTGGGGCTCCATGTAGGAGTTGGTGTGCTTAAATCGCCTCTAAATAAATCTGCTTCCGGTAACCCATCTACATCTGCAATAAATGCATTATTATACATCACATATAAAATATTTGGATTGCTTGGAGCGATGGCAAGAATTGTTTTACCCCACCCTCCTGTATATTGTCCATTTGCATCTGTAGTATTGTTATAAGTTTTCCATCCGGAAACAAATCCTTCCGGGCTACCAAAAGGAGCTCCTGCAATTCTTGACCAGCTTGTACCATTTGTGGATTGCCAAACACCGGCAGCATTTGCATCTCCATTTCTGCCGGAAAAAGCAGCGTAGTATTTAGAACCTGTTTTCGACACAACAACATCAGTTGCCAGACCTTCAATATCACCAGAGTTAGGATTGGCAGTTGATGCCAGAACATTGGTCCAGGAAGTACCACCATCAGTTGATCGTCTGATGGTATTTAATATGGCAGCATATACATGACCGTTAGCATCCACCTGGATGTTAAAAACAATATCCCAAAGATTATCAAAGCTTATACCGGAGCCTGCCGATGTTGATGCAAGTCTTGTCCAGGTTACACCATTATCAGTTGATTTCATTACCCCAAACCCGGGAATAAATGCATTAGGATACAACGGGGAAGGACCAAACAATTCACCGGTGCCTGCATACCATGTATCCTGGAAGCCCGGGCGTGGGTCCTGCGCCAAACAGGAAATAATTCTTGATTCGTTCACTGGATTCACGTACGTCCATGTAGCTCCACCATTAGTTGAACGGAACAAACCTCCGGATACACCACCAGCCAGCATGATTTGATTATTGCGCATGTCAAATGCCACAGCACGTGTTCTGCCCCCATTTTTACTGGGGCCCGCTAAGTTATACGTATTGTTAACTGTTGTCCTGAAACCGGAACGTGATTGTTTCTGTTGTATCTCCCGAAGTAATAATTTTTCCTTTTGATAGGCATCTCTTGGAATCTTCCCGGTTGCAGGATCATGCAGCATTTTCCATTCGTATTCCCATCTTTTACCACTGGCTTCTTTTTCTTCATGCTCTTTCCCATCAGTGATTTGAAATGTTTCAACTATTTTCTTCCTGTTTTCAGAAGATACGGAGTTGTTTGTTTTTACTGCCACAAAAAGAGCAGCACCAACAAGCAAAAAAACCGAAGCAGCGGTAGAGATTTTTTTCATGTTCATGTATTTATGCAAAGCTTGTAATTGATCCATCAAGACTCCCAACAGCAGAATATAGCTGCTGTCCCGTAAAAAAATACTTTCTAAATTAAGCTATTTTCAGTAGAAAATAAGGCTGTCCCGTGTTTTGAATACTGCGAGCACCGGTGAGATGATTGCCGGTTTTCCTGCAGATTTCAAAACGTATACTGTAACAATCCATCCATGCTGATTGTTTGCTGCTGTCCTGTACCCAGTGTTTTAATATTACAACTGTTGTTTTGCAGTTCAGTGGCGCCAATGATTACTGCATAGGGTATCTTTTTCTTTTCAGCATATTTGAATTGTTTATCCATTTTAGCAGTTTCGTGATATAACTCAGCAGCTATGCCTTTGTTTCTTAATTGTTGAACCAGTTCAAAGGATCTTTTACTTTCAAGATCGCCAAGATTAAAAAACAGCACTTTTGTTCCTGTATGCACATTTTCAGGAAAACGTTGAAGTTCCTCCATTACATCATAAATTCGATCCACGCCAAATGAAATACCAACACCCGGAATATTGGGTACTCCAAACAACCCGGTTAAGTCATCATAACGACCGCCACCACCAATGCTGCCCATTTGCACATTCTTTGCTTTTACTTCAAAGATGATTCCCGTATAATAGTTGAGACCACGGGCAAGAGTGAAATCAAGTACAAGTGTAGAAGTAAGAGGTACGAAGTAAGAAAGCAAAAAATTCAATTCCTCAATTCCTTTTTTACCGTTTTCATTAGTAATCAATAATGATTTGATGGAAGCAAGTTTTTCATCATTACTCCCTTTGATATTGAGATATTGCTCAATGATATTTATTTGGGATGATGTTAATCCTCTTTGCTGCAATTCTTCTTTTACTTTTTCAATACCGATCTTATCCAGCTTATCAATAGCAACAGTAATATCCGTCATCTTATCAGCACCGCCGCAAACCTCAGCAAGGGCGGCTAATATTTTTCGGCTGTTGATCTTTATCTCAACTTCAATCCCCAGTTTTTCAAAAACAGTTGCATAGATATTAGCCAGTTCCACTTCATTCAACAACGATTTACTGCCCACCACATCTGCATCACATTGATAAAATTCACGGTAGCGCCCTTTTTGTGGCCGGTCGGCACGCCATACCGGTTGCATTTGATAACGTTTGAAGGGCATCACCAAACTGTTATGATTCATGGCTACATAACGGGCAAAAGGAATGGTGAGATCATACTTTAAGGCCTTACCTGACACCTCATGCTTAAGTTTTGATAGATATTTTGATTTATCTCCTTTAGACAAAAGCATATCTGCAGCTATTGATTCGAACACCGCTGGATTAATTTCCCAAATAGGCGATTCAAGAGGAAGAGGTAAGTGCGTGTTTCCAGTCAACTCTCTTAATTTTTTTGAATTTTCATTATCATGCTTAAGATATTCTGCTAACGAACGAAAGAATTCTTTTGAAAATGGGTTGCCTGAATCGAGTATTCTAAAGATCAGTTTATCGCCTTCTTCACCATACTTGCCCATCAATGTATCCAGGTTTTCCATGGCAGGAGTTTCCAGGGGCTCAAAACCATACAATTCAAACACCGTTCTTATGGTATTAAAAATATAATTGCGTTTTCGAACAACTTCTGCTCCAAAATCTCTTGTGCCCTGCGGGAGTGATACATTAACTTTTGCCATTCTTATGTTAATCGTTTGTAGTTTATGGTTTATTGTTGTTTTTCATTCGTACTTCTTACTTCGTATTTGCTGATGATTCGTTCACATGCTTTATCAATCATTGCAAATACTTCATGATAGCCATCTTCCTCGCCATACCAGGGATCAGGTACACTTCTGTTTTCACCGGGATGCAGTTCATTCAGCAGGAGGTCGATTTTTGACTCATCAAACAATTTTCCGCTGATGTGTTTTACATCTGTGTAATTCTGGCTGTCCATTACATAGATCAGGTCATAGTTGAGAAAATCTTCCTTTACAAATTTCCTTGCTCTTTGTTTACTGATATCAATACCATTCAGCTTTGCTACTTTAATACTCAACCTGTGTGGTGCTTCACCAATATGATATGCGCCGGTACCTGCACTCTCCACACTCCATTTCAACCCGGCTTTCCATGCATGATGCTGTAAAATTCCTTCTGCTAAAGGGCTTCTGCAAATATTGCCCAAACAAACCATGAGTACACGCATGCAGCAAAGATAGTTTTACCGTTTCAAGTTTCAAGTTTCTGGCTCCGGGTTAATGATTATGTGATTCATACTTGCAACCTGTAATTGCGTTTATGGATTTTCTTCCACTCCTCATCTCATTTCAAAACATACAACTATGACTGCACAACAAATTCTAAAAGCTGATTTGCTGGATATTCTTTTTGAAAACAGGAATAAGGAATATGGTGCTTATGTATTGAGACGTGATTATCCATCTCATTTGAAAAAAGCTGTGGGGCTGATGTTGTTATTAGTGATAGCATTGATCTTATATTCGATGGTAAAACCTCCGAAGCAGGATAGTGGCGGAATCCCAACACACGATACGATAGCAGTTATTCTTGAAAATGTAAAAACAAAAACACCTGATAAACCTTTGGAACATCAACCACAAAGAACAGTAGAGCAAGCACCACCAACAAGAGAAAATCCTGTATTTAAAATTGTTCCTGATGAACAAGTAACCAAACCTGTTTCAGAAACTCCTGATACTTCCAATATGGCTATCGGCCCAACCAACGATCCCGGCAATGGTGGTGAAGGAAGTGTGGCAGGAACAGAAGCTCCGCAAACAGTAATAACATCAAATGTTGCCGAAGAAGGACCCAGCGAGCCGGTGGTATGGGATCCATCGGCTGTGAGTGTGCTGCCCGAATTTCCGGGAGGTGATGAAGCATGGCTCCGTTACCTGCAACGCATGTTACGTGTACCGGATGAGTTGGAAAGCGGTGACCGAAAAACAGTTCGGGTGAAATTTGTGGTGAATGCAGATGGTGCTGTTACGGATGCTGAGATCATTCAAAGTGCAGGAACAGCATTTGACAGAGAAGTGTTGCGTGTTATTAACCGCATGCCCAAATGGAAGCCGGGTAAACAAAGAGGAAAACCTGTGGCTGTGTACTTTACACAACCGGTAACGTTTGCAACTGAAGAAGAATAACATCTATGGATTTTAATCAACTTTTAATGCACTCCATTCGTCCAAACACCGACGAATGGAGTTTAAAATTTCCTATCTTGCCCGTCTCATTCATCAACTGTATGTCCGTTCAGGAAGATTTCAGAAAAAAGAACAAACCCGTTCAGGTAAAAGCCATATTTGATATAGTCATGGGCCTGATTTATACAGGCGTTGGCATCACACTGGCAATATCTAAATACATCGGTCTTGAAATTACGTTCCCGCCAGCCGAAGCGGTGACCATTTTTGGCATCTTGGCTGCACTATATGGGTTGTTTCGGGTATACCGTGGCTATAAAACTTACAAGCAGGATTCAGTATGATGCGTGCACTGCTTTATATATGCGTTTGTTTGATTGCAGTTGCCTGCAAAAACAAAAAGCCTGTACCCACAGATACAGCCGAAACAGGTACGATTCATATAAGTGTTGATGAAACATTCAAGCCCATCATTGAGGAACAAATACAGGTATTCCAGGCTTCCTGGCCCAAAGCAAAAATCATAGCAGAATACAAACCTGAAGCTGAATGTTGGGATGATCTGCTCAGGGACAGTACACGTATGGTGATTGTTACCCGCAAACTCACCCAGGCTGAAACTTCTTATTATTATGATTCCTTAAGTGTGTACCCCACCACCGGTATTTTAGCACAGGATGCGGTTGCATTGGTAGTGAACAGGGAGGCAAAAGATTCTGTTTTTACAAAGGAAGAAGTGGCGGCACTACTCTCCGGCACAAGTAAATTGCCCTATGGGTTGGTTTTTGACGGGGTAAAAGCAACCAGTACGGTACGTTTTGCCATCGATAGTATTCTGAAAGGCGGGAAACTCAGTACAACTACCATTACTGCTGCCAAAACCAGCCGTGAAGTAGTGGAATATATTGCAGCCAATCCCGGTTATATTGGTTTTGTAGGTATCAGCTGGATCGGTAATCCTGATGATTCCTCGCAAACAAACCTGTTAAAAAAGTTGCGTATTGCATGGTTGCCATGCGACAGTTGTGAGGAAGAAGGAGCTTATACCAAGCCCTGGCAGGACGAAATTTTAACAAAACGGTATCCATACGTAAGAGACATCGTTTACGTCTTGAAAGAAAATCATGCAGGTCTCGGCAAGGCATTTGTGAATTTCATGATGAGCGACAGGGGGCAATTAATATTCAGAAGAGGCTATTTAGTACCGGCATGGAAAATTTTTATGATGCGGGAAACCAAATTGAAACTGGTAAAGCCAATTCAGCAATAAAAAAGAATACATAAAACAAGAAATCAATACTTTTACCATCCTTAAAAATCAAAGCAAAATCAATGAAACGGTCACTTAGTTTATTTTTTACAGCCATAGTGCTTACAAGTGCAGCAGCGGCTCAAACGCTTGAAGATGGAAAGAAGTTCATGTATTATGAACGTTTCAAAAGCGCTAAAGATGTGTTTGAAAAGCTGGTTGCTGCCAAGCCATCTGATGTTGATGCTGCTTACTGGTTAGGCCAGGCTTATCTTGGACTGGAGGATGTACCCAATGCCAAGAAAACCTATCAAACAGCGATGGCTTCGAATGCTACGGCTCCTATGTTGCTGGCTGGTATGGGTCATATCCAATTAATAGAAGGGGATGCTACCGGTGCCCGTAACAATTTTGAAATGGCAGTGAACAACTCTAAATCAAAAGATATTGATGTGCTTCATGCTGTGGGTCGTGCCAATGTATACACAAAAGCAGGCGATGCCAATTATGGCATCATGCAAATGATGAAAGCTACAACCCTCAAAGGCTTTAAAGATGCAAGCCTCTGGATCACCATTGCTGATGGTCACATGAAAAATGTAAATGGTGGTGAAGCGGTGCTGGCTTTAAAAAATGCGCTCACGATCAACCCCGGTTTGGCAGCGGCTAAATACAAAGAAGGGGTAATTTATGAGAGCCAGAAGAATAGAGAATTCTTCCTGCCTGCTTATGAAGCAGCTGTTTCTATGGATGCTTCTTATAGCCCGGCACAATACGCTTTGTACCGTTACTGGTATTTCCGTGATGTAGCAAAGGCAGAAGGCTATCTCAATAACTTTATTACTGCGATTGATCCTGATCCACAAAATGATTACTACAGGATCGATCTCAAATATGCTTCTGAAAAGTTTGCGGAAGCTGTAAGTATGAGTGATGGATTGATTGCTAAGGTAGGAGCTAATGTTATTAAGCCCCGTATCTATCGTTTGAAGGCCTACAGCTATTTCAAGCTAAACGATATGGCTAACGCCAAAGCAAGTATTGACGAATTTTTCAGGAAAGCAAAACCGGAAGATATCGTTCCTAAAGATTATGAGCTTTTAGGTGATATCATGGCCGGCACACCGGGTAGTGAAGCTCAATCGTACAGCTACTATGAAAAAGCAATGGAAGCGGATACATCTGCTGATAACAAAGCGTCTTACCTGCAAAAAGCTGTGGATTTTGCACGAAAACAAAAAGACAAAAAGGCAACCGCTTACTGGCTTGAAAAGCAATATAATGCCAAAAAGAATCCAAATAATGTGGATCTGTATAATCTTGGACGTGCTTATTTTGATGCAGGTTCAGAAGATTACACCTACTACAGTAAGGCCAATGTTTTCTTTAAAACCTACATGGAAAAATATCCTGACCAGGCATTTGGATATTATTGGTGCGCCAGAACCAACTGGAGTATTGATACCTCAATGGTAAATGGTATGGCAAACGAGTGTTTTGACAAATTCATTCAAATTGCAACTACTTCCAAGGACTCAGTAAGCTTCCGTCCCCAAATTAAAATTGCTTATAAGTACTTTATTGGTTACAACATTTTTGTAACCAAAGACTACAAAAAAGCGATTGAGTTTTGTGATAAAGTAATTGCTCTTGATCCTGAAGATAAAGAAGCACCTGAATACAAGCGCCAGTTAACAGGCGGCAAACAAACAGGCAATACATCAGCAGGAAGCGGAACAACACCTGCCGCAGGTAATAAAACAGGCAGTAAACCGGCAACTGGCTCAGGTGGTGCGCCCCCCAAAAAATAAAATCATCAATTAATTAATAAAATCTCCCGCTGTTGCGGGAGATTTTTTATTGCACCTGCTGAATGATATGTGTGCCTGCTGCCTTATTTTTGCGCCGACATATTCATGCAACCATGCCAAACGGAATTATCTTTCTACAAAGCCAGGCTGTTCCTTCAGTATCCGAAATAAGTGAATCCACCAATTATTTCCCGATCGGCATTCAATTATTGTTTGCTATTGGTTTTGTGGCTTTGATGATGTTCTTAACACATTGGCTGGGTCCCAAACGCCCTACTGCCCAAAAACTGGAGAATTTTGAAAGTGGTATCGAAATTCATGGGAATGCCCGCCAGCCAATGGCTGTAAAGTATTTTTTGGTAGCTATTTTGTTTGTGTTATTTGATGTAGAGGTGATCTTCTTTTACCCGTATGCAGTAAACTTTAAAGAACTGGGGTGGAATGGATTTTTGGCTGTACTCATGTTTGTTGGGTTTTTCTTATGCGGCTTTTATTATATCATTAAAAAAGGCGCATTGAACTGGGAAGACTAAAAATTTGAAGATTTATAATTTAAAGATTTGAATATTGAAAATAAATTAAACATTCGCTTTTGAAATATTGTTAGATGATAGTTGTTGTGAATTTTCAAATTTTCAAATCATCAAATACGAATTAATCATGTCCCGTCCGGTACAATTCAATATAAACTCCAAACCAGTTGACTACAATGGTCATATCAGCATTGTAGGTGCTCCTGAAGGCTCCGGTGGTGAAGGATTCTTTGCTACCAAGTTGAGCGAAGTAGTGGGTTTAGCAAGAAAAAATTCCATCTGGCCTTTGCCATTTGCCACCTCCTGTTGTGGTATTGAATTCATGGCCACCATGGGCAGTCATTATGATCTCTCCCGTTTTGGAAGTGAGCGTGTGGCATTTACTCCACGCCAATGTGATCTGCTGATGGTGATGGGCACAATAGCAAAAAAGATGGGTCCGGTTTTGAAGCAGGTGTATTTGCAAATGGCGGAACCACGCTGGGTGATTGCTGTGGGCGCCTGTGCTTCATCAGGCGGCATATTTGATACTTACAGTGTGTTACAGGGCATTGACCAGGTAATTCCGGTGGATGTATATGTACCTGGTTGCCCCCCAAGACCTGAAGCGATTCTTGATGGTTTCATGAAGGTTCAGGAACTGGTAGGACAAGAGAGTTTGAGAAGAAGAAACAGTGAGCATTACAAAGCATTACTCGAGAGCTACGGAATACAATAACAAAATACAGTTGCAAGCTGTTAGCTACAAGTCACAACCTTGCAGCTTGCGGCCAAAAGCTAATAGCTAATATGTCTTTGACCAACGAACAGATACAAACAAAGCTGATTGAGAAATTTGGAGAGCAGGTAAGCAATTTCTCTGAGCCCTACGGTATGCTTACGTTTGAAGCACCAAAAGAATTGAATTTAAAAGTACTCCAGTTTTTGTATGATGATGAAACGCTTAAGTTTCGTTTCTTAACAGATCTGCAGGCCGTACATTATCCCAATGATAAAGCCCGCCCGAATGATCCGGTCGGATGGGGAAGAGAGTTAGCTGTTGTGTATCACCTGCACAACCTGGTGGATAATGTTCGTATCCGTTTCAAAGTATTTACAGATATCAATACGCCTGATGTGTTTACAGCTACACAGTTGTATGCAACTGCCAACTGGATGGAAAGAGAAACCTATGATTTTTTTGGTGTAAACTTCGTTGGGCATCCCAATCTTAAACGCATTTTAAATGTAGACGAGATGGATTATTTTCCATTGCGTAAAGAATATCCATTGGAAGATCAAACACGTATTGATAAAGATGACGAGATGTTTGGCAGGGGAGGAAGTATAAATTAAAACAATTTGAAGATTTGATGATTTGAAAATTGAACAGCGTGATAGTATATATGAATTTTCAAATCTTCAAATTATAAATTTTCAAATCATACATGAGCGACGTTCAAAATATATTACTGCCTGAAGGTTCGATTGAGAAAAAAACAATCACTCTCAACCTAGGTCCTACACATCCTGCTACACATGGTGTGTTTCAAAACATATTGGAAGTAGATGGTGAAAGGATCAAGAGTTCCGAGTCAACAGTTGGATATATTCATCGTGCATTTGAAAAGCTGGCAGAACGTCGTCCTCTTTATCAGATCACACCCATTACGGATCGTTTGAACTATTGCAGCAGCCCCATCAACAATATGGGCTGGCACATGACCTGTGAAAAATTGTTGAACGTTAAAACGCCCAAGCGTGTTGATTATATGCGTATCATCATCATGGAGTTGGCACGCATCAGCGATCATTTGATTTGTAATTCTATTGTGGGTGTTGATACGGGGGCTTACACAGGCTTCCTGTATGTAATGCAATACCGTGAATTGATTTATGAAATCTATGAAGAGATCTGCGGCAGCCGGTTAACAACCAATATTGGTCGCATAGGTGGTTTTGAACGCAACTTTAATGCGACTGCATGGAAAAAATTAGAAAAGTTCCTTGATGAATATCCCCGTGTTTTAAGAGAGTTTGAAAATCTCTTTACACGTAACCGCATTTTTATGGAACGCACCATTGGTTGCGGTCCCATCAGTGCAGAACGTGCATTGAACTATGGTTTCACAGGTCCCAACCTGCGTGCAGCAGGTGTGGATTATGATGTTCGTGTACACACGCCTTATTCCTCTTATGAAGATTTTGATTTTACAATCCCTGTTGGTTCTACCGGTGATTGTTATGATCGTTTTCTTGTTCGTAACCAGGAAATGTGGCAAAGTTTAAGTTTGATCGAGCAAGCGTATCAAAAAATACAGGACTTTAAAGGTGCTGATGCAGAAGTGTATCACGCAGATGTACCTGAATACTATTTGCCTGAAAAGCAAAAGGTATACACCAGCATGGAAGCATTGATCTGGCATTTCAAGATCATCATGGGTGAAATTGATATGCCGAAAGGTGAAGTATATCATAGTGTGGAAGGTGGTAATGGCGAATTAGGTTTTTATTTGATCAGTGATGGCGGACGCACCCCTTATCGTTTGCATTTCCGTCGCCCCTGTTTTATTTATTACCAGGCATATGAAGAGTTGGTAAAAGGAAGTATGCTGAGTGATGCCATTGTGGTAATGAGTAGTTTGAATTTGATCGCAGGAGAACTGGATGCATAATTGATAATTGATTAATGGAAAATTGATAATGAAGTTTTCAGACGATAAATTAAAAAAGGTGGATGAGATGATTTCTCATTATCCTGAAGGAAAGCAGAAGAGTGCTTTGATCCCGTTATTGCATTTTATTCAAAAAGAAAATGGCGGATGGTTGAGCAGTGAAGCCATGGATTATGCAGCAGAGCTGTTAAAGATCGCTCCTATTGAAGTGTATGAAGTAGCAACCTTTTACAGCATGTACAATTTACAGCCTGTAGGAAAAACAGTGTTTGAAGTGTGCCAAACGGGTCCGTGTATGCTGCGTGGCAGTGATGATATTGTGTCATATATCTATGAGAAGCTCAACATCAAACCAGGACAAACAACGGCAGATGGTTTGTTTACATTAAAAGTGGTTGAATGTTTAGGTGCCTGTGGTTATGCTCCCATGATGCAGTTAGGTCCTGATTACAGGGAACATTTAACGAAAGAAAAAATTGATGCGTTGATCGCTGAAGGAAAAGCAAAAGCCAATTAACATGAAAAGAAAAACAGCAATGGTTATTGGTTTTCTGTGTTCCACTTCTGCGATTATCGTGATGATTGTGTTTTTGATGGCGAAAGATAAGGTGGCTATGCGTCCATTATTATTCATTGGTTTTGGATTGGCCTTGGGTTCCATTGTGTTCAGGAATTTGTTACGCTTTAAACCCGGTTGGTTCAAAGAAGATGAAGAAACCAAATAACCTTTATCATTTAAAACAAACAACATGAATGCAATTGTTCCATATCTCAATTTTAATGGTAATGCTGCTGAAGCATTGGCTTTTTACAGCAATGCATTGAATGGTGCTGTTGAATCTCAACAAACATTTGGTGAATCACCAATGGAAGTGCCTGAGGAAGCAAAGAATTATATCATGCATGCTACTTTCAAAGCTGGCGATCTTTCTTTCATGGTTTCAGATTGTATGCCGGGCCAGGAAGTAGCAGGAGGAAGCAACCTGAGTTTATCGCTTCATTTTACAGAACTTGACAGCATCAACAAAACATTTAATGCATTAAGCCAGGGCGGTACTGTTACTATGGAGTTACAGGATACTTTCTGGGGTGCCCGTTTTGGCATGCTCAATGATAAATATGGTTTTCAATGGATGTTCAACTATGATTATCCAAAAGAAGAAAAATAATAAGCTGAACGCTTAAAGCAGAGAATATAACGATGGGAAGAAAATTATTATTAGACAAAGCACATATTGAAGGCATCAGGCATTATGATGTGTACCGCCGTGAAGGTGGTTACCGCAGTGTGGAGAAAGCATTGAAGACAATGACACCTGAAGCCATTGTGGAAGAAGTAAAGAAAAGCGGATTGCGTGGTCGTGGCGGTGCGGGTTTTCCTACAGGTATGAAATGGAGTTTCCTTGCGAAACCTGAAGGTGTGCCACGTTATGTGGTATGTAATGCTGATGAAAGTGAACCCGGAACGTTTAAAGATCGTTATTTGATGGAGTTCATTCCGCATTTATTGATCGAAGGAATGATACTTGCTTCGTTTGCTCTTGGCAGTAACCGTTCTTACATCTACATCCGTGGTGAATATTGGTGGGTAAAAGAAATTTTGGAACAAGCTATTGCTGAAGCAAAAAATGCAGGATGGCTCGGTAAAAATATTTTAGGCAGCGGTTTTGATTGTGAAGTGTATGTGCAACCGGGCGCCGGTGCTTACATCTGCGGTGAAGAAACAGCATTGATCGAAAGTTTGGAAGGTAAGCGTGGCAATCCACGGATTAAACCTCCGTTTCCTGCGGTGAAAGGTTTGTGGGGTTGCCCAACTGTTGTAAATAATGTAGAAACGATTGCAGCAGTTGTTCCTATTGTAAATGATGGTGGAGAAGAATATGCAAAAATTGGTATTGGTAAATCAACCGGAACAAAACTCATTTCAGCATGCGGTAATATCAACAAGCCGGGTGTGTATGAAATTGAAATGAATATCTCTGTTGAAGAATTTATTTATAGTGATGAATATTGCGGCGGTATTGCTAATGGCAAACGGTTGAAAGCCTGTATACCCGGTGGTTCATCTGTTCCTATTCTCCCTGCGAATTTGTTGTTGAAAACAGCAAAGGGTGAAACAAGAATGATGACCTATGAAAGTTTAGCTGATGGTGGTTTTGCTACCGGCAGTATGATGGGTAGTGGTGGATTTATTGTAATGGATGAAGATCAATGTGTGGTGAAACATACGTATACGCTTGCAAGATTTTACCGTCATGAAAGTTGCGGTCAATGTTCACCGTGCAGAGAAGGAACCGGATGGATGGAAAAAATCTTATTGAATATTGAGAATGGAAAAGGAAAGATGAGTGATATTGATCTGTTGTGGGATATTCAACGGAAGATCGAAGGAAATACGATTTGTCCGTTAGGTGATGCAGCAGCATGGCCGGTGGCAGCAGCGATCCGTCATTTCCGTGATGAGTTTGAATGGCATGTTACCAATCCGGAAGATGCGTTAAAGCATAATTATGGGTTGGCGAATTATGCGAAGCCATTGGAAGTAGTGCCGGCGTAAGAATATTTCACGCAAAGGCGCCAAGTTAAAAAGACGCAAAGAAGATGACTGAAAATGAAATATCAAAAGTAGTTGTCGATTTGTGTTTTAAGATACATAAACAGTATGGTCCGGGATTGTTTGAAAGTGTGTATGAAGAGCTCTTTTGTTATGAATTAAGTAAAGCAGGCTTACGTTTTAAACGACAACATCCTGTGCCCTTGATTCATGAGGACATTAAAATGGAAATTGGTTTCAGAGCGGATGTGATTGTAGAAGATAAAGTAATTGTTGAATTAAAATCAGTTGAAGCACTTGCTGATATTCATTATAAACAAGTGCAGACCTATTTAAAATTATCAGGATGTAAGTTGGGGTTGTTAATCAACTTTAATGTACCTCTGATTAAAAACGGGATTCATAGAATCGTCAATAACTTATAAACTTTGCGTCTCAGCTCCTTTGCAGCTTTGCGTGAAAAAAAGATAAGATGAGCGAACAAAAACAACTTTTTAAAGTAACCATTGACAACATCACTGTTGAAGTGGAGCCTGGTACTTCTATTTTGCAGGCTGCACGTAAAATTGGTGGTGATGTGGCACCGCCTGCCATGTGTTACTATACTTCCTTAAAAGACAGTGGTGGTAAATGCCGCACCTGTTTAGTGGAAGTTGCTGCAGGTTCTGCCGCTGATCCAAGGCCTATGCCCAAACTGGTGGCCAGTTGTCGTACGAATGTAATGGATGGAATGGTGGTAAAAAATATCACCAGCGAACGTGTAACCGATGCAAGAAATGGTGTGGTGGAATTTTTATTGATCAATCATCCTTTAGATTGCCCCATTTGTGACCAGGCAGGTGAATGTCATTTGCAGGATCTGAGTTATGAGCATGGCAAAGGTGCCAGTCGTTATGAATTCAAACGCAGAACATTTGATAAACATAGTTTGGGTGAGTACATTTCATTGCACATGACCCGCTGTATTCTTTGCTATCGTTGTGTGTATGTGGCCGACCAGGTGAGTACAGAGCGCAAGCATGGAATCTTAATGCGTGGTGATCATGCAGAGATTGCAACATACATTGAACAGAATTTGAATAATGATTTTATTGGCAATGTCATTGATGTTTGTCCTGTTGGTGCGTTGACTGATAAAACATTCCGTTTTAAAAATCGTGTTTGGTTTACCAAGCCAGTAGATGCTCATTGCAACTGTGATAAATGCAGTGGTGAAGTACAGTTATGGATGCGTGGTGATGAAGTGCTAAGAGTTACAGCAAGAAAAGATGAGTGGGGTGAAGTAAAGCAAAGCAGCAAGGGCACACCCGGCTGGATATGCAACACTTGTCGTTTTGAACGGAAAAAAGTAAGTGACTGGACCATTGAAGGGCCATCTCAGATCAACCGTCATTCAGTGATTTCACAGGGTCATTATGAGCATTTGAAAAAACCCAATGAAACAGTGGCGAAAGTAATGGGAGGAAGAGATCCAAAGTTATTGATGAATATAAAAGATGTAAGTGAAGTGAACCAGGTGGAGTTAAGTGAATTGGACGGACCGGCTACATCTGCAGTGTTTAAACAGATTAAGAAAGAAAATTGATGAATACTATTTTATTACAGGTTGATTGGGCTTTTGTACTCGAAAAAACATTGTTCATCGGGTTCATCATTTCTATTTCATTGGTGATAGCCATGTACACGACTTACATGGAACGGAAAGTTGCTGCAGTAATGCAGGACAGACGTGGTCCTAACCGTGCAGGTCCGTTTGGATTGTTGCAACCTTTGGCTGATGGTTTGAAATTATTTTTCAAAGAAGAGATTATTCCCAGCTTCTCTAATAAATTTTTATTCATCCTTGGTCCGTCTTTGGCAATGATCACCGCTATGTTAACAAGTGCGGTGATTCCCTGGGGTGATAAAATGGAATTGTTTGGCAGAACCATCAGTTTACAAATCACCGATGTAAATATTGGTATCCTGTATGTGTTTGGTGTGGTGAGTTTGGGTGTGTATGGAATTATGATTGGTGCATGGGCGAGTAATAACAAGTTTAGTTTGTTAGGTGGATTGCGTGCAGCATCACAAATGATCTCCTATGAGCTGGCGATGGGTTTGGCGTTGATCGCACTCATTATGTACACAGGTACACCCAGTTTAAAAGAAATGGTACAGTTGCAACAACAGGGTTATTGGAATGTGCTCATTCAACCTGTTGGTTTTTTTGTGTTTCTGGTTTGTGCTTTTGCCGAATGTAACCGTACACCGTTTGATTTAGCGGAAGCAGAGAATGAATTGATCGGCGGTTATACATCTGAATACTCCAGTATGAAACTGGGATTCTATTTGTTTGCTGAATACATCAATATGTTCATCAGCAGCGCCATCATTGCTACCTTGTATTTTGGCGGTTATGACATTCCGTTTGTAGATGAAAGCACATTAAATGTAAATCTTGCAGCGGGCTTGGGTGCATTGGCTTTATTTGCAAAAATCCTGTTCTTCATCTTTGTATTCATGTGGGTACGCTGGACCATTCCACGTTTCCGTTATGACCAGCTGATGAATTTAGGATGGAAAGGGTTGATTCCAATCGCATTGGTGAATATGTTGATCACTGCTGCGTTGATTTTGTTTTTAAATAAATAATATTCTTTTGAAATCTTATAATAAACGTAATGCAATTAACAAACAAAGCAAAAGCTGTTGACAGAAGGCCAATGAGCATTTGGGAGAAGATGTATATCCCGGCCATTGCCAAGGGAATGGGTATTACGTTCAGCCATATTTTTAAAAAGAAGGCAACGATCAATTATCCTGAAGAAAAGCGCCCGTTCAGCCCTGTGTTTCGTGGACTGCATATTTTAAACCGTGATGAAGAAGGAAGAGAAAATTGTACCGCCTGTGGTTTGTGTGCAGTAGCTTGTCCTGCTGAGGCCATTACCATGGACGCTGCAGAACGTTTGCCTGGTGAAGAACATTTGTACCGTGAAGAAAAATATGCAGCCAAGTATGAGATCAATATGTTGCGTTGTATTTTCTGCGGATTGTGTGAAGAGGCCTGTCCAAAAGATGCGATCTATTTAACTGAAACATTTGCGCCTGCTAATTACAGTCGTCAAAGTTTTATATATGGTAAAGATAATTTGGTGATTCCTCATCCAAAAAATGATCCGGAAGGATTTGCCAAAGCAAAAGGATTGGTAGACGAACGTAAAGCCAAAGCGAAACAAGAGAATTAAAAATACAGAAGTACGAACTACGAGGTACGAACTAAGTACTTCCCACTTCGTATCTCGAACTTAGAAGTTTATGAGTATTACTGAAATATTATTTTGGTTTTTAACTGTACTAGCATTGGGTGCAGCTCTGTTTATGGTCACCAGTAAAAATCCTGTGTACAGCGTACTGTGGTTGATCGTGGTGTTCTTTGCTATTTCAGGCCATTACATTTTATTAAATGCACAGTTCCTGGCAATCGTTAACATCATTGTATATGCAGGCGCCATTATGGTGTTGTTCTTGTTTGTGATCATGTTGATGAATTTGAATGCAGATAATGAACCGCAAAAAAACAAATGGCTAAAAATTGCCGGTGTAATTGCCGGGGGATGCTTGTTGTTGGTGTTTATAGCGGCGATACAGCAGGTTGAAACTGCAGAAAAACTGCAGGCAAATATGGGTGGTCCAACTGGTTTGATTCGGCGGTTAGGCATGGTATTGTTCACTGATTATGTGCTGCCGTTTGAAATAGCGAGTGTATTGTTTTTAAGCGCTATGGTGGGCGCTGTGGTAATAGGAAAGAAGGGAGATTAAAAAATTTGATGATTTGAAGATTTGATAATTGCAACTTACTTGTATTTGACATCTTCAAATTTTCCAATTGTAAACCCGCCTGCCGTCGGGCAGGTTTTAAAATTGTATTTATGCCAATTAATTTTTATATCTATTTAGCAATTGCATTGTTTTCCATAGGAGTGGCAGGTGTATTAACACGTCGTAATGCCATTATCATTTTTATGTGTGTGGAACTGATGCTGAATGCAGTGAACCTGTTATTGGTGGCGTTTAGTAAAATGCATTACAATGCCATGGCTGAAATGAACCCTTTTGCTTCTGTTGGAACAGATGCACAGGTGTTTGTATTTTTTATTATGGTGGTGGCTGCCGCTGAAGTAAGTGTGGGACTGGCCATTATTGTAATGATGTATAGAAATATTCACAGTGTGGATATCAACTTTTTAAACAGACTGAAACATTAACGAAGAAAGTATGAACTACGAAGTACGAACTACGTACTTCCCACTTCGTACCTCGTACTTATATTTTTATGAAGAGTATTATTGACCTGGTTTATTTGGTTCCGTTATTTCCGCTCATTGGTTTTTTGATCAATGGATTGGGAAGAAAGAGTTTGAGCAAATCACTCAGCGGTAGTATTGGCAGCGCCGTGGTGCTGGCATCCTTTATTGTTAGTGTGTTGATTTTTAATGAAACAAGAGTGGAAGGTTTTACAACTGCTACCGTAAACCTGTTTGAGTTCATTAATGTTGCCGGCTTAGCGATTCCATTTGCGTTCCAGGTAGATCAATTGAGTGCTTTATTCCTGCTTATTATTACAGGTGTTGGTTTTCTCATTCATCTGTACTCTACTTCTTACATGCATGAAGAAGAAAGCCATCATTTTGCACGTTACTTTGCTTATTTGAATTTGTTTGTATTCAGCATGTTGTTACTGGTGTTGGGCGCCAACTATCTCATCATGTTCATTGGCTGGGAAGGTGTGGGTTTGTGTTCCTACCTGTTAATTGGTTATTGGTTCAAGAATACGGAATATGGTAATGCGGCACGCAAAGCTTTTGTGATGAACCGTATTGGTGACCTTGGGTTCTTACTTGGATTATTCTTCATCATTCAGCAATTTGGTTCACTCACTTATACAGAGATTTTTCCTGTGGCACAAAGTGCATCCACAGGAATCATTACTGTTATCACTTTATTATTGTTTGTGGGTGCAACAGGTAAGAGTGCACAAATTCCTTTGTACACATGGCTGCCTGATGCGATGGCGGGTCCAACGCCTGTATCAGCACTCATCCATGCCGCCACCATGGTAACAGCCGGTATATACATGATTGCACGCAGCAACATTTTATATACGCTGGCTCCTGTATCACAAACAGTGGTGGCTGTTATTGGTTTGGCGACAGCGATACTTGCTGCCACCATTGCCATCAAGCAAAATGATATTAAGAAAGTATTGGCTTATTCCACGGTAAGTCAGCTTGGATATATGTTCCTTGGTTTGGGTGTAGGAGCATATACAGGTGCTGTGTTCCATGTAATGACGCATGCTTTCTTCAAAGCATTATTATTCCTTGGTGCCGGTAGTGTCATTCATGCCATGCATCATGAACAGGATATTCGCAAGATGGGAGGATTGGCAAAAAAACTTCCAATTACTCACTGGACATTTTTGATCGGCTGTATTGCTATTGCCGGTATTCCTCCGTTCAGCGGCTTTTTCTCGAAAGATGAAATATTGATCGGTGCCTTTGCTCATAACCCTGTTTATTACTGGATAGGTTTGGGTGGTGCATTGATGACAGCCTTCTATATGTTCCGATTATATGCTATGACCTTCCGTGGAAGTTTCCGTGGTACACATGAGCAGGAACATCATCTGCATGAAAGCCCCTGGCAAATGACAGTGCCATTGATGGTGCTGGCATTTTTGGCAGCGGTAGCAGGCTTTATCGGTATTCCTGAACTGTTTGCACACGATGCTCATAAACTGGAGCATTATTTAGCACCAGTATTTGAGGCATCTACCCAAAGAGCAGCTGCACATGCGGTTAGTCATACACAAGAATATATATTGCTGGGTGTAAGCATCTCACTTATACTTATTGCCATTATCTATGCCTGGAGCCGTTATAGTAAAAAACCTGAGACTGGTGAGCCTGAAGGTTTTGGAAAAACATTGGCCAATAAATGGTATGTGGATGAATTGTATGAGGCCATCATCAGCAAACCATTGAATGCTTTGGGTGCTTTTGGAAATAAGTTTCTGGAGAAGAGTGGTATTGACGGCATCGTCAATGGTGCTGGTAAATCTGTGCAGTGGAGCAGCAGGCAGTTACGTTTGTTACAGAGTGGCCAGGTGGGTACCTATGTGTTATGGATGGTGCTGGGCATATTATTGTTTTTTGTATTAACCATCTTTTTCTAAGTAGATTTTATTTGAATTATGATAGCATTGTTATTGATATTAGTTCCGATGATTGGCGGTATTGGTTTGTTCTTTTTGAAAGGGGAGAAAGCAGCAAAGTCTGTGAGCCTGTTTGTCGCTTCTGTTGCATTGGGTTTAATGATTGCGGCACTCACCAACCAGGATCCATCTGTCATCAACTTTCATGCACAATGGTTACCGCAATTGGGTTCTTCATTTGCATTGAAGATGGATGGTATGAGCAAAATACTTTGTTTGCTCACCACACTGGCTTACCCCATCATCTTTATTTCCACTTCTAAAAATCAATACACATCCCCCAATAGTTTTTACGGATTAATGTTACTGGCTCAGGCCGGTATCTTAGGTGTGTTTTTAGCTGCAGATGGTTTGTTGTTTTATTTCTTCTGGGAGCTGGCTTTGATCCCTGTTTATTTCCTCTGTTCCAAATGGGGCGGTGAAAGAAGGATCAGTGTTACGTTCAAATTTTTCATTTATACGTTTTTGGGTTCACTCCTGATGCTGGTGGGTTTGTTGTATCTCTACTATCAAACACCCGATGCATCCTTCAGCATGCAGTCATTGTATGATGTAAAACTCACAACCGGTCAGCAGGCATGGTTGTTCTGGTTATTCTTTATAGCATTTGCTATTAAGATGCCTGTGTTCCCTTTCCATACATGGCAGCCTGATACTTATGAAGAGTCACCCACAGCAGTAACGATGGTGCTGAGTGCTTTGATGGTAAAGATGGGTTTGTTTGCAGTAGTTCGCTGGCTGATTCCTTTGTTCCCTGCAGCGGCTGTTCAGTTTGATAATGTTGTCATTGGTTTAAGTGTGATAGGAATGGTGTATGCCAGCATCCTTGCCATGCAGCAGGACGATATCAAACGTTTGATCGCCTATTCATCCATTGCACATATTGGTTTAATGAGTGCAGCTTTGTTTGTAAATAATGAAAGCGGATTGCAGGGAGCTATGATCCAGTTCTTCAGCCATGGTGTGAATGTGCTGGGAATGTGGATCGTGGTGGATTTGATTGAACAGCAATTTGGCACACGCAAAATGAGTGAACTGGGAGGATTGGCACACAAAGCACCAACGCTTTCTATTTTGTTAGTGGTGGTGGCATTGGCCAATGTAGCATTGCCATTAACCAATGCGTTCATTGGAGAATTCCTGATGTTTAACGGGTTGTTCAAATTCAATGTGTGGTATGCAGCAGCCGGAGGTTTAAGTATCATTCTGAGTGCTGTTTATACATTGAGAATGATCCAGAAAGTATTTTATGGTAACAGCAATTCTCTTACTGCCAACGCAACAGATATCAGTGCAGCTGCTAAAATTGGCCTGGGAGTTATCGTGATTGCCATTTTTGTGATGGGGGTTTATCCTAAACCTGTGTTTGCGTTGGTAAGTGATACAGTGAACAGTTTACTCGGGATTTATAAATAATTAAAGAAGCATATTTTCAATTATTCAGCAAAAGAGAAGAAACGATGAACCTGATTATTATTTCAGCAATATGGGGTGTGGTGATGATGTTTAGCGGATTATTCATCAGCAGCAGAACAGCAGCTAAAAACATTGCTTTGATCGGTGCATTGTTATTGCTGGCGGGAAATCTATTTGACCTCAGTGGCGAAATGCTTTTGAACAGCGATTTCAAAGGGATGCTATTATATGACCGATTCAGTCTTCTGTTTCTTACAGTGGCAGTTATTTCATTGATCGTGTATTTCCTGCTCAGCAGCAAAGATATTTTGGTAGTGGGCAATCATCCGTATGAATATTTTGCATTGATCTTCTTTATTATGTGCGGAGTGGGTTTAGTGGCCCTGTTCAATAATCTTCTTATCCTCTTCATTGGTATCGAGATCATTTCTATACCGTTGTATATCCTCACCGGTTCTGATAAACGAAATCTCAAGAGCAATGAAGCAGCTCTTAAATACTTCCTCATGGGCTCTTTCTCTACAGGTATTTTCCTGTTGGGTATTGCCTTTATTTTTGGTGCTACCGGTTCCTTTAGTATTGACAGTCTCACATTAGTACCGGAAGGACTGTTACAGGTGTTTCTTATCACTGGAATTGTTTTTGTGTTGATCGCTCTTTCCTTCAAGGTATCGGCAGCACCGTTTCATTTCTGGACACCTGATGTTTATGATGGTGCACCAACTGTATTTACATCGTTTATGGCCACTATTGTAAAAGCAGCGTTGTTTGTGGGCTTTCTCAATTTGTTTTTAAATGCTTTTGCCGGTCATTATGAAAAATGGCGTTTAAGTGTTGCTATCATCATTGCATTAACGCTTTTTATCGGAAATATCACCGCTGTATTTCAGCAAAGTGTAAAGCGTATGCTGGCTTATTCCAGTATTGCACAGGCAGGGTTTATGATGTTTTCTGTTTTTGCCATTAATGATATGGCAAGACAGGGGATGCTTCTGTATGCAGCGGCCTATTCACTCGCCACCATCGGTATTTTTTCGGTATTAATAAAAATGAAAGACTTTACGTTTGATGGTTTCAATGGGTTTGCTAAAAAGCAACCATTGTTGGCCTTTGTCCTTACGGTCTGCCTTTTATCGTTGGCTGGTATTCCCTTAACTGCCGGATTCTTTGCGAAGTATTTTGTATTGGCAGCGGCAGTAAAAACAGGGATTTATTTATGGTTGGTGATCTTTGCGGTGGTAATGGCTGCCATTAGTGTGTACTATTATTTCCGTATTATACAGGCCATGTATTTTAAAGATGGTGAAGGGCAGGATATTGAAATAACACCGTTTTATAAAGGAGTAATGCTTACAGTGGCAGCTCTGATCATCCTCCTGGGAGTCTTGCCCAGTTCCCTGCTCAACTGGTTGGTGCTGTATTAGACAAAAATTGCTGGGAAAGCCATTCATCCAATCTCCTTGTTTATTCCGCCGGCTTGTTTAATTTCGGGTTGAAATTACAGTATGACCTTCAGCGATACACTTTCCCTTTCCTGGCGAACCATTCGTTCCAATAAACTGCGTACAGGTATTACTGTATCTATTATTGCGTTTGGTATTATGGCGTTAATTGGCATCATAACTGCCATTGAGGCTATGAACCAAAGTTTGTATGAAAACTTTTCCATTCTTGGTGCCAACTCCTTCAGTATTCGTTTCAGGGAAAGAAATATCCGTTTTGGCGGCGGTCCTCAAAGTGATTTGAAGAAGACCAAGAAAGGGGCAAAGGAAAAAGCCTCCAGCCTCGGTCGTTTCATAACCTTTGACGAGGCGAGAACATTTAAAGAACGTTTTACATTTCCTGCTACAGTAAGCATTTCTAAATTTGCATCAGGTAATGCCACAATTTTTTACGATGATATAAAGACCAATCCCAATGTTCGGGTATTGGGCGGTGATGAAAATTACCTCGTAAACAGCGGTTATGAGTTGATCAGTGGCCGCAACTTTAATAAACTGGATATTGAAAGTGGCCGTAATGTGGTGATCATCGGAAGTGATCTTGTTAAAAAGTTATTCAGAAACAATGCTGAATATGCTGTTGGAAAGATCATTCGTATCGGCACCAATCGTTATCGTGTGGTAGGAACTTTGAAAGAAAGAGGAGCCAGTTCATTCCTGGCCCTGGATAATATCTGCATCATCACCTATAATAATACCCGGCGTGTATTCAGCAGTGATGGCAGCTACAGTATAACGGTAAAAGCCGGAGACTTTAACCAGGTGGATGCTGCAGTGGGCGAGGCAACGGGAATTTTCAGGCCTATTCGTAAACTACATATCAAAGAAGCCGATAATTTTTATATTGATAAAAGCGACAGTATAGTTGAATCCTTCATAAGGTTGCTCCGCTTTTTACGATATGCTGCTTATCTCATTGGTGGTATTACGCTTTTAGGTGCAGCAATTGGTTTAACCAACATCATGCTGGTGGCTGTAAGTGAACGTACAAGAGAAATTGGTTTGTCAAAATCCATTGGAGCTAAAGGTGCCACCATACGTACCCAATTTTTATGGGAAAGTATTTTAATTAGTTTATTGGGAGCCGGTATTGGTATTTTATTAGGTGTTGGAGCCGGTAATCTTGTTGGATTGTTATTCTTTAAAACTGGTTTTATTTTCCCTGTTGGTTGGGTTGCCATTGGTGTAATCGTTTGTTTTGCAACAGGGCTGATAGCGGGTTTATATCCTGCAATCAAAGCATCCAAACTTGATCCGATCATTGCTTTACGTTATGAATAACGTTTAAAAACTTACTTGCATAAAAAATCCCTTCGCTTAGCGAAGGGATTTTGTTTTATACCTGTTCGGATTATTATTTCGGTTCCAGGATTGCTGTGATCCTGTCATTGAGATCCTGCAGGTGCAATTTGGTCATTGCGTCTGTTGTTAACGGAATAGCTGTACGAATATCGTTACGCAGCGTACGTAATGTTCCTTTCAGAATCGAGTAAGCATCTGTGTTTTTAATGTTGAGTGAAGGGGAAATCTGGAATGTAATTCCAAAACCACCTACTGTTAATGGAGAAGAACCACCGGGCAGCAAGGTGATGATGCGTTCAACAAACATTTTTTGCAAATTACGGCGATAAACATCAGTTACTTTACGTGTTGTAAGTTCACTAAAGATGCTGCGGCGCAGATCATCCATTAAATCAGTTGCTTTGTAAGCATTGTTGCCTAATGTTGATTCCATCGCAAACAACTTGGTCATGGTACTGCTGCTCACCAATCGGTTGAGAATGTTTTCTTGTCTAACACCAATAATGGTTTGTGGATTATCACCGGTACGGCTGAAGATTTCATTATTGATCAACCATGTTGGTGTTGCAAATAATTGCTGACCTAAAAAGTTCACGGCGTCTTTTTGAACAGATTTGGGTGTGAATTCATAAACAGCACCTTCCTGTTCAACCATTTTCGGTGTTTCATAAATACCACCTACATTTTTGGCAACATGGCCCATATAACGACCAAATTGTCCTACAACCTGAGAATAAATTTCATCCAAACCTTCGTAGGTTTCATTTGGTTGTTTGGTCCATGTTAAAAGGTTGGGCACTATACGTTGCAGGTTTTTAATGCCATACATGCCTGCTTTCATAGCATCATTACCCAAATCCTCGTTTTGACTGCGTGGATCATCAGGGTTGATTTCAGTACCAAACCAAAGACGTTTATTTTTTAAACGTTGCGTAGTTAATTGCTGCAAATATGCCACCTCTTCCTGTGCAGTTTTATATTGAGGCAACCACTTGTAACCCCATTCAATGGCCCATTTGTCATAATCACCAATGCGTGGGAATAAGCCTGACTGGCTAATGTTATCTTCTGGCTGTGCAACATAGTTGAAACGTGCATAATCCATAATAGAAGGCGTGTGACCATTTGCTTCCACCCATGCTTTGTTACGTAAACTGTCAACAGGTACAGTGGAAGAAGATCCAAAATTGTGACGCAATCCAATGGTATGCCCTACTTCATGTGAGGATACAAAACGAATCAGCTGACCCATGAGTTCATCGTCAAAGATCATTTTTTGTGCACCTTTATCATTGGGTGATGCTTGTATCATATACCAGTTACGCAAAAGCTGCATTACGTTATGATACCAGTTAATGTGACTTTCTAAGATCTGTCCACTGCGTGGATCATGCACGTTAGGACCACTTGCATTTTGTGTTTCAGAAGGTTTGTAAACAATGGCGCTGAAACGGGCATCTTCCAAACTCCAGGTACTGTCTTCCTGCGGAGTTGGTGCTACTTTACCTATGATAGCATTCTTAAAACCTGCTTTTTCAAATGCCACCTGCCAATCATTTACACCCTGTATTAAATAGGGAACCCATTTTTTGGGAGTAGCAGGATCAATATAATAAATAATGGGGTTCTTGGGTTCAACCAATTCACCACGCATGTATTTTTCAATATCTTCTTCTTTGGGTTCCAGTTTCCAGCGTACGGCCATTGCAATACTTTTCACACCCTGTGGATTCGCATCGAAATCTGTATAACCTCTTGCAAAGAATCCAACACGTGGATCAAAGTATCTTGCCTTGGCAGGTGTTTTTGGCAATAACAAAATGGAACTGTTAAGCTCAACTGTATAAGCACCTGATGATGGTGGAGCAAAGGGGCTGGGTGCTGCACCAAACTGGCCTGTAGAAGCACCACGATTATATGTTTTCACAGTCTTGATCTCAATATTAATGGGATAAGACTTTATGGTTTGTACATAGGAACGGTCGGTTTGATACGCACCTATCTGTAAACCTGATTTAACGCCCGGGTTAAAGAACAATACATCGTTATCGCCATTGATATAATCCGTCATATCAATTACGGTTGAGTTCGTATTGGTAACAGAATCTTTTCCAAAAGCACTGATGGCAAATGCCTGCATAATGGGTTGCGTTGTACTGTTGAGTACGGCTTTATACATTCCATCCTGGTTGCTGGCACGTTGATCAAATGAAATACGGCGAAGGAAGACCCTGTTGTTAGGTCCTTTGTCGAAACGGATCACATTATTATTAATAATATCTCCGGCATAACCACTAAAGCCATTGCTTAAACCTGCCGCTGATTTTGATAAGCGACTAACAATGAGAATGTCTCTGTTCAAAAGCGAGTCAGGGATTTCAAAATACCACTTGTCGTCTACACGGTGAACTTTAAACATTCCCTCATCCGTTCTTGCTTTGTCTGTAATAACCTCTTTGTAAGGTCTGGGGGCTGTTCTTGCGGGAGAGGAAGGGGCACTGGGCGGAGCTGTTACTGTTTGTGTACCGGCTGGATTTTGTGTGGGCCTGTTTTGAGCATTGACCTCACACAGAACACCCATACATAAAAGGAGCGCCGTTGATTTTACAATTTTTTTCATCATACTTTGGTTTTAAAAAAGGTTGGTGAAGGTAAGGCCTGCGGGCCTTTCGTTTGCTAAACATTTACAAACTGCGAAATGTTAAGGATGAATGGGAATATGTGATAAGTGGCACAATCGTTTGTGCCGGAAAGAAAATAAAAAATAAAAAACACGGAACTTGTTGAAAATAAATATTTCCCTAACTTGTGCCTCCCGTACAGGGGGAAACGGTTTGATTTTTAGAAAGATTTTTTTTCTTAGAATTGTGCCAGATTCTTAAACTAACTATTCAGAAATTTTAAAACCAAAAATCAATTGTCATGGCTGAAACTAAACCAACTGCAGCAAAGGCTGCATCTTCAGTTCAAGCGAAAAAGAGCAGCAACGCTATCTCGTGGATAGCACCGATTGTTTGTATCATTGCCGGTTACTGTATCTGGCGTTTTATTTTAGGCGCCAATAGCGGATTTACAGAACCCGATTTATCAGGTGGTTTCTGGCCTCATCACAAAAAACCCATTGGAGCATTGAATGCCGTATATGAAGGTGGTATCATTGTGCCTTTTCTTATCGGTTTGTTCCTGATGGTGTTAGTATTCTCCATTGAACGTTACCTTACTATTCGTAAAGCATTGGGTAATGGTAATGCAACTGATTTTATCCGCAAAGTGCAGTATCATCTTGCCAACAAAAACATTGACGCTGCTATGGCTGAGTGCGATAAACAAAAAGGTTCTGTTGCCAACGTTATGAAAGCAGGTTTGAAAAAGTATCGTGAAATGACGGAAGCAACCGGTGTTGATCACGACCAAAAAGTAGGCGCTATCCAAAAAGAAGTAGAAGAAGCTACTGCCCTGGAATTGCCCATGCTTTCTAAAAACCTCGTATTCCTTTCCACCATTACCTCTCTTGGTACATTGATCGCCCTGTTAGGTACGGTATTGGGTATGATCCGTTCATTTGCCGCTCTTGGTAAAGAAGGTGGTGGTGGTGATGCAAGTGCCCTGGCTCTTGGTATCTCAGAAGCCCTTTATAACACTGCCCTGGGTATTGCCACTTCCTCTTTTGCGTTGATCATGTATAACGTGTTTACAACCAAAATTGACTCTATTACCTACGGTATTGATGAAACAAGTTTCACTTTAACCCAAAGTTTTGCTACACAGTACAAATAATGTGTGTGGATTTTGACGAAAATTGAATCTGTAACATTAAAACTGTAACTAATGTCAAAACTCAATAAAATACCACGGAAAAGTACATGGGTGGATATGACGGCCTTTGTGGACGTTGCATTCCTCATCCTGTCCTTCTTCATGTTGGCCACTAAATTTAAGCCACCGGAAGTGGTGAAAATTGACAACCCGAAATCAGTATCATCAGAAAACGTACAGGACAAAGACGTGTTGAAAGTTTCTTTTGATAAAGATGGTCGTGTATTTGTCAGTTTCAGCGCCGACCAGGATGGCAGGGAGAAGGCCCAGTTGATGGCAGAGCAATTGAGCAAACAAAAAGGATTGAACTTATCCAACGCTCAAATCAAAAGCTTCATCAACTTTTCAGTAGGCGGTATTGGAGTACCTATCACACAATTGCCCTCTTTCCTCAATTTATCAGAGGCGGAATACAAGCAGTTGAAACAACCGGGTATTCCTGTACAGGATACTTTGAATAATCAATTGTATGATTATTTGAATGCATTGCTTACCGGAACCGGTGGCCGTAAGCCAACCAATATCATGCTGAATGGTGATAACGCAACAAAATACCCTTACTTTAAAAATGTACTTGCTGCATTTAAGAAGAGTGGAATTTTCTCCTTCAAGTTGGTAACATCATTGGAGGGAGTACCAAGCGGTACACCGTTGTATAAACAGCAAAACGAAAAAAAATAATTAATAACTAATAAAAAACTGAACTATGGGAGCAGATGTATCAGCACCGGATAGTGGCGGTGGTAAGAAAGGCCCGGGCGTCAAGAAACAGGCCAGAAAAGATACAAGGGTGGATATGACACCCATGGTGGATCTTGGATTCTTACTCATCACCTTCTTCGTGTTTACAACTACCATGAGTACGCCCAAGGCGTTTAAGCTCAATGTTCCGGACGATTCTGCAAAGGATGAGGAACAAACAGAAGCAAAAGCATCGGGCGCCTTTACTGTTATGCTCAGTAAAGAAAATCATGTGTATTACTACGAGGGACAGTTGCAGGCAGATGGTTCTAACTTTAAATCAAGCAATTTCAAAGATATCCGTGCGGAAATTCTTAAGAAAAAAGCGAATACGCCTGAAAAGGACTTAGTAGTGATTATTAAGCCCACAGAAGAAGCCAGTTATAAAAACGTGGTGGATATGCTGGACGAAATGCAGATAGCTGTAATTAAGCGTTATGCTGTGGTTGATATCAACGACGCAGAAAAAACGCTGATTAATGCTACTGAGGGATCAAGCCCACCCGCAGGCGCAGGCGGACAATAAAAAGATTTATGGAAAGAATCCTTTTCAGCATCTCATTCTAAACAACTTAAATTATGGACGCAAATAAAATCCTGACTGCCGATTTTCTTGACATCCTCTTTGATGGAAAGAACAAGGAATATGGCGCTTACGAACTCAGGAAAAACTATACCAAGAGGCTTACAACAGCCCTCCTGATCACTGCAGGCGTTGCGTTGCTTATTTTCCTGGCCGTGATTGTTGGCAGAACTGTTGCCGCCGGCACAAAGGAAAAAGTAAAAGTGCAGGACGTAACTCTTGCTGATGTGAAGCAGGAAGAACAGCAAAAAATTGAACCGCCTCCTCCTCCGCCACCTAAACAGGAGCCTCCAAAAATTGAAATTACCAAGTTCACTCCTCCCAAAATTGTAGAGGATGAAAAGTTTGAAGAAAAGAACGAGGTAAAAGAACAGGAGGAAATTACCAACGTAGGTAAAATTGACCAGGAAGGTATCAAAGACCCTGAAGTAGTAAATCCTCCAAAAGTGGAGCAGGAAACAAAAGTGGTAGAAGCCCCAAAAGAGGACGAAAACCAGGTGTTCACGAAAGTGGAAGTGGAAGCCCAGTTCCCCGGTGGTGAAGGTAAATGGAACCAGTACGTTCAACGTGAAGTAGAACGCCACATCGACGACTTAACAGATGATGGTCAATCAGGAACATGCGAAGTTCAATTTATTGTGGATAAGGAAGGTAACGTAAGTAATGTGGAAGCATTATCTATGAAGGGTACTAAACTTGCTGAAGTAGCTGTAAATGCTATTAAGAAAGGTCCCAAATGGATTCCTGCTATTCAAAACGGTCGCCAGGTAAAAGCATGGCGTCGTCAGAAGATCACATTCCGTTTGCCTGACGAACAACCTTAACCTTTATCAAGAAGGAATATACAAGCAACATCCCCAACGGATTTCCGTTGGGGATTTTTGTTACAAGGAAGAAGATAAAAAAGAAACAAAGAGAAGAAGAGGGAATGCAATTTAGATTTGCCTGCATTTCTCTTAACCTCCTGACCTTTTTGTTTGAAAAAACTTATTGCATTTCTCTGTTGCATTTTACTTGTGGATTTTGATTGTTGTTTCATCTAATTCTAAACAACTATTATGAATGCAATCGAAACAAAAGGGAAGAGATCTGTTAATATTGATTTTGCACCAATGGTTGATCTTGGTTTTCTTCTCATTACTTTTTTCATCTTTACCACAGAACTTTCAAAACCTAAAGCATTTGGGTTGCATGTACCAGATGATAGTAAAGTAATTCCTGATCCACCACAAACGCCACACTCTGCTACCATCACTTTGCTCATGAAAGAGAATGGCTCTATTGATTATTTTGAAGGAAGAAAAGAGTCTCCGCTGCAAACAGGCAGCACACATTTGTACCAGCAAACAGCGTTACGAAAAATGTTGATCAATAAAAGAAGCCGGATCATTCAGCAATTGAACACTGATTCCAATTATACGGTGATCATTCATCCATCGGCTGCAACGTCATACAAAGAAATGATCGATATATTGGATGAAATGAAGATCAATGATATTCGTAAATATGTATTGATGGACACTGAAATAGCCAAACAATAATTTACACCTGCCATCCTTTACCTTTGCTGAATGCTTGGCAAACTCACAGGTTGGGATGATACAATTGTAGCATTGGCTACGCCACACGGTATTGGAGCCATTGGTGTAATACGCATCAGCGGACCCAAATCCATTGACATCATTAATGCGCTTTTCCCATCCAAAGATTTATCGAAGCAGCCTACACATACCATTCATGTAGGATTTTTAAAAGCCGATGATAAAGTACTGGATGAAGTGGTAATATCCTTATTTAAAAATCCTAAAAGCTATACGGGCGAAGATGTAGTAGAAATAAGCTGTCATGGTTCACCATACATACAAGAGCAGGTAATGAATGCAATTGTTGCGAAGGGAGCAAGGCTGGCCAAGCCCGGTGAGTTTACACAACGTGCTTTTTTAAAGGGAAAATTGGATTTAACACAAGCAGAAGCAGTGGCAGATCTGATTGCCAGCAATACCGAAGCCAGCCGCAATACAGCTTTGCATAATATACGTGGAGGGTTTTCAACTGTTTTAAAGGAACTGAGAGAGCAGTTGATTCAATTTTCTGCTTTAATTGAACTGGAACTTGACTTTAGCCAGGAGGATGTTGAGTTTGCTGACCGTACGAAGTTTTATGAACTCATACGAAGTGCTAAAACAACAGTGGTTGATCTTATTAACTCTTTTCAGTTAGGTAACGTAATCAAGAATGGTGTGAGTGTGGCGATTGTTGGTAAACCCAACGCAGGTAAATCAACGTTGCTGAATACGTTACTGAATGAGAACCGTGCCATTGTAAGTGAAATTGCAGGTACTACAAGAGATACTATTGAGGAAGTAATCAATATCAACGGTATTTTATTTCGCTTGATTGATACTGCCGGTATTCGTGAAAGCAGGGATGTGATTGAAACGATCGGGGTTGAAAAAAGCCTGGAGAAAATGAAAGCCGCTGACCTGGTGTTGTACCTGTTTGATGTAAATGAAGAATCACAAGCTGATGCAGAAGCAGCATTACTGGAGGTGCAGGCTTCCAATAAAAATTATATAGCTGTCGGGAATAAAGTTGATTTGCTGACCGAAGACAAAGCACAGGAAAAGTTTTCCGGCGATGGGATATTGTTTATCTCAGCCAAGAACAATGCACATATTGATTTGCTCAGGCAGCGAATGACAGATAAAGTGATACAGGGAACCGTTTCTGCTGAAAGTACAATCGTTACCAATGCCAGGCATTACCAGGCCTTGCAGGAAGTAAATCAATCCATAGATGATATTACATCCGGACTAAACAACCATATTCCCGGCGATCTGCTGGCATTGGATATCCGGCGCTGCCTTCATTATTTGGGTGAAATAACAGGTGAAATTACCAATGAAGACCGGCTGGATTATATCTTTAGTAAATTTTGTATCGGAAAGTAATTTCACCTGTTACAGTATTATGCTTCATACATCCACTTCCTGAAATCGGGGGCTGTTTCCTGGCTCACAATAATGACATGGTTCAGGTCGGGTACAGAAAGCTCCACCATTAATTTTACTTTTTCGTATGGTTTGTAACCTTTAATGTAATTGAGGTTCAAAATGTATTGTCTGTTAACACGGAAGAAAACAGAATCATCTAGTTCTTCTTCCAGGTCAGTAAGGTTTTTATCGGCAATATATTTTTTGCCGGTTTTATCAATCACATATACAATTTTATTTTCTGTGTAAAGCAGTACAATATCATCGAGTTTTAAGATCATATTCTCCAGCCCTTTACGAACGAGTAATCTTGTTTTCTTATGACCCGTTACATATTTCAGCAAATTGTCAAACTGGTTGGCGTTGGTCGCAAAATGTTGTTTCAGCAATTTGTATTTTTCCAATGCCATCGATAGTTCTTTGGGAGTAACAGGCTTAAGAATGTAATCAATTGCATTGTGATTAAATGCATTCAGCATAAAACTGTCATAGCCTGTTATAAAAATTACAGGGATAAATGAACGGGAATGATTGAAAATTTCAAATGCAAGCCCGTCGCTTAGTTGAATGTCACTTAATACCAGGTCAGCCTGCGGGGCTCTTGACAAAAAATCAATGCCCTGGTTCACAGAACTGATGTGCATTACAATTTCTGCATCCGGTTGAACGCTGAGCAAGGTTTTTACGAGGTGATCATACACCGGTTTTTCGTCTTCAATAATGATAAGTTTAAGCATGACTGTAAGGTTTAGTGGTTGTTAATAATGGGAGAATTACTGTATAAGTCGTTTCATCTTTCTTTATTTGAATCTCATTTTTTCCCAATAGCTTATACCGAAGATTCAGATTATTCAAACCTGTTTCTGTTGAATGTATAAGAAACGGTTTAGGCATTATATTGTTACTTACTTTTAAAGAAGTTCCGTTCAGTTGAATCTTTATACTCAGTGGATTTTGTTCACTAAACTCATTATGCTTTACGGCATTTTCAATCAAAATCTGCAGGGCACAGGGAATAATTAATTTGTTATGATGGCTGCTGAGAGAATCAAAGTTGCCTTCCAGCTGAAGTTTATTACCAAAACGTATCTGCAACAGCAGGAAATATTCTTCAATAAATGAAAGTTCCTCAGCAAGGCTTACTGTTTCCTTGTTTTTATTTTTTAATACATATTTGTAAACCTGTGCAAGGTTTTCGTTATAACTGGCGGCTTTAGCAGGATCGTTTTTAATAAGCTGGTTGAGCGTTGTTAAAGAATTAAATATGAAATGAGGGTCTAATTCATTTCTTAGGATCGATGTTTCTGCCTGCATCCGCTCTTTATCCAGTTCATCAACCAACTTGATATGTTCTTCCTTTTCAGTATTCAGGAACACAACTTCGTAAAACAAAGTAAAAACAGTTACAGCAATAGCCGTATATAAAACAAAGTTGAACAGTTTTGTAAATGCAAACTCTTCATTTGAAATAAAAAACCATAACCCGGCAAGACCGCCTCCAATAACAGTGGAGTAGATGATTGAAACAACCGATATGAGACCGAGTCGATGCAATACATTACCCGGTAAATGGTACCTGCTTCTGATAAATTGATGGGATTTGTTACAACCCGTCCATATGGCGAATGAAGTGAAAATGCAATAGGCATGCGCCAGCAAAAGGCCCGGTATGGAATAATTCTCATAAGTAATAATATGCGATGCAAATGGAATAATAATTCCAAGCAGGGGTATAAATAAAAGACGTATATAATTATCTTTTACCATTAAGCAGTGGTCGTGTTTTAAGTAAAGGCTATATGAAAAGCAACAACGTTTAAACCATCCAAATCTATCTGCACATTTCGTTAACTCATAGCAAAATATTTTCTATCGGAAAGAATCAGGTGTAAACGGTCATTGCTTTTTTAGTCTCATAACAGTGTAATTGGGATAAGAAATATTGGGTTTTAAAAACGCTGCTTCACTCATCACATTTCATGTTTCAAACGGTTTTTAAACGTGTTGAACAATATCTTACGGTTGCATGATGCAAAGGAGTTATGTTTTGCATAAGCGGGTGGAAAAAGAAAATTTCTTTACTGCCGCAAGCAGCGGAAAACGTAATCATTACTTTAATATCCGTTATTACGTTTTTGGTATCGACAATTAATGGTTGAGTAAATGATCGTATTACGGAATGTGTATCCTTGGCAAATTTGCTGTCTCTCAAAAAAGCATTCTATCATTTAATCGTTCAAAATTACTGTTATGCGAAAATTTCTACTATGCATGTTTCTATGCATATTAGGCCTTCAACCTTTGTTTGCACAAACAAAAACCGTCACCGGTAAAGTTACCAACGACAGAAATGAACCACTTGCAGGTGTTACCGTTACCATCAGGGGTACACAAAACGGTACAGTTACTGATGCAGAAGGTCTTTTCCGTTTAACGGTTCCTTCATCGGTAAACCGATTACTGTTTTCTTCCGTTTCATATGAGGAGCGGGAAATAAGCATTCCCTCTTCTTTATCCATGACTGTTGTTCTTTCCACCAGGGCAGCTACCATTGAAGAAGTGGTTGTTACCGGTTATACCAGGGAAAGGAAAAGCAACTATGCCGGTTCTGCGGCAAAAGTTGCAGCCAAAGCTATTAACCAGGTTCCCAATGGAAGTATTGATCAAATTCTGCAGGGCCGTGCTCCCGGTTTATATGTAACAGCGGGTTCGGGCCAACCGGGTGCAAATGCCAACGTCATCATTCGTGGCGTTGGATCTATCAGCGGTACCAATATTCCTCTTTATATCATGGATGGTGTACCTGTTCAGGGAAACGCTTTTGCTGCATTAAGTCCGGGCGATATTGAATCTGTTGATATCTTAAAAGATGCAGCTGCAACAGCCTTGTATGGTTCCCGTGGCTCGAATGGTGTAATTGTTATTACCACCAAACGTGGCCGTAACACAGATGGTCGCATTCGTTTTACTGCTAAATCACAATTTGGTATATCTACAAGAACAACACCTAAGTTTGAAATGATGGATGTTCGCCAGCGTCTTCAATTTGAGGAAGAAATTGGTCAGGAAACGGGTCAGGATATTGGACCCGGCTGGAGATTCTCACCTAAAAACCCTGCTTATGCAGGTTTGCCACCCGCAACACAAACAAGATATAATGCGATACTTGACAGTTTGCGTAATATGAATGTTGATTGGCTGGATATTTTCTTCCAGCGTGGTAAAACTCAGGAACATGAAGTGAGTGCTACGGGGGGAAATGATAAACTTAGTTTCTACAGTTCCTTCAACTACTTCAAGCAGGATGGTATTGCGAGGAGATCTTTCCTGGAGCGTTACTCACTCAGGAATAATGTTGATTTTAAAACAAAGAATTTAACACTGGGTTTAAGCACAACCATCAATGTTGCCAATCTTGGTTTTATTGAAGGAGAGAATACAACCAGTATTGTAAACCCCTTCTCCTCCGCTTATTATGCATTGCCTTATGAAAATCCATATGTAAATGGTGTATTGGTACATCCGGGAATTGCATTTTCTGCTCCTTATAATGTGTATGACCTGCGTGAAGGGACTGCTGCGCTGGAACGTAACTTATCAACTACCAACAAGCGGCAGGAAATTAAAGCAGTAGTGGGTGCCAACCTTCGCTATTCTTTCACTAAAGAACTTTCATTCATTTCCACATTGGGTCTTGATTACAGGGATCTGCTGGCAGAACGTTTGGTAAGACCTGATACATATACAGGGTCACAGTCAACCGGTGGACGTGGTTCTTTTAGTGAATCATCCGGTAGAATTGTAAGATTATTTGGTAATGCGGGTCTTAACTACAACAGAACATTTGCACAAAAACATACAGTGGATGTAACAGCATTGGCTGAAAACACCAAACAAACTGTTCGCAACTTTCAATATGTAGGCTTTGGTATTAACCCTGCATTACAGGGAACACCCCAGGGGATTACACCAGGCTCTGCAAGTGGCTTTATACCAACAGTTGCAGGTGCCAGGGATTTCCAGGCATTAGCTTCTGTTATGGGTATTTTGAAATACAGTTATGATGGAAAGTACACATTGAATGCCAGCTATCGTGTTGATGGTTCATCACAAGTACCGGAAAAAAATCGCTGGCTGGATTATTACTCAGTAGGTGGATCATGGAACATCATGAAAGAGAAGTTCATGGATAAGGCTTATTTCTTTAATGAACTTCAATTACGTGCAAGCTATGGTATAGCAGCAAGTCCATTTACGGGATCACCTGTAGCTTTATCAAATGTAGCATCTCCATCATATGGTTATTTAACTGCATACCAGGTGGCAAGATATGATGGGCAAAGTGGTGTAACACCCAATACCATTGGTAATGATGAATACACATGGGAAACTGCAAAGATCTCTAATATAGGTCTTGACTTTGGAATGTGGAAGAGAAGACTTCGTGGTACCATTGATGTGTATCGTAAGCTCACAGAAAATCTGTTTGTGAATCAGCAATTGTCACGTACATCCGGAGCCAATGCATTAACCATTAATGCAGGTAAGATGGAGAACAAGGGTATTGAGTTCTCAATCAATGCTGATGTTGTTTCCGGTAAAGACCTGCTGGTTACAATTGGCGGTAATATTGCGTACAACAAAAATGAAATTCTCAGCCTTGGTTCTGTAAATGAATTTGTGTTGGGAACTTCTATTATCCGTGTGGGTCTTCCTTTAGGTACACATTATATTCCAAGATGGGGTGGTGTAGACGCTTCTACCGGTAACCCGTTGTATTATACAAAAGAAGGTGTACTTACCACTACCTATAATGCCTCCACAATGGCGGTAGCAGATTTTGGAAGCTGGTTGCCAAAAGTAAACGGTGGTTTCAACGGAACTGTTTCCTATAAAGGGTTTTCAGTGGAAGCATTCTTTTCATTCGTAGGTGGTAATAAAGCATTTAATAATGAAGACTTCTTTAATGAGAATACATCATTTTCAGGAAGTAATCAAAGTACATTATGGTTTGATCGCTGGCGTAAGCCGGGAGATGTTACCAATATTCAACGCTTTGGTACCGCACGCCGTTTCAGTTCAAAAGATATACAGGACAGATCCTACATCCGTTTCAGAAACCTCAATGTAGCTTACGATTTCCCTGCTTCTCTTTTGCAAAAAGGATTCCTGAAAGGTGTAAGAAACATCCGCATTTATGCGATGGCTCAAAACCTTTATACATGGACCAACTGGAGAGGATTTGATCCTGAAGACAACAACAATATTTCAACATTTGAATATCCCGGTCAGCGTACCTACACCGCCGGAATTAATCTTGGATTTTAATATCAAAAAAAGCAGTTATGAAACAACTCATAAAATTGAAAATACTTATTGTACTTGTAGCAGTTGCTGCAGCCGGTTGTAAAAAACAACTGAGCACACCAGCGCCTGATCTAATTACGGAGGAAAAGGCATTTAGTGATCTTGCAGGTTTGGAACGTGGTATTGTTGGTGCCTATGCAACATTTAATGGATCTGTTAACGACAGGGAAGTTTATGCCAATGCTCTTTATTCAGATGAAGCGATGTTACCATCAGAAAATACTACAGGCAGGGGTGTAGGCGCCTACCGTTGGCAAACAGATCCCGGAACGGGAGAAGTAACCAACGCATGGGGTGATTTTTATTTTGCGATTGACAGGGTGAATCGTTTGCTGGGGCAAATTGATAATGTACCTGCCGGTACCAGTTCGGAGATCACTACAAAAAACAGGATCAAAGGAGAAGCCCTTGCCCTGCGTGCTTATGCACATCTGCAACTGCTCATCAATTTTGCAAACGGGTTTGGACCCGATGCATTGGCCATTCCTTACATGGAAACATCCGTGATCAGTAAACCATCACGTTTAACGGTAGCACAGGTGTTTGGTAAAATAAGAGCTGATCTTACTGCAGCTTCAGGTTTGATTCCGGCTACCGGTTTGCCATCAACATTCAACAACCGTACACGTATTACATTGTCAGTTGTGTATGCAATCCAGGCAAGAGCTGCTTTGTACGAAAAGCGTTGGGATGATGCCATTGCCGCTGCTACGTTAGCGATCAATGCCATGCCATTGGCAACCATTGCTCAGTATCCTTCTATCTGGACCGATGCTTCTACAAACGAAGTGATCTGGAAACTGAAAAGAGTAGCCGGTGATGCCCGTATCGGTGATATCTTTTTTGATCGTGGTCAAAGCATTATTGTATATGCTGTATCAGAAAAATTAAGATCTACATTCAATACCACTACTGATGTTCGTTATGCAAGTCTTGTTCGTTTGCGTGGTGCGGGAAGATTTTCATTAGGTAAGTATGTAGGTGGTGATGCTGCCAATCCTAACCTGGCTGATGCCAAGATCTTCAGAACTGCCGAAATGTATTTGATACGTGCCGAAGCTTATGCTGAGAAAGATCAATTGGCTAATGCCACTGCTGATATCAATACCCTTCTTGCCAACCGTATTACCGGTTATACCAATCAAACTTTTGCAACAAAAGCTGAAGTAATTAATGCTGTTATGCAGGAACGCTTTAAAGAACTTGCCTTTGAAGGGCATCGAATGAATGATTTGAGAAGAAGATTGTTGCCGGTGAACCGTATAGCAGCAGATGCCATTAATGCACAGGGTGCTATAAACCTTACATCTGCTGACAGGGTTTATAACTGGCCAATTCCCGGTGCTGAAATCCTGGCAAATGAAAATATGAGGCAGAATACAGGCTATTAACATAATCATGATCTCCTCAAAGCTTTGAAAATTTTAAAACTAACACATGAAACGTATAATCAATATCGTCACTGCTGCTGTTGCAATCTTGTTGGTAGCTGCTTCTTGTAAAAAACAGGAAACAACTATACCTGATGCCGTAGCGCAGTTCAATACAAAGTCAACAACAGAAAGTTATTTTATTACCAACTCGGCCTCCTCTGTGTATAAAATTCCGATTGGTGTTACTTCTAAATCTGACAGGGACAGAACTATTAATTTCAATATATCATCACCTACAGGTGCTGTAGCAGGAACACAATACACACTTTCAGCCAGCAATGTAACTATCAAAGCAGGATCCGTTGTTGATACATTGTATGTACGTGGAATTTTTGCAGGCTATCCCGGCGCAAGAAAAGATACACTGAAATTTGAAATTACCGGTGGAGACATTCCTCCTTCATCTTATGCCAAAAATTATACACTGGTACTGCAAAAGTTTTGTGATGTTACATTCTCCGTATTCACCGGGGCTTATAAAGGAACAGATTATGATGAAATAGGTGCAATTGTAAGCTCTGTTACAGATTACCCAATTACATTTACTCCGCAAGCTGATAATAAAACGATACGTGTAAATAACATGTGGGAATTGCCTGTAAATGTAAACGTGGAACTGGACTATTCTAATCCGGGAAATTTTACCACCAATGTTCCGGATCAGAATTATTTTGTACATCCTACTTACGGCCAGGTGAAAATCAGAGCGGCAGGAAAAGGAACGTTCTCCAGCTGTGATAATACATTTGAAATACGATATGAACCTTATGTGCCCGGGTTGGGTACGTTCGGAGTTTATATAACCAGGATCAAAAAGTAAAGAAGAAGAACGGGAAGCGATTGCTTCCCGTTCTTCTTTCAGGTGAATGATGTAAGATTCAACAACTCGTTTTTCATGCACTAGCGGTGATAATAGCTGATGAGTGAACCTGCTTTTTGATTCAGAAGGATTTCTTCATGATTCAGAATGGTTATCCCAAATGAAAAGGAAACACACGATTATTTTTACATAGCACAAAACAGAAATACATCGTATAGAAATAAACTAGCAATTTTTCTCATGCTCGATAGGTTAAGAGCAAGCGGGGGGTATTCTTATCCCCCGCTCTATTTTTAATAAAGTAGAGAATTAATTGACGAGGATAGATTACTACTGATACGATTCAGCCCATTTTGCGAACAGATCTTTTTCCATCAACCGTAGCATCGGTTTTCTTGTTCCGTATATTTTTTTGAGCTGTGCCAGTTGTAACTGGATCGATTCAACATCTTTTTTAGCAGGAATGATGAATGTGAACAGGGGAGGCAGTTGTTTGCTGTCAGCAGGGTAACAACGCCATTGAATCATTTTTGGTGCTTGTTTATGTTGATTGATTAAATGCGAAGGAATGATAATACCAGTTTTATTACGAACAACTGTATCAAATGCCACCCCGTTTACAATGATCTCAATACGATGAGGAGTTGAAGTATATTCAGGTTTCCATTGTAATAGAGGCGATTGAAATACAAAACTGCTGTCAGTTGGTGATTGCATGATCTTCCTGCCACGATATACCACTGCTGCAACTCTTTGCTTTTCATTTCCATCACCGCCGGAAACAAATTTTTCAAACACGTAAGCAAAAAAGTTTTTAGAAACACTTTCTGTCTTTGTTTTTCTAAGTAGTAATTTGATCTGTTCAAAAGAAAAAGTCCCGGGTTTATCCAGCAGCAGGGACTTGCCATCATCCTGTACCACCATTACATCAGCTTTTGCAGTTATGATAATGCTGTGTTTTGGTAAAAGAAACACTCCCCGTTTGGCTATTTCCTTTTTCCCATCATGCAGCCAATGTACCTGTTTGGTTACATGATACACCAGGAATTTATCTGCTGCATGTAAGTGAACCGCAAAATGAAAACAAATCACTGGTATGATAATATACTTAATCATTAGGGTCTTTGTTTAAAAACCTGGATCGTATCGGCAATTTGAATTGATGCCTGAGAGTTAACAGCAATACCTCGTAAAGGTTAATAAAAGTAGGCAGTAATACAAAACAGGCCAATAGTACACCGGGATCAAACTTGATATCCCAATGCCTGTAAACAAGTATAGTAATAAATACAAACAGAATACTGCCAATTAGCTGAACACCTGTGCCCAATCCATTGAACCAAATATCTCCTTTAAAAAACAATCCGCAAAACAACGGAAGCATCAGCCATATTAAAATAAATGAAAGCGCAAGATTGACCCATTCAGGTATTACTTTGATGTAGTCATCTTCAATTACCATCCGAAGGATGTTGGCATGTGTTACACATCCATACATATCAGGATAACTGCGGCCGGATAATTTTTCATTGAGAGGTGTAAACACCATGTCTTCATCAATCCGATTGGTAAGGTTGGCGTTGGGCAAACCAAGATAGCCAACGAGAACGATCTTACCTGTGAGTGCCTGTGTATCAAAACCGGGATCCATTACTTCGTCAAAATTGAAGTAAGTAAAATTGGAAAGGTTGCCCCAATAATGTATTTCAACTCTTTCTCCTTTCTTTTTTAATAACTTTTGATAGAGCGAAGTGTTGAATTTTTGCAGCACTCCTGTTGTAAATGCCTGTTGATGATCATAGAATGGATAGTAATGACGGATTGTAGATGTTTCCTTATTGTCTCCTTCAATATTTACGTAATTATTTTTTTCCCGGGTAAAGAAACTGTCATTATAGATGCTTTCAACAGGGTTTTCGAAATTGGGGTAGGAGGGGAGAACGAAGTTGTTGTGTTTCTGAAATTGGTTACGAAGAAGTGTATCATCATCAGATTGCCTGTTCGTGAACATGATATCAAGCCCTACAGTTCTTGGATTTGACTGCTGTATTTTTTCCAAAAGGAAGGAAAGCTCTTTCCGGTTTTTATTTTCAGCATTAATTAAAACAAGAGGTCCTTTATAAATTCCATTCCTGTCTTTTATTTTTTGATAATACAGATCTGTCAGTGAAAAATCCCGAAATGCTTCGGTGAAGGGATCAAAAAAGGAAACATTCAATACCAGCAATGAAAGCAGCCATACGCAAACAAAAATGAAAAGGTTAAGCGCCAGGTATTCAGTAAAAAAGCGTTTGAGCCACTTCATGCAGTTGGAGTTGTTTTGGTTGTAAAACAGCAAAGGGTATAAACCATTGCTTATACCCTTTGTATAGTGCCGGGTCAGTAATTAACGTTTCAGATTCAAAGTAAATGTGCGGCTGTCGTTACAATAGCTGCTGTTGCTCCAGTATAAAGCGCCATCAGTTGTTTGAGCATACCATTTAGTCCAGTTGCCAGGTACCCATACATCAATGCGAACCGAAGTAGCATAAGGTGAAAGACGACCTTGATAAATCCCTTCTACCCAAATATCAACGTAGTTACCTGTGAAGTTGTCGAAATACACATAGCAATAACCACGTGTTTTCTTTTGGCGGGGTGTACCGTCAGGACCGGGAAGGTCTTTCTTTTCAGTAACCTGTTGTGCTTCTAATACAACTTTTTTACGTTGTGTAGCTTGTGCTGCTGCTTTTGTATGGAACACCATTGTGAAGCCAATAACAGTAAGAGTCATTAAAACGAGCTTTTTCATTTTGATTGTTTTTTGTTTGGTTTAAAAATTGATTGTTTAAAAAAGTTTGCCTTTTGTGTGGTTGGTGACGACACCAACCACGGCAGTCAGTTTAAATCGTTATTGTTTAGGTACAATTTTATAGTTCAGGAAAAATGTATTCATCACATCCATTTCAACACTGCCATCGTCACCGCTGCCACGTGTTTTAGAGGCATTCGGATCTTTCTTTTTCAAGAATGGACGAAAATCGATCGGCTCCCTGCTGGTAATGATGAGCAACCTGTTTTCACCATAGGGAGGACCCACACGAAAAACTCTTGTGCTGCGTAAGGTTTTATCAGGTTCAATAAAATTACCGGTAGCATTGTCGTTGATACGGTAGCTGGGAAAAATGCTGTTCACTAAATTATCCGGCTGAATTTCTACCACTGTATAGTAACAACGTTCCTGTCCGCTATTGGTAAACTCCAGCACATAATAATCATCTGCTTTAAACGTAATGTTGCCATTTTTATCTTTTACAGTATTGATGTCAACATCCATTGTTTCACTTACAGCGCCACGTTCATTACGCTTTGTCACTTTTACAGGGATCATTTTGAAAGTAACACGAATATTAGTGTCCACTTTATGCAGGTTCATGAAATACTTACTCCATGCATAATGTTTCAAACGGTATTGAAGTGTGTCTTTTAACCAAGAAGCATCCATACCTGTATTCAGCTTCAAAAACTCACCTTTCTTATCCTTAAAGATCAATTGACCATTGCTTTCCTCAACCGTTACATCAGCCTCAGCTGTAACCGTTTTTATTTCTTTAATGGTTGTAAGCGCTTCCGTAAGTTTCGGCAGTGTGGTGTTGAGGAGTACACCAATTTGCAGGTTGCCAAAATTTACTTCATCTAAAAACACCCATGCTTTGGAAACAATTTCTTCCTCTTTTTTATCAGTCAATTGAACTGTTGAACTGAACTCACCGGCTTTTGTGATCCTTCCTGTGGTAATAGGTGCTACACCAACCGTATCTCTTGTGTCAGCCGGATAAAGTTTTACCGTAGTTCCTTCAAATACATTGAATACTGTTCCTGTTTTGATGGTGATGGTATTATTCTCTACGGATTCAGGAGTGAAATAATCCAGCCTGGTTAACATCTTACCACCAAAGATCTCTTTGTCCATTTCTCCTTCGGCTTCGGGATGCTGACTTAAACCAAACTTGCGCATCTCCAGTTTGATCTGATCAAACACCGCCTGGTAACTCATCTGTTTGCCTGCATTGGTAATGGTTTTGAAAAAGGCCATGCTTAAACTTCCATACTCTACACCATCTTTTTCATACTGGCTGTTCAATTCGCTGGATGAAGAAGCAAAGAGTGAGATCATCTTGGCCATACCTGCTTTACGATCACCCAAACCAAAAATGCTTTCATTGATCTTATTGGTTTTAGCAACAGGTGCTTTATAATTGGATGGCTGATATTTTTTATCAGTACCACGCATACTTCCTTTGTTGCCACGGGTAGAAGAACCGCTGTGGCATGCATCCACAATCACAATGAGTTCTCCTTCTTCGCCTAGCTTTAACCGTAAGTCCTGCAGCTTGATACCAAAATCATCATCTCTTAAATGTTTCTCAACACCTGGCTGGTATTCCATGGGGGCATCATAAGGTACAAGTGCTTCATCATAACCATCATCCTCATCACTATTGTTATCATACACCTGTTCACCATGCCCGCTGAAGTGGAATACACAGATATCGCCGGGAGCCGCTTTCTCGATCAAATATTTTTGAATACCATTGAGGATTCCGTCTTTCGTAGCGGCTTTATCCTCCATTACTACAATATCCGCCTCTTGAAAACCCTGTTTTTTGAGTGCTTCTTTAATCAGGGGTACATCATTGGCACTTGCCAGTTTGTTCCAGCCCGTTTCCGGCTTGTAATTGGAAATAGCCACGATCAGTGCCAGTTTTTTAGGGGTCTGTGCAGTTGTCTGCAGGGTTAAAGACAATAATACCGGCAGCAGATATTTCATTTGGGGTTTGTTGGGTTTACCACACAATATTACTTTTAGAAAGGAGGCATTCCTATACCGTGGGGAGGGTATTTTAGTGAAATAGAGGATTAGCCATCTGCTCATTATGTAAAAGAAACAGGCCCCGGATCCACTCGTCGCAAAACCTGCTTCAGTGGATTTCAATTTTTCAGTTGCCGCTCCTTCCATAATTTCACGCCAAAGAACTTTTATCTCAGGCACACCTTCCATATTGAGCAGCCCCATTGAATACCTGAAAGGTGTTGGGCCCTTGCGTGCCGATTTACTGAAGAAGGAACTCAGCATTTTCAATTTTGGCGACTTATTGGAACATTTCCCTTACCGCCACCTTGACAAAACAAAGGTTGACCCCATTGCTTCCATCAACCCCAACCTGGATTTTATACAGGTAAAAGGAAAGTTGATTGACATGGAAGTAATTGGCGCTAACCGTGGTAAAAGATTGGTGGCACAATTAAAAGATGCTACAGGTATTTTGGAACTCACATGGTTCCAGGGCATACCATGGGTGCAAAAGCGCCTGGAAGTTGGCGTTGATTATTTGGTGTTTGGTAAGCCTTCTTTTTTTATGGGTAAACCCCAGATCACTCACCCGGAGATTGATTTGCTCACAGTTGACAATGCAGAAGGCAAAAGCGTGCTGGAGCCTATCTATCCAACTACAGAAAAACTAAAGGCCAAAGGACTTAATGGAAGAACCATTGGCAAACTCACTGCTGCTTTGTTGCCACAGGTGCATGAAAAGGATATTCCTGAGATTTTACCGGATCAACTTCTTGAACAATTAAAGTTGCCTGCCCGTTATAAAGCTTACAAAGACCTTCATTTCCCACCTGATGCTGAAAGCTACGAGGCTGCTTTGAAGCGTATGAAGTTTGAAGAGCTGTTTTTAGCACAGTTGCGTATGGCCATGATCAAGAGTAACCGGCACCGTTACAGCAAGGGAATTGTGTTTGATAAAGTGGGGACCTTATTCAATACATTTTATACAAAACACCTGCCTTTTGAGTTAACCGGTGCACAAAAGCGGGTACTGAAAGAAATTCGTCTTGATACAGCCCGAGGTCATCAAATGAACCGGTTATTACAGGGTGATGTAGGCAGCGGAAAAACGATGGTGGCACTCTTGACTATGTTGCTGGCTGCTGATAATGCCCGCCTGTCGGACGGACAGGGCTATCAGAGTTGTTTGATGGCTCCAACAGAAATCCTGGCACAGCAACATTATAACAGTATATCAGCTCTTTTAAAAAATATGGACGTGCAGGTGGGGTTACTTACAGGCTCTACTTCAAAAAAGGAAAGGGATGTATTGCTGACGAAACTAAATGAAGGTTCCCTTCCCATTGTTATTGGCACGCATGCGTTGATTGAAGATAAAGTGCAGTTCAAAAACCTTGGTCTTGTCATCATTGATGAGCAGCATCGTTTTGGAGTGGCACAAAGGGCAGAGTTAAAATTGAAAGGGGATATGCAACCACATATTCTTGTAATGACGGCCACGCCCATTCCCCGTACTATGGCTATGACGGCTTATGGTGACCTGGATTATAGTGTAATGGATGAATTGCCTCCCGGCCGTAAACCTGTAACAACGGTTCACCGTTATGAGCAGGCGAGACCAGCAGTGATGGATTTTGTCAGACAGGAGATAAAGAAGGGAAGGCAGGCCTATTATATTTATCCATTGATTGAAGAGAGCAGTAAACTCGATTTTGAGAACCTCATGAAAGGCTATGAAGAAGTAAAGGCATTTTTCCCGGAACCACAGTTTTACATCAGTATGGTACATGGTAAGCAAAAGCCTGATGTAAAAGAAACCAACATGATGCGTTTCAAGAAAGGAGATACACAGATCATGGTTTCAACAACCGTGATTGAAGTGGGTGTGGATGTACCCAATGCCAGCGTGATGGTGATTGAAAGTGCCCAGCGTTTTGGATTATCACAGTTGCACCAGCTCCGTGGAAGGGTGGGAAGAGGCAGTGAACAAAGTTTTTGCATTCTTTTAACGGGTAAGAACTTAACGCAGGATGCCCGTGAACGGTTAAAGATAATGACGGCTACCAATGATGGTTTTTTGATAGCAGAAAAAGATCTGGAATTACGAGGACCGGGTGATATTGAAGGTACCAGACAGAGTGGAATGATGGATTTTAAGCTGGCTAGCATTGTAAAGGATAAAGACCTCCTGCAGGCAGCAGCTTATCATTGCAATGCGCTGATGGATACCGACCCGGAACTGAATTCGGCAGAAAATTTGCGGCTTAAAAACTACCTGTTGTCAAAAAAAGGTAAAACGGAGTGGAGTAAGGTAGCATAACCCAAAATAATCACAAGGGCAATCCGTTTTAATTATTAAATTCAAAGAACAAAAGATTGGAGAAATTTTACATGATCCGGAAAAATGCTTACCTGCTCATCCTTTTATGGAGCCTGCCACTCATATCCACTGCTCAACTTTCTTTTTCTGAAAATAAAGGACAGTGGGATACAAGAGTGCTTTTTAAAACAGAAGCAGGAAGTGGTGCTTTCTTTTTAAGTAAAGATGGCTATACCATTTTGATGAAGCACCCGGAAGATTATTTACGTTTGAAAGAATACTATCATCCCCATGGTCATGACAGCAGTCATAAAGATCATGCAACAGGCGACGGGCCTCCCGGCCGTATGAGGGCACATGCCTACCGTGTAAAATTTGAAGGTGCCAATTATAATGGACCTGTGATCAAAGAAAAACCATTGCCCGGTTATGAAAACTATTTCATTGGAGATGATCCTTCCAAATGGGCCACAGAGGTAAAGCAATACCAGGCCATTACCTACAAAAATGTGTATCCCGGAATTGATCTGCGTTATTATGTTCTGGACAATCAATTAAAGTATGACCTGGTAGTGTATCCCGGTGCAGATGTGTCAAGAGTAAAAATGCGTTATGAAGGAACTGAATCCATCAGGGTCAAAAACCAGGAACTGGTGATTGGTACATCCGTTGGTGAAGCAAAAGAATTAAAACCTTATACCTATCAATTCAGCAATGGAAAAAGAGAGATGATCAATTGCCGGTATAAAGTAGCCGGCAATACAGTTACGTTTGAAGTGGGATCTTATGATAAAGCCACTACATTGATCATTGACCCCTCGTTGGTCTTTTCCGCATTCAGCGGTTCCACCAGTGATAACTGGGGCTTCACCGCCACACCCGGACCCGACGGAAGTTTATATGGCGGCGGTATTGCAGGTTCATCCGGTTTTCCAGTAACTCCCGGTGCTATTCAAAGCGGTGGAGGTGGTGGTAGCTCTGCAGCCGCAGCTCCGCCGGATATGGGCATTATGCGTTTATCACCTAACGGTACTACACGTATTTTCTCTACCTACCTCGGTGGTAACGGTCTTGAGCAACCGCACAGTTTGATTGCGGATGCACAGGGAAATTTGGTCATTGCAGGACGTACCAATTCCACCAATTTTCCCACTGGTACATCAGCCGGATCGCTTGGAGGTTATGACATTTTTGTAATGAAGATCAATGCTACCGGTACAGCGATCATTGGTTCAACAAGAATAGGCGGCAGTGGAAATGATGGTGTAAATATTACTGATAACCGAAACAATGGGGCAGTGAGCATTCTTCGTAATTATGGTGATGATGGAAGAAGCGAAGTGATTCTTGATGGAAGCAATAATATCATTCTTACTTCCTGTACACGCAGTGCCAATTTTTTTACTCAGGGAGCTTTTCAAACTACACTCAACGGAGACCAGGATGGTGTTGTAATTAAATTGAATGCTAATGCGAATGCAGTGATCTGGAGTACATACCTGGGTGGTAGTGGTGATGATGCGGCGTTTGTAGTTTCCCCGAATCCTTTGAACGGACAACTCTATGTAGGCGGTGGAACTTCCAGTAGTAATTTACCATTAGCCGGCGGACTTCAGCCGGGATATGGTGGTGGTGAAGCAGATGGTTTTCTGAGTCAGCTCAGGGATAATGGTGGTAGTGTTTCTTTGATCCGTACAACCTATGTTGGAACAAGTGGTGTTGATATTGTGTATGGCGTAAAGTTTGACCAGAGAGGATATCCGTACATCATGGGTACAACCACCGGCAACATGCACACTATAAAAGCAGCATATAATGTTGGTAATACACGCCAATTCATTGCAAAACTTCTTCCGGATTTGAGCGCTTATGATTACCGTATCACGTTTGGTACACCGGGCGCTTTGGCTCCTAATATTTCACCTGTTGCTTTTTTGGTTGATAACTGTGAAAATGTTTATGTATCTGGTTGGGGTGGTGCCGTTAACAGGTTTGGAAATGGATATCCCAATGCCGGTACATCAGGAATGGCCGTAACATCTGACGCTTTTCAGAGTCAAACTGATGGTAGTGATTTTTATTTCTTTGTACTGGCGAAAGATGGCACCTCTCAACTCTATGGAAGTTATTTCGGACAAATTGGTGGTGCCGGTGGTGCTGAGCATGTGGATGGCGGAACCAGCCGTTTTGATGAGCAGGGTGTGATTTACCAGGCTATCTGTGCCAATTGCCGTGCCGTAGATGTTCCCGGTATTCCCTTAAGTTTTCCATATCCAACTACAGCTGGCCCGTTTAATGTAAACAGGGCTACTACCGGTGGATTATGTAACCTGGGCATGGTAAAAATGAGTTTTGATTTTGCAGGTGTGGATGTATCATTAAATACAACTGCCCGTCAATTGAATTTCTGTTTACCTGCAACCGTTGAATTCAGAGATACCGTTCTTTTAGCGAAGCAATATGTGTGGGTGTGGGGTGATGGTACCAGGAGTGATACTACCACACAAAATCCCATTCAGCATACTTATACTTCCACCGGATATTTTGATGTAAAAGTGTATGGTATTGATACTTCTACCTGTAATGAAGTAGATTCTGCTACCCTTCGTATACGGGTAACTACAGATAGTGTGGCAGTGAACTTCGATTTTACAAGACGTGGTTGTAACAGCTTAACATTTGATTTCACAAATACCAGTAATAAACTTACTTCAGGCCCCAACTTTGGCCCAAGATCTTTTGCATGGGTTTGGGGAGATGGCTCTCAAAATGATACAGTGCCTGCATTTGCTCCTAATCCCATTACGCATACATTTCCTGCAACAGGTACCTATAATGTGCGGTTGATCCTGATCGATACTAATTTCTGTAACACCGGTGATTCAGCTGCTATCATTAATTTTTCAGTTATTGATAATGTGAGGGCAGGATTCAGTGTTGATAATTTATGTGTGCCCGATACTGCCAACGTGGTGGATACTTCACTGGGTGCTCTTACCTACTTATGGGTGAGTAGTGACGGGCAAACATCCACAAATAAAACCCCGGACTTTGTTTATTCAACTCCCGGTGTATACAGGATCAAGCAATATGTATTCAATCCTAATACATGTAATCTTGTTGATTCAACGGAACGAACCTTTACCGCCAGTGCTTTACCTGTGCCGGGCTTTATTTATAGCCCCAACCCATCACAGGAAAATACACCCACCAGGTTTACCAGCACTGCTTCCAATGATGTGGTCCGGTGGTTATGGACCTTTGGTGATGGAGCATCATCCACACTCAGGGATCCTATTCATCAGTACATAGCACCCAATCCGGCTAATATCGTTTGTCAAACCGTGTTTAATGAAGTGGGTTGCCAGGATTCCATATGTATTCCGGTTGAGTCCATCATCAATATTGTAAATGAATTGCCATCAGCGTTCTCACCCAATGGAGATGGTGTGAATGATCTGTTCTTTGTACGTGGATTCGGTATCATTAAAATGACACTTCGCATTTTCAACCGCCAGGGTTTGATGGTATTTGAAACTACTTCACAAAATGTGGGATGGGATGGGAAATACAAAGGTATTGCACAACCCATGGATGCCTATGCATGGACATTGGACCTGGAATATTTTAATGGTGAAAAAGTGCGGAAGAAAGGTGATGTAACATTGCTGCGATGACGAAGTACCAGGTTTTAACATAAGTTACTGGCAGTGAAAAATAGAAACGAATTAAATTGTTAGCAGATAAGTAAGATCAATATGATGAACAGAAAAGTAAGATACGGTATAGTGGCTGGTTTGCTCATGGCTGTGAATTCAATGGCCCAGGATCTGCACTTTTCTCAATTCATGAATTCACCTTTAACTACCAATCCTGCCAACACAGGTTTTATTCCCGAAGCTGATTACAGGTTGGGGATTCATTATCGTTCTCAATGGACATCTGTTCCCGTTCCTTTTAAAACGGCCAGTGTGTTTGCTGATTTTCAGTTGTTGCGAAATAAAATTGAAAATGGCTGGGTAGGCGTAGGTGGTGTATTGTTGAATGATGTAGCAGGGCGTGGTAACCTTCGCTCCAATAAAGCGTATGCAAGTGTGGCCTATCATCAGATGGTGGGATTAAGCAGTTTGATCTCTGCCGGTTTTAATGCAGGATTTGCCAGCAAGCGTATTGATATCACCAAGTTCACTTTTGACAATCAATGGAACGGAAAGTTCTTTGATGCCGGTGCTCCTAACGGCGAAGCATTTTTAACCAATGGTAATACATCTTATTTCGATCTGCAGGTAGGAATGAACTATGCTTATTTCCCCACTGAAAATATTTATGTGAATGCAGGAGCTTCTGTACATCACATCAACAAACCGAAGGAAACATTCTTCAGCAATTCCAATAATGAAGTGCCCCGCCGTTATATTGGATTTTTAAATGGCAGCTTTAAGATGAATGATGACTGGATCATCAATCCCAACTCTTACTACTCCAACCAGGCAAGTGCCAGTGAATTTGTATTGGGTGCCAATGCTGCCTATAATTTAGTAGGTGATGGAAGTATGGTGATCTTTGGAGGTGCTTATTATCGCTGGAATGATGCAGCAATAGCCATGATCGGTTTTGAAATGAAGAATCTCCGTTTCACGTTTACGTATGATGCAACTATGAGTTCTTTAAGCCGCTTCAATAATTCAGTTGGCGCTTATGAATTTTCACTCATTAAAAACGGGTACTACACTGAATACTTTGGTGATAAGAGCCAGAGAAGACAAAGCCTTTGTCCAAGGTTTTAAAGATGAATCTCTTAGGTTTGCAACAGCTTCATATCATATCATCAAGCAAAATCATAAACCATCAGTAATGAAGAAATTTCTTTTAACATTCGTTGCAGCATTTGTTGCCTTTCATTCGTTTGCCCAGCAAAAAGATGATCAGGAACGTGGCTGGAAACGGGAAAACCTTTTCATCGGCACAGGAATCAATCTTGGATTTTTTAACGGCTTTGTGATTGGTTTAAATCCCGAAGTGGGTTACAGTCTCAATAAAGTAATTGATGCAGGTGTGAGTACCAATTTCAGTTACATTTCACAAAGAGATATTTACTCACCCACTACTTACAGGCAAACAGTAGTAGGCGGCGGTCCTTTTGTAAGAATATGGCCGGCACGTATGATCTTCGTGGGCAGTCAGTTTGAGTACAATACTATCAATTACTCTATTAAAACAAATGATAATGTTACATTCAAAGACAAGCGTTCTGCTCCAAGTGTATTAGTGGGTATTGGCTATGGCAACAGGAATGTAGGAGCTAATCAATTTTATACAAGTGTATATGTAGATGTATTAAAGAATGTCAACTCTCCTTATGTAGATCAGTTCAACCGCATGACACCCGTGATACGAACTTCTTTTATTTTTTACCTGCGTCCTAAACAGTAATTGAATGAAAGATTTCCTGGGGAGTTTCAACCACTACAATACGATGTTGCGGTGATTCATACAGAAAATCCTGTTCATGCATAAATTCCATATGCGCTATTAAACGGTTGTAAAAACCATTCGTGTTTAATAAGAATATTTTTTTGTCATGAATGTTAAGCGTGTTCCAGGTGAGCATCTCAAACATTTCATCAAGTGTTCCGTTACCCCCGGGTAATATCACAGCAGCATCACACAACTCATACATCTTCCTTTTACGAATATGCATGTCCGGTACTACGATCAATTCGGTGATGCCTTCATGCTGGGCTTCCCATTCCAGTAAAATTTCCGGAATGATGCCTGTTACTTTTCCGCCTTTTTCCATTACGGCATCAGCTACAGCACCCATCAACCCTTTGCTGCCACCACCGTATACCAATGTGATGTTTTTTTCCGCCATGAGCATCCCCAATTCTTTCGCATGCTTTGTAAAAAGAGGATCAGCTCCCTTTTTGGAACCACAAAAAACGGCCAGTGAATGAATTCGCATACTGCAAAATAATGAAACCGTTTTATGGAAAGATTATTTCTTTATCTTCATTTTTCAACCAACGATTCATCATGTCTGCCACACTACTCTTTTCCTTCGTGATCGGTTATTTTTTATTGCTGCTGGCTGTTGCCTGGTACACATCACGCAACTCCAACAACGATTCCTTTTTTATTGGTAACCGTAACAGCAACTGGATGCTGGTGGCATTTGGAATGATCGGCACTTCACTCAGCGGTGTAACGTTTGTAAGTGTGCCGGGTGCAGTGGCTAATGAAAGTTGGGCTTATTTTCAAATCACCATTGGTTACCTCATTGGTTATGCGGTAATTGCTTTTGTACTGCTGCCTTTGTATTATAAACTCAATCTTACTTCCATTTATAATTACCTCAGCGGCCGCCTGGGAATGTTGAGTTATAAAACGGGTGCATCGTTTTTTATTCTCTCCAGAACGTTGGGTGCAACAGCCCGCTTATACCTTGTAGTGAAAATTTTACAGGATGCCCTGCCGGCCAATGTATCTATTCCTTTTTGGGCTACAACACTGATTATACTTGCCATGATCCTGTTATACACTTATGAAGGCGGCGTGAAAACCATTGTATATACAGATACATTGCAAACAAGCTGTATGCTGGCAGGACTTATAATTTGTGTGGTGTATTTATTAAACCAGATGGATATGAGTTTCAGCAGCAGTTTAACGGCTATGGGTGAGCAGGGGTACTCAAAAATCTTTTTTACTGATCCTTCCAGTAAATTTTTCTTTCTCAAACAAATATTGGCCGGAGCTTTTATCACCATCACTATGACGGGCATGGACCAGGAAATGATGCAAAAAAATATTTCTGTGAAAACACTGGGAGGCGCTCAAAAAAATGTTGTTACACTCGGTGTGATATTAATGGCCGTATTACTCCTGTTTTTATTCCTGGGTGGTGTGCTTTTATTATACGCCAATCAGCAGGGAATTACAGCCACCGGTGATAAACTGTTTCCTGAAATTGCATTGAACCATATGCCTCCCATAGTATCAGTCATTTTTATCATTGCACTTATCTCAGCTTTATTTCCAAGTGCTGATGGAGCCATTACTGCATTAACCTCTTCTTTTTGTATTGATATCATCGGCATGCAACGCAATCAAAAAATGGATGATAGTGCCAAGAAAAAATTACGCCAGCGTGTCCATCTTACATTTGCTTTTTTGTTTTTGATATTAGTAATGGTGTATAAATGGATCAATGAGCCCAGCATGATCGGGGTTATTTTAAAAGTAGCTGCATATACTTACGGGCCATTGCTAGGGTTGTTTACATTCGGAATTTTGACGAAGCGACAGGTAAACGACAAGCTGGTGCCTTTCGTTTGCGTGGCTGCACCGGTTCTTTGTTTTTTTATTGATAAGTTTCAAAAGCAAATCTTTGGTTCGTTTGAAGTGGGATTAGAATTGCTTGTTATTAATGGTCTGCTAACCTTTATTGGACTATGGATGATCTCACACAAGCCGCAGAATACCTCCGCCATGGCAGAATAGCAGGTGTTTTTAACATCTGTGTATAAGAACAAGCCTTTTTCACCTTGTAGCTTTTGGCTTGAAGCGGTTATCTTTGTCAAAAGTTTTCCGTTGGAGTTGATTCACCCGTTGGCAGAGGCTTATGCATCCAATTATTCAACCGCAGAAGATGCGGTGTTGAAGCAAATAGCTCTCGAAACAAGATCTGCACATGCTGACCCGCAGATGTTGAGCGGCCACCTCCAGGGACAGTTCCTTGAAATCATCAGTAAGTTAATTCAGCCAAAACGTATTCTCGAAATTGGTACCATGGTGGGCTACAGTTCTATTTGCCTGGCAAAAGGCCTGGCCAAAGATGGAGTATTGCACACGATTGAGCTACGGCAAGAAGATGCCGCCATTGCCCGTACCAATTTTGAAAGGGCAGGGCTGCAGCATTGCATTCAACTGCACGTAGGCAATGCAAAGGAGATCATACCTCAATTGCAGGAAACATGGGACCTGGTATTTTTAGATGCTGATAAAACGGGCTATGAAACATACTATCAGCTGGTGAAGCCACGTTTAAAACAGGGAGGCATGATCCTGGCAGATAATGTGCTCTTTCACGGCGAAGTGCTGAAAGAGGAGATCAAAGGCAAGAATGCCAAAGCAATCCAGTTGTTCAATGAAATGGTGGCTGCTGATGATGAAGTTGAAAAAATGATGTTAACACTGAGAGACGGACTGTTTCTCATCAGAAAAAAGTAAAATATTCTATGAAGTTGAAAAATGCAATTCTGTTTTTAGGTTTATTGGTTTCATTAGGTGTGAATGCACAAACTACCGCACCTGCTACTATTACCATTGAAGAGTACATCAACACCTACAAAGAAATAGCGATGAAAGAAATGATTCGCACGGGTGTACCTGCCTCTATTACACTGGCACAGGGAATTGTGGAAACAGAGAATGGCAACAGCAAGCTGGTAAAAAAATCAAACAATCATTTTGGTATCAAGTGTAAAGAAACATGGACAGGTCCCAGTGTAAGTCATGATGATGATGCACCGGGTGAATGTTTCCGCAAATACGGAAGTGCAGAAGAATCTTATATTGATCACAGCAACTTCCTGGTAACAAGAAAACATTATGCATCTCTTTTTACGTTGGATCCGCTGGATTACAAAGCATGGGCTTATGGGTTAAAGAAAGCAGGGTATGCCACCAATCCACGTTATCCTGAAATGCTCATCAAGTATATTGAAACATATAATCTTCATCAATATTCTTTGATTGCAATGGGCAAGAAACAGGAAGTGGAAAGCAATGTAGTGATCACAGAAACAAAACCTCCTGTTGAAGTTGGTGCCAACACTACAGTTGCTGTTAAAGAAGAAAAAGAACAACCGAAAGCTGATGTTCCCAAACCGGTACTGGAAATCAAAACCAATACGGTAGCTGTTGAAGAAAAGAAAGCAGTGAATTATCCCACAGGTGAATTCAAGATCAATGAAACAAGAGTGGTGTATGTAACCAAAGGAACTCCATTCTTATCTATTGCCCAGCAATACAATGTGCAATTGAAATGGTTGTTTGATTTTAATGACCTCAAAGAAATGGAAACAGTGCCCAATGATCAGTTGATCTATTTACAACGTAAGAGAAGAACCGGCGCCAACGAATTTCATGTAATGGCGGCCGGTGAAACATTGTATGATGTAGCTCAAACAGAAGGTATTCGTTTGGAAGCATTGCTGCAATTGAATATGTTAACCATGAATCAGCAACCTGCAGCAGGTGCACGTTTGAATTTGCAAACACAGGCAACAGCCGCACCCCAGTTGGTGAACACCAAAAATACTGTAGCCGATCTGCACATCGAAATCAAAGGCGAACAGATTGAAAAGATCATCCATGTTGTTCAACCCAAAGAAACATTATACAGCATTTCCAAAAAATACGAAGTGAGCTTAACAGCTTTGCAGCAATGGAATCAGCTCAGCAGTACAGATCTGAAAGAGGGAATGGAACTCATCATCAACAAACATTAATATGGCCGCACTCAAAGTTCACGACAAATATTTTGTACCCTATATTTCAGAAGCGGAGCTTTCGCAGCGCATCAGTGAACTGGCAGGCGATATTGACAACCATTACAAAGGAAAAAAGCCCCTGTTCATTGCCATATTGAATGGCTCTTTCATGTTTGCATCAGACCTGTTCAAACATATTACCATTGAAGCAGAGATCTGTTTTATTAAACTGGCATCTTACAAAGGAACCAAATCTACCGGACAGGTGATTACAGCTATTGGTTTGGATACAGATATTGTGGACCGTCATGTAGTGATCCTGGAAGATATTATTGATACCGGTAAAACCATGAGTGAGTTTTTACCGCAACTGCATCACCAGCATCCTGCATCGTTAAAAATTGCAGCATTACTTCATAAACCCGAAGCAACTACTTACCCGATACAAATTGATTATCTCGGATTTTCAGTACCTAATAAGTTTTTGCTGGGTTATGGATTGGATTATGATGGCTTAGGTCGCAACATTAAAGAAATTTACCAGCTCACAGAGAACCCGTAAGCTGTAACGGTTGCATTATGAAGAAGGAACTTGCGTATGAAGTGAGTCCCGGTAAAATATTCGTTTTCATATCATCAGTAATGAATATTTTACCAGGACGACTCCATGTGGCCATCAAAAAATTACTATGTGCACATGAACCTAAAGTTGCTTGCTCTCTGCATCAGTTTTATTTCTGTTACAGCAACGGAAGCACAGTTCTATTTGCGGGGCCAGATCAAAGACAGTAAAGGTGAACCGCTGCCTTATGTACGCATTCAATTATTTTCTTCCAACAATTTTTATTACAGTGGCGCTACAGGCAGTTTTGGAATTCCTTCATCGGTGAAAACAGACAGTGCTGAGTTAAGTCTCAACGGTTATGAAACCCAACGCATTCAACTTTCATCAGAAGGTATGAATGAACTGGTGATGAAGAAAGCCTCTTCCAGCTCTGTACCCCAAAAGAAAAAATTACTCTCACTCACCAAGGACAAAGAACTTCAACAAAACCATTATCAACCGGCAGGTGGTGAAACCTACAGCCAGCAAATCGAAAATCAATTTAACGTTACAGAAAAATTTCCGGTAACAGGATTCTCGTTGAACGTAGATAAAGCCAGTTACAGCAATATCCGCCGTTTCATCAATATGAAATCGGAAGCGCCACCTGATGCCGTACGTATTGAAGAGATGCTCAATTATTTTCCGCAACCTGAGTTAACTGTAGAAGAAGGAAAAACCTTTGCATGGCAATCGAGGATCACCGATTGCCCATGGAACAGCAGGAACAAATTGTTCTTTGTGCAAATGCAGAGTAAAAAACTCAACTATGATTCAGCACCACCGGCCAATATTGTATTGCTCATTGATATTAGCGGTTCCATGGAAATGCCCAATAGGTTAGACCTGCTCAAATCAGGTTTCAGGATGATGGTGAAAAATCTTCGCTCCATTGATACCATTGCGGTGGTAACCTATGGCGGTAAAATAGCCGTGGCTTTGTACCCAACTGCCGGTAATGAGCAAACGAAAATACTGGGCGTGATCGATTCCCTGCAGGCAGGCGGTGAAACACCCGGCGGTTCTGCGTTACGTACTGCTTATAATTTGATACAGGCCAAAGCAAGACGTGGCGGCAACAACCGTATCATTTTGGCAACTGATGGAGATTTTAATGTGGGGGAAGTAACTGAAGAAGCATTGATGCAATTGGTTGCTGAGAAATTGCAAACAGGCATTTATCTCACCTGTTTGGGTGTGGGCATGGGCAATTATAAAGATTCCAAACTGGAAGCGCTGGCCAAAAAAGGCAATGGCAACTTTGCCTACATTGATAATATTGCGGAAGCAGAAAAAGTATTGGTCACAGAAAGTTTGCAAACATTTTATGTAAGTGCCAGTGATGTGTTCCTGAATATGCGGTTTGATCCTGCGTATGTGAAAGAATACCGCTTAATCGGGTATGACAATCGGAAAGATGTTTTGAGTGACAGTATTCCTGTATTTGAAGGTGGTGAAATGGGAAGCGGTCATACGGTTACGGCCGTGTTTGAAATTACACCTGCAACAGATATCACCAGTTTAAATGCACCATTGGCAGAAGGGGAGTTGAGTTATATACCTTCCGGCAGTGGCAGCAAAACACAGGAGTTGATCCCTTTCTATACTTCTTATTATCCCATTGCCACTATTGAAAGTAATTATCGTTTTGCCACGGCTGTTACATGGCTGGGTTTACTCATGCGGCAATCACAGCACATCAACTTAAAAAGCTGGAACGAGCTGGTGAATATGCTCACTTATTTTACCAATGAACAGGATTACCTGCGTAATGAATTTATTCAACTGGTACTGAAGGCAAAGAGTATTTACCAGCCGGAGAAAAAGAAGAAGAAGGGGAGGAGAAGAAGCGGAGAGTGAAAGAACTTATAAACCCCACGTGTTCGACGAAGGAGAAACGTAAGCCACAAAATGCGGGTGGGATTTGAACTGTTAGATGAAATGATTATTTGCTACTAACGGCCAGAGCTTGCTGCTGTGCTGGTATTTTATAATGTCCAGCCCGGAGCCGCAGCCGATTGAAAAACTGATGATGAAGATAGCAACAAAAGCTGATAGAATTCCGTCGGCTGGATATAGGCTGATAGCGATATGAAGCTGAGAATATGTTCGTCTGCCAGCATAGCAGCAAACTCCCTGTTGTATGTTCGCCCTTCGTCTTGGGGATTTGAATTGAAAATATGTGTCCACCGTGGCAGGTTGTGTCCCAGGAAGCGTTGGAACAAGGCAGGCTCTTTTGCAAGGTTAGCTTTCGTGTGTCGGCTTTGTGTGCCTTGCAAATGGGTCTGCCTTGGTGCATAGGCTGTTAATCGCTTTTGACATATGATTTCAATTCTGTTATAATTTCAATGTCTTTACTTGCTGCTGACATGAGTTCAGGAATGATTCTGTTAATAAAATCAGGTCGTTTGGCCTCTCTCTTTCCCTTTTCAAGAATAATGAATCGCAAATCATGGAAGAGTGTTTCGCTGTAGTCTTTAAACTCAACTGAAAGTTCCTGAAGTCCAGTACTAATTTTTCCAATGTCTATGTGCTCTGCATTTTTAATTAAATTCTGTTTGGCATTTTGAAGTATAGTAGCTGCCAAAGATTTGTAGTTAATTTGTCCGTCGCCTTTAAGTGCTGCTAATCGCCTAATGGCTTGCGAAAAATTTGATAAGGTTATTTCTGCTGTGTCTACACTTTGTGATTTTAAATTCAACAGTCGGGAAAATTTTCTTTCTGTCAATCCTTTATCAATGTCAAAGAGTCGGGTATAACCAGTTATAAAATCATACAAGTTGGCTCTTTTTGCCTTATACATAAAATCATTGTAGTGGTTGTTTAGTAGATGCAGAATTAACTTCGCAGTAAAAGAATTAGAAATGTCGTCCTTGTCAAAATGTGTACGTTCTAAATTATGCAAAAGCATAAACACTTTTGTCAGTTGCTCAAAGGAAACTGGTGCCGCCGAATTTGCAGCAATAGATGCTTTTGCTAAAGCATCTATTGAAATGTTTGTGTAAATATTATAAGCGATTTTCGGACTTACTTTTTTGATGTTCTGAATAAGTATTGACTCTAAATGTTTGATTGAAATTTTATCATCAAGCAACTCATTAAAAATTCTTTCAGGCGAAATCAAATTATAAATCTCATCAGCACTAATTTTCCCTTTCTGTTTGTGAACGGCATCAGAGAGATGGACTAAAGATTCATCTTTAGAAACTTTTTTATTTGCAAGTTCCTCTAATTTCTTTAACTCTCCCTTTGAAAAGCCATACTCTGGATTTCTTAAAAGTTCAATGAGTTTTGTTAAACCATTCAAATCATTGTTGGCAGATGAAAGAAAATTTGTGTCAGCAATAGATTTTCGCATAAGTTCAACTAACAATTCTTTCTTTGAAGGAAAGTGTTTTACAAACAATGGAATTCTTTGGGCAAAATCATTTGCAGAAGCATTGCGAAATAAAAAAGCAAACTCTTGTTCTGTTGGAAATAATGTCTCTACTATTTCAATATTTATCTTACTTAAATGGGCTATGCCGATTGCATACTTTGATAGTCCACACTTTACCATATCACTTAAACTGCCATTGTCAAAAAGCAACTTTAAGATTTGCTTTGGCTTGCTCTTGTAATCAATTGCATCAAATTCTGAAAGGTCGCTAAGAGCTTTCCCAACCACATCAATTTCTGCTGTCATCAACTGATTGAATGAATAAGTAATGTCAAGTTCATTATAAAGGTCAACTGCTAATTGTCTTGACAATACATTCTTTCTAAGATTATTAAGTCCTTCTGCCTTCAAGCTAAAGGCTGGTTGATTCTCAAACAATTCTTTCCATTCGGGAAACAAAAAACTATTGACTAAACTGTTTGTGAATTTCGGGTCTCTTACTTGGCTTGTGAGGAGCTCTGTAATTTCAAAAAATGTTTTGCCAATTGCCCTTTTTGGAATTTCTGAATTTTTGGGTAAGTAAAATTGAGATAGTTGTTTTGTGTCCAGACCATAACTTGAAACACATTGACTTAAATTTTGAAATGCTTCATATCCGTCTTTCTCAAAAAGATTGAAAACTGACTGTTGTTTTCCTGAAAGATAATTCTGAAGAAATTCTTCAATGATTGGTTTGCTTAAATCATTCCTGAATTCATTCAGGAAAATGAAAAGCATCTTGATTTCAACTGGCTTAACTGAACTGTCGTGATAGTGTTGATGCAAAAAAGATGAACAGTCAGGACTTGAAATAATTTGATTGATGATTTCTCTTTTGCCTCTACTGCCTAAATTGTTTATTAAAACATGAATGTTTTTTGGCTTCCTTTCTTTAATGTATTGCACAATGGCTTCCGCTTCTCTGTCTTCTGTGTATTGCCTTTTGTAGCTAATTGCTTTTGCTAAAAGATTCGCATATTCAATATGAGGAAAAAAGTAATGGTTGTAAAATCTACGTTTTAGTATTATGCCTTTTTCTATTAGTTGTGTTGTGCCTTTGTCGTCAAGGTTTGCTAAGTGAAATGGATAATCGTATTTGAATAGCGAGGCATATTTAAATACAGTTTGGTCGTTGTGATTTTCAAGTTGGTGGTGGTCGTAGAAACTGTTGTATAGTTCATCGTTTCCAATTTGCTCTAAAAGAAAACCTTGATAATTGGTTTCCCAGAAATAAAGTATAATTGATAATTTTAAGAAGTTGAGTTCACAGTTTACATAAACTTGGTTTATATCCTTTACAATCCATTTGGATTGAGGATGTTTTGACTTTAAATAGTTAATTCTGCTCTGAATAATTCCTTCAATTTTCTTTTTCAGAATATTGTCATCTTGAAAATCTTCATTCAAATTTATCCTTTCGTTAAAATCATAATTTTTAAATGAGGCAGAAGATTGTTCATTGGAAATAAATCTTGAAATGAATAATGCTCTAACTTGCTTTTTCCCAATCCAACCATAAATTGTTTTAGCTAATTCAAAATTTTCTTGTGCGTTATCAACAATTAGTAAAGCATCGTGAACTGAAATACTATCAATGTCCTTTTTTATTCCAGTGTCGTTATTGGCATAGCCTGTTAAGTCAATGTAGAATGTTTTGATTAACTCGTTTGAAATTTGACTTGCCAATTCAAATGTTAAGGTTGTTTTGCCAACGCAAGGAGGTCCTTCTAAAAGGCCTGTTGCTATTTTGGTTTTAGCTAAAGCTGTTTTTAGTTTTTCTATCCGTGCAATGTCGGAGTGTGAATAAAAAAGTAAGTTGCTTTTGTATTGTGATATATTTGAAATTACATCATGCTCTCTGCCTTTTTTGTATTCTTCAAAAAGGTCAATTCTTTCGTAGGTATAAGGAGAACCGTAAGTCGTTCCAAGTTCCTGCTTAATAAACTCAAGTAAATTGTATGCGTCTTCAACTGTGAACTTGCTTTGTATCCTTGCAATGATGCTATTGAATGAAAGAATTTTAATATTTTCTGTCTCAAATTCTTTAACCAACTCATCGGATGCTTGCTTGATGAAAAATATCCGTAATCGTGGAAACTTGACTTTCCAAGCAGTATTGTATTTTTTAATTGTGCCTTCAATTTTTTCTCGGTGGTTTGCTTTTTGTGCTGTGACTTGAACAACCAATCCTTCCTCTTCGCTGAATAAATCAATAGAGGAGGTATTGTGAGAAAATGCTTCTGCTGTATGTTTTAGTTTCCAAGCTGGACAAACATGATTCAGTAATTGTTTTAAAAAATATTCTGCATGAATATGACTGTTAAGCAAATTGAATTCTCCGTTTGCTATCAAGTCGCTTTGGTAGCGTTTGAGTAGCAGAATAATTTGTTCAATATAATTGCCTTTGTCATTCATTTAATTTGTAAAAGTAACATTGTCACCAAAAACGATTTATGATTTGTTTAAGGAAATTATATGTTCATGTTTTTGATAGCGTTCATAAGAAATTCGTCAGCTGGGGTGGGTGGGCAGTGCGTTGGCATTTTTAGCTCTTTGCAAGGTTGGCTTTCGTGTGTCAGCTTTGTGTGCCTTGCAATGTGCTAAAAATAGCGTGGGGTCGGGTGGCAAAGTCATGTTAGTTTGAATTTAAGTAGGATGCTGTTTAGGGTGACATACAACACTAAATTATGCGCCACTCCCCAAAAATCCAAATTCTTCAACTCATTGATTTTCAAAACTTCTCTTGTCGCCTTTTTTTAGATTGTTGATACACAAAAGGCGACATCAATCTGTGTCGCCTTTTCTTGTTGTATAAAAAAACTTTACTCCTTCACCCTCACCCTCACCCCCTCACTATGACTGGTAAACTCCGGTGCATACATACATTGGATGGTGGTAATACCTGCACTGTAATTACCGGCATGGGTAATGAAGAGCGGATATTCAAACACATAGGTGCCTTTGGGTAAGCGGTCAAAAAAGAAATTGGTGCTGGCATCTTTGGTGCTTTCATAATAACCCAAACCATCCTGCCATTTATACGTACTCAATACATTCACCGGTTCCATACAACTGGCACGCATGTCTTTCATGTGTACATATTCCATGTTCCGGTCAACACGTAATTCAATACGCACTTGTAGTTTATCACCTACTTTTAATTCTGTTCCTTCTTCCACAGGAGTTACTACCGGTCCTTTGGCACTGTTACGTTCAATAAAATACTTCTTCTGCAACTTTAAGGGTGTTTCAGTCCCGATAGCTATCGGGATGATTTTATCTAAGTTTTCAAAGTATTGCCAGTAAGCAGCACCCCAGGAAGGTAATTGGAAATTATTTTTTGGTTCTTGTGTTTTGTTATTTGTGATTTTTACCGTGATGTTTCCCATTTGTGGTGTTACCAAACTTCCATCCACGCTTCTTTTAAAATAACCGGTACCTGCTTCTGTTTTTTCAGTGGCAGAAGAGAATGTGTGCATACCTGCTTTTACTTCCACGAATGTTTCCTGCTCCAATACATTGGTTCCCTGCAGCAGCAATGCATAACAGGCTTCAGCAGTAGCAATGGTGGTTTTCCAGTTCTGTACCTGTTTTTGTTTTAGCAGCCATGTCTGTAGATCGCTTACCGCTTTGGTATCTTTTGCCACTTCATGAAATACTTCGATCATCAACGCCTGTGCTTCCACCGGTGCCTGGTACCAATAATAACCGTTATTCCATTCTTTAAAATACATGCCCATTTCTTCGTGAAGAATGGCGTTCTCTTTCAGCGATCTTACAATGGCATTGGCAGTTGCTGCCTCCTTGTTACGGTGCAATGTCAACGCCAGCATACCCTGCATATAGCGGCTTTGCTGCAACCAGTATTGTTTGCCCTGTGCACTGTAATAAGCAAATGCTGCCTCCGTTCCTTTAGTTTGTGTGAACTGTTGAAGCATACTCCGCATATACAAATACTGTATTTGTGTATAGCTGATATTGTTTTGCGTAAGTTTTACTTTTTGTTTTTTCAGCCATTCATGATCTTCTTTGAGTTTGTTATCTAAATACAGAATGGCTCTGGCCAGTATCGCATTGATGGTTTTTTCAGAAGAAGCAGGTAGAGCTTTCAACTTCATAAGGTGACCTATGCCGGTAACAATGTATTGTGTGATGTAACGGTCATCCGGTCCGCCTTTGAACCATACAAAACCACCATTGCTGCTTTGCATTTGCTGTAATTGATTCAATGCTTTGTCCAGCTCTTTGCTCATCCGCACCATATCAAACAGTAAGGCGATATTTTTCTTTTGCTGCTCTTCATTTTTTGCCTGTAATACCCATGGTGTTTCTGCCAGCAATACGGATTTTAATTCTTCATTCTTTTGAAGATTCGACAGGAATGCTGAAGTATCTTTTATTTTCCATTGCGCCAGCACCGCTTTGATGCGTGGCATTTTATCAACGATATGAGTGGCGAGTGCATTGGCATAAAAACGGTTCCATGTTTGCTCTGCACATTCATATGGATATTCTATCATATACGGCAATGCCTGCACGGCGTACCAAACCGGGTTACTGGTAAACTCAACGGTGAATTTGTGATGCTGCAGTGTGGGTGAATTACTGTTGAGCAACTTGGTAAATGTAAAATTTTGAATACCATCACCACGCATATTCATCGGTAATGTTTCTGTTACCAGCATACGGTTGGTGAGAACAGGCAAGGTCATTTCTTCACCATCACTTTTATCGTTGGCTTTGGCAACAATTCTGTAAGTGACTGCTTCATTGAAATTGTAAGGCACTTCTGTTTGAAACTTTACTACTGTGCTTTGTCCTGCTGCCACAGTGAAATATTGGAACGGTGTGAGGTTTTGAAACCATGCATCTACCGGTTGCATGGTGCTTGCATTTAAAAATTGCAGCTGACTGTTGCCGGTAATTTCCTTATCCGTTACGTTAGTGATCTTGGCAGTGAACTCAAACCTGTCACCTTCACGCAGGAAACGTGGAGCAAAGGGTTGTACCATCAATTCTTTTTGGGTAACGATTTCCTGTTGTGCAATGCCAAACGAAGCATCTTTGGTATGACTGAGCAATTGCCATTTCCATTTAGTTAAAGATTCCGGCATAGTGAATTTGAGGATCACATTACCATCCGCATCAGTTTGCAACTGCGGAAAGAAGAAGGCTGTTTCGGAAAAGTTTTTGCGGATTTGGATGTTACCTAGATCAGTTAGGTTACTTGGTGGTAATATAGTTTCCGGATCTTTTTCGCCAGCTTGATTAATTTTAGCGACCGGCAATCTTAAGGAAAAATTAGTAACATCTCCATCAGGTTGTGCGTTTGCCATAGCTGCCCCTTCTGGTATTACTTTACTTCTTATTGAAAAGTTATAATATCCTTTAGGTGCTGACAATATCCTGTGTGGGTTAAGTAATTCATCATAAATCTTAGCATAATCATAAACTTTCGGGTTATCAAAATATTTCTCCCAGGAACGTACTTCATCAAAACCGCCATCCCTCCAGCTATTCCTCAAACTATTACTTCCATATAAATCAGGTTTAGTCCATGCATGCGGTTTAAACTGATCCAACGATGCATCATACATACTTGTTAATAATTCTGCCGCTACTTTTTCTCCTTTGCTGCCGCTTATTTTTACTTTCCATTCTTCTGCACTGCCGGGTAAGGTTTTATTGCGGAAGGTTTCGAACGTGATCTTTAATTCTTTATTACTGTACGGCACATTCACAAATCTTGTTGTGTTGTAAAAACGGTTGTGTTTTACAAATGAGAATACGGAGCCAAAACCACCACGGTCATTTTCTGTAACGGTATATGTAAACTCTTTTTGTTGATTGTTACTATTGAAGAAAGAATACACAGGCTCTTTGCTGAAATCCTTTTCCTGCTGTTCAATTACAAAAAGATCAGCAGCGCTGCTGCCAAAATGATAGCTGGCTGTTTCACCGGGTTGTTTGGTAATGTTCTTTGCAGCATCCCAAACATAGGCAGGCATCACCGGTTGCTGCGTGGCATCAGTTAACTGGATGAATGAAATATTTTTTACTTCCGTTCCGTTCTTGTCTTTGGTGATGGCTTCTATTGCATACCAGCCTGGCGCAAACTTTCGGTTTTCGATTTTGAATTTTCCACTTTCTAAAGTAGAGTCAGTACTTTCAAACACTTTCTCTCCACGTTTCCAGTTTTCTTTTTTGGTTTCATCATTGTATTCGTCATTCGGAAAATGGCTGATGTATTCCTGTTCATTCATCACAAACTGATCGGGCTGCTCCCAATAACGGTCACGAATCAGACGCTTCGGTGCCTCTAATTTGTAAAAGCTTACTGTTACGTTTGCTTTTTCAAATTCACCCATACTGTTTTTGGTGCTGATGCTGATCTGTTTCAAACTGTCAGCGATCATTGTTTCGCCTTCTGGCAAACCAATTTCTAAGTACAATGATTTATATCCAATGCTGATGATGGTTTCACCGGTTCTTGTTTCACCGTTGAGATCTGTTACATCAGCAATCACTTTGTAATCAAACAAAGGATCTAATTCCTTCCGCACTTTTTTATCAGGAATGGCTGTAAAGACGATCTCAAAACTTCCATCAGCTTTGGTGTTTGTTTCACCATGTGCTATTTCCTGTTCTTCCATTAAAGGCCATCCCCATTTCCAGCACAACCACGGATAGAGTAAACGTGGCTCCCGCACCACACGGTATTTTACTTTGGCATTATCAATATTATTGCCTGCATACGCTTTGGCATTGCCGGTAACTTTTACTTTGTCACCAACTTTATAAGCTCCTTTGAGTGGCGGATACTCTACATAAAATTTCGGACGCTTGTATTCTTCTACTGAAAAATAAAGATTGGCCTGTATGCCTTCATCTCTGATGGAAAACTGTCCGTTCAAACCACCTTGTGGTAACTGGAAGCTTCCGGTATAAGAACCATATTCGTTGGTGTTCACTTTGATGGAATCAACTTTCTGATAGTTGGCGTCATACAAATACAGAGTGGTTTTGTAATTGCTTACAATTTTCGGTTTGCCCGTAACTGCATCATTCGTTACTACAATTCCTTTGAAGTAAACGGTTTGACCGGGACGATAAATAGAACGGTCGCTGAAGAGAAATGCTTTCCTGTTTTTCAATTCATCTTTGTTGCTTTCTTCGCCACGCCAGTTATAGTTATAAAAACCATCATCTAAAAACAAACGGTCTTTTTCATAACTCATATCTAAACGGTACTGTTCACTTGTTTTATCACCCAATAGTTTGAAATAACCATTGGCATCTGTTGTATACGTTGCTCCTTTTGTTAAATCATATTTCCTGCTTTCATAGTTATAGCCATGTTTCCATACCTGAACATTCGCTTTATGAATGGGTTTGCCTGTTTCCCGGTTGAGTACAAAAAAATCCTGCCCGTTATAGATCCATGCGAGTGCACTTACATGCACATACTGAGCACTTAAAATATTTTCGGCTGTGGTAAACTGTTCATTGGCGCTGGCCATGATGAGATAAGTGCCTGCAGGTAAAGCAGGTATCTTTATTTCCGCTTTATGAATTTGATGATCCTCTGTTGCCGGCATCTTGTATTGAAACTGAAGCAGGGGTTTTAGTTTTGCCAGTTTGTTCCAGTAGGTGGCTTCCCAATAGTTTTCACGTTCCTGTTCTTCATCAGGTGTTTTTGTTACGGGTATGATCCGGAAATACAAAGTGGCGGTGTTCCTGTAAGTGATGAGTGAACGGAAGGGTTGGTTCGGCAGGTTCACCTTTTCTGTTCTGAGTGATAACTCTTTACTGTTGATCTGGTGAATGAGATTGCTGCAGTTGATCTTTCCTTCTGTTTTTTCTTTTTGCTTCACCACAGTGCTGCATAAGTCCAATGCTTTTTTGTAATACCAGCGTGGGTTGAGTGTATCATCCGTTTTATGTTTTGTGAAATCATAGGTCTCCGCAAACTCAGCATAATCATTGGCCAGCAAATAAACGGCCTGTGATACAACCGGCTGGTTATTGTATTGATGAATCAAATGATTCAATGCAAAACGATAGTATTCATTCTTGTTCTCATGGGTGGAGTAGCGGTTCACAAACTCAATTCTCCGCAGATCCACATCGATCAGTGCACTAGGCACTTGATCATTGATATGAAAACGAATTAACTGTTGATATAAAAGCAAAGCCCTGTGATGTAAGGAAGAGGAGTCTGTGGTGGGAAATTTTCGGGTGATGAAATCGGCAGCAGGATCAAAGGCAGAAGCTGTATTGATCTCAAATGCATCAGCCGGTTTGGTGATGGTGCGTTCATCATGTTCAAAATAATCCAGTGTACGGTGTGCCAGCAGATCAAAAAGGGTAGGGCGGAGGTGACGAACATTTCCTTTTTCTATAATGGCTTCAAATCGTTCCAGTTTTGTTTGCTGTAATAATTTTTCCTGTTTTAAAGATTGTATGTAAAGTGATGCGATACGCTGATGCAGATCATCCAGCGTCCATGTAGTAATATCTTCTTTTTTAAACTTTACTTCAGTGTTGGTGCGGTTGTAAAATTTCCAGCGGTTGTTTTGCAGGTATTGCCAATAGGCTTCCGCCAGTAAATTGCTGATGATGCTTTTAGCCGGTTCTTTTACGGTAAGCAGTTCTTTTTCCAGCTGCTGAATTGATTTTACATCAACGTCCTCTTCTTTCTGCTGTTGAATATTGATACGATAGATCAGTGCCTTGATGAGCTGTGCATCATTTTTTTCTTTTTGTGCTGCATTATAAATGGTTTGCACTTCTTTGAGTGCAGTGGTGGTCAGTCCTTTTTTGTTCACCAGTTCCTCCACCTTTTTCCAGGCGGCGGTATAATTGAATTTCGGTTGTGCCTGCATGGTTGTAAAAGCAAAAACTAAAATGTTAGCAAGAAGAATTCCTCTGAAGAGCATGTGTTTTTAATTTAATGTAAGGTATAGAAATTTTAGTGGAATACTGGTGTGATGCATTTCCTGTTTGCATTGCATAAAGCAATTGCTTAAAGAAACATTTCTTCTTCTGATGCCGGGTATTATTTGCGCTCTTTAACGAATCTTTAATCAATTGCATACTGTCTGCGGCATTTGTTTTGCCATCTCATTAAAAAACAAAGGAGGATTTATGAAATGCCCATCGCCTCCTTTTAAGTAACAAATTATGGGCATACGATGTGGCAATTGATAACAATTAAAAATGAATCACATGAAACGCATGTTTACCCTTATGGCTATTTTGATAATGGCTATTTCCGCATCCGCACAATGGAACCAATCATCTTCATCTGTTGGTATGTGGCGTCAAACAAGATTCAGTGTTACCAGCATGAGCAACACACCCATCAGAGTAATGGTGGATGGCCGCTGGATACAGGATCAGAACAATGAAGTTCGTCTCAGCAATTTAACACCCGGCAGTCACCGTATTCAGATATATGCTATGAACCGGAACAACCGCCGTGACCGTGACAACCGCAGGGACAGAGACAATAACCGTAATGGTGATCTCATCTACAATGTTAATCTCAACATTCGCCAGGGTATGCATACAGATATTCTCATCAACCGCTTTGGCCGTGTGTTTGTAGATGAACAGCCCATTGATAACCGTTATGACGATAACTGGAATAACAATGACGGTTGGAATAATAACGGCGGATGGAACAATGGTGGCTGGAATAATAACAGAAATGGCCAGGCTATGGATAATAACAGCTTTCAGCAATTCAAACAGTTGGTACAGCGAGAGAGCTTTGATGATAACAGGCTCAGTATGATCCGCTCAACATTGCCCAACAATTATGTGAGCAGCTCACAGGTGCGTGAACTGATGCAGTTAATGAGCTTTGAACAAAACAAACTGGAACTGGCCAAGTATGCTTACCGCTATACAACTGACCGTAACAATTACTTTGTGGTGAATGACGCCTTCAGTTTTGGCAACAGTAAAACAGAATTAAGTCATTATATCACCAACTACAGAGATTAAGCAGAAACATCCTATACAAACAAAACCCCGGTCATTTGGCCGGGGTTTATTATCAGAAGCAATAGTTTATTTCATCTCAGCAGTGATTCCATTGAGAAAATCTTCAAAGTCTGCCTGGTAATCTTTTAATAGCGATTTGGCTGTATAACACACAATTTGTGTGGTTCCTTTTTCATTGCTGAAATAGTAACCAAAGTATACAAATTTGATCCCCTGCATGGTACCACTCATCTCCAAATGCAATACTTTAACGCCGTTCACCGTTCTGTATTCCGCTTTGTCAATTTTTGAATCGGGTGCGTTCTCTATCAAATTATCATAAGAGATATTTTTCAGGTTCTCCAGTGGTATTTCAATTTTTTCATTAATGACCATGACATATCCATTGCCTTTTACATGTTCAAATTCAAACTCAGCGTCTTCATTGTTTTTTTCTTTGGCTACTTTCCATTTTACCGGGTTGTAGTGAATGCTCATTGAATTTTCGGCTGATTTTTTTACAGCAATGGCGTTGGATGGTTTTAAAAACGCTTTGGGGTTTACAGCAATTGTGGATGAGGTATCACGCTCCAGGTATTTCCATGTGCCATTTTCGTTCAGTTGCACACGCTGTCCATCATCGGTAGTGCCATATATCTGCGCATGAAGTGAACATGAAAATAGAAGCAGGGTGATCGTGGTAAGTAGTTTCATAAAAGCAAAAAAATTTAGACCGTAAAAATAGGGGAAAGATAATTTTGATTGTAAGGCATGGTTCATCGAAAGCACTTATTCAGTCAATTCTATACCTGTAAACAAAAATCCCCTGCCAAGCAAGGGATTTACAACTCGTTTTATAGAAGCAGATTATTTCTTCAGCACTTCTGCCATTGTTTTACCAATGTCAGCAGGACTTGCCACTACATGAATACCACACTCCGTCATGATCTGCATTTTAGCAGCAGCCGTATCTTCAGCACCACCAATGATTGCACCGGCATGACCCATACGGCGACCGGGAGGCGCTGTTTGTCCGGCAATAAAACCTACTACCGGTTTTTTTGCATTTTGTTTGTACCAACGGGCAGCTTCTGCTTCCATGCCACCACCAATTTCACCGATCATTACAACCGCATCCGTATTATCATCGTTCATGAATAATTCCAATACTTCTTTGGTTGTAGTACCAATAATAGGATCACCACCAATTCCAACCGCTGTACTCACACCCAAACCTGCTTTGGCCACCTGGTCAGCAGCTTCATAAGTTAATGTTCCACTCTTGCTTACAATACCCACACGTCCCTGTTTGAAAACAAAACCCGGCATGATGCCCACTTTGCATTCACCGGCAGTGATCACACCCGGACAGTTTGGCCCGATCAACCTGGTATTGGTTCCTGCTAAATAATTTTTAGCTTTTACCATATCCTGTACAGGAATCCCTTCCGTGATACAAACTACCAGCTCTATTCCTGCGTTGGCTGCTTCCATAATGGCATCTGCCGCAAAAGCCGGGGGTACAAAAATGATACTCACATTAGCGCCTGCCTGTTTTACAGCATCCTCTACCGTATTAAAAACGGGTTTGTTCAAGTGGGTGGAACCACCTTTACCCGGTGTAACACCGCCTACCACATTGGTACCGTACTCAATCATTTGGGTAGCATGAAAGGTACCTTCTGTACCCGTAAAACCCTGTACGATAATCTTGGAATTCTTATTAACAAGGATGCTCATATACAACTCATTTTAGTGGCGCAAAGATAAGGGGTTGATGCTTGATTGGTTGATTTGTTTATTGAGTTTTTGGGGCTGTGTACTCATGTGCTGATGATAGCAGTTAACGGGTGCCGAAGATGAATTTCGGCATTGAGATCGAAGCGTCTCAACTGTACGCTGTACCTCCGCTTCGCTGCGGTGCCGCTTCCATCCCGTTGCAAATCCAGCATCAGGCGGGGCAGCCATTCATCAGTTACTACAGTTTTCAACTTTTTTCACGCAGCTATGTACAAATTTTTGGGTCAGACCGCTTGCAGCGGGCCGACCCAAAAACAGCAGCCTATGAACGAAAGAATTATAGATGAGTACAGCATCGTACCCCGTAGTTCTTACTTCGTATTTTAAGAGTAACCTTACCTGCTTTTTGCAGAAGTGGTAATCTTGCCGGTATAACCCCATGTACAACTGCCCCAATAGCTTTGCCATTGTGCTTTTGGATCATCCGTTAATCGGATCATGTTCACACAACTTACCATCCATTCTCCGCTGGGTTCAACAGTAAAAGTAATTTCACCGTTTGCATTGCTGGTATAGGAAGAGTCAGTAACACCATCTTTCATTTTATGCCATACCCGGATTTTTTGATTCACCAACGGTTCTTTATTGAACAAGATCTTCATTTTCATGGGTTGCTTACCGGTGACCATGTAGGGATGCGATTGTGGTATGATGTCTAAGGGTAAAGGAGTTTGTTTTTTGTAAACATCCGTTTTAGTAGTGCCTACCTGCAGAATGGTTTTTACAGAGCGTTGGTACAATTCTCTGCCAATGGAATCTGTTTCGTTATGCTCTTTACGATAGTCAATGGCATTGGTAAGACCATCTTCTGTTAAATACTCCAGGAATTTTTGCGGCTCCAGTTCAATATAGGAGTTGATGTTGTTGAATGCCACCATTACTGTTCCTTCTTCAAACACACTGAACTGCAATGAATCACCTTTCTCATCACTGATGTGTTCGTTGAGTGATAAATCCACTACATCACTATAATACAAATTGAGGAAATTGATTTTTTCACGGCTGCCGCTCCAGTTCTCACCTCTGAATCCTTCGCCTACCAAAAAACGGATATTGATCTCCTGGCCTCTTGAAAAGATATATTGCTGCGGTTCCAGCCAAAACTCATGTGCAAGTACAGGCCATGCAAAAAGAAATACAATGCCAAGAAATAAAGATTTGAAGTTCATATTTTTAAAGTTGATAGCTGACAGATGACAGTAAACGGCTGTCATCTGTTCTCCGTCATCTCTCATCTACTTCATCATGTCATCCATATTTCTGCTGTCACTAATTTTTCCCTTTGCTTCCAGCATGCGCATGTCTTTGGCATCACGTAAAAACTCGGAAGCAAAAATGAATTGATTCAACTCTTCATTCTTGCTGAAGATGATATCCTTGTTGGTACCGCTCCATTCTTTATGACCCTGGTGCATGAACAGGATATTGTCGCCGATTTCCATTACACTGTTCATGTCGTGTGTGTTTACAACTGTGGTCATTCCATATTCAGTAGTAATTTCTTTAATGAGCTGATCAATTACCAATGATGTTTTGGGGTCGAGGCCGCTGTTGGGTTCATCACAAAATAAAAATTTAGGATTGAGAACAATGGCACGTGCAATACCAACCCGTTTTTTCATACCACCACTAATCTCAGACGGGAATTTATTATTGGAGCCTGTAAGATTTACTCTTGCCAGTACTTCGTTCACCCGTTCGTGTTTTTGTTTAATGCTGAGTCTTGTGAACATATCCAGCGGGAACATTACATTTTGTTCCACCGTCATACTGTCAAACAAAGCACTTCCCTGGAACAGCATACCAATTTGCTGACGAATGGTTTTCCGCTCTTCATCATTCATGCCGGTAAAACTGACACCGTCGTACAAAATTTCACCATTATCAGGTTCAAATAAACCCACCAGGCATTTCATCAATACTGTTTTACCACTGCCGCTGGCACCAATGATGAGGTTGCATTTGCCGGTTTCAAAAATGGCACTCACATCTTTGATCACTGTTTTATCAGCAAAACCTTTAATAATATGTTTGATCTCTATCATAGATTACAGGAGGATGGCAGCCAGCGCATAATCTGCCAGCAAGATTAAAATACAACTTACAATTACTGATTTTGTTCCTGCTCTTCCAATTTCCAGCGAACCACCTTCTACATGATAACCATAATAAGCAGGAATACTGGAAATAATGAATGCATAAGTATATGCTTTGCTCATGGCAAAGAATACATTGTAAGGGAGAAAGTCTTCCAGCAAACCCTGGTTATAAATTTCAGGTGGAAGAATGCCTGATAATTCACCCGCTACTTTACCGCCCCATATTCCCAACACAGCAGCAATAACAACAAGACATGGTACCACAATTAATGCTGCAATAATCTTTGGTAAGACGAGATAGGTTTTTGTATTGATGCCCATGATTTCCAGCGCATCAATTTGTTCACTGATCCGCATATTGCCTAATTCACTGGCAATGCGTGAACCTACCACACCTGCTAATACCACACAAATAAGCGTAGGAGCCAGTTCCAGGATAATATTATCTCTAACAATAACGGCAATGATACTTTTCGGAATAAAAGGAGTTACTAACTGATAAGCAGTTTGTACCGTTGTTACCGCACCGAGAAATATGGAAATGATGATAACAATACCTACTGATCGTACACCAATCTCATTGCACTGGTGCATGAGTTCTTTCCAGTAAAGACGCAAATTTTCCGGCCGGGAGAACATGCCTTTGATCATCAAGAGGTAACGGCCCAGGTGCGTAAAAAAATTCATAGAATGAAGATAGGGAAATATTGAATAGTCCACAGACCACGGTCGACAGTCCACAGTAGTGAACTAAATTCAAAAGATAACTACAAATAATGATTATCGTCTGTGGACTGTCGACCGTGGACTATGGACTTCTTACATATCATGACTTACTTTCCGAAACCGTTTCCACCAGGGACTTTTCTTGATCTCTTCTTCTGCATTGATCTTGGATTTCATTTGTGCATCTACCACAGCTATCAATACCATGTTGAAGATAGAACGTACACTGCTGCCCAATTGCAGAATGTGAACAGGTTTTTTCAAACCTAATAAGATCGGCCCGATAGCATCAGCATCACCTACCTCCTGTAATAAATTATAAGCAATATTACCGCTGGCAAGGTTGGGGAAGATAAGCACATTGGGTGCTCCATGCACCAGTTCACTGAACGGATAATTTTCTTTGAGAATATCTTTATTAAATGCAACAATGGGCTGCACTTCACCATCACAGATCAAGTGAGGTTCTCTTTCTTTTACAATTTCCCGGGCACGTGCCACCAGTTTTGCTTCGCTGCTGTCGCTGCTGCCAAAATTGGAATAGCTGAGCATGGCTACACGTGGAGTGATACCAAATGCACGAACTTCTTTAGCCACAACTTGTGTAATATCTGCCAGTTCATCTGCACGTGGATTAAAGTTCACTGTTGCATCTGCTAAGAACAAAGGACCACGCTTGGTGAGCATGATATACATGCCTGCAATTTTGCGAACGGTTTCATCCTTACCAATGATCTGCAAAGCAGGGCGGATCGTATCAGAATATTTTCTGCTCAATCCGCTGATCATGGCATCTGCCATTCCGGTTTCCACCATCATACAACCAAAATGCGTACGTTCTTTCATGGCCTTGGTAGCTTCGTACCTGTTTAATCCTTTACGTTGACGTTTGAGGAAAAACTGCCGGCCGAATTCATCCCGCTGGTGTTCCTGGTCTTTACTCTTGGGGTCAATTACAGGAATTCCATCCAGGTCAATACCATTGGCATCAGCTATATGCTGAATATTTTTTACATCACCTAACAGTACAGGATAGGCGACACCTTCTTCGTAAGCCAACTGTGCTGCTTTAATGACTTTTACATTTTCAGCATCCGCAAATACTACACGACGTGGATCTTTTCTTGCTTTGCTTCCAATAGCACGCATGAGCTGGTTATCGATACCCAAACGTTTATTGAGCTGATGTTCATATTCTTCCCAATTCGTGATCGGATGTTTGGCCACACCACTTTCCATGGCCGCTTTTGCAACAGCCGGCGCTACATAACTTAACAATCTTGGGTCAAGTGGCTTGGGAATAATATAATTGGGCCCGAATGAAATATTCTTTTCATTGTAAGCCATGTTCACAATATCAGGTACGGGTGATTTGGTTAATTCTGCCAATGCTTTTACAGCGGCCAGTTTCATGGCTTCGTTGATATTGGTAGCACGAACATCCAATGCACCACGGAAGATGTAAGGAAAGCCAAGTACGTTGTTCACCTGGTTGGGGTAATCACTGCGGCCCGTAGCCATGATAATATCCTTGCGTGCATCTGTTGCATCATCCCAGCTGATCTCAGGATCAGGGTTGGCCATGGCAAACACAATCGGTTGTTTGGCCATGCTCTTCACCATGTCTTTGCTGATGACATTGCCCTTGCTCAAACCAATGAACACATCAGCTCCCTTCATACCTTCTTCCAGCGTCATGTTCTTTCCTTTCTGAATGAATTGTTTTTTCAGATCATCCAGATCGTTACGGCTTTCATGTACCAAACCTTTACTGTCAAACACAAAAAAGTTTTCAGTCTTTGCACCAAGAGCAATATAGAGTTTGATACAGGCAATAGCAGCCGCACCGGCACCATTCACTACAAACCTTACTTTCTCAATTTTTTTCTTTTGAAGTTCCAGTGCATTGAGTAATGCAGCAGCGCTGATGATGGCGGTGCCGTGCTGGTCGTCATGCATCAACGGAATTTTCATTTCCTCTTTCAACCGCTGTTCAATATAAAAACACTCCGGTGCTTTGATATCTTCTAAATTGATGCCGCCAAAAGTTGGCTCCAATGCTTTAACGATCTGCACAAATTTTTCCGGATCCTTTTCATTGATCTCAATATCAAACACATCTATATCAGCAAAAATTTTGAAGAGCACGCCCTTGCCTTCCATTACCGGTTTGCCGGCTTCGGGTCCGATATCACCCAAACCTAAAACAGCAGTACCATTACTGATAACGGCTACTAAATTTCCTTTTGCTGTGTATTTGTAAACATCTTCCGGGTGAGCTGCAATTTCAAGGCATGGCTCTGCAACACCCGGTGAGTAGGCCAATGAGAGGTCTCTTTGTGTTTTTGCTTCTTTGGTAGGGATTACTTCAATTTTACCCGGTCTTCCTTTGGCATGGTATTCCAACGCCTGTTGACGACGTAATTGTTCTTTGTTCATATCTGTTCAATTATGCAAGCAATCAATGTTGTTCAATAGAACAACAGGGCGGCAAGGTACGGAAAATGAGGAAAGTGGGTTGTTGAGTAATACAATACTGAGATTGAAGAAGTTAGGGCTCAATGCTGCTTCCCAGCCAGGCCATCATTCCCATACCTGTTTCAATGGCATCTTCATCAATATTAAAAGTGGGGGTGTGTACACCGCTGGTAATTCCTTTTTCCTGATTCATTACACCCAAGCGGTAAAAGCAACCGGGTATTTGTTGGGAGTAGTAACCAAAATCTTCTGCACCCATACGTAATTCTGTTTCTTCAACATTGTTACTGCCCATAAATTCTTCTGCTTTTGCCCTGGCTTTATTGTTGAGTGCTTCGTTGTTGTACACGGTTGGATAACCAACATCAATGTGCAGATCCAATGTTCCGCCCATGCTTTCCACCAGTTGTGTAGCAGTACGTTTGATGAGTTCGTGTGCAGCAAAACGCCACTCTTCATCCATTGCCCTGAAAGTACCCATCAACTTTACTTCATTAGGAATTACATTGGTGGTAGTACCTCCGTTAAAGGATGTAATTGAAAGTACCGATGGGTGATGCGGATTTCTGTTGCGGCTGATGATCTGTTGTAAACTCAATACTAAATGTGAAGCAATCAGTATTGGATCAACGGTTAAATGTGGTGATGCTGCATGACCTCCTTTACCCTTGACCGTTATATACAACTCATCTGCACTGGCCATTACTTTACCACTGCGAAAACTAAGTTTACCCAATTGTAAACCGGGATGTACATGCAAACCAAAAATGCATTGCGGTTTGGGATTTTCCAGTACACCTTCTTTGATCATGATACTGGCACCGCCGGGATTACGTTCTTCACCGGGTTGAAAAATGAGTTTCACCGTTCCCTGCCAGTCCTCTTTTAATTGATTGAGAATTTTAGCAGCACCCAATAAACAAGTGGTATGCACATCGTGCCCGCATGCATGCATTACTCCTTCTCTCGTTGAACGGTAAGGAATGTTATTTTCTTCATGAATGGGAAGTGCATCCATATCAGCTCTCAAGGCGATCACTCTTGATGATGGGTTTTTTCCCTCAATCAATGCTACTACGCCGGTACCTGCCATCACTGTAAATGAAATGCCCAGCTCTTTTAATTTGCGCTGAACAAATGCAGAGGTTTCAAATTCCTGGTAACTCAGTTCCGGATGTGCATGCAAATGATGACGCACATCAATAAACTCCTGTTTGTATTGTTGAGCTAATGATTTTATTTTCTGCTGCAGCATAGTGGAGCAAATGTACAATAGATGACGCAAAGCGTATGAATGAAATAATCATCCATACGCTGCAGTTATTCAATCAATGAAGTTGTTTGTTTGATCTCTTTAATGGCATTAAATAACTTATCCAGATCTGCCTGTGAATTAAATGCCTGTATGCTGTATCGTAAATACACTTTATCACCATGCGGCATTACAGGAATTTCAATTTTGTATTGATCAAAGAAATAGTGATGAAGTTTTTCAGGCTCACTTGTTTTTATTTGAGCACTGTAGAGTTGTGCAATAAAATCATCATTCACCGGAGCTATAGGGGATGAGCCTAACAGTTTACAAAACCCGGCTGCATTTTCCTGTACCAATTTTCTGCAGGCTGCATTCACCTCCGGCCAGTGGTGCTGTTTCATGAAATCTATGGCCACAGGTATTGTAAGAAATGCTGAAAAATCCCTGGTACCCTGCATTTGATGATAATCTAAAAATTGAGAGTGGGATGGTTTGGCTGCTTCATAACCCCAACTGATGATGAGCGGATCAAACAAATGCTGATGTTCTCGTTTCACATACAGGAAAGAACTTCCTTTGGGTGTCATCATCCATTTATGACAGGCGCCCGTATACATATCAACATCCATAGCGGTAAGATCAACCGGCACCTGGCCGGGACCGTGAGCGCCATCTACAAACGTAAGGATGCCTTTTTCTTTGGCTGCTTTACAAATTTCTTCTACCGGCAAACGTAAACCGGTACTGCTGGTAAGATGACTTATGAAAATGAGCCTGGTTTTTTCAGTGGCCATTTTCATGAACTGCTCCACAAACTCTTCTTTGGTTGTTAATGGAAAGGGCACTTCAAACTTCACCCATTTAGCGCCACTTTTTTTGCAGTAATAACGCCATGTTCTGTCACAAGCTCCATATTCAAGATTGGTTGTAAGAATTTCATCACCTTCTTTGAGATCAAAACTTTTGGCAATGATGTTCACTGCATACGAAGGGTTGGTTACATATACCACATCATCCGCAGAGCAATTTAGATATTCGCCTAATGCTTGCCGTGATTGTTTGAGATATTCAGGACCATTCACAGTAATAAAGCGAACGGGTTCCTCTTCCAGCTCCAGCTGATATTGCTGGTATCGTTCAAATGCAGGGCGGATACATGCGCCAAATGAACCAAAATTTAAAAAGGTAACATCTTTACGAAGTAAAAATTGGGAAGCGAGTGAATTTGTATGCATCTGCAAATTTAAACAGAATGCATGCTTCCATGAAAATCATCCGGTGAAAGGTGTAAAATCAATGACAAATGGTAACCTTAATTCGTGTCTTCTTTCTCTTTCTCAGGCTTTAATTCGATATCGCTTGGTATTACAAACACACCGGTAGGGAAGAGGCGGTTGAGTTCTTTTTTAAGTTCATCGGCATCTTTACGGTCTTCAAAATTGCCAATGCGTAATTTGAAGTAAGGTGCCTGGTACATTAAATAAGTTTTATGATCCGGGTACATTGACAGGAGTTTTGACTTGGCGATCAACGCCTGGTTTCTGTCTGTTGTATTTAACACCTGGATGCGAAAACCTTTCGTGGGTTTTTTTGATTCCGCTGCTTTTTTATTGATCTCAGCTTTTTTGGCTGAGAGCAGATCGTAACGGGCATCTTTTACAATAATGGCTCCGTTGGCCAGGGTATCCTGTACTGTTTGGGCTTGCAGGTAACCGGTTGCAAAAGTTGAAAGAAGTATGACAAGTAATAGTTTCATAAAAGGATCAATTCTACCAGTAATAAACAGAAATCATACCAATTGATGGTTTTGAAGTTCTGTTGGTTGGCAGGGTGATTTAATATTTACTTCCCCCGCCGCCGATGTTCTCTATAGGATGCCAGGTAGTTTTAATTTCCTGGAGATCATTTATAAAATAGGGTGACTGACCGGCATCGCTGTACCAGTTGATTTTATCGTAAACGATCACACGTTTTACGTTACCTGCACCTTTTTCCCTGAGCATTTTTTGTGTAGCTGCATCTTTTTCACAATAGATCATGGCATTGATGTCCATATGATCGGCCATCCAGGGCGCCAGTTCACTTGCTTTGCCCGTGAGAATATTTACAACACCGCCGGGAAGATCAGATGAATTCAATACTTCCGCAAACGTAACACAGCTCAACGGTTTATCATAAGAACCAACAATTACACATGTATTGCCGCCGGCAATAACCGGAGCAATTACTGAAACCAATCCCAGCAATGAATCATGCTGTGGTGCAATGATAGTCACAACACCTGTTGGTTCGGGAACCGAAAAATTGAAATGTGAAGATGCTACAGGATTTACTGCACTAAAGATTTGCTGATACTTATCACACCAGCCGGCATAATAAATTAACCGATCAATAGAAAGATTCACTTCATGCTCAGCCTTTGCTCTTGATGCGTCCTGTTGCATGAGTTCATCAATGAACTGGGCTTTTCTTCCTTCCAGCATCTCCGCCATCCGGTATAAAATCTGTCCACGATTGAAAGCAGCACGAGCACTCCATCCACCAAAAGCATTTCTTGCACTCTCTACCGCATCACGTACATCTTTACGGGAACTCAAACAGACGTTGGCTAATTTTTTTCCTTTGGAATTGGTAGCGATGTAATAACGACCGCTCTCAGTTCTTGGAAATTGACCGCCAATATAAATTTTGTAAGTCTTCAATACTTCCAAGCGCTTTTCAGGTTGGTGATTTTCCAAACCATTTTCGCTGATGTGGATGTTTGATTTTTTGATTACTGACTTTGCCATGTTGTATTTTTTAACCGCAGAGAACATGAGTAAAGAAGTTAACGCAGAGTTGACTCTGCGAACCCTTTGCGTTCTTCTTTCTCTGCGGTAAATAAAAATTTCATTTGTATTTCTTTAAATCAAATTCACATATGCACTCAACCCATGCAATCCACCTTCTCTTCCATAGCCACTTTCTTTATAACCACCAAACGGTGATGTGGGATCGAACTTATTAAACGTGTTGGCCCACACTACACCTGCACGCATCTTTGTTGTCATGTTAAAGATCTTGGAACCTTTATCCGTCCAAACACCTGCACTTAAACCATAAGGAGTGTTATTAGCTTTTTCAAGTACTTCATCTTCTGTACGGAATGTTTGAATCGTCAACACCGGTCCAAAAATTTCTTCCTGCGCAATGCGACTGCTTTGTGCCACATTGGTGAACAACGTTGGTCTGCAGTAAAAACCTTTGCCGGGTAATGCACAACTGCTCTGATGCATTTCTGCACCTTCTTGTTGACCGATCTTGATATACTTATGAATGGTTTCTAATTGTTGTTTGGAGTTGATGGCTCCGATATCTGTGTTCTTGTCTAACGGATCGCCAACGATGAGTGTTTCAATTCTGTCTTTTAATTTTCGCACCACTGTTTTATAAACACTTTCCTGAACATATAATCTTGAACCGGCGCAACAAACATGACCCTGGTTGAAAAAGATACCGTTGATCACACCTTCTACTGCCTGGTCAAGTGGTGCATCTTCAAAAATGATATTGGCAGCTTTGCCACCCAATTCCAATGTTGCTTTTTTATTCGTACCTGCAATAGCACGCTGAATGATCTTTCCAACATCTGTAGAACCGGTGAATGCAATCTTATCTACACCGGGATGATTTACTAATGCAGCACCTGTTGCTCCCGCACCTGTAATGATGTTTACCACGCCCGGTGGGAGGTCTGCTTCCTGAATGATCTCCGCAAGTTTTAAAGCTGTTAACGGGGTGGTTTCCGCAGGTTTTAATACAACAGTATTTCCTGTTGCTAATGCCGGTGCAATTTTCCATGCAGCCATTAACAAAGGAAAGTTCCAGGGAATAATTTGCCCGGCCACTCCAATCGGTTGTGCCTGCCTGTTAGGAAATGCATATTCCAGTTTATCAGCCCAGCCTGCATAGTAAAAGAAATGATTAGCAGCTGTTGGTACATCAAAATCACGGCTTTCACGAATGGGTTTACCGGCATCCAATGTTTCAATCACTGCAAACTCACGTGCACGTTCCTGTAACATGCGTGCAATACGGTAAATGTATTTACCACGTTCCTTGCCGCTCATTTTCTTCCACACTTTATCGTAAGCAGTACGTGCTGCTTTTACTGCTTTGTCAACATCAGCAGCATTCGCATCAGCTACTTCGCTCAATACTTCTTCATTGGCAGGATTGATCGTTTTGAAGTGTTTCTTTGATGATGGCTTTACAAATGCACCATTGATGAATAAATCATATTTGTCTTTAATGGAAGCTATGCTCTTGCTTTCTGGAGCAGGAGCAAAATTCCACGATGTGTCAAATTTTAATTTGAGTGTATTATTCTTTGCTTTTGCCATTTTTTTCGTTTAATGGTTTAATGGTTCAAAAGTTATATGGGTTGCAATTCAAGGTGAACCATTAAACCATTCAACCTTGAAACCCTTGAACGTTCTAATCTATCGAAAAATAATCTTTACTCTGATAAACTCCCGTCTTCTCTTTCACAATCTGCATCAGTAAATCATTCGCCAAACTGCTGGCACCAAAACGAAACCATTCATTATTCATCCAGGCTTCACCCAATACTTCTTTGAGCATTACCAGGTAATGCAATGCCAGTTTTGATTTACTGATGCCGCCTGCGGGTTTCATAGCGATCATCTTCCCCGTTTCATAATAGAAATCACGAATGGCTTCCAGCATCACGAGGGTAACAGGTAAAGTTGCAGCCGATGAAATTTTTCCTGTAGAGGTCTTAATAAAATCAGCACCGGCATACATGGCAATATCACTGGCTCTACGCACTTTGTCATAAGAACCCAGTTCACCTGTTTCCAGGATCACTTTCAAACGTGCACTGCCACATGCTTCTTTCACCGCCGCAATTTCATCAAACACAAAATTGTATTCACCCATTAAAAATTTACCACGACTGATCACCATATCCACTTCATCAGCACCATTGGCTACTGCATATTTGGTATCACGGATCTTTACATCTCTTGTTGATTGTCCGCTGGGAAAAGCTGTGGCAACGCTTGCTACTTTAATTCCGGAATTACCCAATGCCTGCTTGGCTGTTTTCACCATGCTTGGGTAAACACATACAGCAGCAACGGTAGGCAAGCCGGGATATGCATCATGCAAATGCTGTGCTTTGTAGCAAAGCTGTTTTACTTTCCCATCTGTATCTTTTCCTTCAAGAGTTGTGAGGTCAATCATGTTAAGCGCCAGCAACAATCCATTAAGTTTGGATTCTTTCTTAATGCTGCGTTTGGTAACACGGGCAGCACGTTCTTCAATTCCCACCTGGTCTACTCTTGGAGAGAGAGAAAAGTTAGGGATCTTTATTGTGGATGTTTCAGCAATCATTTTCACTGTTTATGCAATTCAAACTTACTAATATTCCTGTGGATGTGTTCAAATAAAAACATCCTCTTTTTGGGAGGATGTTTGACTATGAAAATTCATTGTTAAGCATCTTTTCCGTGGCATTGCTTGTACTTCTTGCCACTTCCACATGGGCATGGGTCATTACGACCGATCTTTGGTCCTGAAATAATGGGTTCCTGTTTTACATTTTCGGAAGGATCATAATAATCAGGTGTTTCCATTAATTCATTTCCACCACCAGCTGCCACCGCTTCTTCTTTGCGCTGACGCATTTTGCTCATATCTGTTTTTTGCTGACGGCCTTCACGAATCTGTCCATTGCCCTGTTGTTCTACCGGCAAACCTGAATGACATAAGAAGGAAACAATATTTTTATTGATCTCATTATTCAACTGATCAAACAACGTAAATGCTTCTACTTTATAGATCACCAATGGATCTTTTTGTTCGTACGTAGCATTTTGTACAGAGGTGCGCAAGTCATCCATGGCACGAAGGTGATCTTTCCATGCTTCATCAATAAACGCCAGCGTTGCTGTACGTTCCAGTGAGCTGATGAGCTCAGCACCTTCTGTATCCAATGTTTTTTGTAAAGGAGTTAATGCCTGCAAACCACGCTTGCCATCACTGAACGGAACAAACACATTTTCAATATGGTTGCCCTGCGTGGTACGGATATTCCTGAAAACAGGCATTGCTTCTTTCCTCAACAATTCACATTTACGTAAATAAGAAGTTTTTGCTTCCGTATATAACTGATTCGTTAATTCAACAATATTGCCTTTACTTAAATCATCAGCACTGATCTTTGTTTCAATACCGAAGTTGATGATACAAGCCATTACAAAACCTTCATGATCGGCAGACTCGTGGAAAGAATTCACCAAACCTTCAGCCACAGAATAAAATGCATTGTCAATATCCAACGCCAAACGTTCACCGCTCAATGCATGATTTCTTCTTGTATAAACAGCGCCACGTTGCTTGTTCATTACGTCGTCGTATTCCAGCAAACGTTTACGGATACCGAAGTTGTTTTCTTCTACTTTCTTTTGAGCACGTTCAATGGATTTAGTGATCATGCTGTGCTGAATCACTTCACCTTCTTTATAACCCAGCTTATCCATCATACCGGCAATACGGTCACTGCCAAACATACGCATGAGATCATCTTCCAATGACACATAGAATTGAGATGAACCCGGATCACCCTGGCGACCGGCACGACCACGTAACTGTCTGTCCACACGACGGCTGTCATGTCTTTCAGTACCAAGGATGGCCAAACCACCAGCTTCTTTTACACCGGGGCCCAGTTTAATATCCGTACCACGACCAGCCATGTTTGTAGCGATCGTTACAGCACTGGTTAAACCTGCTTCTGCCACTACCTGTGCTTCTTTCGCATGTTGTTTTGCGTTCAATACATTATGCGGAATTTTTTTCTGCTGTAACATTTTACCCAGCAATTCACTCACTTCAACGGAAGTGGTACCAACCAGTACCGGTCTTCCTTTTGCACGCAACACTTCAATTTCTTCAATAACAGCCTTGTACTTTTCACGCTTGGTTTTGTATACCAGGTCCTGACGATCATCACGGATCATATCAAGATTGGTAGGAATTTTTACCACATCTAATTTGTAGATATCCCAAAACTCACCTGCTTCTGTTTCGGCAGTACCCGTCATACCACAAAGCTTGTGATACATACGGAAGTAGTTTTGAAGTGTAATGGTAGCGTATGTTTGCGTAGCTGCTTCAATGTGCACATTTTCTTTTGCTTCAATGGCCTGGTGCAAACCATCACTGTAACGACGGCCATCGAGGATACGACCTGTTTGTTCATCTACAATCTTCACTTGTCCATCCAGCACCACATACTCAATGTCTTTATCAAAAAGTGTATATGCTTTTAATAATTGCAATACAGTATGGATGCGATCAGCTTTTGCTGAATATTCATTTAGGAATGCTTCTTTCTTATGCAATTTGTCTTCACTTCTTTCTTCACTTCTGTCAATGGCAGCTAAGGAAGTACTGATATCGGGCAATACAAAGAAGTTAGGATCTTCATTGTCTTTGGTGATCATGCTCAAACCCTTATCCGTGAGATCAACAGAGTTGCTTTTCTCATCAATGTGAAACAGCAAACCTTCATCCACTTTGGGCATTTCTTTTTGCTGATCGGCGAGATAGTAGTTCTCGGCTTTCTGCAATTTTACTTTAATGCCCGGTTCACTTAAATATTTGATCAATGGACCATACTTTGGCAAACCACGGTAAGCACGCATCAATGCAAGGCCGCCTGTTTTAGGATCATCATCACCTTCAGCAATTGATTTTTTGGCTTCATTCAAAAATTGCTGCACCAGGCGTTTTTGTGCTTCTACTAATTTTTCAATACGTGGTTTGATGGTATGAAACTGTTGTTCATTGCTTCCTGTACTCACAGGACCTGCAATGATCAATGGTGTACGGGCTTCATCAATTAAAATGCTATCCACCTCATCCACCATGGCAAAATGCAATTTGCGTTGCACTTTTTCTGCGGCATTCACCACCATGTTATCACGCAGATAGTCAAAACCAAATTCATTATTAGTACCGTAAACAATGTCAGCTAAATAGGCTTTGCGGCGGTCTTCGCTGTTCGGCTGATGTTTATCAATACAATCAACAGTTAAACCTAAAAATTCAAACAGCGTTCCGTTCCACTCACTGTCACGACGGGCGAGGTAATCATTTACCGTTACCAGGTGTACTCCTTCACCGGCCAATGCATTTAAGTAAGCCGGCAAGGTTGATACAAGCGTTTTACCTTCACCGGTAGCCATCTCAGCAATTTTTCCCTGGTGCAATACGCTACCACCGATCAACTGCACATCATAATGCACCATGTTCCATGTAACGGTGTTGCCGGCAGCCATCCATGATTTTTTGTAATACACTTTATCACCTTCAATACGCATATGCGGACGCTTCACCACCAAATCTCTGTCGAGTGGTGTAGCAGTAGCTTCCAATTCTTCGTTATTAGTGAAACGGCGTGCTGCCTCTTTCACTACAGCAAAAGCTTCGGGATGTATTTTAGAGAGAACTTCTTCAATCTGTTTATCACGATCTTTTCTTTTTACATCAATTTCCTGGTAAATAGTATCACGCTCATTGATTTGTTCAGGTGGCAGGGATTCTGCTTTTGTGGTAAGCTCAGCAATTTCTGCATCAATTGAAGTGAGATGTTGTTTAATACGGTTGCGAAACTCCTGTGTTTTGTTACGGAGTTCATCATTGGTTAAGTTTTGAAGTTGCTGAAAATGCTGGTTGATCTTTTCAACAATCGGGCTAAGCTTCTGGACGTCTTTTTCGCTTTTGCTGCCACCAAAAAGCTTTGAAATAAATCCTAACATAAAATGAGTTTATATGCGGTTGTTCTTATTGAATGTTTTTGCCTGTCAAATACAATGCAAGAGTTTCCTGATAGCCAATTTGACAGAATTTTCCCCTCTTTTGGAAAGGGCACAAAGTTAATGGTTTCAAACGGTTGTGCGGGCGTGCTTAAAGGTTTTCACTAAGGGCTGCAAAACAGAAAAGGCTTTCGTTAACAAAATGCCAATAAACCGCCCCGCCGTACGTTTACCCAGTAGTACGGATAGAGTGCCGCCGCACAACCAATAGATTTGCCACTTGTAAATTCAAAATCCATGTTGAGCAATGTTTTCTACGAGGTCACGTCAATATTTAACAAATTGCAAACCGATTGTTTAACGAAAAGATTCGTATTTCGCTCTATAAACCCAAAAGCATGACAAAACTGTACTTTAGTTTTTTACTCCTTATCATCAGTTCCGCCTCTGCCTTTGCCCAAACAAAAGGCATTAGCGGTCGTGTTACCGATTCAACCGGCGACAAAGGCCTTGACAAAGCAACCGTAAAGCTTATCCAAAAAGCTTCACCAAAAGACACTTTACGAACCACTACGAATGCCAAAGGTGAGTTTACGTTTGAGCAGATTCCTTCTTCTGCCTACAACATCATCATTACTTACAGCGGGTATAAACCCATGACCAAAGAATTTTTTAAACCCAGTGAGGGCGTTTCTTTTATTGATCTGGGTGACCTTGTGCTGAGTACCGATTATAAATCCTTAAGTGAAATAGTGATTGAATCCCCGGCTATCACCATCAAAGAAGATACGGTGGAGTACAATGCCAAACAATTTCAAACAAAGGCCAATGCTACAACTGAAGACCTTTTGAAAAAGCTGCCGGGTGTACAGGTTGATCGTAATGGAAATGTTACAGCACAAGGCAAGCAGGTTTCAAGAATCAAAGTAAATGGTAAGGATTTTTTTACCGGTGATCCAAAAACTGCCACCCGTGAAATTCCTGCTGATATGATTGATAAAGTACAGGTGGTGGATGATTATGGTGATCAAAGTGCCATGAGCGGCATCAGAGATGGGGAACCTGAAAAAGTTATTAATCTGCAATTACGAAAAGATAAAAACAAAGGTGTGTTTGGACGTGTCCAGGGAAGCATTGGTACACAGGACCGTTACCAGGCAGGTTTCAATGCCAATTATTTCAATAATAAAACACAGGTTTCATTGATCGGCAATTCCAACAATGTGAATCAATCCTCTTTCAGCGGTGGTGATCTGAGTGGTTTTGGTGGTGGTAATTTCGGAGGTGGCGGAGGCGGTGGTGGAAGGCCCGGCGGTGGGATGCAAATTGTAATGGGTGCCGGTGGAGGCGGTGGCAATTTTGGCGGTGGTAACAATGGCCAAACACAGGATGGTATTACAAGAACCAATTCACTTGGTACCAACCTCAGGAGTGATTTTGGTAAACGCAATTCTTTTTACGGAAGCTATACGTATACTGATCGTTTGACGAATCTTGAACAATTCACATCCCAGCAAAGTTTGTTCAATGATGCATCATTCACCAATGTAACCAATCAAACCAGTACCAATAAGCAGGGAACACACCGTGCTTTTGCCAATCTGGAATTATGGCTCGACAGTTTTAATTATCTCAAAATAAGTCCCAACCTTTCCGTACAAAAGACGAACAATAGGCTCATGAATGATTTTGATTTCTTTCGTTCAGCCAATGTGAAATCACAGAACGGTTTCAACAGAGATACCACTATGAGCGACCGTCCGAGCTTCCGTACCAATGTGTTGTATAATCATCGTTTTAAAAGACGGGGAAGAAATCTTTCGATCAATACAGATATTGGTTGGAATGCAACTGAATCAGAACAGTTGCGGGGTAACTTCACTCAGTTTTATCAAACCAATGGAAGCCCCGGAGCAGTATTGAATCAATTGCAACGCACTACCCAGGACAATAGTGGTAATAATATCAATACAAGGATCGTGTATACAGAACCACTTTCCAAAGAACGTTTACTGGATCTCAGTTATAATTTCAACCGTAACTTTTCCAGTAACGACCGCAAAACCTATCAAAAGAATTTTTCAACAGGTGCATATAATTTCATTGATAGTTTGAGCAATGCTTTTGAAAATGATTTCAACTTTAACCGCTTTGGTCTAACCGTTCGTACAATCAAGAAAAAATACAATTATTCATTGGGTGTTCTCTTTCAACCTGTAAACCTGGAAGGTTACAGCATTACCAAAGACAGCGCTTTTCAGCCGGTTAAGAATTTCAACTGGTTCCCGGTTGCAAGATTTACTTATAATTTCAGTAAGACGAAAGGGTTTAATTTCAATTACAACGGAAGTGCACAACAACCTTCATTTACACAGTTGCAGCCTGTAAGAGACGTTACCAATCCGCAGTTTCAAAATGAAGGTAACCCGGGTTTGAAACCATCTGTCAATCACACTCTCAACTTTAACTTTAATAATTTCAATTTCAGTAAGGGAACAGTGTTCTTTACTAATCTTGCATTTACAACTATTAAAGATCAGATCGTAAACAACACTATTGCTTTGAAGGGTACAAATGGTGTTGCTACAGGCGCACAGTTAACAAGACCTGAAAATGTGGATGGTTATTACAATGTGAACTTCTTCTATACCTACAGCAAACCATGGAAAAACAGGAAGTATGTACTTTCTGTAAACGGTATGGCCAATTACAATAACAACATCGTGCTTGTGGATTATGTAAAGGGCACAGGCCGTAACCTTTTATTGACACAGGGCTTTGATTTCACCTTCAATGCCAAAGAGTGGCTGGAACTTTCAGCTGGTGCCAAGTATAATCTGAACAATGCCAAATTCAGCCAAAACCCGTTACAAAACTCCAATCAAAGTACATGGACATTAAGCAATGATGTGCGGATTGATATTCCAACAGGCTGGGTAATGCGTTGGGAGTTTGATTATACATTGAACTATGGGTTGGCTGAAGGCGTGACAAGGAATATTGCGTTGCTCAATGGTTCATTGGAAAAAGAATTGTTTAAAAAGAAGAATGCAACACTTCGTATCCAGGCATTTGATATTTTCAACCAGAATATCAATGTAAGCCGTAGTGTGAGCAGCAACTTTATTACGGATACAAGAGTCAATCGCCTGGCACAATACTTTATGGTTGGCTTTATTTATCGCTTGAACCGTTTCAAAGGTCAGGCACCTCAACAAAACAATTTTAGAAGAATGGGTGGTGGAAGAACGATCACCAATGATTGATTTGCCACATTCAAATAAAAACAGCCGGTTGAACATTTCAACCGGCTGTTGTATTAATAGTATACGAGCTCGTTATCTCTTGTAAAAAAACACAAAGTAGATCCAGATACTTCCACTTACGATGGCAATGGTTACCAGTTGCGTTAAAAGAGCAACAACAAATCCTTTGATGAAATTGACAGCACGCTTTCCTTCAAAAAAACCGGAACAGGCCCATGCATAGTAACAAAACCAACTGAGAATATAAATGAATAGGATGGGGTAGTAGAAGCGATGAAGTAACACCCATAGTGGAGCAACGATCAATGTAAAAAATACAGAGCGTTCCCCTGAAGTATAGGCAGCCAGTACCAGGTTCTCAGCAAAATTGGTGTTGCCTTTTCGAAAAAGCAGGAGATTCCATAACGCCAGCACCGGTACATTCAGCAGGATAATAAAGTTTACATGCTTACCAAAGAATACTGATACAGGATTGGCAGGTATGCGGCTGCTGGTACTAAAACTTACAAAGGAACTGCTGATGAGGACAAGTGAAGCAATACCCACCACCAGTATTAGAAAATTGAAGGGGTTGAAATATTTTTTACGATGACCATTTACATACTCACGGGCCACTTTGCCGGGATTGATTGCCAGTTGCCTGATGAGGTGTAGGAAACCTTTATCAGCATGCGTAAAAGCATGTACCAAATCATGCCATATATGCGCAAGGCTGAGGCGGTGTGTATCTGCTTTTTGGCCGCATTGAGCACAAAATTTTTGATGGGGCTCCAGTGTGGCCTGACAATTAAGGCAGTTGGTTGGTTGCATTAGGGTTGTTTGGTGGGATGAAAATAATTAAAAGAGCAATATCACCCCCATGCCCCCTTTTCCACATTTTCCCTTTTGGTCAAACTTTTTAAGGCCGTTTCCTTTACCTTTGCCGCCTGAAAAATGGAGTGAAATCTTCAAATTTTCAAATCCTTAATTTTCAAATTTTTTATGCCCGGTCAATTAAAAGAAGTTCGTAACCGAATCAAGAGTGTACAGAGCACCCAGCAAATTACCAAAGCCATGAAAATGGTGAGTGCTGCCAAACTGCGTAAAGCACAGGATTCCATCATTCAAATGCGTCCTTATGCTCAAAAATTGCAGGATATGCTCAGCAATATTGTGAGCAACAGCGATGGGGATGTAAGTATGAAATTGGCTGCTGAACGTACTGTAAACAAAGTCCTGATCATTTTGATTACCAGCGACCGTGGATTGTGTGGAGGCTACAATGCCAACCTGGTAAAATTGGCCAAAGCAACAGTACTTGAAAATTATGCAGAGCAAAACCGTAAAGGCAATGTAACAGTTTGGGGTATCGGTAAAAAAGGATTGGAAGCCATGGAGCGTGCCGGTTACAAAACCAACGCTGCCTACCGTGATACATTTTTGCAATTGAGTTTTGAAAATGTACAGCAGGCAAGTGCTGCTGCCATGACTGCCTTTGAAAATGGGGAATTTGATGTGGTGGAAATTATTTACAGCCAGTTTAAAAATGCGGCTACACAGTTTTTCAAAGCAGAACGGTTCCTTCCTATTCCCAAAGCTCAAAAAGCAGCAACAAAAACACAAACGAAATCTGATTTCATTTTTGAACCCGCCAAAGAAGCGTTGATTGCTGAGTTGATGCCTAAAATTCTAAACACACAATTGTACAAAGCCGTACTTGATGCCAATGCCAGTGAACATGGTGCCCGTATGACGGCTATGGATAAGGCCACTGAAAATGCACAGGAGTTGCTGAAATCATTAAAGATCAGTTACAACCGTGCACGCCAGGCTGCTATCACTACTGAATTGACTGAGATCGTAAGTGGTGCTGCAGCATTAAACAACTAAACGATGCTCTAACCCCTAAAGGGGAATAAAGGCATTTCAGGATTTGTAATTTGTAATTTTCAAATTGTCAAATCTTCAAATTTTCAAATTACGAATGGAACTAAGCGTCATCATCCCACATATTGAAGTTCTGATCTTTGCTGCCGATCGTCCGCTCACAACATTAGAGTTAACGGATATGGTGAACAATGCTCTCGGTTTTATTGAAGACCGTGCAAGCTTAGATCAAACAGAAGCAGCCATTGAAGCGATCCGTGAAAAATATGCCAGTGAATTTTATCCCTTTGAAGTGCGGGAAACCGGTGGCGGCTGGCAATTTCTTACCAAGAGAGATTATTACAAAACTGTGGCGCAGATCAACGGTGATAAATTCTTAAAACGCCTGAGTACTGCTACGTTGGAAACACTCGCCATCATTGCCTACAAGCAACCGATTACCAAAGGTGAAATTGAAAGCATTCGTGGTGTGAATTGTGATTACACAGTTCAAAAGCTGTTGGAAAAAGAATTGGTGGTGATCACGGGCCGTAATGAAAAAATGCCCGGTCAGCCATTGGTATATGCTACTTCCCGTACGTTCATGGATTATTTTGGCATCAATTCCACAGATGATCTTCCCCGCATCAAAGAAATCATTTCCAGTGAACTCATCAACCCAACAGGTGTGCAAAGCGACGAATTGCATGTTCCGGGCGAAGAAGAACAAATGCTGGAAACAGATGCCCCATTAGCCGTTACTGAAAACGGTGACCTCATTGAACAGACAGATACTCCTGAAGAAACAGCATCACCCGATGATGTTGCCAATGTTGGCGATGAAGAAATTGCTGACAGCAATGAGGAAGCTGCAGATGATGCAGATGAGCCAAAGTCTTAATTTAAACTCAGTTTTTAATAGGGGTGATAAATGAAACTTGCCAATGGCATGCTTCCGTTTGTTTGCAACCCTGAACGTATCTTCGCCAAATGCAGGCATCATTATCCAACGATCAATTTTTACAGGTAGCAAAAGAGTTTGGTACACCCGTATACATCTATCATGCAGAGAAGATTAAAGCACAGTATGAAAAATTAGTGAATGCTTTTTCAGTGCTTGATACAAGGATCTTTTACGCCTGCAAAGCATTGACCAATATCAATGTACTGAGGCATATCAATTCTATTGGTTGCAATATAGACTGCAGCAGTATCAACGAAGTAAAACTGGCATTGCATGCAGGGTTCTTGCCACAGAATATTTTGTATACCAGCAATGGGATTGCTTTTGATGAAATTGAAGAAGCAGTGGCCGCAGGAGTGCATATCAATATTGACAGTTTAAGCAACCTTGAAAAGTTTGGAAAGAAGTATGGTCATAATTATCCTGTAGGAATTCGTATTCGCCCCAATATCATGGCAGGTGGTAATATCAAAATTTCAACGGGTCATAGTAAAAGTAAGTTTGGAATTCCGGTAGAGAAGATCGATGAACTCAGGCGCATTGTTGCTGCAAACAATATTCACATCCGCACGTTGCATTTGCATACCGGAAGTGAGATCAAAGAAGTAGATGTATTTATTAAAGGTATGGAAGTGTTGTTTGAACTGATGCCGCATTTTCCTGAACTGGAAGTACTGGACCTGGGCGGCGGATTTAAAGTGCCTTATCACCCCACCGAAAAAGAGATTGATGTTGTGGCTATTGCCAATGGTTTAAAGAAAGCATTTGATGAACACCCGACAGCCGATCACAGAAAACTACAGGTATGGTTTGAACCCGGTAAATTTTTAGTATGCGAAGCAGGTTATTTACTCACACAGGTAAATGTGCTCAAAGAAAATAATGGCATCACCATTGCAGGTGTGAACAGTGGTTTGAATCATTTGATACGACCCATGATGTATGATGCGTACCATCATATTACAAACATTTCAAATCCCGCAGGTGATGAACAGCAGTATATGGTCACCGGTTATATCTGTGAAACAGACACATTTGCAGCTGATCGTTCGCTCAACAAAGTAAGTGAAGGTGATTATTTATTGTTTCACAATGCAGGTGCTTATGGTTTTGAAATGAGCAGTAATTATAACTCAAGGTATAAACCTGCAGAAGTGCTGGTGAAAGACGGTAAAGCACAACTCATCCGCAAGAGGCAGGAGTGGGATGATTTGTTGAGAAACCAGGTAGAGATGTAATTATTTCTTCGGTTCAATCAAATCCCACATATTTCCATACAGATCTTTAAACACGGCAACGGTTCCATAGGGTTCTTCTTTCGGTTCACGAATAAATTCAATGCCCATGAAAGTATAGTGATTGTAATCTCTCCAAAAATCATCTGTATAAAGAAATAAAAATACACGTCCGCCGGTTTGGTTACCAATGCGGCTTTGCTGCTCATCGCCCACTGCTTTTGCAAGTAGCAAAGAGCAACTGCCTTCACCTTTTGGTTGAACGATCACCCAACGTTTGGTTTCACTCATCACCGTATCCTCTTTCAGCTCAAACCCAAGTTGATTGCAATAAAAACGGATGGCTTCATCATAATCGTTTACAACAAGGGCAATATGTGCAATGTGCTGCTTCATGAAAAGAAATAAAGAGTTTTAAGTTAACGAATCCGTAGTTAGTAAAATAAACAAAGAGTAAAAGATGTGCGTACTTCTTTCTCTTTTTCTCTCTTAAACTCTTTGTTTAAAAAATAATTTCTCCTGTCACACATAATCACTCCTTTTTCAAATACTCCTTCGGCAGCGGCAGATCCTTACTTTCACTTTGCCAGAAGATGGAAAGGATCCACCAGCGTTTACCATCATTGTATAGTTGAATACTGTTGATGCCACGCATGAATGGTTCTTTATCTGTTGCAGTTCGTTTGGCAGCATAGGTACTGAAACAATGAGCTATACGGCCATATACTTCCTGCTTTCTATAGATCTCCTGTTCAAAAAATCCATTCTTCTCCAGCACAGGTCCATTGCGTGTAATGTAATCTTCAACAGTCATCACACGTTTTACAATTTCACCGGTGGGTGTTGTACCGGTAGCGATCATTTTTGCTTCCGGTAAAAACAACGTACGCATGCGGTTCCAATTGCGTGCTTCACCTGCAGGGCCGCTGATGACATCGTACAACGCTTTCATAATGGCATCAATGCTTTCTACATCTTTTGTGTTGGCAACAACACTATCAGCTTGTGAAAAAGAACCTAAGCTCATTGAAAGAAATAAAAAGAGAATAAGTAGTTTTCTCATCTTGAAAAATTTGAGGTAAGATATTCAATCATCTGCAACCAATTTGAAAGATTTCCATCAATGGTTTTCTTTACTTCATTGTTTTTTACGTTACATTTAAATAACTAAATCAATTTGCTATGCCTATACGTATGACAGATGATCCGCAGGATCAGCAGGAACAATTTGAAAATGACGGTGGTGGCGGTGGAAATTATCCCGTAGGACCGGGCGGTGGTGGAAGAGGTGGTGGTTTGCTTTCTTTACTTCCTTTATTATTCAGTTTATTTCGTGGCGGCGGCGGCAAAGGAATCATGCTGTTGCTGGTATTGGGCGTAGCCGCCTATTTATTCCTTGGCAAAGGAGGTTGTAATCTTTCACAAATAGCAAGCCTGGCAACAGGCGGTATGTTGGACCCACAGCAATTTGAAAAAGCAGAGATCTATGAACCATTGGCTGTTGATGATTCAAAAAATCCATTACCGGAAAGCGCCAACCTGCAACGGTTTTGTCCTACTCCTCAAAACCAGGGTTCACAGGGAAGTTGTGTGGCATGGAGCAGTGCTTTTGCTGCACATACTATATTAGAATCCAGCAAAACTGGTAAGCAGCCAAATGAAGTTGCTTTTTCACCCAGCTTCATGTACAATCAAATAGGATTGGATGGTTGCCAGGGTTCATATATCATTCGTGCAATGGAATTTATGACCAATCGTGGTGATGTACCATATGATGCGTTTCCTTATACAGACCAGGACTGCAGCCGCCAGCCGGATAATTCATTACAGCAGGCAGCCGCACAATACCGTATGCGTGGTTTCAACAGGTTGAGCTTAGGTGACAGAAATGATGCTATTGATCTGAGAGCCATTCGTGAAAATCTCGCCCAGGGGGCACCGGTAGTCATTGGTATGATGGTGGGTCAGAGTTTTATGCAAAGCATGATGGGTAAAGATATTTGGGTGCCTGCACCCGGTGATCAGCAAATGATGGGTTTCGGAGGTCATGCCATGTGTGTAGTGGGTTATGATGATAAAAAATATGGTGGTTCTTTTTTAATCATGAACAGTTGGGGGCAGGAGTGGGGTAATAATGGATTTGCCTGGGTACGTTATGGAGATTTTCAAACTTTTGTTCGTGAAGCCTATGGTGTAAACCCCATGCATGCTGGCAATGAAAATGTACAGCAGTTTACATGCGAAGTGGGTTTGGTACAAGTGCAGTATGATGGAAAGAAAACAGTAGCCGGTGATTATATTCCGTTACGTTCTACAGGCGGTAATCGTTTTGAAACAGCAGCACCTGTTGCACCGGGTACAAGATTCAAAATGGAAATTAAAAACGGAACAGAATGTTACATCTATGTGTTTGGTATGGAAGTAGATGGTACCAGTTATACATTGTTTCCCTATCCGAGAACTGATGATCCAACCAAAACAAAATATTCTCCTTTCTGCGGTATTACCGGGTATCGTTTATTTCCAAAAGATAAAAGTATGATGCCTGATAGTTTAGGCAACAGAGATGTAATGGCGGTTGTTATCAGTAAAAGAGAATTAAATTGGCATCAATTGAATCAACAGATCAGCAGTAATCCACCTGTTGACTATGGTGCACGATTCAACAGTGCATTGAGTTCAGCATTGATACGTAATGTGCGTTATTCTACCACAGGTAAAGGCAATATGCGTTTTGATGTAACAGGTGATGCCAATAATGTAGTAGCTTGTATAGTGGAAGTAACGAAATAAGGAATTTGTTTTATGAATCCCAACGCTCAACAATTTATTTCAGTAATGAGCGGCCCGCTGAAAAGCAGGCTGTTCATGTTCACCAAATTACCTGCTGCTTATTTTTCAGGAGTAAGAATTAAAGAGTTGAATCATGAGCAGGCAACAGTAACGGTGCCTTTTAAATGGTTCTCTCAAAATCCTTTTCGTTCTACCTACTTTGCATGTTTATCCATGGCTGCAGAAATGAGCACAGGATTACTCGCCATGATGCAGATATACAAACGATCTCCGCAGGTGAGCATGCTGGTGGTAAAAGTAGAGTCAACCTATTTAAAAAAAGCAACCGGGATCACTTCTTTTCATTGCGGGGCAGGAAAAGATTTGGAACAAATTGTAGATGATTGTTTAAAAGATGGGGAAGCAAGAAGTTATACTGCAAAATCAGTGGGTACCAATAACGCAGGCGAAATTGTTGCTGAGTTTTTTATCACCTGGTCATTCAAAGCAAAGAAGTAAATTTAAAAAATTAGAAACAATATTTTAAAACAATAAAACAATCTCCTGAAATGCGGAGGGCTCATGTCCCCCTTCAGGGGGCGGAGGGGGCATGAAGATTTCATTTCACGGAGCAGCAAGAGTGGTTACAGGAAGTAAACATCTCATTTCATTAAGTAACGGTAAAAAATTATTGTTGGATTGCGGTATGTTCCAGGGCATGGGAAAAGATACCGATGCTATGAACCGGCATTGGGGTTTTAATCCTGAAGAAATTGATTATATGATACTGAGCCATGCTCATATTGATCACAGTGGTTTAATTCCAAAATTGATAGCTGATGGATATAAAGGAAAAATTTTTTGCACCCCTGCTACCAAAGATCTCACTGCTGTACTGCTGGAAGACAGTGCAGAAATACAGGAAGATGAAGTAAAGTATGAAAACAAACGCCGTGCAGCACAGGGACTTCCTTACCTCGAGCCTTTATATACCATTGAAGATGCAAAGAAAGCCGTTGATCGTTTTGAAAAAAGGGAATACGGTCAATGGTTCAATGTAAATGATGACATCGAAGCGATGTTTACAGATGCCGGGCATATCATCGGCAGTGCCTGTGTGCATTTAAAGATCAAAGAAAACGGGAAAACAAAAGCTATCACCTTTAGCGGAGATATTGGAAGATACAGGGATGTGATCTTAAAATCACCTCAAAATTTTCCGCAGGCTGATGTGATCATCATGGAATCAACCTATGGAAACAGTTTGCATGATATGGCAGTTTCAACTCCTGATCAACTGTTGAGCTGGATCAAAAAAGCATGTATTGAAAAGAAAGGGAAATTGATTATTCCTGCTTTTAGTGTGGGCCGTACACAAGAGCTGTTATATGATTTAAATCAGTTGGAATTGGAGCGTCGCTTGCCGGAGTTGGAATATTTTGTTGACAGCCCTTTGAGTGTTGAAGCTACGGCTATTGTTAAAAGCTATCCGGAGTATTTCAATAACCGCATTCAAAAAATATTAAAAAGCGATCATGATCCGTTTGGGTTTAAAGGATTGGTATTTGTAAAAACAGTTGCTGAGTCAAAACTCCTGAATTTTAGAAATGGTCCGTATGTGATTATCAGCGCCAGCGGTATGGCAGATGCAGGAAGGGTAAAACATCATATCAATAATACTATTGAAAGCAGTCGTAATACTATTTTACTTACCGGCTATTGTGAGCCACGTTCACTTGGGGGTAAATTATTAAGCGGAAGAAAGGAGGTGAAAATATTTGGTGTAGAAAAACAGGTGAATGCCGAAATTGGACAAATAAGAAGCATGAGTGCACATGGTGATTATGATGATATGTGTCAATGGCTGGCTTGTCAAAACCCGCAGCAGGTAGACAAATTATTTTTAGTGCATGGTGAATATGATGTACAGCAATCTTTTCGAGACAGGCTTCATAAAAAGGGATTTACTGATATCACAATTCCCGAAATGCATTTTGAAATAGGTATTTAAACAGGAAACCCCGGCGCTGGGCCGGGGCTCTTTCAAAAATGTGAATCAAGGGTACGTTATCAAAGTAAAGGTTAGCAACAAAACCAACACAAGGTTAACAACAGTATTTACGTAAGGTTAGCAATGAATCAAACGAAAACTTCTAAAAGAGTTACAACATGAATTTCATGATAGTTGTTTGCTTACCTACCCGATATTAATACTTTACAAATTTTGAAGAGCTCATTTCCTGACCGTTTGTTACACGGATGATATAATTACCAGAACCAAGAGACTGTACATTCAGTTGCTGTACCTGTGCAGCACTGGCAACTTTTGTGCGGCTTACCAATAAACCATTACTGCTGTAGATCTCATAAGTGGTTGTTTTTTCCTGCCAGCTGGCCGGAATCATAACACGCAACTCATTTACTACAGGGTTAGGGAAAGCCTGGATTTGAACACTGTTATTGGCATTCAAACGAACCAAACGGATAGGTGAATACTCATAACTTCCATCAATATCCACCATTTGAAGACGGTAGTAAACTACAGTAGAGTTAACACCGTTGATATTATCGTTATAACCATACTGGTTAATAGAGCTTGATACTGTAGCATCAGTCATCATGGTCATCACATCTTTAAAATTCTTACCATCAGTGCTTCTCTGAACTACGAAGTGACTGAAATCTGTATGCTCTGTAGTTGTCCAGCTAAGATTTACTTTTTCTGATTTTAATATGGCAGAAAAGTTCAAAAGAGTTAAAGGAAGTGATACGTTGTTTGCAGGTGAAAATGTTCTGTAGTAGAGGCTGTATTGACGTGTTGAACGTGAACCAGCATCGTTAATTGTACCAAAACGAACACGAATGGAAGTTACATTTGTTTGAATAGCTTTATACATTACATTGGCTGCACTGGTATCAATACCACCTATTTCTGTACCGGCAATGTTTCTTGAAAAAATTTCGCTACCTGAAACAACAGTTGAAAGGTCAGTACCGCTGCTGATGATGGAAGGAGTGCCACCAGCCAGGTGAATATCACCGATTTCTTTAATATTGTTATTACCGTCAATATCCAGGATCTCAGTGGTAAGATTTGAAATTGAAACGGGAGCATTTGTAAGAGTATTTACAAACGTGAATGTGAAAACTACATACGAAGTACCCTTACCACCAGATTTGATCATGGGTTGGAAACCGCTGCCAAAGCCCATACCGTTGTCATCTAATTGCAAAACTTCGGCACCGCCAACAATGCTGTCGATCTTTACGTAACCTGTTGTATTAAGGGCTACGTTTAAGTAACGATATACAGCACCTGGTTGAAGGTCGGTACCACTCGTTAAAACTGGGTTGATAAAGCTCAGCTGGGCTTTAGCTGAGATAGTAAAAGCTGCAATCGTAAAAAGTGTAAATACAGCTTTAGATACGGATGTGTAAATAGTTTTCATTTGTTCTCTTTTTAGGTACGGTAAATACTGTTGTTTAAAGTCTGTCGGATTAACTCCTAAAGCGAACTAAGTGTTTCGCCTTAGTGAGTACAAAATTGCTTTCAGAATTCAACATAGACAATAGTGAATCTACGTAAGGGTTCATGTTTTTTTACGATACCGTATTTTTCACACCCGTTAATTATTGAAAATCAATGATTTTTGAAAATGACCAAATTCAACAAACAGACAAGAAAATTTTGAAAATGTCTGATTTAACGATTTGTTTTTAGGATTTTGGTGGTTTTGACCTTACAAAATATCAGGGTTTACCAGGTTTGACTTACATGCAAACCCTTAAAAAATGGGTGTTTTTGGGGCCCTTTTCAGGGGTTAAAATAAGGGGCTGGGAATTGTACTAAGTAGTGGGGTTGATGGGCACCCTAATAAACAGAAATCCCGGCTTGAGCCGGGATGTTGTACCACGTACGGTATTCGAATCTACCTGTTGGCAGACAGGCCCGTGATTCCTCCGTGAGTGGGGGGCGTAATGGTTTTGAGATATTCCTTTATGCAGTTTTTACCATAACTGGTTTTATACCACTTTTCAATTCTTCTGGCCTCCTTCCTATTGTATGCAATAGCTAATTCAATCGAAATGAATGGTCTGTATGGTTTTGTGGTTTTTTCATAACCATTGTTATGTCTGTACATTCGGCCTTGAAAATCAGATGTCATGCCAACATAAAGCCAGTTTCGGCTTACACTTATTAAGGCATAGATGGTGAACATAAATAAAAATCCCCCGTTTTTCGGGGGAGTTTTGTACCACGTACGGGATTCGAACCCGTGATTCCTCCGTGAAAGGGAGGCGTCTTAACCCCTTGACCAACGCGGCGGAAAACCTGTTTCGGTTTTGGGACGGCAAAGATAGGCCGATGACAAATTGCAGCCAAACTAATTTCAAAGTTTTGTTCACATTTTGAACTCCCACATAATAATGATGCCATTCTAACACCAGGTTGCAATGGTTATATCCTATGATGGAGTAGTGATTTTGCGTGTACCGTCAGGGTTACGTGGTACAGAGGAACAACAGGAAACTGCGGTCCTTATCCCCGGGCTTTAAAACTCCATCTGCTGAAACAAGCAACTATTAGTATTGCTTTTACTTACATTTGCGTCTCAATTTTTCATTTAAATCTTCACTACAATGAGTACAGTTAAAGTTGCCATTAATGGTTTCGGACGTATCGGAAAACTTGTTTACCGTCAGATATATAATATGGAAGGTATTGATGTAGTTGCTATCAACGATCTCACTTCCCCCAAAACACTGGCACATCTATTAAAATATGATACAGCACAGGGAAGGTTTGATGCAGAAGTGAAGAGTACCGAGAATTCTATTATTGTAAATGGTGATGAAGTAAAGGTATATGCACAGAAAGACCCCTCTCAAATTCCATGGAAAGAGCATGATGTAGATGTGGTACTGGAGTGTACGGGCTTTTTTACAGATAAAGCAAAAGCAGAAGCACATATTGCGGCAGGAGCAAAAAGAGTGGTGATCAGTGCACCTGCGACCGGTGATTTAAAAACAATTGTATTTAATGTAAATCACAGTATACTGGATGGCAGTGAAACAATTATCAGCTGCGCCAGTTGTACCACAAACTGTTTAGCTCCTATGGCACAGGTACTGGAAGAAAAATTTGGCATTGTTAACGGGTTAATGACTACGGTACATGCCTACACCAATGACCAGAACACACAGGATTCACCGCATGCCAAAGGTGATTTGCGCCGTGCAAGAGCTGCTGCTCAAAATATCGTGCCCAACAGTACCGGTGCCGCCAAAGCAATTGGGTTGGTATTGCCAAGTTTGAAAGGCAAATTAGACGGCAGTGCACAACGTGTACCAACGCTTACAGGTTCTTTAACGGAAGTAACAGCCATACTCAGTAAAAAAACAACCGTGGAGGAAATTAATGCGGCCATGAAAGCTGCAGCCAATGAGAGCTTTGGCTATACAGAAGATGAAATTGTGAGCAGTGATATCATTGGTATCCGTTTTGGTTCTTTGTTTGATGCTACTCAAACAAGAGTTCAAAATGTTGGTGATTCACAATTGGTGCGTACAGTGAGCTGGTATGACAATGAAATGAGTTATGTGAGCCAGTTGGTTCGTACCGTTCATTATTTTGCAAAAATGATCAAGTAAGATGATAATCGTAAATCGTTTGAAAGGATACTTGTTTACAGGTATCCTTTTTTTATTGATTAGTTGTGGCGAACCCAATCCACAAAAAGAAGTTGCGGCAGATCCCCAGAACTGTGAGTGGTATGTGGTGCCCAAAAGTTCATGGAACAGTAGAAGCAACCGGCTGGACATGTATGCTCTCAGGCTTTATTCAAATGGCAATTATATTTTTTGTGCTGATTTGATATTTGAAGCGGGTACCTGGCAGTTTGATGAGGAGAAACAATTGATGATACTCCGCAATAAGAATGAAGATGGCATAGAGCAGGTACGTTATGTGGTTGATGAACAACAAAAGAATGGCAAAACCCTGTTTCAATTCTATCATCAGTATCCTGTAGTGGAAACAGAAGTTGATGAAATAGTAGAAGTAAGAGCTGTCAGCAACATCTCTAATAGTGATCCTTTTAACACAAATCTGCACGAGTGGAGAAAGAAACCGGCAGCACCGGAATCGCCTCAACAAATAAAAGACCGCACATTGAGCTATCTGCGTTTTCTTGAAACTTTCTATACACATGCCATTGAGAACGATCTTGAAAATCCCGGCGGCAGATGGTATCCTCAACCGCTAAAGTTTTACAGCAATAAAGTTTCCATGGCTTATGCTGATGAACTGGCGGATTGGTATAACTGTTTTTACAATGAAGAACAGGGAATAGAAGCCTACAAACTTTTGAGTGGTGCCTTAATGAAAGTGAAGATCGCCGGCGAGAATGATAACACCCGTAACTTGAACTGTGTAAAGCAGTTGATAGGGTTTGTACAAAAAATGTAACGATTGTTACTTTTTCAAAACCTAATTTCGTAACAATAAAAATTGTTTATGAGCAAATTTTCCAGTTTCAATTTTGCAGGTAAGAAAGCATTGATCCGTGTTGACTTTAATGTGCCTTTGGATAAAACAACCTTCGCCATTACGGATGATACACGTATGAAAGCCGCTGTTCCCACAATCAAAAAAATAGTGAGCGATGGCGGCAGTGTGATCCTCATGAGTCATTTAGGAAGACCCAAAGAAGGCCCTGAAGAAAAATCATCTCTCAAGCATTTGATCAAACATCTTTCTGAGTTACTGGGTGGTACTACCGTTTTATTTGCCAATGATTGTATTGGTGAGCAGGCTTACTTAACGGCAGGTATGTTGCGTGCCGGTGAAGTATTGTTGCTGGAGAACCTCCGCTTTTATAAAGAAGAAGAAAAAGGCGATGAAGCGTTTGCTGAAAAACTTTCAAAGCTGGGAGATGTGTACATCAATGATGCATTTGGCACTGCTCACCGTGCACATGCCAGTACAGCAGTGATTGCCAAATTCTTTGCACCTGAAAACAGGATGTTTGGTTTGTTAATGGAAGGCGAAGTATCGGCAGCAGAGAAAGTGTTGTTGAAGGCAGAGAAACCATTTACAGCCATCATCGGCGGTGCAAAAGTGAGCGATAAAATTTTGATCCTTGAAAATTTACTGGAACGTGCAACTGATATTATCATAGGCGGCGGTATGGCGTATACATTTATGAAAGCCATGGGAGGTACTATTGGTAAATCTTTGTGTGAAGAAGACAGGTTGGAAACAGCTAAAGTCATCCTGGAAAAAGCAGCAGCCAAAAATGTATGCATTCACTTGCCCAGTGATAGTGTAATAGCGGATGCTTTTGCTGCTGATGCCAACACTTCCGTTGCGCCAAGCAATCATATTCCTGATGGATGGATGGGGTTGGATATAGGCAACAATGCATGTAACCAGTTTACGAATGTATTACTTCATTCAAAAACCATTTTATGGAATGGCCCTATGGGTGTGTTTGAAATGCAAAAGTTTCAGCATGGTACAAAAACCATTGCGCAGGCTGTGGCTGATGCTACAAGCAAAGGGGCTTTTTCGTTAGTAGGCGGTGGTGATAGTGTAGCCGCAGTGAATGATTTTGGTTTTGCTGATAAAGTAAGTTATATCTCTACCGGTGGCGGTGCTATGCTGGAGTTTTTTGAAGGCAAAGTGTTGCCGGGAATTGCAGCAGTGAAAGAGTAACAAACTATAACCGGAGCGTCAGGGTGTCAGTTTTTCGGAACTGGCACCCTTTTCGTTTATACTTCCTCCGTAACTCAAAAAGAAAAAGTTACATTTATAGTCAAATACTTTCAACAATGAAAACAAGTACAATCATTTTACTGGCCGTAATTGGCGGTGTTCTTTTGTTTGGTGGTTGCGGTGCCATTAACTTCCAGAGAAAAGGCGTAACAGCCGAAGAAAACATCAAAGGGAAATGGGCAAACGTTCAGAGTGAATATCAACGCCGCTCTGATCTGATCCCTAACTTGGTGAACACAGTAAAAGGAGAAGCTAACTTTGAACAGACAACTTTGGAAAATGTGATCAAAGCAAGAGCAAGTGCTACGCAAATAAAAGTAGATCCTAATGATCTGAGTCCTGAAAAGTTGAAAGAATTCCAGGCAGCACAAGGTCAATTATCACAAGCGCTGGGACGGTTGTTACTGATAACAGAAAATTATCCCAACCTGAAAGCCAATGAAGCGTTCCGTAATCTTCAAACACAACTGGAGGGAACGGAGAATCGTATTAAAGTGGCAAGAAATGATTTCAATACGGCAACACAGGATTTCAATACCATCATCCGTCGTTTTCCTAATAACTTCTATGCAGGTATGATGGGCTTTAAAGAAAAAGGATATTTTGAAGCTGATGCCGGATCTGACAAAGCTCCTACTGTTGATTTCGAAAAGAAATAATTAATTGAAATGGGCATATTCTCCCGTTTGTTTCCATCCAAACCTTTGTTCATTAACGAAGAGCAGCAACGCATTGTTGCTGCCATTCGTGCTGCTGAAAAAAGAACATCCGGCGAAATACGGGTGTTCATAGAAAGCAGATGCAGTTATGTAGATGCAGTTGACCGTGCTGCTGAGATCTTTTTTGGTTTGAAGATGGATAAAACGGAAGACCGCAATGGCGTGCTGCTTTACATTGCCATGAAGGATCATCAACTCGCCATCTTTGGCGATAAAGGAATTCATGAAAAAGTAGGAACCGATTTCTGGAATCATGAAGTAAAGCATATTCTCAAAGAATTTTCACAACATCATTATGCGGATGGTATTGTAACCATTGTTACGGAAATAGGGGAAGCATTGGTCACTCATTTTCCTTATGAACATGAAGACCGTAATGAGTTACCGGATGATATTGTATTTGGTAAATGACGATTGGAAAGGATGAAGAAATTTTATTTGATAGGATGGTTATTGTGCATGCATGTGCTGGTACAGGCGCAGGGCATTAAAAAATATTTTCCTGAAAAGCCCAATCCGGCAAGATTGGTGCTGGATGATAAACGGTTGGATCTGCTCACGCCGGCACAGGAAGAAGCACTCGAAAAAAAATTAGTGGCTTATGACGATAGTACTTCCAATCAAATCTTAATTGTTACCACAGCCGATATTGGTGATTATGATATTTCTGATTTTGCATTAGAATTAGGAAGAGCATGGGGTGTTGGTAATAAGGATTTCAACAATGGTATTGTATTGGTAGTGTTAGTGGATAAAGAACGTAACAAACGTAAAGTATGGATTGCAACCGGTTATGGTTTAGAAGGTGCGATTCCTGATATTACTGCCAAACAGATCATTGAATATGATATCCTCCCCAATTTCAAAGCCAATGATATTTACCGTGGTTTGGACGAAGGAACAGACGATCTCATGCGTGCAGCAGCAGGAGAGTACAAACCACCGGCCGGTTATGCTGACAGGAAGAAAGGAAAAGGTGGCGGTAGTATCGTATTCCTCGTTATTGTGTTTATTGTTCTTCTGATTATTCTTTCCAACATCAATAATCGTAATGGTGGTATGATGAGCCGCAGAGGTTATAGAAAATGGAACAACACACCACCTATTTGGTGGTTCCCCTCCGGCGGTGGCGGCGGAGGAGGTGGAGGCTGGAGCGGCGGTGGAGGCGGCGGCTTCGGTGGTTTTGGCGGAGGAAGTTTTGGTGGAGGTGGAGCAGGAGGCAGTTGGTAATGAATATTAAATCATAATAAAAAAGCCGTTCAGAAACTGAACGGCTTTTTTATGAATCAACCAACTTCTTATTCTTTGATCTGACTTTTCACATAATCAATTTGCTCCTGTAGTGCATTTACATTTGCATTTGGTTCTTTCTTTGCTGTTTCTTTTTTGCCAATGATCATTTTCAGGAAATTATTAATCACAGGCGTTACACCAAACTGTTCAGGTATTTGATTGCGGAATTTCACAATTTCGTCTACACCACGCTTTACTTTATCTGTATTGGAAATAACACCCAGGAAATTCGCAAGCGTTCCTGTTAAATTAAACTTGGCCTGTGTGAGTCCCATTTTGCTGTACGCATCAATGATCTCATTAAAACTGCTTTCATCTCCACTCTTGATTAATGTAGTAGCTACTGCCTCTTGTAAGTTTCCCTTTATTTTTGTTTTTGATAAACGTTTGGCTTCAATCAATGCTGCAGCAGCATCTATTTTTTCAAGAGCCATCAAGGCAGAGCCGCTTAATGTGTAAGAAGAGTCATTGACCAAAGAAGCATATAATTGTTTGTACTCAGCTTTCTTGGTTTCACTCAACTTGTCAATAGCCAAACTCCTGGTAATACGTGATGGATCTTTTTGTGCAATGGTCACCATCATTGGTTCAACAGCTTCCATCAGCTTTACTTTCTTTACATCAATACGTTGCAGTGCCAAATTGCGGATGCGGTCAAATTTATCAGTCAAAGCCTGTTTCATAAATTCAACAGCTTTGGGATCATCCAGTTTTTTGGAGATAAAATCAACTGCTTCTCTTCTGTCTAAATACAAACCGGCATGTTTGTACTGATGTACATAGTTGTCAATCGTTTTATTTTCTTTCTTGGTGCAGAGCAAAATTTTGTCGCCATCAAAATTTACAAGGTCAGGTTTTGAAGTTGAAACAAATTCAAATGAATCAACTGCATTTTCTACCCACACATTGTATCTTGTTTTTGCTGCGCCGTTGTAAACATCAATCGCCACAGGCAGTTTAAAGATTTTATCTTTCTGTGTTTGCTTTACAATCACTTTTGCTTTTTGTGTAGCTTCATCATAACTGTAAGCAATATCCAATACAGGATGCCCGCTTCCAAAATACCATTGGTTAAAGAACCAGTTCAGGTCTTTACCGGTTACTTCTTCAAAAGCCAAACGCAAATGATGGGCTTCTGCCGCTTTGAATTTATTGGTGGTGAGATAAAGATTTAATGATTTGAAAAAAGCACTGTCGCCAACAAAATTGCGGAGCATGTGCAGAATGCGACCACCTTTATTGTAGCTAACCGCATCAAACATATCTTCTTTATCAGCATAATAAAAACGAACAAGATCTTTCTTTTCGCTGCCACTTTGCAAATAACCATTCATGGCCTGGTAATGCGTAAAGGCCGCTTTGTCCTTACCGTATTTATATTCATCCCATAACAATTCACTGTAGTTGGCAAACGATTCATTAAGCGTTAAGTTGCTCCAGCTTTCAGTTGTTACGTAATCACCAAACCATTGATGAAATAATTCATGGGCAATGGTTCCTTCCCAGCCGTTGCCATCTAATAATTCACGTGCATCTTGTTGCGCACCTTCCTGGTGAAGCGTAGCGGTTGTATTTTCCATGGCACCACTTACATAATCATGGGCAGTCATTTGACTATACTTCACCCATGGATATTCCACACCGGTGATCTTTGAGAAGAAGGTCATCATTTCAGGTGTGTTGCCAAATATCTTTTTGGCTACACTTTCATATTCTTTATCTACATAATACCACACATCTTTTCCTTTCCAGGAATCTTTCACCACTGCAAAATCACCCGCACCCATGAAGAAGAGATAAGGAGCATGCGGCAGATCCATCTTCCAGTAATCTGTTCTTGTGCCATTAGCATTGTTCTTTTGGCTGAGGAGTTTACCATTGCTGAGTGTAACCCATTTAGCGGGAACAGTTAAATAAAACTCCTGTGTTGTTTTTTGATTGGGTCGGTCAATGGTAGGGATATAAACACTGGTTCCTTCTGTTTCGCCCTGTGTCCAGAACTGTGTGGGTTTGTCTTTTTCCTCACCTTTTGGATTAATGAAATAAAGACCCTTTGCATCAGTGATAGCAGCACTGCCCTTTACTTTAAATTCATTGGGCTTAGCAGTATAATCAATATAAACAGTGTAAGATTCACCACCTTTATAGGTTTTATCAAGATTCACTTTTAAGAAAAGCCCATCATAATCAAATTTCAACTTCGTTCGTGCCGAACCTTTCACAATTGACACTTCTTTGATATCCATTCCTTTTGCATCAAGTACCAACTCGTTGCTGGCATAGAAATGTGGTTTTAGTGTAAGCCAGGCTTTACCAAAAAGCAATGCGTTGGGAATGTCAAAACTGGCCTCAAGTTTGGTGTGTACCAGGCTGTGTTTTTTCTCAACCGTTGCACGGTATACGTTTTTCCAGCTGTTGTCTTTTGCTTCGTCTTCCTGTGCAATCGCAACAGACACAAACAAAAGCAACATAGCTGCCGACAAGATTCGTTTCATTAGTTATAAAATTTTGAGGCGTAAAGATAATGGCAACCAACAAGTTCAGGATATAAATTGATGAATGGTGTAAAAAGGACGATTGATAGGAATAGGGTAGGTCAACTTCTCTAACAGCTTTTATTCTGTAATACTTGTAAATAACTGGTATCGGGCAGCTTTTGTATTGTCCGGCGGCCGGCACAACATCTTAAAATTGAGTGATACCCCGCACCATATACCAAAAAAAATTAGCTTTGTCCAATGCACAGAATGTTCAACACGAGATTTGTAGTTATTGTACTTGCAGTTCAGTTTATTGCCTTTCATATAGAGGCACAGATCAGCCATTTTGTTTACCTCCAAACAGATAATAAGCAACCGTTTTATATTAAATACAACAACAAGATCATTAGTTCTACGGCCAGTGGTTACATCATACTCAGTAAATTGAATGATGGAATTGTCAACTTTTCATTGGGATTTCCACAGACCAACGAGCCAGAACAAAAGTTTACAATTACCATTGACAGAACAGAGAAAGGGAATCTTATCAAAAATTTTAATGAGAAAGGTTGGGCTTTGTTTGATTTGCAAACAGCGGCCATAACGTATGCACAGGCAAATACAGTACAAACCGGCAGTAATCCTACAGTTGTTACAACCCCACCTGCGAACGATCCGTTCACAAATATGCTTTCCAATGTTACACAGGATAGCACCGTAAAAACAGTAACAGTTAAAAAAGAAGAAAAACCTGTTGTTGTTGATACGCCAAAACCTGCTCCTGTGATTGCTAAAGTCGATACTCCAAAAAAAGAAGATGTTGTTGTTCAAACACCCCCGCAGGAGAAAAAATCTGAACTGGTTATAACTAGAGAAGAAAAACCGGCAGTCGACACTCCCAAACTTCAGGAGCCAAATATACAGGAACCAGTGTGGGTAGCTCCTGCGAAGTCAGTAGTGCAACGTATCCGTCGTTTTGATAGCAGGGAAGGAAGCGATTTGGTTTTTGAAGTTGTAGAAACCAATGGTGTTCGTGATACAATTCGTTTATTTATTGCTGCTGATTCATCTGTAATGAACACCGCAGCACCTGAGGTAAAACAAGAAATTACAGAACCAAAAAAAGATACAATTCTAACAACACCACTTCCTCAATCTGAGCTTAAAATTTTACCAGAAGTAAAAAAAGAAGAGATAAAACAAGATACTCCTGTTACAAAGAGAGAAGAACCAAAATCAGAAATAAAAACAGAACCTGTTACAAAAACTCCTGTAATTCCCAATAGCAATTGTAAAGAAGAAGCAACAGAAGATGATTTTCTCAAACTTCGTAAGCGAATGGCTGCTCAAAACAAAGAGGAAGCGATGGTGAACGAGGCAAAAAAAGTGTTTCGAGCAAAATGCTTTTCCACCTCACAATTAAGGAACCTGGCAGTTTTATTTTTAACAGATGAATGGCGTTATAGATTCTATGATGCTGCTCTTCCATTCGTAAGTGATTTCAGTTCCTTCAAATCATTAGGTGATACTATTACCGATGATTATTACAAAAAACGTTTTCAGGCACTTTTACCCAATCAATAAATCATGCCCCGTTATTTCCTGGAAGTATCATATTACGGAGAACGCTACAGTGGTTTCCAGGTGCAGGAAAATGCAAATACAATTCAGGCAGAGGTCCAAAAGGCATTTCAAACTTTTTATAAGAGAGATGTAGAATTAACCGGCTCGTCACGTACTGATGCTGGCGTGCATGCCTTACAAAACTTCTTTCATTTAGATTGGAACGAGGAATTTAATCAAAAACATATTTATAATCTAAATGCCATTCTTCCGGACGATATAGTTTTAAGATCTGTTTTGGCAGTAAAGCCAACCGCCCATTCAAGATTTGATGCGACAAGCAGGGAATATCAATACCATGTTTATTTTGAAAAGAACCCATTTTTGCAGGATAGGGCATGGTTCTTCCCATTCAAGATCGAGCGGGAATTATTACACCTGGCGGCAGCTAATATTCTCACACAGGACAATTTCATCTCTTTTTCCCGTCAAAATACGCAGGTCAAAACATTCATTTGCAATGTTTTAGAAAGCAGATGGGAGGATAAAGAAGGTGAATTGATTTACTATGTAAAAGCGAATCGGTTTTTGCGTGGAATGGTTCGGGCATTGGTTTCCACCATGCTGCAGGTTGCAAGGGGAAATAAGTCATGGACTGATTTTGAAAGTTATTTTACCCATCCTGTTCAGTCATCTGCTGATTTCGCTGCACCAGCAAAAGGGCTGTTTTTGTACAAAGTCAACTACCCTGGGGGTGAGTTTGACAGTTAATCCAAAAAAACTTTTGTCCGCAAACTCAATACTGTATTGAGTTATAGAAATCAGTGAAAAATAAGATTTGAAAAAGTTTGGTTCATGTTTCTATCCACCCTTATCTTTGCAACCCGCAAATGAAAAAAAGCGGTAGTTCTTCAAAGGGTTTTCAGGGTAATTCTCCAATAAAAAATCAATACTTCTTCATTTAGAGTTTGAAAAAAAATCTGAAAAATATTTTCAGAAAAAGTTGGTTGAAATGCAAATCCCCTTACCTTTGCACTCCCGTTCAAAAAACGGGTAACAAAAACAACAAAAGATCTTTGAAAGATTGGAAGCAACAGCAACGTTTTAAATGATTTTAGAACGGGTAAATAAGCGTAACAAAATTCGATAAACGACACGTTAATTTCAAAGTTAACAATGTCAGTATCAAACAACATTTACAATGGAGAGTTTGATCCTGGCTCAGGATGAACGCTAGCGGCAGGCTTAATACATGCAAGTCGTGGGGCAGCAGGTTTGTAGCAATACAGATGCTGGCGACCGGCAAACGGGTGCGGAACACGTACGCAACCTCCCTCTAACTGGAAGATAGCCCACCGAAAGGTGGATTAATACTCCATAACATATTGAAAAGGCATCTTTTTGATATTAAAGCTCCGGCGGTTAGAGATGGGCGTGCGTCTGATTAGGTAGTTGGCGGGGTAACGGCCCACCAAGCCTGCGATCAGTAGCTGATGTGAGAGCATGATCAGCCACACGGGCACTGAGACACGGGCCCGACTCCTACGGGAGGCAGCAGTAAGGAATATTGGTCAATGGACGCAAGTCTGAA